>Ga0164290_1000031_pt1 | contig 536664 bp, 418 predicted proteins | sample Micstemetagenome_FD_108782 | JGI IMG/M metagenome (GOLD analysis project Ga0164290, IMG submission 108782) | Contaminated culture microbial community from soil near Moab, Utah, USA - Microcoleus steenstrupii SON62 (Illumina Assembly) | ecosystem: Environmental > Terrestrial > Soil > Soil crust... | reverse complement strand
TTATATACAATTCCCGGGCGTTTGCCTCCTGTCTTGTTGAATAACTTTCATGATAAACTAACCGCCAGGGTATATAGCTTTTTGTAGAAGGAACCATTTTGTTATTATGCCTTTCAAGCCTTTAGATAAGGTCTTCGCAGTGTCCAACATAACATCGGTCTGCAATCTCAGAGAATAAAATATAGGTGTAAAACATACAGGTATAAAACAAAAAAGCCCCGGTTAAATCAGAGCTGAGTACCCGGGATCCCGATTCGATATCGGGACACTCCCGTTGCGGGGAATCCCGATTGTAAATCGGGACCTGTCTGCCAGTTCCACCACCGCGATAATTACTTTGAAGGACGTTGATTTATCAACTTCTCAATAAACTTCCTGCTTTTCATTTTCTTTATATACAATTCCCGGTCGTTTGCCTCCTGTCTTGTTGAATAACTTTCATGATAAACTAACCGCCAGGGTATATAGCTTTTTGTAGAAGGAACCATTTTGTTATTATGCCTTTCAAGCCTTTGGAAAAGGTCTTCGCAATGTCCAACATAATATCGGTCTGCAATCTCGGAGTATAAAATATAGGTGTAAAACATACAGGTATAAAACAAAAAAGCCCCAATTAAGGGGCTGAGTACTCGGGAACGGAATCGAACCGTCACTCCCGTTGCGGGGAACAGGATTTTAAGTCCTGCGTGTCTACCAGTTCCACCACCCGAGTGTGGGCAATTGAAAAAAAATCCCGAACAACGTCGGGATTAATTTGGAGCGGAAGACCGGGCTCGAACCGGCCACCCCGACCTTGGCAAGGTCGTGCTCTACCAAATGAGCTACTTCCGCATATTATAATCTAAAGAACTATTTTTAAAACTCTCGAACCGGCTACCCAAACCTTGGTCCCCAACAACGTTGGGGATGCTCTACCAAATGAGCTACTTCCGCATATTATAATCTAAAGAACTTTTCTTTTTTGGGAGTGCAAAAATAAGGGTCTTGCACTTACAATACAAAAAAAATTAAGATTTATATTTTGGATTGTACTGGGTGCTTTCAGGCACCGCTACATCCGGTTTGCCTTTATAACTGTGCGTGGATAACGCATAGCAACCTCCTAAAACAAAGGCCAACACTAAAAAAATCTGGCAGAAAAATAAAAAACGGGAAGAAGAAACCCAGTTATGAGCAAAATCTTTGTGCGTTTCATCTATGTATTGCTTTTCCATAGTACCTGTTTTATTCGGCAGCAAAAATAAGGTTTGGCATTGAAAAAATTTTATTTACCAGGAACAATTTCAGAAAACAGCCTTTTCTTTTTTACAAAATGCTGCCAAACAACCGACCCCTTATAGAATCCGCTCACCACTCCCTTTCTCGACACCGGGAAAACCGATTTCTTTTTATCAAACAAACACCATTTTACAAACTGTACATGCGCTTTTACCACCGCCCAAAAATATCCAGGGCTTCCACCGAATAAACCCTTCCAGGCCGCAATAGCGTCCAGCCACAATCTTATTGGCAAACGCCAAACTGCCTCTGTAATTGACAGATTTTTTGCCAGCATAATAAGATTGTTCCTGAAATTTAAAAACACTTTCAAATGATCGCTTTTAGGCAAGGTGCCGCCCCCCACATGGAATACTACCGATAAGGGTTGCACATATACGTGGTAACCTGCCAGCTGTATACGCCAGCAGAGATCAATTTCTTCCTGGTGGGCAAAAAAGTATTCATCCAGCCCACCTAAACGATGGTATAATTCAGAACGTACAAATAAGGCTGCACCGCTTGCCCAAAAACAAGCCGCCGCATCATCGTATTGTCCTGTATCTTCTTCGGTGATATCAAAAACCCTCCCTCTTGAAAACGGGTAACCAAATTCATCGATCCATCCACCACATGCACCGGCATATTCAAAATGGGATGGTTGATGGTAAGCTTTTATTTTAGGCTGGCATGCCCCGATACTACGGTTGGTCTCCATTAGTTGTATCACCGGTTCAATCCAGCCTGCTGTTACTTCCACATCACTATTCAATAACACATAGTAATCAGCCTTTATTTTCTTTAATGCCGTATTATATCCTTTGGCGAACCCTTCATTGGAAGTATTGCAGATAATTTCTACCGAAGGGAAATTGGCGCAGACAAAATTGACAGAATCATCGGTGCTGGCATTATCAGCCACCACTATTTTTTTATTGGAATAAGTAGATGCAAGCAATGCAGGTAAAAACTGCTCCAGGTATTTTTTACCGTTCCAGTTTAATATAACAACCGCCACGGCAGGAAAAGAAGAAGCAACAATGCTATTTGAATGATTTACCTGATCCATTAATTGACCTGCGCTGATTTTTACAAACATAAACCATTTATCAGTTTTCACATGTCATTTAGCTTTCTGCATTTGTATTAATGCTTATTTTAGCACATGTTCTCACAACTGTTAAATTGGCGTACCGGCCTGGCAATTGTTGCAATAGCCATTGTAACGGGCACCATTTTCTACTCCAACTACCTGGCAAAAAAAATTGCGAGGGATGAAAGGGAGAAAGTGGATGTGTGGGTACAATCCCTGCAAACACGGGCAGTGGTAAATGAACAGGCTGCCATTGATCTTACCAACAGCATTGCAACCCATAATACGGATATCCCCATCGTGGAAACGGATGAAAAAGACAATCCCTCTGGCCAGGGTTTAAACCTCGACAGTAATGAAATAAAAAAAGATACGGGCTACCTGCGCAGGCTGGTGAATGAATTTAAACAACTCCATGAACCTATCACACTGGAAATAAGCAAAGAGCCCCTGCTGGTGAACAAATATTATTATGGCGATTCCAAACTGCTGAAGGAAGTGCGGTATTACCCGTTGATACAATTACTGATCGTGGCCATGTTTATCATCATCATGCTCATTACCATCAACGTAAGAAATAAATCTGAGCAGAACCAGGTATGGGCAGGCATGGCCAAAGAAACAGCCCATCAGCTGGGCACACCACTTTCATCCCTGCAGGGTTGGGTGGAATTGTTAAAAGAAAAAGAAGGCAATGAAAAAATTGTGACAGAAATGAGCAAGGATGTTGACAGGCTGAAACTGGTAAGTGACCGGTTTGGCAAAATAGGCAGCACGCCCCAGCTGGAAGAAAAAAATATCCTGGAGCAGGTAACAGAAATGGTGAACTACATTAAAAGAAGGGCTCCGGAAAAAGTACAGTTCAGCATCAACTCCGATGGGCAAAATGATATCACAGCATTGATCAACGGCCCCTTGTTTGATTGGGTAATAGAGAATCTGCTTAAAAATGCGCTGGATGCGATGGAAGGAAAAGGCAGTATCCGTATTACAATAAAAAATGAAACCACGCAGGTGGTTACCGATATTACAGATACAGGTAAGGGCATCAGCAAGCAAAACATAGCCAACGTTTTTAAGCCTGGTTTTACAACCAAAAAACGAGGCTGGGGCCTGGGTCTTAGTTTAGCCAAACGTATCATGGAGCAATACCACAAAGGAGAACTGTTTGTAAAAAATTCTGAGCCGGGCAAGGGCACCACTTTCAGGATCGTACTGAGAAAGTAACTGTGGTATCGTTCATGCGGGAATTCTTTCTCGGACCTGTATTCTTAAAAAATTGATTTGGTCATTTTTATCTATTAAGCCTATATTTGCAGCCCTCTATCCCATCTACCGGGAGAAGATGCCCAGGTGGCGAAATTGGTAGACGCACCACCTTGAGGTGGTGGCGCCCGAAAGGGTGTGCTGGTTCGAATCCAGTCTTGGGCACCAATCCTGATGTAACAGTCAGGATTTTTTATATCCTCTAATCACCAGAATTCCAATGATAACTTGCAATAGCCACATGGAGCTTCCTGGTTTTATTATTCATACTTTAAAAAAATCCCCGTATCAAAAGCAGTCCACAAACAGGCTTTTTGTCCGCAGCTTTTCAAGGCTGCATTGGCCCAGCTATTACAGGTTTTAAAGAGGCTGTAACGGCCCGATGCTTCATAAAAAGCATCCGCATCATTGTAATTAGCGCTGGTATGGATATAAATGGGATACCCATCCACGTTATGTTGAAAACTGTGGGAGATATACTGCACCAGTCTTTTGTACTGCGGTTGACTGATCATTATTTTTTTGCAGGATCTGCTTTCCGTCATGGTGCGGCAAAAAGTAGTATGCATGGCCGTGGTGCTTAATCCAAACGCAGCTTTAAAAGCAGTAGAAAAAGTCAGGTCATCCCAGGTGGGCGTTTCAAGGTAAAATCCCTTGTCACCCCAACCCATCGCCAGCCATTCTACGGCTGCCGTATCAGCCAGGTGAGAATTTGAAAATTTCACCTGACTGCTCCAGTCGAAAACATCATTTTTTATTGGCACCACGATATCCGTATGTACCCCATTGGTAAGAATATAAACCGTCACCTCCGCAGGAGTATCCTTTTCTTTGTCTACGGTAATTCTTGAGAGGCAAAAAGCACTCAGCAGGTACAGCAGCACAAATGAAATAAAGAAAAGCACAGCATAACCGGTGTACTTTAACAGCCTTTGAAAAACTTTCGGCATAGCAGGGTTTGATCGTTGAAAAATTTTGTTGGGAGCAACATTTTATAATACGCCACACCTGCAAAATGTAACCTGTCAACAGCCTGATTTTTTTCATTTAACTTTTCCTTCAATAACCTACAACAAAAAAACCTTTCATCGCTGAAAGGTTTTTTTTGGGTATTGCCGGTGGTTTACAGGTTGAAATCTCTTTTAATAGCTGCAACAGCATTTGTTACATCCGTTTCCACTTTTTTTATAAGCGTGATCATGGTACCGTTATCCTGGTTGGCCTTGCCCATTTTTTCCAGTTCACGGATAATGGTTTTAGAAGAAACGATGCCCATATTATCGATGGTCGGTTTTATCCGGTGTGCGATCTCTCCTACTGTCGTCACCTCGCCTTCCTCCAGCTTTTGCAGCATCTCCGCCACAAATACCGGTATCTGCTCTACAAACATCTTCAGCATTTTGCCTATAAAGGCTTCATTGCCCCGGCTGATCGTTTTAATTTCTGTGATGTCGTAATATACCGGCTCCGGTTCTTCCGTTGCCATCTCCACTTTCTTTTGTTTGTTTACCGACCCGTTTATTTTAAGCATGCCTGCGATCATCTTCATTAACGCTTCTTCTTTAAAGGGTTTTGCGAGGTAACTGTCCATACCTGCCTCAATACATTTTTCATTATCCCCTTTAATGGCATTGGCTGTAAGCGCTATCATTGGCAGGTCTTTACTGATATTTTTACGGATATACCTGGCCGCATCAAAACCGTTCATAACGGGCATCTGTATGTCCATCAGCACCAGGTCAACCTCATTGTCAAGCAGGTATTCCACAGACTCCTGCCCGTTGCCGGCCTCCACCGTTTCGGCTGCATAGTTAGCCAGTATGGTTGTTGCCAGCAGGCGGTTCATTTCATTGTCATCCACCACCAGTATTTTTTTGCCGGCCAGCATATTTTCTGCGGCTACAAATACTTCCTGTGATGGCAGGTCATCTTCACTTCCTTTGGGAAAGGTTACCACAAATGAAATGGTACTGCCAAATCCTTTTTCGCTCTCCACATTTATTTCACCATCCATTAATTCTATTAACTGCCTGCAGATGCTCATTCCTAAACCGGTGCCACCGTATTGTCTTGTAACAGAAGCATCTTCCTGTGAGAATTTCTCAAACAGGGTTTGCCTGAATTTTTCATCCATGCCAATACCCGTATCCTTTACTGATATCTGCACCGTTTGGCTTAGCCTGGCATCATTGATCACTTCCAGTTTTATATCAACGCCTCCCTTTTCTGTAAACTTTACTGCATTGCTGATGATATTCAATAATATCTGGTTGAGCCGGTAAGGATCACCCATCAGCACATCACTCACTTTTTCATCTAAAATAGAATTGGTAAGTGCCAGTCCTTTTTCTTCTGCCTTATGACTTAATGCCTGGATCGCTCTTTTGATAATGGAGGCAGGTTCAAAAGCGATCTTTTCAAGACTTAATTTTCCTGCTTCTATTTTGGAGAGATCAAGGATATCATTAATGATCACCAGTAAGTTCTCAGAAGCACCATTGATCGCATCGAGATAGAACATTTGCTTTTTGCTGAGTCCTGTTTTGGCCAATTGCCCGCTCATGCCCAATATAGCGTTCATGGGTGTACGTATCTCATGGCTCATATTCGCCAGGAAAACTTCCTTGCTCCGGGTTGACTGTTCGGCCTGTTCTCTTGCCACGGTTAACTCCAGTTCCAGTTGTTTTTGGTCGGTGATATCCAGGTGGATACCAACAGAGCCAACCAGCTCGCCCATATCATTGTATCGTGGAGCGCCACTTACGAGCCACCACCTTACCTGTCCTCTTTTATCTTTTACCACTATTTCATAGGCATCTGTTGTTCCCCTTTTTCTTTCTTCATTCTTCTGCTCCATCAGTTCAATATTCTCTCCTTTGGCAAATATCTGTGCCGCTCTTTGCCCCAGCAATTCATCCACCGTATAACCACTCATCTCACAAAAACCATGATTGGCAAATAAGATCGTTTCTTCTGTATCCACTTCCAGCAAACCCAGGTTCATATTATCAATGATGCTCCGGTATTTTTCTTCTCTTATTTTTAACGTGGTTTCCGCGGTTTTCTCCAATGTAACATCTGTGTACTTCCACAAATGGCCTTTGTAAATATTATTATCGCATACCGGTATGTAATGACGCTTCAGCAACCTGCCATCGACCATTTCAAATATCTCGTCCATCACCGGCTTTTGAAATTCCAGCAAGGTCAGTATCCGCTCTTCAAAAAAGTCAGGATCCTTAAACATCCCTTTGGTGGCATCCACATATTCCGCACTGTTTTTACCTTTTAATTTTTCGTGGTGTATGTCAATATCAAATATCTCACAATACTTTTTATTGGCTAAAACCACCCGCCTGTTTTCATCTTCCACCAATACACCATTCTGCAGGTTGGAGATAAGTGATACCAGTCTTTGCTCAGATTCATTTAATTTTTCTTCTGCTTTCTTCCGGTCACTGATATCCATCATCAAACCAGAAAACACCTTGCCGCCGTCTTTTGTAAAATGGCTGAAGGAGCAGCTCATAGAACGCCAAACCAGGCCACGGCCGGGTAATATCATTCTTGATTCGATGTAAAACTGCTCCAGTGTTTCCGCGGCTTTATCGAGGGCATTGGTCAGTTCATGAAAATCATCGGGATGTACAAACTGTGAAATTTTCCTGATATGACTGGACCGTACGCCAAATATCCTTTCAAATGAAGGCCCCAGGAAGGTGAATTCATGTGAACTATCGGTACCAGAAACATACTCCACCAGTATGCCTGGCATATTTTCGGCTATCCGTTGCAGTTGGTTTACTTCATCCGTCTCCTCTTCAGACACCACTTCCGGAGACATCATTGCCACCACCGCTTTATTGCTTAGGATAGCTGTAAGTGCCTGCCTCACGGGGGCTGGTTCTTTTTGCTGCTGTTTTTTTGTTGACGGGCCCTGTTTATCAGCTTGCCATTTAGCACCTGCATTTTTTCGCATGGGAGGGGATTGAATTTTAAACTTGCCGGTTTTATATTACTGTTGTCAGTGTTTACCTGGTTACTCCAGCACAATTTCTTTTTGCTGCAGCATTTTGTAAATGGTCGACTTGCCAATATCCAGCTTGTCAGCCACGAGCATTACATCATCCTCATATTTTTTGAGGTAATACTTAATGATGTCGCAGGTATATTGTCTCAATGTTTTTTGTTCCATTGTAAACAATTCACCGGATTTAGTTGAATTAAAAGTGATGTCATCTGGTTTTATTTCACCGTCGCTGCACATCACCGAAGCCAGTTCCATGATCGCTTTCAGTTCCCGGATATTACCTGGAAAATGATAGCCCATCAGTTTTTGTTTTGCCTCAGACGATATGATGACCGTACCCAGTTTATTATCTTTTGCAAACTCATCTGTAAAATGTTTGGCCAGTAACAGCACATCATTCCCCCTGTCTCTCAATGGCGGCAGTTCTACCGGCAAACCAATTACACGATAGTAGAGATCTTCCCTGAAATTGCCCCGCTTTACTTCTTCTGCCAGGTTTTTATGTGTTGCCACTATCAGCCGGATATCCAGTTTTACACTTTCATTTCCACCCACCCTTATCACTTCCCTCTCCTGCAGCACCCTTAAAATTTTACTTTGCAGGTTGAGGTCGAGTTCTGCTATCTCATCTAAAAAGATCGTACCGCCATTGGCTTCTTCAAATTTGCCTGCCTTTCTTGCCACTGCACCTGTAAAAGCACCTTTTTCATGACCAAACAATTCACTCTCCACCAGTTCTTTTGGAATAGCCGCCATGTTGACTGCCACAAAAGGTTTTTTCTTTCTCTCACTGTTATAATGAATGGCTTTACTTACTACTTCTTTACCGGTACCTGTTTCGCCGGTGATAGAAACGTTGATATTTGTTTTGGTGGCTATCTCCATCAGTGCAAATATTTTATGCAATGCCGGACTGTTGCCTTTGATACTTTTTTCAAAAGAGAATTTCTGCCCCAGCTCTTCCTTTAACTGTTCAACCTCTTTTTTAAGATTGCCCATCTTGCGGATACGTATCACCGCATTCCAGAGCATATCCTTGGTATTCTCATCCTTTACCAGGTAATCGGTCACACCAGACTTTAGCAGGTTCACTGCCACCGCTACTTCTTCCTGCCCGCTGATAGCGATCACCGGGATGGCATCATCTGTTTGCCTGATCTTTTCATACAGTTTATCACCTGTATAGTCAGGCAATGAAAAGTCGATGGTAATGAGGTCGGGTTTTTTGTGCAGGTTGGCTAAGCACTCTTTACCCGTAGTAAAACGGGTGATGAGGTAATCTTCATTCAGTGAAAGATGGTACTCTAATATTTCTCCGTACCAGGGATCGTCTTCCACTATAAAAATCTTGTATGGCTCCATATATCAATTGGTGTTAAAATCGGGATAGTTGTTACAACACCAATAGATAACGCCAATTTTATGGAATAATTGTCCGCATTTTGGAAAAATCCAGAATTGGAAACCAATTACGATATGTAGAATTTATACTACAAGATAAAAACGAGACAGTTTCATCAAAAAACAAAAATCCCATCCGAATCACTCGAATGGGATTTGAAAAAATATTTTTGAAGGATTATGCTACCGCTTTATTCACCAGTGCCGCTGCCTCACTCAGTAATATCGCACTCTGCACTTTCAGTCCGCTGTCGTCGATCAGTTTCTTGGCCACGTCTGCATTGGTGCCCTGCAGGCGAACGATGATGGGGATCTGAATATTACCAATAGAAGTATACGCATCAATAACACCCTGCGCCACCCTGTCGCAACGAACGATACCGCCAAAGATGTTGATGAGGATCGCTTTAACTTTTGGATCTTTTAAAATGATCCGGAAACCGGCTTCCACGGTTTGTGCATTGGCGGTGCCGCCCACATCCAAAAAGTTGGCTGGTTCACCACCGCTCAATTTGATCATATCCATAGTAGCCATGGCCAAACCGGCACCATTTACCATACAGCCTACATTACCCTCCAGTTTTACAAAGTTGAGGTTGAATTTGCCTGCCTCCACTTCTGTAGGATCTTCTTCTGTAATATCCCTTAAAGCCGCCACATCTGAATGACGCATCAAAGCATTGTCATCAATATTCATCTTACAGTCAACCGCAATGATCTTTTCATCGCTGGTTTTAAACAGGGGGTTGATCTCCAGCATACCACAATCCAAACCAACATAAGCGCTGTACAAATTGGTTACAAATTTTACGCAGTTCTTAAATGCTTCGCCGCTCAATCCTAAGTTAAAAGCGATCTTTCTTGCCTGGAAACCCTGTAAGCCACCACCCGGGTGTACCCATTCTTTAAATATCTTTTCTGGTGTGTCGTGCGCTACATCTTCAATGTTCATACCACCTTCAGTACTGTACATCACCACATTCTGGCCTTTGCTGCGGTCTAATAAAATAGAGAGATAAAATTCTTTTACCGGGTTGGGGCCATCGTAATATACATCCTGCGCCACCAGCACTTTATTTACAAGTTTACCAGCCGGGCCCGTTTGAATGGTCACCAGGGTGCCGCCCAGGATATTCTGTGCAATGTTTTTAATGTCTTCTGCATTTTTGCCAACTGCCACACCCCGCTGTTCGGTACCAGCGATCTTTCCCTTACCACGGCCTCCAGCATGAATCTGGGCCTTTACCACTGCAAACTTGCTGCTGTATTGGGTGTGTATCTGGCGGTAGGCTTCTTCTGCCTCGTTGGCCGTATTACAGGCAATGCCTTCCTGCACAGGAACATTGTATTTTTTTAATAATTCCTTGGCCTGGTATTCGTGAAGATTCATGGTATAAAAATTTTGTGTGGCGAAGATAGGGAACTGTATTTAGTTAATAAAGCAGCTGCCATTTTTTAAACGGTCAATTCACGGAAACGTTGTCAGCATACCTTGTAATGCCGGTGATGACAGTACAAATCAACGCCCTGCCTTTTAAATACAGCTTAACAGTATCTTCACTTACCTTTGGCGCTCTTTTTTGCAGCATATCCTTCAAAGCGGATGTCTGTTACAATGGCAAACAAAGATGAATAAACTGCTTCTCGTTTTTTTACTGGCAACGATCTCTCCATGGGCCTTTTCGCAGGAAGGGGAACGCAGGCTTGGTTCAGATGTGCTGAACAGGCAGCAACAACAGGGTAATCCTAACAGCAACACCCAATTTTCCCGGAACGACAGTATTGGTTTTGAACACCGCGATGATGCCAAAGACTCCATTACTGTAACCTATCGTTTTCTTGACTCTATCAGGAGCCTGAAGCTGGAAGGGAGCATCGATGACTTTTATAAGTATTATATGGTGCCCTATACCTGGCAGCATTTAGGCAATAGTGGCGCTGCCGGTTATTCCCTGCTTTTTACACCCAACACAAAAACAGGTATCGACCCCGGCTTTCATGCTTTTGATGCTTATAAATTTACTGTTGAAACCACCCGTTTTTTTAAAACCACCAAGCCATTTACGCAGATCAATTATCAACTGGCTTCCGGAAAAGAACAGATGATCAATATTGTTCATGCCCAAAGCCCCCGGCCCAACCTGAATTTTGGATTTGAATACCGCCTGCTGAATGCACCGGGCTTTTTTGTAAACCAGAATACCAACCACAACAACTACCGGCTGTACAGTACCTACCAGGGAAAAAGAAAACGGTATGCCGCCCAGTTTTTTATCATGAACAACTCCATCAAAAATTCAGAAAATGGCGGCATGGTAAGCAACAGTTATCTTGATACACCTGTTTATAAAAGGCGTTTCTCCATTCCCGTTAATTTGTCTTTCAGCAAAAACTACAACCCTAACCCCTTTAACAGTTTTGTAAGTACCGGTAATCAAAATAAGGATTTTACTTTCTTTTTAAGACAGAGCTATGACCTTGGCAAAACGGATTCTGTTGAAATAAATGATTCCACTACGGAATACCTTTTCTACTCCAAACTCAGGTTTCAACACACATTTAACTATACCAGCACCTACAACCGTTATATTGACACCGTTCTTTCAAACAGTGGCAGAACAATTGATGATGCATTATACCAGCGCTGGTATGATACGGCGGTGAGTGATGCAGACAGGAAATTTCAGTTACAGGATTCGTGGACAATCATCAGCAATGATTTTTCGGTATTACAGTTTCCTGATACCAAAAACCCAGGACAGTACCTGCTGGCGGGCGCCCGCCTGGAAAATATAAAGGGCACATTTTCCTCTGGCAGCAAAACGTTTTATAACATTGTTCTGCATGGCGAATACCGCAACAAAACAAGAAATAAGTTGTGGGATATTGTAGCCCGTGGCGAATTGTACAGCACCGGTAATAACAGCGGCGACTACAATGTGTATGCCTATCTTACCCGTTACTTTGGCAAACGCTGGGGTAATGTAGGTGTCACTTTTCAAAACATCAACCGCAGCCCCTCCTATATTTTCAATGCCAATTCTTCCTTTAACCTGGGTAATAATCTTTCCCTGTCAAAAGAGAATATCACCATTTTTAAAGCCACCGCCGATAACCCGTTCATCAGTCTTTCTGCTGCCAATTATTTTATTACCAACTATACTTATTTTACAGGTTATTATAAAACGGCACAATTCAGCCGTATCATCAACATATTACAGGCGGGCGCTTCAAAAAAGATAACACTTACAAAAAGATGGAACCTGTACAGTGAAGCCACACTGGAGATCACGGATGCGGCATCGCCTGTAAGACTACCGTTGCTGTTTACACGAAACCGGCTGGCCTACGAAGGGCTGTTCTTTAAAAATCTGTATATCTGCACCGGGCTGGAAGTAAGATATTATACACCGTTTAAAATGTATGATTATTCACCCGTGATGGGTCAGTTCTTCCCGCAGGACAATGTAAGTATCAGCAACCGGCCCGACGTGAACGCTTTTTTTCATTTCAGGATAAGAAAGTTTGCCGGCTATGTAAGAGCGGAGAATTTAAACAGTATTGATTTCAGCGACGGCTTTGGTTTTACTAAAAGTAATTTTGCTGCCCCCAATTATATATCGCCGGGCTACCTGTTCAGGTTTGGTATACAATGGAACTTTGTAAATTAAAAAGGGCTTTTTAAAGCCCTTTTTAATGTATGTTATTATTTTTTATTCAGGAGAGGAACCAGGTTTTTCTTCACATAACCAATGCTCTTTTTAATATTGGCGTCTGCAGGTACCGGTAAATTTTCCTGCTCTACAAAAAAGTGCTCCATGCCGGATAATTCTGCATTTTTAAATATGGTTGTAAAATCAACAATACCGGAACCAACCTCGGTCTGAGACTTTGCTTCGTCTTTCAGCATATCTTTTACATGCCACATTTTAAACCTGCCTGGTGCCCTTTTGAATATTTCAATAGGGTCTTCCTTAGCAAATTGAACCCAGTAAAGATCAAGCTCCAGATCCACCAGATCTTTATCGCATTCCTTCATAATAATATCGTAACCGGATACATCACCTGCATATTTCACAAATTCAAATTCATGATTATGATAAGCCAGTTTGAGGCCACCATCTCTGCACACCTGCGCCGCCCTGTTCATCCGCTCAGCAATAAGCTTGTAATCGTCCAGTGATTTACGCTGCTCCGGAGGAAACCAGGGTATCACCACATATTTATGACCAAGGGCCAAAGATGCATCTATAACCGCCTGCCCCTGCCCCTCTTTGTCAAACAAGTCAAGCATATAATGACCACTGGTGGATTCCAGGCTATACTTTTTCAGCATTTCAGCCACTGCCTTGGGTTCATTTTTAAAGAACTTATCTTTTGCGCTAAAGCCAAACATTTCTACATTGCCATAGCCCGCAGCAGCTATTTTTTCGAATACCTTATCAAGGCCGTCTTTTAATTCATCCCTTAGTGAATACAATTGTAAACCAACACGATGCTCTGTAATGGTGGCATCTGCAGCTTTCATATCACAACCCAGCATTACGCCAGCCGTGGTGATGGCAGAATTAAACAAAAATTTTCTCCTGTTCATAGTGACTTTTTTAATGTTAGTATTATTCAGCCCATGCCTTGTCGCCCTTTTTATAAGGAAAAGCACCATCGTATTTGCCAGGTACCGGTTTATGGCGGAGTGTTTCTGTCATTCCGGTTTTGGATGTAAAAAATCCAAGTAGGGTAACCTGTTTCATCATGGTATAGTAATGTACAGGTTTTCTCTCGTCATCTTTTTTACCTTCGTTTTCTTTGCTTACCGCCTCATTAAAAGCCTTGGCTTCTTTTTCAAGACTTACCAGCAGGTCGTGACGTTGTTTGGCATCGCACTCCATGTATGATTTGCTATGCATTTTATTACAGGCTTCATCCAGCTGTACAATACCTTTTGTAAAGGCCTCCTGGTCGTTTTTGGTATAACAATCGGTAACAAACACTTTCATAAACTCCCCCACTTTGGCTGCCTTGGCACCCGGTGTGGTGGTGGCGGGAATGATTGTTTCGGCTACTTCATCAAGAAACGCAATGGTTGCCGGCGTAAAACCTGCTTCTAAAGTTGCACCGCTTTTACAGCCTGTTAAAAACAGTTCTCCCCCGATAAATGCACCACCGGTGAGGATCGCAATTTGTTTTAATAGTTCTCTTCTTTCCATGGTTTATTTTTTTGGCTAGAGGGATAAAAAGAAAAGAAGAATAAAAAAGGCAAAGTCAGTTTTATTACTTTTCATTTATCTCTGGCAGTATTAAATATTTTTTTAAGTCTTATATCTTATTTGTATTTCTTAATCTCTTTTTTCTTATTTGAACTTTTAGCCTCCCTATTCCTTTTCTTATTTTCCTTTTGTTCTAATGATTTCTTTTCTTCTTTTCTTATTTTCCTTTTTAACCTACAGATTCCCTTTCTTCAACTCCTTTACAGCAAAATCTACCGCCCTGGCTGTTAAGGCCATATAAGTAAGTGATGGATTTACACAACTTGCACTGGTCATACAGGCACCGTCTGTTACAAACACATTCAGTGCATCCCACACCTGGTTGTTGCCATTGAGCACACTTGTTTTAGGGTCACGTCCCATACGTGCAGTACCCATTTCATGAATGCCCATTCCAAAAGCGTATCCATAGTCGAAAGTGCGGATGTTTTTTGCCCCCATTGCTTCCAGCATCGCTACCGCTTCAGTTGGAATATCCTTGCGCATCTTTGCCTCATTATCTTTCATCTCTACATCAAAGGCCAGTACCGGCAATCCCCATTTATCTTTCTTGGTTTTGTCGAGGTAGATCCTGTTTTCATGATAAGGCAGTATCTCGCCAAAGCCCATCATGCCCATTTTCCATGGGCCTGGTTCACTTAAGGCTTCTTTCAGATCTGCTCCCAGTGTAAACTCTGCAATTTCAAGTCCCCTGCCCCGGTATGCTCCACCCTGGTACCCAAAGCCACGGAGATAGTCTCTTTTATCATTGTCTACATTCTGAAATCTTGGGATATAGATACCCGTTGGTCTTCTGCCATATTCATATTTGTCATCAAATCCTTCTATCACACCTTCTGCACCACTTTTTAAATGATGATCCATTACATTATGACCCAATTCGCCGCTGCTGCTTCCCAAACCGCCTGGCCATACATCCGTAGCACTGTTCATCAATATCCAGGTGCTGTTGAATGTAGAAGCACATACAAATACAATTTTTGCATTGTAAGTATACGTTTTGCTTGTTTCAGCATCCACCACTTCCACGCCGGTGGCCTTCCTGGTATCCTTATTATACAATATCCTTGTTACAATTTTATTGGTTTCAAGGGTAAGGTTGCCTGTTTTTCTTGCCACAGGAAGGGTAGCGCTTTGTGTACTAAAATAAGCACCAAAGGGACAACCCCGCCAGCAACGGTCGCGGTACTGGCAATTTACACTGTCCTGCTCCGGCTTGGGTTCGGTAATGTTAGCGCTGCGGCCAATAAACATATGGCGTTTGCCTTTGTAATGTTCTTTTAATTTGGGGGCCACATGTTTTTCCACCACGTTCATTTCCATGGCGGGTAAAAATTCACCATCCGGTAAAATATCAAGCCCTTCTTTACTGCCCTGAATGCCTGCAAATTTTTCAACATAACTGTACCAGGGAGCAAGATCATCGTAGCGGATTGGCCAGTCAATAGCGATACCTTCTTTTGCATTGCCTTCAAAATCCAGTTTGCTCCAGCGATAGCTCTGCCTTCCCCACATGAGTGAACGGCCGCCTAAATGATAGCCCCGGTACCAGTCAAATCGCTTTACCTCTGTATAGGGATTTTCTTTTTCATTAGCCCACATACCAAAAGTTGACTCATTCAAAGGGTAATCCCTTTTCAATACCGGGTAGTCTGCCTTCATTTGCTGCGTGGCATTATCACGATGAGTAAATTCCCATACATCTTTATGGGCATTTACATAACCCGTTTTATGCTCAATGGGACGACCCCGTTCCAGCATTAAAGTTTTCAATCCTTTTTCAGTTAATTCCTTAGCGGCCCATCCGCCACTGATACCAGAGCCAATTACGATGGCATCATATACATTGTTTTCAGGCATGTGATAAGTATGATTTAGTGAATATTGATTTTTCTTTTTATGATGATTAATAAATGATTGATATGATCAGCTGTTTATTTTCAGTTAGTTCAATTTTTAATCTGCAGTATGATTTTAAATGCATCCATCTTATCAATCATCCAATCATACCAATCATCATTTTGCATTCTGCCTTTGTAATCCCGATTATACATCGCACCGCATAATGGCATCTTTTAATGCCGCCACTTTCTCTTCATTCGTTTTGCCCTTCGACATAAATTCCTGCGCCACATATCCTTTGTAACCTGTTTCCACAATGGCTTTCATTATAGCAGGATAATACAGTTCCTGTGTTTCGTTGATCTCATTTCGCCCCGGTACTCCGGCAGTATGATAATGCCCGAAGTACTGGTGATTATTCTTAATGGTTTGAATTACATCCCCTTCATTTACCTGCATGTGATAAATATCGTACAACAGTTTAAAATTTTCTGAGCCAAGACGCTTGCACAATTCCACTCCCCAGGCACTTTTATCAGCCATATAATCCGGGTGATCCTTTTTACTGTTGAACAATTCCATTTGAATAATGATCCCGTTCTTTTCCGCCATGGGCATTATTTTCTTTAACCCGGTGATGCAGTTTTTCATTCCTGTTTCATCATCCATCCCGTTTCGGTTGCCGCTAAAGCAGATCAGGTTTTTATACCCTGCTTTCACCATCATCGGGATCACTTCCAGGTAATCTTTTACTAAATGGTTATGAAATTTCGGGTCGTTGAATCCCTCTGTTAAACTAACGGTGCCATTGATATAACACATGCTGCAATGAATACCATGCGCCTGTGCCACCGGCCATTCTTTTGGTGCCAGCAGGTCGATGGCAGAAAAACCAATTTGTTTTACTGCTTTGCACAGGTCTTCCAGTGGCATAAAGTTGTATGTCCACCAGCATACGGAGTGATTGATCTTTCCTTTCATTTTATAGTCATCAGCACCTGTATTACAGGCTGCCATTGCATTTCCGGAAGCAACTGCTGCGGCGGATACAGCCAATGATTTGATGAGGTTTCTTCTTTGCATTAACTGAGTTGCAGGTATTAAATTATAAATAATGTATAGTACATACTAAGCGCCCATCGTTTTCTTTTCATCTTTAAACGCTGCGGCAAAAATTATAAATACGGCCAAAGCGATCCCTGAAGGTATCAGCCAGATCATTTGATAATCAAACACACCATCGGCAGATCTATAATGGTCGGTAATAAACCCAGCTACCCAAAATCCGATCAGCATCCCTACACCATAAGTAGCCAGGGTGATCAAACCCTGTGCGGCACTCTTGTACTTGTCACCCGCTCTTGCATTGGTATATATCTGCCCCGAAACAAAGAAAAAATCGTAGCAGATGCCATGCAAGGCAATGCCAATGATCAGCATAAAACTAAGTGAGCCGGCATTGCCATAAGCAAATAAAGCATAGCGGAGTGCCCAGGCAAGCATACCCACCAAAATTGTTTTTTTAAATCCATATTTCTTAAAAAATACAGGCAGAAGTAACAGGAACAGCACTTCTGAAATTTGCCCGAGGGTCATTTTACCGGTTGGGTTGTCCATGCCAACATCTGACAGGAACGCATTGGCATTTTTATAATAAAAAGCCAGCGGAATACAGATGAGAACAGAGGAAACAAAGAAAATGGCAAAGTTTTTATCTTTTAATAATTTCAACGCATTGAGCCCAAGCATCTCATTCAGACTTACTTTTTCACCGGTGGATTTTTTAGGAGGTGTTTTAGGCAATGTAAAACTAAAAACACCCAGCAGCAAAGAAGCGATGGAAGACATTAAAAAAGTATTTTTCAGTAACCCTGCTTCTGTATTTTCTTTTGAATCCCAATGAAAAATATAACTGATGGCCAACCCGGCCACGATCCATCCAAGGGTGCCAAAAACCCTGATAGAAGAAAACTCCTTTTCCGGGTCCGTCATTTGATTAAAGGATACAGTATTTACCAATGCCAGTGTTGGCATGTACGCTATCATATAGGCCAGCACGTACGGATAAAAAGAAGATATATTGTCTGCACCAAACATTTGGTACATCAAAACAGCTCCGGCGATATGAAGAACGCCCAATATCTTTTCGGCATTAAAATACCTGTCTGCTATTAACCCAATAATAAAAGGTGCAATGATGGCACCCCAGGATTGCGTAGAAAAAACGCTGGCGCCCTCCGTACCCGAAGCCTGCAGATTTTTATTCAAAAAAGTACCCAGTGTAACAAACCAGCCACCCCAGATAAAAAATTCAAGGAACATCATTACACTTAACTGGAAACGGACAGTACTTTTCATACAGCAGTTGTGGTTTGCGTTTATAATCGTTACTAATAGAGATTCTAAATGTAGATTTTTATTTTATCCCAGCATAAAGTTTACCCGGTTTTTTTTAAGAAGCGCTTAAAAATGCTTCATCAAACGATTGCAGGTGATGATCAGATAAAAAAGTATCATCACATATTATAGAAAAGAAAAAAATACAACAGTAAATAAATCTTATTCGTAAACTTGTTGAAAATTACGCTCCCAAAATAATATTTGAGCTATATGAAAAGAAAACTACGCATGGGCATGATCGGTGGTGGTAAGGATGCCTTTATCGGTGCCGTACACAGGCTGGCCTTTAATATGGATGGTAAAGTGGAGATGGTTTGCGGCGCTCTAAGCGTGCGACCCGAAGTAGCCAAAGAATCAGGTGAAGAATTGTTCTTATCCCCTGGCAGGACCTACCTCAGTTATGAAGAAATGCTGGAGAAGGAAAGCCAGCTTCCCGCTGACATCAGAATAGACTTTGTAACCATCGTTACTCCCAATTTTGCTCATTTTGCTCCTGCAAAAATGGCATTGGAAAAGGGTTTTCATGTGGTGATAGAAAAGCCCATCACATTTAACCTGGCAGAAGCCCTTGAATTAAAGAAGCTGGTGGATGAAACAGGCCTGCTGCTTTGTTTAACACACACCTATGCTGGCTACCCCATGGTAAAACAGGCAAAGCAAATGGTAAAAGATGGGGTATTCGGAAACGTTAGAAAAGTATGGGTGGAATACCCACAAGGCTGGCTGAGTAAATTAAGTGAGCGGGAGGGCAATGCACAGGCAGCCTGGCGCACCGATCCCAGCAAGAGCGGTAAAGCCGGCAGTATGGGTGATATTGGAACACATGCAGCCCACCTGGCAGAATACATCACGGGGTTAAAGATCACTCAACTTTGTGCCGACCTCAATATCATGGTGCCGGGCAGGATGCTGGATGATGATGGCAATGTGTTATTAAAATTTGACAACGGTGCCGCTGGTGTACTAATGGCATCGCAGGTGGCTGCCGGGGAAGAGAATGCTTTAAAAATAAGGGTGTATGGAGAAAAAGGCGGGCTGGAATGGGCGCAGATGGAACCAAACACATTAATTGTGAAATGGCTGGATGCGCCGACCCAGCTATTTAGGGCGGGTGCCAATTATGGTGACCGTTTGTCAAGTTATGCCACACATAACTGCCGCACACCGGGTGGCCATCCCGAAGGATATTTGGAAGCATTCGCCAATATCTACCGCAATTTCACCCTCACCTTATCAGCAAAAATTGAAGGCACCACCCCGCCAAAAGAAGCCCTTGATTATCCAGGTGTGGAAGACGGCATAAGGGGCATGGCTTTTATCGATGCAGTGGTGGCGAGCGGGCAGAGTGATAAGAAGTGGACAGATTACACCCCCTCCGCCTCCGTTAGTTAACGGAGGAACCAAAAGAGCGCAAGGTTCAAATCTCTTTTACAAATCTTTAGAGGTGGATATACTTGACAATTACAGATTTTTAGTTGATGTGGAAGAACAAATATTTATTAACGATTAAATGTACCGCCTCTTCTCTCTTCAGGAGAAGAGGATGGTGATGAGGTAATTATGCAAACAATCAAAGGCCCCGGAATTTTTTTAGCACAATTCTTAGATGATAAGCCCCCGTTCAACAACCTGAAAACAATTTGTGAATGGGCAGCCGGTCTGGGTTTTGTTGGTGTACAAATTCCAACATGGGACAGCCGTTGTATCGATCTGCAAAAAGCTGCAGAAAGTAAAACCTATTGTGATGAACTAAAAGGATTGATCAATGGCTGCGGTTTGGAGATTACAGAATTGAGTACACACCTGCAAGGGCAATTGGTGGCAGTGCATCCGGCTTACGATGAACTCTTTAATACATTTGCACCAAAAGAACTCCACAACAACAGAAATGCCAGAACCGATTGGGCGGTACAGCAATTAAAATATGCGGCCAAAGCATCTCAGCATTTAGGATTGACCGCAGTGCCCACCTTCAGTGGTTCTTTATTGTGGCATACCTTTCATCCGTGGCCACAACGGCCCAATGGATTGGTAGAAACCGGGTTTACCGAACTGGCCAAAAGATGGACGCCCATCTTAAACTATTATGATGAGCATGGTGTGGATGTGTGCTACGAAATCCACCCGGGAGAAGACCTCTTTGATGGCATTACATACGAAATGTTCTTAGAAAAAGTAAACAATCATGCAAGGGCATGTCTCTTATACGATCCTTCTCACTTTGTGCTGCAGCAACTGGATTATAAACAATATATTGACTTCTATCATGAACGAATTAAGGCATTTCATGTTAAAGATGCAGAGTTCAATTCAACCGGAAAACAAGGTACTTTTGGTGGTTATCAAAGCTGGATCAACCGGGCTGGCCGCTACCGCAGCCCCGGTGACGGGCAGGTGGATTTTAAAACCATTTTTAGTAAACTGACACAGTATGGTTATAAAGGATGGGCTGTGATGGAATGGGAATGCTGTATCAAACATCCTGAAGACGGGGCAAAGGAAGGAGCTGCATTTATAAAGAACAACATCATCCGGGTAACTGAAAGGGCATTTGATGATTTTGCCCAAACAGCCAACAATGAGGATTTCAATAAAAAAATATTAGGTATTTAATTCAAACCATAAATTATACGATATATGAAAAAAGTATTTTTAGTTTTTGCCATGGCAGGATTACTAGCTGCCTGTGGCGGAGGAGAAAAAAAAGAGGAAAGTGCTGCTGAAAAAAAAGAAGAAACAAAAGCACCAGATGACCCCGTTTATACAGAAGGTATGGCATTGGTGGCTGGTTCAGACTGCACCACCTGTCATAAAATTGATGAAGCCTTTACAGGACCTGCTTATAAAGACGTGGCAGCCAAATACGAAAACACACCTGAGAATATTGCCTTGCTTTCTTCAAGGGTGATCAAGGGCAGCAAGGGTATCTGGGGAGAAGCACAGATGACAGCACACGCATCATTGTCGCAGGCAGATGCAGAGAAGATGGTAAAATATATTTTAATGCTCAAAAAATAAAGGTACATGAATAAATTACTAACGGTAACCGCAACCCTTTTTTGTATGATGGGTTTTGCACAGGAAAGGATCAACACACTTTCTGCAAGAGAAAAAACACAGGATTGGCAATTGCTGTTTGATGGCGAGACGACCAGCGGCTGGCATAGTTTCAATAAAAAAGAAGCAGGTTCCGCCTGGAAAGTAAAAGAAGGCGTGTTATTTCTTGACACCACAAAAAAAGATGGCTGGCAAACCGCCGGTGGCGGCGACCTGGTGACGGAAAAAACTTACAAGAATTTTCACCTGAAGCTGGATTGGAAGATTGCAAAAGGCGGCAACAGTGGTATTGTCTTTTTGTTACAGGAAGATGGCAAGCATGACTACACCTGGCTCACCGGCCCGGAGATGCAGATCGTGGACAATGAGGAGCATCCAGACGGCAAGCTCATCAAACACCAGGCTGGTGATCTGTATGACCTGATAGCCTGTTCTAAAAAAACAGTAAAGCCCGCGGGCGAATGGAACGAAGTAGAGATCATTTGCCAGGATGGCGGTCTTACCTTAATGCTGAATAAAGTAAAAGTAGTGTCCACTACCATGGGTGGAGATACCTGGAAAAAACTGATAGCAGGAAGTAAATTTATTGACATGCCTGATTTTGGAAAATTCACTTCTGGTAAAATTGCTTTGCAGGATCATGGTGATATGGTGTCGTTCCGCAACATTAAAATAAAGGAACTGTAAATTTTCCGTTATACAAAACAGAAAATCCCGGAGCTGTAGTTCCGGGATTTTTTATTAATGCATCAATTGACTTATAACTCCCTTATCCAGATATTCCTGAAACTGATCGGCTCACTTTTATCGCCATGATCCTGTAATTTAATTTCCGATGCACCATGGGCTTTATATTCTGGCTGGCCAATATACCTGGTGGCACCCGTTAACTCCACGTTGTTCTGTACCAGTACACCATTGTGAAAAGCAGTTACCCGTGCCGGTGACTTCAATGTACCGTCTTCATTAAAGCGGGGAGCTGTCCATATCACATCATAGGTTTGCCAGAGACCGGGACGCTTGGTGGCATTGGCCAGCGGCACTTTTTGTTTGTAAATACTGGTAGCCTGCCCGTTTGAATAGGTGCGGTTATTATAACTGTCCAGTATCTGCATTTCGTAGCCTTCATCACCCGGGCCGGTGGAGGCCAGGAACAAACCACTGTTACCTCTTCCCTGCCCCTCTCCATGTATCACCTGTGGTATCTTCCATTCTATATGCAATTGATAATCGAGAAATTTTCTTTTTGTCTGTATGTTGCCTGTTCCTTTTTTTACCGTGAAGAAACCTTTGCCCAATGTCCATCCTGCAGGTTGGGAGGTATCTTTCACAGATTCCCATTCATTCATATTTTTTCCGTCAAACAAAATAATGGCATCAGACGGAGGCGTGTTTACTGCGCCTGTTTTCACCACTTTTGGTTCCGGCTCCCACACTTCTGTTGCCTTGGGATCACCCTGGGCAAAGACATTCAATGAAAGCAGGGAAACTGAAACAGTAAGCAATGCAATGTTCTTTTTCATATAACAAATTCTTTTCGTTAAAAATAAAACTACCCAATAGGATGTGTAAGTTACTGGCTGCAATTAAATAATTACCCGTTTTAGTTTTTAATTTTTTGTAATAATAATGATCGTTTAACAAAAGCCGGTACTATTGTCACAACAAACGTTTGTTGAATTTTTTGACAGGCGATGGAAAAAATAGTGCGCATTATTTTTATTACCTTTCAACATCCTTATTGTTATTCAAAGTAAAAAACGGTTGCGTTATGGGAGATACACTCCAGGTAAAAAAACAAACAAAAGTTTACGATGCGGTGATCGTTGGTTCCGGCGCAGGCGGCGGTATGGCGGCTTATGTGTTGGCCAATGCGGGCCTTTCCGTTTGTATCATTGAAGCGGGCCCTTTTTATGATCCCAAACTGCATTCTTCCCAACTAAAAAATCCCTGGGATTCTCCAAGACGGGGTGCCAGCACCAAGTTTCGCCCCTTTGGTGATTATGATGCCAGCTTCTGGGGCTGGGAAATTGATGGGGAACCCTACACCCATGCTGCAGGAGATAAATGGGAATGGTGGCGTGCCAGGATGCTGGGTGGAAGAACCAACCATTGGGGAAGGATCTCTCTTCGCTTTGGCCCCAAAGATTTTAAAAGAAAGGACATAGATGGCCTGGGCGATAACTGGCCCATTGGATATGATGATATCAAACCATACTATGATAAAATAGACCGGTTGCTGGGTGTGTTTGGAACCAATGAAGGTTTGCCCAACGATCCGGATGGCATTTTTCTTCCGCCGCCAAAACCAAGACTGCATGAATTGTTTATCAAAAAAGCAGCTGTTGGGTCAGGCGTACCCGTTATACCCTCCCGTTTGTCTATTCTCACAAAACAATTGCCAGGCAATAAAGAACGTGGTGCCTGTTTTTATTGTAAACAATGTGGCAGGTCCTGTAAAGCGTATGCTGATTTCTCGTCTTCCTCCTGTTTGGTAAAACCTGCACTTGCCACTGGCAAAGTAGATTTGGTGACCAATGCGATGGCCAGGGAAGTTTTGGTAAATGACGAAGGCCTGGCTACAGGTGTTTCGTATGTAAGCAAAGATGACATGCAGGAATACCAGGTAAAGGGCAGAACAGTGATATTGGCTGCCAGCGCATGTGAAAGTGCAAGGCTGATGCTCAACTCCAAATCCAAACAGCACCCGAACGGCATTGGCAATTCCAGCAATGTGATCGGCAAATACCTGCATGACAGCACCGGCGCAGCCATGGGCGGTGTGCTGCCGGCGTTGTTTGGCAGAAAAAGATTTAATGAAGATGGTGTGGGTGGTATGCACGTGTATTCACCCTGGTGGGGAGATAATAAAAAACTGGATTTCCCAAGAGGATATCATATTGAGTATTGGGGTGGCATGGATCAGCCTGCGTATGGTTTTGGTTTTGGCATAGAAGGGCTCAACGGAAAATTCCCGGTAAATGGCAAACAAAAAGAAGCGGGGGGCTATGGCGCTTCTTTAAAGGAAGATCACCGCTATTTTTATGGGGCCGAAGTGGGTATGGCTGGCCGGGGTGAGGCCATTGCACTGGAAACAAATTATTGTGAAATTGATCCCAATGTGGTGGACAAATATGGCATCCCTGTTTTGCGCTTTAATACCAAGCACAGTGAGCATGAAATAAAGCAGGCAAAACACATGAAGGATACATTTCGTGAGATCATGCATAATATGGGTGCTGTGATCACCTGGGGTGATACGGATGACGAGAAAAATAATTATGGCATTGCTAACCCGGGCAACATCATTCATGAAGCCGGCACGGTGCGTATGGGAGATGACCCAAAAAGATCAGCGCTAAATAAATGGAGCCAGTCTCATGATTGTAAAAATCTGTTTAATGTGGATGGAGGCCAGTTTGTATCACAGGCGGATAAAAATATTACCTGGACGATACTGGCACTAAGCATGAGGGCGAGTGAATACATCGTAGAGCAATTGAAGAAGCAGAATATATAGGACACCCCTCCGCCCCTAAAGGGGAACTAAGGCAAGCGTTCAATTAAGTAAAGTTCTATAGAAAAATAAAAGTAGTTATTAATCTAATACTCCAAAAGCCCCTTTAGGGGTTTGGGGCAAAACTTATAATCATGGACAGACGCAAATCCATCAAGGCAATGATCATTGGCACTGCCGCCACCGGAGTAATGATCGATGCGTGTAAACCGGAAGATAAAAAAGCAGCTGACGAAACAATACCAGCAACTTCCGAAGCGGAGGCAGACCGGATGAAAGAAGAAATTGCTTTCAATAAAAAGTTGAACAGCGAAGTATTCTTTACCAAAGAAGAAATGGCCACCATTACAGTACTGGCTGATATCATCATACCAAAAGATGCGGTAAGTGGCAGTGCCAGTGATGCCAAAGTGCCTGACTTTATTGAGTTCATTGTAAAAGACATGCCGCATTATCAAACGCCGGTGAGAGGCGGATTGAGGTGGCTGGAAATAGAAAGCCTCAAGCGTTTTGAAAAATCCTTTGTTGCTGTTACACCTGAACAACGGATCCAGATTGTGGATGACATCGCCTATCCCAATAAAGCAAAACCGGGTATGAAACAAGGTGTATCCTTTTTTACCCTGATGAGAAATTTAACCTCCACCGGATTTTACACTTCTGAAATAGGCGTAAAAGACGTGGGCTACAAAGGTAATATTCCCAACCTCTGGAATGGGGTGCCGGATGATATTTTAAAACAGTACGGGCTGGCTTATTCAGAGAAAGAACTGAAAGAGTGTATCTCGTATGAATAACAAATAACGAATAAGGAATGTGAAATGAGAAATGAGAAAGTTAAGCATTCGTGTCAATTCGTGTTATTCGTGGCTGAACCCTAATCTGTGCCAATCCGTGCAATCGTCCAACGCCCAAGGCTCTGGCCAACGTAGTCTTTGGCTGAAGATATTCGTTGAAATTGGTTGACTGAGCGTAGCCGAAGTGTTTGTGGCAAAAATTTTTTCGGTGGAAACCCATATCATGTGTGGCAAAAAAATCCGTCCTTATCCGTCCCATCCGCTCAATCCGTATGTCCATCTTCCTTCCGGCAACGTATGCGTTGTTTGTGGTCTAAATACTTTTCCATGTATCACATATCCCCCCTATTTTTGCAGCCACTTAATGAAACATTATGGCAGTATTAGTCAATAAGAATTCTAAGATTATTGTACAGGGTTTTACCGGTACAGAGGGCACTTTCCACGCCACACAAATGATCGAGTATGGCACCAATGTAGTGGGTGGTGTTACCCCAAACAAAGGCGGTACAACGCACCTGGACAAACCAGTGTTCAACACGGTAGCCGATGCGGTAAAAACAACCGGTGCTGATGTGAGTATCATTTTTGTGCCTCCTGCTTTTGCTGCAGATGCCATCATGGAAGCTACGGATGCAGGCATTGCATTGGTAGTGTGCATCACCGAAGGTATTCCTGTACAGGACATGGTAAAAGTGAAAAACTTTTTAGTTGGAAAGAACACCCGCTTAATAGGACCCAATTGCCCCGGCGTTATCACTGCCGATGAATGTAAAGTTGGCATCATGCCAGGATTTATATTTAAGAAAGGCCGCATCGGTATTGTATCAAAAAGTGGTACGTTGACCTACGAAGCAGCCGACCAGGTAGCCAAAGCCGGTTTGGGCATTTCCACCGCCATTGGCATTGGCGGCGATCCGATCATTGGCACTACTACTAAGCAGGCCGTTGAATTATTTATGAACGATCCGGAAACCGATGCCATTGTAATGATCGGTGAAATTGGTGGCGGCATGGAAGCCGAAGCCGCCGAGTATATCAAGTCAACTGGCAATAAAAAACCGGTGGTTGGTTTTATCGCCGGGCAAACAGCTCCTCCCGGCCGCCGAATGGGGCATGCCGGTGCGATTGTAGGCGGTGCAGATGACACGGCAGAAGCGAAAATGAAGATCATGGCAGCCTGTGGTATACATGTGGCAGCAAGTCCTGCAGATATTGGAAAGACAATGGCAGAGGCGATCAAAAAATAATTTCTTCCCGGGTCGGTATTCCGATGACTACCGGAAACAGACCGCTGATATAAACTTAAAAGAATCCGGCTGCTCTCGCAGCCGGATTCTTTTGTTGGGCCGGGGCGCCTGGTACCACCTGAGTCCTTTTTTATTTGACTGTTATTGAATAAAAACAATAAGGCAGAAAATTGCCCTCCCGAGCAATTCTTTATACAGAATTTTTATTTTATTTTACATCTATGCATTTAAAAACATCCCTTATTTCGATCTGCTGCATTTGTATTTCCTTTTCTGCTTTTACACAAGACAGCACCAATACCACTTCTGCCACCGTTTATTTTATGAGAGCATCCGGAATGATGGGGCTTACCGCATTCAGTGCATTTATAGATGACAGCCTTGCCTGTCATGTTCACAACAACCGCTTTTCTGTACATACACTGGCACCGGGATTACATAAATTTTCTGCAAGAGCCGATGGCAAAAAACAGAAAAAGAATATTCAGACAGTTGATATCAATTTGAAGGCTGGTGAAAAATACTACCTTGTAATAGATGTGGTGGACCGTTACTTTGCCGGCTATGTTTCACTGATAGAAGTTACTTACAACACCGCAAAAAAAATGTTTGTTACATTGAAGGAAGAAACCGGTTGCGGATTATAAAATTACAGCATGAAAAAAAAAATTGCCTTTATAGCAGCTACAATGCTCCTCAGCGCAACAGTAATTGCGCAGGCAGATACAGTGAAACCCGCTGCAGCAACCATTTACTTTATCAGGGAAACCGGTTTTGTTGGCACGTTGGTAAACTTTCGTGCCAAGATCAATGATTCGGTTGTTTGTAAAATGTCGAACAAGAAATATTCTATCCACCAGATTGCACCAGGCAATTATACCTTTTACCTGACCACCTGGGATATGCCAAAAAATAAAAAGAATGGCCTTGAGCTGGAAGTAGAAGCAGGAAAAACATACTACCTGCGGATGGTGATCAAACAAAAGTTTTTTGAGAATGTACTATATTACCAGGAAATAACGGAGAATTCTGCAGCTCCTTTACTGGCAAAGTGCAAACTGGAGGAAAACTGCGGGACTGATTAAAAAAAATCAAATCCCCAAAACACAAACTTCTCAAAATAGCCCAATAGCACAGCTAAAGGCGCATGCAAATCCCTGCTGCAATAAATAACAGCCTGGTTTCGCTGTTATCAAAAATGGAAACAGTTTACTCCATTGGAGCTTTCCATCTCTGCCATTCTTCGAAACCAGGCCGTTCCTTTATGCAACCTTCACGAACTCAGGGGCCATCTCGTAAATGCCCCAGCTTGCTTCCTGCTGCTACTTTGTTTCAGGCGCTTTGTACTGGCTGATATCGATTGGGAAATGCCTGGTGTAAATCTGGTTCTTTTCAAAAAGTGTCTTCATATCTTCCGCTTCTTTACGGAGGTATTTGCCATCCTTGGGGTCGTAGTCATTTGCTACCAGCCCGTCGGCTTCCTTAATGGCTGCATCAGGATTATCAAGTAACAGGTATATTTTTGCGAGGCAATAATAAGCAGCATACCGCAGTTTTTTATCTGCTTTTTCTGATCCGGTAAACCTTGTTTTCAGGCTGTCAAAGTAAGCAATCACCGGAATTGTTTTGGTCCTGAACTCTCCCAGGCTGTCGGATGCATTCATTGTGGCCACAGCCGCCTTAAACTGGGTCCAGGCATTTTGCATGGCATCCTGTTCAGGATGCTTTTTACTGTCCATTACCCATAAAATATCATGCTCAGTATAAGCAGGATAACCATACCTGTTATTCAGGGTTGACTGCAGGGTTTTCATGGCATTTCCCGCCAGGGTTGACGCCAGTCCGCTGCGGATAGAAAACCGGTTGTTATTGTAATAATCACCAGGCGCCGCCCTGCTTTCGTATTCACTGCTCTTCCAGGTATTGGCCTCTCCCGATGCAAATATCACCCTGTGAAGCCTGTTACCTTTGTAATCGGTCACGTTGGCATCAGCATTCCAGTTGTAGGTGGCTTCTATCCAGTAGTATTTTTTTCGGCCTGTTTCTTTGCCGTCCTTATCCTTTGTTATTTCTTCCCTTTCTTTTAACTGTGGGTCTCTCAAAGCCACTTCGCCCATACTGATATTGATAGTGATATGTCCCTGCCCGTCCACTTTCTTTAAGCCGTCGATCAATACAGCACTTTTCACCAGCTCATCATTGTACACTTCTTTAATACTGGCAGAAGAAGCAATAGAAAAGTTATAGGTTTTATATCCTTCATCAAGCGGATTGGATGGCAGCTTGCGGTAACCGTATTTAAAATTATGACGGTCAAGGTCAACTTTTTGTGCATGTGCATTGATAGCTGCAAAAGCTATCCCCATAAGGATCAATTTTTTCATGTTAATTTTTTTGGTTAAACGGTGGCTAAGATAGTAAAAATGGATATTGTATTGCAGCATAGATCAACTTCCTCCTTTTGTAACTTATCCGCTCTGGTCAGGAAGCGGTACGGTTGCAACAACCCGACTATCCTTTCAATACCCTGAAGGGATAAGCTGCCTGATCGGCTCAAAAAATAGCCTATATTTGAATTGATGAAATTTGCGTCGGCGCCAGGTTCCATAAGGCAATAATGAAAAACACGCCCGGCTTTAACAGCTAAGAGATGATATGCCAAAACCCATACATCCAGACTTTCTTTTGTTACTTGAATTAAAAGAGAAAAAGGTCATTGACCTGTTTAAAGATGCTAGAGCATTTATTCTTGACCTGTATCCAGCCTGCAATGAAATAGTATATCATACCCATGCCCTCACAACAGTTTTCTCCATTACCGATAAACTGTCAGACGCATTTTGTATGCTGCCCATTTATACCAGTCATTTGAACCTCGGTTTTAATAAAGGCACCTTGCTAAAAGACCCCTATCAGCTGCTGACCGGAACAGGAAACTTAATAAGACATATTCCTGTTGACAAAGCATCCGATTACAGGAATAAGAAAGTGAAAGACCTGGTTCAGTCAGCTGTGAAGCTTGCCATCAGGGAAATGGATAAACCCAGCAAACTAACTGGTGCCACTATCTCAAAAATATCAAAGAAATAATTAGGGTATTGTTCATGGACTATCATGACTGTTATAGCAGGAAAAACACCTGTTGCCTTTGTTATTTTTACAACTAAACTAAAATATAATGCTGCCGGGTATTGATCCCGCTTTTGTAAGCAACCAATCTAACAGTTGACTATATTTACTTCAATTAATGTAAACCAATCCTGATATGAACCAGGACACAACAGGTATATTTAAACGCATGCTTGCAGGTGGCATAATACCGGGTAATGACCCACAACTGCCGGAAATATGGAAGGTGGTTGCTGCAACAATACAACTTTCTGCGGCACTCAATGCATCTGCCAGTATAGAGGAGATACGGGAACGGCTAAGCGAAATAACCGGAAGACAGATCGACAACAGTACTACGGTGTTTATTCCTTTTTATACCAATTTTGGCAGGCATACCCGTATAGGTAAAAATGTATTTATCAATCATGCCTGCAGCTTTCTCGATCTGGGCGGCATTACGATAGAAGATGATGTATTGATCGGACCAAGGGTAAACCTTGTTACAGAAAACCATCCCCTGGATCCATCCCAAAGAAAATCACTTGACCTTAGCGCCATCCTCATACAAAGAAATGCCTGGATTGGTGCAGGAGCCAGCATTTTACCAGGGGTTACGATCGGCGAAAATGCAGTGGTGGCAGCAGGAGCCGTGGTTACTAAAGACGTTCCTGCTAATACCGTAGTGGGCGGGGTGCCGGCAAAAGTTCTAAGGATGATCGGGTAAAAGCAACAGCAGTGAAATCTCATGACAGATCAGCCCTGTTTATAATAGCCCATAACCCTCCATTTTTACTAAAAAACATCCGAAAAAACCTCTCTTTTTTCTTCCCAAAACCGCCCTGATGGCTTACCTTTGCAGCCCCGTATAAAACAACGGGGTAATATTATGTCTTTCAATATTGTTAAACAATTAAACGCAGATGCACAGGAAGGTGCTGCTTCTCCGGAAGCTGAACCTGCTGCGGTAACAAATGTGCCTGTGGAAACTGCTGCCGAAGCAGTTGAACCAGTGGTGGCAAAAGCGCCAGTGGAAGAAAGGATCGTAACCGCTCACGACGACTTTGACTGGAGTGTTGACAAGCGCAATGTAACCAGCTACACCAAAGACGAGAAACTGAAGTACGACAAAGTGTACGATGACACTTTTAAACAAATCAACGACGGTGAAATGGTACAGGCTACAATTGAAGCCCTTACTAAAACAGATGCCGTGGTTAACATCGGCTTTAAAAGCGACGGATTGATCTCTCTGAACGAATTCAGGGATATTCCCGGCGGTCTTAAAGTAGGTGATATCATCGAAGTGATGGTGGTGGAAAAAGAAGACCGTGATGGTAATCTGCACCTGAGCCGTAAACAAGCCCGTACCAGCCGTGCCTGGGAAAGAATTGTTGAACTGCACAAAACAGGTGAGATCGTTACCGGTATTGTTACCAGCAAAACCAAAGGCGGCCTGATCGTGGACGTATTTGGTATGGAAACATTCTTACCAGGCAGCCAGATCGACGTGAAACCAGTTACTGATTACGATCAGTTTGTTGGTAAAACAATGGAGTTCAAAGTTGTTAAGATCAACGAAACAATCAAGAACGCTGTTGTATCTCACAAAGCACTGATTGAAAGCGATATCGAAGCACAAAGGGCAGAGATCATCGGCAAGCTGGAAAAAGGACAGGTACTGGAAGGTACTATCAAAAACATCACCGACTTCGGTGCGTTTCTTGATCTTGGCGGCTTAGATGGTTTGCTCTACATCACAGATATTTCATGGGGCCGTATCAACCACCCAACAGAGGTGCTGAAAATGGACCAGAAACTGAACGTGGTGGTACTTGACTTTGATGATGATAAAAAACGTATCAGTCTCGGTTTGAAACAATTGACTCCTCATCCTTGGGATACTTTAACCGAGAACATCAAAGAAGGTGAAGTGGTAAAAGGCAAAGTGGTGAACATCGAAGACTATGGTGCTTTCTTAGAAATTATGCCAGGTGTTGAAGGGCTTGTTCACGTAAGTGAAATTACATGGGCCAACACACCGGTAAATGCAAAAGAATTCTTTAAACTGGGTGATGAATACGAAGCCAAAGTGGTAACACTTGACAAAGACACCCGTAAGATGAGCCTTTCAATTAAACAATTGAGCGCTGATCCATGGAGTGAAATTGAAACCAAGTTCCCAGAAGGAAGCAAGCATACAGGTGTTGTTAAAAACATCACACCGTATGGCGTGTTTGTAGAACTGGCTACCGGTATTGGTGGTATGGTTCACATCAGCGACCTGAGCTGGTTAAAGCGTTTCAACAATCCGAATGAGTACACCAAGGTTGGCAACAACATTGATGTGGTTATTCTGAACATTGATAAAGACGGACGCAAGCTTCAGTTAGGACACAAGCAGATTGAAGAAGATCCATGGAACACACTGGAAGGCACTTTCCCTGTAGGAAGCATTCACGAAGGCACTGTTATCAAACGTGATGACAAAGGCGCTGTAGTGCAGTTACCTTATGGCCTGGAAGGCTTTGCACCTAACCGTCACCTTGCAAAAGAAGATGGTAAGAGCATTGTTGCTGATGAAGTGAACAAGTTTATGGTAATTGAATTTGACCGCAATGATAAGCGCATCGTTCTTAGCCATACCCGTTTGTGGGAGCAGGCAATAGAAGAAGAGAAGCAGGTTGTGGCAAAAGAAAAGAAAGCAGAAGCGGAAGTAACCAAGAAGGCTGTGAAAAGCCTGCAAAGCAAAGTAGAGAAATCTACCCTTGGCGACCTGAGTGCTTTAGCCGATATTAAAGCTAAACTCGACGCAGGCGCTGCTGAAGCACCCGCAAGCGAAGAGCCAAAGGCTGAATAATATTTGCCAGTGAAAAATGTGATCCCACCGCGATTTTGCGGTGGGATTTTTTTATTAGCCCGGCACTATGAAACACCCGCCTGCGGTGTTAATAACCACCTTAATAATTAAACAATGCCATTGTGGAACAATTGTTAAAATGAAATTGTTATTTTGCTGTAAGAGATGAATAACCATAATATCAGCAAATATTTCGGTTTAATAGGCATTTTGCTATTGGCGGGTCTTGCTTTTACAGCAATGATGCTGTTTTTATTCGCTTTTACCGGTTCTTAGTACCTGCACGCTTGCGTTGAAAACAATTCAAATAAATGAAGGACAATACCAATAAATATTTTATACTGATGTGGCTGCTGTTGGCCAGTGTATTTGGTATTGCCGCACTTATTGCCCTCATCTTTTTTGTGTTGAAATTTTTTGCAGTGTCCGTTTCTTTTATTCCCGGTGCTGTATATGTGTTTGAAATTTTTATCACCAGTTTTCCCTACTTTATTTTATTTGCCGCTTATTATTTGGTACACCGGAAAATATCATCCGGTACAATAAAACTGTCCTCTGTTACATCCAGGGTATTGTTAACTATTGGCAGCCTGGTGTGCGTAGTGCAGCTGGTTATTGCAATACTTTCTTATTTTAATGTAAAAACAGACTGGTTTGATGCTTACCAGTCCTATAACAAAGCCTGGTTTGCACTGCACCTGATCTTAATATTGATCGCAGCGGGTATATTGGCCTCCGGCGACCCAAAGGAAAAAAGCTGGCTGGAGAGAAAGTAAAGCAATGTTTCTTGTTTCTCGTTGACGCCTTACATTGTAAGCATTCACTTAAATAAAACAGCAGCTGTCACTAAAAGTATTGCTATCAATGATACACCCACCACCCGGAAACTATCCAGCGAGAGCAATAGCCTTGGCAGCGATCCAGCCCGTGGTCCATGCATTTTGAAAATTGAATCCTCCTGTTACTCCGTCCACATTAATTACTTCCCCTGCAAAAAATAAATTAGTCGCCATTTTACTCTGCATGGAATTATGACCAATTTCTTCGAGTTTGATACCGCCGGCTGTTACAAACTCTTCTTTAAAGGTGGTTTTGCCTTTTACGGGAAACTCCTGTGTGCACACATTTTTCACCAGTTTGTTTTGTTCTTTAGCAGGCAGATCAGCCCAGCGGGTATCTTCCTTTATATCACTGAGGTTTAAAAGATACTGCCATAAGCGTTGCGGCAGGTTAAAAGGATTGGTATTGATGATCTTTTTTGCAGCTGTTTCAAAACGAATGGACTGCAGTTTTTCCCTGGCCGTATTTTCATTAAACGCTCCATTCCAGTTAACAGCAATGGTAAAATGCCAGTTGTTTGCAGCCAGTTCTCTTGCAGCAAAAGCAGACAATTTTAAAACAGCCGGACCGCTCATGCCCCAATGGGTGATGAGCAAGGGTCCTTGTGACGACCATTTTGTTCCGTTAATTTTTACCACCGCATTTTCTGCCACCACTCCCATCAACGCTGTAATAGGGTTGCCTGGGAGATTGAATGTAAACAAAGAAGGCACCGGCTCTTCAATGGTATGTCCCAGTTTCTTTAACCAGTCAAACTGTATTGATTTAGGGTAACCTCCACTTGCAATACACACATAATCTGCCAAAACAGTTCCGGCATCTTTACATGCGATCTTCCATTGTATTCTCCCCTTTGACCATTCACCATTCTCCATTGACGACACCTCCCTGTTCATCAGAATCTCCACCCCATACTTATTCGCTTCCTTCATCAAACAATCAATGATGGTTTGTGAAGAGTTGGTAACAGGAAACATTCTTCCATCATCTTCGGCCTTTAATTGTACGCCTCTTTCTTCAAACCATTCTATTGTGTCGGTAGTGAAAAAATGGTGAAGTGCTTTTTTTAAAAAACTGCTTCCCCGGGGATATTTTTTTAGCATCTCTGCCATGCTGAAACAATGATGAGTCACATTACACCTGCCACCGCCGCTTACTTTTACCTTACTTAATAGCTTGGAAGATTTCTCCAAAATAGTTACCTGCAAAGCCGGGTTCATCCTGGCTGCATTAACGGCACAAAAAAAACCGGCCGCCCCACCACCAACAACGATCAATCTTTTTTTATTCATCTATATCGTATATTAGAATGAAAATAAACAATGGAAAAATAAGAAAGTAATATTATACCAACTGATTTTTCAAACAACCAAACAACCAAAACATCACAAACCCGGAACCCGTAACTGATAAACCAATAAAGCAAAATGGCATTACCTGTTACCAAACAAGAGATCAAAAAAATGCCCGTGATACCTTATGAAAAAATAAGGGATCATCTTAAAACCGGCGACATTGTTTTTTGCAGTGGCAGCTATGCATTTTCTGGTGTTATTCAAAAGCTTACAAAAAGTGTATGGAGCCATGTGGCGGTGGTATATAAAGATGAGGAGCTGGGGAGGGTCATGATGCTGGAAGCAGAACCTTATGTTGGCATCCGGTTAATTCCCCTGTCTACTTACCTGCGGGACTATAAAGGCAAGAGAAGGCCTTACAAAGGGCAAATGGTTATTGCAAGATTGCAGCAGCCTTTACCAAAAGAGCAGTTAAACCGTGGGCTTAGTTTTGGCCTGGATGCATTGACAAGACCATATGATAATTACGAGATATTCAGGATCATGATGCGGATATTGTTTCGGGTTACCAGGAGAGAACGCAACAGGAGTTATATCTGCAGCGAACTGGTAAGGGATGTATTTGCAAAATCAGGTGTTATCATACAATATAAAGACACCTACATTAGCCCCAATCATATCTGGGTGGATGAAAGAGTATCCGGGAAATACAGGGTGCTTTAAAATGAAGAATGTCTTAATAATCCGAACACAAATTGGGATTTGCCTTTTCAGCAGCTTCTATTTCTGCAAAGCCGGATAACACATCTGCCTTGTTTTTTTGCACACATACGGTATGTTCATAGTGGGCTGCAGGTTTGCCGTCCTCTGTTCTTATCGTCCAGCCATCCTTATCGTGGTACACATTTTTTGTACCCATGTTGATCATCGGTTCAATGGCTATCACCATTCCTTCTCTTAATTTAGCACCCGTGCCGCGTTTGCCATAATTAGGAACCTGGGGATCTTCATGCAGTTTTCTGCCTACACCATGACCCACCAGCTCCCTTACCACACCATATCCCCGCTCTCTTTCTGTATAATTCTGGATGGCGTATGCAATATCCCCTACCCTGTTTCCATGAACCGCTTTTTCAATACCCTTATATAAAGATGCCTTTGTATCGGCCATCAGTTTTTTGGTTTCATCAGGTATAGCACCTACCGCAAACGTATATGCGCTATCGCCATGAAAGCCATTTTTAAAAGCCCCCACATCAATGGAAACAATATCGCCGTTCTTCAGCGGCTCATTTACAGGAAAGCCATGTACCACTGCATCATTTACACTGATACAACAGGCAAAAGGAAAAGGAGGATTGCCATACCCTTTAAACGACGGGGTGGCACCGTTGGCCTTGATAAAATCCTCGGCGATGTCGTTCAATTGCAAAGTGGTTACACCTTCCTTTATATGGAGGGCCACATGCGCCAGGGTTTTACTTACGAGCTGGCTGCTTATCCGCATCAATTCAATTTCTTCTTTTGTTTTATAATAGATCATGACCTGGCACCACGTTAGCTAACGAGGTAATATTGATATTTTTATAAAATAAACCCTGACAGTTAATGCCAGGGTTCTGATAATTTTTATTGTATTTACCCCAGGTTCTTACAAACCGCAGGCTTGATGATTACATTCCGCTTGCAACAGTTTGTCTTCCCTGTATCCTTCCACTGCTCATCAGGCCATCATACTGGCGCATGAGCAACTGTGTTTCAATTTGCTGCAGTGTATCCAGAATAACACCCACCATGATCAGTAATGAAGTACCGCCGTAGAAGGTTGAAAAATCCTGCTGTGTACCAAACACCAGCTGGAAGATGCCTGGCAGGATACCCACAAATGCCAGCAAGATAGCGCCCGGCAAAGTGATCCTGTCCATGATAGTGCCGATATAGTCAGCCGTGTCCTGCCCTGGCTTTACACCCGGGATAAAACCGTTGTTGCGCTTTAAATCCTCGGCCATTTGTTTGGGATTGAATATAAGCGCTGTATACAGGAACGTAAATGCGATCACACAGACTGAATAAACGATCATGTACACTACATTGGTATGATCAGTAAAATACCTGGCCAATCCATTGTTGGTATAACCGGTAACGATAGTAGGTAAGAAAAGGATCGCCTGGGCAAAGATGATCGGCATTACGCCTGCTGCGTTCACCTTTAAGGGAAGGAAATTCCTTGCTCCGCCAAATTGCCGGTTGCCAACAATTTGTTTGGCATAATTCACCGGTACACGTCTTGTTCCCTGTATCAGCATGATCAATCCCATGATGATGGCAACCAAAAATGCTATTTCGATCAGGAAGATCAGCAAACCGCCGCCGCCTCTTACAGCCCGTGAGTTCCACTCCTGTATAAATGATTGTGGCAGCCTGGCCAGGATACCCATCATGATGATGATGGAAGTACCATTACCCAGTCCTTTATCAGTGATTCTTTCACCCAGCCACATTACGAATAAAGTACCAACAGTAAGAATAATCACTGTAGATACTGGGAAAAGATAAGAGTAGGATTCAATAAGTGCATCTTTGTTTTGCGTGTGCAGGTAACCGATATAGGCTGCTGCCTGGAAGGCAGTAACAATAACTGTAAGATAGCGGGTCCATTGGTTGATCTTCTTTCTGCCGCTTTCACCTTCCTTCTGTATCTTTTGCATTGAAGGCACCAGGATGGTAACCAGCTGCATAAAGATGGACGCAGAAATATAAGGCATGATACCCAGGGCAAAAATAGAAGCCTTTGAAAAGGCACCACCTACAAATGCATCCAATAAACCAAGGATACCGCTTTTGGCGCTGTCTGGCGTGGTTAACTTATTAGGATCAATACCTGGTAAGATGATGAAAGACCCGATACGGTAGATAAAAATAAGCAGCAGGGTAAACAGTATTTTTTTACGTAACTCCTCAATGCTCCAGATATTCTTCAGCGTTTGGACGAATTTCTTCACAAATTTATTTTTAAATATTTTTCTTAAAAACTAAAAAGACACTCTTCATACCTGCCTCAAAAATATGGCAAGCAGGAATGTGTCTGCAAATATCGGGGAATTATTTAACTATCTCAACAGTACCACCTGCAGCTTCAACAGCAGCTTTTGCTTTTGCGCTCGCAGCATGTACTTTGAAACCAAATTTTCCTTTGATCTCTCCATTACCCAGCAACTTGATCCTGTCTGTACCGCTGATCAATCCCTGGATATACAGGTTTTCCGGAGAAAATTCTGTGATACCATATTTTTCAGCAAAGTGATCGATCTGGCCAATATTGATGGCTTTGTAATCAATGCGGTTAATGTTTTTGAAACCACGCTTTGGAATACGGCGCTGTAATGGCATCTGGCCACCTTCAAATGCCGCTTTTACTTTATAACCGGTACGGCTTTGTCCACCTTTATTACCTTTTGTGGATGTACCACCTTTACCACTTGCTTCACCACGGCCAAGACGTTTGTCTTTGTGTACTGCACCTGCCGCTGGTTGTAGAGAATGTAGATTCATTGTTGATTGATTTTGTACTTACGGGGTATCACCCCTCGCTTGTTGATTTGAAAATTTGATGATTCGATAATTTGGAAATTATTAAGCCATTTTCAAATTGGCTCATTTCCAAATCTTCAAATTAGGCTTGTTCCACTTTCACCAGGTGATTCACTTTATTAACCATACCCAGTATCTGCGGAGTAGCTTCCACTTCAACAGATGCATTCATCTTTTTAAGACCCAATGCCAATACTGTTCTTTTCTGGCGCTCCGGCCTGTCAATTACACTTTTAACCTGTGTTATTTTAATCTTTGCCATAACCTTTTTTGTTTAAGGTTTAAGGTCTAAGGTTTAAGGTTGTAAAGAACTGAATACTTTAAACTTTAAACTTTAAACTTTAAACTTTTAATTATCCATTAAATACTTTCTTCAAACCGATCTGCCTGGTTTTAGCAACCGTTATCGGCTCACGTAAAGTAGCCAACGCTTTTACAGTTGCTTTTACCACGTTGTGTGGATTAGCAGAACCAAGACTTTTAGCCAGTACATCGGTGATGCCTGCAGCTTCCAGTACCGCTCTCATACTGCCTCCGGCAATTACGCCAGTACCATGAGCCGCTGGTTTGATCAGCACTTTTGCAGCACCTTCTTTCGTCCATTGCTCGTGTGGGATCGTACCATGCCTAACAGGAACTTTTATCAGGTTCTTCTTAGCATCTTCAATACCCTTGGTAATGGCTTCCTGCACCTCTTTTGCCTTGCCCAATCCCTGGCCTACCACACCGTTTCCGTTACCTACCACAACTAATGCAGAGAAGCTGAATGCACGTCCGCCTTTTGTAGTTTTTACAACACGGTTGATGGCAACAACTTTTTCTTTCAATTCAAGCTCACCTGCCCTAACCCTGGTTTCGTTTGATTTTAACATTGTATAGTCCTATTAGAAATTTAAAATTAGAATTGTAACCCACCTTCTCTTGCACCTTCAGCCAATGCCTTTACACGGCCATGATAGATATAACCACCACGATCAAAAACAATTGCTGTAACACCCAGGTCAGCAGCTTTTCTTGCGATAGCGCCACCAACTAATTTGCTTGTTTCTGACTTCGTTCCTTTTTGTGCTTTGATATCCTTGTCTTTTGAAGAAGCAGACGCAATGGTAGTGCCTGTTTCATCATTGATCAATTGTGCATAGATGTCAGTATTACTTCTGAAAACACTTAACCTTGGTTTAGCAGACACACCAACAACTCTTTTACGGATGCGGTACCTGATCTTTTGCCTTGCACTTGCTTTGTTATTCATATTCTTTTATTTTAACTTCCGATACTGCCGGAAGCAATTTGAAAATTTGATAATTTGGTGATTTGATAATTTGAAGATTCAGTTACTGAGGTGCTGCATACATCATCAAATCAGCACATCTTCAAATCTTCAAATTTTATTTACCAGCAGCCTTACCAGCTTTTCTCCTCAACACCTCACCTGCAAATTTCACACCTTTACCTTTGTATGGTTCTGGCTTACGCAAGCTGCGGAGTTTAGCACATACCTGGCCGAGCAATTGTTTGTCTGCACTTTCAAGGCTGATCATTGGATTTTGTCCTTTCTCCTGTGATGTAGCTACTTTCAGTTCTTTAGGTATTTCAAAAATGATATTGTGAGAATAACCTAAGGCAAGATCCAATAAATTTCCCTGGTTAGAGGCTTTAAAACCCACACCCACCAGTTCCATTTTCTTTTCGTAACCATCCGTAACACCTTTCACCATATTGCTGATCAAAGAACGGTATAAGCCATGCATTGCTTTATGACGTATCTGCTCAGTTGGACGCTTTACTTCAACAGTTCCTTCCTTTACTTCAATGATGATATCGCTGTCAACAGTTTGCTTCAATTCTCCTTTTGGCCCTTTAACTGTTACCACGTTGCCGGCACCAACAGAGATGGTTACTCCTTTGGTGATCTCAACTGGCTTTTTTCCTATCCTTGACATGTCGGTTTTTATTTAATTGTTTATAATTCCTGGTTTGTGTTCAGCCACGACGGAGGCTTAATGATCAAACCAATTTAGTATTAGTAAATGTTACACAACACCTCTCCACCTACATTCTGGGCTTTTGCTTCCTTATCTGTCATTACACCTTTAGAAGTAGAAATGATCGCTATTCCCAAACCATTCTTTACCCTTTTAAATTCCTCTGGCTTGGCATAGGTACGCAAACCCGGACGGCTTACCCTTTCGAGGCTTTGTATAACAGGCAATTTAGTTGCCGCATCATATTTCAAAGCTATTTTAATAAGACCTTGTTTACTGTCGTCTTCAAACTTGTATTTCAGGATGTACCCTTTATCATACAGAATCTCTGTGATACGCTTTTTCAAATTAGAAGCTGGTATTTCCACGATACGGTGGTTAGCCATTTGTGCGTTACGGATTCTTGTAAGAAAATCTGCTATAGGATCAGTTACCATTGTTATGTAGTAATTAGTTTGTTTAAAATTTATTTCAATGCGATATCCTTTGCTCCCGCGTGTTATTTCTGTTTTAGAAACTACGCCAGTGCGATTACCAGCTGGCCTTGGTTACACCAGGAATTTTACCTTGTGAAGCCATATCACGGAACATATTCCTCGACAAGCCAAAGTGCCTCATGTATCCACGTGGACGGCCTGTTAACATGCAACGGTTTCTTAACCTTACCGGTGACGCATTCTTTGGTAACAAATCCAAAGCTCTGTAGTCACCTGCTGCTTTAAGTGCCGCTCTTTTTTCAGCATATTTAGCGGTCATCGCTTCACGCTTTCTCTGCCTGGCTTCAATTGATTTTTTTGCCATGTTGAATTTTGATTTACGAAGTACGAGTTACGAATAATTGCATTCGCCATCCGTCATTCTTTATTCGTAATTATTTTTTAACGTTTTTAAAAGGCATTCCCAGTTCTTTCAACAGCTCAAATGCTTCTTCATTGGTAGAGGCTGTTGTAACAAAAGTGATATCCATACCCGTGATCTTATTTACTTTGTCGATATCAATTTCAGGGAAAATGATCTGCTCATTAATACCCAGTGTGTAGTTACCACGGCCATCAAATGCCTTGTCATTCACACCTTTGAAATCACGTACACGTGGCAAAGAAACAGATACGAACCTGTCAAGAAATTCATACATCTTAACACCACGTAAAGTTACTTTTGCGCCAATCGGCATGTTCTTACGCAACTTAAAGTTTGAAATATCTTTCTTACTCATGGTAGCGATCGCCTTTTGACCTGTGATATTGCTTAATTCCTCCACAGCAATGTCAACCAGTTTTTTGTCGGCCACAGCGCCGTTAACGCCACGGTTCAAACAAATTTTTGTCAGTTTAGGAGCTTGCATTATAGTTTTATAACCAAACTTCTTCATTAAAGCAGGTATCACTTCTTTGGTGTACTTGTCTGCTAATCTCGGAGTGTATTTTGTGTTGCTCATTATTTTATGGCCTCCCCTGATTTTTTAGATACTCTAACTAATTTACCGTTTTCCCTGGTACGTTTCACTTTTGTAGCTGCACCCGCTTTAGCATCCCAAAGCATTACGTTTGAAATAGCAATGGGAGCTTCCACTTTTACAATACCACCTTTCGTATTCTGCGAAGTTGGCTTTGTATGTTTGGTAACAATATTAACACCTTCCACCAGCACACGCTTTTTTTCAAGGATCACTTCCAGCACCTTGCGTGGCTTTTTCAGATCTTTATCTTCACCGGTGATAACTACAACGTTATCGCCTTTCTTAATGTTAAACTTTGGTTTGAATCTTGTACTCATTTTTTATTAAGCTTTGAGCTGTCAGCTATGAGCTTCGAGCAATTAAAATCTTTTATTCACTTATTGTGTGTGGCTCGTAGCTCGCTGCTAAAAGCTCACTGCTTTCCTACAAAACTTCCGGAGCAAGCGATATGATCTTCATATATCCTTTATCCCTCAGTTCCCTGGCTACCGGCCCAAAAATACGTGTACCCCTTGGCTCATCTGAATTGTTCAACAACACCACCGCGTTGTCATCAAAACGGATGTAAGAACCATCCTTACGGCGAAGCTTGTTGGTTGTTCTCACAATCACAGCCTTACTTACTGTACCTTTTTTGATACCGCCTGCTGGCATTGCATCCTTAACTGTTACAACAATCTTATCACCTATCCTGGCATAATCCTGGCCAGAGTTACCCAACACACGGATGCACAAAACTTCTTTCGCACCGCTGTTGTCTGCCACGTTCAATCTGCTTTCTTGCTGAATCATTTTATTTAGCTTTGAGCTGTCAGCTATTAGCTTCGAGCAATTAAAAACTTTATTTTTTCATCCGTGGCTCATAGCTTGCAGCTAACAACCCACAGCTTTTTCTTACTTCACTTTTTCAACAACTTCCACCAGCCTCCAGCGTTTTGTTTTGCTTAAAGGACGTGTTTCCATAATCTTTACGGTATCACCAATACTGCACTCATTTTTTTCGTCATGAGCATGGAATTTAGTAGTCTTTTTAAGGAACTTACCATATAACGGATGCTTAATTTTCCTTTCTACATTTACCGTGATCGTTTTATCCATTTTATTGCTGGATACAACACCGATCCTGGTCTTACGTAAGTTTCTGTCAACTGTGTTTGTTACTTCGCTCATTGTTGCAAAATTTATTGGTTTATGCTAAACCGAGTTCTTTACTTCTTAATACTGTTTTTAAACGGGCAATATCTTTACGTAATGCACGGATGGTCATTGGATTCTCAACAGGTGTTACACTGTGAGCAAAAGATAACTTCCTTAACCTCAGTTCGTCTTCAGTGATCTTAGCTTTAAGGTCATCAGCTGACAACCCTTTTACGCTTGCTAAAAAATCTTTACTATTGTTTGCCATTTTATTAATTTGTTGATTTGATGATTTGATGATGTGCTGATTACAGGTGGCCCATCATTTTCAAATTTTCAAACCGGTTACTCTTCAAATTTGTTTTACGCCTGGTAATCCCTACGGATCACAAACTTTGTAGCGATCGGTAATTTTTGTGCTGCCAGTTCAAACGCCTCTTTTGCAACCTGTACCGGAACACCATCTGCTTCAAACAGGATACGTCCTGGTTCTACAACTGCTGCCCAGTATTCAGGGTTACCTTTACCCTTACCCATCCTAACTTCAGCTGGCTTTTTAGTAATTGGCTTGTCAGGAAATATCCTGATCCAAACATTACCCTCTCTTTTCATGTGACGGGTCATTGCCTGACGGGCACTTTCGATCTGCCTGTTGGTTAACCAGATGGGCTCCAGTGCTTTTAAAGCAAATGAACCGAATGAAATAGTAGTGCCTCTTTTAGCCACTTCCCTGATACGGCCTTTCTGAGCTTTCCTATGTTTTGATCTTTTTGGTTGTAACATCTTTTTTAATTTGGTGATTTGGACATTTGATGATGGCTTGATTAAAAAAGTTCCATCATTTTCAAATCTTCAAATCGATTAATCTTCAAATCAATAATTAATTATCTTCTTCCACCACCACCGCCACGGTTATCTCTTCCACCGCCGCCACCGCCTCTTCTGTCTCCACCACCTCTTCTGTCATCACGGCCACCGCCTCTTCTGTCATCAAATCCGCCACCTCTCCTGTCATCACCTTCTTTAGCACCAGCAATAAAGTTTGGATTGAGATCTCTCTTGCCTAAAACTTCGCCTTTACAGATCCAAACCTTAATACCTATTTTACCATATACCGTTTGAGCAAATACACTTGCATAGTCAATATCCATACGGAGTGTATGCAATGGTGTACGGCCTTGTTTGATCTCTTCGCTACGGGCAATTTCAGCACCACCCAAACGGCCACCACACCTTACTTTAATTCCTTCAGCACCCATTCTGAGAGCAGAAGCAATGGCCATTTTAACGGCACGCTTAAAGTTGATACGGCCTTCCAACTGGCGGGCAATGGTATCAGCCACGATCTGTGCATCCAGTTCAGGACGACGGATCTCCAATATGTTTATTTGTACATCATCCTTTCCAGTCAGTTTCTTCAACTCTTCTTTTACCCTGTCAACTTCTCCACCACCTTTACCAATGATGATACCTGGCTTGGAAGTGTGAATGGTGATGATGAGCTTATTAAGTGTACGCTCAATAACAATCTTTGAAATGCCGCCTTTATTGATACGGGCATTCAGGTAATTCCTGATCTTGTTATCTTCTACTAATTTGCCTGCAAATTCTCTTTTGTTAGCATACCAGTTACTATCCCAACCTCGGGTGATTCCTAACCTGATACCTACCGGATTTACTTTTTGACCCATATATTTAATTTGCAGTGTGCCTTAACAACACACTTTATTTTTAATTAGATTTTGCTGTCAACAATTAAAGTTACATGGTTGCTGCGCTTGCGGATCTTGTATCCACGGCCCTGTGGTGCAGGACGCATACGCTTGATCACCCTTCCACCATCAACCATGATTGTTTTTACAACCAGTTTGGCATCTTCCACTTTGGCACCTTCATTTTTCTGCTCCCAGTTATTGATAGCGCTTTTAAGTAATTTATATAAAGGAACAGCCGGGTGTTTTGTACTGAATTGTAAAACGCCTAAAGCTTTTTCCACTTCCATACCACGGATCAGGTCAACCAGTAAACGCATTTTACGTGGCGATGTGGGATAGTTTCTAAGTTTTGCTACTGCTTCCATTTTCTATTTTGTTTAAGGTTTAAGGTTTAATCGTTTAAGGTTATCTGCTGCTTGCAACTTTAAACCTTGTACTTTAAACTTTAAACTTTTAAGATATCTTTTTACTTGAGTGTCCTTTAAAATTCCTGGTTGGTGCAAATTCACCCAGCTTGTGCCCTACCATAAATTCAGTAACATAAACAGGGATGAATTTATTTCCGTTATGAACTGCTAATGTGTGGCCTACAAAATCAGGAGTGATGGTTGACCTTCTGCTCCAGGTTTTAATAACCCCTTTCTTGTTTTTTCCTTCATTTATTGCCAGCACCTTATCTTCCAGGTTAGCATCTACATAAGGACCTTTTTTAATTGAACGAGCCATAGTTTATTTCTGATTTATGATCTGAGATTTAAGATTTTAGTCTCCTAAATTTCCGACCTCGTTTATTTTCCCTCAGGGGACATTTTAACTTTTAAACAATTACTTACTGATTTTCTTACCGTTCCTGCGCTGGATGATCATTTTATCTGATCCTTTGCCCCTTGTACGGGTGATCTGTCCTTTTGCATACTTACCGGTACGGCTACGTGGGTGACCGCCTGAAGCTTTACCTTCACCACCACCCATCGGGTGATCAACCGGGTTCATGGCAACCGCCCTGTTACGTGGCTTGATACCTTTCCACCTGTTACGGCCGGCTTTACCCATGCTCTCCAGGTTATGATCGCTGTTGCTTACCACACCTACCGTAGCATAACAATTGATCAATACTTTTCTTAACTCCCCACTTGGCATTTTTAATACGCCATACTTTTCTTCTTTATTCGATAACTGTGCACTTGCACCGGCACTGCGAACCAATTTACCACCCTGGCCTGGCTGCATTTCAATGTTGTGCACCATGGTACCCAATGGCATAAATTTCAACTGCAAAGCGTTACCTAATTCAGGAGCCACATTGTCGCCGCTAATAACGGTTGCGCCTACCTGCAAACCATTCGGTGCAATGATGTAACGTTTTTCGCCATCAGCATAATTCAGCAAAGCGATAAAAGCAGTACGGTTTGGATCGTACTCTACAGACTTAACGACAGCAGGAATGTCTTTTTTATTCCTTTTGAAATCGATGATACGGTACTTGATTTTGTTTCCACCGCCCATGTACCTCATGCTCCTCCTGCCCTGTGCGTTACGGCCGGCGGTGCTGTTCTTTTTTTCAACCAATGATTTTTCAGGAACGTTGGTTGTAACCTCTGCATAAGCATTACCAATTCTCCACCTGGTACCTGCTGTTGTTGGTTTATATTTCCTTAATGCCATCGTTTTTTGTTTTGCCCCTTACCTCTTTACAAGGACCAGGATTTTATTTATGAATCTCTGCATTTAGCGGTAGCAGAATTACCATACTTTAATTATTGCTCCTTTTAAGGAGAAGGTGTTTTAGATGGTGCTGTACAAATCAATCTGCTCACCATCTGCCACTGTTACATATGCCTTTTTCTTAGCTGGCTTACGGCCATTTAAGAAACCAGACTTGGTGTACCTTGACTTTGCCTTGCCTGGCATTACTAAAGTGTTTACATCTTTTACCTGTACACCATAGAACTGCTCAACAGCTTTTTTAATTTCAAGCTTGTTTGCTTTCCTGTCAACCACAAACCCGTAGCGGTTAGCTTTTTCTGTTTGCTTATTTATCTTTTCAGATAAAATTGGTTTTATTATTACGTCAGACAGTTTCATGTCAATTAATTTGAAAATTTGATAATTTGAAAATCTGAAAATGGCCACTCATTTTTTAATTGAGCTGTTTTCCAATTTTCACATTTTTATGCTTCAGCTTTTTCCTCTTCACTAAAGATCTTTGCCACGCTTTCTGTAAACACCAGCACATTTGCATTTACAATATCGTACGTGTTAACATCACTTAAGATAGTACCTTGTACACCCGGCAGGTTTCTAACACTCAGGTACACATTGTCGTTGTTCTCAGGCAACACGAACAAAGCTTTTTTATCAGCTACATTCAGGCTTTTTAAGATACCAACGAATTGTTTTGTTTTTGGACTGTCCATTGTTACGTCTTCAACAATCACAATTGCGTTCTCTTTTGCCTTGTGACTTAATGCGCTGATCTTGGCAAGATCCTTTACCTTACGGTTCAGTTTAATATCATATGAGTGCGGCTTTGGGCCAAACACTGTACCACCACCTTTATACAAAGGGTTACGCAGGTTACCTTTACGGGCACCACCGGTACCTTTTTGCTTGTGCAGTTTTCTTGAAGCACCCTGAACCTCAGCCCTTGTTTTTACTTTGTGTGTACCCTGCCGTTGTGCTGCCAGATATTGTTTTACAGCTAAGTAAACAACATGATTATTAGGTTCCACACCAAATATTTCCTCAGGCAATTCAATTGTCCTTCCTGTTTTTGAACCCTGTATGTTTAAAACATCTACTTGCATGATATTTAATTTGGAGATTTGGTGATTTGGAAATTTTGTGATGTTCATTTTCACATCTTCAAATTTTCACATCTTCAAATCTGTGTTTTTACTTTTGAATTAAAACGATTGAACCATTATGTCCTGGAACAGAACCACTGATAAGGATGTAATTCTTTTCTGGGAAAATCTTAACCACTTTAAGGCCTTTCATTTTAACCCTGTCCTGGCCCATGCGGCCACCCATCCTCATGCCTTTGAATACCCTTGATGCATCAGAAGAGTTACCGATAGAACCGGGTGCTCTCTGACGGTCGTGCTGGCCGTGAGATGCTTCACCTACACCGCTAAAGCCGTGGCGTTTTACCACACCCTGGAAGCCTTTGCCTTTTGATGTGCCAATTACCTCAACACTTTCACCTTCAGTGAAAATATCAACTGTAATTGTTTCACCAATATTTTTATCTATTGATGTATCCCGTAATTCTTTTACTACTTTTTTAGGAGAGGTTTGTGCTTTGGCGAAGTGGTTAACTTCTGACTTAGTGGAGTGTTTTTCTTTTTTGTCGCCAAATGCAATCTGGAGAGCATTGTATCCGTCTGTTTCAACGGTTTTCTTCTGCGTTACTACGCATGGACCTGCTTCAATGATGGTAACAGCGGTTTGTTTACCCGATGCATCAAAGATACTGGTCATGCCAATCTTCTTACCAATAATACTTTTCATTGTATCTATTTTATGCCCAGCGCTCCAATGCTTATGGAGATGGGCGTTCATATATTTAACTTCAAGAACTAACCTTCTGCTTTTCCCTTGCTACTGCAGGGAAGGTTCATCAGGCCTTAATTTCAACATCCACACCACTTGGCAGGTCCAGCTTACTTAAAGCATCCACTGTACGGCTGCTGCTGGTGTAAATGTCTAATAAACGCTTATGTGTACACAACTGGAACTGTTCTCTCGCCTTTTTATTAACGTGCGGAGCTCTCAATACAGTAAAAATTTTCTTCTGCGTAGGCAAAGGAATGGGTCCTGTTACCACTGCACCTGTACTGCGTACGGTCTTTACTATCTTTTCAGCTGATTTGTCAACCAGGTTATGGTCGTAAGACTGTAGTTTAATTCTGATTCGTTGTGACATATGCAAAGAGCTTTAAATTTCCTTTTTTGATTTGGGAGTGCGAAGGTAAGGGGTGGAAACTAAATAGCAAAGAGTTTTTGAAAAGTTTTTTGAGATTTTTCAAAAAAACAAGCCTGTAAACTCAAAAATCCTTCCCGTTTTTGCAGTGAGAAGGATTTAAAAAGATAAAAGCGGGATGTAATCAATGAAGTATCGTTAAGTTGCCGCCTGGCGCAATGGTAATATTGGCTCCCGGTCCGCTGACCAAACTCCGGATAGTGATATTGGTACTGATGATCAAATTGGCGCCAGCAAGTATTTCCACATCTGTATTTGAGTCTGGCAACCTGCCGCAACTCCAGTTTTGAGGAATTTCCCAATGCGTATCAAATGTGCCGGTCCATATATTTTTGAACCTCAGCACATTTATAAGACTGCTTGCCTCATCCACTACACAGCGGTACTTATACCCAAACACTGCGGGCGTATAATTCTTTATGGTAAGCGTTGCCGTAGAGGTTCCTCCAAAATAGAGGCCCTGCCCATCGTTTAGGTTGACATATCCATTTCCATTACCACTGTTTAATTGCCACCTGTAGTTTGTACCTGAAATATTTGATGTAATGATGGCACTATCTCCAGCCGGGCATACATAGTATAAAACGGAATCAGGCCTGGCAAATAAGGCTCTGATGGTATGGTTAGCCGTAATATTGGAAAACGTATAGCTGGTTCTTGGATTTACGGGTATGCCGTCAACCAATATATCTAATATATTATAGCCTGTTGCCGGGGTAATGGTATAGGTTTTACTGGAGCCATGGTTTACAGTTGAGCCTCCCAGTGGAGTTACCAGGCCATTACCGCCAGAGGTTGCCGTGATTGAATAAGTCTTGACAGCGAACGTGACACTGATGGTATGCGATGCGTTCACATTGGAAAAGGTATAACTCCCCCTGCTGATGGCTGCCGTATCGCTTACACCATCTATTAATACACTTGAAATACGATAACCCGTATTAGGTGTAATGGTAAATACCTGGTTGATGCCTAAAGGATAAATCAAACCGCCATTGGGGCTGATAGTGCCATTGGTACCGGCCGATGAAATAATCGCAAAAGATGGTGAGGAATAAGGAAGCTTGACCACCCAAAAATCATTACCTCCATGGTTGCCGGTAACATCGCCTGAAGTGGTATCAGTGCGAACCACAACTATATAAGAGCTGTCTGTAGCAGACTCTGACCACCAAGGAAGATCATTGTGTGTGCTGCCCAACATCCTTTGCCATTGGAGCCCGCCCGTACTGTTTAGTTTTGCCAGCCAGTAATCATACCCACCCTGTGCTCCGGGCATATCGCCAGAACCTGTTGCCCCATTGTTTTTGCCGGTAAGAAGATAACCGCCATCGGTGGTTTTGGTAATATTGACCGCATCTCCAAAAGTATTCAGTTTTCTTGTCCATTCCGGCACCATGGCACTGTTGTATTTTCTAATAACAGGAGCCAAGAACAAGTCATTGGGGCCGAGTGGCCCATCGTTTTTATATACAGTAACACACCCGCCATCTGCCGTTGGGGTTAAACTTCTGGGGCCAGCAACCTCGTAAAACCCGGACAATTCCGGCGACCAAATATCACCGCCCATACCAAAACCGCTATTGTTCATTTTGTAAATAAAAACAGAGCCGGAAATCCCCCTGCTAAAACCGCAGTAAACAAATCCAGTATCAGTTGTTTGTGTTATTGAATAATAAACAACGCCCCCGGCAATATCCCCTCCATCAAAATTTGCCTTTTGCCATTGAATCGTTCTCAGGCTATCAAGCTTAAATATCCAGCCTCCCCCTAATTCAGGCAATTGCCCGGCAAGATCTCCATCATTGATACCACATTTACCCATACATATATAACCGCCATCAAAAGTTTCTTCCACATACTCTAAAAAATCGCCTCCTGAACTTCCGAAGCACTTTTGCCACTGAATTGTACCGGCACTGTTCAACTTAACCACCCAGGCCTCGCCATAACCGTGGCTGCCAGATACATCTCCATTATTAGATGTGGTGGTGGCCCCCATGATATATCCCCCATCGGCCGTTTTTCTTATACTGCCGAAAGTTTCATCACCCGTACCACCATATGTTTTTTGCCATTCAATACTTCCAGCTGCATCCAGTTTCACTACCCAGCAATCTTTACCCCCATGGTTACCTGTAACATCCCCGTCATTGGATGAGGAAGTACCTCCAACAATATAACCACCATCAGGCGTGGGTTGCACACACTTAGCCTCATCAGCAGCCGAACCGCCTAACGATTTTTGCCAGGTAATGCCTGGAGATTGTGCACCCGAAAACTTACACATAATCAGTATAACGATAAATAAAAATCCCCTTTTCATAAATGATCTTTAATGCTTTAAGACAAAAAAGTACTAACCGATATCGCCCGCTGGCCAGTGTGCTAATATGATCTAAACAATTACAGATGTTGCAGTAAATTACTGTGACAAGCATTAGTGCCGGATTCCCGGGCTAATGTAAAACAACCAGGTTTATCCCTGCATTTACTGTTACTGCCGCATTGCTCTTAACTGTAAGTGTGTTACAGGAAGCATCAACATCCACCACAACAGTATTTCCCACTATCACATCTGCCCCGGCTGGTGGTACTATATTGCCATACCAGGTGGCCGGACTGCTCCAATTGCCGTTTTGAACAGAGTAGTAACTATTGATAAAATTGGATTTTACCCTAAATAGTACACGGCCAATAGCCAGATACCAGGCTGAATCCCGGTAAAAAATTTTGCCTGTTGCAGAACTGATGGCTTTGAATCCATTGGCATTTTTTTCATACAGATGCCTTTTTGAATTCCTGGAAAAGCTTACGCTTCCATCAGCACCCACAGCTTCTAAAGTACTGGAATTTGAAAAAAAAGTTATTTGATTGCTGGCACCGGTAGTATCTCTTAACCATACCTGTTTTTGACCAGACAAACCTGGCTTTGCATAAGCTACAAAACCATTGGCAACCCTCCAGTCAGTATAATGGTCAAAACCGGTATTGCCACCATGGCTTAACTGGGTATTTATTGTGCCTTCACGCATATAAATTGCGTTATTCCTAAAGTAAACAATTATATTTCCATCTGTAAGAGGGTATTGGCTAAGCCCGTTATTTGTGATGTTTTTGGAAGTGTCATTAGCGTACCGGTAAACATCGTAACCCGAAGCCCCGTTCAAAGCCCAATAGGCAATGGTTCCATTAGCAGCCACATCATTATCACCATTGGCTGCATTTGTTGTTATCAACTTCGTTAAACGGGTAGCAGTGTTCCTTAAATAAAGTTCTTTTCCTCCAAAACCTCCGGACCATATTGCATAAGGCCCCGCTACTTTAAGAGACCGGTCAACAATACCTGTTCCCATTAAATACAGCGTATCATTGTTCCATTCTTTTATAGTGTCAGGATAATTTGTATTAATGGCAAACATGGCTCCGGATGGAGTGAGATAAGAATATTCACTTATTAAAGCCGGGATATCAGAAACATTCCCTGTAATGACGTCTGTAATTTTGCCATACTGATTTCCATCCGACAACGGATCAAAATAAGAAAGCACTTTTCCATGATTAAAATCATTAATAAGGCCCTCTGCTGAAATCACTTTATCAAGATAAGGGCTGGTTTCTACAAAAATTTTGCGGGAAACAGTAAATGTTTGCCCCCTTGAATCTGTAACTGTAAAGGAAATACTTCCTCGCAATCCCTGGTACCTGGGATCAGACAACTCGATGATGGTATCAACCACATTTACAAAAGTGTCTTTGTATACCTGCCAATCATAATTAGAGGTGGCATTGTCGACTAAGCTTACCCGTACAACCAGGTTGCAATCGGAGTTATCGTTCTTACTAGCCTGTATATGCAAGTATGGAGACGCTACTTCATTTCTTACGGGTAATTGTATAGCAGCAGTAGGAAGTGGATCAATAATAAACTGCATTGTATCCGTTAGCTGGTTATTCAATATATCAGTAGCCGTAACAGAAACTACATAAGTGTTACCAACAGTTAAACCTGCAAGTGAAACAGGGCCTTCATAATAACCGCTCTGGGTCCTGTAAGTAAGATTATTGGATGTGTTTTCCACCGTTGCAATAACAGATACAAGTTCATATTCACCGGGAATAACCGAGGCCTTCACATTCAGCTGAAAGCTATTTGTTATATGATTGGGCGGAGGGATTATGTTGACACTAACGATTTGACCAAACGCTAACTGACTTGAAAATAACAGGAAAAGGGATAAATATGCATATTTCATAACATGTGAAAGTTACAAAACAATTTATAGACCCCGGAAAAAAACAAACAAATTAGTTTTAGTAAAACAAAAAAACAGTATTGATATTGGCTTTGATAGTGGTAATTGCCGGCTATTTCTTATGGCAGGGATAATTATGACCCTTTTACTGCAATACCTTGAAATAACAGAGAAAATCAATGTCCCTTTTACGATATATCATTCTTCGTTTTCCGCATTGGCCTTCTGCAGTTTCTTCGTCCGGTCAATTGAATCCTTGATCCTTTTTCTCTCCTTCTTCTTAAAATATCCCCGCAGCAAAATATTACTTTTAGCCGCTTCCATATTTTGTTTCAAGCCCTCCGCAGCCGCATCGGCCGTTTTAGCGGTCTTTTTAGCAGCTGTAATCGTTTGCTCAATATCGTTGGATAATTTTTCGCTGTTTACCAGTTTACCCAAAGTGCCCTTTCCTTCATTTACCTTGGAAAAGATTCCCGCCAGGTGACCTGAGATGGTATCCACATTTTCTATAATGGCTTCCACCTTGATCCCCACTTTTTCCATTCTGGCCATTACTTTATCCATATCCATGGGATTAACAGCTTCCAGTTCACCGTTTTCTTTTATCTGGGGCGACTGCTGGTTGCCGGGTAATATCTGTATCAGCTTATCCCCCATCAGGCCATCACTGCTGATATTGGCCCTGCTGTCTGTCTTGATATAAGGATGTATCTTTTTTTGAACAGATATCTCTACCCTCACCGTAGTATCATCCCTGATGTCGATCAGGTCTACCACACCGGCATTGATCCCATTAAAACGTACAAAGGCACCTTCCCGCAGGCCAACAACGTTTCTGTAATTGACATGGAGTTTAATGGTACTGCTGAACAGGTTTTGCTGGCTGCCGATTAAAAAAACAAGAAAAAGGCATACGCCGATGCCCGCCAGTACAAAGATGCCGGTCTTTATTTTTATTGAAGAATCTGTTGCCATAACTAAAATTTAAAAAATGAGTTGATCAGTTTATCAGGAGAGTTTTCCAAAGCTTCATAACTGTCTTCAGCAATGTATTGGCCATCATTCATTATCAGAATCCTGTCGGCAGTTACTTTAGCACAATGCATATCATGTGTAATGATAATAGCCGTGGCTTTATAGCGTTTTTGCACATCCATTATCAAATGGCTTATTTCCTGGGAAGTGATGGTATCGAGTCCGGTTGTGGGTTCATCGTATAAAATAATCTCCGGGTTTACCACCAGCGTTCTTGCCAGTCCCATCCGCTTGCGCTGCCCGCCCGACAATTCTGATGGCATTTTATCGATGGCTTCTTCAAGCCCCACAGCCTCCAGCACTTCTTCGGAACGCTTTTTAATTTCTGCAGGGTCTTTGATTTTCAATACCGCTTTTAAAGGAAAAGATAGGTTTTCCCTCACCGACATCGAATCGTACAAAGCAGCCTGCTGAAAAAGAAATCCCATTTTTTTCCGGAGGTCTTTTAAAGCCTCCTCCCCAAGTTTATGAATTTCCTGGCCGAGCACTTTTACTATTCCACTATCCGGGGTTAGTAAAGCTGCGATACATTGAATGGTGACACTCTTACCTTCGCCACTACGGCCCAGCACCACTACATTTTCTCCCCGCTTTACATTCAGGTTGATCCCTTTAAGCACGGCTCTCCCGTTAAAAGATTTGGTAAGCCCCTGTACTTCTATTACATTTTCCATAGGTATCAATTATATATGAAAAGACTGGTGATCTGTACTGCCAGTGCATCAATGATGATGATACTAACGCAGGCGGCTACCACAGCAGAGTTGGCAGCAATACCCACGCTCTCTGTACCACGGCTTGCATTAAAACCCTTATAGCATCCTATAAACCCAATACTGAATCCGAATGCAATGGTTTTTATAAATGCAGGAACAAAGTCAGAAAACACCAGGTTGGCAAATGATTTATTAAAGTACATGGTGGCTGTCATTTCGCCGGCAACATTTATCCCGGCAAAACCACCTGCAAAAGACATGATATCAGAAAACAGCACCAGTAACGGAACCATAAAAGTACAGGCTAATATTCTCGTAACTGCGAGGTATTGAATTGGATTAGCCCCGGAAACCTCCATGGCAGCCACCTGTTCGGTCACTTTCATACTACCCAGTTCTGCACCAATACCGGAGGCAATTTTACCTGCACAAATAAGCGATGTTATCACAGGACCAATTTCCCTGATGACAGAAATGGCCACCATATCCGGCACAAACGATTCTGCTCCAAATTGTTTTAAAGTGGGCAGCGACTGCAGTGTTAACACAAAGCCCAGTACAAAACCTGTGAGTAATACAATACTGAGTGAGCGAACGCCGGTTAAATAGCATTGCCGTATAAATTCTCCCCAATAAAAATCACTGCGGAAAATATTACGTGCAAAAGCCCTGAAAAAAAATATGGCACTGCCGGTATCCTCAAAAAATTTCCGGGTTGACTGAGTCAGACTTGATAACATGGCATGCATATAAGAAAAATTATACCCAAAAAACCGGTGTGCTTGTCTTAAGTCTTAAATTGAAACATACTATTTACCAAATACAGCTACAGCAAGGGTTTCAACGCTAAGCAAAAAAATCCTTTCCCCTGGTCTCTGCCAGGCACCGTTTAAATTAAGCCCCCGTTCAACACAACAAAGGGATGAACTGTGGAATAATTTCGCCAATAATGGACAGATTCTTCAACTGCTGGCTGCAAAACGGGTATATTATTCAATGTGCAGCTGGCTGCAGCTAACCCCAAACGCCTGGCTTTGTGGCATAATAGTAGGGGAACACCTCTCATGGAAAAAATAACTCCACTGATCACACAATCCGGATGGTTGTTTATACTGGCGATACCCGTTGCCTGCTTGGCGTGGACAGTAACTCACGAGGAAATTTTCAGGGAGGCAAGAGAGTTTTGCATCCGCTGCAGTAAAGAAAAAAAAGTGGTGCTGCTCAGAAAGTTCTTCTATGTATTTACCTGCGAATATTGCTTCAGTCACTATATCGCTTTGTTTTTTGTTGCGCTCACAAAATTTACTTTATTATATGAGGGCATGAAAGGATACTTTATTGCGTGGCTTTCGCTGGTGTGGATTGCCAATGTATATATGAGTGTTTTTTCCTTTATCCGCATTGGAATAAAAAGGGAAAAAACGGAGATCAGTTATACGGAAGAAAAAATTGGGAATTAACCAAAGCCTGCAATACTTCTCTGACCATTTTATGATGGACAAAAATTCCACAACTAAACCGTGTATAATATTAGCCTGTTACTTCTCACCTGTTGCACAAATACCCCATTGTTTTTTTTTAAAATTTCCTGCAAGGTATTAAAACCAGTCATTGGCATTTTATTCTCCTCCAAAAGTCAGGTAAAACATCCATTCATCACAAATTAAATATTTGCTGCAAAACTTTTTACTGAGGCACCTCTTTTGCGATCTCATATCATTATTCACAATCACAGTAAACAAAAATACCATTATGCAAAAAACAGCCACCAAAAAAGCAAGCGCATCAAAGAGTACCCAAAAAGTGCAAGCTGAAACAGAACCGATGTTGAAAGAATTTTTTCATGAATCCCTGAAAGATATTTATTGGGCAGAGAAACACCTTGTAAAGGCATTGCCAAAGCTCACCAAGGCCGCCACGTCTGATGCGTTAAAAAACGCACTAAAGGAGCATTTGGAAGAAACCAAAACACATGTGGAAACACTGGAACAGGTGTTTGAATTGCTCGGTGAAAAAGCCAGGGCTAAAAAATGTGATGCCATGGAAGGCCTGAGTAAGGAAGCTGACAGTGTGGTGGAAGATACTGAAGATGGATCCGCCACCCGGGATGTGGGCATTATTATCGCCTGTCAAAAAGTGGAGCATTATGAGATAGCAACTTATGGCGGGCTTACTCAACTGGCCAAAACGCTGCAATTGAACAACATTGCTGCACTGTTAGGAAAAACGCTTGCGCAGGAAAAACTGGCAGATGAAAAACTGACAAACATCGCAGAGAACGATATCAACTACCAGGCGGCCATTGAAACTGAAGAAGCTTAACATATTTAATAAAAGCCTGTGTTGATACGGGCTTTTATTTTTCTCATCCTTTCATAACGGATCCTGTTGAGTACTGCTGTTTTATTCCTTTTTTAATCTGCTATCAAAATACAGGCAATAACAGCAGCAACAGAACAGATCGTTGATCAAAATAATTGTTATGGTTGCCTGTTTTAGTACTGTGATAAATGACTTTGTTAAAGATTTTGGACTGAAAATTTCCCATGGCAGTATTATGTTTGAAAGCAAAATACTATTTCTTGAAAACGCTGCCCCCAGTTACTACAACTGCAAAACGGCCATTGTACCTGTGAATATCAAAAATTCATGCGTTGTATATTTTTTAAATGCCTCCATTAGCAGGGATGGTTTTAACGATCACTTTACTTTAGCTGATAATTCTGTAAGCTATCTTAAAAATGAAGGGTTGAAAATAACAGCCAACAAGAAATTTTCTGTGTACATATTTCCATTGGTTCAGGAAAATGCAGATCCGGATTTAATTCACACAGCCGTTGACAAAAAACTTACCCTGCCGGAATCTTTAAAAACTGCTGAGAAAAAAAACAATTACCATGATCACCTGCTTAGCAGCAAAAACTAAACTCAGGCAGTAAGAAGTAACCAGCTTATGCAGGTTACACCACCCTGCCTGTATGATGACAGCTGAACACTATTTTTAAATCATTTTTTCATTTAAAATTTACAACTATGGACAAGTTAGAATTAAAAGGCAAATGGAATGAGTGGAAAGGGAAACTCAAACAGCAATACGGCGAACTTACAGACGATGACCTGGTGTACGACGAAGGAAAGGACGATGAATTCTGGGGACGCCTGCAACAAAAAACAGGGAAAGCAAAGGACGACCTGATCAAGTGGTTAAGAGGACTGGGTTAATGCTGTTACCTGCACAAAAAAATAAGGATTTTACCTGCCTGTATGCCGGGTAATGGTATCCACAAGCGTTACTATTTCAAAAGGTTTGTGAAGCACATCATCGGCAGACCAGGCGGTAAAATCTGTTAAGAAGCCCGGGTTGGCCGACATTAAAATATTGGGGATGTGCCTGAACCGTTGTATCTGTTTTAGTTTACTGCACAGCTCCCGCCCGTCTTCCCCTTTTAAATGAACATCCATCAAAATAATATCCGGCATAAATTCGTCCAGCTGCGAAATGATCCCTTCATGTGATATGCTTGTTTGTACGTTGTAGTTTTTTAAAGTGAGCAGGTGACACATAAATTCGGCGAGGTCCGGCGAATCTTCAATTATCAGCACTTTAAATTTATTCATTTGAACGTAAGGTAACAGTACAACCCGCAGGAAAAGAATTGCCAGGCGCCAACAACATGCCATTAACATTTCAACCCGTTGATCTGAAAAAATGGTTGGTTTAATTCAAAAACTCACCCATGTAAAATTTGTGTAAATCATTTCACAACCGGGAAATTTTTCCCCATTTACATGGCCCCTTCATTTATAAAAAACACGAAGCCAATCTCATTTATTTCCGGCGCTTTTATTGTGTGCGTATCTCGTTCTGTATTGTATATCAAGTTTAAAACCAGTAATAAATTGAGTTGACTTGTGAGAAAAACTATTTCTGTTATCGTCTTATTAATAGGGCTGCAATTAATTTCTCCGGCACAGGATACGTCCTTAGGGGTAGAAAACCTGCTTACACTCACCCTGGAAGAATTAATGAACGTGAAAGTGACAACAGCCACCCGTACTTCCCAAAAAATCATGGATGCGCCTGCAACCATGAATGTGATCACTTCGAGGCAAATAAAAGAAAGAGGTTACCAGCAATTAGAGGATGCCCTGAGAGATATCCCGGGAATTGATTTTATTCATATCAACGGGTATGTACCAACCCTCATTTATTTCCGGGGAATGTATGGCGCTGAAAACCTGAGAGCGCTGTTAATGATCGACGGAATTGCGGAAAACAATATCATTGGCAGTAATGATATGGCCGGACCGGCGTACAGCCTGCACAATGTAGAAAGGATAGAAGTGGTTTGGGGGCCTGCTTCTGCTTTATATGGTGCCAATGCATTTGGAGGAGTCATTAATATCATCACCAAAAAAGGAAGCAGTATCCAGGGACTCGAATATGAAAAAGGATATGGCTCATTCAATACCCACTCAGATAATATCCAGTTTGGTCATCATAAATCCGGCTTTGATGTGGCCATATCTGGCTCTTTATACAGCACAGATGGCCCTGCTTTTAAAAACCGGGATCCTAATTATTCTGCTTCTTATGTTGACAAAGCCTATTCGCTGAATGCCACGGTTAGTTATGAATACAAAAAAATAAAAACCACTGCAGGTGGCCGTATCTACAATACGCCCATGGGTTGGGGTACTTTTTTTAACAGCCCAACGGTGTTATTCAATTTACCGCCACAGGGATATGGCAATACTGGTGTGATCGGTCTTGTTGCAAGGGATGTGAGAGGTGAAAAATCAGGATTGGAAGAACCCTATGCCCGTACTTTTTTTATTCAACAGGAATACCAGCCCAATTCCAAACTTCATTTTATGGCAAGGGCACTATTCCGGGAAACCGGCATCAGTGAAAATTCCTATGCTTATCTCACCATTGACGGCAGAAAACTGTACCGGGTTCCTACCGCCAATCATTCAAACCGTGCAGGCGGTGAGGCCGCAATTGACTATGCATCCAATAACAGGATCAGGTTCACTGCAGGCCTGCAGTATTTTCGTGAAAATATTGAAAGAGGTAACCGCCGTATCAATGTTGACACCACTACTGTTTACCTGCTGGATGGAAGAGATACATTACTGAATTTATATGCCACCTTCCAGGAAAGGCTTTACGATATCAGGATCAATGTTGGCAGCTATGCACAAATGATCTGGAACACCAATTTTCTAAAAAAAACAAGCGTGACCATTGGAGGCCGCTACGATTACAACAACTATTATGGCAGCCCCGTTAGTCCCAGGATCGCCATTGTTAATCAACCAGGTGAAAAAACCACCATCAAATTAATGTATGGCAATGCCTACAGGGCGCCTACCAATACAGAAATTTACCAGGCACCTGCCGGAACCAAATTAAAAGTTGAAAAGGCCACTACTTTTGAAGTGAATGTAAACCATAAAGTATCATCCAATTTTATCTGCCAGGTAAATGGGTTTCACAACAGGGTGAGAGATGCCATTCTTTTAGGTAACCTGCCCGGTCCGAATGATGATAAGAACCCGGGTGAAATAGACATTACCGGGTTTGAAACGAGACTCGATATACTCTTTAATAAAATGATCTCGGCATATGCCAATTTCACTTTCACGCATGCTCTTGGCAGAAATTATATAACCGGTTTTGAAAGAGAAGTATCGGGTATTGCGAAAGTAAAAGGCAATGCTGGTCTCCTGTTTCGCAAGCGTGAATTGGGCAGTGTTCATATTTCATGTAACTGGGTTGGCAAAAGAAAGGTACCCCGGACTGATCCCTACGGGCCCGTTGCAGGCTATTTTCTTACAAACGTGATACTCACAACGGAAAACCTGTTTGAAAAACGGGTGTATGCAAAACTCATTGTACACAATTTATTTAACGTAAAGTATCTCGATCCCGGCTTCAGACCAGCAGACGGATCGATCTATTCAACCGTGCTGGAACAACCTGGCTTCAACTGTATGATAAAATTTGGCGTTGTGCTCTAAAGGCTGTTGACAAAAAAATCACTTATGCAACGAAGGTATTTTTTACTGATACTGTTTAGCTTCATTGCACACCATTTCTCCATGTCGCAGGATGCAGGGGGCGAAGCATCATTAAAAGCAGCCTTCATTTACAATTTTACTAAATACATTGAATGGGAAGAAACTGATACTGCCGGGGATTTTATCATTGGCATTGTTGGCAGCTCAGCTATCGGCAATCCATTGGAGAAAATAGCCCAGACCAATACGGTAAAAAGCAGGAAGATCGTCATCAGGCACTATGGCACCACCAGTGAAATTGGATTTTGTCATATACTTTTTATTCCCGGCAACCAGTCTGTTTCACTTTCATCGGTCTTAGAAAAAACCGGCAAAGGAACATTAACGGTGAGCGAAGAACCGGGCTATGCAAAACTGGGAAGCGCTTTTAATTTTATTGTAAAGAATGACAAATTGAAATTCGAGGCCAATTTAAACGCACTCTATGCAGCCAACCTTAAAGTGAGTTCACAATTATTAAAGCTGGCCATACTGATCGATTAAAACTATGATGAACCTGCGCAACATATCCATTCAAAATAAACTGGTACTGATACAGGTTTTAACAAGCGTATTTGTATTAGCGATCTTTTTCACAGGCTTTATCATGATCGATATCAAAGACTATAAAGAGCGAAAAGTTAAAAGTATTCAAAGTATTGCCAGGGTACTGGCTGCAAACAATATCTCCACCATTCAATTCCACGATAATGAAGCAGCAAAAAAAATCCTTTCCGAACTACAGCATGTTGCGCCGGATATTTCAAGGGCGGTGATCACAGATACAAAAGGAAACAGGTTTGCACAATTTTCAAAAAACAATACCGACAGTGGTTTATTTAACCTGGGAAACAAAACTTTTGCCTTTGAAGGACAACACTTGTATGTTACCAACCCTATTCTGAATGAGGACAATGAGCTCACAGGTCATGTATATATTGATTGCGAATTATCAGAACTGGAAGACATGAAAAGCAAGAAGTTTGGCATCGCCGGCATTTCGCTGGTGGTGGCACTTGGTTGTGGCTTCCTCATCGCCTTCATTATTCAGACTTATGTTTCCAAAAGGCTGTTGTTCCTGGTGGAAAAAATGAAAGAGGCAAGTGAAACTAACAATTACAGGCTGATCATAAAGGATGATGGAAAAGATGAAATCGGTATTCTCATCAAAGTATACAACAACCTGATGTACCAGGTAAATGAAAGCCAGCAAAAAAAAGATGAATTTATCGGGATCGCAAGTCATGAATTAAAAACACCCCTTACCAGTATCAAAGGGTATATCGAACTGCTGAATGAAATGGAAACACGACAGCCACAAAAATTATTTATTCAAAAAACAAGGGAAAGCACTGCCAAACTGGAGCATCTGATTGTGGACCTCCTGGATGTATCCAAGATCAACAGCGGGCAGTTGCAGCTGAATATTGTTGAATTGAATATGAATGAGCTGATAAATGAATCCATAGATTCAATCAATGCAGGGATGCGAACGGAACATACCATCAAAAGGACGGGCTCTTTTGAAAACCTGGTGGTTAAAGGTGACAGGCAAAGAATGGAACAGGTATTGATCAACCTGCTGTCGAATGCAGTAAAATACTCACCTCCACGAAGTGAAATTGTAGTAAACAGCACATTGAAAGATGATCAACTGGTGATAGAAATAAAAGATTTTGGAAACGGAATACCGGAAGAAGACCAGGCAAAGATCTTTGAACGGTTTTACAGGGCCAGGAACACGTCTGTACATATTTCCGGATTTGGCCTGGGATTGTATATCTGCAGCGATATAATAAAAAGACACCAGGGAAAAATTTGGGTGGAATCAAGCAACAAGGGTTCTTCTTTTTTCTTTTCTCTTCCAATCATTCAAAAATAAGCAGCCTTATGAAACGGATACTGGTAGTAGATGATGATACGGATATATTAAATCTTGTAAAGACCATTCTTACCCTGAACAATTATGCAGTAGAAACAATCGCTGACTGGCAACAGCTGTATAACGCTATTGAAAGCTTCAGACCCCATTTGATACTGCTTGACATTTCTCTTTCCGGTGCCAGCGGTCTGGATATCTGCAATGAATTAAAGCAGGCAGAAAAAACCAGTGATATGCCTATAGTACTATTTTCTGCCAATGTGGAAATGGCTAAAAAAGTACGTGATTGCGGTGCAGTTGACTATATCGCCAAACCTTTTTCAATAAAGGATCTGTTGGCAGTGATAGGTAAAAACCTGTAGTGTGTGGCAAAGTGCATTTACAAAAAAACCAACATCTATCTTTTCACCGAAGGCAGATGTTTGGCATCAACAGAATAGTTTTTTTCATTCTTTATACCGGCAATTAAAAATACCGCCAGGCTGCCACATACAAAATTGGCCAGGAAACCGTTGGCAAAAATGAGCCCTGTGGTGGATGCCAGGTTTTTAATGACTGTTGAATTGTGCTGTACTGCAAATGGAGTATTGCTAAACACCAACAGCAACACTGCTGCACTGGCAAAGCAAATAACCGATGTAACAAAACTCCAGCGCATTCCTTTTTCAATTAGGGTGAGCATGTTTAAAAACCTGGATCTTTTGTTTGTTAAGAAGGAAATATATTTCATACAGCATCCTATGAAAAAGATATTTGCAGGCAACAGCCACAACATATGGCCCGAATAAAGAAAAATCTGTAAGCAAACTAAATATACCATTGTTACGAGCAGAGATGCTTTAATTGGGGGAGTAAAATTGATCATCTTTCTTTTTTGCATTTGTTGAACAAAACACATTCCAGATAATTGTACCTGAAATAGGCCAGGTTGAATATTATAGAAACCGGAAATTTGTAGAGGAGTTTCCCCGTGGCAATAGCTGTTGTGGAATAATTCCCCACTCTACCATTTATTCACATACCTTGTCCGATTCACGTCTTCGTTTTAAATCCGGCGGCACGGTATTGGTTAAATTCCAGCAGGTATTATTTCACGTTTCAATCGCATTTAGTGAGTTCAAAAAAAACGCCATCACCCGATATTTTCGAAATTCTTCCGCAGGCGCTTGCCTCGTTGAAGAAAAATATTCTCATTCCCTTTTTTGGTTTTAACCGTATCCCGGAATATGCCAGCGAAAAAGCCCCTTTCAGGGCCGAACTATACACAGAGGAACAGTTGGCACAATATGCAAAAACACTTGCAAAAAACCATGCGGTAGTAAAGGAGCGGCTGGCGGAACACCTGTTGAAGCGACTGGCACAAAATGAAGACATCCTGATGGATGTGCACGGCATGCTCACGCAGTCTGTAAAACAAAATCACCGGGTGGTACCCGCCGGAGAATGGCTGCTGGATAATTTTTACCTGATAGAAGAACAGATTTATATCGGCAAAAAACACCTGCCGCGGAAATACAGCAAAGGATTACCACAATTAACAAACGGTGACTATGCTGATTATCCAAGGGTATACCATATTGCTGTGGAGATCATTTCGCATACCGATGGCAGGGTGAACCTGAAGAGCCTGGTAAGATTTATCAAATCCTATCAAACGGTTACTTCACTCAAGATCGGCGAGCTGTGGGCCATCCCCATCATGCTCAGGCTGGCATTGATAGAAAACCTGCGTAGAATATCCATACAAATAGCAATGGATATTGAAAGTAAGAACCAGGCAAATTATTGGGCAGAAGAATTGATGGAAACACTGGAGAAAGATTCTAAAAACCTGGTACTGGTAATTGCTGATATGGCGAGGGCCAATCCAACAATGAACAGTTCCTTTGTAGCTGAGTTCACAAGAAAACTGCAGGAAAAAGGCACCCGTATGGCACTGCCACTTAACTGGCTCGAACAGCAGTTAGGCGATACGAGTTATACCATTGCAGAGATGGTACACCTCGAAAATCAAAAACAGGCTGCAGACCAGTTATCCATCAGTAACAGCATCAGCAGTCTGCGCTTTTTAAATACCAACGACTGGCGGGAGTTTGTAGAAGAAACCAGCCTGGTGGAAGATGTTTTAAAAAAGGATGCTGTATACCCCTTCATGGATTTTAGTACCAGGGACCATTACCGTCATTCGGTAGAACGCATTGCCAATAAAAGTCTGTTGTCTGAAATTGAAATTGCCAATAAAGTCATTGAACTGGCTTCCGGGCACAGCTCTGGTGATGAAAGAAAAAAACATGTGGGGTATTACCTGGTTGACAAGGGAGTAAAGCAGGTTGAAAAATTTTCGAAAGTTAAATTCTCCTTTGCAGAAAAAAGCAGGAAAGCATTTAATGCTTTGCCGTTATCGGGGTATACAGGCGGCATATTGATCCTGAGTGTATTGCTGAGCTGGACCCTTTTCATAAAGCTGAAAGCCGAAGATGTGCCACTGTGGATGATGATAACAGTGGGTGTATTCTGCCTGGTGGGTGTAAGCCAGCTGTCCTTCTCTATCATTAACTGGATCACTACACTGTTTGCTAAACCCTGCCTGTTGCCAAAAATGGATTTTTCAAAAGGCATCCCGGAAGAATATAAATCCATGGTGGTAATTCCCACCATCATGGGCAGCACCAGCGATGTGGATGAACTGACGGAGGACCTGGAAGTACGATACCTTGCTAACAGGCACGATCACCTGCATTTTGCCTTGCTCACCGATCTGAAAGATGCGCTGGAAGAAATACTGCCGGAAGACGAAGGGATCGCCTCGATGGCGGCAGAAAGAATAACCGCACTCAATCAGAAATATGCCGGTGATGGGGATGACATCTTCTTTTTGTTTCACCGTGCAAGACAATGGAATAAAAAAGAAAGGCTGTGGATGGGCTACGAACGCAAGCGGGGTAAACTTGCCAGCCTGAACAGATTGATATTGCAGAAAGAAAAAAAGGATTTTGCTGTTATTGTTGGTGATGAAGCTGTTTACAGTGCAGTTAAATATGTGATAACACTCGATACCGATACGCAACTGCCACGTGATGCAGCTATTAAGATGATCGGCACCATGGCACACCCGTTGAATCATCCGCTGTTTTCCAAAAAGAAAAAAAGGATGACGGATGGTTATACCATTTTGCAACCCCGGGTTTCCAATACACTGCCAGGTCAGAACAGCAGTATCTTTGCAAGAGTGCATTCCAATGATGAAGGCACCGATCCATATACCAGGGCGGTGTCTGATGTATACCAGGATCTTTTTAAAGAGGGTTCATTTATTGGCAAAGGCATTTACGATGTGGCAGCATTTGAACAGGCCCTGCACCAGGCGTTCCCGGAAAACAGGATCTTAAGCCACGACCTGCTGGAGGGCAGTTATGCAAGGGCAGGATTGCTTACAGATGTGCAGTTATATGAAGAGTATCCGGCCCAATACAGCACCGACATTCAACGCAGGCACCGCTGGATCCGCGGCGACTGGCAGATAGCAGCCTGGGTATTACCCTTTGTACCCAATGCACTCCGGCAGCTAAGAAAAAACCCGGTGTCTTTTTTATCCAAATGGAAAATATTTGATAACCTGCGCCGCAGCCTGGTGCCCATCAGTTACTTACTGTTACTGCTATACGCATGGCTGTTCTCCCCCGCTGCCTGGTTCTGGACCCTGATCGTTACTGCCATCATATTGCTGCCTTCACTTATTTCGCTGGCAGGCCAGATATTGTCAAAACCAAAAGATGAATTGTGGAAACAGCATATCCTGTTTTCCCTGCGTACTTCTGCCAACCAGTTTATACAGCACATCATCACAGCGATCTGCCTGCCCTATGAAGCATTTATTAATGCAGATGCCATTGTAAAAACATTGTGGCGGGTGTATATTTCCAATAAAAACCTGTTGCAATGGAATCCCTTTGGCAAAGCAGGAAAAAATGAACACAACCATATCGCCGGTGAATATGCCCGTATGTGGTTCCCCGTTTTATTATCCATATCGCTATTTATCTATTTGTTCATGTACAATGCGGTGGCATTTGCCGTTGCACTCCCATTTTTGATACTATGGTTTACGTCTCCTTACATCACACGAACCATCAGCTTTCCTGTTAGTACAAAAAAAGCTCACCTGGAAGTGGAGGAAATTGCCTTTCTCTATAAAACAGCCAGGAAGATCTGGTTCTTCTTCGAAACTTTTGTGACCAAAGAAGACAACTGGCTTCCGCCTGATAATTACCAGGAAACACCTGTTGAAAGGATTGCACACCGCACATCCCCTACCAATATCGGTTTAAGCATGCTGGGCAATCTTGCTGCATATGATTTTGGCTATATCACTGCCGGCAAAGTAACCGAGCGTACCCTGAATACTTTTAGCACACTCGACCGGATGGACAAATATGAGCAGCATTTGTACAACTGGTATGATACCGTTACGCTGCAGCCACTCAACCCCCGGTACATTTCAACAGTTGACAGTGGCAACTTTGCCGGCCACATCATAACACTCAAGCAAGGGATTGCCGAAATGCGGCATCATAAAATAATTCCGGAAAGATTTTTTGAAGGATTACTGGACACCATACGGATCATGAATGACCAGCCTGGCATTACTTCCAGCCTTCAAACGCTGGAGACAGAAGTAGAGAATATTTGCAGGAACAAACCAGGGGATATAAAGGCGCTGAGTATAGCGATAGAAAAGCTGAATACATTAACCTTCCAGTTAAATATACCTGATGAACCCTGGGTGAATAAGATAAGGCTGCAGGTGAACGACCTGCAGCAAAGGCTTGCTTCGCTGATACCGTGGACGGGCAGTATATTCCCGGCTGAACTTACAGCTATACCGACTCACAATGAACTGTTTGAACTGAACAACCAGCTGCTAAGCCGCCATAAGGGAGAAACCCATATTTATAACCAGGTGGCTTCCAGCCAGGCTATCCTGACACAGTTTTTCAGCGACATAGATTATTTGCAGGCAAAATGTGATGAATATTCGGATATGCATTACCGTTTCCTCTACGACAAATCCCAGAACCTGCTGGCTATTGGATATAACGTTGACGAACAACGCCGGGACAACAGTTACTATGATTTGCTGGCATCTGAAGCAAGGCTGGCAGCCTTTGTTGGGATTGCACAGGGAAAAATCCCGCAGGAAAGCTGGTTTGCATTAGGCCGGCAGTTAACCAATGCCGGTTCCATGCCGGTGCTGTTATCCTGGAGCGGTTCCATGTTTGAATACCTGATGCCGATGCTGGTAATGCCAACCTATGAAAACACCCTGCTGGACCAGACCTGCAAAGCGGTTGTACAAAAACAGATAGACTATGGTAAAAAAAGAAATGTTCCCTGGGGCATTTCTGAATCCGGCTACAACATGTTTGATGCAGCGCTCAATTATCAATACCGTGCTTTTGGCGTACCCGGTCTTGGATTTAAAAGGGGCCTGGGCGAAGACCTGGTGGTGTCACCCTATTCAACCATCATGTCGTTGATGGTATCGCCTGAAGAATCCTATAAAAATCTGCAACTGTTAAGAGAAAACGGCTTTGAAGGGAAGTATGGCTTTTATGAAGCGATCGACTACACAACAGCAAGGCTGCCACGAAAAAAAAGCCATGCAGTGATACAGTCATTTATGGCACATCACCAGGGTATGTCGTTCTTATCACTTGCCTACCTGCTGCTCGACAGGCCCATGCAAAAAAGATTTGAAGCCGATGTGCAGGTTAAAACAACCTTGCTGCTGTTGCAGGAAAGAATTCCAAGGGTTACCAGTTTCTATTCCCCGTCTGTACATGTGGCAGACGCGGCCAGTATTACCAGCCTGAGTGAAACACCCATGAGGATCATTACCACTCCGGATACACCGGCACCGGAAGTACAGTTATTGTCCAATGGCAATTACAATGTGATGGTAACAAATGCCGGCAGTGGATACAGCCGTTGGAAAAGTACCGGACTCACCAGGTGGCGGCAGGACAGTACCTGTGATAATACAGGCTCATTCTGCTATATCCGTGACCTGGACAACGATGCTGTGTGGTCAAATGCCTATCAGCCCAGTTTAAAAAAAGCCGACAGCTACGAGGCGGTATTTTCACAGGGCAAGGCAGAATTCAGGAGAAAAGATTTTGGTTTGGAAACGCACACAGAAATAGTGGTGTCACCAGAAGATGATATTGAACTGAGACGGATACATATCACCAACCGTTCAAGAAAAGCAAGAAATATCGAACTCATCAGTTATGCCGAAGTAGTACTGGCCGTGCCCATGGCCGATGAACTGCATCCGGCATTCAGCAAACTGTTTATTGAAACAGAAATCATACAGTCAAAAAATGCGATCCTTTGCTCACGGAGACCAAGAAGCGAAAACGAGAAACCGCCTTTTATGTTTCACCTGATGAAAGTACAGAATGCGAAAGTGAAGGACATTTCTTATGAAACAGACAGGAGCAGGTTTATTGGCAGGGGAAGAACCATTCACCAGCCAGCGGCTCTGGAAAAAGACGGGCAACTGAGCGGAACCGAAGGAGCCGTATTAGATCCTATTGTGTCGATCAAATACAGCGTTACTATCGAACCCGGCGAATCAATAATTGCCGACATTATTTATGGCATTGCAGATACAAAAGAAAACTGCAGCCACCTGGTAAACAAATACCAGGACAGGTATATGACCAGCCGTGTAATAGAATTATCCTGGACACACAGCCAGGTAATACTGCGCCAGATCAATGCCATGGAAAGTGATGCACAACTGTATGCAAAGCTGGCAAGCGCTATCATATTCCCCAATGCATCTTTGCGGGCAGATACTTCTATTATTCTAAAAAACCATTCCAGCCAGTCGGGTCTCTGGGGTTATTCCATATCCGGCGATCTGCCCATCGTACTGGTGATGATCGAAGACTCAGAGAATATTGACCTGGTGAAACACATGGTGCAGGCGCATGCTTACTGGAGACTGAAAGGACTGATCGTTGATCTGGTGATCATCAACGACGACCATGGCGGATACCGGCAGGCTTTACAGAACGAGATCATGAGCTTTATCATTCCGGGGATCTCCAATGACATCAAAGATAAACCCGGCGGTATTTTTATACGCTCGGCCGACCAGGTGTCAAACGAAGACCGGATTTTGTTTCAAACCGTGGCTGTAGTGGTGATCACAGACCATGCAGGCTCACTCGAAGAACAGGTTAACAGGAAGGGTAAAACGAAAAACAATATTCCCTATATCGTACCGGTGCGTACAGATGATAGCAGTGAGGTGCAGGTTGCTGCCCAAACTGACCTGGCTTTTTTTAATGGCATTGGTGGTTTTGCAAAAGATGGCAGAGCATACGTTATCAATACTTCAGCCGGCAAAACCACTCCTGCGCCCTGGGTAAACGTACTTGCCAATAATCACTTTGGCAGTATTATTTCCGAAAGCGGACAATCGTACACGTGGGTAGAAAATGCGCATGAGCTGCGGCTGACCCCATGGAATAATGATCCGGTTTGCGATCTGCAAGGTGAGGCATTTTATATCAGGGATGAGATCAGCGGAACTTTCTGGAGCCCTGCACCGCTACCCTGTAAAACCGGTCTGCCTTATATTACCGAACATGGATTTGGATACAGCACTTTCTTACATGCCGCCAATGGTATTGAAAGTGAGATGACGGTATTTACACACCTGGAAGAAAGCATCAAATTCATTTCAATTAAATTAAAGAACAGGTCAAATACAAAGAGAAAATTATCTGTAACGGGTTATATGGAATGGGTGTTGGGAGATCTGCGGTCAAAATCCATTATGCATGTAATTACAGAAGCAGAACCCACTACCGGTGCAATACTGGCGGGTAATAAATACAATACAGCCTTAGAAGGGAAAGTGGCTTTTTTTGATGCGGACGACAGCAACCGCAACTATACAACAGACCGGTGTGAATTTATTGGCAGAAATGGAACAATGGCTGAACCCGATGCCATGAAAAGAGTACGATTGTCAGGTAAAACGGGTGCAGCACTGGACCCCTGTGCTGCAATACAGGTTGCTGCCGAGCTGGGTGCAGGAGAAGAGAAAGAGATCATTTTCAGGTTGGGTACGGGCAGAGACCGTAACGAAGCTATAACCATGGTGAGAAGATTTGAAGGACGAATGACTGCACAAAATGCATTGAAGCAGGTAAAAGATTACTGGAAAAAATCCTTGTCAGCATTGCAGGTTACCACACCCGACAACAGTATCAATTTTCTTGTGAATGGATGGCTGAATTATCAAACGCTGGCCAGCCGCATTTGGGCAAGAAGTGGTTTCTATCAATCGGGAGGTGCTTTTGGTTTCAGGGATCAGTTGCAGGATATTTTATCCTTGTTGTATGCAGAGCCTGTTATTGCAAGAAAACAGATCCTGCTCTGCGCATCCAGGCAGTTCAAAAAAGGCGATGTACAGCACTGGTGGCATCCGCCGATGGGCCGCGGGGTAAGAACCACCTGTTCCGACGATTACCTGTGGCTTCCGTTTGTTACCAGCCGTTATGTGGAACATACCCAGGATGAACAGGTATGGGATGAACGGGTGCATTATCTTGAAGGCAGGTGGCTGAATGCAGGTGAAGAGTCTTATTACGACTTACCTATACGGTCAGACGAAACCGGAACACTCTACGAACATTGTGTGAAAGCGATACAGCATGGTTTTTCTTTTGGGGAACATGGACTGCCATTGATGGGATCGGGCGACTGGAATGACGGCATGGATAAAGTAGGCGAACATGGTAAAGGCGAAAGTGTATGGCTGGCCTTTTTTCTATATGGTATTCTCACCCGCTTTATTGACATCGCCGATAGCAGGAATGATGCCGCATTTGCCAATGAATGTAAACTGCAGGCAGATAACTTAAAGAAAAATATCCAGCTGCATGCCTGGGATGGCAAATGGTTTAAAAGGGCATTTTTCGATGATGGCACACCGTTAGGCTCGCACGTAAACGATGAATGCAAGATCGATTCGATTGCCCAAAGCTGGTCGGTATTATCAGCCGGTGGCAGTGAACAGTATGCAGCTTCAGCGATGGAATCTGCATACACACACTTAGTAAGAAAAGAAGAAGGCATCATTCAGTTGTTCAATCCTCCTTTTGATAAATCGCAAATGAACCCGGGCTATATAAAAGGATATGTACCAGGTGTAAGAGAAAACGGAGGTCAGTATACGCATGCGGCTGTTTGGTTAACGATGGCTTATGCAGCATTGGGTGATAAAAAACGCACCTGGGAACTGCTGCAGATGATCAACCCGGTAAACCATGGCAATAATGAAGAAGTGGTTAATGACTATAAAGTAGAACCCTATGTAATTGCTGCCGATGTATATGCTCAGCCACTTCACAAAGGCCGGGGCGGCTGGACCTGGTATACGGGTTCTGCAGGATGGTTCTACCAGCTGATCACTGAGTGGTTTTTGGGTATAAAAAAGAAAGGTACTTCACTCTCCTTTCATCCATGCCTGCCGGAAGAATGGGATGAAGTAACTATTGATTACAGGTATCATGATACCGTGTACCATATTACTTACCAGCAAAGAAAAGGTGCCGGCATTACCCGGCTGCTGTTGAACAATGCAGAACAGCCGGAAGATTTTATTACCCTGAAAGATGACGGGGCATCATATGATATAAAAGTTATTTTTTATCAAACAGCTGTTGTGGACAATACTGTGCCGGCCAATTAGTGAAGTTAAAAGTTCATTCTTGTACTATGCAGCATCCACTAACGCTGCAGAGTATGTTTTAATGTAATATCAAACATCCCGGGTATTGGCTGCACGGAGCCCGCCTGGATAAATATTTAAGTGTATATTTTTACATAGTCCATCCAGCAGCCGCTTGTTCTTAAGCAGATAACTGCCCTTATTTAAATCCACTGTTGATTACCAGGTTCCGTACGTGGTTATGCATGTACTGCCTTCGCTTTTTTACCAGCCAGGAATATTCTTTATGAATATGACACCGTCATATCTTAAAAAATATTAACAAATACCACCTGTTTTTGGCATAAAAAAGGAAATACTAAAAAGAACAATTATTTATTCTATGGCAAAAAATGTAACAGCACCGCTTTCAAAAACACCTTCGGGAATCAGCGGTCTTGATGAAGTAACGCAAGGCGGTTTACCCACTGGCAGACCTACCCTGATCTGCGGAAGTGCAGGCTGCGGTAAAACTTTATTTGGTGTGCAGTTTCTTGTAAAAGGAATTACTGAATATAATGAACCGGGTGTGTTTATGAGTTTTGAAGAAACGATCAAAGACCTCTCTGTAAATGTAATGTCGCTTGGCTTTTCATTGGATAAACTGGTGCAGGAAAAAAAGCTCCGCATCGATTATGTAAGAGTGGAACGCTCCGAAATTGAAGAAACAGGGGAATATGACCTGGAAGGCATTTTTATACGTCTTAATCATGCCATTGACAGCATTGGAGCAAAGAGAGTAGTGCTGGACACAATCGAGTCTTTGTTTGGAGGCATTGAAAATGCAGCCATACTCCGCTCGGAATTAAGAAGGCTTTTTCAATGGCTGAGGGATAAAGGTGTTACAGTCATGATCACCGGGGAACGTGGAGAAAATGCCCTTACCCGGCAGGGTTTGGAAGAATATGTGTCAGACTGTGTGATACTGCTCGACTTCAGGGTGGTAGATCAGATCGCCACCCGCCGCCTGCGTATCGTAAAATACCGTGGATCTGTACACGGAACAAATGAATACCCGTTTCTTATTGATGAACAAGGTATATCCGTGATTCCGATAACCTCGTTGCAGTTAGATCATTCTGTTTCCAAAGAAATAATTTCTACAGGTGTGCCGCTGGCTGACGGGCTTTTTCACCAGGGCGGTATTTTTTCCGGCAGCAGTCTTTTGCTTACAGGTTCGGCAGGCACCGCCAAAACGATTATGGCATCTTCCTTTGCATTAGCAAGCTGCAAGCGGAAAGAACGCACCCTGTATTTTTCTTACGAAGAATCACAGGAACAGCTGTTTAGAAATATGTTGTCGGTCGGCATCAACCTGCGCCCTTATATAAAAACAAAATTGCTGCATGTACAGGCACTGAGGCCTTCGCTTTCGGGACTTGAAATGCACCTGATGCTGATCTTAAAACTGATTGAAAAATATAAGCCACAAACAGTAGTGATTGATCCCATCAGCAGCCTGCTTTCTATCGGAAGCATCAGCGAAGTGAGGGATATCCTTATAAGGGTAATAGATATGCTCAAAACAAAAAAGATCAATGCCTTTTTTACATCGCTTACCAGGAGTGGCAGCAGTACAGACGATTCAACCGTACTGGCAGTGTCTTCTTTGGCCGATATCTGGATAGAGTTGCTGAATGACTGCCAGCATCCGGAAATGGGCCGGAGCATGCGTGTGATCAAAGCCAGGGGCATGAGCCACGAGATGCATCCACAGTCATTCTTTACATCGGGCAAGGGTATTACTTATACCAGCACAGCAAAAAAATAAACAGACAAAATATGGTAAAAGAAATGAAATATGAATTAAGGCTTTACATAGCAGGACAAACACCTAAATCTGTGAATGCACTGAATAACATCACCAAGTATTGCGAGGAGTTTTTAAAAGGAAAATATAAAATTGAGATCATTGATCTTTTGGAGACCCCGCAACTGGCAGAGGGCGACCAGATATTTGCGATTCCCACCCTGGTGCGTAAAGTGCCTGAGCCGATACGGAAGATCATTGGTGATCTGTCGAACAAAGAAAAAGTACTGGTGGGGCTTAACATACGTAAAGTATAAAACAATCCCGGCATGATGGATAAAAATGAGGATTTAAAGAACAAGAACGATGAACATGCTGCAGGTGAACAAACAATGATCCTGCAGTTATATGTATCCGGCATGTCTCCCAAATCAATGGAGGCCATTGAAAATATAAAACGGTTATGCAGCGACTATCTGCAGGATGATTATGAACTTGAAATTATCGACCTGTATAAAAATCCAGGTGCAGCCAGCGAACACCAGATCATATTCAGCCCCTCACTGGTAAAAAAGCTGCCGCTGCCAAAAAAAATATTAATAGGCACTTTTGAAGACACCGAAAAAGTGATCAAAGGCCTTGGAATAAATGTTAGCGGGTGAAAACAAATAATAACGGCATAGAAAATTACCTGTCCAGGATAGAAGACCTGGAGAGCCGCCTGGCAGAGGCTGAAGGCCTTATTGATGCCATTAAGGCCGGCGAAGTGGATGCGTTTGCTTTTTCCAATGGCGAACAGCACGAGATATTTACGTTGCAGAGCGGCGATTATGCCTACCGGGTAATGGTGGAAAATATCAATGAAGGAGCAATTAATTTATCCGAAGATAACCTGGTAGTGTATACGAACAAAGGCTTTTACCAAATGCTGGGCCTTTCTTACGAAAAAGTGATCGGCTGCACCATTACGGATTTTATTCATCCCGGGTCCCTGCGCATATTTAATCAATTGCTTTCAGCTGCTTCCAAAGGGCAAAGCCGGGGCGAGATCAATTTGCAGGCCGGCAATAAAACAATTCCCGTTTACATATCACTCACCTCTTTGCAGCCTACGCTGCCAACAGTGGGTATGATAGTAACAGACCTGAGCGAAAAAAAACAAAACGAAAAGGACCTCGAAATACAAAAAGAGCGGGAAAGGAAAATAAACGAAAGCCAGAAAGAACTGCAGGAACTGGTACTGCAGGCACCCGTTGCCATCTCCCTGTTTGAAGGAGAACAGCTGCTTGCAAGGGTGGTGAATAAAATAGCCCTGGAAGTGATGGGTAAAAAAGTGGAAGACGTGATCAACCAGCCGTTTGAAAAACTCTTTCCGGAATTACCTGGCCGGGCCAATTTATACAAAGAGGTTTTTGCAACAGGTATTGCACAAAGCGGGTATGAAGTGGAGATCACTTACAATAAAAAAGGAACACTGCAAACCGGCTATTTCGACACCAACTACACTCCTTGGTATGATAGCAACGGAAGTATAAAAGGCGTGATGGGTGTTGGTGTGGATGTAACATCAAAAGTGCTGGCAAAAAGAATTACGCAGCAGAAAGAAAAAGAGCTGCAGAAAATAAGAGAGCAGCTTGAACTAAGCATTGAAGCCGGCAGCATCGGTTTATGGCACTGGGATGTACAACAGGATCTGCTGAAATGGAGTGAGGAACAGGCGAAAATATTTGGCTTGCCAAACGGGGAGAACATCAGCCTTATCAAACAACTTTACCAGTTTGTTTTACCGGAAGACAGAGACAGGATTGCAAAGGAAATTACAGGCGACCTGGAAAACCCATACCACGAATATGCTTTCCGTATAAAAAGAACAGACGGTGAGATCCGTTGGGTGCAGGCCAGGAGTAAGAATATTTACAATGATAGCGGCATCCTGGAGTTCATCACCGGCATCAACATCGACATAACCGAACAAAAACTAGCAGAAGAGCGGTTATTACAAAGTCAGAACGAACTGGTGGAACTGGCCAACGCAGTACCTCAACTGGTGTGGATGGCCGACGCCGGCGGAAGAATGGTTTATTATAATGACCGCATCACTGAATTTGCCCCCGCCAGCCAGTCTGAAGACGGCGTATGGGATTCGGAACACCTGGTGCACCCGGACGATATGCTGCCAACAAGGGATGCCTGGCTCCTGGCACTCACTACCCGGTGCATCTTTGAAAAAGAACACCGCCTCAAATTAAGGGATGGTGAGTATAAGTGGTTTCTCAGCAGGGGGCATCCCCAGATCGGCAAGCAAGGCGAACTGATAAAATGGTATGGAACCACTACCGACATACATGCACAAAAGATACACGAAACACAAAAGGACGAATTTTTAAAGATGGTAAGTCATGAATTAAAAACACCAGTTACCTCTATTAAAGGATATGTTCAGTTGTTGCTGGCCATGCTATCCAATGAAGATAATGCAGTGGCCCGCTTAGTGAAGCAGCCATTGCAGCGTATAGACAGCCAGGTTGTAAGGCTTGGCAAACTGATCACGGGTATCCTTGATATATCCCGGCTGGAAGACGGCCGGATGGACCTGCACAAAGAGCATTTCCGGCTCGATGAATTGCTGAAAGAGACAATACAGGACATGATGTTTGCGCACAATACACATGCCATCAACATTCAGCAAAGCTTTGATTGCCTGGTATATGCAGATAAAAACAGGATGGGTCAGGTGATCATCAACCTCGTCACTAACGCTATCAAGTATTCGCCGGAAAATAATAAGATCGAGATCAACCTTACCGCCCCGTCAAAAGACATGGCATCGGTAAGTATCAAGGATTTTGGTGTTGGCATTGAAAAATCCGAGCACCATAAAATTTTCCAGCGGTTCTATCAGACAGGTACACACGAAAATCAAAATTATACAGGCTTTGGAATCGGCCTATATATCACTGCAGAGATCATTCACCGTCATGGAGGTGAGATCACAGTAGTAAGCACCCCGGGTAAAGGTTCCATTTTTACATTTACAATTCCCGTAACTACTAAAAACAGGATCCAATGAACGCCAAAGAAAATATCGTGATACTGGACGACGATGAGGATATCGGCCAGATGCTGAAGATGATGCTCGAGTTTAAAAATTACAACGTCACACTGATCAACCGGGTTGACAAGATCATTCCGGCACTTTCAACACAGCATTACCAGTTGCTGATACTGGATATGCTGATAGCGGGTGATAATGGGTGCGACTTGTGCCGGGCACTAAAAAAAAACGAGGATCTGTCGCCACTGCCTGTGCTGATGTTTTCTGCCCTTCCGGATGGAAAGAATAAAGCCCTGGAAGCAGGTGCCGATGATTTTATTGCTAAACCCTTTGATATGGAGACCATGCTGGCAAAAGTACAATTGCTGATAGGGGATCATACAAAAAAAAGTAACGCCTGTTAAAAGGACCTGGGAAACAAACCGGGTATAATTCCCAATGGTGAGGTTGTATACTGCTTATATCCGGTAGTATGCGGAATCAAACAGTGAATATTATCAATCACCCTGTAATTCCATAACAATGGCGTGTTAGTTCTTTGTATGCTCATTTGCCTGCAGGGTGTCCTTGTTGGTTTCTACTTCCACCATTTTTGTAGTAACGGCATAACTGTTGGGATGAATGGATGAGCCATAGTTTACGGCATAGGCTTTTGTAAATTCTGCTCCCAGGTACAATATCAATGAAGAATAGTAAATCCATGCAAGGATCACCACCAGGGAACCAGCGGCGCCATACGTACTTCCGATATCTGTTTTTGAAATATAAAAGGAGATCAGGAACTTGCCTCCCATGAATAACAAGGCGGTAACGAAGGCCCCGGCGCCCACATCTTTCCACCTGATCCTGGCATCGGGCAGCACTTTAAAAATGACTGCGAATATCAATGTACTGCTGGTAAGGGTAAGCATGATATTCACCAGGTAAAACACATACACGGTAATATCAGGAAAATACTGCTGCAGTCTCACATTGATACTTTCTATGATACCCGTTACCGTGAGCGACACCAGTAATAAAAAAGAAAGGCTTACAACAAGTGAAAAAGAAAGCAGCCTGTTGGCCAGCATTTTTAATAAGCCGTTCTTTGGTTTGGGCTTCAGCCCCCAGATACTGTTAACGGAATCCTGTATCTCGGCAAAAATGGTAGTGGCACCTATCAGCAAGGTAACTATTCCGATAACTGCAGCGACCGTTCCCTTGCCGCCAACCGCTGCATTGCGAATGATCTCCTGCAGCTGTAAAGCCGTGTCATTACCTACAAAACCCTGCAGTATGCTGTATATTTTACCTTCTATAGCCTCTCTCTTAAAAAAGAAACTGCAAAACGATATCACCACAACCAGTAACGGCCCCATTGAAAACACCGTAAAGTAGGCCAGGGAACCGGCCAGTCTTGTCAGGTTGTTTTCTGAAAAACCCCTGAAAGTTGCTTTTAATAATTCCCAGATGCCTTTTAAAGTGAGCTTGCTGTTTTGCATGGTATTTACGGTATTTTACGGATGTTCTTTACACAGAATTTTGATGATGCTCATAGGTACGGATCAAGCTCTCTATTCATAACTGTAAGGTGTACCTGCTTATCCATTCACAATTTCACCACCATTAGGATGCAATACCTGTCCGGTTATATAAGCGGCATCTTCACAGGCAAGGAACAAAAAACAAGGCGCTATTTCAGCCGGTTCTCCTGCCCGCTTCATGGGTACATCACTGCCAAAACTGGCTACTTTACTGCCTTTAAAACTTGAAACGATCAGGGGCGTCCATACAGGGCCCGGCGCAACTGCATTTACACGGATACCTTTTTCAACCAGGCTTGCCGAAAGGCTTCGTGTAAATGAAATGACAGCTCCCTTTGTTGCGGCGTAGTCAATTAAGCCTGCACTGCCCCTGTATGCGGTAACAGAAGCGGTATTGATCACAGCGCCTCCCTTTGGCATATACGCAAGCACGGCCTTTGTGATCCAGAAAACAGAAAATACGTTGGTGGCAAAGGTCTTTATCAAATGTGGGGTGGTAATGGCATTCAGTCCCTTGCTTTCGTAATGTATGGCTGCATTATTCACCAGTATATCAATGCGGCCCAGTTGCTTTTTTGCCTTGAGTACAGCTTTTTTACACATTGCCTCTTTTGAAATATCCGCCCTTATCAGAATACATTCCCGGCCATATTTTTCATTGATGAGCCTTTTAGTTTCCTTTGCATCTTTGTCTTCATTCAAATATACAACTGCCACATCTGCACCCTCCCTGGCAAAAAGCAGGGCTACAGCTTTGCCTATTCCACTATCCCCTCCTGTTATAATAGCCTTTTTACCCGCCAGTTTACCACTACCAGAAGCATCATTTGTTTCCGTTATGGGTATTGGGATCATTTTACTTTCAATACCCGGCCTTGGTTGATGCTGTGCCTTGCGGATCGCTTTTTTAGGATTTGCTTTTTGCATGTGTTCATTTTATACCGCATGTATTACAAAAGCTGTGCTCAATCAGTGGATACATTCCATCGTACATCCGGCAACATAAATCCTGACAGCAGGATGGACAGATTTTTGCAACAAGGATGGTATCTTTTTTATGTCAATTGCAATCAAATGAGCAAACTGCAACTACACAGGCCCTGGTACGAAGTAAAAGAAATGCTGAAAGAAATAAACGGAAGCCTTACTGATGAAGACCTGCTGTATGAAGAAGGCAAAGAAGATGATCTACTTGTGCATTTAGCCGGAAAGATCAACATGACTATGGATGAGGTAAAGGGTTTGATAGAAAGTGTATCCTATAATGAAGGCAAGGCATCCTGACTTATTTTTGAATAAATGGCGGAACATTTTTCATTTGTTACTGATGCTGTTTCTCTACAATGAGAAAATCGATACCCACAATCCGGTGATTACAGGCTTTACATCAACGCAGCTTTACTGGCATAAAATTCGAATTGTTTTTATTAATAAAAACAAATAGTATGACAACAAGTACAAGCGAGATGACTGAGGTATTAAACGATCTCATCAAAATCAATTACGACCGCATAGAAGGCTACCGGAAGGCCGCGGAGGAAAGTAAAGACTACGATATCAGTCTTCACCCGGTATTTCAACGTATGGCCGATGAAAGCCGGCGCAATGTTTCTGAGCTTACGCAATTAGTAAGAGGGCTGGGAGCTGAAGTTGAAAGCGGCAGCACAGCAATGGGTAAGATCTATCGTGCATGGATGGATGTGAAAGCTGCCTTTACAGGCGCTGACAGAAAAGCGATTCTTGCATCCTGTGAATATGGTGAAGACCAGGCGCAAAAGGCATATGACGAAGCCCTGGAATCTGATGCTGAGATCAGCGCAGAAACACGGCAGCTTATTATGTCGCAGAAACAGGCATTAAAAGCGAACCATGATGAAATCAAACGAATGAGGGATGCTGCCTAAGAAAAAAGTGCTTGTAAACTAACGGACCCGGCTATGGAAACGGGTCCGTTATTAATCAGGATAAAACATAGTGAACCCTCCCGGATAGTATCTGTATTGACGCATACCAAGCCGGGATTAAATTTCTGTTTATTAAATCAACCATTGTTGCAGCATTTGATATGAAGCTTGAAGAATATAATTTATTGAGCAGGGAAGACCAGCATCATTGCTGGCTCAGCTCCGTGCCCGTTGCAACGTACAAGGGTGCATTTACCATTAAAGTACTTTACCAGTTATACAGCTTTTATATTGAATCTACATATTTAATAACAGCTCCTGATGAATCCTATTCTATTGCATTTGCAGATACGGCGCTTTTAAATCCTTATTTGAACAGAATAGACATCAGTGGAATATTATAGTCTTCCTTTTTAGAAATCTCACCTGGCCTTAACAGCTATTGTTGCACTAAATTATAAAAACATGAGATCAATTTGGACAGGCGCAATCGGTTTCGGACTGGTGAATATTCCAGTTAAACTTTTTAGTGCCACGGAAGCCAGTACGCTCGATCTTGATATGCTGGATAAAAAAGATCACTCCAATATCCGGTTTATGAGGGTAAATGAAAAGACCGGCAAGGAAGTAAAATGGGAGAGTATTGTAAAAGGTTATTTACTGAACGACCAATATGTTGTATTGGACGATAAAGACTTTGAAGCTGCCAACGCCATAAAAACAAAAACCATCACCATCACAGATTTTGTTTTAGAAAAAGAAATTGACAGTCTGTACTATGAAACACCTTATTACCTGGAGCCGGATAAATCAGGTGAGCGTGCCTATGTTCTTTTACGGGAGGCTTTGCAAAAGACTGGTAAAGTGGGCGTATCCACCTTTGTAATGCGCAATAAAGAAGCACCCGCCATTATAAGAGCTTCCGGTGATGTGATGGTGTTAAACCGCCTGCGTTTTGCAGAAGAGATAAGAACTACAAAAAACATCAAAGTGCCTGCCCGTGCTCCGGTAAAACCTGCTGAGCTTAAAATGGCCGTGTCACTGATCAACCAGTCAACCGGAAAATTTGATATCAAAAAATATAAAGACACTTATACTGCAGCGTTATTGAAATTAATTAAAGCCAAAAGTAAAGGAACAAAGACCACTACCCCGCAGCTTAAAGTGGTACATAATAAAACGAAAGACCTGATGGAGCAATTAAAAGCAAGTTTGACAAAAAAGAAAAAAGCATCCTGATATGAGTCTGGAAAAATACAGGTCAAAGAGAAATTTCAAATCATCTCCGGAGCCTGCAGGTGAAATAAAGAAAGACAGAGCGGCTCTTTCATTTGTTGTACAAAGACACAAAGCATCAAGCCTTCATTATGATCTGCGGCTCGAAATGGATGGGGTATTAAAAAGCTGGGCAGTACCCAAGGGGCCTTCTATGAATCCAGCCGACAAAAGACTGGCGATGATGGTGGAAGACCATCCTTTTTCCTACAAGGATTTTAAGGGAGTGATACCATCCGGATATGGGGCTGGCATCGTGGAGATATGGGACAAAGGAAAATATACCGGTATTAACAACCCGGGGAAAATCGACAATGAAAAAGACCTAAAAGCCGGTTTAAAAGACGGCAACTTAAAATTCACGTTGAAAGGGAAAAAATTAAAAGGCGCATTTGCGTTGGTCAGAATAAAAGGTGATCAAAAAAACGCCTGGTTGCTAATAAAGCACCGGGATGAATTTGCAACCGACGACCCATATAACAGTGAGCAAGAAACAACCGCCTCCTCTCCTATTAATAAATGGCTGAATGAAAATAAGCGCCGTAAAAAAAAAGTCCGGTGACTAAGAAGGAACAAACAAACACCAGGCTTTCAAAGTTTATACAACCCATGCTGGCCAAAGAAACCACGGAAGTATTCGACAGCAAAGAGTGGCTGTTTGAAATTAAATGGGATGGCTACAGGGCAGTAAGTGAGATCGCTGCTGGTAAAGTGGAATTGTATTCACGAAATGGCATCAGCTTCAACAACAGGTATCCACTGGTTTGCAGGGAACTTGAAAAAATAAAACACGATGTTGTACTGGATGGAGAGATGGTAGTGCTCGATGCACAAGGACAGCCGTCTTTTCAAAAACTACAACAGTACGAAGACAACACGCAGTTTCCCCTCTGTTATTACGTATTTGATATTTTATCACTGAATGGAAAAGACACCCGTGATCTTCCATTGATAAAAAGAAAGGAACTGTTGCTGAAACTCATTGGCAAAAAAAATTCCATTATAAAATACTCGGATCATATTCTTGAAAAGGGAAAAGCATTTTTCACAATAACGGGTAAACTTGGGCTTGAAGGAATGGTGGCTAAAAGGAAAGACAGCAGGTATTTTAGCGGAACCCGGTCGAGCTGTTGGTTAAAAATAAAACACCAGCAAACTGACGAAGCCATTATCGTGGGATTTACAAAACCTGCCGGTGCAAGAAAATATTTTGGTGCACTGGTATTGGCTACTAAAGCTACGAATGGTTTGCAATATGCAGGACATACTGGTGCTGGCTTTGATCAACATAAATTAAAAGAAGTATATGAAAGGTTGAAGCCCTTGCAAACACCTGCTTCCCCCTTTGCAGAAAAAGTAAAAACCAATATGCCGGTAACCTGGGTGAAGCCAGTATATGTGTGTGAAATAAAGTTTACTGAGTGGACCGACGATGGTAAAATGAGACATCCCGTATTTCTCCGGATGAGAGAAGATAAATCTATAAAAGAGGTGACCATGGTAAAGAGCGTATCAAAAAAAAAGACCGTTCCGGTTGATAAAGCTGGTAGTGATGGGGAAATACGGATCGGAAAAATAAAAGTAAAGACCAGCAACCGGAACAAAATTTATTGGCCAAAAGAAAAAATCACCAAGGGAATGATGATCAACTATTACCAGTCCATCGCTGAATATATTCTGCCCTATTTAAAAAACCGTCCAGAATCATTAAAAAGAAATCCGGGTGGTATTACAGACAAAGGATTTTATCACAAAGATGCCGGTGATGATGCCCCTTCCTGGGTTAAAAGCACCCCGGTATTTTCTGAATCCTCCGGTAAATACATCGACTACATTGTTTGCAATAATAAAGCTACGCTTGCCTATATTAACAATTTGGGATGCATTGAAATAAATCCCTGGCATTCCACGCTGCAATCACCTGACAAGCCTGACTATGCTATAATTGACATTGACCCTTCAGTAAAAAATAACTACGACCAGGTAGTTGAAACTGCACTTGCTATAAAAGCTGTACTTGACAAAGCAGGCGCTGTAGGTTTTTGCAAAACTTCCGGTGCAACCGGCATGCATATTTACATTCCCCTGCAAAAAAAATACAATTACAAACAAGCCAGGGATTTTGCTGAGATCGTATGCAGCATTGCCCTGGAAGAACTTCCCTTTGCAAGTATGGAAAGAAATTTAAAAAAGAGAGGAAACAAAATTTATTTAGATCACTTACAAAACAGCCGTGGGCAAACCATTGCAGCAGCTTACTGTCTGCGGCCATTTCCAGGCGCTACAGTTTCAACTCCGCTGGATTGGAAAGAGGTAAAAAAAGGACTAAGGCCATCTGAATTTACAATTGTTACTGTACCAGAAAGATTAAATAATATACAGGATCTGTTCAAAGGGGTTATAGGGAAAGGGATTGATTTACATAGCTGCCTGCAAAAACTTGCAGGCAGCTAAATACCAATCTGCATTTCGGCAACCAATAAGCCGTATGGCGTCATGAATCTGCCATCTTTTATCCGGCACCTATTCCTTCAATTGTTCTGTTGCTTCAATTGCACTTGCAGATGCATCCGGCCTGGCATCTTCAATTTCTTGTTGGTTCATTTTTTCACCATCGGTATGATCTATACCAGCAGTCTTTTTCTCATTCTCCGTTTTGGGATTGATAATATTTTCTTTAACCAGTCCGGCAGGAAAGCCTTTAAAATCCTGGTCTATTTTATTGTCGTTACTCTCCTCCACCAGTTTTTTTTGAGCACTGTTATCCGGCTTTGTTTTGTTTGTGTTGTTCTTGTCCATCTGTTTGTAATTTAAGTACGATAGCAACTCCCGAAACCATGCCACGCTTTGCTGGTATGCTATTTGGAACACTGCCAATAAAACATTTTATGAAAACAAACATTCTTGAAGGAAAAAAAGTAGCGATTTTAACCGATAACGGTTTTGAGGAAATTGAATTGACCAGTCCTAAAAAAGCTTTAGAAGATGCCGGGGCCCAGGTGCACATTGTATCACTTCAATCAACGGTGAAAGCGTGGAACCACGATCATTGGTCTCAATCGTACCCGGTAAATGCAGATCTGAAAAATGCCAACAGCAGCGACTATGATGCATTGATGATACCTGGTGGGGTGATCAACCCTGATGAGATGAGACGACACAGGGAATACATTGATTTTGCAGCTGAATTTATGACTGCAGGAAAGCCCGTAGCATCTATCTGTCATGGGCCGCAGTTGTTAATTGAAACCAATCAATTAAAAAACCGGGAAATGACTTCTTTTCCATCCATTAAATCAGACCTGGTAAATGCGGGAGCCAACTGGATAGACAAAGAAGTTGTTACAGACAATGGACTCGTTACCAGCCGGAGCCCTGAAGATCTTGATGCCTTTAATGCGAAAATGATAGAAGAATTTTCAGAAGGGCTGCATAAAACGTTGTAAATAAAATCCCGTTTACCATTGAATGCCCCACTGTAACGTGGAAAATTGGAACCAACAGGTGTAAGACTGGCCACAGTTATAGCAACAACAGCTGTTAAGCTAACCTGATCAAACAAGTTTTTTGTTTGGCTTATTTATTGGTCAGCTTACAGTATTCATCATTAACAAAAAACAAATTTATATGAAAAGGTTATTAATTGCAGGAGTACTTATCAGTTCATTATTTGCAGCTTCTTGTGGAAGCAACGATTCCGCTAAAACAGAAACTGAAGATCCCAAAGAAACTGCTAAAGAACAAAATGAAGAAAAATTTGACAGTACGAATGTAAAATCAGATGCTGACTTTGCCGTAAAAGCGGCAGATGCAGGTATGCTGGAAGTTGAACTGGGAAGACTTGCGCTGAAAAATGCATCCTCTCCCAAAGTGAAAGAATTTGCACAGATGATGATAGACGAACATAGTAAAAACAATGCAGAACTGATGGATGCAGCTAAAAAGAAAAATATCAGTTTACCTGCCGGCCTGAGCGAAAAATGCCAAAAAAAATACAGTGAGCTTTCTGAAAAGAAAGGAACAGATTTTGATAAAGAGTATATGTCTGCAATGGTAGACGGTCACCAGGATGTACTGGATGAATTCAATAAACAAGCTGAAAAAGGAAACGATGCTGATTTAAAAGCATGGGCGCAAAGCAAAGTGGATGGCATTAAAATGCACCTCGAAACAGCAAAGACTACAAAAGACTTGATCAAATAATTGGTGATCTCATTTATTACAAATCCGGTTGATATTATTCAACCGGATTTTTTTGTTGCCTTTTTAGCAGAAGCATGGAACTTTTGCAACATCACAGGAGTTAGAAACAGCACCGTCATCAGGTATACTGACACTGCTGACAGATCATTCCTTTGCGAAAAAATGATCAGAACGAAAAATAAAGCGATGTTCAGTAAACATTACGTATCAAATAAATGGGATCTCAAGACCTCAGCCACAAAAAATAAATCATCACGGCTGCTATTATACCAAGCAATGATGACAGCAGCAGCCTTTGCTGGATCACAGTCGATTTCACTTTTTTACTGTCATTTTGCGCTGTCCATTTTTCACGAAAATGTTTTTTCAATTCACTTATGTCATGGGCATACCTGGCCCTTCTCCATTGGGAACCCCAAATGAGGTCTTTTTTGCAAACTTCAATTCCGTACAGGTCTTCCAGCGTAAAAGGGCCTTTGGCAATGCCAGTAGTGCAGATATAATATTTTTGCATAGCGGGATATGATTTAAATAGAGACGGTATGTTTTTATACAGGCTTTAACTTTTATAACTCTTCACTTCAACCGTACCGGTTTTTAGCTGTTTTATAATTTCTACATAAAAGTCAGCCAGCGTATAAAACAAAAAGTCATGCACAGGATCTATCAATTCTGTTATTAAATTGCCATGCTTTGAAACAAAATTGTATTGCTCCGCACCAGACATGCCGTGAAATGTTTCTAAAGTCATCATAGTTATTTAATCAGGTACAAACCATATCAGTAAAACCATGCCATTCCACTCCTTTTTTTGTTAATAAAAGATTACCTGTATACTGATTCCAAAAATGCCGCAGGTAAACACGGAACTTATAATTTTTAGTTTTAATAGCATCCGTCTTTATCCCGAATTTTGTATGTTCCTTGGCAAAAGATATTTTCCAGTGTCTTTTTCAAGAACAGGATCAGCTTTGAAGTATCGGCTTTTTTATTAGTGTTTTTTTGAACTTAACAGGCAACTTAATTTGAGTTGTAGTTGTCAAAACAATATCAGGTATTGGTTGTTATCTGGATTTTTTGAACCGTCGCTCACTTACAAACTATGTTTTACCCCCGTTACCTTTTTTACAAATATTTATTGTTGCTATGCTTTTTTCTGGCGTTGGCCAATTGTACGGTGGCACAGGAAAAAAGCCCTTCTTATTTAAAAAAATTAATCGTCAATACTTTTACGGATACCGTGTCACCAGACAAAGCCAGTTTCCGCATCTACCCTACAGTGGCCTTTTCCCCGGAAACCAGTTTTGAATTTGGCGCTTCTTCCCTTTTATTGTACAGGGCAAAAAATGATACCACTAACAGGCTGAGTGAGCTGCAGGCATTTTCTTTTGGTACCCTCAAGGGGCAGTATGGTCTCTGGATAGAAAATGCGCTGTATGGTCATAAAGACAAATGGTTCTTTTTGGGGAAGATCCGTTTTCAGCGCTTTCCATTGCTGTATTTTGGGAATGGTCCGGATACAGATGGCAGCCAAGAATCCATCGTGGATGCTAATTATTTCCTGTTGCGCCAGCGGGTATTAAAAAAAATTGCCCCTGATTTTTTTGCCGGTGCCGAACTGGATATACAAACCCTCTTCAACACTTCGTACACCACTGTACACGGTAACCTGCCAGAACCAGAAGGCATTAAAGGCAGTACCAATACCGGTACCGGTGCATCAGTGGTATATGATAACCGGCAAAACGTACTGAATGTGCGGAAAGGTTTTTTTGCTGAACTGGCCTGGCTTAATTATGGTGGATTGATAAATGGCCCATACCGTTTTAATAACTTATTTGCTGATATAAGAGGCTTTCACCAGGTTAAAAACAACAGGGTACTTGCCTGGCAGGTAGCCGGCAGCGTTATTAACGGCAATGCACCTTTTAACATGAAGTCGCTGCTGGGTGGGGAAAATCTTATGCGAGGCTACTACTATGGCCGGTATAGGGATAATGTATTGATGGCAGCACAGGCAGAATACCGTATCCTTCCTTTTTCATTCAGCAGGCGCTGGGGTGCAGCTGCTTTTGCCGGCGCAGGCACGGTGGCACCAACTGTTGGCGCATTGCGCTTCAGGCATACAAAAATAGCGGCCGGAGCAGGTGTGCGTTATCTGCTGTTTGTTAAAAAAGATATCTACCTGCGTTTTGATGTGGGCGTTACAAAAGAAGGAGTCAACTTTTATTTATTTACAGGAGAGGCTTTTTAAATGTCTTGATCGATATGATGCCAACAGTTATATTTATTACCCGCTTATGTTACGCAATCACAATACACCATAACTTATTTGCGGATTCAAATGCAGCATTCCTTAAAAGATCCTTTTCATCTGCAGGCAATATATTAGATCCGTATTGGTTTGAATTACACAAGTGCAGCCTGGCAAATCAATATCATTCAATCCTTTGTCAATTAAAATACACAGGTAGTTGGCAAACAGCCTTGGTTGAGTGTGCCTGGAGCCAGGAAAGCAAAATGTGACTTTGTTCAACCTTTAGGAAACATTTTCTTCAATTGTTTACCCTGCAAATTATGTGTGCTGGCGCAGGTTTGGAACACAATACATTCAATCCTTTATAATAAGCGAATAAGGTACCCGGTTACTATTTCTTGTTACATTGTGACAGGCAGGTGTGATCATTTTTTTATACTTGTTTTATCCAGCGCAATTTTTGAAGCGCTCATTATACCGTCTTTTATCCATCGGGCCTTCATTGGGTAGTCAGTAAGAATATGCAGTTTTTTTATTTTTTCGAGATTTTTAGGATCAGATGCATACCGCTCCAATGCAGCCTGTATTGCCATATCAAACCCGGGATCAAGAGGCCTTTTATCAGCTTTACTTCCATACATCAAAGGTTGTGAAGGCTGGTATTCTTCTGCTACCACATCTTTTGGTGCAAATTCCTGACCAAAGACCAAGGTAGTTATAAAATCATCCAGGTACCGGTTTGCAAATGCCAGGTCACTCTTGTCAACATCATGAGCGCTGAATTCACTTGTAAACTGGTAACGCAACTCATCAATATACTCCTTTTCAAATTTGCCGGCTCTTAGATCTTCTGTTTTTACTCCAAGGCCGGTATACATGGCTCCCAAAGCTGTTTTGGTATTCCTTTTATTTGCAAACCCTTTTACTTCGTCAGCGTTGCCATTGAATAAAACGATTTCAATAGGCAGGCCGGCAACTTTTTTCTCAAACTGGCTAATGGTTTTTGCAACTATATCACCCAATTCAGGGCTATGCTTTGATCCTTTCATCTCAACCTCTACCCTAAAGGCCTTTCCGGTGCTTTCATAATAATAGTGCGCTACTCCAACCGTCATCATCAGCAGTTCTTCTAAAGTCATGAAGCGGCTGTCAGGCACCTCTGTGCGGCTGATCATTGTCAATTCCTCCATTGTCAGATCATGCACTTCATCCTTTTCACTTAGTTTGTTGTGGATGACATGCTGTGCTTTTGTTAATTGTTCTTTTACATTAGCCTCATGACTTAATATGGGCACTTTATCTTTTGATAAAAACACATCGCATTCAACCCCATCCAACTGGCCAAAAGCTGCAAATGACAACGCATGCCGGAAAGCATGAGGTGAGTTTTCTGCAGGTCTTTTCCGTCTCCTGTTATCACCCTCCTGAATTAACCCGCCCATGGTTCTGTTAGTGGGGCCGGCTCCCCGATGGGCAACTACTGTAGGCCCATCGGGGTTTGTTGCCATCAATTGCCTGATGAACCGCAAATAATTTTTTATTTCTTGCTGACAGATGGCCATTTGCTTTCGGTTACCATCCGTTGCTGCCGTCATCATCAATGCATAAGATAAGGGCCCCAACTGGCTGAGTATATCAAACAACCTCCAAATGTACCTGGAACCTGCACTGCTCAAATGTGAGCAGGTACTCTTCAACAACGCAATACCAACTTGCAGCGTATATTCCGACTCGTTATACTGGCGCATTCTTACCAACCGGATCATTTGATTCATTAAAGCGTTCACCCCATTTACTATCCCGGAATTAATGCCCCTGGGTAATTTCAACAGGGACATTTTAATTTGCATTAGTCCGGCCAGCCGGTTTATCTTTCTCCATGCTGCCAGGTCAGTTCCTTTTTCAGCAAAAATCGATTTGCCGTCCTTATCAAAATGCCACTGGAGAATCTGCTCCAAGTTATCCTGACTGTAGATAAAAATAGCAGGTCCTTCAGCCCGTTTTTTTATAAATCGTTTTAGCGCATCCATTTTTATTTTATTCTTTTTCACAAACACTGTTTGCAAAGATTCCTGTACAACAGATTCCTCATCAGCAAGAACAGGTATGGCCTGGGGCTGGCTTTGGGGTTCAGTTTTTTCGGGAGCAGGTGTATCAGAAGGCCTGAGTGGCACTTGCATTCTGAAGAATTTACCCTGCAGTACCGTATCATTTTGGCCTGCTGATTTCAATTCTCTTCCATGTTTCGATGCTGCAGACATTGCCTTTTCTCCCATCACATCCGCTTCCTTCTCCAGTTGTTTATCATCATTGATGTTCACATGCCCTTTCATTTGCATCACCGGCTTTACCCTCCCCTGCTTTTGCTGCACCACATGCCATGCTTCATGTGGCAGGTGCTTTTCCTGCCCGGGTGCGATATGTATATTGGTTCCCTGTGCAAAGGCATGTGCATTCAACTGTGCAGGCTTTGCAGAATTCACATGCACTTTTACATCATCCATAGAAAGGCCGGATAGATTTTCAACACCCTGCTTCAATTTATTGGGCAGGCCTGTTGTACTGTTTTTTTGCTGAACAACATTTGCAACTGTTGCAGAAGTTTGCAACAGTTTCCGTTGTACTGAAATTTTCAACCGGTTATCAAGTATTCCTATAGCACTCTTACCTGCTTTTTTCTTAACAACAGTTGGAATATTTTGACTACCTGTTCTTTTTGTATTTTGAAACATACATATATTTTACCAGTACCTTATTATTGCCGGATGATCCATATTACACCGTAAAATTTATTCTTTTTCATCGTCTGCATACATTTTTGAAAATATGGCCAGCATTTTCAACAAGGCTCCAAAATCAACACGTACAGGCACAATATCTTTGGAACTCAATACCTCTTGCAGTGTGATAGACGCTGTAGTACGCAAACCTGCCTTTTTAAATGTTTTATTTTCCATGGCTTTTCCCAGGCTGGGAGAAAGTTCATGGCGGCTGATATTTTTGTCAAGCGTGGGCTTCGACATAGTGCTGAGCAAACCGGCCCCATACACTTTGGTACCCTTGTAGTACAAACTAAGGATACGTGTAACTGTATTGATGGCAGTTCCCATTGAAACATAATCGATCACAACTACATTGCGGCCGGCCAATTCACTTTCAGCAGGTACAAACCGGGAAATATACTTCGCTAAAACCGTCCAGTTTTTATCCGCCTCTTCCATCCATTGACTGACGCTTCCTTTTATATCACCAATCGGCAAATGATATACATCGGCTTTTACTTTACCGGGAAATTTCTCTAATGCAATGGCAATAGGTGTTGGGCTTCCGCCAAGGCTGAAATAGCAATTTTTGTCAGGCGGGTAAGTTTTTAAAAGGTCTATCACTATCATTCGGATTCCCCATAGATAAGGAGACAATCCGCTATTCATTCGCCTTGCATCTGTTATTCCTTTTCCAATATGAGCCCTGCTATCATCGGCATTGTACTTATCAACAAGCAGCCGGAAATATTTATTAACACCACGAAGACGTGCTAAAAACTGGGGATACTCGGGCACCAGGACATGCTGCTCAGCAGGCGCATGCCTGGTTTTTACCACCTGTTCAACAAAAGCGAAGATTTTAAAAAGCAATTCCTCAGGGAAGGCATTAAAAGCCCCTTTGAGCTGCCCATCTTTTGGCATTAGTATTCTTCTGTCTTGCAATGATTCCATAATTGCGATCTCCCTTTGTATTGCAATTTCCCTTGCGTGTACAGCACTCAGCTTCTCTTTTTCTACGTTTTCCTTTTTCTTTGCGCTCAGCCAGTTTTTCAGGCTCGGCCAACCTCTAAGGTCAAGTTTATCCTTTAGATATCCCCATAGGCGGAATTTATCGTTATCAATTACCATCGCATCATTTAAAAGCCAGGGATAAATGCTATCAGGGGTCAAGTGATCAGCATCCACCTCACGTATCGACGTAATAGCAGCCTCAACGCTTACATCCTGCAGACTTGTAAATGTTGCGGCAGAATTAAATTTTTCCCGGGGGCTCATCCTGTCCCGGGATAAATGATACCGGACGAAATGTATTAAGTGCGTTAGTTTATCCACCTTTCTATCTCCCGGGTAGGCTACTTCAATTAATCTAATAACGAGGCCTTTATCTGTCTCCCCCATTCCCAATTCCTTTATAACAATATCAGCAATCTCGTGATCAGCATAATCTTTCTCTGCATTGTCTATGTCTATTTTCCTGCACTGCCAAACCTTCACACTAGTAAGCTTGTATGCTGCGTTGTTAGATGCAGCTCTGTCAGCAGGCATCATTTGAAGTGATTTTGCCCCCATTATATCCGCTTCTCTTTCCAGGTATCTGTCATCATTCACATCAACTGAACCTTTCATCTGTATAGTTGGTTTCACCCTTCCCTGCTTCTGCTGCACTACATGCCATGCCTCATGTGGCAAGTGTTTTTCCTGCCCGGGTGCGATATGTATATCTGTTCCCTGTGCAAAAGCGTGTGCCTGCAACTGTGCAGGCTGTGCCGAATTGAAATGTACCCTTACATCATCCATTGACAGGCCGGAGAGATTTTCAATTCCTGATTTCAGGTTACCGGGCAAGCCGGTGTTGTTTTTTTTCTTTTGCAGGTTTCCCTTTCGGTTGTCTGCAACCGGCAGACTGTTTTTACCAATACTGGAGGCTGCACCAGCCTTCATTGATACTGCCTTTTGAGGCGCTAAATAATATTTATTATTTGCCGCAGCCATAATTTAAAAAAATATAAATGATCCGTTTCACAGGCATCATGGTTGTATAATCGTTGTATTGATAAATGCGGTTAACGCATTCTTATCACCATCAAATACATCCAGGTCATTCCCCGGGTTATTATCAAAATCATAGTTATGGCTTTTTTGCCAGAAGGTCCATTTGCCTTTCCACGCTGGAGGGATATGCCTGGCCGTTAGTTGATTTACATTACTGGTGGCTATCCACAAAGGATAAGCTGCAAAGGCAGTATCAGTAAGAAAGGATTCGCCATTGGATGTATTCACATAGATCATCGGCCTTCTGTCAGTAAGCTGTTGTACCCGTTTAAGAAATGTAAGAAGATCCTGGCTGGTTACCCTGGTATCTGCCCCAATACAGTTGGTTATGTGCGTGCCGTTTTTTAACCATACATTCTCAGTTTCAAAATCCAGAATGGGAGGCAGGTCTGTTTTTAAAAACGCTCCAACACGTTTTACAAATGAATCAGCCTGTGCGGCAGGCTCATCCCCACACCTGTAAAAGTGGTAGGCGCCTCTTATAATACCCTGTTGTTTTAAAAGAGGCCAGTAATTTTCAAATTCATCATCTTTATAAGTAAGCCCCTCTGTAGCTTTACATATTACAAACTGAAATTGCCCGCTTTTTGTTTTCAGCCAATCTATCTCTTTATCCTGGTTGTGTGAAATATCAAGGCCGTACACGTATTTAACTGCTGGCCCCACCAACGTATCGCTGCCTGCAGCCAGGCTATCTGTTCTATTTTTATTGATCGCAATCCCAAATTCTGAAAATATAAATGGCTTCAGTTTTGCAGTATACACCCAGTCAACAAGAAACCACAATGCCAGTATGCAGATAAGTTTTTTCATGCCTGTTTTTTAATGTCAGTATTTGCGTAAGAACATGTTTTACTTTTTTTATGCAAAGCATATTCGCCGGACTGCAGCCGACTTCATAGTCGACAGCCAAACAATATGCTTCGCCATGAATCATATTTTTCAACCGTGCCAGTTTGGGATGGTAATATTCCAATTCAACTTTGCCACCCGTAATCAACTGCGCCAGTCATTCGTCGCTCAGGAGCAATCGCTGAAACAAGCAGGGTTCAGCAGCTTTCAAATGCCTTCGCTTTTCAATTGCTTGTCCTTCGCCACAGCATTTGTGCTGCGCTACCAGGTCATGCTCAGGATATCCTCTCACCTTCAAGAAAAAAAATCAAGTACTTTATATAAATACCCTGCAGGCAATCAATAAGTGCCATGCAGATAATTACTTTACACTTTTCCTCAGCCACCCATTTTTTCATGCCCCTGCTGTTTATACAAACCGGCATTGTTAGGTTGCAGGCAATAACAGTATCTTCTTTTTTATTGTGGCCATCTCCAGTGTTACTTTATCTAACTTATCGTCCTGTTTTCTTTCTTTAGTTCTCTCCGTAATGCGTGCATCAGTTCCTGTTTATTTACCACGGTATCGTTACGGCGCACAACGGACAAAGCACAATTCCGAAGTACATTTATAATAGCGCCTCCCGCCAGTTCATATGCTTCTGCAATTTGGTGCAGATCGATATCAGGATGCAGTGTACAGGTGCCCGAAAAAGCATTTTTCCAAAGCTGGTATCTTTCCGCGGCGCCGGGCATATCAAAATGTATCACGGATTGAAACCTTCTTGAGAACGCTTCATCCATATTGCCTTTTAAATTAGACGCCAGTATCACCACGCCGGGAAAGTCTTCGATCTTCTGTAATAAATAAGCTGTTTGCTGGTTTGCAAACCTGTCGTTTGAAGTACTGGCTGCAGTTCTTTTGCCAAACAATGCATCGGCTTCATCAAAAAAGAGTATCCAGTTCTTATGACGGGCTGTTTCAAAAATGCCGGAGAGATTTTTTTCCGTTTCGCCGATGTATTTGGATACAATCAGCGAAAGGTCAATTTTATATACATCACATCCGGAAACCTTACCAAGCAAAGTAGCAGTAAGCGTTTTACCAGTACCTGGTGGTCCGTAAAAAAGGGATCTGTAACCAGGTTTAATTTTTTTATCCAGCCCCCACTCACTCATTAATTCGGCTCTATACTGTATCCATGTTTTGATCTCCATTACCTGCTCATATACATTGCTGTCTAACACCACATCTTCCCATTCCATATTGGTACTTATTTTTTGAGCTGGAAAGGCAGCTGTATTTTCCTGCTGTATGCTGGTGCCGGTGAGGAAATAATGAAACCAATTTTTATTGAACCCCAGTAAGCCGCTCAACAAAGGCATACCTGTTTCTGTTTCTGCTAGCAACAATACCTGCTCTTTGATCAAAATACCATCACTGCTCAATGTTTTAATTGCATGCAGGTACAATTCGGGATGTACCGCACTCACCAGGAAACATAGTGTTTGACCTGTGGGTAAAAATCCACTATGGTTTTTATCCACCACACCGCCAAATTCAGTATATCCTCTGTCAAACACCTGGTTCTTCCCAAAAAAAACATCCAGTAATTCGGGCCGTAAATGAGGTGCCATGGCAAGTGCCAGCGCAAGCCGTTCAAAAATATTCAGCTGCCATTTGTTCACCATGTCAGCATACACATTCACATCACCAGACAGATCAGGCGGCTCCATATCAAGCCAGTCTTTTTCCTGTCCTTCCTGCAAAAAATAAGACCTGATTACCTGGTTAATTATTTCTTCCAGCCATGTCATTTCATTTTGCAGTGTTGCTATGCTGTCGCTTGCGTACATACAATTAATTTTTCAATAACCACTTTTTTATAAGCCATCAACAGCGGCCAGATGGAAGCCACTGGTCAGCATTAGTTTCCATAAACAGAAAATAACTTTTCAAGGTCATCCATACTGGTATCTGCCCATTTAAAATATTGCAGCGCCGTGGTGGGGTTTAATTCATTTGCCTGCAACATTTCCAGCACTCCGGCTTTTTCAAACTGCATTTTTTGAGGGTGAAAAGTATGGTCGAATTCAAAACCGTAGTTATAAAAGTCTGCTGCCCAGGCTTCGTAGCCCTGCGTCATATATAAAAGGTCATTAACAAACATTTCAACCCTTTCATTCTGCACGTCCAGCTTTTTGGCCTTAAAAAACAATGGTCTCCGCTTTTCTATGCGTTGGTAATATTCAATGTCTTTTGACTGGATCGTTTTGGCAGACCCATGGCCGAAAATATCAGCGAGGCCAAAATTTTCTGACTCAGTTGCGATCTCCAGTTCAGCCTTTGAAGCACCGGCAACAGCCAGCGTACAATCTGAAAGCGTAACCGTTTCGGTAACCACATACAACTCCCGGAAAGAATACAATGCAGTGGTCAGTTTGATTATCAGCGACTGTTGAAAATCGTTCCAGTTAAGTATTTTAACTGCTTCAGGCTGGGTGCCCTTGAACATAAAACTCCCTTTACCCGAAAAGGCAAGCACCTGTTTGCTGAACTCGAAACTGCCTTCTACTACAGACTGTGCAATGGAGCGGCCTGAATAAGCTTTGTTAACGCCATCGCCAAAACTCCATGCAGCAGGGTTAAGCCGGATCTCGTACCCAAAACTTACCTCTTCGGCACGGATAATACCTCTACGGAAAATATTCCCAAGCAACTGTATTTCGCCATTTCTTACCTGGAAAAAATCCCCGGGCAGCATACTTTGATTATTAGGAATGGTAGTAAGATACCCGCCCGTATGCATATACAGGTTCCTGTAAAAATTACGGTAAATTCTTTCCATATTGAAGTTTTAACACGTTCCCAGAAAAACAAACAGGTGATTTTTTACGATGCCATGGCAGCGGCATTTCCTGCAGCATACTCCAGTTGCAGTGAATTTAAAAGCACCTGCGCTGAGCTCAACTTTGAAGTTGCTTCGTTCAGTTCTTTTGTTACAATATCAACACCGGTCTTTACTTTGTCATAATAAGCCCTGGCAGTTGTATAGGCAGTGTACAATAAGCCAAATAATGTAAAGCTGTTCAGCCGCACAACTCCCTTGTCATCCGTAGCTTTTTGCACAAGCACCACATTTGGAGTAAGCACTCCGGGTTTGGGAGGAGTAAAATTGGTAAGCACTTTCCAAATTTCAAGTGACTGGTTATAGGCGAGGTTTAATGTGGCTTCAGATTCTTTGTTTGCTGACTGTGATGCAAAGCTGGATGACAATGCAACCAAACATAAAGCCACCGCATTATTGGCGTCTTTTCCGGCAGCAGTTATCTTATTGACCATAATATCGGGAATAAAGGAGTTGAGTGTTTTGGCCCGGACAACCACATTGGCCAGCTTATTGATCATTTCCGCGGAATAAATCAGTTCATCCACAACTTTTTTCATTTGTGGCCCTAGTTTTTCGCCTGTCCATTCCTGCGCCTTTTTTATTTCGTTTGAAGCAATGCCCGAACTTACCACCAGGTCGGTAGTCATTTTTACCACCTGGTCGAGCAGGTTTTTGTTGTTGAAGGTACGGGTACGGTTTTGATCAGCATAAACAAGCATGTTCTCAAAATTTTCCTGTTTATCAGTAAGTGAATTGACCATTGCCTGGTATTGATCCACTTCAAACTGGGCATCAATTATTTTAATTGCCAGCTTGTCGAGTTCAGATTTTTTCTTTTCTGTAATACCGTATTTCAAAGGAATGATAGGTGTTCTTTTTGAAAGGCTCATTGTAGTATACATAAAAATTAAGTTTTACTTTTTTAAGAAATGCTGTTAGTGGGTGATGGGATAAACCTGCCGGCAAGTGCAAAGCAGAGCACACTGGTATAAGAAGGTGCCGATGGATTCTCTTCTTCAATATCAGCCACCGACAGCACTGCAGGGATGTAATAAATTTCCGGCAATAAAACGGTTCCAAAATTATCCGTGGTGGCGTCATTGACAGTACAGCCGTAAGTAAACAGCTGCTCAGCGGAGGATGCATTTTGAGAAGCGGGAGCGCCCGAAGTTTCAGCTTCTGTATAATTTGCAGAAGATACCTGCTGTGCAAGCGCTGCATTAAATTCAAATCCGGTAAAATTTGCCACCTGCTGCCTGATAAAATTTTGCAGGCTGCTTTGCACAAATGATTGCAGGGAAGCTGTTTTCATAAATGATTGCAGGAGTTGCTGGTTGGTTTCCAGCATTGCCAATACTTTCTGTCCGGCCTCAACATATGCTGTTATATACACCAAATTGAAAAAATCGTTGACATCTGCAGCTGATACATCCGGAGCACCGGCTCCTGCTTTTTTTATCATCTCTATCCATGGCGCTACAGTGGCACTTATACCGGTGAGCGTGCTATCGGTGACCTGGCCGGAAAAGAAATCCTTTGCATCCACGCTGAAATCAGCGATCGCTTCATTGGCAATTTTTACCCAGCTCTTTATATGCTCAGTATTGCTATGTAACCATTCGGGGGTGCCTGCTAAAATGGGATACCTGCCTGCATTAAATCTATCCTTTCCATGATGTTGAAGTGCTGCATTGCTGATAGTTGCCCAGAGCGGCGCAGCATTTTCCTTGAGCCAGTTAATGATATTCAAATTGCCGGGCTGGCTTGTTTGCTGGTTGGCTAATTCTGTATTATAGGTTTGCAGGCTGTTGTTTATTGATTCATGGCTGTTTGCTTCTGCAGCAAGAATGGTATCACATACAAGTATTCCATTGTAATATTCTTTGTTATCCGAAATCACTGACATGTTTTTCTCCAGCATGGCTGATACACGCTCACCAGCTTCTATAAATGCCATTAAGTAAACCATTTTAAACAACACGCCAGGGGGTATGGCAGATCCATCAGGACTGTTGGGTTCGTTCTTTATCTTGTTCAGCCATTCTGTAACTTTTTCGTTCACAAGTGTATCCTGCGGATCTTCCGGTGTAGTAAAAAAAGCTACCTGGTCATTGTTGAAACCAGTGACCGCTTTATTTGCTGTCGCTATCCATGTATCGATATCTTTCCCTTTGCTGTTATTGGCCAACCATGCAGGCGTATCTTCCAAAATGGGGTAAGTGCTTACACCGAACTTGTCTTTTTTATAAAGTTGTAATGCCTCACTGCTTATTAGTGACCAAACTGGCCATGCGTTTTGTTTAATCCATGTAATAAAGGCTATAGCAGCTTCATTAACTGATGACTCCACGATTAATTTTGATTTATATACCTCCAGGCTGCTGTCATTGATCTCCTTGCTGGCTCTTTCTGCAAAGAGAATTTTATCATACAGGAATAAACTGTTATAGTGCGCTGCCATTCCGGATGTACCTGCAGACATGGGTAAAAAACTGACACGATAAGAAGGGTTAGCCGCAGCCATAAAATCGTCGCTTTGTGTAATTTGAAATTGCAATGCACTTACGCCGGTCTCTGGCATTTCGTACGGAGCGATAATTGACTCCGGCATAAGTGTTGTAAAATAAAATGCAGCAGAGGGAGCAGAAAGAAAGTTATCAAAAGTATTCAGTTTGATCTTGTAGTCTTCCCAAAATTTAGCCATTCAAAAAACCACATACTTGCTGCCTGGCACAATTGAATCGCCGTCTGTATCTTTTACGCTGATCTCATTTAAATTAAATGATTTTTTAAAGCCTGAAGCATACAAAGAGCCTCCATTCAAATCAGCGGCTAAATCAATATACAGGGAAGACAACTGCTGGTCAATGATCGTTTCTGCAATTGAATTGGAGAAAGTAAACTGCTTCTCTTCCTTCACAACAAAAATGTAATAATCCTGCACCGGGTATGTTCCGGTCTTTTCATTTTTGGCTGGTTTTTCAGGAAACGGACTTTTGAAAAAATTGAATGCAACTGTAAATACGGTGGGGCTTTGGGCCGGGCTGGTACTTACTGACAGCGCCAGGTTTACCTGCTGATTTGCCTCAACATATCCCTGCATGGCAGCTTTGTTTTCTTTTAAGCAATCGGCATACACGCCACCTGCCAGATGCTCTTTTGCACTGAGGGTTGCCAATGCCACCTGGTCGGCTGATACTTTTTGCGCTATAGCAGTATAATCTCCAACAACGGTGTTCAATAACTTATTGACCGCCGTATTGGTACCTTTTGCATTTGACAAAACGGTTGGCGCCGATACTTTGGAAGTGTACATAGAAGCTTCCATCGCCAGTTGTGAAGCCAGTTCCGCATCATATGCAGTTGCAGCTATGTAATCGTTTACACTAACTGCAAGGCTATGAAAATCGGCGTTGGAATAGGAAGCTGTGGCCATATTTAAAAAGTCGCCTATGTCACCTGCAAGCTGCAAAACAGCATTGGCAGCCACCTGCACATTGTTTGCGCCAACAGATATATTGTTGACAGACTGTTTTACAAACTGACCTGCCTGTGAAGCAGAATTCAGGTTGTTATTAGAAACGTTCGCTACGGCAACTGCCTGGTTTTTTACTTCTTCCCTGAAATTCATTTCGTTCTTATCGACAAGCAGCTGTTCACTTTCGTTAATGCTTGCCCCAAGAGCATAATAATAAGAGAACATTGCGGCATTTGCCTGTGATTGCATTGTTTTAAGTTCCAGCTCCATCGTATTCAATGTTGCAATCACATTGTTCCGGAGGTTATCATTATAGGTATTCATTTTTTTACTTTTAAAGTTTATAATTAAAAAATGCTGTTGTAATGCTGCTTGCTCTTTGCGTTCAACTGCTGTCTGACAGTTCGACTTTTTTTATTGTGTTCATAAATTTCTTTTATACATTTATCAATATGGCCAGGTAACTTTTAGTGGCTGAATCATCCAGGGAAATTTTATGACAGAAAAAGAGAAGGGCAGTTTCCCGATAAGTACATCATAAGATCTTTTATCAACCAGCAACTGCCATTGTTCACCTGTTTGCTTAAGCTGTCCGTCACGTACCAGCCAGTTTCCCCTGAATCCGTTGGCAGACGTATTGCCGATCACCGGCCAGTAATTGATGGCTGCTTTTATCAATCCATCCATTAGTTCCCTGTGTTCACTTGAAATATCAATCCCTTTTTTAACCGGTGTATCCAGGGGCAATCCGCAAAGGATCTTATTTAGCGGCAGCAGGAATTCTTCTGTTTGTGTGAGGCCCGTAACAAGATACTGCAGGTAATGCACGGCATCAGCCTGTGCCTGTGCATCAACAAACTTATTAATAACTACAAGGCCTAAACGCTCTAGACGCAGCGGGATATAATTGTTCAGCAGTACGATGCCTGCATTTTTCACAATAATACTTTCACCACCTGCCATTAAAGCCTTTTTTTCTGACCCATCAGTATGCCTGCCGGTTTTAAAAAAAATGCCCTGGTTTACTTTAGTGCCCGCAACGGTATCCAGGTTACCTTTTAAAACAGCAATTGAAGTTTGCAACGAAGCCGGAAACATAGCCCGGTGTTTATTTATATCATTGATAAAACGTTCCTTTGATATGCCATAAACGGTGGTAAGTTCCCACAGTAATTCATTCAATACTGCTCCTGGCGTCAATATCCACCAGTTATTGTGCTGCCATGCTCTAAGGATTTTCTGAAAAAATATGGCCAACAGTTTTTGTGAAGTAATACCCTGTATGCTGATCGTGCTGAATGCATGATATATCGCTTCAAATGCATGCAGTTGCACCTCTTTTTCCCTGGCCACTTTTTTTAACGCAGATAAAAACAGGGTGAAACCAGCCTTATTGTGTATCCATTCAATTTGCCTTACACTTAATTTAACCTTTCGCAATACCAGCAGGGTATCGTATGGATAAAATTCAATCAGCTGTTTTAACAACTCATCTGCCGGAATGGATGCTGCAGGATTGTACCAAAATGGCACCTGCATACCTGAGATGAACTCAGTAATCAGTTCTGACAGTAATCCACTGTGTGCAGCTTCCTCCAGTGCAGCAGGGCGAATGATTTCCTGCGGTTGAGTTAACACTGAATCCGAAGGGGAAATTGTATGCATTGCTTTTAACAATACTGAATCCTTTTGTAACCCGAGTTGTGTTATCTTTTTTTGCAGGTAAGCCGGCGTAACATGGCTAAGTAAATTGAAACATTCGAACACAATAGGAACCAGCTTTTCTACTGCTGAAACCGGGCGTACTTTTTCTTTTATTATTTCTACTGCAGTGTACCAGAACCGGTACTCAAGTTTCTCCTGCAGTTGCTCATTTATTACTATTAAAGTTAAATCGTGAAGCACCCGAAGTTCACTCATTGCAGTACTGGCCTCATTTTGCAGGTCATACGTTATCCATAAACTGAATTCGCTGAAGGATACGCCCTTTTTTATTGTTGCAATTGTCTTTTGAAGCTTCGTGCTTTTTAGCAGCAGACCTCTAAACTGTGCCGGGTTATGCAGTATGCCCGCTGAAATGAGGTATCCACACTCATACATGCTGCCTTTGTATTGGAGCAAATCCTTTCCGGCACACAATGCACTTTTAATAAGTCCAAACAATTCTTCGGCCTTTATACTTACATCTTCGTTGAGTTTCACAAACCTGTCAAGCCTGCTGCTGGGTATTTTACGGGCATGCAAGTTCCCATCAACAGCTGTTGCGGGCATTGGGTAACCGGCTGCAACCGCCACTGAAAAAGCCCGGGAAAGCGCTTCAGCACTCAGGTGCCGGCTATCCGCATTTGCCAGTACTTTTAAAAACAACTTCCGCAATTCAGCTGCTGTTAGTTTTTGGGCAGGTTCCGATGGCTGTGTTTGTAAAGAACAATATTCTTTCACAAGTACATTCATTAAACTGCTCCCATCTTTAATAATGCAATCAAGCAACTGTCTTAAGCTTTCATGATTCCCGGTAAATAACTCATTTAGCCGGGCATCATCTGCATTGCGATACAGCCACTGCAACAGTTTTTCTTTTGAGCTGCCGGCATTTGCCATCAACCTGTAAAAAACAGGTAATTGAAAACTAAACCTGCTTTTAAGTGACCGGATATTAATTGTTGTGTTAACAGCGCCATCAGGCAGCCCCGGTTTTTCTGTTTCATGATACGCTTCCAATGCAATCGTGGTTTCTGCTAACTGTTCCGCACTAAATATGAAAACCAGCTCTTTTACTGCCCGCTGAATTATTTTTTTTACAGAAACCTCAGGATCAGCGAGCATGTACTTTAAGCCAAGTGCTGCCAGGGTTTCTACCAACAATGGCAGTATCCTGTTGTACCTGTTCTTTTCTATTGTCTTCAGCTGGTTTATAAATAAAAAAAACGATCTGCCCTTTTCATTACCTGGCTGTTGAAGTAAAATAATTATTTGCTCTATGCTTAATTCCGGCAGCACTTGCTCTTCCAGCACTCTTTTATCAGGGAAAGACAACAGTGACTGCATGAATGCAGCTGGATCAGCATTCAAACTTTGATGCAGGATATTTTTTAGTGAATCCGGGAGCCCGCCACTATTGGTCTTTAATTTATCAAAAAGGCCATCCCTTTTATCATCAAATAGCGCAGTGGCACACAACTTTATTGAGGAACGGCATATTTCATTCAGCTCACAATACACTGCTACCGCAAGTACGTTTTTTGAAAATTCCCGGGGCATGCCAGCAGCCAATAAAGTGCAGGCCTCAGATTCGGTGATTCCTTTTATTTTACTTACGAAACCTATAAGATGACGCACATACGCTTTCCGGTCGGCAGATGTGACAGCTTGCCTGCTGCGTAGAAATTGGAAACCAGCTTCCAGAAATATTTTTTTGTGAATACATTGCATTGACGATTGTGCGGCAAGATGAAATGCATCAACAACCTGCATCAACACTACGGATTCAGCTGGTTTTAATGAAGCAACTACAATCTCTAAAGAAGCAATCGAAATATCCAGTGCCAGCTTTGACCACCAACAGTCTGTTTGATCGAGCGATTGCAAAAGAGATAACAACCGCTGTGGATCTTCCCGGTGCGCCAGTTGTATCAGTGCATTCAATTCCCTTTTTGTATTGGCCGTTCTGTTGTGTGACCGGTCCTGGAAATGAATACCGAGCTTGCGCCAATATTCAATGCCTGCTGTATCATTTACCTCAGCTTTCTTTATTCCGCTGCTTTCTTTTGCAATTGTTATAATAATTTTTAAGAGCCCAAACTTTACCTTATTACTTTCCTCCATCTTTTCTACGGCAGTTGCTATCAGTTGCAGCAGATCCTGTTGGCGGATATTATAATGATCTGCCATTTGCCTGATACTGCTTTTAATAAAAGCCTGCCTGTTAAAAAGCGTTCCCCTTTCCACCAGGAGGTACGTGAGCGTCCACAACAACAGGTTTTTCTTAAAACCGGATGACCCCGATGGAACAATATTTTCCTTACGTTGCAGCGTGATCAGTTCTTCTGAAAAACGATTTATTTCTTTATGGGAAACCGGTTCCAGTTCTGCTATTATTTTGTGAACAGCAGTACTATTGAACTGCCAGGCAATTCGCTTCCGCACATTTTCATTTGTGCCCAATTGTGTTACCAGCATTAAAATATTGAGGCGATTATGCTGTAACTGGCTGGCGAGTAATTTGTTTACGCAGCCATTAGAAATTCCATAATTCCAGGGCATTAGTCCGCTAAGCAGGAAAGTTTGCAGCAGGTTAAATTCTTCTGTGTACTGATCTGTTATTTTAATATGATTGGTATCATGCCGGCCAGCATAAAAAATTACGCTGGTGAGTTTTTCAACCAACTGGGCAGTAATCCTGGATGAGAGTGCTGATTCAAGATCATTGTATTCAATGGCGCCGAGATCCAATTCAAGCGTGTCGATAGCCCATACCTGGTCTGCAGGACACAGTTTATCCAACGTATTACTAACGCACCGGGGCATCTCAGATTTACTCCATGCACTCAGCCTTTGCATTAACCCGCTGGCATTCTCCCTGCTGTCAATAGATGTTTGCCAACCAATAGTTGAAATGATATGGGCGTTGCTGTTGATCATGATTGAAGAAATGGTGAGGCATTTTTTAATGCAGTTAAAAGCGCAGTACCATATTGCTGGCGGGCATTCACCTGCGTATCTTCAGTAAACCGTACAGCATCGTGCCAGCATATAAAGGCATCGGCCACCATTTCAAGCACCTGCTGATCATCAATTATATAAACAGCAAAAGAAACAGTTACAGGCAGTTCATGCTGAAGAAACAGGTTGAGCCTTTCTGCAAATTCAGGTGTTTTAAATGTTGGCATATACCCTGGAAAGATGAATACAATATCCCCGTTCATTGAGCTTACAGCGGGGCTTTCTTCTTTCGTTTGTACGTCATTTACATCATATCCAGGTGTTTGAAGAACTAAACTCATTTCAATCATGATGCAACCACGGCGTTTACTGATCAACCACCAGCAACAGGCAGCCTCCTTTTTATTGATCTTTTCAATATTGGCAATAATGAAATTGCAATACAGGTTCTTCAATCCAAACAATAGCGCCAATTTTAATTCAACAGATGAAAAATTGATCAAGTCTGTTTCACTGATTTTTTCACTGCGGTTGATCTTCCCGGAATCAATAACGGAATCGGTTGAATCCATTGCTGCTATCTCCTTTAAAATCTGCTGCAGCATCGCCTTTTCATCCTGGCTATTGGCGTTGTCAACCCATGCAGCCGGACCTGTTTTTTTTGCTCCCTGGTAATTATAGGCCTTCATGCGGTTGTAAGAAAGTGTTGCATAGTTTTGCAGGTACAGGCTTTTAACGATCACTTTATCCTGCAGGGCAGTACCTGAATAAACAGTTCCGCTGATATAGGCATCAATCAATACCGGAGACTCTCCATGCCTGGCTAAAAGATGATCCAGTATATCATTCCTTCTCTCCAGGTTGCGTTCATCGTTCTCCGTTAGTTGCATTAATCCATACACATAGGCATTGTACGGATCCTGCTTATATTCCTGCCAGCTCTTGTCATTTGCCGTATCACTTATATCAGGTATATAGGTAAAATTATATGTCCTGTTGTCTTTCAGTAATGGTCGTATATGCGGAATATCGTAGAGTGGCTGGTAAAAATATACGGGTGAAAAATTCCGGAATGGCATAGCGTATTCATATGTTTCCCTTTCATGCGGATCCTGCAGCTGCATGAACTTATGAAGAGTTGCCGGAGCACCTGTAAGGCCGTTTTTAAATGAAAACAACTTTCCTGTGTTAGCAAGCTGAGAAAACTGGTTGGCCAGGAGTTGGTCCATGAGTGTTAAGTAACCCTTTAACTGCCGTGATTGTGCCAACTGGTAACCAGACGCATCAGGTGGCGGGCCTTGTGAGCCAACTGCAAAAACCGCTGGAAAAGTGTTTTGAACAGAATAATAGGAACTGATATCCCTGAATGTGCCGGCTTTCAATTTTGTATTTACACCAGGCTTATTACCATAAACAAAACTCACTTCATCAGCAGCGCCGTGCGGAATGGATGATTTTGTATTGAACGCTGCAGTGACAGGGATTGGATTTCCGTTGATGGTGACAGTAAATAAAGACCTGTTCACTGAAGTTGTGATATCGGGTGATAAGACGGCTGAACTGTCGCAGTGGATTTGAGAAACAGTACCTGTTTCCTCATAAAAGCCAATATCATCTACTGACAGCACACCCGGTACCTGCCGGATCAACCCCACCATATCGATTGCCCGCAACATATCTTTTTTTGCACCCAGTGATTCACTTAATATAAACCCATTTTTAAGCAAGGGCCCATTAAACATTGTTTCGGTGGGAATATTGAATGCAGTGGAACTGTAATATCCCTGTGCGGTTACCCTGGGAAAAATATAATGATTGATGTTATCCTGCACCTGTTGTAATACGAACTGCGGATCTGCCTGCTTACTGATTTCAATTGAGCCTGTTAATAGAAATGCAGAAGTTGTCAATGCCTGGGGCTGGGCAAAAAAATCACCGATATTCCTGCTCTTGTTAAGATAGTTAAGTGCAGACTGGCAGACTACTGCAATGCTGGCGGCATAGGCCGGGGAGATAAGGAGAAATGTTTGATACAGGTGACACCCAGGAATAACAGTATTTTCCTTTCTGTTTATTACTGCATTGTCAATGCCTGTTACCCCATCAATTAAATATTTCCGATAGTCATTTATAGTAACAGGCGATGTGGTAAGTATTTCCTCGGGCAGGTAAAACTGATCCTTAATATCCAGTTCGCCCTTTTCATTTGTGAGGATATCCTGTATCTAAAATCATTACAATAACCCAGTTCTGTAAGCGCATAACATAACTGTTCCAATATGGTGATTCCCGGATCGCTGGGATTCAGATTCGTCCATTCGTGCCCGATATGTTCCTGTATGAATGCCAGTCCCTCATTTTTCAATCCATTAAAATCCCTGTTAAGCGGCAAGGGCGTATCTATAATATAATGGTTGCTGTTGCTCATGCTGCCTTATTAAAATAGATCAGGTGATGTAATGAGGAAACAAACAGGTGAGCAGCGGATATGGGTTTCACTGAACCATTTGTTTCAGTATCGAAAAAATTATCGGGCACAAATTCATCACTATTTAACCATGTTGTAAATTTCACTTCGCTCACTGCACTCACACCCTTAATACCGGTCAAACAGTCAGCCACGCCTGCATCAGTAAGCGGTGCTTCTATACTCAACTGCTTTTGGTCAGCGTTTAACCAGGGAGATAAATAAATATTGAGGGCCTTATTGACCAACAACCTGATTGCTCCTTCTTCATTTTCAAAATTGTTTTCGAGTGTAACCCAAACACTGATTCTCACAAACTGGGGTTCAAAATTGGATACCTGCAGATTTACAGATGGCAGCATTCGTTCTTCGAGGTAATGTTTTATTTCTTTTTCTTCGATGACAGTTACAAAAGGCAGAAGGGCATCCGGCTGAGAATAGGCCGGGGATTTTTTCACCAGGTGTATTTGCAAAATGCGTTGGCCCCTTCCACCAACCGGCCCTGGGCTGGTGGCAAATGACACTTTGGAATAGAAAATATAATTAAAACGCCGCCTCACAGCCATATAAAAATCGTACGGCGTGATGATCCTGTCTTTTGTTTTTATTCTTGCGCTTATCCGCTGATTCATCGTGTCATCATTACCAGCAATGGCTAAGTTGGGAGCAGTGAGGGGTTTTAGCTTAGCCGCCAATGGTGCAACAGGTATAACAGTTGCAGCACCGGTGGAAGTCTTTTTTACCTGTATATTTTCCGCATCCTTAAATAAAGAATCATCATCCTGTTGAATAGCAAAACCATTTACACTAAGGCAAACCGTTTGTGAAAAAGCCTCTGGCGTTCCTTGTGCTGACAAGGCGATCCAGTAATTTTTCCCTGGCATTGCAACGCTTGAGTTGGTTATATCTGCAGGAATGTTAAGCTTAATAATTCCCGAACAGGCAAAGTTGCTGGTACTGTCACACAGCAATTCCAGTTTTTTCCAGCCCAGCTGGGATAAGTAGGAAAAATGCACTTCCGCATTTGAGTTGGGCTGGATGTTTTTCCTGACCAATTCAAAATATAAGCTGATGATATTGCCAGGCAACAACTCCGAAAATTGCAACAGCAATGCTCCCTCACCATTAAATGCCGGAAAAAAAGGAACACCGCTGAAAGGCTGGCTGGCAGGACCGGCAATGGTTGTTGTAATATTACCAGGCGTGATTGGAGAACCAGGTGTGTTATTGTACACTTCGTAATTGGCAAAAGCTGAATAAGAAAAACATTGCAAAGGATAGTTTCCGTCAGGTGTTGCCAGATCGTATGTTACAGATGCAGTATAAGTACCTGCGAGGTTGCCAGCCATTGGCACAAATGGCAGATTTGCGGGTGGCAGAATGTTGGGTTTACAAAATGAAAACCTGAACCAGTCAGTAATTGTTATCGCATTTTGCAAAGCGATATTGGCAACAACTTTTGGATACAGCGCACTCCCAAATCCCTGTGCCGGACCGGTCAGTTCCATCTTTATAAAACCTGAAACTGTTTTATCTGTAAAACTAAGGGTGCTGTTTTGAATAGCCGGATCAGGGCTATAGCCTTTGGTAAACAAAGAAGGTGCTGTTAATTCAAAACAGCTGCCATCCACCAAAAGATTATTTTTATTTACCCGGAAGAGACTGTTTTGCACACCGTATGGCAGGCAAGTGTCGATTGGGCTGATAACAACAGTGGTACGTGGATCATCCGCCAGTTGCATCGCATAGTTTTCAGGAGGCTGTATTAGAGCCGGCACCCAGGATGCATTCTCCAGTACCTGGAAGCCCACGGTAAAAGATCCATTATTAAACAGATCAGGTGGCGGGCCCGGTTGGTTTGAAAAAAAAGTTTTGATTTTTTTATATATAGCAGACGGCACCCGGGCAAGCTTACTTTTAAACAGATTAAATATCTGTTGTATTTTTTTCACTATCCCAATGCTGTCAGTTGCCGGTGCAAGACTAACCGAAACTGCTGTTGTTTTTTTACCAGGCGTTGCTGCAACCGGCTCACAATTGTTGTATCCTTTATAATAAGTTTCAAAATCGTCTGGCGGTATGTCTGCAGTTGCCGGCAGTTTGGGGAGGTTGCTCCAGTCGATCGCTATAGAAAATGCCGAAACAGGTTTGCTAAAAACTTCATTGCTTCCAATGATACAACTGCTGCCGAAGGTGGGAATGGTACTAAACGGGGCATAGGGGCTTTTTACAGAAATGGCACCACTGTCATTGTACAACTCGAAACTTCTTAGTCCTTTAACGGTTACGGATATATCAAGTGTTTGGATAAAAGACTGTGGCGGGTTATTGGTCAAATGTTCAAATAAAATTTTAAACATTGGCCATTGGCTCCTGATGCCATCCGGATTCACAGTAAAATTTTCAATGACAGGCTGTTCAGGGCCTAATTGGATGATAATGGAAGCGCCAGAATAAAGAACAGGTGATGGTGCATTTTTACCGGCTTCAATATACTTTACGGTTACACCAGGGCCAGGGGGAACCTGCAGCCATTTTTTTTGCGTGCTTAGAAAAAAGGCAGCGTTTGAAAATAAATCATCAGCCTGTGGAGATGAAAAAGTGAATGTAAAAGTAATCGTCCTTATACCATCTTTAAGGTACAGCATCGGCGATGCAAATGCCACACCCATTGCTGCTGCTTTTTTTGCCCCGGGTGATCTGCCACCAAAAGTCTTCCAGCTTTTCACCAGCCCATCTTCCATAAACTGGGTTGTGCTTAGGTTGGTAACCGTATCCTGGAACAGTTCAACGGTATCTCCCGAAGAAACATAAGAAAGTGTGGTTGCGCCTGCCAGGATCGCAGGGTGAAGGCTTTCCTCATTGAGTGTACAGAATATTTGCCGCTTGTTATTATTCGTTGCCACATGAAAGGCCGTACCTGCAGGAAGTTTAATGACGGAACCTGTTGTAGGATGGGCGGATAAATAAATGCAGCTGGATTCGTCCTGCTGTTTCCGTTGTTTTAAAATATCCCGGTAAAAAAAATCAAGGTGCTTTTGAGCAATGCCATTCAGTTGTTCCTGGTGAATACCAAGTAAACGCACTAATGTTCTTAGTAAAGTTGTATCAGGATACTTGCTTTTTTTAGCAGCCAGTTTTTCATAGTCTTTGTATGAATAAGATATGATGTTCTTAAAAAGATGAAAAAGCACATCACCGGTTTTTTTTAGTGTGGCAAAACACAATTGATAATTGGAGCTGTCTGTATTATGATCGTCAACCGGTCTGAGTGAAGATGGTTTACTGTCAAGACCCAATATTTCCCACCAGGGCTGGCTTCCTTTGTGCATCAGCCACAGGTCATTGTTAAAATACTCGGCTTCTGCCAGCACCTTTTTTTCTGATCTGATGCTTTCATCCAACAAAGAAAACAAACAGGCATGCATTGCTTTAAGCGACCAGAAATATGGGCTGAAAGTACTTTTAACCAATCCTGTTACATACGTATTGAGGTCATAGTTTTCGGAAGACAATTGCATATAGTAAACCCAGCAGCCAACTTGTTCATACACATTTTTTAGACGGCCAAATAACTGATTTAATAATTTGTAAGCATCCCGGATATCCTGCCCGGCAAACGAACCTGTTTGTAACAACAGCTCAATACCAGCGCAGGTGCTTTGATACCTTGAAAAAAAATATGTAAAAGATGTTTTTGAGATACAGGCAAGTAAAAAAACAGGGTCTTTCAACAGGAAAGGTTTCCAGTTACCTTGTAATTTATTGTCACTGTTATAAAAATTGATGAGGCCTGCAAATTCCGTAATAAACCACAACCTGTCAGTCTCTGTACGGCCATCAATCATTTCTTTACCGGGAACCAGCGCCCTGTTAAGAGAATCAATTGCACTATTTTGACTGATGTTGTACATGAATTTACTTTACCAGGCTGGTGCCTTCTTTTATATGAAAAGGAAAAACATAATTATGTCTGGTATTTGTGCGGATGTACATATAATTGATGGCTACCTGCACAATACCATTGTGTTCGTCCATACAATCAACTTTTACTTCCAGTACTTTAATCCTTGGCTCGTATATCATTAATGACATGGCTACTGTATCACGGATCTCCCCTTTAAGTGTATTGTCCATTTTCCTGAAAAAAAACTTTTGAATGCCGGCCCCAAAAAAAGGGTCTGAAAAACGTTCTCCCTGTCTTGTTTGCAGAATAATTGCGATGGATTCGTTTATATTTTCCTCATTTTCTGTAATGTGCAATTTGTTATATCCTGCAATAAATGTTACAGGAAAACCCCAGCCGGCACCCAGGAAATGATTGCTGCTTTTGTCTGTTTGTTTATCCACCTATCATTACATTGAATGCGCCCAATAATATTTGTCCCCCATGTGCTGTGGTATCGCCCATTCTGGCAGCAGGCACTTTGTTGATCATAACTGTTGCCGAGCCCTGGATAATGCTGTCTGGCGGACCAACACAAACCAGCATATCTCCCATTTTTGCCGCAGGCAGGTCATTGATCAAAACATTTGCAGAACATGGCCCCGATATAGGCCCGCCTACATGCGGTATGGGTGGCAGTCCCGGGGTTTGCATCGGGCATTCATGAAAATCTGAAATACGTGCAGCTGGAGGCATATTGTTTTATTTAATTGATCATTACCATTCCGCCTTTCAATGTTAATTCACCGCCGCCATTTACCTGCGCTGTGGCACTGCCTGCAGCAGAATACTGAACATTGGCAGTTTCCTTGATATTCACCCCGCTTACGGTTACATCACCACCGGAAGACTGGATATTTATTCCCTGGTCTCCACTTAAATTTAACTTCTGTGTTGCCTGGATCGTAATATCCTTGGGGCTGTTCAATGCAATACCGCTATCAGACATCACTACACTGTTTCCATTCTGGTCATTTATTGAAATTTGTTTTTGCTTATCATCCAGGGTAACAATATTATTGGAAGGCGTGGTTATAGTAAGTACTTTGTCAACATCATCAAACTGGATATAGATACCTGATTTGGATACAATGGCCTTGAACTGATTTTTTTCATTGGGCAAAAGTGTACTGTAAGGCTGGTTATTACTGCCGCTGTACATACTGCCCAGTATTACCGGATACCGTGGGTCTTCATTTAAAAAACCCAATAGCACTTCATCTCCCACTTCGGGCAAAAAAAAGGCACCTGCATTATTGGTAGAATAAAAATTTGAAAGCCTTGCCCAGATACCAGTACTCGCCGGATCAAACAGCGGTACTTCCACCAGTATACGGTACTGATTGCCGGGATCATCAAATATTTTTTTCACCGTACCATTAAACAGTCCTCTTGCACCGGGTATCAAACCAGCTGCAGGCGGCGACATCAGGTCGGGTTCCTCTGCTATCCATTTGGGCGACAGTCCAATGCTTACCTCTGTAAGCCAGTTACCATCAGAAATGGTATGTACCACACCGGAAATAAAATGATCGCCGTTAAAACGGTCGCCTATCCCGCCAAGTGTAATATACTTTCCGGTTTCGGCAAGTGCTGTTCCCTGGAATTTTGCTTCTCCTGTTATCTTGGAATATTCGCTTTTTACCAGTTGCGCCTTTGACCAGTTGGTAAGGTCTGCAGTTTGTAATGGCGCAGAAGTAAGCAGCGGGTAATCGGCCAGTCCCAGCACCTGTGCCAATGTACTGGAAGAAAGATTACCGGGTCCGGCAACAGTTGGGGTAGCCTGTGCCGTTACGATGGCCTGGTTCTGGTAGTCCCAGCTGGTTGCTGAAACATTTCCCAATTGGTTCACCGCATTCAGGCTGGCGTTGAACTCCATTAACTGATCGCCATAATTAACAATCAATACCGAAGTTGTATCTGCACCGGGAGCAATTACAGAAACGGTGCCGTTGAGTGTGGTTACAACCATTCCATTGGTTTCTGCAATGGACAAAATAAAATCCCAGTCTGTAACATAATACTGTACCTGTTCCGGCCATACGGTGGCAGTGGATGCAACATTTGCGGTGAGGCCGGGATAGTTTCCAATGATACTGCTGATGACATCACTGTCCGATTTTTCAGGGTAAGTAAGACTTTTTCTTCCAACGGACATTGCCACGGCAGCATCGCAACATTCCACTTCAAGGGCGGCGCCAATTTCAGGATCAATACGAAGCGACTGACCTGTAACGATCCCTGAAAAGATCACCTGGTTACTGTTGTCGTAACCCGCCTCAATGGTAATAGTGGCGCCAGGTACAAATGTGGAAGAAGAACTTACTGCAAACAAACCTGTATCAGGATCACCGTCTATAATCACGATCAGTGCACGGGAAATGCGGTTCACTCTTTTTTCCACTTCAACAGAATACACCATCACGGATCCGCTTATGGGTGCACCACCTGTCTTAATGATAACACTGGCTGCTCCCCCGCTGCTTATAGTTGTTGATGCCATTAGTTAACTGGTTGTATTATAGGTGGAAAAACAAGTTGCTTTACGCCTGATAAATTTCTAAACTTATTAAGCTTATTATATTGGGCCACCTGGGTGTAATACATGTTATTTTTCCATACCTGCTGGCAAAGCTGGGGCAGCGTAGCGCCTTCTGCTACCGTTACCAGGTGACTCATATCGGGCGATGCATCATTGTCAAGTATGGCTAAAGTTGCAGGAGAAATATATTGGCTGAACGACAATGAAATTTTGGCCCGCAGCGGGTTGCCATTTGGATTAAACACCGTGTACGAAATATCATAGCTGGTCATTACGCCCTTAAAAGAAAGGTTTTGTCCCCATTGTATCTGTACAAAATTCGGACGGTGAATATCGCCGTTGTAAGTGTAAATAATACTTTCAAGCGCATTGATCTCAGTGGCCATATTTACACGCCCTGTATCAACGATACCGGTACAATCAATCACAATTTCAAAACTCATCGTTTCGCTGGGTGTATTGCTGTACCGCTGGGAAGCGGAGCTGGAACCCGGCGCCTGTTTTTTATTGTATTCCACCTGGTGCTGCAGCTTAACAGCATCCGGGTTTATCATCACCGTATAGGGTGTGCCCGACAGTGGTGTTTGAAACTGTTCGTCAGTATATCCGGTAATTTTCATGTATTCCAGGCTTGCCATAATTCAATACAGTTATCGTTTAATACTTCTCTTTTTACCGTTCTCCTTAATAAGCCGTTTGCATTCTTCCAGCAATTGCTTTTTTAAATCAGCAAGTTCTTTTTCACTTTGAAAGGAACTGCGTTTTGCGTTTCCCATAACAACTTCTGTTTTTATAACCAGTTCCCTGATTTCTATTGGCATATCATTTAATTGAACAGGTTTGTAATGGTGGTGGCACTTGAAATTTCGAAATAGGTATATGCCAGTTCGATCGACTCAATCACAATTGCACTTTCCTGTGATTTGAGATCTGAAACCGAATATTTAACCGGGTACGCATTTTGAAAAACCCAGGACATACATACTTCACCGTTACTGTTCAGCAAACTCAGTATTACTGGAAATGCCTGGATATTGACAGATAAACCCTGGTCGATACAGGCTGCACACCACCCCAGCAATAAAGAACCCGATGGCACAATGGCCCTTTTCAGCACAAGGTTCTGGTTGGTTGCAATGGTTGGGAGTTTGTACTTAAACCGGTTTTCTCCACCGCATACCACTTCTTCCACCTGCAGTTCCCTCCCGATACCTGAAACTTCCTGGAATGCCGCATCCACACCGGGAAAAGACAATTCGAAATAAAAGCTGACTGGATAATTATCAGGCATTGGTAATAGTGAGTTGCTCATGTGCTATTTCAAGCGTATCCACCGCCACTTCATTGCCATCAGACTTCAGATCAGTGCAGGTGATTTTTGTTGGCCATGCATTACTCAGTGTCCATTGCATTGTAACGCTGCCGGCTTCGTCAAGCAGTTTTATGATGATGGTTTGCCTGGCTATTGTGTTCATTTTTATCTGGCTATACCAGTTCCAGAATGTATTGTCTTTTACAAAAACACCTCTCTTCATGGTCACATTACTATACTTGGTGATGCCTGGCATTTTCTCAGTTGAAAAAAGCGGGCTGTTACTATTGCGGTATTCAATGATTTGTGTTTCTACATCCATACCCGAAACTTCCTGGAATGCCACCTTGGTTGCGATCGTTCCCAAATCAACCTCAAACCTGAATTTGGGCATCGGCCAGGTTGCGCCTTCGGCGCTGCCATTATCTGTTGCCATATTAAAATTGTTTTACGTTTTTTGATTTAATTATTTTTTATGGAGGCTCTCACTAGCCAGAAACCGCCTGTTGCTGCTGGAATGTGAGCACTATAAATTCTGCCGGGTGAACTACTGCAACCTTTACCGTTACATTCATAAATCCATTTAACAGATCTACCGAATTCATTGTAGTCCCTAATCCGCATTCTACATTGTATGCATCGGCAGGTGTTGCTCCCTGCAAGCCTCCCTGCGACCATACTGTATTTAAAAAACCGCTGATCATGGCTACAACAGCGTTCCATGTATTCTTTGAATTGGGTTCAAAAACATAGGCATGGGCTGCCAGTTTACAGGACTGTTCAAGAAATATAAGTGTTCTTCTTACAGACAGGTACTTCCAGTCCATACTGTTGCCATCCAGCGTTCTTGCACCCCATATCAATGTGCCCAGCCCGGTAAACGTCCTTATCACGTTAATTGATTTTCCCGAAACAGGATCCATGTTAAGATTACCTTGCTGACTGTCTGAAAGATTGATAGGCAACGGTGCCGTGGCGCCTGCAATTGAAACATTGGCTGGTGCCTGCCATGGGCCAATGCTGTTATCAATATTGGTGATCACACCGGCAATGGCCCCGCTTGGTGGCATCAGGTTAACATCATTGAGTACATGCGTAATGATGGTGCTGTAGTTGACAGACGCCGAAACCAGTGAATTATTATTTTGCGAAACCGTTAACCCGCTGGAAGGGTTTTTAATATTTGCCAATATAGCTGTTACATTGGGGTTGGGGCTTGAGGGTGGATTGATAATCGCCGCCAACTGATCAAGATCACCGCCAAATAAATTGGTGTAGTCAATATCGGATTGCTGCATTAAAGTAGTTCCTAAAAAAGGATAATAAGCAGCCCCATAACTTAGTCCCGTTGTACCACAATTAGCCCGGAAACTGGCAATGTCATTGGTGTACAGGATAGGGTCAGGATCATTGCCATTAATAATATCAAAAATTGAAACGGACGTACCCATATTGCTGCTTTGCAAAAGCATTTCCTCCATCAGCGTACCATTATCTGCAGGGTTCAGCAACGTTGCTTCAGGGCAAATGTACATAGTGGGATCCTGCTCATTCAGCAGTGTGTACAATCCCTTGGTGAGATCATTCAGCTGTACGTTCGGATTGATCAATGGATCTCCCGGATTCATTGGCTTACCTGAAGAGGCACCATAACTTCCAACAGAAACTATATAGGCTGTGCCACCTCCGTTTTGATAAAACAGCCTCACACTATTATAAAGATAATAGATCGTATTGGGGTCGGGAAGTATCGAATAAAAAGTGCTGTTAAGTTGTATAAAATCGCCTTTCACGGGCTGCGTTTTTTGTGGCACCAGGTAGTATTCAGGGCTGTATTGTTTAGCAGGGCTTGCGGGTGGTGCCGGATTGGGCAGGCAGAAGAATGCCTGGAAATCGGAGAAAGAAGAAATCATAACCGGTACATTGGTATATGACTTTCCCTGGTAAACTGCTTGTGGTGTGTACCCTATAAATGCAGGAATAGCTGTTGGCACCGCTACCACAGAATTCGGAAAAGCATTCAGCTCATTGATGTAAACACCAGGTGTGGCGATTGTTTGTAGATTTATCATTTTTATTAGTTATTGATTATAAATAAACATACATAGGTGATGAAGCCTCCATTTTGCCTTTAACAATTACCGTGTTCATTGCCAACGGATCAGGTGCAGGAAGACCTTTATAAATTGTTTTAGCCACCGGAGTATCGGCATCATACATAAAACTGCTGTTTACCAGGTCAAAAACACAGGCAGTTACCTCGCTTAATGGCAGCAGTGTTTCATTGGATGAAAAAAACAGGGCTTTTTCCCCTGTGGGAATGAACACATGTTCCGGCCCGGAAAATACCATACCCGTTCTGCCTTTCACGAGCAGGTTGCTAAAATGTGTATTGTTCCTGTTTACAATATAATATTGCCACTGCGTTAACCTTGCTTTAAACCGGATCGAATAACTGACTACCCCCCTGTTCAGCATTTCGATGAGATTTTTAAAATGCAGTGTAATGGATCCTTCTATTTTGTTTGTGTTTACAAGCGACTGATTCAGCAAAACAGTTTCTTCAGCAGCAGTATTGCAGGCATCGCTGTTATCAAAAACATAGCTTCCTTTCCAGTTAAGCGGCCAGTCTGTTACATTAACAAACTCGGCTGCACCATTCTTTATTTCAAACCGGAAAGACGACAGGCCAGTGGCATTTTCAATCTGCTTAAAAAGACATGCTGCATCAGAAGAAGGAGCCGCATATAATTGAAAGCCATCAGCCCTGTAATTAATTTTAAATCCATACCTGTTCAAAATGGCTGTAGTTGATCCAGCGGGCACAAAACGCAGGTTTGTACAAATATTATTTCTATAGTAACTGTGACCGACTGACAGCATAAAAATTAATTTGTAGTTATTCATCCCTTTAGTTGATTGTGTTGACCGCTGCATTAACAGCCGGAATAAATGTTCTTGGTTCATTCCCCTGGAAGTGTACCAGCCGCAACAGATAAACTACAGAAGGCTGGTACTTTGCCCCCATTGCAGTCCATAAACTATGCATCTGATGATAACTGATTTTCACAAGTTCAAACTCGATCTTTTGCACTTCTTCCGGAAAAGCAGCATACATCTTTGAATCCATCTTAGGGTTCAACTGAAAAAAAAGCATTGCGGTGTCAATAAATTTTAATGCTTCCAGGTAGTTTTCAAAATTGGAGCTCACCAGTATTTCAAGGTTTACTCTTTCAAAAGGACTGATGGAACTATATTGATCATCAGCCATTTTTTTATTATGAACATAAAAAGGCTTATTGGTTTCCTTTTCAATATTGATCAGTGAAAGAACAAGTTTGTTATGGTTCGCCTGTGGCACAGCCCCATTGGGTTCAAGCAGGCTGTTCAGTACCACCATATTGTCATCAATACCATACCGGTTCCTGATGAACTGGTTCAATATGCCGCCTGTAAACTGTAGCCCTTTGCTGATCATATTTATAATTGACAGAATGAAAACCGGCTAAAATCCGTTGCCGTTTAGATTACTTTAACAGCATGTAAATATATCCATGCGTTGATCTTAAAATCAAATTTGAGCGTACACACTTAGTGTACAGTTTAAGAAAAAAGAAGATAAAACGTAGACAAAACGTAGACAGATGATTTTTACTAGTCTGTACCAGGCAAATGATCTGCTCCCCCAACATTAAAACATATTGAAAGTGAAAAAAAGACGGATAGCAACTAGTTAAAGGAGCGCAAAAAAGATCCCAGGTCTTCTTCCCTGGACAAGGTCATTTTCTTTTTTAAGCGGTGTTTATGCGTGCGGACGCTTTCGAGGCTTATACCAAAGATCTTCCTGATGTCATCATTTGTCATATTCATCTTAAGATAACAGCAGTATTTTAGATCAATCGGTGTTAAGAATGGATATTTTCGGGCAAGTACCAGCAGGAAATTGGGATCGGTTTCCTCGTAAAACAGTTTAAAATCATTCCACAATTCTTTATTATTAAGCGATCTTTTTATTGCGCTGACGATGGAAAGCAATTCTGCTTTTATGGGATTATCCGCTGCTCCCGAAATCCCTGTGATCTTTTTCTTTATGGTTGACAGTATCTCTACTTTTTGATCAAGCTCCAGTACATACCGGCTTAAATTTTTACTGTTATAAATCTGTGTGGGTTTATAAGCAGCTTCCGCCAAACCAATTTCTGTATTGGATGAAGAATTTGCTGACTCAACAAAAAAAAGCGAATGAATTTTAGAATTTAAGTAATCCTGGTTATTTATTTGTTCGAGTGGAAAAGTAAAAACATTGCTGCTGAAAGATGCGTACTCAGTGCTTGTTTCATACCTGCTGGTAAGGCACAACACGGGTACTTTAAGATGCCGGAAATCCTGATACAACTCCTTTAAAACAGCTTTATTGTTCTTGAAATACATAATGATAATATCTGGATCGATTGATTTCAGTATACCACTTAGATGATGCCCCGTAGCAGAAGTAATAACATTAAACTGAAATATTGCTTGTTGCCTGTTTAACCCGGCCAATAGTATTGGTGACACCAGCGGATCATCACAACCAATAAGTATACTTTTTTCTTTGAGCATTGATAAAATCCGCTTAAAACTTGATAGCAGTTGAGTAAATCATATAAACATTCCAAACATTTGATTGCTGCAGATTCATTATTGTTTTCAGCATCAATTTACTGTTCGTTCTAAAGTGTACGGCAATTTTAATAATGCAGGATATGTAGCATTGGTAACATACAAATACTTTCAGTTACCAAACACTCATCAGGCACATTGATTACAGCAGTCTTTGATCATTGAAGTAAACAAACCAACCACCGTAAAAACCTGCCCTGCCGGGGCAGCAGCACGCTGTTTTTTAGTGATGTGTTATTTGACCTCATAACAAAGTCAGGATGCGCCAACGCATACTTAATAAGGATATGCCGGAGCAACAACAGTAATATACGGTTTAGAATATTGGGTAGATAAAGAAAAAAACAGCAAGTTTCTACAGGGTCAAAAGAAATGCAGCAGCAACCTAAAAATATAATTCTATATAAACAAGGGGTGCCTGTTTATTTTTTGCATTGGGATCATGATTTAAGGAGGAACCGTACTGTACCCTGGTAAAATATCTGTTGCAATACCGTATTTTTCACATACAGTTTAGCAGTAATATTTTAAAAGATATAAATTTCAGTACACCGGATTGCATTGGATCATTTTTTTGCAGAGCAGAAAATAACATTGCACCCATTTGAAATGAGCAGCAAAAGGTGCAGGTTTTGTTAACCGGATTGATGCGGAAGGCACTTTTAAACGCCTGAGCCTTGAGGGATGCTTAAAGTGCAGGGATCATAACATTTTTCAACTCCCGGATTTTTAAAATGAGGGATTGCTTTCTGGAAATTTTTATTTGTTCTTATTATGAGTGCCGGAATACCTTTTGCCAGGTGAAACCTGTATTGGTAATTTTTATCCCGATAGTTTTCTACCGATCGTATCGTAATACCAGTTGCAGAACCAATATATTACTTATCAATTTTTGAACGGGTTAAATGTAAAAGTATGCGGGGATAAAAAAGCCCCGGTTTTCGGGGCAGCATTTGTAATCCTTTTGTTCCGAAAGCATTCGGCAGAACCAATGACCTTACCGGTTAGCAATTTGTGATCCGGATTGGATTCGAACCAATGACCCTCAGCTTAGAAGGCTGATGCTCTATCCAACTGAGCTACCGGACCTGATCAATATTTTCAAAATGTGCTCACTTTCCCACCTGTATCCCTCCCGATTTTAACCGGGATGCGCTATCCAACAGAGCTGCAATACCTGATAAACGGCTGCAAATATAAGGTAATTCAACTTTTGTAAGAAACCATTTTAGTTCCTCACAAATTGCGGCTGTCGGGAGGCGGACCAGACGGGAACTGCATCTTTGGCTGCTGTCCTTTAAATTTCTGCAATTTAACATTGAGACTCAATATGAAATACCGCTGCAACCGGTTTGTCCTGGTATCCACAATACTGTTGGCAGAAGAACTACGGCTCACATTCACATTTTGCTTCAAGAGATCGTAGCCCTGCAACCGGATAGAGAATTGCCTCTTTTTGTTAAACTGTCTTTCCAGCCAGGCATTGATGATAAAAGGATTGGCCGATACCCCAAAACCGTCATTGTATGATTTGTTGAGATCGAAATTGATAACAAAACTACCCGGCAGGTAAACCTTCCCGTTACTGCTGATCGTATAGGTTCGCACATCCGTATTTGATTGGAAAGAGATGCTGTTCCTGGTTTGATTGTACACAAAATTTCCGCCGCCGCCTATCTCAAGCCATTCCTTGATCCGGATATCCACGTTAAAGCCCTGTGTATAAGTAAAATTGCGGCCGGTATTTTTCTGGTCATTTACAAATGAAATATCATTGGTAAGCGTGCTGCCGCCGGTTAGTGACAATACGTACTTCCTGTTTTTATACGGCTTAGAAAAATAAAAAAAAGCAGTGGCAGTATAATAGCCATTGGCATTCTGGTACCGTGTTTCCTGGATCACCCCTGTGCCTGTTTTGCTCACTGCGTTGGTAACGACCCTGTTTTTGATTGTAGCAAAAGAAAGGTTGGCAAACAACAAATTGCCACTCATGAAATTGAAATTATTATACCGGCTGCTGAAAGTACTCCTGAACTCAGGCGAAAGTCCTGCATTGCCAATAACAGGGTACTGCGGGTTGGAATAATCATACACCGGCTGCAACTGTCCGTATGCCGGCGCTGTTACAGCTGCACTATAATTCAAATTCAGGGTTCTTGTTCTTGAAAAATTGTAGGTAAACCTTGCTACGGGAAACCAATTGAAACTTTGGTTCCTGAAACTGCTTTTATCAATAAATGATTCGCCCTGCATTTGATTGGCCTGTGCCGCCAGCCCTACAGCGTAATTATATTTCTTTTCATTAAAACGGTAATTAATGCCATAACGTTGATAGGTAAACGTATTTTCATATAAATTGCTCAGGCTGTCAATCTTTATACTTGACGAACCCAGCACCAGGTTGGTTTCTTTATCGTTATCAGTATAACTCCTGTTATAGGTGAAATTAAACTCGAGGCTTTTCTTTTTTGTTATGGGTTCAATATAACTAAGCCTGCCATTTATCGAGGGGCTTGTATTATCCTGCAGGATAAGCTGATTTTGTGTTACAGCAAGCGAGTCGGTACCGCCGTAAACAATACTGTTATTTATCCTGTCATTATCCTGCTCTGTATTGGTATAACCCTGTGTGAGGTTGATCGAAAATATACGCCCTGCTTTTTTAAACCGGTGATTGTACAATACAGCCAGGCTTAAATTGGGCAATGTGTAATCATATTTTTCGCTGCTGTTACCGTTATTAATGACAGCGCCATCAGAATTCTTATAAATAAAATCAGCGTTTGTTACTGAATTGGATCGTGCATAAGAAAAACCGGGGCTTATCTTCAACTGGTTAAAGGAATCAATCTTCCACTCAAGATTAAGGAATACCCTGTGACTGATAGTATTCTCCGTTTTCTTTGATTCCTGGCTGCTGCTGATATTACCAGCATTAAAAATGTTGGTTTGCTGAGTACTGCTTTCCGTTACCGTTTGTTTATCTGCAAAACTATAGCTGCCGTAAACCGACACTTTTTTCCCAATATCATCCCTGAAATTGACCCCCAGAGAATTGGTCCGGCTAATGCCGTTATTACTTACCTGGCTGCCTTGCAAAAAACCGCCATCTCCATTATTCATGATGGTGGTTACACTGTTCATCATACCAGCATCGGGCATTCCATTACGCAGCATATTGCCCGGGTTGCCCGGCGGACTGAATAAAGAAGTGTTGGTATTATTAAAATTACCCAGTAAAGAGATCTGCTGACCATTATTAAAATAATTCACAGACCCGTTCACTGTATAACGGTCATCTGTACCGTAGCCGGCTTGTCCCCTGCCGAAATAGCCCTTGTTCCTGTCTTTTTTAATTTTCAGGTTAATGATCTTTTCCGGGTCTCCTTCTTTTACACCTGTAAATGCAGCCTGGTCACCGTAATCATCGATCACTTGCACCGCATCAACAATATTGGCGGGCAGTTCCTTTGTGGCAGTCTTAATATCACCATTAAAAAAATCCTTGCCGTCAACCTTTACCTTGGTCACTGATTTTCCAAATGCAGTAACATTGCCATTGGCATCCACCTGTATTCCCGGCACTTTTTTAAGCAGCGCTTCCACATCTGCATCCGGTTTCAATTTAAAACTGTCTGCCTTAAACTCGATGGTATCTTCCCTTATCTGCACCGCTTTATTGGCAACAATGATCACTTCCTCCAGTTGTTTTGATTTCCTGGTGAGTTCAATTGTCCCAATATTGATCACAGCACTGCTTTCCGTAACACTGAATAATTTTGTAAAAGAAGCATACCCAACAAAGGAAGCATGGATCTTAAATGTTGCAGTCTTTACATTGCTAAAAGAGAAAATCCCATCTGACCTGCTGACTGTTTTGCTGGTATCTTTTGCTCCGGCAAGACTGACCAGCGCAAGCGTGGCACCCTGTATGGAGTTGCCGCTGCTGTCGGTAACCGTACCGTGAATCGTAATCGCAGTCTGCGCCTTACTTAAGATGATCACGAAGAAAAATAACAGAAGGGCAAATAACTTTCTCATTGATTTGAATTAACACACCTGCTGCATTAACAGTGCCTTGATTGCGCACATTTACGGCATCGGCACTGCTAATATATTGCAGACAGGCTTCTTGAACATGAAAAAAAAATCCGGTGTAAATTATCAATGATATTTGTCATACAAAGTAGAAATAAGCCGAAGCGGGCAAATCTTTTGTCAACATAAACAATTTGTTTTGCCAAACGGGTTTTATCGTCAATACAGAAACAACAGGTAAATAGAAGTCAGTTCTCTGCTATTGGTATCTCCCATACTTGCGGTAATTAAACCAAAACTCCTTTAGCGTAAACCCGAATATAAACTGGCTGTATTGCTCCTTAATTTGTCCGGCGCTTTTGGTTCCCTTCTTTCCAAATTCATAACCGGAATAAACACTCAGCATCCTGGATAAATTTTTCCCAAACCCGGCCGTAATTCCATAGCTGTTCAGATCCCTGTTTTGAATACTGATATAATTTTTCTCAAAGCTGAATCCAGCCTGTAAATACCAGTTTTCAAAAGATTGGCCTTTGATCTTCCTTTTCTTTACATACTCAAAACCAGCACTCAGCCTTGTGGAAGGAGTTGTGTATGAATTTGGGTAGTCCACTTTCTGCTTTTTCCAGTTACTAAAAACTGCATCAGCCCCAAAAGTTATCTTGTCATTAAACGTAATAGCATAACCGGCACCGGCAGTTAATGGCAATTCGAAATTCTTTTTTGTTTCATTGTTCTTTTTTATTGATACATCGCTGCTGAAATATTCTGTTTCTAAACGCTGTGTTAAGGTGGCAGGATTAGATACTGTGATGCCAAAATGCTGTTTTACCGCTGGCGAAATCTGCATTGCATACTGCAGGCCCAACTGAAACTGGAAAGCACTCATGATATTATACTCCTGCCTGTTAAGTGTAGAAGATAAGGCTGTGCCATAATAATCCGTTTTTATATTGGCTGAGCCAAAATAATAAGACGATGTTAGACCCACAGATAAATTTTTACCGATCCTCCTTGCATAAGCAAAATACACCTGGTTGAGCCCGCCGCTGCCGTCAACAGTTTTTGCCAGCAGCGATGAATTATTAAATGCATTGTTTACTTCCACCAGCATATAATTGATGGTGCTGTATGGCTTAAGGCCAACCGAAAAAGCCCAGTTTTTATTTGGCTTAAATGCAAGGGATATTCTTCTAACGCTGAAATCTTTTGTGGTGGCGGTAAAGGTATCTGTGGTTGGATACATAAAATTGGCAGACTTACCACGGTTTGCCAAGTCAAAATTCATTACCCGCTCTTCCAAACCCATTAATGATGCAGGATTGGAAGCATTAATATAGTACGGGCTGCTCATTGCTAAAGAAGTGCTTCCCATTCCATACCAACGGCCAAAGTCCTTTGTTTCGATGTCACCAACACCGAGTATTGAATAAGGTGAAGTGGTATTCTGTGCGGCTGCATTTACCATGATCATAAAAAAAGCAACAACGGCTGTTATCCATTTACTATTTGTCATAAGCCCAGAATGTATAATTTTAATTTTATGGATCCGCCTGAGTGACTGGTACCTACCAGCAACCGCTGATCACTGGCAGAAGAATAATCTGCTGAAGGAACCATCAGCAATGCGTATTCAGAAAACAAGCCCGCTGAAATAACTGAGTTTACAAATCCAGTAACATCATATGTGTAGCTGGTGTTTTCACCATAGATATTGTCAACAAAAAGATTCCCGGTTTGGGTAACCGCATCCACCCCGTTGGATGCTGACAAAGCGGTACCCCCAATATTGTTTCCGTTATCAACAACCCTCATTTCTATCGAAGCCGGTAAAGGATACAGTGTATGTGGCTGATAAGAATTTGCGACGGGTTTTATTTCAAGTTCTGCCCTTAATACCTGTACAAAAGGATGCAGCTCTTTGATATGATACAGGTGATTAAATTTTATTTTGGGGTAAAGGCCACTGTTATTGTGCATAAAAGCCGTATTGCCTGTAAGACTGCTGTTCATAAGCTGCTTCCTTTTCGGTGTAAATGCAGCCACCGCTGTACCGGACCTGTCGTAGGTATAAGCGTTAAACTGGTTGTCAGTAGTACTGATAGAAAAATAGGCTGTTTTCGATATGGGCATGGTGCCCGTTTCTTTATAATGTATCTGCATCACGGAGTCACCGGATACCTTATCGAAATAAAAAACAGCATTATTGGCGGCAGAAGTTTCAAGGCATAACCCTTTGAGGTATCTTTTAAACCTGGTGTCATTGGTAACCGTATCTGAATTGGTTCTCAGCATACGGAAAAAATTTCTGCCATATTCATCCGGCAAACGAATGCTGATCTCTTCTTTCCTTGATGGCCGTATCATGAAAGTTTTTGTGGCAATGGGTGTATTATGATATGGGAAACTGCTTACATTGTAACCCACCGAACTTTCTGTTTCATCCATCGCCTGTGTTACTTCATACAAGTTAATGGTAAAAGGAACAGAGGTATCCCCGGCATAACCAGGGGATACTTGCAGGCGGATGTCAATAGAATCAAAACTGCAATTGCTGCAATTCCTGAGATCAAGCGCAGGTGCAGTTATTTCAAAATAACTTTTTACCGCCATCTTTCCCAGTTGAGGGTCAATATGAGATCCCACAACAAAGTGGTTACTGGTATTCGTTAAAAAGGAATCTGCCTGCAGGGTTGCAAGTTCCACACTAAAGGTATCTATCATAGAAATATTAGGATCCCCCGCTGTACCGTCGCTGCCAAAGTCTATGGTTGTTTTGTTGCAGGAGACCAAAACACTTAAGCCTATGCCTGCAAAAAGCAGCAGCAAACTATCTGTCTTTTGTATCATTATGAATTTTTATTATGCCCAATGAATCAAGTTCCTGTTTTTTGATCCCCGGATGTTTGCCGGTGTTTAATTTTTTAGCAACTAAACTGCCGGTCATTGCAGCCTCTTCCTTACCAGCGAAAAGTGTATTCCCTTCCACGGCAGGAACTGTAAATTGCTGTATCAGCAGTTTATCATACCTGAAGATCACATAACCCCATGCGCCGGTGGTCTTTCCATCTTCCTGCACCGCAAGCGAAGTATATACCGGGACATTGGCAACGGGTGTTTTTGTGTTATCGTTCGCATTACAACCTGATAGTAAGAATACAATCACTACCGGGATATACTTAATTGTTATCAACCTGTTCTGCATCTGGGTTAAATTTCCATAAATCATCAAAACGGTAACTGCTGTTGCTTCCGGTTGTTATATAGCCGTTTCCATTCACAGTAAAACCAACTGCACCGCTGCGTGCTGTAGCTTCCAGTGCTGTTTTAGATTCCCACGTGTCATCCTGCGGGTTATACTGCCATACAGTACCAAGCACACCACTGCTCTCGCCACATACCAGGTAGCCTTTGTTGTTCATTACAAAAGCAGACCCATTGCTTCTTGCTATACCGGCGTAATCGTCATCATATTCATCATCACTGATGTTGGAGACAGCTCTTTGTTGCGACCAACTGTTAACCGACGGGTCGTACTTCCAAAAATCGGTTGGATATTCGGCGTTGTTGATTCCTCCCACCACATACGCATAGCCATTTAATACAAATGCCTGTGCCGCAGACCTTTTGGTTCCTCCAACGCTGGCTTTTTGTGCCCATTGGTCTGTTAAGGGATCATATTCCCATAGATCTTTCAGATAATTACCGTCGAACCCGCAGGTGATATATCCTTTACCTTCAATAGAAAACCCTGTAGCTTCATACCTTGCTGAAGCGGGCAGGTCAGCTTTTCTTGTCCAGTTATTTATGGCCGGATCATACTCATAAAAATCCTTTAGCTTGTCCAGCCCGTCATATCCAGTTCCAACATATCCCTTACCGTTAACAGTAAACGCCATGGCAGAACTTCTTGCACTACCGGGCATATCTGCTTTTTGTGTCCAGGTGCCGGTTACTGGATCGAGTGACCAGTAATCGCTGAGCCTGTCAGACCCGTCGTAGCCACTGCCCACATAGGCATTGTCTCCAATCGTAAATGTTACTGCCTCTGTTCTTGCAACACCTTCAAAGTCTGAAGCCCTGCTCCAGTCGCCAAGCACATCACTGCTGTCGTCATCATCATCAGATTTAGAACAACTGTTTAAGGAAAAAAGAAACGGAACAGCAACAACGGACAGTACCAATGCTTTAAATGATAGTTTTTTCATGTGTGAGATTTAAAATACTTTGTTTTGGTTTTTTATAAAAGGGCACATTTACACTGCAGTTCTTAAAACGATGGAACAGGAATGTTTTGGAAACGGGCGATTAATAAATGTGCCTTTGCTTTTATAACAGGGCAAAGTTTTTTAAAGCAGCTAAAAGGAAATTGTTAAAACACCTGAAGCGGACAAAATGGATATTGAATTTTTACAGGGCAGATCAATTTTTTAACCAGCTTAAAAATTCCGGCACTTTTGCTTTGGCGATGGTAATATCATATTCTCCATCAATGATAAGCTTTACAAACAGCTTACGTGCGGTGAATTGCTGTATTTCTTTAATAGCAGATCTATTGATAAGGTATTGTCTGTTGGCTCTGTAAAACTGGCTACCGCACATTTCTTCCAGTTCTTCCAGATTATACATGATGGTATAGTTGCGGTTGTCTTTGGTTAATAGTTTTGTTGATTTAAATTCTATTCCAAACAAAGCCACCTCTGTAAATTTCACCGGCACTATTTTATCTTTCCAGCTTACCAATACGGAAGATGGTTTGTTGGCATACATATTTTGCGTTTGAATCGTATGCAACAGCGTGCTGAGGTCGCCATCCATTTTTACGAGGTTGTTTTTAAGAGCAATGAATTTATCCACTGCTTCTTTAATGGACTTTTTGGAAAAGGGTTTTAATACATAACCAATGCCGTTATTGTTAAATGCGTCAAGGGCGTATTCGTTGTATGCTGTACAGAATATCACCGGAGCTGCAATCCGCACTTGTTTAAATATTTCAAAACTGTGGCCATCACCTAACTGTATATCACAGAATAACAGATCCACCGCGGGATTGGTTCTTAAATAGGCAAGAGCTTCCTTTACAGAGCACAGAATTTTGCTGATCTGCACATTACAGGGCAGTTTTAATAAGATTGCTGCCAGGTCTTCTGCAGTCATCAGTTCGTCTTCAATTATTATTACCTGCATTGTACAATATTTTTATAGCTACAGAAAATTCGCCTTGCTCTTTTTTTATGCGGATGTCTTCAGCGCCAGTTAAACTATACCGTGCAGAAAGATTGGCAAGCCCTACACCACTGCTGTATTCAAAGGTTTGTTTTGGTTGAAGGTTATTTTTTATTATCACCCATTCGCCCTTTTTATCTGCCGATATCCTGATATTCAAAGGTTGCTCATTGGTAAGTACATTATGCTTGACAGCATTTTCCGCCAGTTGCTGCAAGGCAAATACCGGCACTGTGGCAACCTGCTGTACCGAAGCCGGAATATCAATATTGAAACAAATGGCTTTTCCAAACCTGGTTTGCTGCATTAGAAGATAATTGGTACACATTTCCACCTCTTCCTTTAATGACACAAGTGACTGGTGGCTGTTATCAGTTGAAAATCTTAACAGCTCAGAAAGACGTTCTAAATATTCCTCCGCCTTATGCGGTGAACGGTTAATTAATGAACGGAGGGTACTAAGGGAATTAAACAGAAAATGCGGGTGAAGCTGTTGTTTAAGCTGGCTGTTTTTGGCTTCCAGGTTGGCCAGTTTCAGCAATTCATTCTCTGAATCAGTTTTTAGTTTGGTTTCCTTTAAACGAACAAGTTCAATTAATACGATAATGATAATATCAATTGACAAACTTTGCAGCACGGGAAATATTATCATCTTTGAATTGAATGGTGGCCGTGGCCCTGCAAAGGTTTTAACCATTAAACTGTCATTGATAATACCCCGTAAGGGTGCTGCATCATCTGTAAAAGCCAATCGCCTGCCTGGCCCATGCGGAATTAAATAGAGGTTTACCAGGTAAGAAGTGATAATGCAGACCAGGATGCTTAAAACGTATCTCACTGTATCAGACCGTTTTTTATTACCCTCCAAAAATTTTAACAACAGCAGGTTCACCAGCCAGAGGTAAAATGAAAATGCCGTCATATGCAGAAAAAAGCTGAACACTCTTTCCATTTCAAATTCGTGCAGGGCAAAACCGGGTGTAGCGCCTGCAAGCCCAAACAAAAGACTTGTTATAAGTGATATTTTGAACAGCTTTTGAAAAACCCTTCCATCCATTATCCAAAAATACCCTTGCATGCGTTAAAGCTTTGCTAAACACAGTTGAAACAGGCATCAAACAGGTTAAAACAGCCTGTTCTGCATGTCAAAAAAAGGCTGCAACAGTAGTTTTTTGCCCGTAAAATCTCACAAATTGGCAAATATGTTTACATTTGAAAATTATCGGTTGGGGTTCCATGTTCCAGCCTGAAAATGACCATAAACTAACATTCATTTATGAAACTGACATTTACACTTTTCATCGCAATCGTATGTATTGCCTCCTCTTCCATCGCACAAACACAAAAAAGTAAAAAGAATGGCTTTGTGCCTGGGCAAAAAAAGCCAGGCCTGTTTGGGATCGCTTTTACATTAACTGATTTTAATGCACCTAAAAATTTTGGAAAAAGCAATGCCACTACTTTAAAAATCAAGGACATGGCACCGGGTATTTCTGCCTTCTACTTTAAAGGACTTACGCCATTCATTGATTTTTCTGCTAAATTCAATGCCGTGTTTTTTGACTATTCCGCCACTTTTGCCAAAAAAACTGTAAAAACAGAAATGGGTCTTGAGCTGGAACCTACCATAAATATCCGGCCATTAAAGGATGAAAACGTATGGGCTCCCTTTTTATCTGCCGGTATTGGCGGCGGGGTATATTCCGGCCGCATGGGTGGATATATTCCATTGGGCGCAGGCTTACAATTAAATGCAAGCAACACCACTTATTTCTTTTTACAGGCACAATACAAATGGTCCATCACTCCAAAAGTGTTTGAAGACAACTTGTTTTACTCGATTGGCTTTGCACAAAACATCGGTACCGATTAACAGGCTGCGGCCATTTCCACTGGTACCAGGTTTTACTGATTTAATTTGAAGGATATGAAACAAAAACTATTTCTGCTTGCTGCTGTCACCTTGCTAACAGCCTCTTTACAGGCACAAAAAGCCAAAAAGAACGGCATGTTACCGAGCCAGAAAAAGCCGTCTCTTTTCGGAATCGCTTTTACGCTGACTGATTTTAATGCGCCAAAAAACTTTGGCAGTAACAGCAATGCCTCCACACAAAAGATAAAGGATATGGCACCTGGTGTTACGGTATCTTATTGGAAAGGCCTTAACCCGTTTATTGATTTCTCTACCAGGTTCAATACGGTGTTCTTTGATTATTCAGCCGTTTTTGCCAATAGAACCGTAAAAACAGAAATTGGCCTTGAGTTGGAACCTGTCATCAATATCCGCCCTTTAAAAGATGAAAATGTATGGGCACCATTTCTGTCTGCCGGTATTGGTGCAGGTATTTATTCCGGCAAAATGGGAGGATACTTTCCTTTGGGTGGTGGATTACAGCTAAACTCAAGCAACGTATCCTATTTCATTTTACAGGCTCAGTACAAATGGTCATTGACGCCTAAAGTACTGGGCAATAATCTGTTTTATTCACTGGGTTTTGCACAGAATATCGGCAATGATGAAGCTGCCCCAGCTGCGGCCTTGCCTGTTACACCTTCTGCCCCGATCGTATTTGATAAAGACGGTGACGGCATACCCGATGAAACAGACGCTTGCCCCGACGCAAAGGGTGTAGCTGCGCTAAAAGGCTGCCCTGATACCGACGGTGATGGCATTTCAGATAAGGATGATAAATGCCCAACAGAAAAGGGATTGAGCAAATACAAAGGATGCCCGATACCTGATACGGATAAAGACGGCATCAACGATGATGAAGATAATTGTAAGGATGTGGCTGGTTTGGCACGCTACCAGGGCTGCCCCATACCCGATACAGACAAAGATGGTATTAATGACGAGGAAGACAGGTGTAAAGACGTGGCGGGTGTAGCAAGCAATTTGGGTTGTCCTGAAATAGCGGCGGCTGTTATAGAAAAGATCAACAAAGCGGCGGCCAGTATTTTCTTTGGCACCGGAAGCAGCAAACTCCTGGCGAAATCAAATACGGCCTTAAACAATGTAATTACCATTCTGAAAGCCAATCCTGAATATAAAGTTGAAATCAACGGCTATACCGATAACCAGGGTAATGCAGATAAGAACAGGGCATTGAGTGAAGCAAGGGCCACCGCTGTACAGAATTATCTTATTGCAAAAGGCATTGACAGTAACCGGCTGAGCGCTGCAGGTTTTGGTGACGAAAATCCCCTGGCTGACAATAAAACTGCTGCTGGAAGAGCTAAAAACCGGAGGGTTGAAATGAAAGTAAGAAACTATTGACCAACTGCTTAACTACATGTTCAGAGGCTGCTGCGGCAGCCTCTTTTTATTAGCTGCACCAACAATGTTCTCATGGCAAAAGGACGCATCATACTCCAGACAGAAAGGCTAATCCTGTGTCAACTAACCCTCACCGATACCCCCTTTATAATTGAATTGCTCAATACAAAGGGCTGGTTAAAATACATAGGCGACCGGAATGTAAAAACCGCAGAACAGGCAAGGCAGTATCTTATCAATGGCCCTTTAAAGAGCTATGCTGACAATGGATTCGGGTTATACCTCGTAATGCTCAAGAGCAGCCATACACCGATAGGATTATGCGGACTTATCAAACGTACTTATTTGCCGAACCCTGATATCGGTTATGCTTTTCTGCCAGCGTATGCCGGTAGCGGCTATGCAGTTGAAATTGCCACAGCAGTAATTCAATTTGCATTTAAGGAACTGAAACTTGAAAAAATACTGGCAATAACGCTCCCTGAAAATGAGCGGTCGGTAAAGCTGCTATTGAAATTAGGGATGCAGTTAGAAGAAAGACTGGTGGATGAAAAAAGTAATGAAACACTCGACAGGTACAGTATTGTGAGTAAACCGGTTTAAATTATTCCACTGCTGTTTTCATTCCCTCATAGCGTTCCTTCATTATCTTATTCCGGTCACGTTCGGCCTTTGCAGACATACTGTCCAGCATTATCTTCATTTGTTCCGGGTGCGAACTGTAATAGTCATAACTGGTGGTAAAATCTTCCCGGCTTATTTTATGCAGTTCAAATATTTTCTTTTGCAAGGATGCATTTTCAGCTCCTTCGTTTTTACTGCTGTCTTTTTTGATAAAGTTGCCGGTAAAAGCATCTGCCTGCAATACATCCCACAATACAGCCTGCATTTTTTCCTTTGGGAGTACCTTTCCCTCCGGCTTTTTATCATTACAGGAATGACCTGCCAGGATCAGCAGAAAAAAAACAACGTTTAAAAGCCTTGTCATTTCAATTCGCTTTTATAACGGCCGGAGTTGGTGATATCCAGTTTCTGCAACAATTCACTCGCCCTCGCTTTATCCTGTTGAGGGGCTTTTGAAAATATCTTTATCAACTCAGTGGTTTTTCCCTGGAAAAAAAACTGGTTGATCATGGTATTGGGATTGTCGTTGTTGAAATTGGTAAGCAGATTCAGCACATTCAGCATCTCTGCCCGTGCAGCACTTTCATCCTCGTACATTTTATCAAAAGCGCTGCGGTAATAGTTATAATAAATATCATGCATAATGGCATAGCGGCTGTTGGTCATATTTTCAACCAGCCAGTAACGGTTACGCATACCATCAAAGGCTTTCCACCCCGAAATGCCCCTACCTTCAGGTGCGTTATTGACGATGTTCTGGGCTTTCAGGAAATAAGTATTGCCGCCTTTTAGAGAGTAGGAATCATAGTCGAAACCCAGTATCATATAAACATAATAAGCAAATACAGCAGTAAGATTACCCACTTCTGCATCGTTGCCCCCTGCCCGGTTATCATTAAATTCAAGCTGCTGGAATTCCACATACTTAAAAGCAATATTCTCATCCTGGAAATTTACAATGGGAGAAAGGTAACTGCTGTTAAAAATCGGCCTTGCCGCCTGTATGGTGAGTGAAGCTGTATACACATTGACATTTTCAGTTTGCTGAAGGTTCAGCAGAAAGTTGCAGTCAATCTTTTCGTTGGGCGCAAACTCCTCGGTACTCCATTTGCGGTTATTGACAAAAGTATTCAGTGCATTTTGCAGTGTTTGAAAAGTTCTTTTGTTTACCGTATTGTTTACCCTGCTGCTGTTTACTGTAACTCTTGCGTTGAGTTCCTGCGCCTGTACTGTTGCCATTGAAGTAACAGCAACAAGCAAGCTAAGCATCTTAGTTATTTTCATTTGTGTATTGAATTATTGTATTAACAATATCCGAAGCCACTTCCGGTTTTGTTTTGGTACTAAAACTGTACTCATTACCACTTTTATCAAAAATGGTAATTTTATTTGTATCAAATCCAAAACCTGCACCACTATCATTCAGCGAATTCAGCACGATCATATCTGCATTTTTACTTTCCAGTTTTTTTAGTGCATATTCTTTTTCATTGTTGGTTTCTAATGCAAAGCCCACCAGTAACTGGCCATCGGTCTTTATGCTGCCCAGCTCCTTTAGTATATCCGTTGTCTTTTTCAATTCAATTGAAAACAGCGCTGCCGTCTTTTTGATCTTTTCCTCCGCTATACTTACAGGTGTATAGTCTGCAACTGCTGCACTCATTACCGTTATATCTTTGTCATTAAACTCAGCAAGACAGGCATCCAGCATATCGGCGGCTGATCTTATCCTGATGGTGTTTATCCGGTCGTTTACTTTGATGGACGAAGGCCCCAGCACCAGTGTAACATCTGCACCTCTTGACATAAATTCATTTGCCAATGCCACCCCCATTTTACCAGAGGAATGGTTACCAATAAATCTCACAGGATCAATAGATTCATACGTGGGACCGGCGGTTACCAATACCTTTTTACCCTTCAACTGTTCTTTTTTTTTAAAGAAATCCGTTATCCAGTCAACAATGGTTGCCGGTTCGGCCATCCTGCCTTCACCTGTGAGGCCACTTGCCAGTTCGCCCGTTTCTACAGGGATGATCAAATTTCCATACGAACTTAACTTCTGCAGGTTATTTTTTGTGGAAAGGTGCTTCCACATATCTTCATCCATGGCAGGCGCCACTACCACAGGACAGGTTGCTGAAAGATAAACTGCCTGCAGCAGGTTATCGCAAATGCCGTTTGCCATCTTAGCAAGACTATTGCAACTTAGAGGAGCTACTATAAAAATATCGGCCCACCGGCCAAGCAGTACATGATTGGCCCAGGAGTCATTGGCGGAAATATCCGATAATACCGCATTCTTAGAAACTGTGGACAGTGTGAGGGCCGAAACAAAATCCTTCGACGCCGGCGTCATAATAACTTTTACTTCAGCTCCGGATTTTACCAGTAGCCTTACCAGCGCAGGAGTTTTATACGCTGCGATACTCCCGGTAACTGCAAGTAATATTTTTTTATTGGTCAGCATAAAAAATCCCCCGATAGTGCCGGGGGATTAAAAATATACATTCTAAATTGAAATGATTGTAAAATAATAGGTAAAATTACCTGAATAGGTCTTCTTCATTTTTACGGAAGTAAACCTTACTTTCCATAAACTCCTGCGTGGCAAGCAATGCCGGATTGGGCATACGTTCGTAGGCTTTTGAAATTTCTATCTGCTCCTTGTTTTCATGTATTTCTTCCAGGCTGTCAGTATGACTTGCAAACTCTTCCAGTTTATTATGTAATTCTTCCTTTACAGAAATGTTGATCTGGTTAGCACGTTTTGCTATGATTGCAATAGATTCATACAGGTTACCTGTTTTCTCTTTCAGGTCGTACAAATTTTTTGGCTCTACCACACTGCTGGTGCTAGAGCTGTGCTGACGTCTTAGCTTGCTCATTTTGTATCTCTTTAATGTTATTTAAACTTAAACTTTTATACTCTTCCGCTTCCCTCAGCAATTTGCTTTCAGGAAACCTGTCTGTAAAATCATCAAAGGCAGTGACCACTTTTTCAAATCGCTCTATTTGCTTGTCCTGTATGCTCAGTTGGGCAAACCTGTAGTAGGATTTAATTGCCTGCAATTTATAAACGTCCGCAGCTGCAGATTCAGGGTAACTATTCAGCAAATTGTCATAGGCAATAGCCGCTGCCCTGTACTGGCTTACTTTGTAATATTGATCTGCAGCCCTCAATTCCTTTTGCTCCAGCTTTGCCCTGCACTTATCTATTATTTCAGTAGCTTCTGCAACTTTTACTGAACCAGGATGGGTATTAATAAAGGTCTGCATTACACCCATGGCTTTTGCTGTATTGGTCTGCTCCAGTTCTATTTTGGGAGATTGCTTATAAAAACACATGGCATGCATAAAATCCACCTCTTCTGCTTTGTTACTGTTGGGAAAGACTTCAAGAAATCCTTTAAAAAAATTCTCGGCATCCCGGTAATTCTCCATGTAATAAAAACAATAAGCATCTTTATAGTACAACTCTTCAAACTTATCGGTACCCTTATACACCGGGTACAGTTCTTCATAGATCTGTTGGGCAAAGCTGTATTTTTTTTCTTCAAAATACTTATCTGCCATTTTCAGTTTGTATTCATAGTCATTACTTTTCAACACCTTGTTAAAAGAGTTGTTGCATGAGCATATGAAAACTGATAAAAAGAATAAGGCTGAAACTGTAAAAAATCGCATAGAAGGCGCAAATTTAGTGGATTTACTCCAAAAATCACCCATAAATATTTAACGGGCAAAACTGCCTTGTTAATGTTGTGAAAAATAAAAACCCTCCCGGAAAACCGAGAGGGTAATCATTGAGCAAAAAGTAATAAACTTAGTTTGATTTAATATCTATCGTGTTAGCATCACCACCATCAATTACTTTATCGGTAGTGATCCTGTCTTCGCTGATACCTAATTTTTCAACCAGGTAATTTTTAACAGCTTCTAATTTTTTGTCAGCTAAAGACTGGCTGCGTTTGTCAGCTTTTGGATAAGCAGTCAAAGAGATGCTGCAAGTTGGTTTTTCTTTCAATTTGCTGGCAACCTGAGACAGCATTGCTTTATTATCAGCACTCAGGCTAACTCCTTTCAGAGTAAGACTTGGATAATCAGCTGGGCAATCTGCATTGCTGCCGCCACCGCCTAATTCACCTGAAGCTAATTTATTTTTGATGTCTGTGCAGCAAGCCGGATCTGGACATTTACCAACACCATCAGCGTCAACTGGCTGACAATCTGTAGGAGTGATCAATTGCTTGTCTTTGCAATCTGGAACACCATCACCATCTGTATCTTTAGTTACACCATGAGAATCAACCGGGCAACCAGCAGGAGTATTTGGCTCCCTGTCTAACTGATCAGTTACACCATCACCATCTGTATCATCAAATACTGGTTTTGGTAGTTTCATGTGCTTAGGATTGTTCAACTCGCTGTAAGCGTAGTCAAGTGGGTTAAGCCACCAAAGTGGTTCAACTGATTTACCACCAAGATTGAAGTTAACACCTAAAGAAAGGTAGTTCCATGAATCATAATCACGAGTCAACACAGGGTCGCCAGGTGCATGATCCTGCCATTGCTGACCATCAAGCAAATCCGTTTTAACGAAAGTATGCCTGTCTTCCAAAGCGATGTTAACTCTTTTGCTTAATTTATAAGCGATACCAGCGATCACAGTACCAGAAGGCTTCAATGTATTTTTACCTAAAGTTGGACGACGAGTTCCACCTTCTGATTCTGCTTCAGATTCGTAGGTGTTGTCCATTCCAGCTTTTAATTGTTTAATGATATCTTTCCTGTTATCATACGTAAATCCACCGTTAGCACCGTTGCCATATTGGTCGATCAAGTCAGCAAAAACGCCATTTGCATAGGTATCACCGTTTGCATCTGTTGCATTTACTTTGGTATTAAACCAGGTAAAACCTAAACCAGCACCACCATACATGGTAAAACCGGTTTTTTGCTTGTGGAAACGAACGTTGTTGAGTGTTACAATTCCCTGTAAAGAAAGATCCTGAACATGGGCTTTGTAGTTATAGAACACATTTTCCGCAGCACGTGTATTGTTCAAACCTTCAACACGGCCAGTATTCTGGTTCCTGTTCAAAGGGTTGTAATTAGCAGCTACCCATGGATCATTCAGTTTGTAATTGCCTGATGGTTGCCATTGTAAACCTTTTGCATTACCGTTTACATATTGCAAACGCAAAGAGAAAATATAACCAAATGCTTTTCTAACATGAGCAGAAAAACCTAAGGTTGGAAACTGTGCAGGAATGTCACCACTTACTGTGAGTGCACCCACTGAAACACCTACTTCCCACATATTGCGTGGTTTAGCAGGGAAATTATATGAATTATTCCAGAACTCATTCTGCTGAGGCATGTTCTTTGGGGATATTACAGAAGAGTCGTAGATACTGTAGCCTGAGCCAGAACCGCTTGGGGTCTGAGCGTGAGCCGCAGTTGTCATTAGGGTTATGACCCCTAACAGTAATTTGTACTTTTTGCTTGCCATAAATGATTATTGTTTAATTTCTGAAATTACAGGTTGTTTATATGCAAAAATATCACTTGAGATTTAAAAACCAAATTTTTTTAGTATTTATTTAAGGTATTTCAGCTTTTATTTCCTTATATTTTAGGGACTTAGAGACAGTCAGCTTGCCTTTTAAGCTGCATGAGGATAAAGTTTTTCTTTCGGCACCTGCCAACAGCGCCGTGTACACGACTGGCAAAATTAAATAAGCTCATTTACTTTGAAAGGGCAGCATCCTTGACTAAATTGCCGTTTTTTATCTCTGATGAAATTTGTAACCGACATTATTGGTGATGAACTGGGCATATTTGAAAAAAAATTTTCAGATTCCGTAAAAAGCAATGCACCACTGCTCGACAGGATAATGAAGTTCATTATTAAGCGCAAGGGAAAGCAGTTGCGACCCATGTTTGTTTTTTTAAGCGCCCGGCTTCATGGCCCTGTTAACGAAAGCACCTACAGGGCTGCCGCATTGGTTGAGTTACTGCATACAGCCACGCTGGTACACGATGATGTGGTGGATGAATCGCTGGAAAGACGTGGCTTCTTTTCAATAAACGCTATCTGGAAAAATAAGATCGCCGTATTGGTGGGTGATTACCTGCTTTCAAAAGGGCTGCTTTTATCAACAGACAATAACGATTTTGAACACCTGCACATTGTATCCGAAGCGGTGAAACAAATGAGTGAAGGGGAACTGCTGCAGATAGAAAAATCGAGGAACCTGAACCTGGATGAAGCTGTTTATTTTGAGATCATACGGAATAAAACAGCCTCGTTGCTGTCATCTGCCTGTGGTGTGGGGGCCTGGAGCACCAGTAAAGATGAAAGCATCTGTAACAAAATGAAATTGTTTGGACAGTTTGTTGGCATCGCCTTCCAGATAAAAGATGACCTGTTTGATTATGGCAACGACAATATCGGGAAACCAACCGGCAACGACATCAAGGAAAAAAAACTCACACTTCCCCTTATTTATACGCTGAACAAAGTAAGTGCCGGCAAAAAAAGAGAGCTGGTGTACCTGATTAAAAACGAAAATAAAAACCCGGAAAAAGTAAAGTATATCATTGAGAATGTTACGGCAGCAGGAGGCATCAGTTATGCTGTGGAAAAAATGAATTTTTACAGGGATGAAGCTATGAAGATCCTGTATGAGTTTCCTGCATCGGATGTTAGAAAAGCGCTGGAGGAACTGGTGCGGTATACAACAGACAGAAAATATTAAACCACTATCATCTTTAACCCATGACAAAAAGATGGAACATTTTACAGGCTGATGAAGTAAAAGTACAGCAGCTGCAGGAAGCGCTTAAAATCAATAAAGTGCTTTGTAAAATACTGGTGCAGCGGGGAATAGAAAGTTTCACACAAAGTAAAAGTTATTTCAGGCAGCAGACGGCCATGCTGCATGACCCCTACCTGATGAAAGATATGGGCAAGGCAGTTGACAGAATAAAAACCGCCATTCACAAAAAAGAAAGAATACTCGTATTCGGCGACTATGATGTGGATGGTACCACAGCCGTTGCCGTTATGTACCAGTTTCTCTGCAGGATTTACGATGAAACCTACCTTGATTTTTACATACCGCACCGTTACCGGGAGGGATATGGTGTAAGCAGGGCCGGGATCGACCAGGCCGCAGCAACCAACTGCACCCTCATCATTTCGCTGGACTGTGGAATAAAATCTGCTGACCTAATCGGTTACGCTGCCACGTTAGGAATTGATTTTATCGTTTGCGATCACCATCTGCCCGACAAAGAACTGCCCCCGGCAGCAGCCATTTTAAATCCCAAACAGGAAGATTGCAGTTACCCGTTTAAAGAACTTTGCGGCTGTGGTGTCGGGTTTAAACTGATCACAGCCCTGGCACAACAGTATGGCATACCCCAGGAAGACTGCTTCTGCTATCTTGATCTTGTTGCAACTGCCATCGCAGCTGATATAGTTCCGATAGTTGATGAGAACAGGGTACTGGCCTACTATGGTTTGGAGCAAATAAACAGGCAGCCTTCACCGGGTATTAAAGCACTTATTCACCTTGGCGGAATTAAAGGCAAACTGTCAATCAGCAATGTTGTTTTTGTAATTGCACCAAGGGTAAACGCAGCAGGCAGGATGGATGATGCAAGGAAAGCCGTGCTGATGTTCATAGAAAAAGATTATACCAGGGCGCTTGAACTGGCTGAACAGCTGCACAGTGATAACAGTGACCGGAAAGAAGCAGACAGTACGATCACGGAAGAGGCATTGTGTGAAATTAAAAACAGCCCTTACCTGCTCAACAGTAAATCAACAGTTGTTTACAAAGAACACTGGCATAAAGGTGTGGTTGGTATTGTGGCAAGCAGGCTGATCGAATCTTACTACAGGCCCACTGTTGTACTAACCAAAAGCGGTCAAGTGGCTGCAGGCAGTGCAAGAAGTGTGGCGGGTTTTAATTTATACGAAGCCATACATGCCTGCCGGGAATACCTGGTGGGATATGGCGGGCACTTTGCAGCAGCAGGTTTAACCTTATTGCCCGAAAATATCGACGCCTTCCGGAACAAGTTTGAAGAAGTGGTAAGTTCAACCATTGATCCGCAGCTGCTGATACCCGAAATCGTTATTGATTCCGGCATCACGTTTAGTGAAATAAAGCAACCATTCTACGATATCCTGCAGCAAATGGAACCATTTGGGCCAGAGAATATGCGGCCGGTGTTTATTGCAAGAAATGTATCCGATACCGGCTATTCAAAAATTGTAAAAGAACAGCACCTGCGCTTTGTACTAAAACAACATGATACCACTTTAACAGGTATTGGCTTTAATATGGCTGAAAAATACAGCCTTTTGCAAACCAAAAAACCGATCGACATTGTATTTACCATTGATGAAAATGAATGGAACGGGCAAACCACCCTGCAATTAAAAATGATTGACTGCAAACTCTCCGAAAACAATCACTAAACCAGCATGCCATTGCTAAAAATGTTTCAATACCTCCGTTACTTCTTTTACATAGGGATACACTGGAACTGGCGCATTGCATATATCCTGCTGCGGCATGAAATAAAAGGTGAAAAAAAATACCAGATCAGCACCACCGGCGCCGATGAATTGAAGCAGCTCAAGCGGCTGCAGATCGACACGTCTCACTCTACCATGTACATGCCCGTTAGTTACGAACTGATTGAAGCTGCCTTAAAGGAAATACCCGCCAGGAACAAACAGCATTTTTTTGACATTGGCTGTGGTAAAGGCAGGGCGATGTGTGTGGCTGCTCACTATGGTTTTACCAGGATTTCGGGGGTGGATTTTTCAAAAACCTTTTGCGAAGCAGCAGAAAAAAACCTGCTTACAGTAAAACAACAGCTGCCTGCAATCAGTTTTTTTATCTCTGTGGAAGATGCTGCCGGCACCATCATTCCGCCGGATGTTGACTGTATATTCCTTTTTAATCCCTTTGACGAAACGGTAATGAAAAAAGTGCTGCAGCATATTAAACAAAGCCTTGATAAAAATCCCAGGCCACTAAACATCATTTACGCCAACCCGCTTTGCAAAAACCTTTTTACCAGCAATGGCTTTTCAGAAACCTTTCATGTGAAAAAGCTCACCTATTTTGAAATTTCCATACTTAGCAAAAAATAAAAGGCAACGGCACAACAGTAATACTGCTGCACCGTTGCCCTTGATACTACCCGTTGTTATTCTGTTACCAGCAGGTTACTCTTTTTACCATCTGCCATCAGTTCCACACTCCTGTTTATAAAATTGGTAAGGTCACTGCCTTTAAGAAGATCCTGTGAAAGAAGTGCAAGATCTGCGAGGTTTCTTACCTGCATTTCCTGTTTTACTTCATCACTTTCAGCAAGGATATTTTTATAAATTGGGTGGTTTCCGTTAACCGTTAACGTTACTTCGTCCGGCATGGTTGCGTAAAATGCCGCCATACCGCCTCCAATAGCGCCCATATCCTTCATCCTTCTCATCATCTCCGGCCTGGTTGCCAGTACCGGCGGCACTTCTGCACTTAATCCTTTAACCTCCACCGTTAGATGCAAGGCAGATTTCTGCAGCTCAAATAACCCTTTGAGTTTATCACTTTCCTCCTTGCTTAACACACTTTCTGCATTCTCATTTTTATCAACCAGGTTGTCTGCAATATCAGCATCCACCCTCGTAAACTGTACATTCTCCCATTTCATCTCCATGCTGTTGATGAAGGCACTGTCCACCAGTGTTTCCATCTTCACTACTTTATATCCTTTGGCTGCAGCAGCCTGTATATAAGCGTCCTGCTGAACCGGGTTGGTGGTATAAATAATAACCTGTTTGCCGTCTTTATTTTTTTGTAACAACCCGGTGGCGGTTTTATACTCTTCCATCGTAAAAAACACCCCGGCATCCTTGCTGTCTTCCATTACCAAAAACCGGTTGGCCTTATCCAGGAATTTGTCATCGGTCATCATACCATACTTCACAAACAAGCCAAGACTCTCCCACTTTTCTTCAAAGGATTTCCTGTCATTGTTAAATATCTCTTCCAGTTTATCGGCCACTTTCTTTGTAATATGCGTATTGATCTTCCGCACATTCGGATCGCCCTGCAAATAACTGCGGCTTACATTCAGTGGAATATCAGGACTGTCGATCACCCCTTGCAGCAACATCAAAAATTCCGGCACAATATCCTTTACTTCATCCGTTACAAATACCTGGTTGCTGTACAACTGAATTTTGTCTTTCTGTATCTCGTAGCTCTGTTTTATTTTAGGGAAATATAAAATGCCTGTAAGGTTAAATGGATAATCAACATTTAAATGTATCCAGAACAGGGGAGGTTCATTAAACGGATACAGTTCTTTGTAAAAATTCTGGTAGTCTTCTGCTGTTAATTCTGCAGGTTTTTTTGTCCAGGCCGGCGTAGGATTATTTATTTGTTTTTCCTCGAAGAAAATCGGAACCGGTAAAAAACGGCAGAACTTTTCAAGTACGGACTGCACCCTGTGGCTCTCTAAAAATTCTTTGCTTTCGTCATTTAAATACAAAACAATGTCGGTTCCCCGCTGTTCTTTTACCGTTTCCTCCAGGGTAAATTCAGGACTGCCGTCGCATTCCCATTTTACAGCCGCCGTGTTCTCTTTAAATGACCTGGTTACCACTTCCACTTTATCACTTACCATAAAGGAGGAGTAAAAACCCAAACCAAAATGCCCAATTATATTATTTTCATTCTGGCCTTTATACTTCTGTAAAAATTCTTCCGCCCCGCTGAATGCCACCTGGTTCAGGTACTTATCTACCTCTTCCGACGTCATCCCAATTCCCCGGTCGGCAATCGTGAGTGTTTTGTTCTCTGCATCAATCTTAATATCGATCCTTAGTTCTCCCAGGTCACCTTTGGCTTCACCTATTGAGGAGAGTGTTTTGAGCTTTTGGGTGGCATCCACCGCATTGCTTACCAGTTCCCTCAAAAAAATATCATGTTCACTATACAAGAACTTTTTAATGATGGGAAAAATGTTCTCCGTTTGTACTCTTATGTTTCCTTTTTGCATAAACCAGTTATTTTAACTGCAGGTTTTCAAAATCAGTGCCAGCAACTGCTTTCTGACAAGCTGGCAACTATCTGGACAAAAAAGCCCCCCGATAATTCGGGGGGCTCCTGTTGTATCTAAAAAATTATTGAACGTCTGTCAGGTTCCTGATAAATACCTGTGGTGTGGTGTTAAAGAATTGCGGATATACCGTCCAGGTTTTTGGACCGGTTGGTGTTGCGGTTGAAGCAAAAGTGGCAGTGCTGCCTGTTCTTAATACAATGGTGCCCGTGCCGTCTGTAAGGTTTTTATTGCCGCTGTAAGTACCGGAGGCAACAGTAGCACCTACTATTTTCAGCAGCGTACACTCAGGATGGTTGGCAGTGCCTAAGGGCTGGGCCATTTCGGTAATTAAGGCACCGATAGTGATGGTACGAGGTGTAATAACTTTACCCGCAGCAATTAAACTTGCATTTGAAAGCGGTACAGTGGATATCTGCAACTGATTGCTGAAGGTACTAAGGTCGAAACCAGAAACCACTACACTGATTGAATCACCCAAATTAAAATTATGAGGTGCGTTGAACCTTACAACGATACCTGGTTTACCGGTACCCTGCTGCAGTATAATATTCTGACTATTGATGTTGTTACCCACCCTGTCTGAAATTACAATGCCCGTAATTTTTGAATCATCCGGAACAGATACGGTAGAACCTGCATACAACGCCCTGATAGTTCCTAACTCCTTTACTGTGCCTGCCGGAGGAGGAATTACGCATGATGCACTGGTAAACTCAACTTCAGAAGGATTGCGTACAGTCAGCTGCTTTGAAGTGCTGAATGAACCTGCAAATATGGTATAGATCGCTGTGATAGGACCCACGCCCTGTGGCAACGGAACACTGGCAAAATTTGCGTAATTGCTGGTACGTATTTCTATGTCTGAACTGGTAAGGTTATCGCACCTGTAAATATCATAACTGGCAGCGCTTGGTGAAGTAACACCGGCACTCGCAAAAGTTTTTCCGAAATCTGCGCCGGCAAACCTGTACCCTTCCAGTTTAACCAGGGTGTTGATGTATTTGTTCTGCATACTGGTACCCAACTGACCCACAGTAACGGTGGCAGGAGTAACCACATTATTCAATGTGCCTTTGAAAATAACATTACTAACCCTTGCTGCAGGGATATCAGATAAAGAAGGACGGCTGCCTGCCTGGATTCCACCACCAATTTGTATCAAACCAGCATAATCGCTCAGGTAAAGGCCGTTACATTTAATAAATACTTCTCTTCCTATTGGATAACTGTTATAGAAATTGTTGAGGTCAAGCAATACCTGGATACCGCCTGTTGCATCCTGTATCACCATTGTTTTGTACAGGTTACCACTGCGGTCATCGCCAATTACAATTCCCTTAATGATGATATCATCATTAGAAATGATCGGGTCAAATGATCCCATCACTGTGTGCCTGGCCTTTAATTCGGCAATAGTGGTATTGGCTGTAATGTTGGTAACCGGTGCGTCCACGGGTGGCTGATCAAACTCTTTTTTACATGAGGATGAAAATACGGCCAGCGCTGCTGTAAACAGCATTACTGAAAGGGTTGATCTGAAAAACTTATTCATATTTTGCTTTTTTTCTTGATTGATAATTTATGTTAACTATTAAAACCTGATGGCTGCTGACAGAATAAAGGTGCGGCCAAAACCACTGAAATACCTGGGTGGAAATTTATTGATATTCTTTTCCTCAAAATCAAAACGCAATTGTTCTGAACCACCAGTGATCAATTTCTCGTTGTCGAGCAGGTTATTGATACCCACACTAAGATTCAGGAAAGTGTTTTTCTTCAAACCCCTGAATGCATTGTTAAGTTTCAATGACCAGCTTGCAAACAAATCTACCGTGTATTGATGTGAAAGCTGTGTTTGATCAACAATGTTCTTATAGATATAGGAATTTTTATCCAGCCCTTCCACTGCAGCAGTTGTACGGCGGAGTGGATTAAAGTCAAGCCACATCTGGTCAAAACGGTTAACGTTTACACTCAGCGTCCAGAACTTTGGATCCCTGTAATAGAAACCAACTGTGTAAGCTTCCTGAGGGGTAGCTACCCTGAAGTTTTGGGAATAGATGGTAACATCTTCTGCTACCACCTGCGAACTGTTATCGATAGTTACAGTTGCTTTTTGGCGGGTAGTGTAGTAATACCGGCCAATGTTGGCAGCAGCATTCAGACTAAGCCCCTGGTACACTTTTACATCTGCACCCAGTTCCAACCCATAATGACGGCGGCCAATATTGGTCAATGCATAGTTTACGAAGTTGGTATATTGCTCATCGTAAAATGTAAGCACATTGGATGCATTGGCTATCTCTGTATAGTATCCTGTAGCCCTTAACTTAACCGTTGGTGCATTCATTACATAACCTGCTTCGGTGGTATGTATCCTTTCAGATGTAAGATTGTCCTGTACAAAGTCCCTTGTACGCGGCGCTACGTAAGCATTATCGAAGAATGGTGCCCTGGTAAGATAGCTGCCATTTGCAAAGAAATAATTACGGCCATCTATTTTGTAGGTGATACCGCCTTTAAAGGCATAGTTGTAAAAATTCTGGTTCTTCGATCTGCCAAAAGAGTTGTCTGGGAACAACCCGACTTTTGCATTACCAATTCTTGCAAAAGTGGTATAAGATTGTTCTGCAGCTAGGAAGAAATCAATTTTACGGAATTTGAACACCCCCTGTAACCAGGCTGCTGCCTTTTTAATATCAATATCATAATTGTACCCAAACTTGTCTCCCACCCTTAAAATGCGGTTGGGGTTGTTCAGGTCGTTCTGAACAGCATTCAGGTTGCCACGAAAATCCCTTTCGGCAAACTGGTTGATATCCACATAAAAAGCACCGCCTAACAGATCATTCACTTCTTTATAGTATTGATTTTTCTGGTACTGGTATGAACCTCCGGCGGTAAGATCAAAATGATTGCTTACGGCAGCAGTAAATACAGTATTAAAGTTGAGACGGTTGGTATAGGTTACCCTGTCTTCCAGGATATAGTGCGAACGGCGGCCGGTAACATTATTGCCCTGAACACCATTTGCATTGCGAATGGTTTCCATGCTGAGGTAATTGGTATTATACAAAGCCGCCCAGTTGATCTGCCTGCGGTTAACATCGTCCATCATGGCAAGATAGGTTTCTGTTTTCACGGCCGGGTCAAGCTGGTAGCTGGGCAGGTACCTGTAGTAGTCAGGCCTGGGATCAGCTGCATTGTACCAATCGATTCCGCTGACACTTCTTTTGCCAAAAATGTAAGAAGCGGCGGTTAAAAGGCTCATTTTATCATTTAATTTCCAATCGTGTGTTAATATAAAAACAGGCTGATTAACCTTTGCCACACTGGAATTTCTTTTTTTACCATCCTGGTAACCCCATGACGGATTATAGAATTCACTACCGGAGATAAGCCTCATTTCTTCAACAGCCCATGAATTACGGCCATTTTCTGTAGGTGCTGCCATTGCCACCACCGACAACAGGTGCTTGCTGTTGATTCTTTTATCAATACCAATATAACCCGAGCCACCACGGAAATAGGTACCCTCGATAAAGCCTTCGTCGGCCCAACGGGCAGATCCCGCAACCGTAAAGGCCCAACCGGTTTTACCAAGCCCTGTAGAGTGACTGAATTTTACCAGGTTTTCGTACGTGCGGTTGGCAGCACTATAGCCAAAAACCGTTTGTTTACGCTGTTTGCTTGCCCTGGTATCGATAGACATCAATCCGCCAAAATCGCCAAAAGCATACCCGGTAGGTCTTAAACCCAGCGAGGCATCCCTGTTACGAAGGATGTCATTAAGACCTCCCCATAAGCCAAAAGGTGTAAAACCGTTGTCCAGGTTTTCCATTGGTACACCATTCATATAGGTGCTGAAACCATCGGCATCATAGCCCCTGAAACGAAAGCGGACAGTGCTGAAATGGTAAATAGCGTTGTTGTAATAAGGATCCCTGCCGGCGGTAAGCACTGAAGACACGTTTTGTGCACTGCCATCCTGGTTGTCATTTTCATCCACTGAAACAATGGGGATATTATCCAGCAGGTTTTCCCTTGTGTTTTCAAGGACGGTGGAGTCGTTTTTCTCCCTGGTTGGTTGCGCCAGTGCCGTTGGGGCATACCCAATTGCCAGCAGCATCAAAACGATGTAGATTCTCAGTTTACTCACAATCATAGTTTTAGTTAAAAAGTTGCCAAAGGTAGAGTTTACTTTCGGTTTTAGGCCAAAAATCAGTCTGTTAACCAAAAGTTTATTTGCCCACAGGAAATGAACAGATATAATTTCAATACTTTTACCGCTTTATCAATATAAAAATATGAGACACATTTTATTTACGGTTTGCTGCCTTCTGGTGCTACAATTTACAGTTTCTGCCCAAAAAGCCAACTACAGGGTGGCTGTTGTGGGTTTTTACAATCTCGAAAACCTGTATGATACCATTAATGACCCCACCAAGAACGACGAAGAGTTTTTACCCGGCGGAGAAAGGCTTTACAATACAGCTGTTTACAGGGACAAACTAAGCAGGCTGGCCCATGTATTGAGTGAAATAGGAAAGGAAGTTTCCCCAGAAGGAATGGCATTAACCGGTGTGGCTGAAATTGAAAACGATACCGTATTGGCAGACCTGGTGAGTGAGGAAAAATTAAAAGACCGAAAGCTGAAGTTCATACATTACAATTCGCCTGATATCAGGAGTGTGGATGTAGGATTGTTGTACAACCCCAAGTATTTCACCCCGGTTTACAGCGCTCCCCTGTTTGTTGATTTACCTGGTGGCAGTAAAGAATCCTTTCTTACCAGGGATATATTGTATGTAAAAGGTTTGCTATTGGGAGATACCGTGCATGTTTTTGTAAACCACTGGCCCTCACGCAGGGGTGGTGAAGAACGGTCTGCACCTGCACGTGCTGCGGCTGCCATGATCTGCAAAATAAGGGTTGATTCACTTACAGCGCTCGACCCCAATGTGAAGATCATTGTAATGGGCGACCTGAATGACGACCCCATCAGCCCAAGCGTAACACAAGTACTGAAGGCAAAGGGCAAGGCAGAAGAGGTGAAAGCACCGGAAATGTTCAATCCATGGATGTCATATTATAAGAGAGGTATTGGCACGCTGGCTTACCAGGACTCCTGGGGTTTATTTGACCAGATCATTCTTTCTGCCGGATGGCTTGATAAAACCCAGAAGGGATTTCATTACTACCGGGCACATATTTTTAACCAGGAATTCATGGTGCAAAAAACCGGCAAGTACCGCGGTTATGCAAAAAGAACGTATGATGGCACCACCTACAATTACGGATACAGCGATCACTTTCCCACCTATATCACGTTGTTGAAAAAAATAGATTAACAGGCAATTACCGGGTGGAATAAGCCATTGCGTAAGTGATGGCTTATTTTTTTTTAACAATGCGCATTTGCTATCAATCTTGCGGTGGATAACAACAAGGCAGCCACATTTGCCAACGCATATTCCTTGCTGTTATTTTCATTTACCAACGCATATACAGCCTTTAACCCGATTGCGGCAATACCTTCCTGGTCCAATGTATTTTCGCCACATACCGCCACAACCGGAACCTGGTACTTATTGCCCAGCGCTGCCACCTGCTGCACTACTTTTCCATTTGCAGACTGGAGATCAAGCCTGCCTTCGCCTGTGATAATAATACCGGTACCGGATAGCCGCTTTTCCATTTGGCTGGCTTTGATCACGATGCCGGCTCCGCTTGTAACGGTCACATCAAAATAAGCTGCAAGCCCTGCCGCCACTCCCCCCGCAGCCCCACTACCCGGAAAAGCGGAAATGTCTTTTGCTGTTTGCAATTGAATCAAAGCCGCCACATGACGCAAACCTTTGTCAAGCGCAGCTACAGCATCTGCATCAGCACCCTTTTGGGGTGCATACACAAAGGCGGCCCCTGATCTTCCATATAGCACGTTGGTAACATCGGCTGCAACGGTAATTTGAACCGCAGGTAAACAGGGCGGAATTTCAATAGTGCTGATATGGACTAAATTTTTTCCTGTTGGCTGCAGCATTTGCTCTTTTTCATCTTTGAATATAAAACCCAATGCAGCAAGGATGCCCATGCCTGCATCGTTGGTGGCACTGCCTCCTGCACCTAATATAATTTTTTTTGCACCTTTTTCAATCGCATCTTTTATCAAAAGCCCGGCACCAAAAGTGGAAGTATGCAAAGGATTTTGTTCATTCTTGTTTAATAGTACCAAACCTGCGGCAGCAGCCAGTTCAATCACGGCTGTTTTACTGGCTGCATCCCATTCCCAGGTTGCTGCCACCGGTCTCATCAACGGATCCACCGTAACACACCCAATGGTTTGTGTACCGAGATAATATTTCATTACTGCTGCAAAGCCATCTCCGCCATCAGCCATCGGTAATAACTCAATAGGCATCCGCACCCCCGCTTCTGCCAATCCTTTTTGTAAGTATTCACCAGCCTGTGTACCCGTAAGGCTGCCTTTGAATTTATCTGTTGCAATGATGATCTTCATTTACCGGTAATAAATTATACCACCACATTTTGCGGTGTTCCTTGTATAAATGCCCTGATATTCTGCAAACTTGTATCCATTATCCTTTGTCTTGCTTCTTTGCTTATCCAGGCATTATGGGGTGTAATGATACAATTGGGCAAACCGATGAGCGGATTACTTTTTTCAGGCGGCTCCGTACTTAACACATCCAGTGCAGCCCCTGCCATCTTATTCTGGTACAGCACCTGCGACAGATCCTTTTCATTTATCAACGGCCCCCTGGCAGTGTTGATCAAATAGGCCGTTGGTTTCATCAGTCCCAGCAATTCCGAATTTACAAATTCTTTATTGGCCTCAGTTAAAGGGCAATGGAGCGAAACGAAATCACTTTTAATAAACACTTCGTACAGGCTTACTTTTTTACAATACGCTTCATCGCAATTGCCGCCCTGGTACAGCACCTGCATACCAAATGCGTGTGCAATTGCAGCCACCTGCCTGCCGATTTTTCCCATACCAACAATACCGATGGTTTTTCCTGCCAGTTCAATCACCGGCTTTACACTGTAGCTCCAGTCTTTTGACGTTTGCCACTCACCTTTTGCCACAGAAGCTGTATTCAGCCCCACACTGTTGGTTAATTCCAGCAGCAAAGCAAAACAGTGCTGCGCTACAGACGGAGTACCATAACCCGGCACATTACAAACTGTAATGTTTTTTTTCTTAGCTGCTGCGGTGTCTACATTATTATAACCGGTGGCTGTAACAGCAATCAGTTTCAGGTGACTGGCTGCATTGATCACATCTGCATCTATCACGGTTTTATTGCAGATGATCATATCAGCGCTGAAAGTTCTCGCCACTGCTTCTACCGGTAAAGTGCGGTCATAATATTCCACATTGCCCAGTTGCTCCCATTCGTTCCAGCTCAGATCGCCGGGGTTCAATGTATAACCGTCTGTGATAATAATTTTCATGGTGCCATATTCAAAGTGTCAAAATTGCTATGTAAAGTTGCAGGGCATGGATGGTAATAAAAAATTTAAACTCACCAGATAAAAATACCCTAATTTAATGCCGTAAAAACAACGATCGCCAAATTCTCACCTCGTATGAAAAATAAAAAACAAACTACAGCATCTGCAAATAAGTCAAGAAGGGATTTTATCAGGAACAGCCTGGTGGCTGCCACTGGGTTTTTTATCATTCCAAGGCATGTGCTGGGAGGCAAGGGCTTTATTGCACCCAGCGATAAACTGTTGGTGGCCGGTATTGGTGCCGGTGGCAAAGGCGAAAGTGATATTGCCAATTTCTTCAAAAGCGGAAAAGCCGAGATCGCTTACTTATGTGATGTGGATGATACCAGAGCTAAAAAGTCGAGAGAGAGTTTTCCCAAAGCAAAATATTATAAAGACTACCGGGAGATGCTGGACAAAGAACACAAACATATTGATGCGGTTTCTGTTTCAACGCCCGATCACAGTCATGCCATACAGGCCATGGCCGCCATGCAACTTGGCAAACATGTGTATGTTCAAAAACCGCTGACACATGATATATATGAAGCCAGGATGCTGACCGAAGCGGCTGTAAAGTATAAATTGGTGACACAGATGGGCAACCAGGGAAGCAGTGGTGATGGGGTACGGCAATTGATGGAATGGTTTAATGCCGGAGTGATAGGCGAAGTAACGGATGTATATATCTGGACAGACCGGCCTGTATGGCCGCAGGGAATTGCATGGCCCACTACAAAAGGAATCATACCTAAGGACCTTGACTGGGATCTTTGGCTGGGCACGGCTCCTCAAAAAGACTATATTGAAAATTTAGTTCCGTTCAACTGGCGTGGCTGGTGGGATTATGGAACAGGCGCATTGGGCGATATGGGTTGCCATTTAATTGAAGCACCGTTCAGAGTACTTGATCTTGGTTATCCTGTGGAGGCATCCTGCAGCGTTAGTAATACCTATACAGGCATTTTCGTCCGCGGATATTTTCCAGACGGGCCGCCTGCTGCTTCCAGCGTGTTATTAAAATTCATTGATAAAAAAACGAATAAGCCCATCAATATTCATTGGAACGATGGCGGCATTCAACCGGAGAGACCAGAAGAACTGGGGCCGAACGATAAGATGGGCGATGGCGGTAATGGCGTCATCTTTGTTGGTACCAAAGGAAAAATGATGTGCAGCACCTACGGTGAGAACCCCCAATTACTGCCACTCTCAAACAATGTGTATATAAAAGTACCGCAAACCATTCAGCGGGTGCCATCGGGTGCAGATGGACACTATGGCCAGTGGGTGGAAGCCTGTATTGCGGGGTACAACAGTAAAGAAACAAAAACACTCAGTTCTCCATTTGACATTGCTGGTCCGCTTACGGAAACTATTTTGATGGGTAACCTGGCGATCAGGAGTGCCAACATACGCAAGCCCAGTAAAGAACACAAGAACTGGTACGACTTCCCCGGACGTGGCATTAAATTATTGTGGGATGGCCCGAATATGAAAGTGACCAATTTTGACGAAGCAAACGAATTTGTAAAAAGAAAGTACAGGGAAGGCTGGAGCCTGGGTGTTTAAAACTAAAAGAGCCTGATGGCAAAAGCAGCAAAACTTACCGACAAAGAATTGGTGACAGCGCACATCAGTAAGCTGGAACCAGCCCTTGGGAAAATAATTCAACAGCTCCGTTCCCTTATTTTAAAAACCGATCCGCAGGTGGGCGAAATGATCAAATGGAACAATCCCTGTTTTTATTATACGGGGCAGATGAAACCTTTTGATCCCAAAGAATACAAAAGCGTAATCGCCGTTTTCAATTTGCACAAAGGCAGGATCATGCTGGTTTTTCCCAGTGGTGCTGCCATAAACGATACGGATGGTTTGCTGCAAGGTGATTATACAGATGGCAGAAGAACGGTTGTATTTAATGATCTGAAGGATGTGAAAGCCAAAGAGAAGCAGTTGCAGGAAGTGATAAAAAAATGGCTGGCGCTGGTTGATAAATGAACCGTAGCTGGTTTGTTCTTGTATGATCTGCATCAAACAGGTTGTGTTAAAAAAAACTCCTGAGAACAATCATGCCGTTTTGTTTGGCAAAAAAAATTACCTTTACACTGTTGTGAAAAAATTCATCGTAGCCATATTAGCTATTTTATACCTGGGTGTATCATCCGGCATTGCTATGGAGATACATTACTGCATGGGTGAAAAAGCCGGTGTGGAATTTTATAGTGGCGGCAATGAAAAATGCGGCAAATGCGGCATGACCGAAAAGAAAAACGGCTGCTGTAATGATGAGCATAAATTTTATAAGCTGGATGACCTGCATAAAAAAGCCTCCAACGATGTAAGTTTTGAAACGCCAGTGTTCATTCTTTCAAACAGCTTTCCGGCATATGATTTTATTTTAGAAACAACGCCGGTTGAAAACACCATTAACAACCATTCCCCCCCTGTTTACAGCGGTCCTTCTGCCTGTATTTTAAACTGCATTTTCAGGATTTAAGATTTTATCGTGTTGTTTTCCCATCGGTCCAAATTGATGGGTTCTGTGCTATGCACCAGTATCTATTTTTTCAACAATAATAAAATCTACATCATGAGATCATTATCATACAGCGCTGCATTATTATGCAGCCTCTTAATAAGTCATTTTTGTTTTGCACAATCCACCGTAAAAAAAGAAACCATTAAAGTATGGGGCAATTGCGGCATGTGCAAAAAGACTATTGAAAAAGCAGCTAAATCAGCTGGCGCCACTGCTGCCAACTGGAATGAAGACAGCAAACTATTAAATCTCACCTATAACTCAGCTAAAACATCCGGCAACAAAATTCAGCAGGCAATTGCAGATGCCGGCTACGACACACAGGATAAAACTGCCAGTGATGAAGCTTACGATAACCTGCATGGCTGCTGCCAGTATGATAGAAAAGCAGATTCAACTAAATCCGTGGCTGCGGGTTGCTGCGACAATAAAGACTGCAAAAAAGATACGGCTCAATGTAAAGAAATGGCTTGTTGCAAAAAGGAAGAAGGGAGCAAAAAAGAACACTCCTGCTGCAATATGTAATCACCAAAAAACAATTAAGTATGAAACAGCTGATCGTGGTGTTTGTGGTATTGTTCGCAAACACACTAAACGCACAAATAACAAAAGCCACCTTACAGGCAAGCGGCCTCACCTGCAGTATGTGCAGCAACGCTATCTACAAGTCACTCAAGTCGGTTGACTTTGTGGAAAAAGTGGAAGCCAATATTAAAAACTCCAGTTTTGATATTACTTTCAAGCCTGGCAGCAAAGTGGAAATTGACCTGTTGAAAGAAAAAGTGGAAGATGCTGGATTTTTTGTAGCATCGTTTACGGCCATTGTAAGTCTGGATAAAACCTTATTATCAAACGATACACATGTTGACATCGGTGGTTCTACCTTTCATTTTCTCAACATCAAAGACCATGTGGCCAATGGTGCATTAACAATAAAGATACTTGATAAGGGATATGTAACAGCCAAAGCATTTAAGCAAAACAGCAAGTTCACTACAATGGAATGCTATAAAACGGGCAAGGCTTCTGCCTGCTGCGCTAAAGGTGGTTTAGCCGAAGGCAGCCGGATCTATCATGTAACGATCTGACGGTTTACTGTATTCGGTTTTCAGTTGGTGGCAGTATAAAGATGCTGCCACCAGCTTATTATTCACACTTTATTATTGTTGAATGAAAAAAATATTATCATTCCTGTTGGTATTCGCCTTTGCAAAAGTGACGGCACAGGAGCTATTTGTTTTTACAGAGCCAGCCAGTAACATGGCCGCAAAAAGCGCAGGCATCCGGCTCAATAACTATTGGATGAAGGAAAAAAACGGCGGCAGAACCAACTATCATTTGCTGCCGGAAATAATGATCGGCCTTTCAAAAAAGATGATGCTGCATGGAGAAGTATTCCTTAGCAACCGGAATGACCGGTTTATTGCTGAAGGCGGCAGCCTGTATTTGAAATACCGGTTCTTCAGTATGGATGACGTCCATAGTCATTTCAGGCTGGCGGCACTGGGACGTTACAGTTATAATAACAGCGGCATTCACCAGCAGGCCATCGATTTTTTTGGGCACAACTCAGGATATGAAGCGGGGCTGGTGGCTACTAAATTGATCAATAAAGCAGCCATGTCGGCCGGTGTTTCTTATCTTCATGCCACCGACAATGGTGTGGAAAAGTTCATTTACAGCAACAGCGAACGAAATGCAGTTTACTACACTTTATCATTTGGTAAACTGATGCTGCCAAAAGAATACAGCAGTTACGAACAAACCAATGTAAACCTGATGTTTGAAATGATCGGCCAAACCAATCTGGGCAATAACAAAACTTATTTTGACCTGGCTCCCTCGCTGCAGTTTATATTCAACAGCAGGATGCGATTTGATTTGGGCTATCGTTTTCCGGTAGTGGATGATCTCAGCCGTACTGCAGACAGGGGTGCGGTTATAAAACTGGAATATAATTTTTTCAATGCCTTTTGATGTTTAAATTTTTTCGTTTCATATTATCCTTCTTTCAAAAGAAAAATTGTTGCAGATGAAAATTATCATGACGTTGTTTTTTGCAGTCAGTTCATTTTGTGCTATAGCACAAGTAAAAATCGGGCAACCCGCCCCGGAGATTGCTTTGCCGGATTCAAAAGGCGATACTATTTTGCTGTCTTCGCTTAAAGGCAAAGTAGTACTGATAGATTTTTGGGCTAGCTGGTGCAGGCCCTGCAGGATGTCGAATCCCAATGTAGTACGCCTTTACAATAAATACAAAGACAAAGGCTTTGAAGTATTTGCAGTTTCGATTGACAGTAAAAAAAGCGCCTGGTTAAAAGCTGTTCAGCAGGATAAATTAATTTACACCCAGGTAAATGATAATGGAGGCTGGGATGCCGCTTCTGCTGCCAGGTATGGTGTTGAAGGAATACCAGCCACTTTTCTTTTAAATAAAGAAGGTAAAATTATCGCCGTGGATCCCGAAGGAGCAAAGCTGGAGGAAGCCATTAAAGAGCAGGTAAATAAATAAAAAGCTTCCATCAAACGTTGAAACGGCCATTTTAAATTATCTGATCCCTGCTATAAAACCTGCACAATTAAAAACTTCAGGTAGTGTGTGTATTCCTGCCCTCTGATGATGGGATGATCTGCTGACTGTGCATTGAACACCACCTGCCGCAGTTTTCTTTTGGCATCTTTGGCTGCAGCATAGATGGTATCTAAAAACAATTCGGGCTGCACCAGGTTCGTACAGCTGGATGTTACTAAAAAACCTCCTGGCTTTACCAGTTTCATTCCCCGCAGGTTGATTTCTTTATAGCCGGAAATGGCTTTATCGATACTGCTGCGGCTCTTGGTAAATGATGGCGGATCAAGCATCACCACATCCCACTGACGATTTTCCTTTGTCCAGTTTTTCAACACATCAAAGGCATTTACACATTCAAATTCGCAGGTATCCTGCAGCCCGTTCAACGCTGCATTTTTATTACACATGGCAATGGCGTTTTCTGAAATATCGAGGCCGGTTACTTTTTTAGCTCCAAAATATGCGGCGGCTATTTCAAAAGAACCCGTGTAACAAAATGCACCCAGCACATCCGCTCCTTTCACAATATGTTGTATGGCTTTGCGGTTGTCCTGCTGGTCAAGAAAGTAACCCGTTTTTTGCCCGTTGGCAATATCAACATGCAGTTTAAACCCATTTTCATTAATAATGATATTGGTATCAAATTCAGCAGATAAAAAGCCCTTTTGCTGCTGCAGTCCTTCCAGTTCTCTCACCGGCACATCATTGCGTTCATAAATTCCGTTGGGCTTAAAAATGGTTTCTATGGCTTTTACAATGGCCGGCTTCCACACATCAATACCCAGGGCCAGGGTTTGAATCACAAAATAATCATTGAACTTATCGATGATCAGCTGCGGCAGGTCGTCGGCCTCGCCAAAAACCAAGCGGCAGTTTTCAGTATAGCCAGTTTGCTGCCGGTAGTGCCATGCTGCCTGGATACGCCGTAAAAAAAACTGATCGTCTATTGTTTCCTCCTTATCTCTTGTCAGTAACCGTACGATGATCTGCGACTGTGGATTGATATAACCCCGGCCAATAAAATTTTTATCATGCGACAATACATTTACGATCTCTCCTGCCTGTGGCGAAGCATCTAATAACTTTCCCCGGTTTACTTCATTTACAAAGATCCAGGGATGACCGAGTTCAATTCTTCTGCCAATATTCTTATTCAGGATAATACTTTTCATGGCGGCAAAGGTAGTGATTGCAAAATCATACTCAGATTAGTGACAAGTGTGGTGAAATTTATTCTATGCTTTTTACATCCTGAGGAACTTTGTACTCAACTAAAAGCTGTTAAGCACGACTGTATATAGTTATTTGTGGTGGTACGATTATTGGCAGACAAAAGAAATACCAATGCATTCTTTATGGCAAAATATAGCAAAGCAGCGCAAAAAAAAGTAGCAACGGCGATGAAGGAAATGAAGAAAGGGACTTTGAAAAGCGGTGGTTCCGGCAAAAAGGTAACCAATCCCAAACAGGCAATAGCAATTGGTTTATCAGAAGCCAGGGAAAAAGGCGCTAAAGTGCCAAAGAAAAAGACAGCAGTTAAAACGGCTTCTAAAAAACCCATTCCGAAAAAAGCGGCAGCCAAAAAAACAGCTGCTAAAAAATCTGCGCCTAAAAAAGTGGCCAGTAAAAAAGCGGCGGTTAAAAAGAGCAGTCTGAAAAAATCTACAGACAGCAGGCCGGAAGCGACAACTAAAGAGAGCCTCACAGGGAAGCCTGCTCCAAAAAAGAAAGAAACTTCTTCAAAAGCCAAAAAGAATGTGGTACCGGATGAGACGATCCAGTCAATTGACAATAATCTTCCACCGGTTGAAGAGAAAAGTGCTGACATCATACCCGGGGTTCAAGACAGAACAGTTGACCCCATAGCAGTAACCGGTAAAAAAGAACTGGCTAAAGCGGTGACCAAACATGACCCCAAACATAAAATGCAACTATCCGGGCCTAAATCCACGCTTCGACCCTCAGGGAAAAAACCATTGTGGCGATAGATTACACGCTCCATATATACACCCGCTGCAATTGGTAAGTATTGACGAAATATTCACTATGCAGTGTTGTAAATAAGTGGCTGGAAGATTTCCGGCCATTTATTTTTTGCGCCGGCGGAATACTGCAACTTTAAATTTTCAAGGCTTCATCCAACATTTATAATTCTGCATTGTAATATTGCATATAATGAAAATATTACTGGCAGAAGACGAACCCAATGTTGCCGGGCTTATTAACAAAGGCCTGGTGGAAAAGGGTCATAGTGTAACCGTTGCGCCCGATGGGGCACTGGGGCTTGATATTGCCCTCAGCAACAGCTTTGATGTGATGATACTGGATATCATGCTGCCTAATATGAGCGGCATGGAACTCTGCAAGCAACTGAGGCAAAAAAATATTTTCACTCCTATATTGTTTCTCACAGCGCTTGGCACTACCGAAAATATAGTAGCCGGTTTAAATGCCGGCGGCGATGATTACTTAGTGAAACCTTTTAAGTTTGCGGAACTGGAAGCCCGGCTAAAATCGCTGTACAGGAGAAAACAAATGCTGCAGCAGGAAGATGAGAGTACCTCTTTTGGCAATGTATCAGTAAACCTGTCCAGTAAAATTGTTACATATGGCGGCGAACAGGTTAACCTCACCTCTACCGAATACAGGCTGCTCGAATACTTACTTAAAAACAGGAACAGGGTGGTGTCGAGAATTGAGATACTGGAGCATGTGTGGGGTATTGATTTAAATATGGGTACCAATGTGGTGGATGTATATGTAAATTACCTGCGTAAAAAAATTGATAAAGACCCTGCTCATAAAGTTATACAGACCGTGATTGGCATGGGTTATATGCTTAAAATGTAAAGACGCTTCCGTGAAAATACAAACCAGGACCACCATACTGTTCACAGTTATTACAGCCGTGTTTTTTATTGCGCTGGATATAGTGGTGTATTATTTTATCAACGAGGCAGCACAAAACGACTTTAACAAACGGGTGGAACTGAGGGCAAAGATCTCTGCCAAGTACCGGTTTGAAAAAAACAAAGTTTCGGCAGAAGCATTTCAACAGCTTCAAAAACAATACCTCGAAAAACTGTCGCAGGAAAAAGCATTTGTATTTGAAGCAGACTCTGTAACAGGGAAATTCAACAATCATTCTCCCAAAGAAATAAGCAATGCCTATTTGCAGGAGATACTGCAGGCAGATGGGGCCACCGTATTCAAGCAAACCAAGTTCAGGCATTATGCCGGCCTGCTGCATAAAGACGAAAGGGTAAACCATATCATAATTAAATCCGCCACCAATCTATATGGTCTTGAAGTAATGGGCGACCTGCGGAAGATCATGATCACCACCTTGCTTTTTTCTATTGCTGTAAGTTACCTCGCCGGACAATACTTTGCCAAACGTACCTTCAGGCCTTTCCGCAGTATTACCAATAAAGTAAAGCAGATAAATGAAAACAACCTGCACCTGCGGCTGGAAGAAACGGGTGGCAAAGACGAGATAGCTGAACTTACACAAACTTTCAATAAGATGATCGATCGTATTGAAATGGCCTTTGAAACACAGAATAATTTTATCAGCAATGCCTCTCACGAATTGCGAACGCCACTCACTGCTATTGCTGCCGAAGCAGACTTTGCACTGTCAAAAGAAAGGAGCGCCGCAGAATACCAGCACAGTATACAGCACATCGTATCACAATCTGAAAAACTGCAGCAGCTTATCAAAGGCCTCCTGGATCTTGCACAAACAGGGTTTGATGGCAAAAAACTAAGCTGGGAAAAGATCAGGCTCGACCAGCTGATATTTGATGTAAAAGCCAATGCAGATGCTATAATGCCGGAAAATAATGTGGCCGTGTCTGTTGACCATTTTCCGGAAGATGAAAATAAAATGGTGATCACGGGCAATTACGATCTGCTTAAAATTGCCATCAGTAATATTGTGCTGAACGCCTGCAAGTATTCCAATAATAAAAAAGTAGTGCTTCACCTGAAATTTGAAGACAGCTTTGGCAGGATAACAGTTACAGACTATGGCATTGGCATACCTGCGGAAGATGTAAAACATATCTATGTACCCTTTTTCCGTGCGTCTAATACCCGGCCTTATGAAGGATATGGTATCGGCATGCCGCTGTCGAAAAATATCATCCGCCTCCACAAAGGGAAAATTGAGGTGAATTCAAGAGAAAATGAGGGCACAGTGGTGGAAGTGCTGCTGCCGATTGGGTAAGCATTTTAATCATTTTCTAATTTTCTAATTTCTTTCTAATAACATTCTAATACGATTGTCATTTCGTTCTTAGTGCGTCTTAATATGCCTGGAGCATTTTTGTACTCTAAACAAAACGATATGACAAACATACTCATCCCAACCGATTTTACTGCTGCCTCCCTGCAACTGGCAGAACAGGCTGTACTGGCACTGGAAACAAAAAATGCCACGGTTATTTTATTTCATGCTTTTGAACTGCCCACATCAGAGTACGAGCTACTGTCGCCAGGAAGACCAAAACCATATGCCACCCTGGTAACAGACAATTTCCGGCAGCTGTGCAAGCAGTTTAAAGACCAGAACCCGAAAGCTGTAAACAAAATATGCTTCAAATTTATGGAAGGCAGCAGCGCCCCAATGTTCCGCAATTTTGTGGATGCCAATGAAATTGATATTATCGTGTGCCCCGATCACTACCAGTTTGCACCTGTGCACAAGCAAAGCGTTGACCCAAGACCGTTATTTAAGAAAAGCGGTATAAAGGTAATACGTGAACTCGGTCAGCGTAAAAGAGAAACCGTTTACCAGGGAGTGGAAATGCCACTGCAGGTTGCGATGGCTGCCAACTAAGCAATACAAGACCCGGTTTAAAAATGAAAACAAAGACGATCAACTAAAAGAAAGGTTATGCTGTTAAAGAAGAATATTCCATTTAGCTATGTATTTGGAAAAATAAAATACGAAATGCTGGTGATCACACTGTATGCATCATTGATAGCAGTACTGTACAATAATTATCACCTCACCCGTATCACCATACCGATTGCAGTGCCTACCATACTCGGCACCGTTATATCCCTGTTGCTCGGTTTCCGGAGTAACCAGGCATACGACAGGTGGTGGGAAGCAAGACATATATGGGGCGCTATTGTGAACGACTCGAGGACATTGGGCAGACAGGTGATGAATTTTACACACGACAGCTATGACAACGACAATATCAAAGCCTTCCAGGACAGGATGATACGGCGTCAGATCGCATGGACCTACAGCCTTGCAAAACACCTCCGGGGGCAAAAATGTAACCGGGTACTGGAAAAATACCTGGATAAAGAAGATATTGAATATGCCTGTGCCATCGACAATGTTCCCTCCGCATTAATGGACCTGATGGGACGGGATCTTAAGATGGCGCTGGAAGAGGGATGGATAAACCGGTTTCAGCAGGTAGAGCTTGACAGGACGCTTACCAGGCTGTGCGATGCAATGGGAAAATGTGAAAGGATAAAGAACACCATATTTCCTGCCACCTATAGCCTGTATATACACCTAGCTTTATTGCTGTTCATTGCGTTGCTTCCTTTTGGAGTAATAGAATATTTTGGCATGTTTGAAGTTCCGTTGGTAGTAGCTATATCAGCAAGTTTCCTGCTGATAGAAAAAATGGCGATTCACTTGCAGGATCCCTTTGAAAACAAACCAACGGATACCCCCATGACAACCATTGCCCGCAGTATTGAAAATAACCTGCAGCAATTGTACGGGCTGGAAAAAAGCTATCATAAAAAAGGCGGCAGAGAATTATTGGAACAGGATCCGGAAGAATTTGGCCAGCAGCCGGCGGCCCAAAAAGTTTATTATGTATTGTAGCGCTTTATTGGTTTATATGTAAGGTAAAAAACCCCTTCCTTTTTAAGAAGGGGATTTTTATTTGGCTCTAAAAATGGCAAATGCCCGGTCTTCTTTTGTAAAGCCCACTTTAGGATAATACGTCATCGCCTCGGGAACTGACAGCAGTAATATCATTACTTCCTCTCCAAGCCTGCTCCTGGTGAAGTTGATCAGCTTTCTTCCGATGCCTTCTTTTTGATAACCTGGCGCTACTGCAAGATCAGACAGGTAACAACTCCAGCACCAATCTGTAATACATCTTACAACGCCAACTAAAATATCACCATCCCATGCGGTAATTATGAGGTTGGAATTGTCGTACATCTTTTTTATCCTGGCCTCATCATCGGTTGGTCTTGGCAAACCGGCATTCTTGTACAATGCAATGATGTCTTTTGCAACAGGGGTTATATCGTCTTTATAAATTACGGGCATGTGTAACTGTTTAATGTAAAAACGGGGATCCAAAACTACACATTAATAGATACCAAAAAGGCCGGATAGAAATCCAGCCCGGTTAAAAGCCATCCTATGAAAGGAATCGGCTTATAGACTGTAACCGGAACAAAATGGTTGCAGTTTTTTTATAATGTTGACAGGATTGTGCTGCGTGCAAAGCTTACATAATGACAAAAAAAATAAGGCCTGCATGGTGTCGCAGGCCTTGTATATTTTCATTTTACCGATCCGTTATTCTTCATCCTCATCTTTTCCTTTTTTCTTTTTTTTCTTTGTCTTATCATACAGCTTTCTTGTATTCGCCAGCAGGCTCAGAAACTCCTTTTGCAGGTAGTCGTTGGCGTTATGAGCATGGAGTGCCATGCTTTCCATTTTAGTCCAGTCGGAAGTTTTTGGCGGCAGGTACTTACTCTGCCGCAACTTCATACCAAACATGGCAAGAGTGGCTGCAAACTGCAGTTCTTTATTGGCAGCTTCAAATGCGCTTACTTCACCATTACATTTATACAACAGGTGTTTTTCTGTTTTAGTGTTGGATGGTGTATAACGAAGATCCACTTCTGCAATGGGTGAATGCTGAGCAGATAAGTTGAAGATACTGTCGTTGGCCATAGCAGGCGTATATTCAAAAACAGCCATTACACTGTTCCCACTTCCAATTTCGCCGCCTTCGAGCGTACCGGTACTGTCGGCAATAGCATCTCTTTTATTGTCGAAACCAACCAGCCGGTAGTCTTTTACCAGCGACGGGTTAAAATGCACATTTAAAAAAACATCATCTGCCACAGAGTAAAAAGTCTGTGTTACTTCCTTTACCAGTACTTTTTCAGCTTCCTTAATATCATCGAGATAAGCATAATTACCATTCCCTCTTTTTGCCAGCGTTTCCAGCTTTGAATCTTTAAAATTACCCATCCCCACACCCAGGCAGGTGAGGTACACACCACTTTGACGTTCTTTTGTTACAAGTGCTTCCATCGCCTCTTCGCTGGTTTCACCTACATTAAAATCCCCGTCGGTTGCAATGATCACCCTGTTGTTGCCATTCCGGATAAAGGAGCGCTTGGCGATCATATAAGCCAGCCGGATAGCAGATTCGCCGGGTGTATCACCACTGGCTGTAAGTTCTTCTATTGATTGTATGATCTTTTGCTTTTCGGCACCGCTGGTGGGTTGCATCCACACCGCAACAGCGCCTCCATAAATAACAATCGATACGGTGTCGGTTGCACGCAAATTTTTCACCAGCATTTGAAAAGCCGCTTTTACCAACGGCAGCCTGTTGGGCATATCCATACTGCCGGATGCATCAATTAAGAAAACCAGGTTACTGGGTGGTACTTTTTCCAGGTCCAGTTTACGGGCATTGATATTGAGGTACATCAATCTTTTGCTGGCGTCCCAAGGACAGGTTGACTGATTGGACTCTATCCTGAAGTGCTCTCCTTTTTCCGGTTCCTTGTAATTGAGGTTAAAATAATTAAGCAGTTCCTCTATCCGCACTGCATCGGGTGGCACCACGCTTTGCTGGGCTACAAAACGCCTGATATTGCTGTAAGAGGCCTTGTTGATATTTAAAGAGAATCCCGTGTTGGGAAATTTCTCTGCATTTACCTCCTCATTTTCTATCAATGAAAAGTAAGATTCATCGCTTACAAACCAGGAGTATTTAGAACCGAATTTATTGTCTTTTGTAATAGAGATGAGCTTGGGCCGGTTCTTACTGGCGTTGGCCGAAAGCTGCTTTAGCGTCACTTCCAGGTATTTGTCGGAGCTGATGGCTGCCGTCAGCGATTCGTATCCATCCACAGTTAAAGTGATAGAATCTTTTTTTACCGTACTGGTAATCCCAAAACCTCCACCTACGCCTGATTTATACAGCAGCCTGTCGGAATGCAGGCGGATATTTACATTCTGGAGATTTTCCCCTTTCTCGTTCTTTATGTCGCCACGCAGGTAATACTGACCACTAGCCGTTGTGATGGAAAAAGACACGAGGATATAAACAAGCAGGTTCTTCAAAAAGGGAAATATTATACTAATTTAAAATACTAGCTGTGAGAACGCAAAAATGCGGTTTCTATTGTGTATCACTCTTCCACCAACTGGTAAATTTCTGCCAAATTTCTGCCTTGCCCGTCATAATCAAGGCCAAACCCAAGCAGAAATTTGTTGGGCACACTAAAACCGACATAATGCACTTCGAGTGGATGCTCCAGCGCCTCCGGCTTCTGCAGCAGGGCTGCAATGGTTAATGAAGCGGGTTGCTGGTTGTGCAATTGGGGCAAAAACTTGGTAAGCGTATTACCTGTATCCACAATATCTTCAATGATCACCACATGCCTGCCCTCTAAAGGTTCATCCAGGCCAATAGAAGTGATCACATTGCCGGTGGATTTGGTGCCCTTGTAAGAAGCCAGTTTAATAAACACTATTTCTGCCGGACCTTTTATATACTTGAACAGGTCCGAGGCAAACATAAAAGAGCCATTGAGTATAGCTATAAAAATGGGAGTCCTGCCTTCGTAGTCCTTTGTGATCTGTGCTGCCATTTCTCTTATACGAACATCTATTTCTGCTGCCGTAATAAAAGGGCGGAATTTTTTATCAAGTACCTGTATGATCTCCATAAAAGATAGTTGGGGTTACCGTAAACGTGAGTTATTATTTTGAAACGATTAATTGCTGGCCGATACTGAGGTTGTCGGAACTGAGGCTGTTCCACTCTTTCAATTGCTGAACCGAAACCCCGTATTTTTTTGATATACCATACAGTCCTTCTTTGGGCTGCACTTCGTGGTATTTTATTGAAGAACCTGCCACCGGTTTTTCTGCAGGACGCTGCGCTTTTGCCATCGCCAGGTCTTTGCCAGGCTGCAGGTACAATGTGGTACCTTCTTTAATAACGGTGTTTTTTGTAATCCCGTTGTACCTGGCCAGGTAGTCTAACTGAATACCATTTTGCTGGGCAGCATCCAGCAAAGTTTCGCCGCTTTTGCAAACATACAATGCTGTATTTCCCTGTATGGCTTTACGCTGAAGATAAACAGGCTGATCTTTTGACAACAGTCCATCCTGCATAAAATCATTGTACTCCAGTAACGTAGAAAGATCTATATTTTGCCTGGTGGCGATCGCAAGCAATGAGGTCCCTTTTTTAGCCATGATACATTTTACCTGGTTGATATGAACGATCCTGTCAAAGTCTGATCCCTCCGCAGGCACAATGTCTTTGTTGCTTACATTTTTTGCATAGGATGCAGTCTCCTCCTCTTCATTGTACACAAAGGGCACTTCCTTGTCGTCTTCAAACTGGCTCTTGTCGTACTTAGGCATGTCACCGATGGCAACCAGAGAATATTGCTGCAGGTTATATTTTTCAATTGTCTGAATCAGGATCACCGGGTACTTGGGATTGGTGGCATAGCCAGCTTTTTTTAACCCATACGCCCAGCCCTTGTAATCTGCAGGGTTTAATTCAAACAAAGAGGAATAGCGCTGGTTACCCCGGAGATAATTGCTGTGATCACGGTACGATTCTTCAGCAGAAGTATAGGTACGAAAGCATTCGCCTGGTGCATCATCATCATGACTTACGCCTCCGCCGGTCCAGGTGCTTTTACATTTGATACCAAAATGATTGTTAGATTTTTTTACCAGCACACTATTGCCAAACTCTGATTCATGCAACCCCTGCGCCAATGTGATGGAAGCAGGCACTCCCATTCTCTTCATTTCCCGGATAGCATAATCTTTAAACTTTTCAATATACTGTTCGGGGGTAAGATTTTGTGCGGTGCCGCCCTTACAGGCAATCACCAATACAGCAAAAGCAAATAATTTTTTGACCATTGTTTTTCGTTAGTATAGATTATCAAGATAGTTGGAACGATCAATTACTTCTTTCTTATAAAACTGAGGCCATCTCTCACGGTAAGCAGTACCTGCTCTACCCGGTCATCATTTTTCACCAGCTCATTAAAAGCATGCATGGCTTTGGCATTCTTACCACAGATCTCTTCCTCCAGCACCTGCCCATGAAACAGCACATTATCCGCAATAATCAGTCCGTTAGTCCGCAGGCGTGGCAAAATTAACCCGTAATAATCAATATATCCTGTTTTATCTGCATCAATAAAGGCGATATCCCAGGTTTCTGACAGGGCAGGTATAATGTTCCGGGCATTGCCGACGTGTAATTTTAACTGCTTTTTATAAGCTGACCGGTTAAAAAAACCGCTGGCGGTTGCTGCATCCTCTTCTCTCAATTCAATGGTATGCAATTGTCCCCCTGGCTGCAGTCCTTTTGCAAGACACAGCGCACTAAAGCCTGTAAAAGTGCCCACTTCTAAAATACGCAGGGGTTGAAGCAAGCTACTGATCATTGAAAGCAATGCGCCCTGTACCTGACCGCTTAGCATATGTGCATGCGGGTGATGCTGTTCTGTATATTGAGTGATCTCTTTCAGCAACGCATCCCCTTCTTCAGAAAAGCGGGCAGTATATTTTTCTGCCAGCCCATTTACTAATTCATCCATACATCCATTTTTATAAACCAATTCATCCAGGCAACAATGCCTCCTGTTGGCGGAATAAAGGTATTTTATCAGCCAGTGAATTAAAAAGTTTTTAACAACTGCCACAAGGAGAAACCATGGCATTATTCCTGCTAAGAAATCCCCTGTAATGCAGGACAGCACTGTCACATGACAAAATAATCTAACCAATCCTGCGTTATTGAATAATCCAAACTGTAAAAACTAAAACTTAACCATATGCAATTCTTATTTGGCGCCAAAGAAAACCGCTTACGCAACTTTTTGATCTGCCTGGGAATGACCTTTGCAGCCTTCCTCTCAACTTTGTGGGTTTATATGGGTTCTTAAACCTTTCTTTTCTTCGAAATACTCAACAACCCGATGAATGTAACTATCCCATTGAGGATGAGTATTTCTATACCGATTTTGAAACCCCTGAAAATTGAGGCGGATATGGTTTTCAGTTCCACAGCTGTAGCTTCGGAAAGACCAAAACGCTTGATGAACCATTCTGGATTGTTCAACAGGTCGATGCCGGATATGATCAATGGAGACAGCAGGCAAACCACCAATGCATATTTGTCAGTTATTGTGCGCTTAGTTAATATTCCAAATGCAAAGAGCCCCAGCAGCGGCCCGTAAGTATAGCCTGCCACTTTCAGTATCACTTCAATGATGGATTTGTCATCTATCAGCTTGAACATCATTACCAGCAAAAAGAATATAACGGCAAAGCATAAATGCACAAACAACCGGGTACTTTTCTTTTCTTTCTCTGTAAGGTTGTCCTTCTTCTTTAGTCCAAGTATATCAATGCAGAAAGAAGAGGTAAGTGCCGTCAATGCACCGTCTGCACTGGGAAACAATGCCGAGATCAGCCCGATGATAAAAATGACAGAGATCACCGGACTCAGGGTTTTACCCAATGCCACAGAAGGAAAAAGATCATCTCCTTTTATAATGCTGCCGGTTTGTGCTGCATACAGGTAGAGCAAACCACCCATCAGCAAAAATAAAAAGTTCACGAGCAGTAAGATGGTACTGAGCGTGAGTACGTTTTTCTGGGAATCTTTTAAGGTACGGACACTGATGTTTTTTTGCATCATTTCCTGGTCAAGCCCCGTCATGGCAATGGTGATAAAAGCGCCGCCCAATATCTGCTTCACAAAAAAACCGCTGCTGTTTACGTCTGTATTAAATATGGTGGAGAGCTGGTTTGATTCCAGCGCATTTAGTGCAGACGAAAGATCCAGGTCAAGTTTATTCATCACCGTAATAATGCAAACAACAAGGCCCAGCAGCATGAAGGTGGTTTGCAAAGTATCGGTGTACACAATTGTTTTTACGCCACCCTCAAATGTATACAGGAGTATCAGTAATAAAATTACAAATGCCGTTGCCCAAAAGGGGATACCCATTTCTTTAAGAACAAAGATCTGAAGGATATTTACCACCAGGTACATTCTGGCTGTAGCTCCCAGGGCCCTGGATACTATAAAAAACAACGCACCTGTTTTATATGACACAGGGCCAAACCTGGATTCGAGGTAATGGTAAATAGAAGTGAGATTGAGTTTATAGTACAACGGCAGCAATATAAAAGCGATCACTAAATAGCCGAAAAAATACCCGATCACCACCTGGAAATACTGAAATCCGGCACTGCCAACTGTACCCGGTACACTTACAAATGTTACACCACTTAAAGAAGTACCGATCATACCAAAGGCCACCAGCATCCAGTTGCTGCTGCGGTTGCCGATAAAGAAAGAATCGTTATTAGAATTCTTACTGGTGAAATAAGCCACCACCAGCAACAATAAAAAATAACCGATCACAAAAGTGAATAATAGTGCAGGGGACATGCAGCAATTTTTATTTTAAAATAAAGTTGAAAATAGAGAAAAACTTTGTGTCTTTGCTTTTTTTTGTAACAGACCTGCCTGGCGGCAGACAGGTTACACAGATAAACACAGATTGCGAATGAGAAAAGCGGATTCTGATGCAATCAATCATCATTGAAATTGTATAAACAGCAAGAATGATCAAAGCAACATCCATAGTCGTTTTTTGTGGGAGCAAAAACGGAAATAATCCTTTGTATGCCACGCAGGCAAAAGAACTGGGGTTTCTTTTAGCAGCCCACTCTATCCGGTGTATCTATGGTGGTGGCAACAGGGGCCTGATGGGTACCGTGGCCAATGCAGTGCTTGAAAAAGGAGGAACTGTTACAGGTATTATTCCGGAACTACTGAACCAATGGGAACAAAAACACGATGAGATCACAGAGCTGATCATTGTGGAAAACATGCATGTGCGTAAACGCCTGTTGTATGAAAAAGCGGATGCTGCCATTATTTTACCCGGCGGCTTTGGCAGCATGGATGAATTATTTGAAATACTTACCTGGAACCAGTTAAGTATCCATGACAAACCCATCTACATTTTAAACACTGCCGGTTATTATGATGCCCTGCTGCAGCATATGCAGCACATGTACAATGAAGGGTTTCTTTATACCACCGTAGAAGATGCAGTAACGGTGATCAATACCCCGGAAGAATTATTTTTGTAGTTACCTGCGCCTGCTTTTCTGAAACAAGGGAATGTTGAAGCCGGCATTTACAACAGGATAAATTTCATTGGAGATGGTGCGGTAGGGAGAGTTTATATTCTTCAGCACATCAAAAGCCACTGAGAAATAATAGTAAGGCACATTACGTCCATCCTTGCCACTGGTATAGCCAAGCCCAAGTAACAGGCTGCCGGCGTTTACTTTTCTTACAAAATCATTGCCGGAGATAATTTCTTTTACCCTGATAAAATTATGCTCATACTGAACGGACGCAAATAAAAACTGGATAGGAAATATTCTTGCAAAGGCGCCTGGCCCAATGATCGTTTGCCGCACTTTATAATCTGATGCAATACTTTGGCTGGTATAGGTATATCCCAGTGAAATACCTGCGTCCAGCCATTCTGCCACACTGTAACCAAGTTGTGGCGTGGCTCCCAGCACTGTCACCCCATTAAAAAATCCAATATTCAGATTGCCGCCTGTAAACAGCATATCTTTTCTGAAACCACCCTGTTTTACTTCTTCATCCTCTTTTTTTTCTTCTTCCTGTGCCATAACTGAAAGGCTGCAAATTGTTGTGACTGCGATCAATAAGAATTTTTTCATAACGAGCTTTTTTTAATCAAATATTTTTCCTTTGTTTAAAATATTATTGGGGTCAAATACTTTTTTTATCCCCCTCATCAGGTTCAAATGAGTACTGGTAAACACAATATCCAAAAAATCTTTCTGCAATAAACCAATACCATGTTCTCCACTGATGGTGCCGCCCAGCGAATGCACCAACTCAAAAATGGATTTTAATGCAGGCAATATTTCCGGGTTATTAAGGCTGTACACACTCCCCTCTTTCCTGATCCGGATGTGCAGGTTGCCATCACCGGCATGCCCATAACAAACTGGATGAAAGTTATGTTCTTTTCCTAATTTTTTTACTCCCCTTATCAAAGCTGGCAACGCTGCCCTGGGAACCACCGTATCTTCCTCAATGGTATATCCCTGCAGTTTTACCACTTCGGCTACACGGCGGCGCAGCTTCCACAATGTTGCCTTCTGCTGCTCGTCATCTGCAAAATAAATTTCACCGCAATCATACTCCGTCAGCAGGCTGGCAATGGCTTCCATCTCATTCATTAAAGTATCCAGGTGGTTTCCATCCACTTCAATAATGAGGTGTGCCTCGGTTTTATCATCATTTGGTATCGTATGATCGTTTAAATAAGTACTTACAATTTTAAGTGCATCGATCTCCACCAGTTCCAATGCACTGGGTGTATAGCCTGCCCTGAAGATAGCACTCACTGCTTCGCCTGCTTTTTCCAATGAGTGGAATGGTACCAGCATCAGCAGCTCATGCCTGGGATGCGGCAACAGTTTTAAGACAATTTTTGTTACGATACCCAGTGTACCTTCGCTGCCAACCATCAGCTGTGTGAGATTGTAACCAGTGGAATTCTTTAGCACGTTTGCGCCGGTCCAGATGATCTCCCCTGTTGGCAATACCACTTCCAGGTTCAGCACATAGTCTTTTAGCACGCCATATTTTACGGCCTTTGGACCACCACTGTTCTCAGCAATATTTCCACCAATAAAGCAACTGCCCCTGCTGCTGGGATCAGGCGGATAAAACAATCCCTTTTCGTTTACCGCCTGCTGCAATACCTCTGTTATAACACCCGGTTCGGTGGTTACCTGCAGATTTCTTTCATCAATTTCAAGGATGGCATTCATCCTGTCAAGAGAGATCAATACCCCGCCTAACTGGGGCAACGCACCGCCACTCAGGCCGGTTCCTGCACCTCTTGGTGTTACCGGTATTGTATGTTCGTTGCAGATCTTAAAGATGCGGCTGATCTCGCCGGCAGTACGGGGCCGCACAACCACCTCCGGCAAAAACAATAAATTCTCCGTTTCGTCATGCCCATGTTTTTTTAACGCTTCTTCATCCACCAGCACATAATCATCACCTGCAATTTTCTTAAACTGCTCTATGTGTGCCAGTGTGAGTGTGGAAACGGTTCCTTTATGCATGCAAACTTTTTGCAAAAATCGGGGAAAATAAGGAGCTGATAAAATGATAAGTTACGCCAGGAATCAGTAAGTGAGTGTTGGACAAAGCACCTGCCTGCTGCCTGCATTTGGATAAAAGCCCCGCTTCATTAAATTGAATTCCTGTGCCCCTTGTGAATTATTAAAATTGCTGAGACCGGAGGTGGTTACGTCATAACTGAAAGTGAAACGGATATTACTGATCTCAAAACCTACCATTGGAACAATGGCATCGCCCTGGCGATAGTAAACCCCGGCCAGCAATTGCTTTTCACCGGCACCAGAAAGATTATAATTGGCGTTCATGCCCAGCATAAACTCAGCTGATTTTGCCTGGGTGGTATAATAAATATTGGGATTAACGATCACCCTGTTATTTACTTTTATAAGGGCATTGATAAACCCAATATGCCGCATGGGAATCCTGCTGTCGTCAGCTTCGGAAAAAAAAGTTTCCCTTGGCCGGTTGATATGATGAATGGAATAGCCGGCATTGATATAGGTATTCTCATTGGGAAAATAGGCATAATTAATACCTGCCTGCATATCAAAATAACTGATACTGCTGTTGACAAGGGTAACGGCAGAGGGTACGGTATTATCAAAAAACAAACCGTTGAACTGATCAGGAAATGTAAGCTTGGAAGGATCGAGTCGTTTATTGGCCCAGCCAACATTAAAACCTGCCGACAGCAGACTGCTCAATCCCAGCATCTGGTGGTAGGCTATTGAGCCATAAATTTTTGTAGAACGCAAACCACCAGAGCCGGCCTGGTCATTCATTATTAAACCACCTAAACCCAGCCAGCCATTATCCAGCTTGTCACGAAACACCTGGGCATCACCATACACACTAAGTGTTTTGTATGGTGCAGCCAGTATGGCCGCCCACTGGTTACGAAAATGAGCGCCTATCCTGTAATCTGCATCCGGTATAAAACCTGTATTGGCAGGATTGGTACTAAGCGGTGAATTAAAGAACTGGGAAAAATGCAGATCCTGCGCCTGTAAACAAAGCGACATTGCCATTGACAATGAAACCAGCCAACCTATTTTTCCTTTCTTTATCATAAACTAACGTTTATACCCACCTGCAAGATCAAAACAAATAATGTTGTACAAATGTTTATTCAATATACGAAATAAACCTTACCTCAGCAGGGTTATGTCGCCTGTTTTTCGCAATTTTTTACCATCTGTAAATTCTACATCCAGTGTATACGTGTATACATCCATCGGCTGCACAGCTCCTTTAAAAGTACCATCCCATCCCTGCTTACGGTTATTGGTATGGAAAACCAGCTGACCCCAGCGGTTATAAATTCTCCAGTCCATTTTACCAATTCCAAAACCTGCCACCGAAATGGCACTGTTGGGCCCAAACTTGCCTGGTGTAAAGGCATTGGGCAGATCCAGCAAGGGAATTACTTTGGCAGTAACCACTATTGGGAAAGTATCGCTGCAACCAGCTGCATTGTAAGCGATCAGGTTTACAGTAAACTCTTTCGACTCATTGAATGTATGACTTGGATTTTCGCTGGTGGATGTTTCACCATCACCAAAATCCCATAAATACCTGATAGCACCTGTAGACCTGTTGAAAAAATTAATGGGTTTGTTTTCTTCTCCGACTACCGGGTTGGCAAAACCGTCAGCAACAGGATTGGGGAGCACCGTAATGGTCAGCGCTGTGTCATCAATGATATTACAGGTAGATGAATCAATGGCTGTCAATCGTACCGTGAAGGTGCCAATTTGATTATACACTTTACTAGCCGGTTCAAACTCATTGGAAGTGGTGCCATCACCAAAATCCCAAATCCACTCTTGCCCACCAAGGGAATTGTTTTTAAACACCGGCGTGTAAGGCACACAACCTGTGGAAGGAGTTTCAAAAATGGCTTCCGTAACAGAACTGATACTGAGGGTATCAACAAAACAATCAGGCGAATTACACACAAAAGAATCTATTACGCATAGCCGGACGATGTACCGGCCTGTTGAAGCATAACTATGCACAGGATTGTAACTGATACTACCTGTATCGGTTGTGCCATCACCAAAATCCCACACAAAGCCTTTGTTATCGAAAGAACCAACAAAAGCCCTCGACAGGTTGGTAAACTGGTAAGAAAGATTTGTACAAGGAGGAATCTTTGCTTTGGCAAAACCAAGTGTGGCAAAGTTGGTGCTTACTTTTATTCTCTTATAGGCTGTGTCACGAACGTTGCAGGTGGTACTGTCTTCTGCAATCAGCATAATGTTATAGTATCTTTCATCCACACCGGCGGGTAAAGTATACAGATGGCTTGTATCTGAATTGCTGAAGAGGGTATCAATTTTTGAACCGTCGCCCCAGTTCCAGAAAAATCTTTGTGCTTTTGACAAGGAGTCAAATGCGTCCACCCTTAAAGGATTACAACCAGAAACTGAATTAGGGATGCCATTGATGATCGTTCTGATATTGGCACCTACCCCGCCAAAATTCATTTCTATTTTCACCATAGCATTGTTGCAGGAAGCAGAATTATTCCTTGGGCCCCATACATTGGGTGTTACAGGAAAAAACACACCTGGCGTATTGGCATCAGCGCAATTAGCACACATGGACTGGTAAATAATTCCATTGGCATCAAAACGGCTGGTTCCTCCATCCACATGATCTGTAAAGCCGCCAATTTGTCCAAAGTAACTTCCATATAACTGGCTACGGGCATCTTTTTCCAGCACAAAAAAGAAGAAGTCACTTCCGTCGGTTCTCGTTTGTACGGCACCGGCAGTGATTAAAAAGTCGAGCCCATTGGTGCCAGCATTGGGATATAATTTATTATTCTGCAGCACGCCGCCCCAGCCCGACACATACACGTTCTGGCACCTGTCAACCAAAAAAGCAACGGGAGAAATATTGGGAGATGCACTATTGGTACCAAACATGGTGGTATACACATAGGCAGACAGGTCTTTCTCCAGCTTGGCAATAAATTGTTTACCTCCTGCATTACCGAAAGTGGCGTTCTGCTTTTGCCAGTTTCCGGTGGAAGTACCCATAATATAGGGATATCCAAATTTGTCAAACTGCAGTCCATACACTAGATCTATCCCGTCAGCCGTGGTACTGTTATCATTGGTGCCGATATAAGTAGTTTTGAAAATTGCAGACCCGTCGGCGGCCATTTGTGTTACAAAGCCATCTGCTGCCCCTCCCTGGTAGGCAGGATAAATCACCCCACCCTTATTACCTGGCAGGTCGCCACCAGTGGTGGCACCACCAACATACAAAGTGCCATCGGTGGGACTTAACGCCAGTACAAAACAGGCATCATTACCAGCACCGCCAAAATAAGTAGAGAAGGTAACTGAAGAAAGGTTGGGAGGAAATCTGGCTACGATCCCATCCTGTTTAATGTATTGTCCGCCTCCTCCAAAATTTGTTTGAATAGAAGTGCCGATTACAGGGAAATTCTGAGACTGTGTGCAAGAGGCCAGGTAAATATTATTATTGCCATCCACTATCACTTCACTCCTGGCGTCATCACCATAGTTACGCCTGATATCATAAGCTCCCTCTGCCTGGCCGGGCACACCCAGGGTTGCGTATTTTGCCTTTATGTTTACGCCGTCATCACTGGTTCCGCCAAGCCGTATCGACCCGATCAATGCTGTACCAGTGGCATTCAGCTTTGTAACAATGATATCATAACCACCACCCGGACCAACAGGTGGTGTGGTAATGGGATAGCCGGTTCCTGCAGCTGCGGGTGAATTGGTTCTGCCTGCTATTACCAGGTTGCCCTGGGCATCGCAGATAATACTATGCGGCTGTTCGTTGCCGTTACCCCCGATATAGGTAGCGTACATCCTGTTTCTGCCGTTGGGCGACAGTTTCATGATCGCCATATCAAAAGGGCCATCCCTGTCAGCCGTACTGCCGCCATTATAGGTTACATCAAAAGCACCGGGTGAAACAGGAAACCCATTTTCAAACACGATACCACCTGAATACATACTGCCATCAGGACCGGGCGTTGCAGTATAACCCCAGTTATCAGATATGCTGCCCGTAAATGAACAAAATATTAAAGTGGGATCTATCACGATCGTTGCTGAAGGATCGTAATCCTTCACCTTAAAACGAACCGTCTTTGTTTTTTCATCCAGTACGTATTTGCAGTCCAGTGTTTTCCTGCCTTCATTGGTTACCTGGTAGGTATAAGGATACAATTCCTTTATATCGCCAACAGAGGTACCGATGATCAGTTCTTTGTTCCTGATGCTTAATTTGTCAACTCCTTCATACCGCAGTGCGATATCGTCCGGATTGGCGCCGGGATGAACAATGATATCATATTTCAGTGTGCCCTGGTCGGTATAATAGCGCACATCGATATTCGGGTACATGTCACTGTAAGTAACAGCCTGGTACAGCCGGCATTCTGCCTGCCATTTGGATGGATCATTGCCTATAAAATAATTATTGTAGGTAGGCAGCATTTTATCAGGCACTGCTTTTACCAACCCGGATGCTCCTGTAAAGCTTACCCTGTAAGCATGCTGGCGTACGGTTACGGATGAAGAAATAAGTGGAGGAGCTACCGCTTTTGCTGTTGCATTCCCCGGGTCATGTGAATGGCCATGCAGCTGTTCAAATAACTGCTCCCTGTCTTTTTCATGCTGCAGCAGCACCGTAAAGCCCTGCTGCTGCAAAAAGAAAGTGCCATTGGAAATAGTACTCTTGTAATCCACTTCCTTTTGCCACTGGCCTTTGTTTTCTACAAACTGCATCTGGGCAAAAGAAACAGCTGTAAGCAATACAAAGAAAGCTGACAAGGGTACTTTACAATATCGTATAAAACGGCAAGTTTTCAAGCACTAAAAATTTTGATACAATTTAATGATAAATAACAAAAAATAAAGACAGTTGTTCTGGATGGCTATTTTTCACTGATACGGTTTTACGGCAATAACTACGATATTTTGCTCCAAACTGTTTTTGCCCGATGGGTTTGAAGATGGTTTTTCAACGGCAAATTTACTGCCATATTTAAATCCGGATCTTCTTCCAGAATACTGTTGGCTATTTCTTTAGCCACTTCCAACATGGTTTTATCCTGGATAATGCTTGCCAGTTTAAAGTTTAATTCACCACTCTGCCTGGTTCCTTCAATGTCGCCCGGGCCGCGGATTTCAAGGTCTTTTTCTGCTATTTTAAATCCATCATTGGTGGCACACATGATATTGAGTCTTTCTCTTGCATCTTTGCTCACTTTAGAGCCCGTTAATAAAATGCAAAAACTTTTTTCGCTGCCCCGGCCTACTCTTCCCCTCAGCTGGTGCAATTGAGAAAGGCCAAATTTTTCGGCACTTTCTATCACCATTAGAGATGCATTAGGAACATTTACACCCACTTCAATTACCGTGGTGCTCACCATGATCTGAGTATCATTTTTCACAAACCGTTGCATATTGGTTTCTTTTTGTTCTGCCGGCTGCCTGCCATGCACCATACTGATCCAATACCTGGGCTCGGGAAAAAACGACTTTACTTCTTCATAACCCTTCATGAGGTTTTCATAATCCACTTTAGAAGACTCCTCAATGAGCGGGTAAACAATGTATGCCTGCCTGCCTTTTGCAATTTCTTCTCTTAAAAAATCCATCACCAGGGGCCGCTTATTTTCAAAACGGTGAATGGTGTTGATTGGTTGCCGGCCGGGTGGCAGTTCATCAATTACACTATAGTCCAGGTCGCCATAGGCAGTAAGTGCCAGCGTACGGGGAATGGGCGTTGCCGTCATTACCAGCACATGTGGCGGTATGGTATTCTTTTTCCAAAGCGCCGCCCTTTGTGCCACACCAAATTTGTGCTGTTCATCCACCACTGCAAAACCAAGGTTCTTAAACAGTACTTTTTCTTCTATCACTGCATGTGTACCAATGAGTATATGCACAGTTCCCTCCTCACAGCCTTTTAATATTTCCTTTCTTGCTTTACCCTTGGATGAGCCAGTGAGCAATTTTACACAAACCGGCAGGTCTTTTAATAAATTTTCGATACTGTTGAAATGCTGTTGGGCCAGTATCTCTGTCGGTGCCATCAATACCGTTTGAAACGGCTGTTCATCTTCTGAACGCCTGTTATCCGTTGCCAGCAGCATACTCAATAATGCCACAATGGTTTTTCCACTGCCAACATCCCCCTGTAAGAGCCGGTTCATCTGCCTGCCGCTGCCCACATCTTTCCTGATTTCCTTCAACACCCTTTTTTGAGCATTGGTGAGTTCAAACGGCAGGTAGTTATTATAAAATGCAGTAAAGTGGTCCCCTACTTTTTCAAAACTAAAACCACGACTGAAGCGATGCCGCTCACTTCTTCTGATACCCAACCTAACCTGTGCAAAAAATAATTCTTCAAATTTTATCCTTCTCACCGCATGGTTGTACATTTCTTCTGACGAAGGAAAGTGAATATGACAAACCGCTTCCCATCTTGAAATGAAACGGTATTGTTTTATAATTGGTTCCGGCAAATTTTCAGGAAGGTCTTTGGCACTCAGCAGCTGCAGCAAAGCATAGGTGAGTTTTGCAAATGCCCTTCCATTCAAACCCCTTGCCTTTAATTTTTCTGTAGAAGGATAGATGGGATCCAAAAAACTTTTACCTGCAGCTTTTTCCGGTGAATAGGTCTCCAGTTCGGGATGGGTGATCTGTAATTTGCCATTGAAAGAACCGGTTTTTCCAAACACCAAATACAAGTGGCCGGTTTCCAATGTCTTCTGTATCCAGTTAATTCCCTGGAACCAAACCAGTTCAATTTCACCAGTATCATCTTTTAAGTAAGCCACCAGTCTTTTTGACTGACGTTCTCCCAGCACTTCAAAATAGGTGAGTTTGCCGGCTACCTGTGCATACTCTGTGCTATAGTTAAGCTCTTTGATCTTATCCACTTTTGTTTTGTCGAGGTGACGAAGCGGATAATGTTCCAGCAGGTCCTTAAAAGTAAAAAGCCCCAGCTCCTTTTTTAAAAGGTCGGCTTTTTGCGGCCCCACACCTTTTAAGTATTCTATGGGGCTTTGTAATATGTTGGAAGCTGTGCTGATGGGTTGATGATTTATACAAATATAAATGCAAAGAGAAAACTATTGCATACTTATACGGCGTGTCCACATATCATTTATTTCCTTTACCAATTCAATAAACCACTGCTGACTTTTTTACCGGTTCCGGAGCATCCTTAAAGTGCCTGTATTTCCCCATGATCATTCCGAAACAATAGATACCCGGGAAAACAATTTTTCTTACAAACCAGGGTATCTCCATCATATCATATTCTGACCGGTAGCGGGTGAGTAAATAAGCAGCATCAAAAACTGCAGGTTGGGGTGAGCCATTTTTATTTTGCGCATTAAAAATTGCAGAAATAAAATATACAAATGTATTGGCGGGTTTTAACCAGGCACTGCAATGCAGCACTTCATCACCAGCATTCCAGAAACGATGCGGTACCCCTTTTTTAAAAACAACTGATTCTCCTGCACTGGCAAATTGCTCCGGATTTCCTGCCAGCTGGTAGCCGATTGTCCCCCGCAATACCGTGAAGCCTTCATCCTGCAGCCAGTGTACATGCATGGGTGGTCCGCTGCTGGGCAGCACAAAATTTTCTCCCACAATTCTATCTCCATCTGCTTCCAGTATGAGTTGATGAAAGATCAGTGTTTCGCCAGCGCAATTTTGGATGCTGTGTGGAAATTGTAAGTTCATACCGGTTTCTTTTGGATCACAAAATTATTACCCGCTGCCGGAGGATGGAAGTTTGATCAACATCAACTGCAACATTGTTTACATGAATTGCATCCAGCAAATACAACCGGCAACCGGTACAGTTGCAAAAGAAGCCCTCATTAAAGGATTGCCTGGCCGTCACCGGGTATAAATTGTATAAACCCTGGCATGAATTGCAAAAACCGCTGTATGAAACAAAGCTGTTTATTCTGCTTCTTTGTTATTTTTGAAGCAAGCTTCTGTCCACATGCACCGCAAACTGCTTTTATATTGCTTTCTTTATTTTACCTGCTTGTATGCTTATGCACAGGAACGGCCTTACCTGTTTCAGCGGCTGAGCGTAAAAGACGGTTTGTTTGAAGAAACCGTTCACACGGTTCAGCAGGACTCCAAAGGTTTTTTGTGGCTGAATTTCAGATCGCTTATTCAGCGGTATGATGGATCCCGGTTTCTCAATTTCTATCCAGGCGAGCATTTGCCTGAGGGAAATATCAGGGCCATGGCCATCGATAAAAATAACAGGATGTGGTTGCTGAGTGGTGATGCCACATTGGGATACCTGGATCCCGATAATTTTAAGTATCACCCTGTTAAAGTAATTATTCCCAAAGGTTTTTACCACATTGTTACGGGTATGTATCTAAACAGGAATGATGAAGTGATGCTGGTGTGGGGCAACCAGGGTTTTATCACCTGCAGTAACAAAACAGGCCTGGCAGCAGCAGCTAACAATCCTTTTGCTTTACCTAACGGATGGACACCCCTGCATATGTGGCAGGATGATGCGTTGAATTTCTGGACAGGCACCAACAACGGGCTCGTTAAATACAATCCCATACAAAAAACAATTTCTTATAGCGGACATAATGAAGACAACGACCCCGTAATTACAGCTTTTGAAAAAGTAAAGCATGTAAATGCGCTTTACCTTGACCAGTTAAAAAATTTCTGGACGGTAACATGGGATGGAGGATTAAAAATACGCTCGTATAATATCAAAAGCGGCAAACAACTGGACTGGACGCAAAAAATAAATACAGCAGTTAATAAGTATTACGTTCCTTACGGTTTTATAGAAACTGCAGGCGGGTATTTATGGCTTACAGGCAGCAACCTGTTTTGTAAAATCAATACGGCAGGTGAAAGCGTGCAAATGATACCGCAGCAGTCTTCTGAGGAATACAGCATTTTGTATGATATGATCTTTACCATTTATGAAGACAAGGAAAAAAACATTTGGGCCGGCACCAACAAATGGCTGTTCCGGTTTAACCCGCAGGCACAATTGTTTTCTGTTATTGCAAACAGAACAGCCCCAGCCAGTGCGCCGGTATCAGCAGAAATAACCGATTTTCTTGAAACACAAAATGGAGAATTGCTGGTGAGTACCTGGGGCAGTGGCATTTTCTCGTACAACAAGGAATTACAGCCAGTTCCGTCCTCCAGTATATTTCAACAAAAAAGGATTGGCGGCACGATGGTATGGAGTATGATACAGCGGGCTAACGGTGACGTATGGTGTGGTATCCAGGACGGATGGCTGTATATTTTTGAGGCATCCACAAAAAAATTCATTCAACAGGCAACACCCCATGCAGGGGGCAAAACCATCCGCCAGCTGGCCCAGGACAAGAATGGCAATATCTGGATAGGAACACATGGCGGCGCACTGATACAATGGAATGCCACACTGCAAACATTTACCAAACACCTGCAGGTGCAAGCCCTCATTTCAAAACTATATGTTGACACCCGTAACCAGCTGTGGGTGGGTACCGACAGGGATGGCTTGTATTGTATGAACAGCAGTACCGGTAACATATTGCAGCATTATACTTCTGCTGCACCAGAGAACAAAAAACTGCTCATCAACGGCGTGAGCGACATACTACAGTATGATGACAGTATGTTTTACTTTTCAGGCAATGGTTTGAATATACTTAATACCAACAGCAACAGCTTTACTTATTTTACTATTGCCAAAGCGCTGCCCAGCGCCAATATAAGTAACCTCGTAAAAGACAACAATGGCTTTATCTGGATGACGTCCGGTTCAGGTATTTTAAGTTATCATCCATCCAAAGCAAGGCTCAGTCATTATGATGCCAGGGATGGCTTGCCAAATTTCAGTTTCAGCGGTGGTGCTGCCGGTGTTTTAAAAAATGGCCATATCCTGTTTGGCACCAATAAGGATTTCATCATTTTTAATCCGGCGGATCTTACCAAACGCATTTATCTTCCTCCCAAAATCCATATTACAGGAATAGACATAATGGGAGAAAGCAAAAATGTTGATTCTCTTACCCGGCTTCCTGCCATTGTACTGGAGCCCCATCAAAACTCCTTTAGGGTGTTTATTTCTGCCCTACAATACAAGGACTACTCACCAATAAAATATATGCTGGATGGCATTGATAAAAGCTGGAAGAAGGCTGACAAAACAAATACCATTGAGTATAACTATTTGCCCCCGGGGAAATATACTTTAAAAACGGCGGGTTTCGGGGAGGATGGATCACCAGGGGAAATTACCTTACTCACGTTTTATATTGCTGCGCCTTTTTACCGGCAATGGTGGTTTTATGCATTGATAACACTGGCAGCAGGCGGCTTATTTTTCTGGCTTGACAATGAACGGGTAAAACGCAGGGAGAAGGAACAGAAAATGCGGGGCAATATTGCCGGCAACCTGCATAAGGAAGTGAATAAGGCACTCGGCAATATCAATGTGCTGAGCGAAATGGCGAAGCTGAAAGCAGATAAGGATATTGAGAAATCAAAAGAGTTTATTGAACAGATACATCATAAAAGCCAGCACCTGATCATTGCCATGGATGACATGCTCTGGAGCATCGATCCTGCAAATGACAGTATGGAAAAAACGGTGACCCGTATGCAGGAGTATATTGCTTCGGTCAATAGCCGTTACGCTGTGAACATTGTAATGCCGGTGGATGACCAGGTGAAAAAACTTAACCCCGATATGGAACTGCGGCATGAATTGCTGTTACTATTCAAGCATATTATCAGCAGCATTACAGCATCCGGAATAAAAGACTGCACTATCAATATGAGCACAGAAAAGAATCAGCTGGTTTTTAATTTTGATTGCAATGACAATGACTGCCGGCAGCAACTAAACAACCTGATGCAAAGCAGGGAAACAGGTGAGCGGCTTAAAATGCTGTTTGCGGAATGGGAAAGTAAAAGCAGCGTTGAAAAAAGGGTGCGGCTTAGGATACCAGTGTAGAAAACAAACACTGTATACAGTACGGGTAACCGCATCTTCGCCTGGTATTGAATGTATCCGTAATGCAGCCCCTGGATAAGTTTTGAAAAGTAAACCAGGTGTTGATCACTCAAAACGATATCCCCTTAAAAAATCCTCCACATTCATCTTTTTCTTTCCTTCCAGCTGCAGCTCTTTCACCAGAATAAATCCATCTGCACAGGCAAGCTTTAAAAATGTTTTTCCATCAGTGTAAATGGCCGGGACACTTTCACCGACTCGTACAACATTGGTGGAGGCTTCGTCAGGGTTCAATTGACTCAAAGCGCCCTGACCCTGTAACTCACTTTTAAAGATCTTCATCATCTTGCCATTCAAAAAAGTAAACGCACCAGGAAAAGGAGACAAACCACGAATGAGATTGTGTACTTCGGCAATGGTTTTATTAAAATCTATTTTGCAGGTGTCGGTGAATATTTTAGGCGCATGTTTTAGTTGTGGCTGGTCAATGGTGAATGGTGAATGGGTTTCAGCGGTACCAGGCTCTCCCATTGCCCCCTGCGGTCTCTCCTCCAGCGACCCATTTGCCAAACCTTTTACGGTTGTTACCAAAAGCGCAGCCCCAATCTCCTTCATCCTGTCGTGCACTTCACCTGCCGTTTCATTTTCTCCAATTGCAAAGCTTTGCTGCAATAAAATATCGCCGGTATCAATTTCATGTTTCAGTTTAAATGTAGTTACTCCTGTTTCTTTTTCTCCATTGATGACCGCCCAGTTGATGGGAGCAGCACCCCGGTATTGCGGCAACAGACTTCCATGTACATTAATGGTGCCCATGGGCGGCATATTCCAAACCAGTTCCGGCAACATGCGGAAGGCAACTACTATCTGCAGGTCGGCATTCAATGATCTTAACTCAGCTAAAAATTCCGGGTTCTTTAATTTCTCTGGCTGAAGGATGTGCAGGTGATTCTCCACCGCATATTTTTTTACTGCGCTTTCGGTGAGTTTCATGCCGCGGCCTGCTGGCTTATCCGGAGCCGTGATCACGCCAACAATATTGCAACCTGCTTTTACTAATGCATTCAAAGAAGCAACCGCAAATTCAGGCGTACCCATAAAAACGATTCGTAAGCTGTTAAAATCCTTCATGGCTGCGAAGGTAACAAAGCGTTTAATAAAAAGTGGCACGCTGAGCTGCAGAGGCCGCTGAGGTATTTGATTAAGAATGGTTTCCGCTGCGTTCTCCGCCTCCCTGTGTGCCAAAATCCAAATAAAATTTTTCTTTCCACTATTCAACCCTATATTTAAAAAACGATTGTATTGCCCCACATTTTAAAACCAATTCTTCTATGGCAATACGGGTAGCGATCAAACATAAAACTGTATATTCCTACGACCGGCTGGTGGGTCTGTCACCGCATGTATTCCGTTTGCGGCCGGCTGTACATTCAAGAACGCCTATCGAAGCCTATTCTTTTAAGGTTGAACCGAAAGACCATTTTATCAACTGGCAACAGGATCCCTTTGGTAACTGGCAGGCAAGGCTGGTATTTCCTGAAAAGACAAAACAGCTTTCCATTGAAGTGGAAGTGATTGCCAACCTGCAGGTGATCAACCCATTTGATTTTTTTGTGGAAGAATATGCAGAGAATTTTCCTTTTAACTATCCAACTCATTTAGCAAAAGAACTGGCACCCTATCTTGAAATAAAAGAAGATGGCGCCTTGCTGCAGCAATGGGTGAAAAAAAATATTGACCTCAACAAATCACTCCGCATTGTTGATTTCCTGGTTCATGTGAATCAACAATTAAATAAAGACATTGCTTATTCCATCCGCATGGAACCCGGCGTGCAAACACCCGATACCACACTTACCAAAGCGCTGGTTAGTTGCCGTGACTCTGCCTGGCTGCTGGTACATATTTTACGCCATGTGGGAATGGCAGCCCGTTTTGTATCTGGCTATCTCGTTCAACTAACTGCAGATGAAAAATCACTGGATGGGCCAAGCGGTCCGGAAAAAGATTTTACTGATCTGCATGCCTGGGTGGAAGTATATATTCCGGGTGCAGGCTGGATCGGGTTGGATCCCACCTCCGGTTTATTTGCCGGCGAAGGGCATATACCGCTGGCGGGTACCCCGGATTATGCCAGTGCTGCCCCTGTTGTAGGCAGTACAGACGAGTGCAACGTATCCTTTGCTTTTGAAAATACCGTCACCCGTATTTATGAAGACCCAAGAGTGACCAAACCTTTTACCGAACAACAATGGGCATCTATCAATGAAATAGGTTACCAGGTAGATAAACACCTGGAAGGCTTCGATGTAAGAATGACCATGGGTGGCGAACCAACCTTTGTTTCCATTGATGATATGGAATCAGACCAATGGAATACGGCGGCGGATGGTAAAGAAAAGCGGATGTTATCACATGATCTCATTTTCAGGTTACGGGAAAAATTTGGTCCGCATGGCTTGATACATTACGGACAAGGCAAATGGTATCCCGGCGAACCCTTGCCACGCTGGCAATATGGATTGTTCTGGAGAAAAGACAATTATCCTGTGTGGAAAAATATTGACCTGATCGCCCATGAAAAAACAGCCAGGATCTGCACACCAAAAGATGCGGGTATGTTTGCCCATGAACTGGCTAAACATTTGGCAGTAAGTGCAGAGAATGTAAGCCCGGCCTATGAAGATGTATTTTATTTTTTATGGACAGAAGGAAAGAACCCGGTGAATGTGGATCCGTTAAAATCAAATTTAAAAGATCCACAGGAACGGAGAACATTGGCACAATTACTTAATCAAGGGTTGGGTGATCCAGTTGGTTATGTATTGCCGCTGCGGTGGAACTACTGGGATAAAAAATGGCTGAGTTGTAAATGGATCTTCAACAGGGAATATTTGTTTTTGGTGCCGGGTAATTCACCCATCGGGTTACGCTTACCGCTGGAATCTTTACCTGTTTTACCAAAGAACAAAACACCACAAACCGTAGAACGAAGTTTATTTGAAACTTTGCCCTCACTGGAGCGTTTTCATGAAACCATCATTGACCGCTATGGTAAGGTATTTGAGAACAATGAACCACTGCAACGCATACACGAAAAAGAGGAAGATGAAAAAAAGAAACCCAATGAAGTAAAAACCAAAGCTGCAGAAGAGCCTGCGCCGGAAATCACCATGGAAGTGGAAACCATCCGCACTGCCTTGAGTGTGGAAGCAAGGGAAGGCATCCTGTATATCTTTCTTCCGCCGATGGATTACCTGGAGCATTACCTGGATATGGTTGCCTCCATTGAAGCCACGGCTACCAGGTTACAGATGCCCGTTAGGATCGAAGGGTATGAACCGCCCCGTGATAACCGCATGGAAAGACTGGTAGTATCACCGGATCCCGGCGTGATTGAAGTGAATATACATCCGGCTAAAAACTGGGCGGAGCTTTGCCACAATACAGAAACCCTGTACGAACAGGCACGCCTATCCCGGCTGGGCACAGAAAAATTTATGCTGGATGGCAGGCATACCGGCACGGGTGGTGGTAATCATATTACTATTGGTGGTGCCACGCCAGCCAATAGTCCGCTGTTGAGGAGACCTGATCTGTTAAGAAGCCTGATCACCTTTTGGCAGCATCATCCCGGCTTGTCTTATTTGTTTTCTGGTTCCTTTATCGGCCCTACCAGTCAGGCACCCCGTTTTGATGAAGGCTTTGAAGACCGCCTGTATGAAATGGAAATTGCATTCAGCCAGGTGCCTGAAAAAGGCTTTATTCCTTTCTGGGTTACAGACAGAATTTTTCGTCACCTGCTCACCGATATCACCGGCAACACCCACCGCTCCGAATTTTGTATTGATAAATTATATTCGCCGGATTCTTCTTCCGGCCGTTTGGGCATTTTAGAATTCCGTGCCTTTGATATGCCGCCGCACAAGCACATGAGCCTGCTGCAGATGCTGCTCATACGGGCACTGATAGCCGCTTTCTGGCGCAAGCCTTACAAACACAAACTCGTTCGCTGGGGCACGGCTTTGTATGATAAATATTTACTGCCTTATTATGTGGAGCAGGATATTGCCGATGTGGTGGACTACCTCAACGATGCCGGTTATGCGTTTGATAAAAACTGGTTCAAACCCTTTGTGGAATTTCGTTTTCCGCATTATGGTTCGGTGGCCATCAAAGACATAAATATGGAGATACGCATGGGCATTGAACCCTGGCATGTACTCGGTGAAGAAATGAGCAGCGCCGGCACCGCCAGGTTTGTAGATTCTTCTTTGGAAAGAGTGCAAGTAAAAATAAAAGGCATCAATGAAAGCCGTTATATTTTATTGTGCAATGGTAATCGTGTACCCCTTACCGATACTGAAACCAAGGGTGAATTTGTTTGCGGTATCCGTTACCGTGCCTGGCAACCGCCGAGTGCTTTGCATCCCACCATCAGTGTGGACACCCCGCTTACTTTCGACATTATAGATACCTGGAATGGCCGTTCTATTGGCGGCTGCACTTACTATGTATCACATCCCGGCGGCAGAAGTTATGATACCTTTCCTGTAAACAGTTACGAAGCAGAGAGCCGCCGCATCAGCCGCTTTGGCAATACACAACATAGCCAGGGCGCACAATTTGTCAATCCTGCATTGTCTGTGCCGGCGCACTATGTAGAGCATAACCGGCAGCCATTTGTATTTGATGCCCCGGTGCCGGAGATCAACCCGGAGTTTCCTTGTACGCTGGATCTGAGGTTGAAGAAGGGGATGTAGCGGGCGGTGGTTTCTTATAGCGGCGGCATGGGCGACGCTCCGTTCAACGACAGGATACATGGCATCTTTTCCTCGTAGCCTGATAGGCACATTTATTGATTTCAGTTGGCCGTTAAGAATCAATTTTCACAACTATTTCTATAAATGAAACTTTTTAAATGTACGCATTGCGGCCAGCCGGTTTATTTTGAGAATACGTTTTGTGTGCAGTGTAATGCATCACTGGGTTTTGATCCGCAGCAGATGGAAATGCTGGCCCTGCAACCGGCAGCAGATAATTACGATGCATTGGAAGCATACTTTACTGCCGATAAATACAAATATTGCATCAATAAACAGGAGAACGTTTGTAACTGGCTGCTACCTTACGATAGTTCAGCTAACTATTGTATCGCCTGTAATCTCAACAATACCATACCCAACCTGAGCCAGCCCGATCACTGGACTAAATGGTCGAGGATCGAAGTGGCGAAGCACCGGCTCGTTTATTCACTCCTTCGTTTTCAATTACCCGTTACCAGTAAATTCCAGGACGCTTCCAACGGGCTTGCTTTTGACTTTATGGCAGAAGACAATACCGAAGAAGGAAAGCGTTTACTCACGGGACATGATAACGGGCTGATCACACTCAATATTGAAGAAGCGGATGATGCCATCCGTGTGATGGCGCAAAAGCAAATGGATGAAGTGTACCGTACTCTATTGGGGCATTTCCGCCACGAAATTGGACATTATTACTGGGATAGGTTGATAAGAGACAGCAACCGGCTGCAGTTATACAGAAATTTATTTGGGGATGAAACAGCGGATTATGAAGAAGCATTAAAACAGCATTATGGCAAACAGCCATCAGATACCTGGCGGATCAATTTTATCAGTGCCTATGCCAGCGCTCATCCCTGGGAAGACTGGGCAGAAACCTGGGCCCATTATCTTCATATAGTTGACACATTGGAAACAGCTTATTCATTTGGCGTAACGCTCAATCCTGCTATTGCAGATGTAAACAATGACATCAGTGCCAGCATCAATATTGATCCGTACACCACACAATCATTTACTGATATCATACAAAGATGGATTCCACTTTCTTTTATGATGAACAGCCTCAACAGGGCCATGGGTATGAAAGACTCCTACCCTTTTGTGATCAATGAACATGTGAAAGAGAAATTGAATTTTATACATGAAACCATACGTGAAGGAAAGCGATTACAGTAGTATAGGAAATATTCAATCAACCGCCGTCAGGGTTTGTCCCGATAGCTATCGGGACTGACGGGGTTGAGCTAACCCCGACGGTTGCTATCAGCCCCGTCGGCGGTTGATCAGAGACTCATAGAAATTTAAATAAACGATTGATTATTTTTTTCGGAAAAGAAATTGAAAATTTGCTTTCTCATTCCTCTACCCTTCTCACATCCACTTCCACTTTCATCTCATGCCTGCTGCTGCTCATAATAACACCTTTTAACGGAACAATATCAAAATAATCCCTGCCCCAGCCAACCGTGATGTATTGTTCATCAGGAATTTTATTATTGGTAGGATCAAAATCAACCCAGCCCATTTCAGGAATGAAAACGGAAAACCAGGCATGAGAGGCATCCACACCAGTGAGTTTTTGCTTTCCAGGAGGAGCCATCGTTTCAATATAACCGCTTACATATTTTGCCGGCAAACCCATGGCATGACAACAGGAAATACCGAGATGGGCAAAGTCCTGGCAAACGCCTTTTCTTTCCTTCATCACTGCAGACAGTGGTGTGGAAACAGTAGTAAACCCGGGCGTAAATTTAAAATCCCTGTAAATGCGTTGCATTAAATGATACACGGCATGGTACAGGGAAGCACCCGGGGTAAAGGACTGCAAAGCATACTCTTTAATCTCCTCCGTGGGTAATGTAAAATCTGTTGCAGCAACGAACTGCTTCTCTCCGATGTTTTCTCCTTTTGATTGCTGTAACACCTCCCTCACCATTTCCCAGGAACGATGACTGATGTTCCTTTCTGCAGGCACTTTACTTTTTTCGATGATAGAGTTAACGGTTACCGTTAGTTGCTGGTGCTCCTGCTCCACCACAAAATAATACACTTTGTTACCAAAAAAATCAATATGACTTTCCAGCACTTCAGGTATAGGTGAAATAGAAATATGGCTGCTCCGGCATTGCTGCGTACTGGTATCTCTTGGAGTAAGCATGGCAATATTATGACAGAGGCTCACCTGCTGGTGGTAACGATATGTGGTGGTATGTGTTACGGAATACAACAAGCTAGCTATAATAAGTTGGCGGTGAACAATTGTTTTTGTACCTGGCTGTGAGTGAAATATGTTTTAGAAACCAGTAAAGAAGTATTGACCAGTAAATTATATACTTTATCTAAAAAATCGTTCAGCACTTTATACTCCTGTGTGGATGGATCATGCTGTGCTAAAGCCGCTCCGTTCACCAGTTTCAATAAAGTATCTGCTTCCAGCATCAGCCTTTCCTGTTCGCTCAATGCGGCTTCCTTGTTATTTTTTGGCAAATGCCCGACATACCGCTTTATTTTATGCACCAGGTAGGCAAGTGACTTAGGATAATTCATATCCAGCAACAGCAATTCCAATGTCAGGGGTAACTGCAAATGATCCTGGTAAGTGTAGCGATAAGTTATAAGGCTCTGCGTTGCCGTTAGTACCGCCTCCAGCAACTCAAATTCTGTTTGGGCTGTTTGCTTTTTCTGAAAACTGGTTCTTAATAAAGTAATGATGTACAGCGACTGCTCCAGTTTGCGGCCAATGTCAAGCAGGTTCCATCCCTGTTCCCTGCGTACGCTTTCCCGGTTCATTCCCAAAAAAGCAAACATAGAGGTGTTGAGTGAATCAATGGTGCTGATCATTTTTAAATGTTCGGGCATGGGTTGCTGCCTGGCTTTTTCCCATTCTTCCTCCATCTGGAGTAAAACCCGCCAGGTATCAACCGCCCAAAAATTCCGGACACTATACACTGCATTTTTCAACAACAGCAGGTTATTACTCAGGCTGCCACTTCTTTTTTCATTGTACAGCACATCGGTCAGTTCTGTCCAGGGGTTGGAAAAAACCTGTTTGCTTTTCTTCCTGTCTTCTTCACAAAAACCGGGATAGCTGTAGGTACACTGTGTCAATAGCTGGAGCAACTGGTATTCTGTAGTGCTTTTTTCAATATTCAATACTTTACTGGACTGCAGCATTTTCTGCATCACGGTACGCTGCAGCCGGGCATTGTAGATAACTCTTTCAGTATAACGGCCCACCCAGAATAAATTTTCTGCGGTGTGACTGGGCAATGACCTCTTATGAACGGGGCAGGGTGATCCTTCTGTTCTTAATTGCAATGTAAGCGGATGCTGCTCTTCCTCATCGGCAGATAATACCCACGTATCTTTACTGATACCACCCAATTGATTGGAGATGACAAAACTATCTTCTGCACTATTCGTCCTGGTTAGTCCACCAGGCATTGCCATATAACTGTTATTGTGGCTTACCAAAAAACTCCTGAACAACGAATGGCAGGGCGTTACCTGCCCATCCACCCAGGAGGGATTGGCGGAGAAATTAATTTTTTCCTGGCCGGTGTATAAATGTGGATTGGCTTTTATTGTTTCTATCAATGCCGCGGCGTCCTCTTTTGAAAGCGATGCGCCATCAATGGTGGAACGGGTGCCCGCTTCATTACGGAAGATGCGCCGGATAACAAGCGAATGCAGATTACTGATCACATACTGCAATTCCTTTGGCTGTCCACACCACCAGGTGGCAATAGAAGGCATCAGCAGTTCTTCACCGAGGAAATAACGGGCTATCGCTGGTAAAAAAGGAACCAGTCCTGCATTTTCAACAATACTGCTGCCCAAAGGATTGGCAATGGCCACATTTCCTTTTCTCACCACCTGCATTAAACCAGGTACACCTAACAGTGAGTTGCTTTTCAATTCCAACGGATCACAGTAGGTATCGTCCAGGCGGCGCAGGATCACGTCGATCTTCTCTAATCCTTCAATGGTTTTGAGCCATACAAAATTATCCTTTACCACCAGGTCATTACCCTGCACCAATGTAAAACCGAGATAGGCTGCCAAATAAGCATGTTCAAAATAAGTTTCATTATCCGGGCCGGGTGTAAGTATCACCACCCTGGGGTTGTCTGTTTTATGCGGGGCAATGGCAGTGAGTGCTTTTTGCAGGGCATCAAAATAAGGCGACAATCTTTTAACCTGCAGGTCGTTGAACAATTCGGGCAACACGGTTGACATGGCATGCCTGTTTTCCAGCGCATACCCGGCACCGGAAGGTGCCTGTGTACGGTCACTGATAATCCACATCCGGCCATCATGCCCGCGGGCCATATCGGCAGCGTATAAAATAAGGTGTTGTGTACCTGGCAAACTAACATTAACGCAGGAACGCAAAAATCCCGGATGCAGGTAGATGAGCTCCTGGGGAATAATGCCTTCCTTAATGAGTTGCTGGGGCCCGTAAATATCTTTTAAGATAAGATCAAACAAACCTGCTCTTTGTATTAAACCGGCATTGATATGCTCCCATTCCCTGGCTGAAATTATTTTAGGAATCGGATCCAGTTCCCAGGGGCGGCTCTGGCCAGAAGGATCATTGTAAATATTATACGCTACACCATTCTCCTTCATCAGCCGCAGGATATCGTTGTTGCGGTGCTGTATTTCTTCCGGACCAATTTTTAGTAAAGAGGAAAAAAACACCTCCCATTGAGGCTGAATGGCAGCATTACCATCCAGCACTTCGTTGTACGAAGGAATATCTGGAATATACTGCTGCAGTAGGGATTGTACATGTGATTGCTGAGGCATACAGTTTCGGTAATACTTAATGGTCTAAAAATAAGGAATTATCAGGTTGCTGGTGCAAATGAGTGGATGACGGTGACAACTTACAACTGAAACCGCCGCTATGGTTATCAATATATTTGAAACTGCCGGTATGATGAACTATTTTTAAAGAAATCAACTATCGGTTCGATCACCCGGTTGTATGCACGGGCTAAAAGCAGGTTTGACTTGACTGGATGGGATATCCAACTGCTTTTTCACAACATCGGTATCCTGGAATGCATTGGTAATAAGGGTCCAACTGGGTAACTAATTTATTCAACGATCAGCCCGGCCAGGTATCGCTCTTTACCGGGACCAATTGCCTCCACGATGCACTTACCGGAACTCATGCCATGGGGAAGGCGTATGGATTGTTGAAATGCCCCGCCACTATGCCGTACTGATCTTTGTAAAACTGTTTTCCCTTCGCTGTCCAGCAGTTTCAACTGGTAGATTCCTGCCACAGCATCTTTTATGATCAGGGTACAATGGTTGTCTGTTACCGGGTTGGGATACACATAGCAGTTATATTTTGAAAAAGGCACCACTACTTTTGCAACAGCGCTGTAAGTGATCACGCCCTTGTTATTCACACATTTTATCCTGTAAAAATAGGTGCCTGGCAAAACGGCAGCGTCTGTACTGGTAAATACGCCGGGTGCAGTGGCTGTTACAAAAGTAAAATTATTTCCCCCGGTTGAACGCTCTACCGTAAATGACGCAATGCCTGCGGTATCGGTAACAGCCCATTGCAACAAAACCTGTTGGCCTGCATAAGTTGCATTCAAGGGCATAAACCGGTTGATGTTTTTAAACAACAGGCGGAACCTGCCCGAAGCATAAGAAGCGGAATCACCGTTCACCGCAAAACGGTAAATAGAAGAATCTGTTGCCTGCAGTGCAGTAAGCGTTTTTGTAAATCCATCTTCCAGGTAGGGGGCGATACCTGCAGGCAATGCCTCCGGGGCAAAGAAAAACTGCAGCTGGTAATTTTTTTGACGCAGTCTTGCGATAAAATAAAAGATGGTGTCGCCTGCCGATACTGGTCTTCTTCTTTCAATACAATACAGTCCACTGCCTGCACTGACTGCAATATTCTCTGCAAAATTCCCAAGTTTTTTCATACCACTGACTTCGTCATTATTGTAAGCTCCATCAAAGCTGATCAGCACACCGTCATTTATAGAAACACTGCTGTCTGCATTTTCAGCCAGTAATGTGGTATGCAGCTGGCGTGCCGGCCTGAAGAAACTGTTGTTGCTGCCTGCTGTTTTTTGGTCTTCTTCAAAGCGCAGGGTAGTGGCTGCACCGGCATAGTCAACTACAAAAGCAGCGCTGCTTTGTATATCGCCGCTGTTATCAATACTGCTGCTTACATTCCGGTCATATACAGGGAAGCCTGCTGCCAAGCTGGCTGCTGCGTTATACGACATGGCAACAAAACCACCTACCGCATTGGCACCAGTGATGCTGGGATCCCATAAATAAAATTCATCTGCAAATCCATTGGCTGCATTGACCGGATGGGTTGCTACTGAATGAAAATTCACAGCAGACGGATAAGGGTTACCTACCACCCTGAAACTGGAGCCGCCATTTACAAAAGCAGTACTCAATGGCTGATCGGTGACCCCTGTATGGATCCTTCCTTTGGGCCGCAACACCGTGGGTGAAGTAATGGCACTGGTGGCCTGTGATAAAAGGGTTCCCCGGTCGCCCCTTACAAAAAGCATGTAACCGGGCTGATCTGTGATAACGCCGCTGTTGGCAATACTGCCATCGTTGGTAGCAGAGGGCACTCCATTCCAGCCGGTACTATTGAGATAACGGATCGAAGGATTTCCATTTACCCCCTGGTCGTACCCGTTAGTAGCTGGAAAACCAAAAGTAACATGGGTGCCATACCCCGGCTCCGGATTAGCAATGATGTTTACATTGGTAACCCTTGGCTTGCTATCCTGCCAGGCATCACTGATTTTTGTATTGTCTGCAGCAATCACAGGCGCTGTGAGCAAGCGCCAGGCCCTTCTGCCCGGGATGTATCTTTCAATTACAAATTTGCCGTTGGTGCCATAGCTGAAACTGCTTCCGGCAACTCCCACCCTTGCAGTTTTGCTGCTGTTACTCCTGAGTACCAGTTCATCATTTAACTGAATGCTGCCAGAGGAAGGCAATACCGCATCATACACGTATAATTTATTTAGAACTGTAACCGTACCGTTGCCTACTGTAATACTTCTGAGTGCATTGCTCAATTCATTACTGGATTGATCGAACCGGACACTGCTGGTTCCGCTGCCATTGAGCAATAAGCTGGCGTTTAAGGAACCTTTTATAAAACCGGTCCCATTTACATGGCCGGTATTGCTGAGTGTATTACTACCCAGGTCAAATATATTTACTGCATTTATTTGCAATGCATTGGTAATAGAAAGATCGCTTAATAATAGTGTGTTATTATCTGCTGTAAGATTGTCAATTGTACTGCCGGTGCCGCTTAGTGATTGAATACCTGCACCATTAAGGGTAAGCACTCCACCATTATAGATCTTGCCGTTATTCACCAGGTTTTCCTGTAATGTAAATAAGGTACCTGGCAATACTGAAACCGAATCGCCTGGAGCAATATAGAATTGTGCTGAAAGTTTTAGCGGCAACAATAATATGAGCAGGATATACTTCATTGATGTTGTTTAATTCATTGGAACAGCGGTTAATTGATTCTCCGACCAGAAATTACTTCCCAGTCCATCCAGGGAAAAGCCTGCCGGCTGACCACCGGTATTCGACATCAGGCCCCATACGTAATACCTTTTAGTGGCACCGCTGGTATTATTAATAATGTTTTGGCCATTGATAACGGCATAGGGTGATGGGTAACTGACAGAGCCACTCATTAAACCGGAGCCAATAATATCTCCCGTAGGAATATTGGCAACATTGGAACTGCTGAAAAAAGTACGTACCCACATACTCTGCCCCGCTAACATAGCGCCGCCACTGCCTCCCTGCGACATGAGATAGGTACCCAATACGATCCATTTACCTGGTGGCAGATCGATATAGGTATTGAGGTAGGCAGCTCCCATGGAAGTTGTAAGATTGGTGCCGCCACCTGCAAAAATTCCGGTTACTGCAGAAGTGATGGCGGTGCTGTTTACCCAGCTGGCCACACCATTGGCATCACTGCTCAGTATCCTCCCTGCCGCCTGTGTACCATCGGCAATTTTCACTTTACCGGTATTGGTATTCATGGTAAAACTCCAGCCACTGCTGCTACCGTAAAAGCCAACTGTATTATCTGTTTCGATACCAACAAATGCCTGCAATGCCGCATTGTCGGTGCGGTTGAACCATACGCCTGCTGTGTTAGAAAAATCGCCGCCGCTACGGATACGCATCCGGTTATTCACATCTAATATATAACCTGGATTAATATTGCCGATACCTACATTGCCATTACCCTGCACACGAACCCGTTCAGTAAAATTGCTGCTGCTGCCAAAACCAAGACCAATATTGTCTGCAGCAAAAGCAGCATGCAACTGCAGCAATCCACCCTGTACGCCAATACCATAACTGTTAATCAGGTCGTTGCCCCAGAAGGAGATTTTTTGACCAGTAGTGCTGGCAAATGCCAATGGACTAACAGGGTTGGTTACCCCAATTCCTACATTACCATTTCCGGTGATCCTTACTGTTTCTGAAAAGACACCACCGGGACTGATACCGAAAGCCAGGTCATGAAAATTATAAGGTGTGTAAAACTGTAAGAGATTAGGTGCCAGGCCGATACCGCAATCACCGGCGCCAATGGGATAAAAAGATATTTTCTTGCCATGCACGGCTGCAAACTCCAGAGGAACATTAGGACTGCTGTTGCCGATTCCCACATTGCCATTCCGTAAAACCGTGAGAGCATCTTGCCTGATAGGAAAACCAACATTGAAAAAACCGTTGCCCACCTGGAATATTTTATCGGATGGGGCTTCTACATTGGGATCTGGACTGTCGGTATCGTCATTGAATGTACCGATGGCAAAACCACCAAAAGCTTTAGCCACGCTGTTGTATCCAAAAGCTGCAGAAGAATTCCCAGAGGCGGTATTATTGGAATTTGCAGCGAATGAACTCTGGCCGCTGGATGCAGTGGAAGTGCCTAACGAAGCAGACGATACTCCACTTGCAGTTGCAGCATTGCCAAAGGCCAGTCCATTTTGACCGGAAGCAACACTGCTGTATCCTCCTGCAAAAGCACCAGATGCTGAAGCTGTGCAAAGGCTCCCTGCTGTAAAGGAACCATCACCACTGGCCGTACCGGAGCTTCCCGTAGTAAAAGAAGCATTTCCGGATGCGATATTATTAAACCCTGTAGCAAGAGCACCAAATCCCCCGCTCGCTGTATTGTACATGCCCGAGGCAAAGGCGGCCTGACCTGTTGCGGCATTGTTCCAGCCCATTGAACCTGCATACAGACCCGTTGCTGAAACCTGGTATCCTGTGGCAAAAGAATACTCCCCCTTTGCTTTTGTATCATATCCACAGGCAAAAGAATAGTTGCCTATTGAATCCTTATCCCACGATGTACTGCTTACATAACCGCTACGCATAGCCGCTTTTTCTGAATACCACATCATCCTTCTTCCTTGTCCCGAGGCAGGTGGATTGGCGGGAGATGACTCTGCCGGAAAATCCTTGCTAAAAAGCACGCTTCCTGATAATACATGCAATTTGGCTGCAGGTGTAAAAAAAAAGGGTGTGCCTATGCCCACATTACCGCTATTGCCATTGTAAATGTGACTGCCATTCTGTTTCCACAATTCGGCACCATTGCTGTTACTTAACTTCAACCAGGCCGAACCGCTCCAATACATAAAAGCTGTGCTGTCTGTATCAAACACAATTAAACCATTGGCAGTGGCAGCCGGAGCAATGGCGAGCCTTTGCACGGCGGTCATCCTGGGCAACAACACACCTTTATTAGTGCTGTTAATCTGAAAGTAGGCATTGGGATGTGGTGTAGTAACTCCTAAACCAATCTGGGCCTCACTGCACAAAACAGCAGCAATAAAATTAACAGCCAACAGTATCTTTTTCATACTACATGATTGAAGAATAGTAAACAGGGCTTTGCAGCTATTGGATCAGTTGTGTAAAATTGCTTCGAATACCCAGTTTTATACATCCCCTAAAAAATGGATTTTTTAAACTTTTGTACAAGGCCCCCTCACTTAAAAGAGCTATTTCTTTGTCAAATTTGCTTCCTCATATCAGCGGCAGGCAGTTCCGGTTAAAAAATCAGTATCCGCCAAAACACAAGTGATGCGTTGGTTATAAGGAAGTACCATTGGCAAAAAAAGTCAGTTTTTTTCTGCCAGCAACCGGTTCATTTTATCTTCCAATAGTTGAACCCTTTGCTCCAGTGACCCGTTTTGTTCTGCCAGCTGTACATTTTTTTTGTGCAGTTCTTTGATCGCTTCGAGCATTACAGGCACCAGTTTTACATAATCCACTCCCTTATATCCTTCATCATTTATTTGCTTTACTATTTCTGGAAATACTTTTTCCACTTCCTGAGCAATCAGGCCATATTGCAATGACGAATCAAACTTCCATTCAGGATAAGCAGTCATATTCATCAGGTAAGAAACGCCTTTCAGCTGCAGCAGCTTTGCCAGCGGGTTCACAATGGATGTAATACTTTTTTTGAACCTGATGTCAGATGGGGTAATGGTTCCGGTGGCCAGGATATTGCCGTTTACATGGAGTGCCTGGGACGGTGTGGTGATACCAATACCTACATTGCCTCCGTTGGAAACAGTTAACCGGGGTGTTCCCTGTGTAATGAGGTGTACGGCACCGTTAGTGGCACCATAGGTTCCAAAATCAACGTCGTTGGCGGTTACACTCTGATTAAAACTGCCGATATAGCCTTTGGGAGAACCATTTTCTGACAACGTGATATAGAGATTATTTCCCCCGTTAAACAATGCCAGATTAGATGCAGTACCGGACACATGCAGCTTTTCTGATGGTGCCCCGGTGCCGATGCCAAGATTGCCGGTTGGCCCATCAATTCTTACAAGTTCTGTAAAAGCAGTACTGGCACCATATCCAAAAGCAATATCATCTGTATTGGAAGCTGCATACAGTTGCAGCAAACCTGGTTGTATGCCCAGGCCATAATGATTGCTTGTGCTGCTGCCCCAGAGAGAAATTTTATCACCCAACACAGAAGCAAAGGATAAGGGAGCGATGGGTGTGTTGTTTCCGATACCAACATTACCACTGTTATTATTGTAAATATGCCCGCTGTTCTCCGACCAATAAGAAGAGATTGGCTGCCAGCTTGCAGCGCCTGCCGCATCGGAGGTAAGTACTTTGTTTACTCCCTGCGTTCCATCATTGATCTTCACCTGGCCGTCTACGTGTAAGGCCACGTCAGGCATAGTGGTACCTATGCCAACATTACCACTGATGCCATCTACAACAACCCGTGGAGTAAAATTATTGGCTGACCCATTGCCAAATGCAAGCGAACTTCCCATAGGGGCATGCATACGCAGTTCGCCCGCCCCAAAAACGCCCAGGCCAAAATTATCATTCGCAAGGCTGCCTTCCAGGATCAGCTTTTGAGTTTCATTGTTGTCAATATGTATGGCTGCAAGGGGTGTGGTGGTACCAAAACCGCTATGACCATTCCGAAGCACCGTTACTGCATTTGACCTTGAAAAACTACTGCTGCCGTTGGCCAACTGAAATATGCGGTCGGTGGGTGCAGGACTGGATGCATTGTCAAAATAGCTGTTCAAGTCATTGTACATACCCGTTACAAATGCACCAGCTCCAAACACCACATTACCGTTGCCGGTGGCAAAGGAATAATTACCCAATGCCTGATTTTGTACGCCGCCCACAAAGGCCGATTCTCCATCCACCCGATTGCTTTCACCCATAGCAAAAGAATTCAATCCATAAGTGTTATTGCTATTGCCAACAGCAAAACTGTTTTGCCCGTTGGTTACAGAGCCTAATCCGAAGGCAAAAGAATTTTCTGAGAGAGCCCTTACATTTCTGCCGATGGCAACGGCATACTGGCCCTGAGATTGATTGTTATTGCCAATGGCCACGCCATACGCCTGGCTTACACTGCAAGCGCTGCCAAATACCAGCGCATTATTGGCGGGAAAAGAACTTGAATTACTATTGCCAAAAACAAAGGCTGTACTGGCATTATTGGTATTGCTGAACCCGCCTGTAAAACCATACATACTTGCAGATATGCAATTGTTACCGAACGCTACTGTATAATTGTTATTTGCCCCGTTATTATCACCAAAAGAAAAAGCGTACTGTCCTGTTGCTTCTGAAGAATTACCACCGGCAAAAGAATAGTTTCCGGAAGCTGTGGAATTATAACCGGAACTTACAGAAGCCAAACCACTGGACACGTTATTGGCTCCCAATGCAATACTATTTTCTCCTGAAGCCTGGTTACCGCCACCGGCTGCCACCGAATAATTACCCGGTGCCTGGTTACCCCAGCCAAGTGCCTGCGCCGCAAGCCCGTTTGCCGAATTCGCATAACCTAACGCAGCCGAATAGACGCCATTGGCAATGTTATTTTCACCCAGCGCAAAAGACGATACGCCAAAAGTGTAATTGTCTTTTCCAGCAGCAAAGGAATGATCTGCTGCTGCCATGGTATTATAACCAACAGCAAAAGAAAAAAGGCCAATATTGCCCTTATTCCAGTTGGTGCCATTGACATACCCTGCACGAAAAGCCGCTTTTTGAGGATACCACAACATACGGGTTCCTGCGTTTTCCATCGGTATGGTAAGGCCGGGAAGGAGTACAGGTTCGGTTGCAGCCCCTGTAAATATCACTGCACTATCAGCTACGTGTAAACGAGCTGATGGTGTGGAAGTACCAATACCCACATTGCCTGTATTTGCATTGTAAATATGATGGCCATTTTTTATCCAGTTGTCATCATCGCTGCCTACTGTTTTCCATACCGTTCCCGTCCAGAACATATAAGCGCTGCTGTCGGTATCAAAAACAAGCAACCCATTGGCAGTTGCAGCGGGTGCAATGGCAAGTCTTTGCAAAGCCGTCATCCTTGGCAGCAAAACCCCCTTGCTGGTACTGTTGATATGAAAATAGGCATTGGGATGCGGTGTGGTAATACCGAGCCCCAGTTGTGCCCTGCTGTGTAAAAACAAACAAATAAATAAAAAGGCGATGCAAAACTTTTTCATGCACTTGTCTGATTAATTAGATGAAAAAGGAATTATTCAGCATTAAAAGTGCGAAAAAAATGATTGGCTGCCCATACACCAAAAAGGGGATTTTGCAACACCAAAAGACTTCCTGCTATGTTAAGTCAGACCCTGAACAAAGACCATCAAAAAATATCTTATTCTTTCTTCCTGGTAAAACCGGTGAAAATTCTGGAACCCGGAAACTCCGCATCATTCAAAAATAAAATACGGTCACCCTTGACACAGGAAAAATAGGCATCATACTTTTTAGGCTTTCCTTCGATATCGCTAAAGGCGATCTGCCAGTTGTTCAGTATGGTAAACTTCCCTTTTCCAGTGGCACTTGCAAATTTGGATCTGCCGCCATAAGAATCTGCCACCACCAGTTCCCACTTATACGTTTGTGCTTTACCAAATTCAAAAAACTGCGATGAGCTGTACGAGCTCATACCGGCACTTAAACCAGTGTACACATTAGTATAAAAAGTGTTGCTGGCAAAACGGTCTTCCCACCTGCCTGAAAAGTCTGATGCGGCAACAGCAAAACGGTTGTAGTTGCACATGTTTCTCAAACTTGTCCAAATACTGCTTTCAGCGTCCCAGCTAACCGCATCGATATCAATTCCAAAAGCTGCTATAAAACTTTTTTTATCCGGTGCTATACATTCCAGCCATCCGCTGTTTCCTTTTCTGAAAAGCGTTACATATACTTCCTTACCAGACGTATTACTGGTAAGCATTCCACTGCCTGCGTATGCCCGTTCGTAATCAAGAGAAGGAGAAACCACCTTGTAATTTTTAAGGTTGCTGTACCGGGGTGCCACCAGAATATTCCAGGCGGCATTCACCGCAGGCTCCGGGTCGGCGGCGATGATCGTTCCTTCCCTGGGGTAATGAATCAATACGGTTATACTTCCTTTGGTCACTTCCACCCAATCTTCTTTTACCACACTTACCCAGCCATCGTCAAAAGTGGTGGTTGAAAATGCGTAGTTGGTATTGGCAGTTGGCGTACTTACTATAATGCTGTTCGTTTTTTCTACCGTCTTCAAAAGGTCAACAGCTCCAATGAAATCCTGTATATCAGCAATATATTTTTCGCTGTTGGTGGTAGCAATAATACTGACACAACGGTTGAAACCGCTAAAAGTGGTAAGTAGTACTGCTGCAGGCTGATCATTGAAGACAAACTTGCCCGATGCTGCCTTTATTTTCCACCCATCGGCTTCTGCTGCCGGGGAGGCCTGCATGCTGTCTTTAATTTGATACTGCTTTGCCGCCAGCTCATCCCATTCGCTCTGCAGGTCTGCATCAATGCTGCCCTTACTGGAGGTACTCCTTAGAATCCCGATCTGGCACCAGGTGCTGTTGTCGTTATTGACAAGGCTATACACAAGTATATTTTCCTTTTCAGTTTTAGTCCAGGATGCCGGCGCTGTGTATTGTACCAGGTCAAATGTTTGCGTTTGTGCCAATACGTTACTTACACTTATACATAACAGCAACAGGAAAAATATTTTTTTCATCGGTATGTATTTTTGGTTTGATCAAAATACCGGCACATTGGTAAAGGTGCATTTTACTTCGCCTGCAAAACCTTCGGTAAAGGTTTCTGTCATTGCATCGCCCTTGGTAACAGGTTTTAAACCTGTATTCATCAGTCCAAAAACAAAATAGCCGCTTGCCTTACCGGCTTCTAATTTTTCAATCACCAGTTTGCAGTTGGGAGAAGCGGCGGGCAGTTTACGCTCCAGCGATTCGCTTACATAAGTACCCATATGGCCACTGGCAATGATGGGTGAAAACTGGTGGATATAGGGCTTAACAGCACCGCCATAATACAACACCGCTTCCGTTTTTTTAATTTCTGGAAATTTCTTTGTGCCGTATAGTGGATTCTTTTGATTGATCTCTTTAAAGTTGAATGTACCCGGCTTTAATTGCATGCCGGCGGTTTCCAGTTCTATCTTAAAAAAATTTTCTTTGCTGTTGCCTTCTTCTTTACTGGCTAAAAAAACATAGCGGTTGTCTGACGATTTCATAAACTGTGCAAAAGGCAAACTGGCAGTAAGTGTTTTACCCTGCAATTGCACCGTTGCTTCACCAGCAGCAGCGGCGGAGGAGGTTTTAGCTGCAGTTTTATTCCCTGAAGCTGACTTTGCATCCCCTGCGCTTACACCAGCAGGTTTGGTATACACATCTGCTTCGGCTTTAAAAATAAATTCCACCCGGCGGTTTTGAGCTTTGCCTTCTGCATTTTTATTGTCTGCCACCGGCTGTGTCTCACCCCTGCCTTCGGCAACAAGCAGGCCTTCATCAATACCATACTGATTTACCAATATGATTTTTACCGCCTCCGCCCTTGCTTGTGATAATTTTTGGTTGGATGCATCATCGCCATCACTGTCTGTGTGACCTGCAATTTTTACAGGCGAAGTAGCCTCCTTCATCACTTTACTAACGTCGAGCAATGCCCCCATACTCTCCGAACGCAGCTCTGCAGTACCGGTATAAAATAACAGATTGCTTACAATTTTACCTTGTTCAAACCTGGCCCTGGTATCGGGTACCTCTTTTGCCACCCGGATATTGCTTACATAAAAATCAGATCCTCCCACACTGCCAAATTCAAAACCAAACTGGTTGGGCTGGTACTCTTCGTTGATCGCTGCCATATCATACAACTTCTTTTCATTCCACCACATACGGAAACGCTTACCCTGCACACAGATACTGATATGAACCGGTGTGCTGTTGGTATAGGCCAGCTCTCCATTCATATTGTCGGATACCGTTTTGTTATCTTTATTCACCAGGCTGATACGGCTTTTGCCACCTGCGACAATGATCGACTCGAAACGAAGTACCGGGTTATAGTTCATCAGCAAGGTTTCGTCTGTCACCATTTTGCCGGCAGTATTAATGAGTGAGATGCCTAAGCGTGGATCATAGCCATCTTTTACGATCAGCAGGTCAAATTCAATGGTGAAATTGTTGCCCCAGCTTTGCTTTTTGTTTCTTACAATATGTTTTGAACTTACCGGGGCCATCTTGAGCCACTTACCTTCCAGCCCCTCAATGGTTACTACTTCTGCTGAGTTACTGGTGATCCATCCCTCTGGTGTTTCCCCCACATTGTCTTTCTCAAAATTGTCGAAATACAGGATACTGCTGCCCGGTACAAAATCAAATTTGCTGTACACTTTCAGATCTTTTTTGCCGGTAGCGGCTGAAGGGGCGCTGCTTGTTTCTTCCGCAGGCTGCTGAGGGGTTTCTTCCTTCTTTTCGGTGTCGCCACTTATTTTTTTATCAATGGTCTTATCAACTGCCTGTTCAGCTTTTTGCTTTATCTTTTTTAAGAACTGTGCATGGGTGCTTGAAAAACAACAGGCAAATAACATGATGCTGATGAGTGTTTTCATTATATGTGATTTTTGATGGTGAATGGTGAATAGCGAATGGTGAATAAAAAAGTTGGCTGTTTTTAGTGTACACTGGTTACATAGGCGGCATACTTTAAAGAACTTATTTGATCATACTAAGCATACCAGTACCTTTTCCGGATACTTTTCCACTCATAATGCTGACCCTTCCTTCTGCGCCTGCTCCTCCCAGTTTTACTTTGCCATTATCATTTTTAATTCCAACACCCGCTTTTACACCTGCGAAAATGGCCACGTCTTTAACACCGGTGCGGTCAAATTCAAATTCCACTCCCGCTTCTGCTTTTACACCTGCTTCCATGGGCCCCATTTTCACTTTATCGCCCAAACCGAGCTCTCCTTTTACCTGAACAGTACAGCTCATAAACTGATCGGCAAATGTTTTTTTATCTGAATCCTGTTTCAACTTGAGCTTTACAAATTTTGCATCCAGTTCAGTGGTCATCCTGCTGCAGTCGCTTTTAATCTTGAAAACCACCATATTCATTTCGCTGTGGTATTGGCAGGCCACATCATCAAATTCGGCCAGTGAACTGCTGTCTTTTTTCTCTTCTGCTTTGGTACAAACAAAATCAACGATCGATTCAAAATTATTAGGCGCATCTGCCTTTAATGCACCCAGCCAACTGCCTTTTGCTTCCAGTTTGACCACTTCAAACATCTCCGGCCAGTTGGTGTACATACTGTAGTAAGTCATGTCATTTAAAAATGGCTTTACAATTTCTAAGCGTTCCATGTAAAAGCTTTCTGTAGCAGTATTGTATGCCTGCAAAAATTTATCACTTGCAGCTTTGTATTTGGGACAATAGTCCTTGTTAGGTCTGCCTTCACCGGTTTGTTCTCCATCTTCCTCTCTCAATTGTGCCATTTCCTTTTCATACTCCTGGCGCAATTGTAGGCCGGTGCCATAGGCAAAATCGGTAACCTTCTTTGACCAGGCTTTCATTTTCCTTTCATACACTTCTGTTACCTCCTTAAGTTTTAATGAGCCTTTGTGGATATACATCGGCACAGCAGTGAGTGATCCCTGCGCACTACCTTCCTGCATAGAAGCCTGTACCATAGCAATATCCGTGTTGATTCTTTGCTGTTGCATTTCTGCTGCATTGGCCGATGCTACTTTAGCCTGTGCAATCAATTTTGCTGCTTCTTCGTCCAGGCTTTCCCGGTAGGCATCCCATTCAGGTTTCAAAGCGATGCATTCATCAACCGATTTTGGAAAGGCAGGAGGTTGAAATCCTCCCAGGTTTAGCAGGTCTGCTTTTGTTTTCGGCGGCAGGTTGAATTCTCCCGCCTTCATGTGCTCACCAAACTTCCGGAGCCGGTCTGCTTTCTCCTGTGTATAAGCATGCTGCATTGACTTTTTTACAAGTTGTACAGCTGCGGCTGTATTTCCTTTGTCTTCTTCAATAAATGATTTGGTAAAAGTTGCCTGCGGGTGACTGGCATTGATACGGATGGCGCTGTCTAAATATTTTTCTGCCTTTGTCATATCACCCAAACCAAACCAGGCCTGGCCAAGATTATTGAGGATGGTGCTGTTGCGGGGGAAATTTTTATTTAGATAATTCAGTAAAGGAACAGCCAGCTGCTCTGCTTCGTTCATACTCAGCATGGCCGCATAGTTGTTGATATTATCGGTATCAGCCGGATCATCTGCACAGGCCTTACCCATTACATACAATGCCAGCGGTACACGACCTGCCATCCAAAGCCCTGCAGCAATATTGCCCATATTGCTTTGGTAGGATACCACTAATGTTTGATACAAATCTTCTCCATCGCTGACTGCTGAAGCAGGCAAATGCGCCATTACCTTGTTATGTATGGATAAAAGATACGCAGGTAAGCCGGCCGCAGTAAGCGGTGAAGCTGCGATACCGGCAATTCTTTTGGCATCTTTTGCCGGCACTATCCTGTTTTCATCATCATAAGCCTGTTTTAATTGTGCATTGCTTACACCAGACACATTCTTTTTTATGTTATTAAAATCAGGTATTTTAATTCCCAGGCTATCCATCATCTTTTTATCTTCCGGGCTCATGTTTTTAAGCTCTTGCTGCATTTCATTCATCAGCTGCTGCATCTCTTTTTGCGTGGGCGCTTTCTCCTTTATTGAAGTTTTGTTTTTTTGTGCACAACAGTAAGTGGCCGGCACAAAAAATAAGGAGAGTAATAATATGTTTTTCACTTTGTCCATTTTTAAAGTGGATAGAGAACTATGTTTAAACTGGCTGTAACCCCCGTATTGTTGCCTCCTACAGACACCGAAATACCATTGGAAAAATTCATTGCAGTCACTTCTACATTGTAATTACCGGGGTCTAAAAAAACAATGACCGATCCTGTCTGGGTTTTCCGGGTGCCGTTGGCAATATCTTCATCCAGCTGGTGCACCAAATTGCCATTAAAGCGGATCGATGTAAACAAACTGGAATTACCGCAAAAAGCACAAGGGTTTGAATACGCAGTATAATTCCATGAAACCAGGGCCATTACTTTTCTGCTCACCGAAATCAATTGCGCCAGGTCGGGAACAACCACTAGAGAGGGGTTACCGGCACCACCTACATTGGAAAATGACAGTGAAGATTTTTTATAACTGTTGTTGTAAATAAAATTAGTGCCGGGAGACCATACAGGCGCACTACCCTGACCGTTAGTTGTGAGTACTTCGCCGGTATTGCCGGCACTGCCGTTTATGCGCAGGCCGCCTGAAACATTGGTAAAGTCAATAAAATTGCCGGTGCCATTTAACTGTAACAGGTTTTTATTATTAGCCCCCATATGGAGTGCACCAATTCCGCCCGACTGCATGATACCTGCACTGCCTGCACCGCCGCCATCCAGCGCAATACCCATTTTTATGCGGTAGTTATTGTTGCCAATCCGCATATCACCTTCTGTATTTACCAGGTCCCAGTTGTTTAACCCTGCCACATCCAACCTGTTTGCCGGATCATTATTTCCAATACCCACCCGGCTGTTGATGGCGTTATAGGTAAATCCCCAGCCGGCAGGACCTCCATAAAATCCAATGTTTTGATTGTTTTGTGCACCTACAAAACCGAGCAGCGCCGTGTTATCAGGTTTATACAACCAGATACCCGGCGTTTGATTGACATCCACGGGGCTCGTGCCGTTTCGCATGGTCATCCTTCCATTCAGCAACAGGCCATTTTCACCTGTGTTGATGATGCGCATCCGCTCCGTGAAACCCGTGCTGCTGCCATAACCAAAAGCAATATTCGCAGCTGCAGCATCGGAATGAATTTGCAGCAACCCGCTTTGTATGCCAAATCCATAATGCGCACCACTGTTTCCATACAATGAAATTTTATCACCCAATGCATTTGAAAAATTCAGGGGAAAGCCTGGTGCGGTGGTACCGATACCAACATTTTGAGCCCCCGTTTCAAATAAAAAAAACAGTACAAATGAAATGGCGATACAATGTTTCATTGCAATTGATTTACCCAGCAAATTTGTTGAATACAAACAGCCTGCACCATCCCTGAAAAACGGGATATTTAAAAATTTCAAAAATCATGTAAAACAGGGATGACAATTACGCCGCATTGTTTTGTAATTTGTAACACAAATGAACCTGAGAACCTTTTTATTAATTGTACCAGTGCTGCTGCAGCAGGCGTTGCCTGCCCAGTCTGTAACAAACAAGGACAGTGTTGCCCGGGCCATTGCTTTGGCGAAAGAAGACAGCAGCACCGTGGATGCATTGTACCAATACGGAGAGTTGTTTGAAAATAAACAGGATGACACTGCGGTACATTATTATAAACTGGCAAAAGCGCTGGCTGAAAAAATCGGTTACAAAAAAGGAGTCGCATCTTTTGCCAGTAATTATATCGTAATACTGAATAACCGGGGCCAGTTCAGGGAGGCATTGAATGTGGCGAAGGAAGCACTGCAGCTTTATCAAACAATGGGAGATAAAAAAGACCTGGCAGTGGCCAACCTGAATGTTGGAAGCGAATGGCAATACCTGAGTGATTTTTCACTGGCCGCAGACTACTACCTGGCCGCCAAAAAAATGGCAGAGGAAGTACAGGACAAGCGGCTGCAGCGAATTGCCAGTAATAACCTGGCCTCTGTAATGATCGAACTGCAGCAGTATGAAAAAGGAAAAGAGTATGCTGAGAAAGCGCTGGCCATCGCTAAAGAATTAAAGAATGATTATGCAACAGCCTCGTCTATGTGCAATATAGCCAATGCCCACATGCACTTACAACAGTATGATCAAGCGCTGGATATTTACAGGGATGTGGAGGACATTGGAAAAAAAACAGCAGATGATATTGTGTTGCTGGACGGATGGCTGGGATCGGGTGATGCATACAATGGCCTTAACAATCAACCGGAAGCAGAAAAATTTTACCGGCAGGTGATTTCATTTTCACAACAAAAAGAAATGCCGGAGTATGAAATGTATGCCTGCATGGGATTTGCCGACATGCTGCTTAAAACAAACCGTTACCGGGAAGCGGAAGCATTAATCGACACCGGCATTAAACTGGCTCAACAGCTGGAAACCAAGCTGGAATTAAAAGATCTTTATCTGAAGGCTTCGGTGCTGAACGAAAAAAAAGGCGATGCCGGCACCGCCCTTGCCTACAGGAAAAAATTTGAAGTGATCAATGATTCAATTGTTGGTGAAAAAATTAGAACCGTAGTGGCCAACCTGGAAGCCAGGTATGAACTGGATAAAAAAGAAACGACCATCAGCCAGCTGGAAGCAAAAAACAAACTGCATGCGCTGGAGATCAATCAAAAAAACACGCTTAATTATATCCTTATTGGCAGCGCCGTTACTATACTTATCATCAGCTTACTCAGCTACCGCAATTACCAGCACCAACAAAAAATACAGCAACAACGCATATCGGAATTAGAAAAAGAAAAACAACTCACCGCTACTGAAGCTGTACTGAAAGGAGAAGAGCAGGAACGGACACGGCTGGCAAAAGACCTGCACGACGGATTGGGCGGCATGCTCAGTGGCATTAAATATTCATTTGCAAATATGAAAGGCAATTTAGTAATGACCGCCGACAATGTACAGGCATTTGAACGCAGCATGGATATGCTGGACAGTTCGATAAAAGAAATGCGCCGGGTGGCACACAACCTGATGCCGGAAGCGCTTGTTAAGTTTGGACTGGACGTGGCGCTGAAAGATTTTTGTACCGATATCAATCAAAGCGGTGCTATAAAAGTAAATTACCAGTCCATCGGGCTGGAAGATGCTGGCATTCCGCAAACAACAGCCATCGCAATTTACCGCATTGTGCAGGAATTGCTGAACAACAGTATCAAACATGCAGCTGCCACCCATGCAATTGTACAGCTTACCAAATCGGGTAATAATATTTCGCTTACAGTGGAAGATGACGGAAAAGGATTTGATACGTCTATACTGGACGCAGTAAAGGCACCGAAAGCTGAATGGGTAAAACGTGGCATCGGATGGGATAATATCCTGCACCGCATTAATTTTTTAAAAGGCAAACTCGATGTAAATTCACAACCAGGAAAAGGCACGTCGGTATTGGTGGAATTAAATGCCTGATCTTTTCCCCGGCTATAAACTGCCCGGTAAGTACAATTAAAATAAAGGCATGAAGACAAAAGTGTTTATCACCGACGATCATTACATGGAAATTGAAGGGATCCGTTCTTTGCTTCAAAATGAAAAAGACATTGAATGGATGGGGCATGCCAGCAATGCAGACTCCTGCCTGGCTTATTTACAAACGCACTTACCAGATGTGATACTCATGGACATCAATATGCCCGGTATGAGTGGCATTGACCTGTGCAAACTGGTAAAAGAAAAATACCCGCAGGTGTTTGTTGTAGGGCTCAGTACATTTAACCAACAGAGTTTTATTCATAAAATGATGGACAATGGCGCCAGCGGTTATGTTCTAAAAAATGCCACCCAGCAGGAATTAATGGATGCCATCACTACTGTAGCTAAAGGCAAAACCTATTTAAGTGATGAAGCAGCCTTTGCGCTTAAAAAAACTGAAACGACCGGTATGCCATTGATTACAAGACGGGAGAAAGAAGTACTGGAGCTGATAGCAGAAGGATTGACCAATATTGAGATCGCAGAAAAATTATTTATCAGCAGTGCCACGGTGGATACACACCGGAAAAACCTCTTGATCAAATTCCAGACAAAGAATACGGCATCGCTTGTAAAGACGGCCATGCAGTTACAATTGATCTGATCAGCCCACTGGTATCTCCACCAGCACAGATGTTCCTTTTCCGGGTACAGACCGGATATCTGTTTTACCATGCAGCAACTTTACCCTTGCCTCTACATTCCTTAAACCGATGCCATCATTTTCATGCACCTGCTTTGTATTAAAGCCTTTACCATTATCCTCCACCGTTACTGTGAGCATACCATTGGTATAACTTAACTGCACCATTGCTTCGGCAGCGCCGGCATGTTTAACGATATTCTGTACCAGTTCCTGCACCACACGGAACACATGAAAAGCCTGTTCACCGGAAAGACCGGGTGGCTGTTCCATAATACTTTCAAATGCAATATTGATCTTTGCAGCAGCGCTGATGGCGTTGCAATAATTTTTTGTGGCGGCTACCAGCCCCTCTTCCAGCAATTCGGCAGAGAACATACTGTGTGACACTGCCCGCAGGTCTTTTATTGAATCATCTAATTTGCCAATGGTATAATTAAATTGATGCTCCTGCGCTGTACTCAGTTCCATTTCATTTTTGATTGCACTAAAAGAGTGCTTGATCCCACTCAGCATACTGCCGAGTCCGTCGTGCAGTTCCCTCGCCATCCGGATGCGTTCCTGCTCCACCGCCAGCTCTTTCTCCATTTCAACTTTTTGCTTTTGCAGTTTTGCATGAAGGTAATTTTTCACACCGAGCACCATCAACAATATGATGGCAGCAGTTAGTAACAACCCGAACCACCAGGTTTGCCACCAGGCAGGCAGTACCGATACAGGCAACTCAAAAATTTTCTCTGCCATCACCCCATCTGCATTAAACGCTTTCACTTTTAAAATATAGTTTCCCGGCGGAAGATTGACGTAGCGAATAAAAGATTTATTAGGCGCCGTCACCCAGCTTTTATCATACCCCTCCAGCATATAACTGGTATGTGCAGCCGGAGCATTTACGTAATCGATCACGGTAAACTGAAAGGCAACGGTGTTTTGCTTATAATCCACTTCCAGTTTGGCAAGTTCATCATAGTTTATATTAGCAGGATACAGGCTGTCTTCCACCAGTACACTGCTAAGCACCAATTTAGGCGGGCTTTTAAAAATACGGATACTACCAGGGTCAAAACTATTGAGACCATTTACCCCACCAAATATTATTTCTCCATTGCCTGCCTGGTGAAAAGAGTAGGTATTGTATTCATTGCTTTGCAGTCCATCTGCTGCAACAAATGTTTTCACCTTACCGTTAGCCGTGTTCAACCTGCTGATGCCTGCATTGGTACTCAGCCATAAATATTTTTCGTGTGGCAATATGCCATATATGTACTGGTTGGTTAAACCATCGTTGCTGGTATATATGCGGCTGATGGTTGAAACGGTTGTATTGAATTTGATCAAACCTACAGTGGAACCTATCCACAATAAACTGTCGTTGCCAGTACTAAAACACTTAATGGTTGCCTGCAGCGCAAACTCATTGAGGGTTTTTAAGGAATCGCCCTGCCGTTGATACCTGGCAAAACCTTTAAACGCTTTTGAAATATACAAGTCTCCATTGCTGTGCTGGTAAGTGGTGAGATATACGTCTGCCGCTGCAACCCCTTTTAGCAAAGCAATTTCCAGTTGCCCTTTGTTTTTTGTTGCATGGTACAAGCCGGCATTGGATGACAACAGCAGGCTGCCATCCAACAGCCTGTTTATATAATTATACTGACGGGAAGCGGGGTCACTGATCAATAAATTTTTTGTAACTACCCTGGCAACTTTTTTAGAAATGGCATCAATTGAAAACAAACCGGCAAAAGTAGCCACCCATACCTTGTTTCCATCTGCACATAAATGCTCGATGGTGGAAGGCAGCCCTGCTTTTATCACCTGTTTTATTTTTTTATCTTCATCCAGGATGATGATGCCGCCGGACTGGGTGGCACACCAAACTTCATTGGTAACAGTAATAATGGATCGCAGAAAATTATCTGACCCTGCTTTTAATGCTTCCGTTTTACTGATGTACTGGTTGAAATGAAATTTATCCAGGTTAGTATAGTCAACACCTTTTCCCCAAACTGCCACCCACAAATTGCGGTTATTGTCAGTGTAGATGTAATTGACCTGGTTACCCGACAATGAATAATCATTGTAGGTGCTGCTTACATACTGCTGTATTATATTGCCTGAACTGTCTGTCTTTATTAACCCATTGTTGATTGTACCGGCCCATATTGTACCGGTGCTGTCAATATGCAGCGACGAAATATGTTGCGATTTCAATGGAAGCAGTTGCCTGCAATCAGAAAGATCGTTCATACTGCAGCGGTACAAACCTTTGCTGGTGCCAAGCCAGCAAGCGCCGTTAAACAATTGCATCGTGTTGACGACGGTTTCATTTAATGGCAAGAGAAAACGCTGCCAGTTAATGGTATTTACGGAAACGCTGCCCTTATACATCACCGCACCTGCATTGGAGGTTGCAAAGAGTGTTTGTACCGGCTGGTACAATGGCTGCGGAAAAACTTTCACGATAAAACTACCACCCGGCGTAACCGTATTAAGTTTGGTAAACATTTTTTGTACCGGGTCAAAAATAAAAATAGCTGTGCCCGATTGCAGCCATACCCTGTTGGCGTCATCAATATAAAAAGGGGAGCAAAATTGTTCTGCCACATTTGCGGCGGTTGTATAACAGGTGAAGCGGTCTGTTTTCCGGTTGTAAAAATTCAATCCTTCATTACTCCCGACCCATACATTGGCGGATCTATCCTCAATAATATTCAGAAACAGGGTGCCTTTTATCCCGTCGGCAGTACCACTGGAAGCATAATATTTTTTACATTCAATACCATCAAAACGGTTGAGCCCGTCAAAAGAACTGATCCATACAAAACCCCTGGAGTCTTTATAAATGCAATTGTTTACGCCTTGTGAAAGGCCATTATTTACAGAAAGATGATTGAAATACAATTGCTGGGAGTTTGCGGCAAGGCAGCATAGCATTATCAACGATAAAAGTATATCCCTCATTGGGTTTCAATTTAAACCAATTATATACTGTCTCCACCTGCTGTTACAAAAAAAACTGAGCCAGCATTATCCTTCCAGCAACCCTTTTTCAATGGTGATCTTTACAAGTCCGGCAATATTTTTTGCGCCCAGTTTGCTCAGCAGGCTGGCCCTGTGCGTTTCTACGGTATTCACAGATATAAATAATGCATCGGCGATTTCCTGCGTGGTCATTTCTTTCATAATCAGTTCCAGTACTTCTTTTTCCCGGCGTGTAAGTTTTGGGATATAACCGCTGCCGGCTGTTTTTATTTCCAGGCTGTTTTGAAGCATTACTTTCTCAATATCCTTGTGCAGGTACACGTTGCCGTTTTTAACTGTCTCCAGGCAATCCCATAGGTCGGCACGTTGCATGTTCTTAAGCATAAAACCATGGGCGCCGCTCTTCATGGCATTTTTAACCACTGCAGGCTGCGTTAAACCTGTAAGCATAACTATTTTGAGCAACGGATACTGCCGGCTCAGCAGTTTACAAAGTTCAATACCATCTTCACCGCCGAGATTGATATCAAGTAGTAAAAAAGCCGGTGTACCATGTTGCTGTATATGCTGCCGGAACTGCTGCGATGTATTAAAACCTCCGGCAAAAGACCAGGATGGATTGCTGTGCACAATTTTTTCAATTGCTTCTGCAATCAGCTGGTGATCATCCAGCACGGCAATACTGTTATCAGGCTGCATTTTTATCCAGTTGAATTTCGATGTACACAGAGGTTCCTTTTTTTTCTTCAGAACGTATATCCAGTGACCCATTCAGATAGTACACACGTGACTGTATGTTGCTGAGGCCAATCCCCGCCTTACCCTGCTGATGGGGTGCAAAACCATTGCCGTTATCTTCTACCGTAATAGCCAGCTTTCCTTTATCCTGGTGCAATTGAATCATTGCCTCTGTGGCACCGGCATGTTTGATGATATTGTTTACCAGCTCCTGTATGATGCGGTAAATACTCAATGCTGCCGGCTGACCAAGCTGATGCTGCATGCCCACAGATTCGTAGTTCAACTGCAATAATTTACTCACCGAAATGGAATTGCAATATTCTCTTAACGCTTCATCCAGTCCAAAACGAAGCAAGGTTTCTGGCAACAGGTTGTGTGCAATGCGGCGGCTTTCGTTGGCTGCCTGGCTTACGAGCTGTACCGCTTTCAGCTTATTATCAACAGATACCTGGTCATTATTTGTTTCTACATTACTGACCTGCATTTGTGCGGCCGCTAATAGGCCTCCCAATCCATCATGCAATTCACGGGCAAGCCTGTTCCTTTCCTTTTCTTCTCCCGTCATCAATGCTTTAAGCAAAGAAATATCCTGTTCTTTTCTTAAGCTGACAAGTGATTGCTGGTAATTTTTTCTGCGCTGATAATACAATAACAATAACAAACCAATTACCAATGCCGCAGCCAGTAATGTAAATACCATGTTTCTCAGGCGGCTGTTTTTTTTATCGATCTGCAATTCCTGTTCTGCGATCTGTTTTTCCTTTTCAGCTGTTTCGTACCTGATATTCAGATCATTTATCTGCGCCATCGACTGGTGGGTAAGGATAGAATCGGAAATATCAACATACTCATTCAGTGCCTCGTAGGCGGATCTATAATCACCCTTCTCTTCATTGATCACGTATAATAACTGGAACGACTTTTTCAGCATCGCAAAATCACCCATCTCCACAAAAATATCTTTGGATGCTGCTGCAATCTTCAACGCTTCCTCCATTTTGCCGGCATTTAAAGCAGCATAACTTTTTATTTGTAACAATCCACCCAAACTGTATTTGCCGGGCATTTGTAAAGCGATAGCCTCGGCTCTTGCAAATGCTTTATCTGCCTTGCTGAAATCACCGGAACGGGCAAAATAATCTGCTTCATTTTGCCAGATAATATAATTCAGCTCCAGGTTTTTGGGATATTTATCACCCACAGGTTTTGCCTGGTTATTCCAGTAAAATGCAGAGTCGATATAAATGTTTGATTCTGCCACAAAGGTTCTTGACAGGCTGCAGGTAAGCGTTGCGGCTTCCTCTTCAAAACCAGCTACTGCATATATTTCTATGGCCCTTTTAAATTGCTTTTTTACCTCTGCAATCTGTCGACCCTGGAAAGCAACTGCGCCGATTCCATGATACCCCTTGGCCTGGTAATACTTATTTGCAATAGAGACTGACAGGTTGATCACTTCCTTGAAATGGTCAGTTGCCTCTGCCAGTTTGGTTTGATGCAGCAGCCCGAAAGCTTTTTGCACCAATCCTTTTACTACCCACAATGTGTCGCTGCGGCTGCTATGCAATGCCAATAATGTATCAGCAGCTTTAGCCAGCTCAGCGTAGTTTTTTGATTTGTAAAAAAGTTCACCGAGCAGCCAATAGTACTCACTTTTCAACCGTATGTCTGTAGCAGGAATAATAGCCGGCCGCATCTTTTGCAGTGTTTCAATACCCGGCTTGGATTGATTTGACAATAGAAAATCATTGGCAGTTTTGAGTTTGGCTTTTAACGTGGCGGCACTCCCCTGTTCACTAACCGCATTGTCTTTTGGCTGCTGTGCACCCAGATTGATGTAAAAGAAAACGGGTAAAAATGTACAGACTATAATTTTTGTCATGCTCATATTAAAAGATAAGGCTGTAAACCGGGGGCTGCACCGGAGCAATACTTCCTCAACAATTAACTCCACCGGCAGTACCTGCAATTTGCCTTTTTTGTCCCGGAAAACCATGAATTTATTTTTTCACGGAAAACCATTACAAAAAACTGTACGCTTTAAAAGAGTTTTGTAAATGAATTTAAACATAACAACACTCAAGTTATTAAAACGGTCAGTATGAAAATCATTACCTGTATTATTGCCCTGTTAGCGTCGTCGCTTATTGCAGCGGCTCAAATAACAGATGCCAAACAAGCCGCCAAATCAAAAGTAGAAAACAGGGCCAATAACAAAACGGAGGAGGCAATTGATGAGGGATTGAATAAAGTGGAAGAGGGTATCAAGGGCATTTTTAAAAAGAAAAAGGAAACCACCGTTACTGAAACCAATGATGAAAACAGTAACAGCAATAATGACATTAATAAAAATTACACTGCAGGTACAGCACAGGCCAGCTTGAGATCATTTTCAAAGTTTGATTTTGTGCCGGGAGAAAAAGTGTTATACTATGACGATTTTGCAAGAGTGGAAACCGGGGATTTTCCTGCAGAATTCAATACCGATGCCAGTGGCGAAGTGGTAACCATTGAAGGCAAAACTGGCAAGTGGCTGAACCTCACAAAAAACGGCAGCTTTATCCCGGAGAACATACATGCATTGCCTGAAAATTTTACGCTTGAATTTAATGCAGGCATCCAGGGATCAGTGAGTAACAACCTGTTAGGGTTTGGTTTTAACTTTACTACAGATAAAAGCAACCTGATGACCTATCGCTTTATATCCGGGTCTTTTTTATACCTGCACCCGGGAGCAAAAACAGCCAGTGTTGGTGTGGAAGCTGAAGGCAGCCCTGCCATCAACAATGATTTTAAAATGGAGCAATGGGATGATGAGAATAACAATTTTGCCCGTGTATCTGTATGGAGGCAGAAAAACAGGCTGAGGTTATACATCAATGAAACCAAAATGATGGATATCCCCAGGTTCTTTACTGAAAACAAACCTTACCACCTCTCTTTTTTCCGGGACTTTTTTAATGAGTGCAACTTCTTTATTTCAGATATAAAATTTGCAGCCGGCATACCAGATACCCGGAACAAACTTATCAGCACAGGAAAGTTTTCCACCACCGGTATTTTGTTTGATGTAAACTCAGACAAAATAAATCCATCATCTTACGGCACGCTCAAAGAGATTGCCGATGTATTAAAAGAAAATACTTCGGTAAGTGTTAAGATCACAGGCCACACAGACAGCGACGGGGAGACTGCTGCCAACCTCCTGCTCTCTCAAAAAAGGGCTGTTGCGGTAAAAATGGCTTTGTCATCACAGTTTGGCATAGACGAAAACAGGATGCAGACGGATGGCAAGGGAGAATCAGCCCCTGCGGAGCCCAATACAACAGCACAGGGTAAGGCCAATAACAGGAGAGTGGAGTTTACAAAACTTTAAAAGAGCTAATGAAAAAAAATCCTATTAAGTCTTTCATCTTTATTTCAAAAAAAACAGTACGATCGAAAAAAAACAATGCAGCAAAGATCACCTTCCCGCCGGCCGGTTCCTGCTAAAATTTCCTGGCCTTTTACCATTTTGATGCCCCCGCCCGTTATGGGGATGTGAGTGATGACCTTTTCTATACTCCGGTCCTTCCCCAAACTGCTCCGGTATTTTTTCTTTGGGAACTTCTTTGCCGAGTAAGCGCTCAATACTTTGAAATTTGCGTTGTTCTTTTTCACTGATAAAAGTAATGGCGGTTCCTTCTGCTGCAGCCCTGGCTGTTCTGCCGATGCGGTGCACATAATCCTCGCCATCATGCGGCACATCATAATTTATTACCAGCCCAATATTATCAATATCAATACCGCGGCTTAAAATATCTGTTGCCACCAGCACTTTTAAACGGCCGCTTTTAAAATACATCAGTACTTCTTCCCGCTTATCCTGTTCAAGGTCGCTGTGTATTTCATCCACTGCCAGCTTGGTTCTTTTTAATTCTCTTGTTAATTGTTTTACTGCCTGTTTGCTGCTGCAAAACACCAATACGGAGGAGAACTCTTTTTGATGCAGGATGAATTTTACCAATGGAATCTTCTGTGCCTCATATACTACATATGCCAGCTGTGTTATTTTTTCGTTGGGTTTGCTGATGGCGATATTGATTTCAGCAGGATTGTGGAGAATCTTTTTTGCCATCTCCCTGATCCTGGCCGGCATGGTGGCGCTAAACAACAGGTTTTGTCTTTTTGCCGGCAGCGCATTGATGATCCGCATGATGTCATCATAAAAACCCATATCCAGCATCCGGTCAGCTTCATCCAGCACCAAATATTTCAGGCCGCTGAATTTTACATAACCCATATTGATATGCGCAATCATTTTACCCGGTGTACAGATCACTACATCGGCACCCATACTAAGGGCTTTCTTTTCCTGTACAAAGGCACCGCCATCGCCACCACCATACACTGCAATAGAGCTTACACTGGTGAAATACGACAGGCCTTCCATATGCTGAGCGATCTGAATGGCCAGTTCCCTTGTTGGCACGATGATGAGTGCAGTGATGCTGTGCTCATCAAAGGGAGTGGATAAAATATTATTGATAAGGGGCAATAGAAATGCCGCGGTTTTACCGGTGCCGGTTTGTGCCGATGCTATCACATCTTTTCCTTCAAGTACCAAGGGGATCACGAGTTCCTGTACCGGTGTTGCATCTTCATATCCTGATGCTTCGATGCCTTCTGACAAGCGGCTGTCGAAATTAAATGCTGAAAATTTCAAAACGCTGTTGCTTAAATGATGAATTGGTTTTTCACAAAGTGATAAAAATAGGCATTATCGGGCAGAAAAAAATTGTTTAAAATAATTTGGCTTTTACACAATAAATCGTCTTGCACGGAGTTATAGCCACATCGTACCGTACCAGCCCCGTACAGGCGCAAGCCCGTGCATGATATTTAATAACCTTGTCTATGAAAACCATTAACAAAACCTCCCCCTTTTTTGCCGTCGTTCAGCAAGTTTTATACAATGCCACCAGCTGGATAGGACAGCGCCGCGATAATGATGATGTGATATCAGGTCAAACCTTTATTGCGCCTAAAGAAGGAGATCTTGCAGCCATCGAAATTTTTTCTGCCATTGTTACAAAGCCAGGTAATGTGATCATGACCCTGCATCATTTTGACAGGGAACTTAAAAGCTGGGGTCCTCCTTTAAAGACAACCAGCCTCCATATCAAGAGTAATGAAGCCGGCAGGTGGCTGGCATTTGATATGCCAGGGATGCATCTCTGCAAAGGAAAGTCCTATGGTTTTCGTATACAAAGCCCTGATACTTTGATCGGTGTGGGCGAAGCGGCGGGCAACCTTGCTAAGCCGCCGTTTAGTTATGGACAAGAATGGCAGTTTACAGATGATACGTGCGAGGGAAAAAGTTATTCTTACTTCAGCCTCGCATTCAAAGTGGATATGATGGCCGCCTGAAAGAAGGTATTAAATTAAGCAGCAGGTGCTTCTGCAGAAGCAGCTATCATAATGGAGGCTAATAATCCGTAGCAGGTTTCCCAGGCTTCCTTTACTTCAGGCACCCAGTCTTTACCCAACCCTTTTTCGAGCGTCCACAATAATGCTTCTCCCACTACAGTATAGTGTTCGGGTTTTACACCATAGCCGGTATGCCGCTGTGCCATTGCTGCAATATCGCCTGTAAGCAAGTCCAGGTGATCAAGCCTTATTACAATCACCGTTATCATGTCTATCAGCTTATTGTATTGCTGACTCATGTCTTTCGGAAACATTTTTTTCACAGCCGGATGGTCAGCAAATAACTTGCTGTAAAACAAGTCTCCTACAATGGCCGGATCTATATTGCGAAACAACTTCCAGCTCTGCTTTACCAATTTTATCTGTTCCTGCGTCATAACTGTCCCTCCGTTTAGTTAACCCTGCAAAAGTGAGCATTTAATTTTTTTCAGTGAAAAAATATTGCCTGAAGTGTGGTATTTTTTATTTGAAATGTATTAGGCATAAGAGCCATATCTCACTTCGTTCAATATGATCCGGCTGCTGCCAGCAACCCGTTTAAATAAAAAAACCACCTGGTAAATGCAAAATACCGCCTGATAACAACTGCTTTTTATGGCTTTACAGGCCGGATAGCTTTACACTCTTGAAACAAAACGACTCAATAAAAAGCATGGACATGAAAAAGATTCTACTTGTAATTTCAGTGAGCTTAGCAGCCACCAGTATGCGGGCACAAAATGTAGGTATTGGCACCAGTGATCCCAGCAAAAAACTATCGGTCAAAGGAACGATCGTAGTGGATCATGATGAAGAAAACAACGGCAGTATGGACAGCGCCAGTTTACTGTTTGGAAAAAACGGGCTGGTGGGCATCACCAGCAACAAGTTGTTTGGGCTCAATAGTGGTGGTATTGACTTGTGGACAGGAGGTCTCCGCCGATTCTCCATTAATAACAATGGTAATACAGGAATAGGAACGCTTCCTGTGAACAATTACCGCTTACAAGTAAACGGCAAATTAAATGCAACAGGAAATATCAGTACGAATGACAGCCTGTTTGTAAATGGACACATCGGCGTCGGTACGGCACCTGTACCGGGCTTCAGGCTTAAAGTAGATGGGCTAAGTCTTTTTACAGGCACCTCCTATTTTGAAGGTAACCAGTCTGTTGATGGCTGGCTGGGTGTTGGCGGAAGCCTGTATGTAGTTGGACCAATGGAAACCTACAATTTCAAAGCCAACCAAACGCTGAGGGTTGGCCAGCATGTGGCTATAGGCGGCGGTATTGACTCAGCTTTCCGGCTTCGGGTATTCGATGGCAACAGCCGCTTTGGCGGCAGTATGGAAGCCACCGGAAATATGACGATCGGTGGCACATTAGATAATACCTATAAACTCAGAGTGATTGGAGGCAACAGCCGCTTTGGTGGTGATGCGCAGGTAACAGGCCGCATGGCCATTGGCGGCGACATGGATGACAACTACCGGTTACGGGTGTACGATGGCAACAGCCGTTTTGGTGGAAATGCACAGGTAACCGGCATACTGGATGTGGGTGGAAACATCAATTTAACCGGCCAGCTGAATGCCGGCAGTGTAAATGCCGCCGCCATTTCTATTGGGGGTAAAGGAGCAGCAAGAAGTGATGGTCCTTCACCATTGAGGATTGGCTTTAACAGCAAGAATGTGGACGTGACCATTCCGGGTGGTGCCACGGTTGAATATACGGTGAACATTACCGACTTTGAAGGCGACAATGATGATGTCAGGGTGATGGTAAGCCAGTTTCAATATACCACCGGCGGTTCAATAGATGCGTGGGAAAGAGTACTGATCACTGTGTCAAATGTGGATGCGGTGACGGACACCTGCAAGATCAACATCCACAATACTGCAGGTGGCCAATTGACAGTAAAGGGAACAATTTACCTCACTGCGATTGCTAAAAATTAATCATACAATAGCCGGTCAGGACCGCACTGAACACAACCTTTGAACAGCTATTCGTTTACGTTATGACAGAAAAACAAATTGAACTGATACGTCAATCCTGGCTGCTGGTGAAGCCCGCATCCAGGGAAGCCGGCATCGCCTTTTATGAGAAACTTTTTGCGGCAGCACCCGGCATCAGGCACTTATTTAAAAAAGATGTGACCGCACAGGGAGATAAATTAATGCTGATGCTAACCTATGTGGTAAGTCATCTTGACAAACTGGAAGATGTTATTCCAGATATCACTGCACTAGGTGCAAGACATCATGCATACGGTGCCAAACCGGAACATTATGATGTGGTGGGCAATTGTCTTATCGAAACTTTAAAGGACGGGCTGGCAGAAAAATGGAATACAGAATTGCAACAGGCATGGCTTACTGCATTCAACATCATAAAATCAGCTATGCTGGAAGCACAAACAAACGACCATCGTAACTATACACCAAACCCAAAATAGACATGTACCATTTTTCTTATTTTAAGGAAAAAGACCGGAAAGTGTTACTTGATTTTATGGAAGACAATCCATTTGCATTTTTAACCGGGAGCACATTATCAGGAGAACAGGCCGCCACACAGATTCCCATATTGATGGAAGAAAGGCAAGGCGAATTGTTTTTGCAGGGGCATATGATGCGGAATACAGACCATTTTAACGCTTTCGTTGAAAATCCAAATGCTTTAATTGTATTTACCGGACCCAGCACTTATGTAAGCGCCTCCTGGTACACTAATCCAAAGATGGGCTCTACCTGGAATTATATGAGTGTGCATGTTTCAGGAAAAGTACAGTACATGCCTGAAGGCGAACTGATACGCTTTATGAAAAAATTGACCTTGAAATTTGAAAAGGGGAATACACAATCCCAAACTATTTACGACAACCTGCCAGATCATTTTTTAAACAAAATGATGCCAGCGATAGCCGGCTTCGAAATAAAAGCAGAAAAAATTGACAACGTATTCAAACTTAGCCAAAACAGGGATGAGAAAAGTTATCGTAATATCATTGTACAACTTGAAGCACAAGGCGGAAACGCTGCATCCATTGCTGCAGAAATGAAGCAAAGGCAGGCATACCTATTTCCTCCTTGTGCAGAATGGGACGGGAGCAAATTTGATTCCTGAAACAACAGGATGAATATGAAATTCGAAAGCAACATCCTTTGGGCCTGGAAATTAAACCATGGATATACAATGTAAACAACTATTGCCACATCATACAGGCTTGCTTTGTGAACTGGCGTGCCTATATGCAGCAGTATTTGAAACAAAAGATTTTCAAATGCCTTCGCTTTCGTGGCTGGAAAAAGTTTTGCAGGATGAAAAAATAGTATTCATTGCTGCTTTAGCTGAAAACGAACTGGCAGGCGGGCTCACCGCATACATCGTGCCCTCTTTGTATACCGAAAGCTGCGGTATTTATCTCTATGACCTCGCAGTAAATCCGGTATGGCAACGAAAAGGTATTGGGAAAAAACTATTACAGGAACTTAGATCGTATGGCAGAAGTAAGGGATATTTTGAAATTTTTTTACAGGCCGAAGCCGGCGATCTTCATGCAATTGACTTTTACAGGTCAACGGGTGGCAGAGAAGAACCTGCGGTTCAATTTTCATATAAGCTGTAACAAATAAAAACCTTGCTGCTGAGTCCGGCTGCAGTTGAGGTATAAACTACAGGAAAAACTATTGTATATTTATTTTCCAACTGCACAGGTCAATTTGAAAACCATCAAGCAAAAATATCCGCTGTTGTTCCTCTTCCTGTTGCTGCAGCCCTTTGCTGCTGCACAATTGCCTTCTAACCATGTTCGTATGCTTACCAGTCAGCAGGGCCTCCATACCGGCGAACTGGTAAGCATGGCAGAAGATAAAAAAGGGTTCCTTTGGTTCGTATCCCAGAACCTGGTGCAGCGGTATGATGGCAGAGCGGCAAAGCGGTTTGAATTGGATCAAACTGCCAGTAAAATCTTTATTGACAGCCGTGACAGGAAGTGGCTGCTGGGCCGAACAGGGGTATTGCTCTTTAAAAACGACCTGTATGGCTTTTTGGATGCAACAGGACAGGGTGATGATAAAAAGTCCCCCGTATGCATGTTTGAAAAAAAAGATACCCTTTGCCTGCTGATGACGGACGGGTTGCGGATGTATGATGAAAAACTGCAGCAGTTCGTAAAAAAAACCGGCACCGGTTTCCCGATCTCAAAAAAAATGCAGGGCTATCATAGTAAATTTGGCAACCATCTCTTTGTTTCCACCGGCGACAGCCTGCACAGGATTGATATCAACACCTGGCACATTGCTTCTGTGCCCTTCCAGTCTGTTTTTTTTATGATGGCAGTAAGCAGGGATGAAATACTGGTGAGTAACTGGAATATACAGACATTCCTTATCAATTTCAATACCGCTGAATTAAAACAAATTTTGCCCAATGATATCCAGGGACCGGTTGCAACACGGCTGGTTCGCTTTTTTGGAGGTGGTGTTGTAAAGGATGACCGGTTCCTGCTGGCCTCTTACTATGGCATGGTGGAATACAACAGCAGCAGCAGGGAGTTTAAACAGGTGCTGCTGTATCATAACGGGCGGCCCCTCATGAGTAATAATAACAGCAGCCTTTTCTTTAAAGATCATAACGGCAACGTATATCTCACTCATGCAGACGGCATTTGCTTTTTCAATAATGCAGGAACTGCTATCTGTCATATCAGGGAATACAGTTATAACGGTATCAGCCTGCCCGATATGGATGTACGCTGTTTTGCAGAAGGAAGCAATGGAAAAATGTGGCTGGCCATGGTGACGGGCATTGCTGCCTTAAACATCAATTCCGGCGAACTGAGTACTTACACACCTGTAAAGGAACCTGACGGCATTAATTTTCCAAGTATCCGTTACTTGCTTTTTGCCGGTAATAAATTATGGACAGGCACAGTCGGCAAGGGTATATGGCTGATGGATACCGTTACAAAAAAATTTACCCGGCCTGTTTTTGACAATGACAGCACCGGCATTAAGACAGCGGGGGCGCTCAACGAGGATTTTATATGGAAGCTGGAAGCCCTGCGCAACGGCGATGTGCTTGTTTGCGGGGAAAACCATTGCTACCTGGTAAGCAGTAAAACATACCGTGCAAGGATGCTGGCCATGGCCGCAGGTGCCGGTGCCAGCCGCAGCGCCATGCAGGACAGCGACGGACGCATCTGGCACGGCACTTCAAGGGGAGTGTATTGCTACAATGAAAATTTTCAGCTGCTGTTTGCCATTAAAGACTCATTTCCGGATAAACGCATCGCCTCCATGTGTGAACTAACGCCCGGGCATATACTCATTGGATCAAAAGGCCTCTTTGAAGTGAAGATCAGAAACAATACGGTGCATTCATTTCAACGGGTCACTGCATTGCCAGCCAACAAACTTTATTACTGTATGCAAAAAGATGCGGCAGGAAACGTGTGGCTGGGTGCCGACAACGGTCTGCTGTGTTACAAACCTGCTATGAACCTGAGCGAGTTCTTTGATGCAGGGGATAATATTCAACCCCAGGCATTTAACAGCAATGGCCTTTTCTTTACAAAAACAGGCTTGATCTTCGCAGGTGGCAAAGCCGGGTTCAACTTTTTTAATCCTGCTGAAATAAATAAAAACAGCATCGAACTTCATCCTTTTGTTGTTTCGGCTTCGGTAGGCAATGACGACTCCGTATTTTTCAAATCCAACGGACCCTACCAGGCGGATTACTTCAACCGCAGTTTTGTTATCCATATCAGTGCCCCGGAATACCTGCGGCCCTACGAACTCCAGTTCCGCTACCGGCTGGGCGAAAAAGAACCCTGGATCAGCAATGGTAACAACGGAACGGTAAGAATGAATAACCTGCCGGCAGGATCGTATCATTTTCAGCCCTCCGTAAGTTATGATGGTAAAAAATGGTTTGATGCCAAAGAGATCATCCTGCTGGAGGTGCTGAAACCCTGGTGGCAGCAATGGTGGTTCAGGCTGATGGTACTCGCCACAGTTGCTGCAGCTGCAGTGGCTTACCTGGCGTATAAAAAACGGCAACGCATAAACGAAATACATCAGCAAACGATCGACTACTTTGCCAACTCTGGTAATGAACACGGCAGTACGTCTGATATTTTATGGGATATCACCCGTAACTGTATCTCAAGACTAGGTTTTGAAGATTGCGTGATCTATATGGTGGACGATGAAAGACAGGTGCTGGTACAGCGTGCAGCCTACGGCGCCAAAAGTCCCAGGAAATTTGAAATACTCAACCCTATAGAGATCCCGCTGGTAAAAGGCATTACCGGGTATGTTGCAGAAAAAGGTGTGGCAGAGATCATCAACGATACATCAAAAGACAGCCGCTATGTGGTTGACGACGAGGTCAGGCTTTCCGAGATGGTGATACCGATTATTCACAATGAAAAAACAATAGGTGTTATCGATTCAGAAAACAGGCAGAAAAACTTCTTTACAAAAAAACACCGGGAAACAGTGCAGACCATTGCATCTATTTGTGCGGCTAAACTATCTGTAACCATTGCAGTGGAACGCCTGCAACTGGCCATACGGCAGGTGGAGGAAGTGAACAACAAAATGATGGAAACCCAGTTCATCAACCTGCGGCTGCAGATGAATCCGCATTTTCTTTTTAACTCATTAAACTCCATTCAGCACCTCATCGTGTCCCGGCAAACGGATGAAGCCTATCAATACCTTTCTGTCTTTTCCAGTTTTTTACGCTCTGTACTGCAGTATGCAGACAAAACATTTATCACGCTGGATGATGAACTGAAAATGCTCAACATGTATATCCGGCTGGAATCGCTGGGCTTTGACTCCAGTTTGCGCTACGAAGTAAGGGTGGATGAGAGCCTGGATACAGAAGATATTTTAATACCGCCACTGATGGTACAGCCCCTGGTTGAAAATGCCATCTGGCATGGACTGTTGCACAAAGATGGAGAGAAATACTTTTTGGTATCCTTTATCAACGACCAGGATGACAACCTGGTTTGTATGGTGGAGGATAACGGTGTTGGCAGAAAAGAAGCCGGGGCCATTAAAGAAAGCAGCCTGAATAATTTTGCCTATAACGGAAAGGCTACCACGCTTATCAGGGAGCGGCTGCAGCTGCTAAAACAAAAAACAGGTAAAGAAGCCAGTATGTTCACAGAAGATATGCAGCCATCCGGCACCAGGATAAAACTGGTCATTCCTTATTATAATAATGAAGAAGTATGATAAAAGCATTACTGGTTGACGACAAACAGCCGTCTCTCGAGTTACTCAAATACCTGCTGCAGCAACATTGCCCGGAGATAAATGATATCGCCACTGCCAATAACGTGAAGGAGGCTTTGCAGCTGTTAAAGAACTTTCAGCCACACATTTTATTTCTCGACATACAAATGCCGCAGCAAAACGGTTTCGATCTGCTGAATGCTGTTGACAGCTGGACTTTTGAAGTGATCTTTACCACGGCATACAATGAATTTGCCATACAGGCCATCCGTTTCAGCGCACTGGATTACCTGCTGAAACCTGTTGATGCAGGCGAACTGGTAAAAGCAGTGGAAAGGTATAAGGCAAAGCGCTTATACGCTCCGGCTGGCGGTGAACTCTATAAAAATTTCATTCAGAACATCTCTTCGCAGAACCGGAAGCTGGCATTGCCCGGCACTTCCACCATAAAATATGTAGGACTTGATGAGATCATCCGGCTGCAGGCCGACCGCAACTATACCAGGCTGTTCTTTACCAATGGCAAAAGTTTTATAGCAGCCAAAACATTAAAAGAATATGAAGAAGTGCTCAGCAGCAGCGGTTCTTTTGTGAGGGTACACCGGATGCACCTCGTAAACTATCATTTTATTAAGGAGTATGACCGGGAAGGGTTGTTGCATTTGAAAGACGGTGCCAGTGTTGAAGTATCCCGGCGAAAAAAAGAAAGCCTGCTAAGGTTTCTAAAACGTTGATTAAGGGCAAAACTGGTGTGTATAGCCAAAGACCGGCAGTTACTCACCATTCCTTTTCATTTTGATACGCTTCATTTAAATTTTCTGACGTTTCGTTACAATTCATTTTATTAAGAATGGCAAACGTTCCATTTTTACATCATAAAATTAAAACCCATGCAAGTACATACAAATCAAATCACCGTTGCCACCACAGCAGGCCATTTCTTTTTTTCAGCTGAAGAGATCGTAAGACTGGAAGCCTGCAGCAATTACACCAATATTTATTTTACCAACAAAAAGAAAATGCTCACGAGCAAAGTGCTGAAAGAATTTGCAGAAATGCTGGAGCCAATGGGTTTTGTACGTACCCACCGTACGCACCTGGTAAATAAACAACACATTGCTTTTGTAAGCAATACCGGCAACGTGATCATGAAAGATGAAAGCATTGCTGAAATATCCAGGCGCATGAAAAGTAATGTGATGAAGGTATTGAGAAATGCTGCCTGATACTTTCAATAACCAGGAGTGACCGTTGGGTAAATCAGCAGGTAGAAATTACACAATGGCCCGCATCTTGCAGTTATATAAATATCATCCACACCCTGCAGAAAAAAATAAAGTATAGCCAAAAAATATTAGGTTTCGGTTTCAGTGTCGCCAGGTAAAACAATCCACTACATTACTGGCTGCCCGCCCTCCCGGCGGGCTTTTTATGGCCCCTACTGCATCTTTTACGTGAGCATAACCCACCGGGCTGCACCCTATGCCAGACACTGCTTTTAGCCTTGCGGGCGGTGAGCAAGAAATGGGATACACATGAGTGAAAAAAATAAAAACCCCGCCGATGGCGGGGCATGTAAACCAAAACTTCCATATGAAGTATTGATCTACCCGGTTATTTTTTTACCCTTACAGCTTTATAAGGGCTTAAAGAAAACAATGTTGCCAAAGCAAATAAAGGAATGGCCGGCAATACCACCATCATCGTGGATACTTTTTGCATATCAAAGGCAAAACGGCAGGCCAGTACGATCATCAAATACAGACCGATGTAATAAGATAAAGGATCAGGTTCATACGGAAGGCTTACTTCCTTGGCTATCCAGTAAAAGACAGTGGCGATCTCCAGGCTCCAGCAGATCCAGAATAAATACTTCATGGCGTTTTTGTTTTAAATGACTATGTTTTTGTTTGGCTATGGTTGCAATTAAAGATCATTAACTGCTAACCGGATACAAAGTAAAAACAACAACATAGCATTTACACATTGCGTTTATTAAAAGGCAGGGTTAAACAAGTAAACGGACAATAAACTTCCGGTAACAAAATCCCGCAGAAAAAATCCTGTTCACGATTTTCGAATTACAAAGATTGTTAACCCCGGTTCAATAGAAAAAAAACACACTTCAATTTATTTTTACCCCGGCTGGTAAAAGCCTGTTTCTTTGATGAATTTAAATTTAGCACTTTTGTACCGCCTTCGTTTTCATCATCAAAAATATTTATCATGAACAGGTTATTGATCTTTTTAACATCCCTCACCATCCTTTCTTCATCCTGCAGCCATTCGCCCAAAGAATATTTTGACCAGGCTGCATTAAATACCAATATGCTTTTCGGTTTTGCAGGTTATGAATTAAAACGTGACTTGTCGATGCCCTCGGAAAAACTAGTGGATGAAAAAACAATGAAGATGGCCCCTGTTACAAGAATGGAAGTGGTAAAAGAAAAACTGGCCAGGGTGGAAGAGAATTTTCAGAAAGTAAAAGACCTGGGGAGTAACGAAGAAGCAGCTGACATGCTGAAAGCTGCTGCAACTTTATACGAGTTTGTAATACCAGTTTACAAAAATGAGTACACCCAGCTGGCAGCCTTGTACGATGCGAATGCCCCGGCCGAAAAAATTGCGGCTGCAGAAAAAAACATCACCGATACTTATGCAGCCAGATTTGAGGAGCTGTACAACAACGTGGTGAAAACAGGCACTGCCTATGCTGAAAAGAATGGCATTGAAGTAAGGCAGGTGAATCCATCGCCGGGTAAATAGCAACCGTCATAAAAAGGAAGTGAAATCTGACACAGCTTTTTTTCTATCTCACTTTTCTAAAATGTAACCAATCTCCCAAATATGCCCGAAGGGATCTTTAAGTTTTCCTATTCTCCAGTCCTCCTCAGTTGTCATGGCACAAATCTGCGTTGCACCCAACCTGATGGCGTTCGAAAATAACCCGTCTGCATTCCTGGTTTTTAAAATGATCCTTACCGGGCTGCTGGTATTTGTACCCGGACTAAGATTTCCAAATTGAGGTTCCTCATCTCCTATCCAAAAGCAGGCACCTTCAATGCTGATGCCGCAAGATATTTTTTCGCCGGGCAGATCAAACCGCTCTGTTTCGGCAGCACCAAAAGCAGCCTTGTAAAATGCTACTGCTTTTTTCGCATTGTGTACGGTGAGAAAGGGTGTGATGGTTGTCAGGCTATTGTCTGTCATAAACTGATGGTTGATACTTCAATGTTTATAGATACACTAAAGATCGCCATTTCAGCAACAACCAACTCTAAGTGCTAAAAAAATTATTCATCACCCTTTACATATTCCAGCACATCAGCTGGCTGGCAATCGAGTGCTTTACAAATGGCTTCGAGTGTGCTGAACCGGATGGCTTTGGCCTTGCCCGTTTTTAGAATGGATAAATTAGACAGCGTAAGCCCAACCTTATCGGATAATTCATTGAGCGACATTTTTCTTTTCGCCATCATTACATCTAAGTTTACAATGATTGGCATGGCTTATACAGTTAATTCGTTTTCGCTTTGAATTTCTATTCCTCTTTTAAAGATGGTGGCAATAACATATACTACTGCCGCCATCAGTATAAAGGCCTGGCTATCCGCCCAAAACTGGTTGAGTTTGTCAATGTCAAACCCATGATGCTGCATGTTTCTGGCTACTTCCCTTGCGATGTAACTAATGATACCAATGGAAAGCGTGTAATAGCTGATCTGCGATATTTTTTCTGACACAAAAGGGCTGAAGGGCCTGGCCAGGTCTAATTTGTGCAGCAGCTTGATGAGGATATAAAATAAATGCGCTTTTAAAAAAGCAATGAACAGTATAAAACTGTAGATGCCAAAATACACCCATTGACTATGGTTGTACAGTTCGCTCAGATCAAGCTTTTGATACAGGTTCTTTACAAATGCCGGATTGTAGATACTAACTATAAAATTGACAAGCAAACCGCCGGCTTCAATACAGAGCCCAACGAAAATGATCCAGGCAACTACCTGTAAGCCTTTGAACACGAAGTTGTTTGATGTTGACATAATTGTGAGGTTTTACATTATGCCACAAAAATAATAAATATTTATTGATAAACAATAAATATTTTACGCAAAACAACTTTTTCCATGATTATCAGCTTAACCCTGGCTGCTAAGGATTACATTTTACCAGTCCACTTTCTATTTGAGTAATGTTATGAAGTAAACAGAATGAATTTGAGCGAACAGAACGCAACCCCTGCACTTATAGTTAGTTGTGGCAGGTTAAAAAAACACCTTCATTAGCTGTTTTCCAGGTCAAGAAACATCTGATGATTTTCGTTGAAGTGCGATTCGGAAACCTGGAACTGATGACTTCCGATAATTTTGAAACCTGCCCTATGATAAAAATCAACGGCCCTGCTATTGCCAATCCAGGTGAATAACCAGATGCCGTATTGATGGTTCTTTTTTGCCAGGCTGATATTAAATTTCAATAATTCAAAACCAAGTTTTATACCAAACAGTTCTTTGAGCAAATAGATACGGTCAAGCTTGGCGATATTATGCGGGGTAATATTTGGATGCATGGCATTAAGAACGATTTTAGAAAAACCAGCAGGAGTTCCATTGTAGTTCAGCAGATGGTAAATATTTTTTTCATCCTGCAATTCTTCCTTAATAGCATTGTCATTGTAATTTTTTTCCAGGAAATCATTTATGTCTTTTTCGGAACAGCTTTCTCTATGGGCTTCTGCAACAGCCACAGCACCCATTGCAGCGATGATGGAAGCATCTTTTATCGTAGCCCTTGTTATCGAAAACATGAATTATAATTTATTGCGATTGCCAAAAAAGAAACAAATGTAAGCACTGCAGCAAACTCCCGGATCCACACCCTACCTGTCAAACCACTTCTTAAACCCAGGCGCTTTTTCCCTGCTGATATCCTGTTCCATCTTTAAGGGCGCTTTTAAGGTGATCACCAGTTTTTGATTCTCCTGCGGCTTGATACTTTGTATCGATTCAATATGGATAATGCTCTGCCGGTTGGCACGGTAATACAATTTGGGATCCAGCAGTTCTTCTATTTCATCAAGGGTGGTAAAATCCAGGATATATTTTTCACCGGAAAATGTGAGGAGGTAATTTAAATTCTCCCGGTAAAAACAAGCAATGTCTTTGGTAAGTACGGGCAACCAGTTGTTGCGCACTTTCACCACAAACTTTTCTTTGTAGGCCGTGGTACCCTGTGATGGGTTGGCTATCATCTTTAATAATTCATGTACATCTTTTGGATAAGCTGTTTTGCTTTCCACAATTGTCCTGGCTTTATCAATCGCTTTCTTCAATTCTTCTTCGTCCACCGGCTTTAGCAGATAATCGATACCATTTACTTTAAAAGCCCTGAGCGCATACTCGTCGTATGCAGTGGTAAAAATTATGGGGCAACTAAAATTGTACCGCTCAAATATTTCAAAACTGGTACCATCGCTTAATTGTATATCTGCAAAGATCAGGTCCGGCTCTGCATTCTCCATAAACCACTTATAAGCTGTCTTTACGCTCGGCAATACCTCTTTGATCTTTACATCGGGCGCTGCTTCGCCGATCTTATACAGCAGTTCTTTCGCTATCAGGTTTTCGTCTTCAATGATTACTGCGTTCATAAAAGTCAGTTTAAAGTTTAATTGTTTAAAGTTGAAGGTTCATTAGTCCGCATAAAACTAAAACATGATGCACTAAGACCTACGATCTGTACCCCTCCTATTCACCACTCACCATTCACACCCTCCTTAGATCAATGGCACTTTCACAATGAAATGTGTATCATTCTCCTCCACCGTCATGGGGCGATCGCTTAAAAAACGATAGAGCGACTGCATATTGCCAAGCCCCTGCTTATTACTGGTTTCCACAAAGTTTTTCTTCTGCAGGTTATTCATCACTACTAAATAATCTTCTTTTATAAAAAGATCAATTGACAAGGGAGCTTCTGCATCTGCGGTATTGTGTTTGATGGCATTTTCCACCAGGTTCTGCAGCGTTACAGGTGCAATTTTCCGATGAAGGAATTCCTCTTCAATATCCATATTGATCAGCAGGCCTTTTTCAAACCTTGTTTTTTGCAGGTCAATATACAATTGCACAAATTTGATCTCGTCTGACAGGGGCACCGTTTCGTTGTCCCTGTTCTTGAGGATATACCGGTACACTTTGCTCATTTTATCCAGAAAATTACCTGCCATTTTCTGGTCAATGCGTATGAGGCTGCTAAGGGAAGTAAGCGAATTAAAAAGAAAATGAGGATTGAGGTGCTGTTTCAGGTTTTCATACATCACCTGTGTTTTTTCCTTTTCGAGCAACTGTGCCTTACTTTCAAGCAACAGCAGCCTTTCTTTTTGGGCCATCCGTAACCGGTAGGTAACCGCCACTGTCGCCAGCAAGGCAATAGTGAGCAGTGTAAAAAACCACCAGGCCTTATAAAAAGGTGTGGCAATATGTACCTGCAAAATGGTTTCTGCTGTTTGCCAGCTTTTATCTTTTGACAGCGCTTTTACCTTGAAGGTATAATTGCCCGGTGGAAGGCTGTTGTAGGTAGCTTCAAAATTGGTGCTGGCGGTTGTCCAGTTTTTTTCTGCCCCCTCCATAATGTACAGCATGTCATATGGCGTTGCTTTATTATCGGTAAGCATGCCAAATTTTATCTGAAGGCTGTTTTCGCTGGGCGACAGGTTTAATACATCAGAGGCGTACAAGTTAGTATCAACGCCGTTTACCAGTAACTGGCTTATTATTGGCTTGTCCCTGATATCCGGCGTTTTCAACCTGTTAGTAAAAAACTCCACCATGTCTCCGGCCACATTGCCCAAAATATTTCCATTGGAAAGTGGTGTTAAAAAATTGGTATATGCGTAATTGTTCTCACTTAAAGGCAAACTGATATTATAAAAACTGCTGAGTAATGGGTTATATACAGAAAACTGATTATAACAACTGCTCCATATTTTTCCACTACCATCCTCTGCTACAGCCATGATGTGGTCCATCACCAAACCGTCGTGCTGTTTAAACTGCATGCTGGTGTTGTTACCCGGGTTATGATAAATAAGACCATCTCCTTTTTTGGCCATCCAAAGGTTACCCTTGCTGTCCCTTGCCATACCGGTAAAGTAACCATCTTCCATTTCACTGCTGTCTTCGTAGTTCATAAGCACTGCTTTCAGTTCTCTATTGTCAGCATAAATCAGCCAGTCATAGCTGCTTAACATCCAAACCCTGTTTTTAATAATTTGTGGGTGGGTGATCACCGCAGGCTTCCCCTTAATAGTAAAAGGTTCTTTGAAAACGATACTATCAAGCCTGTTTGTTTGCATATCCCACTGCAGTATTTTATGAACCGTAGCACAATACATGATACTTCTGGTTCTGTCAAGTACCGCATCCCTTATTACCCAGTTGTCATATGGGGGGGGGAAACTAAATGGAGTAAAATCCTTTTTCCCTTTTTTCAGCCATACCCCATTATTTCCAAAAAGAAATATGCTGTCATTAAAAAATATCATCCGGTTCACATTACCCGGTGTATTATTTGATCTGTTTGCTGTAAATTTTTCCAGGTTAAATAAAACTGATTGCCCTGTAAGTGGATGGTATTGCACCAGCCTATACTTTGAAGTGGCAACCCACCAGTTTTTATTAAATGGGTCTTCGCTCAAAAACCCAATAGCAGGGTTATCAATTGTATTAGCTTCGGGAGGCAACCTATGAACCTTATAAAATGAACGGGAGAGGTTACATTTAGATATGCCACCTACTGTACCAAACCACAGGGTGCCATCGTTTTCCTGCATTACCTCCCAGAAAAAATCACCCGCAATGCTTGTAACATCATTTTTATCGTGCTGTACCCTTCTGATCTTATTCCCATTCAGATAGTCTATCATATATAGCTCATAGCGCCAGTTGCAAAACCACAATATGTGATCCCTGTCTTCAAACAAGGTGGCACCAAATGATATCCTGTCCGAACTATCAGCTTTTATCCTGTATCTCACCGTTTTTTTTAATGGGTCAAATCCTATTATTGTTTTGGTGGTATTATCAACATACCAATAATGCCCATAAGGGGTTTTACAAATGGCCGATACAGAGTGGTTATTGATTAAAGTGGTATCTGGGCTATTGGCAGCAGTTATGAACTTCCTTTCTTGTTTACTGTAATACTGAAGGCCAGTTCGGGTGGTGAGCCAGAAACCTTTGCCATCAGGACTTTCCGCAAGACCATTCTTTCTTATCATGGTTTCAGGATAAAAGCCGTCTGCAACAGGCGGCAATTCAAAACTGTCGGCCTTAGGATTAAAAACTGATAAACAAAAATCATTGGTAGCCCATATTCTACCTTCTTTATCGCAGCATACATTGTACACTACTGGCCATTTTTCCTGGTATGGCGTGCCATAGCTTTTAAACTTATTTGTTTTGGTATCCAGGCAAAAAACGCCATTATCAGTCCCGCCCCATATATTGCCATTTGTATCTTCTGCCAGTTTATGTACAGAATTATTGGGCAGGTGTGCCTTTGAATTGCCGGTATGATAGTTGTAAAAATGAGCCCCATCATATTTGTTCAGTCCATTGTAAGTGCTTATCCACAACATACCCTTACGGTCTTTTAAAAACCCGTTTACCAGGTTATAACTCAACCCTTCTCTTTCTGTGATATGATGAAATACAATATCCGGCTGCTGTGCTTTGGCAACAACAGACATGGTCAGCAACAATAAAATAAATATCCGGCGGTGCATGATGGAAAAGTATAAACAAATAACGTAGCTGCAAAAAGCATCTCTATAATAAACAGTGTATTTACAATGAAGTGTGGTAAAAATGAAATGAAACGTAGCTGCTTTGTATTGTCCTGCAAGCAGGAGTAACAACGATTTATTTTTGATTATCCACGTTTCATTTTAAAATCAGCAGGTTTTATAAAACAAAGATTTTTTTCTGCAGCCTCCTATTACATTTTTACAGCACAAAAAACAACAATGAAAAATATATTTCTCACGGCCATCATCCAAATCATCGCATCAATAACTTTTGCACAAAACAATATAGGTATTGGCACCAACACACCTGATGCCAGTGCTATGCTTGACGTAAGCAGCACAAACAAGGGACTGCTTCCACCCCGTATGACCACTGCACAACGCAATGCGATTGCCTCACCTGCAAAAGGCCTGCTGGTATATGATACCGGCCTGAATGCTTTGTACCACTACAATGGTACAGTGTGGGCAGCCGTGGGCGGCGTAACCAGTCCTTTTTCGTTGCCTTATACTGGCACCATCAGCACCCCTAGTGTTGCCTTTAGCGTAAGCAATACCGGTGGCGGCGAAGCCATTGCAGCCACCAAAAGCGGCGCAACCAATGCCGCAGTACATGGCCGGGCCGAGGGTTCATTGGGAATTGGTGTAAAGGGAACCATTACCCAACCTACAGGGTATGGCGTGTATGGTACCAACCCAACCGGTACTGCGGTAAATGGCACCGTAACCGGGCTTGGTTCAGCATTAAAGGGCGAGGCAACCAACCCTCTTGCCGAGGCACTGCTTGTTAATGGTAACCTCCGGCTCTACGGCGGCAATACCAACCCAACTGAGGGTGCAGTGCTCACTTCTATCAATGCACAAGGCAGTGCTTTTTGGATTGCCAGGCCTAAAGTGGCCTTTCGGCTAAAAGGCATATCGTTTAACAGGCGCCTGTTTTATGATAATGTGGCAAGCCGGGTTTTTTTTCAACAGGAAGACTACGACCTGGGTGGAAACAGTGAACCCACATCGGATGACGGTGTTGCATATACCAGCGGTACGTTTATCGCTCCGGTAAACGGGATCTATGCCTTCGACTACAGCTTTGGTATAGAAACCAGCATTACACCTTTTACCAATGCTGAGCTCAATTTGATAAAAATACCTGCCGGTAGTGTAGAGGAAATTGTGGATACCAACGAGTTCATCAATAGTTATGAGTTTAGTAGTGAAAATGGGATTAGATGGTATCCGGTAACCAAGCTTTTACTTAAAGGGTCGGCACAATTGCAGCTAAAGGCTAACGACATGGTATTTCTGAGATTCGAGCCGACATTTTCTCTTACAGGCACCGCCTGTGCTGCACGCTATGAGGAGGATGTTAATTTTTTCTCAGGCAGGCTGGTAGTGCCGGAATAATGAAAGATGAAAAGATAAAATAAAGGATGTAACAGCATAAAATTATTGATATGAAATTATTACTTACAAGTGCTGCCCTACTGCTGCTCTCCCAACTTGTACAAGGGCAGGGCGTGGGCGCAGGTACGGCAAATCCACACCCCAGCGCAATACTCGAAGTTGCAAGTAATAACCGGGGCATGACCATACCCCGCCTGAATCCGGTGCAGCTTGCTGCCATTGCGGCTCCTGCCAAAGGCCTTTTAGTATTCGAAACCAACGAAAGGGTGCTTTATCAGTTTAACGGAACCAGTTGGGTGGCTGTGGGCAATCCCGGCGGTGGCGGACTTAACCTTCCGTATGTAAATACCAGCGCTTCTACCGGGGCATTATTTTCTGTGGGCAATACCGGATCGCTGAGTACCATTTTTGCCACGGCGAAGGGCAGTGCAGCAGTGGCACTGGAAGGTATAGCCAACGGCACTGGCGGGTATGGACTTACTGGCAACAATACTGGCAATATTGGTTTTGGTGTAGCAGGCGAAGCCATTGACAATGCGGCGGTGATGGGCACCAGCACAGGTACGGGTGTGGCACTCAGGGGAAATTCACCAACAGGTTATGGGTTGGTTACCAACGGAAATTTGAAAATAGGCGGCAGCAATATGGCACCGGCGGCCAATTTAGTACTCACTTCTATTGATGCAAATGGTAATGCCCGGTGGCAGCAACCGAGCCTCGAAAAAATTGCATTTGCTATGAAGGACCCGGCTTCGGCTTACAACAGTTTTGCCAGCAACCAAACCAACAAAGTGCACTTTTCTATCAAGCCGTATGATCTTGGGAATGATGCACAGATAACACCTTTTCAGCAACCGCTTTTGCCGGTGCACAGCACTTTTACCGTGCCTGTAACCGGGGTTTATGCCTTCAATTTTAATTTTTATATCAGTATCGGCAATCAAGTTTATTGCGATTATGTGGGAGCCGAAATTAAATTGGACAGAAGCGGTAATATAAGCACACTGTTTACATCGGAGCAATACTTTAGCCCTGCACAAAACCGTGGCTATATATTGCGGGGAGCCTGTGAAAAGCGGCTGCAGGCCGGCGATATCATCTACCTCACGTTTCGCCAGGTAAACAGCAATGCAGCAACGGTGAATTTCTTATATGACTATGGCCGTACTTTTTTTACAGGGCGTTTGGTATCGGCCGAGTAAAGGGCCAGCAGGTAACAGTTCCATCATCTTACCATTTACAATAAAACAGCTTAATTGAAAGCAATGCTTAAATCAATATTATTGTTATGAAAAAAATATTTATCCTCCTGGCCATTGCAGCCGCAATCAACACCACCAGTGGACAGGGATTGGGTATTGGCGTGTCCAATCTGCATAATAGTTCCATTGTTGAATTGAGCAGCACCAGCCGTGGCCTCTTGCCGCCAAGACTCAGTACTGCACAGCGCCTCAGTATAGTCAATCCTGCCACCGGCCTTTTGGCATTTGATAACGACCTGAATATACCAATGCAATTCAACGGAAACCTGTGGACACCGGTTGGTGGTTCCATCGGGTTAGTCAGTTTGCCTTTTGCCTCCAATACTGCATTAGCCAGTATGTCGCCATTAAGTATTACGAACAGCTTTACCGGCAATGCCATACAGGGAACTGCTGCGGCAAGTTTTACCTCAGCCATTAAAGGCACTGCCGATGGCCAATTAGGTAGCTATGGTGTATTTGGCCAGGCCACTCATGCCTCCGGTATTGGAGTAGCAGGCTTTAGCACCGATGCATCGGCAGTATATGGTTTTAGCAGCAATGGTGGCACGGCTTTGCGTGGTACTGCCTCACCAGGAGGCTATGCACTTGAAACCAATGGATACATCCGCCTTACAGGTGGTAATACCAACCCGGTGGAAGGTGCCGTGCTCACCAGCACAGATGCAGCGGGCAACGCTGTGTGGCGGAAGCCCATGTCGGAACTTGCCTTTGGCCTTGCTGGTGCTGCTGTGCAGTTTGCAACCATTAGCCATAATAGTTGGCAAAAAGTACATTTTGCCCAGGAACAATATGATTATGGAAACGACTGCGAACCTACCACCAACACCAGCCCCACGCCTGGAATGAGCAGCTTTGTGGTGCCCACTACCGGCATTTATGAGTTTGACATGGCTGTTGGCCTGAGTGCAGGGGGTGCCGGGCAAGAAATCGGCAAGCTTGAGTTACAACTGATGGTGAACCGTGCAGGCAATGTATTTGCTGCATTTACACTGGAAGGAAACACGATGCAGCCGGGCAATGAAAAAGAACAGCGTGCTCACGGCGGTACACAATGCCGGTTACAGGCTGGCGATATTGTATATGTAAATGCCCGCCAGACTAACAATTTCTCGGGAGCAGTCAACCTGGTATCCTCAGCTGCTTATACATTTTTCAGCGGGCATTTGATTTATGCTTATTAAAAAGAAATTCAACCCGGGCTTCACAAATAAGATCATTAGCAGCATTGTAGTAAAATTGAAACAGCGATGCTGATGCAAGGGAACATACTACCGCCACGGGCAAAGGTGCGGTAACTAGTAAAATTGATTGATCAGTAACGATAAACATTCAATTAAATGCCGGTGCTAAATTTATAGCTGTAGGAAAGCAGGAAAACAGCGGCAACAATACAGGAGTGCAATGGAACCTTCTTTTTACAGCTATTTAAATGTTACAGATTGACTCATGTTGTTAAAAACAGAACATGAAAATGAATTTCATAATGATTTTGCCTATAGGGCTATTAACAGTCAATAACAAAGTATACGCAAAGTCCTGAAATATCCAACAGGTTCTGCCGGCCTCGCTTTATTTCAATTCCCCCACACTTCATTGTAAAAACAACCATCCTGAACGAGCTAATATTTTTTACAGCCTCTATTCGATACATTTTTACGTCACAAAAAAAAACACTCATGAAAAAAATAGTTCTTTCTTACTTTATCAGCATTACTTCCATAACTGCATTTGGTCAAAATAGTGTTGGTATTGGTACTGCAAGCCCTAATACAAGTGCGGCCCTGGATATCAGCAGCACCACAAAAGGTCTTCTCATTCCAAGAATGACCAGCACACAACGCAGCGCTATTGCAAGCCCCGCTGCAGGTTTGTTGGTGTATGATACTGACGCAAAAAGCCTGTATCAATACAACGGTACCAGTTGGGTGGCAATAAGCGGCAATGGAGGAGGCGCACTTAGTTTGCCCTATGCGGCATCAGATGCAAGTTCCGCATCATTACAGGTGAACAATACATTGGGAGGAGGCAGGGCAATCGTTGGCAAGGCTAACACAAACAACCCGAATTCAATTGCCATTTCAGGTGAAGCAACAACGGGTACAGCTGTAAAAGGATACGCAAGTGATGCAGGAGGTGTGGCAGTATTTGGAAGCTCCCTTGCTGGCACGGCTGTTAAAGCATATAGTTTTACTGGTACCGCATTAGATGTAATAGGTAATGTAAAGATCAGTGGTGGCAATACCAACCCCTCCAAAGGTGCGGTGCTTACCAGTGATGCGGCAGGAAACGCTGTTTGGAAAAACGTGAAAGTGGCATTCCTCGCAAAAAATGACGAGTATAATCTTACACGTGGTACCACCAGCTATAATACCTCCAGTATACTCAGCTTTTCAGCCGAAGAACACGATTACTCCAATAACTATTCTGGTGGTGTTTTTACTGCACCAGTAGCAGGTTTATATCATTTTAGTGCCATAATAGTTTTTTTTATGTATGATATCAATGATAATATTGACTATGCAGCTATTTCTTTTCAGGTAACCCAGCCCGGTAGTACCAGCAACAAAGGCAGGAGTTTAGAAGTATATGGGAAAAACTCCACCTCCTCATGGGTAACTGCAACAGTGAGCGCTGATATTAAACTAGCTGCAGGTGATACCGTATCTCTGGTAGGCAGCCAAAGAAACAGTGCATCAACCAGTGTGGAATGGTTTGGCAAATTCTTTGGGCACCTGGTATTTGCAGATTAAATACTGCTACCAACCTGCACCCGGTCCAATGCGCTGTCCGTAATAAATAACGCTTATCATAGCCGTCATTGGTTGATGTGCAGATGGTAAAATCAACACTGTATCGTATTGACATAACCCCGGGGGACAACGTTTATTTGAATGTAAAAAAAAACCATACATCGTTAAACTAAAAATGAAAAAGTTATTCTTTTTGATAGCAACTGTCTGGCCTTGCTGGCATTGCTTTTCCCAAAACAATGCTGCTGCAAAACCGGCTAACACCGGTACATCATCCAAGGGGGACAGTTTTCCATCTGGCAAAAACAGTATTGCCCTTTTAGGTATGTATCATTTCGATAACCCCAACCAGGATAACTTTAACATCAACAGTGACAATGTGTTGTTGAACAAAAGGCAAGTAGAAATTGAAGCCCTCGTAAACATCCTGGCAAAATACAAACCTACGCACATAGCCCTGGAGTTTAATGCAGCAGACTCCACCCTGGATCTGAAATACCAGCAATACCTTAAAGGCAATTATACATTAGGCGCCTCTGAGCGGGAACAACTGGGTTTTCGCCTGGCAAAGATCTCAGGCCATCGGCATATTTACCCGGTAGATGCGCCAGATATCCGTCTTGACTTTGACCCGGGCGAACTGGCGGTTGATTACGGGCCATTGCTCGGGCAACTGAGCAAAACCGGCAACAGCGTTGTTACAGGCATCAATGAATGGCTAAATAAATATACCATTGGCCAGGTATTGGCCAACATGAATACGCCCCAATTTGATCAGCTCAATATAAATCTCTACTACCAATATCTGCTTCCCATCGGCAAAGGCAATATCCAGCCAGGGCTGGAAGCTGTCAGCAGGTGGTACAAAAGAAACCTGTTTATCCTGCATCACATTATGAAGCTCACAGAAAATAAAACAGGTAACCGTGTACTGGTAATTTTTGGACAGGGACACACCGCTATGCTCAACCAGTTTTTACAATACAGTGATGTATTTGTACAAGAGGATATAAGAAAATATTTACCAACAGCCGATTACAAACAGGTGATTATACGCAGGCTGTATATGATTGTCTGCCTGTTTTGGTATAGCACACCAAAACAGGCAGATACTTCTGCAAAAGCCGCTGCCTTTTATACAGCTGGCACCACTGGTAAAACATTCCAGGCTGCATAGGCAGTGTTTGAACGGTAAGGAACACGCTGGCACGGGCAACAGTCATCCGGTATGCAATCCCAAACACCTGATACTCGTCTTACCACACTTCGTTCTAACCGGCATACCGCTCAAGCTATTTTTTTTTGCACTGCTGATTAATCAGCAATTTTACAGGGGCAATCAACAGAGCAGATGGAAAAATCAATTCCATAATTTTCTTTCCTTCGCTGCACGCATTGCCAAACCATTTTTAAGGATATCCACCTATTTTGTAAAGCAACATAAAATCTTACTATGTTTAAAACACAAATACTTTTGTGCGTACTGCCCATATTCCTTTTGAGCAGCTGCCTGCAAAAATTTGACAACTATGGTGTGGTAGAAACCATCGTGAGCAACCCGGATCATACAGCCATTACAGTTTTGGTAGCTGAAAACAATGCCATGAGTTACCAAAAAAACGGCGGCTTTGTAAAAACAACCTACAACACCACCTATTGGCTAAAACAATACGAAACAGCATCCGGCAAACTGTTGAGGAAGAAAAAACTGTTTACGCCGGATGAATCAAACAGATTAAGCATTGCCTGCTATGGCCGGCATGAAAACAATATCTGGATGTATATTGACGGTTTAACAGCATTTGACATCAACACACTGGAAGAAGTTACCAACGAAAAAAAGATCGCTGCTGCCAATGGAGTAGGCAAGATTATTTTCCCTGCCGGAGACAGGCTCATTACTCCCGATCTTGTGAAAGCCCGCATACATTTCATTTCAGATAACGGTGAGGCATATACTCTTTCGCTAACTGACCTGGTCATTCATAAAAAAACGGAAGAGCAGGATGCCAGTACAGTTGAAAAAAAAGTGAAGCGGTCTTTTACTAAAGACAATTACGGAGTCAGATGTGACACTTTTCAAAATAAAATGTTTGCTTTTGCGAAGAATGGCAATGTTGCAAAAGAACTGTCACCTGACCACGGCGAACTATCAGAAACCGCTTACCGGATGAAGTTATTTAAAGCCAATTACAGCATACACAAACTGGGCATGCACAACAGCTTTACGTATGACACTATGCAGGAAGTGGCAACAAACACCTATCTCAATCCCTGCTTTGCAGCAGATACTTATACCGGAAAAATCATCCACTTGTTAAACCCGGATGGATATATCATCATACACCAGGATGTACTGGGAGAAAGATCAAAAGCACTGATCACAAGAATGGATGTAAATGGAAAAGTGATTTGGGAAAAACAAAGCGGCGTAAGCACAAAAATTGAAACTTGCAGTTTGCAGGGTAAATATTTATTGATATCCACGAATAAAGATTATATGCTGAGTCCGTTTATTGGTAAAGATGCCTTGTGTATTATTGATACCGGCAACGGCCATATCATTCAACCATCACTAAAAGATTAATGCGTTGAGCTTACTCAAAATCCTTTGGGGTATTGACGCCATGGCAGTTATTGTCATCAGCTGGTTTTTCATTGCTGGCCTGGCAGATGGCTCGGTAACCCGCCGGAATATAAAACTATGGCTGTTCCTCCTGTTGGCTGCCGCAAGTATTCTGTGGATAAGCATGCTTTTAAAAAAACATGGCCATGATAAGCTCGCCATGCTGACGGTGTTGATATTGGCAGTACCAGCCATTATGTATAGCCTGTTTGTACTGTTGATGGCAACCAACAACGGCAGATGGAATTAACAACCCAGCAGCCACAATTATTTGACCCCGCAGTAATTCCAGCTTTCAACACTTCAATTCTTATAAAATACGCTTCGTTAAATAAGAACCGCCTTTCAATAACTAATAATTGCGTACCGGCCTATAACAACGCAATTTTGTGTTATCAATAAAAACAAAAAAAGTATAGTCATGCTAAACAAACCTTCTTCTACTGATTTTCACCTGCGTTTACTCAAAACATTGTTGCTGACAGCCAATGCAGCCGGGCTCATCATCTATATTTTTGTGCACCTCATTTTTTTCGACTTCCCATTTGATGCGGTGTACGAGTTAACCGTGCTGCTAAAAATGTTTGCTGTAGCGAGTGCTTTTGCGTTTGGCGTAAGCTTAATAGTGGTAGTGGCCGATGCAGCCGATCTGTTTATGATCAAAAGAAAAATGACAGCAATGCCTTTGCCCGTAAAAACATTTTCGGTGGTGCTGGTTGCCCTGGTGATATTCCTGGCATCCTGTAATGTACCGGTGGTATCCGCAGGCATTAAAAAAGACTTTAACACAGGCATGTCATCTTCTTACAATGGTATGGAGCCTGAAAAAGTAATGCTGGTGATGAACAACGAAATATTGGGTCATACCGATATTCCATTGGGCGAAAGTTTTTTGATAGTGAATGACGGCATTAAAGGAATGCAGGCAAAAAATGGCAAAGTAAAAGTGGGCTGTTCCTTAAGCATCACCGACAAAAAAGGTAAAGTGCTGCTCAATGAAAAAGACCTGTTTGCCGGTCATGATGAATTTGAAGAAAAAGAAGCCAACATGCTGAAGTGTACGGTAAGTACCGGCGAGCCGATGCAGTGGGAAGAAAACTATGATGTAGCGGTTACCTTCTGGGATAAAAATGGTACAGGCAAAATTGAAAATAAGGTTACGATAAAAAGTATCGATATGCCGTAAAGTTATGGCGACACCTCGATCTGCCTGCTGGCAGCAACCGGCAAACCATTTGGTGACAGGCCCTGTAAAAAGATCAAAAACCTGCCGGTGCAACCTGAAGTATAGAAATCAAATGTGGCAGTGCCATCAGCATCCAGATCGATCCGGGGTTCCCAGGATAACATATTCCTAAAGTCGGGCAACCGGCTTTTTTTCTTTTCATCATTGTTATACACCGGCTTGTAGAATTCCTGTTGCAGCTGCAATGCATTGTATTCAACCACAATATTATCCGGATCCAGTTCATATCCAGCCAGGTTGCCATCGTATGTTTTAAAACTTACGATGCCCTCATACACTTGTGTATTATGGAAATACCTGCTTGCTGTAATATCCACCGTCCTGATCTTTAATGGATCAAAGGACATTACTTTATCTGCATTTTTTAAGGGCACTCCGTCCATCAATACCAGGGGTGCGTTTTCGAAGAATGTGCCAATTGCTTTATCCTTCACCCTCAACTGATAGTGGTCACCTGCTTTTTTAAAAGCCAGTTCTGCTATATACTCCTTTATTACTTCTTCCATGGTTAAAAACCTTGTATAGTCATCAAGCCGGTATTGCCTGGCAGCGAAACCATAAAAAACCGCTGTATCCATTTCTTCTTTTTCAACTAACAAATGTCTTTTGTCGATGTTATATGAATTTTCAACCTGCATATAGATACTTCTTTGCAGCAGTTTGCTCTCATTTTGCCTGCTGATACGCAGCAATCCTGCAGGAGGAATTGAATGTACAGGGAAATAATAGGGGTCCACTTCAACAACAGCATTGCTGTCTGCAGATGATGCTGCCTGCAGTATCAATTCATTCCGCTGACGGGCCGGTTTAAAAATAAAATTCAGCACCCCTGTATCATCACTTACAGCATTGGCCAGGGTAAACCTTTCACCAGGAACCGTTAAAAAGGCAGCTGTATTTTTTAATGGCAGGCCACTGGTGCTGTTACTGATCCTGGCTTTTATTACCTGGCCTTCTTTTTCCGGCAAATAGGTAAAACAACGCTGGTTATTTTTCAGCACATCTTCCCACCTGAACCGGCTCCAGCCATTTACAAGCATGATATGGTCTGCCTTTTCTTTTACTGACTGCTGTTGCTTATTAAAATATTGTAAAGGATTTTCTAACCTGTTGCCGAGTTCGGATGTAAGCAGCAGATAAGTAGTAATGTCTTCTTCCGGTTCTGGTTGTAAAGAATCAACCAGGAATATGGAAGCAGACAGGTTGGCTTTCAATGGCTCCCCGCTTTCGTTTTTTACAGTAACGGCTGCGGTCACCCGTTCCCTTACTCCATAGCTGTCTTTATCCGTTTTTACAGCAGCAGTTGCATAGCTGGCGGGCGGTTTAAAAAATAACCGTTCACAAACAGGCAACTGGTTTTCATTAAAAACAATCAAATGGGAAATCCCATCCCCGGCATCGGCCAGGTTAACTAAAAACACGGCAGTTCCACTGGCATCTATCGCTGCCTTCTGAAATTGCTTTAACACCTGTCTTGTATGTACAAGAAGATAAACAACACCTGCATTTTTTACATTGCTTTGCACCCGCAGTTTTATTTTACCCGCCTCCTCTTTTAAATTCAGCACATAGCCTTCTTCATACACTGCCGGCCAGTGCACCCGGCAAGGAATGGTGCTGTTGGCTAAAACAAACTGATAGCTGGCACCCTTTTGCGGGATGATATAAAAGCTGCCCGTTCCATTTTCATCTGTTATAAAATCTGCCACTGTATCTTTCCTGTTTGCTGTAATGATACCGCTGCCAGTAACTGCCTCCCCGGTTGTATACAGCATCTTAAACGCCAGTCTTGAACTAAGCCCATACACGAGGTTACCACCCTCGGGGTACAGCTCTATTGAAATGCTGTCGGGTTGCCTCACCGGCATTTTTGGAATTGAGCCCGCAATAGTATTTACAATACTTATTGACTTTGAAAAGAAAAAAACATCGCTGCGGTTTTTCATCCAGTTAGTATAAGCACGCAATGTATATTTTTCAGAATTCATGTAGGAAGGTATGGTGAAGGAACCACATCCGGTAGCTGAATTGTTGCTAATATCAATGGCAGTTTGCATAACAGGCTTTTTATTCCGGTCTATTACTTCCACGTAGGCAATTATACTTACCGGCAATGGCCGATGAAAAAAAGCATCCATGATATAAGCTTTGAACCAGATGGTTTCACCTGCGAGATAAAAATCCTTGTCGGTGTGCAGGTAAATCTTTTCATGCAGTTGCTGCTGCTGGTAGTTCAAAAAAACCTGTTCGATAGAACTACTTCCAGGTTGCTGGGCATAGAGGCAGGTGCTGCAGGATAGTGCCTGGATAAAAAAAACAATGTATAAAAATAGCTTCACCGGTTTTTTGTTTAGTATTTTACCAGAATGAGGGACGTACATTGGTACCACCTTTCAATGTACAGTCAATGCAACTTTTGTTTATCACATACAATGGTCCGCCTGTTACGAAATACCAGGGCGCAAAGTCAGGGTCTGTATATTCGTAGATGTACGGATCAACCGGATTTTGCGGTATATAATCAAATGCACAGTTATATCCTTCAAACCCGTCAAACTGCCAGTTATCCAGTTCATCGTGCCGGATAAATATCCTTTGCTGCTGCTGTACTGCCGCACTTACAAAACCAATCACCGGTTCATCCGGGTTATTCATTGCCGTTATATTACCCTGCAGCTGCGATGGCTGCTGGTCAAACAATGTACCCAGTTGCTGGGAATTATTTTTAATATTGGTCCAGTATTGATACGCTGCTGAACTGATGCCGTACTGCCGCACCAGCATACTGTACCTGAAATGGAGCTTTTTATCTTTATTAAGAAAAACAGCAAGGGGCTGCATACTTATCACATCACTTGCAAGAACGGATGAATTCCCAAGCAGGATACCGGTTGATGCTGCGGTTGACCAGCAAATACTCACCTGTTCTTCAGGCGTCCGCACAAAGATGCGGTTGCCCACATGCCTGTAGGGTGTTTGGTTGGGCGTTTCGTATTGCCAGGTTTCGGTATAATCCCACCAGTAATACCGGGTATTGCCGGTATCGTCATGCGTATTTACATACACGGTTACATCACCGTCTTCCTGTTTCCATACCACACTGTCAATGGCAGGCGTTTTTTTACAGGCCACGTATTCCGACTCATACCGCCTGTTACCCTCCCTCCTTATGATCAACCTGTAGTCAGCTGCATTGTCAAGGCTGATGGAACTGCTTTCATAAACACCGTTGCCTATACTTATAAGCGGATATACTTGCCCGGTATTACTTTCTATTTCAGCAAGCGCACCCAATTCCGGCGCAAACAAAACTGTATCTCCCAGCCGGGTGGTATGTGAAAGTGTGATGGTTGTTTTGCTGTTCTCTGTGATATTGATAAATCCTGACACTACAAGAAAACTGCTGTCCTCAGCATTTACAACGGGGATATACTCCTTCCTGCATCCACAAAAAAAGGCGGTTGTTATCATTAAAAATATCCCTGCATATATTCTCATATTGATAGCTGCATTAAAATTTAATATTGTAAGTAACAAAGGGAATGATCGTTCCAAAAATTGACAACTGGTAACCCTTTATCTTTCCGCCTTCCTGTATAAAATAAACTGAATAAGGATTCTGTCTTGCTGTAAAATTATATGCCCCGAAAGACCATGAATTATGCGTTGCCTGGTTTAGCTTATGATTTCCTTCAATTGTAAAAGAAATGTCACCCCTCATATAGTAGGGCACCCTGTACTGGTTGCGCTCACTATATACCAGTGCATTAACTCCTCCGGCAGTAAACACCGCTATTGGCAAAGTGATGGGCCGGCCGGAGGTGTACACAAAATTCACTGACATACTATAGCGGTGGGTAAATTTATAATTACAGATAAAATTGACATTGTGCGGCCTGTCGAAACTGGCCGGATAATATTGCCCCTTATTGATTGTTTGTCCTGCAACAGCATCATCCAGTTGCAAAAAAGTTCTGGAGTAGGTATAGCTGATCCACCCATTCAGCCTGCCGGAAGTCTTTTTCACCAGCAGCTCTGCACCATATGCCTTACCCCTGGTGTTAACGAGATCAGTCTCTATGTGTTCATTCATCAGCAATCTTGCACCTCCTTTGTAATCAAGAAAATGACGGATGCGTTTGTAATACAACTCCAGCGATGTTTCGATCAGGTTATTTTTAAAATTCCTGTAAATCCCGGCAGACAATTGCATACCCCGCTGGGGCCTGATGGTGGCGTCACTCAGCTTCCAGGTATCAGTTGGCGAAATGGTAACCGTATTGGACAGCATGTGTATGTATTGCTGCAATGTATTAAAACTGAACTTAACAGAGGTGTTATCTGAAAAAGCATAACGCAAACTCACTCTTATCTCCGGGGCACTCCAGGTTTTAATGATATTGTTTTTACCATATGCAGTTGTATCAACGATAGTAGCAGTATCCCTGGGCAGGCCTGGAATATAATTAAACACATCATGCGGCCCCAGGTAATTAAAAATAGAAAACCGAACGCCAGCATTCACTGAAAGCCTGGAAGAAACAGTGTAACTGTCTCCGGCATAGATGGCACTCTCCAGCGCCTGCTCTGTTTGCAGGATATTTTTTTGGACGAGTGAACCGCTTCCTGCTGGTTCATAATTACCCGGCTTTAGTTTGTAATAAATACTGTTAAAACCAAAACTGGTTACATGTCGGTTGCTGGGTGTATAACTGAATTCTGACCGCAGGGCGTACTGCTGAAGATGAAAGCCAAGCTTAAAAGCATTCACCGGGTTCTTTTCGCTGCTGACTGCATACCGGTAGTCATCCAGCGATACCGAGAGCATATTATAAAACCTGCCAGTGAAAAAATGTTTCCATTGCAGGTTAATGTTCCTGTTGCCGTATTTGTACAAGGTGTCGTTGGTAAGATTAAACCTGTCGTTGCTGAGGTAGCCGGTGGCATACAGGCTGTTTTTATTGTTGATGGTATGGCTCAGGTGAATATTGGCATCATAAAAACCGGCAGCACTGTTTTTGTACTGGTCATTGGGAATAAGCTTCAATATCCAGTTTGAATAAGTAGTGCGAAAACCGGCGATGATGGATGTTTTATCTTTTTTCAAAGGACCTTCCAGGGTTATTTTACTGGTTAGTGGACCTATGCCCGCCACACCCGACCACTTTTTAGAATTACCATCCTGCATACTGATATCCAGTACGGAAGAAAGCCTGCCGCCATATTTTTCCGGCATGGCGTTCTTATACAATTCTATTCCTTTAACCACATCGGGATTAAATGCAGTAAATAAACCAAACAAATGAGAAGGATTATAAATAGTTGCGCCGCTGAACAGGATCAGGTTCTGGTCTGCAGAGCCGCCTCTTACATTAAAACCATTGGCAGCCTCACCTGCTGATGTAACCCCGGGCAAGGTGAGTACCACTTTAAGAATATCCGTTTCGCCAAAAGCAACAGGCACCTGTTTGATTGATTTGATAGTCAGCTTATTCATTCCCATCTGCAGGCTGCGTGTATTGGATGCTTTTTCAGATATGATCGTTACCGTTTTCAAGGTAGTTACCGCTTCCTGCATGTCAATATCCAGCCGGCCGCTTCCGTGTACGATCAACTGTCGCTTTGAATCCTTCATGCCGGCACTGCTAACTTTGAGAAAGTGCCGCCCGGCCGGCAATACGATGGAATAATAACCATACTGATCGGCACTCACTGTTACCGATAACGAATCCACCGAAAGCGAAGCCCCTGCAATCGATTCACCTGATTTTACATCCCTGATATATCCTGTAACAAGTGCTTTAGCAGTATTTTTTTTGGACCGGTCACCAAGTTCATATATCCTGTTCCCGGAAAAAGAACCAGGTTTTTTATTATTAGCAGCAGGCAATGACTCCGGTAACTGTGCTGGCAAGCTATCTGAAGCATGGTGGCTAAAAAAATTAACCGGCAGTGCAGTACTTATTTTAAAGGAACTTATAAACACATGCTGTAATGAATCGAAGGCAACATACATTTTAACCGGCGCAAGCAATTTTTGCAATACCCCGGCAAGCAACATGCCCTCTGTATCAAAATCGATCTGCAGTGAATCCGGGTGGTTATTGGAAATATCATAGTAAAAGCGCACGCCAGAAGAATGCTCGATGGTATCTGCTAAAGAACGGAGCGATTGTCCTTTATAATTTTCCTTTATAATATAGCCTTGCTGAGCCTTCACTGCAGCACAACAGCAAAAAAAAAGCAAGGCTGCAGTAAAGTGTTTAAACATATTATTTTTTTAGTGCTTCATACATGACCGCAACCAGTTTCAATCCATCACTGTTCATTGCTTCAATGTGATTGACGGCCATAAAGTTTTTTAGTTCCTGCTTTCTATCGCCCAGTATCTTTAATACAGATCTTTTTCCATTTACCTCATACAAAACACCTGCTTTCAAAATATACCAGGTTTTGTATTCTTTGTAAAAGTGCATTGTGTCTTCTGCTTTTACTGGTTGAAAAAGATTTTTCTCCCACTGCAGGTATATACTAACATTGCTTCCGCTGAATATATTTTCAAAAAAAACAGGTGGTGCGGTATTCTCTTCAAGCGCCAGGAAACTCATATTTTCGAAATAATGACCGCCGATGATAAAATATTTTATCTTTTCAGGGCCCGGACAAAATAGAAATCCATTGTCAAAATTATACAGCACCGGCTTTGACTGCACCAGGTCAAATTTCATTTTCACATCTGGATAAAGTATTCCGTTATAAAGAATACTGCTGCTGGTTAAACTGTCGGTGATAAAATACGGGTGGCCTTTTGTTTTTGGTATGTAGGAACTGTATTGTGCCCCATTGTAGAACAGCTGGCTGGCGCCTGCGGCACGCCTGTAGCAGGCATCGCTTGTTGCTGCAGTTGTTGAATACCAAACAGAATCAGCTGCGCTATCCTGACACAAAGCAACAAAAGAAACAAATGAAAAAAGTAAAATACAGAACCCTGATTTCATATTGCAGCGGCAGTTAGTTGAAAGTGAAGAATCGAATAACCTGACTGTAATATAAACAAAATAATACGCCTGCAAAAAGATTATGGCATCACAAAATACCGGAAGAAAAGGCCAGCTTGCTTACTTTAAAGCCTGCAGCACTTCATCCTTTCTTCTCCTGCTTACTTCCACCCGGCTGTTATCTTTTAAAATGGCATAGCCATCGTGATCAATAAAAGAAACAAATTTTCTGTTTACGAGATGGCTTTTATGGGTACGGATAAAATGATACGGTGCCAGCAGCACATCGTATTCACCAAGCGTTCTGGAAATGAGATAGGTTTTGCCGCTATCCATAAAAAACCTGGTGTAATTACCCAGGCTTTCGCAGCGGATGATCTCTGCCGGCCGTAAAAAATGTACCCCTTCCTTTGTTGGCAGGGCCAGCCGGAAGTCATCCGCTGAAGGTGCCTGTATATTGTGCATGATATTTTTCAACAGGTCGTATTGCTGCTGATAATTTTCATTGCTTTCTAAAAAACGCTGCACGCAACCCTGCAGCTCCTCCACATCGATCGGCTTCAGCAGGTAATCAAATGCACTGAACCGGATGGCCTGGATGGCGTATTCATTATAAGCGGTGGTAAAAATGATCTTGAAATTTTTATTTGGTATTTTTTCCATCAGCTCAAAGCCATTCATATAGGGCATCTGGATATCCAGGAATACCAATGCAGGCTGGTAAACCGCAATGATATCTGCCGCCTTTCTTGCATCATTGCATGCCATCACCTGCTGTATGGCAGGCACTGTTTTTTCTATCATCAGCCGCAGCGCATCTGTGGCTCTTTCTTCATCATCTATCAATAACACTTTCAGCATATACTGTTAATTTAATATGGGAAAATTTATCTCGATCCTTGTACCGGCTGCTGTGCCATCATCATTGTACAGGTCTGTGAAACTGATGTCGCCATGCTCGCCATTACTGCTCTTCATTGCTTTCAAACGTTCGGTGGATACCGCAATACCTTTGCTCTGGTGCCTGGAGCCGTTCAGGGCAGTACCTTTTATTTCCTGTGCTTTTTTTCTGCCAATGCCGTTATCTTCCACTATGCATTGCAGCCACTCCCCTTTTTCAATAAACTGCACCAGCAGGTTCCTGTCACTTTCCTTGTGCATCAATCCGTGCCAGATGGCATTTTCAACAAACGGCTGAATCAGCAGCGTGGGTATTTTTACTTCGTCCACATCTATGGAGTCATCGTATTGTATGCTGTATTGAAAGGCATCCTTAAACCGGATGGACTCCAGTTCTACATACAGGTTCAGAATGTCCAGTTCTTCTTTAAGTGTAATGGTTTCTTTATCGCTGTGTACAAGAATGGCCCGCAAAAGTTTTGAAAAACGGGAGAGGTACCGGGTAGCCACCATTTCTTCGTTGGCCAGTATCATCTGCTGTACTGAATTAAGCGCATTAAAAAGAAAATGTGGATTCATCTGCAGGCGCAGGCTTTGCAGGCGGCTTTCGAGCGCTTTCTGTTTGTTGTGCAATAATTCGATCGCTGTTTTTTCTTTCTCCTCTTCCATCTGTACCAGTTGTATCTGCGATGCACACAATGTGGCGATGGTAGTGAGTATCTTCAGGTGGCGGCTGTTAAAGAAGTTTTTCCGCTGGTGCTCGCTGTCGATCACCCCCACCACTTTTCCATCTATGATAACCGGCACCGTTATCTCCGAAAAACGGCGGCGGTCATCCACGATATACCTTTTATCCAGGGAGGTATTGGCAATGATCTCGGCCTTGCCTGTTTGGGCTACTGTGCCCACAATACCTTCACCGGGTTTTATTTCAATGGGTGCGTCAATGGTAAAATCAACCGGGTTCTTTGGGCCATAGGCTGCTTTTTGAACCAGTACATTTCTTTTATCATCCAGTTGATAAATAACGCAGTCCTCAAAGTGCAGCTTGCTGATACAGTTCTTGGCCACATCCCACAACAACTCTCCCGTATGGTAGTGTTTATTTATCTGCGAGGCAAAATAGCTGATCACCAGTTCGGTTTCCAGCTCTTCTTCCTTCTGCTTTTGTTTTTGCTTGTAAAAATTGATCACATACCATACCAGCGACAGCACCACAAATATCACCACCAGCCGTAACCACCAGGTTTTCCAGAAGGGTGCCTCCACGGCTAAAGTGAGGTTGATGCCGGTTTCAGTCCACCGTTCGCCATCGTTGCCCGTCTGCAGCTTAAAAACAGCGCTGCCCGGATGCAAACCCTGGTATTTAACAGCAAAAGGAACAGCAACCCGGGTCCAGTCTTCGTCTACACCTTCCAGTTGGTATTGTATAAACCTGTTACTGCTGTCAGCTGCACTGCTTTTTTCAAAATAAAATACAATGCTGCTTTCTGTGGCTGACAGTACAAACTGGTTCTTGTTCTGCAGGTACCTGCCATTGGTCTCAACTTTTACAACGATACCATTCGCATTAAAATCCCTGGTTTGTTTTTGTGCGTTTGCAGGAAGGATAAGAAAAAGCAGGCACAGGCAGGCGGTGCAGATACCAACTGTATATGGTTTTATGATGGTGCAAAAAACATTCATAGCGAAACTCCTGTGCGGTTGTAAATTAATGGGTTTAAGGATGCCTGCCATTTTTTTTGCAGTTTAATCTACTCTGCGGTGGCTGATGGCTATTCTGCGGTCAATAAAAAAAGGGCCAGGATAAAAATCCAGCCCCGCTTTAAATCCAATATCCTTTGAAAAACCTTTGGTAAAAGTAAACCTGGCAGCGTTCAAAAAAAATACTGCTTATTGAATGGCCGGGATGATTTAGTTTCCGGCAAGGCGGGCATCGGCAGGGTTATACAATAAAAAAAGGGCCAGGATAAAAATCCAGCCCCGCTTTAAATCCAATATCCTATGAAAAACCTGTTGCAAACATACAGGCTGCAGCGTTATCTGCACAAATTCGTTTAGTGAACGGTCGATTAAAGTTACTGAGCGGTTTAAAAAGAAAAACTGGTTAAAAAAACAGTACAGAACCGCCGGATTCAGCGTTGCACCATTTAATAATGCATACCCGCCTTTAAATAAAACAACGGTTTGATATGGAAAAAGCCATTCTATATTTGAAATACTGAAAACACCACCTATGCCCTGGCCGCAAAAAATAAAAAATAAAAAAGAACTGCTGATCGATCTGCTGATGGTACTGTTGTTGCTGGCCGCCTTTTTTTTGCTGGCATTGATTTTTTAAACAACTGATCTCACCAACTACAGCGGGCCAAATGCCGGATCCTGCCATTCGTTATTGGGTGGCGCACCTGGCGCTGTACTGAAATAAAAACCTCCCTTTCCCATTCCTTATCTGGTAGCTCATTAATAAAAAGGTATTACCCCCGCACTCATGGTATCTTTATCCATTAAAATAAGGAGGCGATATGAACTGGCACAAGCTGAGCAGCGATGACATATTTGAAAAACTGGGCACTGGCTCCCAGGGCCTAAGCTCTGCAGCTGCTGAAGAAAAGCGATTGCAGTTTGGTCCAAACGAATTGCAGGAGGGCAAAAAGAAAAGCATCGCCGCCATCCTGCTGGCGCAATTCAAGGATGTGATGATCCTGATCTTACTGGGTGCAGCCATCATCTCCGGCTTTATCGGCGACCTCACAGACAGTATTGTGATCCTGATCATTGTTGTACTAAATGCCGTGATTGGTTTTTTCCAGGAATACCGGGCAGAAAAAGCCATGCAGGCTTTAAAACAAATGGCCATTACACAGGCCAGGGTACTACGTGATGGAACAAGCAGCTGGCTGCCTGCCACCGCATTGGTACCGGGGGATATTGTTATCCTGGAAGCAGGCAATGCCGTGCCGGCAGATATCCGCATTTCGGAATCGGTCAATTTAAAAATTGAAGAAGCTGCACTTACAGGTGAATCAAATGCTATTGACAAAATCAGTATGCCGCTTGAAACAGACAACCCGCCGTTGGGTGATAAAAAAAATATGGCATTCAAAGGCACCTTTGTTACCTACGGCCGTGGCACCGGTGTAGTGATCGCCACCGGTATGCAAACTGAACTGGGCCGTATTGCTACCATGCTGCAGGAAGAGGAAACCCTTACTCCGTTGCAGCAAAGAATGGCCTCCTTTGGAAAAAAACTTTCTGTACTGGTGTTGTTTTTATGTGTGTTGTTTTTTGTTGCCGGCTGGCTGCGTGGCGAGAACATGGTGAAGCTGGTGCTCACCAGCATTTCACTCGCCGTAGCAGCTATTCCAGAAGCATTGCCGGCCGTTATAACCATCTCACTGGCATTGGCAGCAAAAAGAATGATCAAATTAAACAGCCTTATCCGGAAACTCCCTGCTGTTGAAACATTGGGATCTGTATCTTTTATCTGCACCGATAAAACCGGAACCCTTACCAAAAATAAAATGCATGTGGAAGATGTGTTTGTAAACGGGCTGTTGGTTGAAAGAAACAGCATCGCCGCACAAAAAACGGAATCCAGTATGAACCTGTTGTTGCATGCCTTTGCTTTAAATAACGATGCAACAGCAGATGATGAAAAAACTATTAAAGGAGACAGTACTGAAGTGGCGCTGATGGAAGCCGCCATCCAACAGGATATCCAACCGGGCAGCTGGCCCCGGGTGGCCGAAATTGCTTTTGATGCAGAAAGAAAGCTGATGACAACTTTTCATCAATATGACAACAGGATCATTTCGTTTACCAAGGGTGCCCCGGATATACTGTTGCAGCATTGTGAGAACATGGATATGGCCGCTATGGAAAAACAGGTGGATGATATGGCGGGTAAGGGACATCGTATATTGGGGTTTGCATACCGATGGTGGGATGAATTGCCGGCAGCACCTGTTTCTGAAATCCACGAAACAGGATTGCATTTTTTAGGATTGGCTGGTATCATTGATCCGCCCAGGGAAGAAGTGGCTGAAGCGGTGGCGCAATGCAAAACGGCAGGCATTGTTCCGGTAATGATCACCGGCGATCATCCGCTTACGGCTCAAAATATTGCCCGCCGCATCGGGATACTCAACAATGAGAACGATATCTCCATTACCGGCCAGCAACTAACGGCCATGGATAACGATCTTTTTCTGGCAAAGGTGGAAAGAATAAAAGTGTATGCCCGTGTATCGCCGGAACAAAAACTGCTGATTGTAAAAACACTGCAGCAAAAAGGTCATTATGTTGCCATGACGGGTGATGGTGTAAACGATGCCCCTTCTTTAAAAAGGGCCAATATCGGTATTGCCATGGGTATTACAGGAACAGACGTGTCAAAAGAAGCAGCGCATATGATACTGCTGGATGATAATTTTTCAACGATCGTAAAAGCGATCCGGGAAGGCAGAAGGATCTACGATAACATACTTAAGTTTATCAAATACCTGATGACCACCAATTCCGGCGAACTGTGGACCCTGCTGCTGGGGCCCATGATCGGTTTGCCGGTTGCGCTACTGCCCATTCACATTTTATGGATCAATTTAATTTCAGATGGACTGCCTGCAATTTCTTTATCCTTTGAAAAAGCAGAAAAAAATATCATGAACCGGCCACCCCGCCCTTCGCAGGATACTGTTTTTTCAGATGGCCGATGGATGCATATGATATGGGTAGGCATGCTGATGGCAGGTATTGCCCTCTCATTACAAGGCTGGGCAATCCGGAATAATCTGCATTGGCAAACCATCGTGTTCAATGTAATGTGTTTGTGCCAGATGGGGCATGTACTGGCGATCAGGTCGGAGAACCAATCCTTGATCAGCATCGGCATTTTTTCGAATAAACCTTTGATATTGTCAGTACTCACCGCATTTCTGCTGCAGTATATCATCACGTATGTGCCCTTCTTTCATCCCATCTTTCATACAGAATCTTTGAGCCTGAGAGAATTCTTCCTGGTGGGCGCAGCCTCTTCCCTGGTATTTTTTGCGGTGGAATTAGAAAAACTGATCAGGAGAAAAAGAATAAATACAAAGGGAACCAGCTTGCCGGACTAGGTATGCTGCTATGTCAAAAATCCAGGCAAACGATATTCCTTCTTTCAACAAATTAACGGTAACACCTCATTGCCTGGCGACTTTCACTTCTGCGTTACCCAATCCTGTTAGCCTGTGAATGCAGTGCTATAGAAATCTTTTTGCAATGTAGATACCAGTTCTCTCAGTGAATGATCCATTTCATTCAGCAGTCCGCAGAGCTCTTGCGAAGGTTCATTTTTGGTTGCCAGCATTTCTATCTTATCAAGTACTTCTTTGAAGCCCGCCACCCCCAGGCTTTCAAAGGAAGGTTTGATCTTATGAGCCAGTGACTTGATCACTGCAAAATTATTTTCCTTTTTTGCCAATGCAAACTGTTCAAGTGAGGCCTGGGCCTGGTCAATAAACAGATCAATTATTTTCACCACAAAACCCTGGTTCCCGTTGCTGAGTGCCTGTAAACCGGAAAGATCATATACAGCAGGGGCAGCTGTCCGTTTCTTCACCGGTACAATAACCTCCATTTTTTTATCAAGCCATTTGGAGATCAGCCCAATCAGTGCCAGTTCTTCAAATGGTTTTGAAATAAAATCATTCATACCGGCTGCATAACACTTGTCACTCTCGCCTTTGATGGCATTGGCAGTAAGTGCAATAACCGGTACAGTGGACTGTAATTCATTGCGGATCATCTTTGTTGCCTCCAGCCCATCCATCAGGGGCATCTGCATATCCATTAATACCAGGTCGAAATTCTCATTTTTTACTGCCTCCACCGCATCTAATCCATTTACGGCTTCCGTAAGAACGGCCCCGTACTGGTTGAGTGTAATGGATGCCACCAGCCGGTTGATCTCATTGTCTTCCACCAGCAATATCTTTTTTCCTTTCAGGATACTGTTGTCGGCAATGATGGCTTCGTCGGCAAACAGGTCGGCTTCATTACCACTACTAAAAGGTATTGTCAATGTAATGGTGGTGCCTACATTTTTTTCACTCTTTACATCAATGGTGCCTCCCATTAATTCTGTCAGTTGTTTAGTGATCGTCATACCCAGACCTGTACCACCATATTTGCGGCTCACCGATTTGTCTTCCTGTGTAAAACTCTGGAAAAGATTATCCAGGTAGTCCTTATCCATACCAATACCGGTATCCGCCACCGTTATCTCCACCAGCTGAAGGTTATCGCTTTTACTGCGAAGATGACAGTCGATACGTACAATTCCTTTTTCCGAGAATTTTACAGCATTGCCTACTAAATTGAATAATATTTGTTTAAGCCGGAACGGATCTCCCTTTAAAGCTGTGGCTATATGTTCATCTGAAGTACAACTTACCAGTATACCTTTTTCAGATGCCCGGTGCTGCATAACGTCCACGGTATTTTTAATCACTTCCTTCATGCTGAAACTGATGGCTTCCAGTGCCAGTTTACCCGCTTCTATTTTTGAAATATCCAGAATATCATTGATGATAACCATTAAATGTTCACCTGCGTTATGGATGGTATCCAGGTAAAATTTCTGTGTTTCGTCCAGTGAAGTTTTTTGCAGTTGCCGCCCCATACCAAGAATGGCATTCATGGGCGTTCGAATCTCATGACTCATATTGGCCAGGAATACCTGCTTGGCGTTGGCAGATGATTCTGCCTGTTCCCTTGCTTCCAGCAATTCCAGCTCCAGCATTTTCTGTTCTGTTATATCCAGGTGTATGCCGATAGAACCAACCAGTTCTCCCTTGTCGTTGTATCGGGGCGCTCCGCTGATCAGCCACCATTTAAATACGCCCGTTTTGGTTTGCACAGCTATTTCATACGCATCTGAAATTCCTTTTTTCCGGCTTTCATTTTTTAATTCCAGTAACTCTTCATTGGCTCCTTTGGCAAAGAAATCACTTGCTTTTTTGCCGATAAGTTCCTCCATGCTGTAGCCGCTCATTACGCAAAAGCTCTGGTTACAGGAACGAATGATCTCCCGGGTATCCACTTCGAGCAAACCCAGGTTCATATTGGCAATAATACTCCGGTACTTTTCTTCATTTATCCTTAAAGCGTTGTCTGCATTTTTTTGCTCCGTAATATTCAGCATAAAGCCGGTAAATACCGCAGCACCTTCCGGCGTATAATAAGAAAAAGAGGAAGTAAGCGAATACCATATCATTCCACGCTGTGCGGTTACCAGTCTGGCCTCAGCATAAAAGGGCTGCAAAGTTGCTCTGGAGTGTTTGCGTTTGAGTAGTATAGGTTCTACATCATCCGGATGTATATATTGCTGAAACTGGTAAAATTCTGCTGGTGCAATCCCAAAAATATGTTCCATGGCCGGGCTCACATATCGTAAACCTTCTGAACCGTCTTTACGGAACTCATACTCATAAATTACGCCAGGAATATTTTCAGATAAGGATTTAAACTGCCCGGCTCTTCTTGACAATTCAAGTTCCAGTTCCTTATGCTGCGTAATATTAATATGGGTACCTATTATTTTGACAGGTTTGCCCTCTTCATCTTTTTCGGTTACCACCCCCCTGTCGAGTACCCAATGTACCGAACCATCTTTGTGCATCATCCTGTATTCATGACTGTGATGGTCAATAATTCCAGCCTGGTATGCAGCATCATTATCTTCCAGTATCTTTCTGTCTTCGGGATACACCATCTTCCACCATAAGTTAGCTTCATCGCTGAACTCATCTGTATTAAAGCCCAATATATTTCCCCCTGCATTGGAGAAATAGGTTTTATTGGTTTTAAAATTATGTTCCCAGTAATTGTCCCCCACATTTGACAAAGCAATTTTTAATCTTTCTTCGTATTCCTTTAATTTTTTCTGAGAGGTCTTTTCTTTTGAGATATCATCTACGATTGCAAAATACTGTATCACTTTTCCATGCTCGTCTGTGACCGCCTGTCCTCTCGATCTTCCCCAGAACCAGGCACCGTCTTTCCTGTAGTGGATCAGCTCGGAATTAAAGGAGTGGCCCTGCAGAAAATTGTTGACCATTTCTCTCATCACACCGCGGTCGCTCAAGGGTCCTTTACAAAGATCAAAAGGTGTTTTGCCAATGATCTCTTCCCTGCTGAATTTGGTGAGCTGAATAAATCCTTCATTTGTCCACGTTATCCTTCCTTCTGTATCTGTAAACACCACACCATTTTCGTTGGCGCTTGCCACCACCGAAATCCTTTTATATTCCTCTTCGGCTTTTTTCCTGGCAGTGATATCCGTGTTGGTGCCAATGATCCGTTCATGGCTTCCCGAAAGAGACTTGAATATTTTCCCCCTGTCGAGCACCCATACCCAGCTCCCGTCTTTATGCAGTATCCGGTACTCCCGGTGGTGTGAGGTGATGCGTTTACTGATATAATCTTTACCGGTCTTTATAACGCCGGTATGTCTTCGGGGTGTACCCTTTGCAGCCATTCTCTTGTGGTATTATTAAATTCATCTTCATCAAAGCCGAGCATTTTTTTGAATTGGCGGGAAAAAAATATTTTTTTTGTAACAGTATCAAATTCCCAAATACCATCGCCCGTTCCTTCCAAAGCAAAATGCCACAACTCCTGGCTTGTTTTTAATTTATCCTCTGCCGATCTTCTTTCCTTTACCTGGCGATCAAGATACTTTGCCAGCATCAGCAGATCGTCTGACTCATTCGATATCTCCTGCCCGGCAATGGTGCCAATGGTTTCTTTTAATTTATCAAGCGATTGTTTTTTTACAGCCAGTTCATGCTTCAGCTGGTTATTGATTTCCACATACTCTTCTTCACTTATAGAAAAAGCCCGCTCTGCTATTTCTTTATCCCGTTCGCAGGCACAGTACGATTCATTCACCACGGCCAGCATTTTTTGCAGGTGGGGATCTGTTTGTAAGGATTCAGGCAGATACCTGTTAATTTGCTTTTGCAGCAGTTTATGCAAACTCATAAAAAGAGGTTATGGTCATTGTTTGATTGTGCAGCCTGCAGTTACCTCCTTCATTAAAAGGCGCTATTTCACCATAGGAATAAAATCCGGTAACAGGTGTTTTATTACCGAGTGATTCCTGCACGGCTTCCACTTCTTCTTCTGTTCTCAATCCCAAAATTATTTTACGGCCCACGCAACTCACGAGCAGGGAAAAATCAGGTTGTATTTTTTTATCGGGCATGGTATTGTGTGCTGCTTCGGCGGCAGCAGAAGTAAGCATATCAAAATTGGCCTTCATAAAACGCACTTTAGAGCCCGGCGGAATATCTCCGGCAAAGGTCATGCTGCTTTCGTCGTTGTCAATGGAGAGAATAGTGCGTACAACAGGTTGTGTACTGCCAGGCATGATCACCGACAAAGGAAACATCAATGCAGAGCCCGGAAGATTATTTGCTTCCGGTCCCAGGTACTTTTTATAGATCTCTAATGCGCTCTTATTGTCAAGTGCAAAAAGTTTATTGCCGGCAGCTGAGGTAACTTCTTTCTCTAATCCAAATGTCTGCCATCCCCCATGAGAGCCATGGGTTACGGTGAGTTGTGTGCCATACAATCCAATCGCAACGACATTCCCCTGTGCAGGCTGTTCATTCAAACCAACCAGCGTTTCCGAAAAATCACTGCCATCCCCTGCCAGTCCGCCGGTGATCAAGATCCTGTTGTCAACAGCCCTGTTCAAACCTTTTACCAGTTCGCTGCCATTGACCATACTGCCATCTGATAATACCAGGATATAGGCGAGCTCCTGCTGTGGCAATTTATTTACCAGTGCTGTTGCTGCATCGTAACTGTTACTGAAATCTTTGATATTGACAGCAGCGGTTGCAATAGTGGTTGCTTTGAATGTAATGGCCGCCGCAACAAATGAATGATCCTGTACCCTGTCGTTAAAGATCTCTCCTGCTGTGCTGCTGAGTGCAACCTGGGCATGGGGAAACTTCTTTCTAACGGTGTCGTATATACCTGGTTTTGCCAGGATTTCCCTGGATGCAAAACAAAGCACCAGCTGCACTGTGTCATCATGGCAAATACTGTGATCCGGGTGGGCAAGCCATTCGTTGTTTGCAAACTGAAAGATAGCGGTTGTCATAATTGAACTGTGTTGATCAGGTGATACTAAAACGAGTAAACAAAAAAGATATTTATCGAAGAATTCCCCTGTTGCGGATGGCTGGCTTTCTATAGGGCTGTAGTTTTTTTACTACAAAATGAAGCCGCAGGAAGCGGGAGTGCTGTTTAGCAGGAATTGATAATAAAAAAGTGCCGCAGTATGCCGGCAGGTAAATCCCCTACTGATGATAACAGGTTATGGGGAAGTGGTGCATTACTTCAAAAATTGTACTCGCTGTAGTTCATCCCGGTTTTTTTCAATTAAGTGCCGGTAAAGGAATGCTGATTGTAATAATACATCCATTGCCAGGTGATGAATTCAGTTCGAACTGACCAAAAAACAACTCCACCCTCCTTCTCATATTACTGATACCAATACCGCTTTTGGCAGCAGCAATATCAAACCCAATTCCATTATCAGCAATACACATATGGATGCTGTTATTATCCAGGCTCACTTCCACTTTTATTAAAGTGGCTTTAGCATATTTCAAAATATTTTTCAACTGTTCCTGTAATATCCGGTACAGGTTTAGCTGCAGGTCGTGATTGATCGTATTCCCATTAACCGCTTCATCAAATGCGAGTACGACTTTGTATCGTTCGTCTATATTGAAAGAATTCAGCAATGCATCAAATGCATTTTCCAGGGTAGATCCATCTAAAAATGCAGGTGCCAGCCGATGGGAAAGATTTCTTATTTCTTCCGATGCCATCCGGATATATCTGTCACAGTCATCAAACCATCGCATACCTGGTGTTGCCAGTGACTGCTTCATCATACCAAGACTAAGAAGGCTGGTAGCCAGAATCTGGCAAACATTATCATGTAACTCACCGCCAATTTCATAGCGCTCATCTTCCTGTGTTTTAATAATGGCTTTTACGATGGCTTGTTCATGATGATTCTTTTGTGTAATATCATTGGCTACCAGCAAAGTACATTCCCTGTTATTGATGATAATGGGTGTACTGAAAGTTTCCACCTCTATTACTTCACCTGATTTTTTCAACCCTCTTGACTTTGCATGGTAGGTTTGATTCAATACCCTGTTCTGGCTGATGACCGTTTCTACCACCTTTTGCCTGTCGTCGGCAGGTATGATATCCAGCAAGCTCATTTGAAAAAATTCCTGTTCTGTATAACCAAAATGCAACAGGGCCGCATTGTTTATCTTAGTGAACCTGAAGGTCCCTTTTTCATACACGCACATGGGTTGCGGACTTAAATGAAAAAGATCACTGTACTTTTTCTCAGACTCTTTCAATTCGGCAACAGCTTTTTTTCTTTCAATTGCATACAGGATACTTTTATACAGCATCACAGCATTTAATTCATCTTTCAGCAGGTAATCCAATATTCCCATAGAGATTGACCGGATACTGAAATCAATATCGGTGTAACCCGTTAACACAATGACCGGTGAAAAGGCAGCTAAAGAAAGTATTTCTGCAATGAGGGTTTCACTGCTTTTATCCGGCAATGTAAGATCCAGCAGGATGACGTCAAAAGATGCATCTGAAATAAGTGTGGCAGCAGCTTCTTTAAAATTATCTACATGAACTATGGATGGGTTCAATATCTGCTCCATCAAAAAATCCTCCACTATAAAATAATCCCCGGGATTGTCTTCTATCACTAAAATACGGTACGGCTTTTTATCTTTTATCATGTCAATTATTTGTATTCACAGGCAGTTTAACAATCGTTATCCAAAAACTTTCGATGCTGGCAATCACAGAAAGAAAATCACTGGCATCAACCGGCTTGGTGATAAAACAGTTGGCATAATTATTATAAGACAGGTTAATGTCGCTGGGAGAAGAAGAAGTGGTAAGCATGATAACGGGTATATGTTTCAGCATTTCGTTTCCCTTGATATACTTCAATACTTCGTGCCCGTTTTTCTTTGGCAGGTTTACATCCAGCAATAACAGGTCGGGCAATGCTGCATTAAAGTGCTTTCCTTCCTTGTTAAGAAAATCAATGGCTTCACGCCCATCCCTTGCCACACTCAGGTTCATATGTATTTTTGCTTCTTCAAATGCTTCTTTGGTGAGGAGAATATCGCCTTCGTTATCTTCTACCAATAAAATGTTTACGGTTTTCATTTGTCTGTTTTTAAAATGGTGAAATAAAAAACACTTCCTTCTTCTTCTTTTGATTCTACCCATATCTTTCCCCCGTTCCTGTCTGTTATTTTTTTGCAAACCGCCAACCCGATACCGGTACCTTCATAGGTTGCATGAGAATGCAGCCTGGTAAAAATGTCAAATATCCTTTGTGTGTTTTCTGTTGCGATTCCAATTCCATTGTCCTCTATACGAAACAGCCAGGCATCATCTTTTTCGTTTACACTGATCCGTATCACCAGCGTTGTTTCCTTTTTCCTGAACCTGATGGCATTGCTGATCAAATTCTGCAACAACCTTGTAATATCCATTTTGTGTACCCTTACCTTGGGGAGGTCCGATTCTATGATGATGTCTGCATGGCTCTCTTCAATCAGCTTCAAAATATTTTGCTTTACTTCCTGCACAATAAGTTTTGTATCTACCAGTTCCCTGTCACCTTCCAGGCGGGCCATACGGGAAAATTCGAGCAGGTCATCAATCATTCTTTGCATCCGTTTACCACCATCCACGGCAAAATCAATATAGCTGTGGGCTTTGTCATCGAGTTGACTGCCATACGTTTTCTTAAGCATTCCCATAAAACTTGTTACCATCCGCAAGGGTTCTTTCAGGTCGTGTGATGCCACATAGGCAAATTGTTCCAGTTCATGATTTTTTTGCTCCAGCAGATGGTGCGCCTGTTGCAAATACGCCTGCTGAACGCTTAGTTCATCTTTCAGTTGCTTTTCTTTTTGAATGGTTTCCTGAAGGCCATTAAATATGCCTGGTATCAATGCCGCCAGCAAAAAACTTACAAAAACCAGGTTGGCTGAAATCACCAGGAATACTATCCCGGCTTCTCCACCTGCAGCAGGTAACGGAATAAGCTTAAGTATAATAGCAACCCCAAATAAAATGCAGATGATGGTATTGAGCCATGCGGGCCAAAATCTGTAAGTAGTGGGGAAAATAAATATGCATAACAGGGAGGCTACCAGCAGGTACACAAAGCCCGGGCCAGATGCACCAATATAATACAGCATGGCGCAACTGAATAAATAAATACAGGATACAAAAATTGCTTTTCGCACTATAAGGCGGATGCCTGGAGTAAAAACTATGACTAACATACCGGTCATTGCCAGCAGGTCTACCAGGGCAATGCTGTGTTGCCCGGTGCTGTACACAAGATAAAGTGAAGGTAATAGAGCGATGAGGCAAAAAGGAAGCAGGTATATAAGCGTACAGGCAAACAGGTTATCACGCCAGTAAGCCAGGTCCTTGTTGTTCCCGGTATTGGTGCAGTTACGCTTTACCAATGCTGTATACATTAACCAGTATTTCAACTCAAGGCTGTTTTACTATGGTGAAATAAAAAGTACTTCCTTTTCCTTCTTCCGACTCCAGCCAGATTTTACCTCCCATATTCTCAACAATTTTTTTGGACACCGCCAGCCCCATACCGGTTCCGGAATACTGATCTTTATTGTGCAGCCGTTGAAAAATGACAAATATTTTATCGAAATATTCTTTGTCAATACCAATACCATTATCTGAAACTGAAAACTGCCAGTGCGTTTCTAATTCCTTTGCATTTATTTCTACCATGCAGGGCACATCTGTACGGGAATATTTTAAAGCATTGCTCACCATATTTTGAAATACCTGGCGCAGTGGTGTTTTATACGCTGTTATTTTTGGTAAGGGAACAGTAAGCACGGTCGCATGCTTGTCTTTAATTTCTTTGCGAAAAAGAATTTTTATTTCATGCATGATCTCATCCAGGTCTACAGTTCCCAGTTTGTCTTCCATCCTGCCCACCCGTGAAAATTCCAGCAGATCCAGGATGATCTGCCGCATACGTTTGGCTCCATCCACCGCAAAAGCAATGTATCTTTTACCCTTGTCATCTATCACTGTTCCGTATTTCTTTTCTAATTGTGTGAGAAAACTGGTCACCATCCGCAAAGGCTCCTGCAGGTCGTGTGAGGCGATGTAGGCAAACTGCTCCAATTCAGCATTCGAAACAGACAGTTCTTTTGCCTGCCGCTGCAGATTTTCGTTCAATTCAAGCAACCGCATTTCAGATAGCTTGGCTTCTGTAACATCCCGTTCCAGTGATATCCAGTGAGTGAACCATCCTTTTTCATTGGCCACGGGCGTTACTGAAAAATTAGCCCAGAATTGCTCGCCATTTTTTTTATAATTGATCACGGTTACTTCACATGGCTCCCATTTCCGCATGGCATTGGCCAGTCGTTTCAGCTCATGGCTGTCTGTTTTTGGACCGTGTAAAATACGGGGAGATTTACCCATCACTTCTTCTGAAGTATAACCCGTCATTTTTGTAAAAGCTTCATTTACGTAAACTATTCCGGGACCAGGCGGGTCAAAAGCTTCAGCCTCTGTAATGATTACCGAGTCATAAGAATTCGTGATAACCGATTCCAGTAATTTCAGGTGTTGCTCTTCTGCCTTTTGTTTGCTGATATCCTGCATAGCACCTACCAACCTGACAGCTGTATTGTTTCTATCCCTGATGACAAAACCCTAGTCTTTAACATAGGCATAGGTGCGGTCGGCTTTTAGATAACGGTACTCATCTTGCCAATTGGTTTCCGTTCCACTGATGAAATCGTACACCTTTTTTTTCACCCGCTCTATATCTTCTGGATGGATATGATTTGTCCATGTGCTGATATCCTGTTCGGGTTCCGTAAAGTGGTAACCAAAGGTATTTTGAAATCCCTCACCCCAAAATATAGTATTCGAAAGCAGGTTCCAGTCCCAGATAGCATCGGAAGTAGCTTTGGTAACATATTGGTACCGCAGGTTACTTTCTTTTATTCTCTCTTCAGTCATTTTCCGCTCTGTAATATCCTGGTTTACGCCAAAATTTTTAATGGTACGCCCCTGGCTGTCCTTTACAATATTAAAATGAACAGAAATGTAGCCCATCTCACCAGTGGCATAAAAAATTCTATGCTCCGCTCTAAAACTAAAAGAAGTGTCTTTTGAATTCATAGCGTCTTCTATAGATTCACCCACCAGTTTTCTGTCATCAGGGTGTACAAAAAGTTCTGTATACCGCTGAGCCGACATGGAGTACCCGCCCATTTCTGCAGCAGTTGTTTTAAAAATGGCATAGAACTCGTCATTGAAAGTAAACACGTCGTTGATGATGTCGTGTTCCCAGTATCCAAGCTTGGCCATTTCTGCAGCCAGCGTAAGTTGCTTATCTCTTTTTACCAAAGCAGCTTCTGTTCGTTTGCGTTCTGTTATGTCTTGTACAGTTCCTTCAAAACCGCATACTATACCATTATTATCGTACATAGCTTCACCCTTCTCGTGTACGTACTTTATACTGCCGTCAGTCAAGGTGATGCGGTGTTCAGTATCCATCTTCCCCTTCCCTTCCAGGGCATTTTGCCTGGCGGCATCAAATATTTCCCTGTCATCCGGGTGTATACTGTTGTGATAATTTTGATAGGTTACCTCAAAAGTACCTGGTGAAAGTCCCCAGATCTTATATACTTCCTCTGACCAGTACAGTGTTTGCTTGTTGATATCCAGTTCCCAGTATCCCAGGTGAGCGATCTGCTGGGCTGTCTCTAATTTTTTGTTAAGGGCAACCAGTTTATTCTGGAAAATTTTAGTAGTCGTAGTATCTCTTGAATAGCAGGCAATACCGGTAATTTTCTCATTATCATAAATCGGGTTAAATCTTGTTTCTGCCCATGTTTCAGGATTGGTACCCCAACCCGGTGTATGAATTTCCTTTATAAAAGATTCGCCTTGCAATGCCCGCAGGTATAAGTCTTTCCAAAACGATAGAAATTCCTTAGGGATTTTTTCGTCCAGCATCAGCTCATCACCGGGTTTTAAATGAATACCGGTTGATCTTTCCACGCTGTTGATAAACGCATGGTTGGCAGCGATCAATTTAAAATCGCTGCCAATACTCCAAATAAGGTCTTCCGTTGTATTGATCAATGCTTCTTTATCCCTGCGTTCAAATTCCCTTAGCAGATCTGCTTCTATTTTTTCGGTTACATCACGAAAGTTATCCACGATACCATTGAGTACCGGGTCATGCAGCATATTGGTTACGGTTGCTTCAATCCATCGCCAACTGCCATTCTTGTGTAACAGCCGGCTGGTATGTCCTTTAACAGGTACACCTGGCGGACTTGTGAGCACAAGATTCCATGTTGCTTTCACTGATGCAGCATCTTCCGGATGAAGCAACGCAAACATATCCATGTTCGCCACTTCTTCTTCAGTGTAACCTAACACCGTTTTAATAGTGGGGGATATATAATTTACTTTTCCATCCGGCGCAAAAATTGCCACTGCATCAGCACCATTTTCTACCAGCGAACGGTAACGCCGCTCCTGCGTGATGAGTTGCTGTTCAGATCTTTTTTTCTCCGTGATATCCACAATAGAAACAAATACACCGATGATCAGACCATCTTCATCCTTTGCAGGCTTGTAGGTTAAGTAAAAAGTCTTTGACCCGGCATTTTGCTGCGGAATAGTGAGTTCCGTCGTATCCTCAGCTCCTGTAAGTACTTTTCCATATATCGCTTTTACCGCCTCGAGCCGATGCGGCAGAACATAATTTAAAATACAATCGCCCTTCACCAGGTGTTTCCCAAAATATTTAAGGTACAATGCCTCTGCCTGCCTGTTGCAGGATGTAATATCGAGCTGTCGGTTTAGCAGGATGAAACATTCCTCTGTATTATCAATCAGCCACCGCATTTCCAGCTCAGTTCTTTTTCTTTCAGTGATATCTATCAGGATACCATCGCACAACTCCTGCCCTGTAAGACTATCAGTGCGTAAACTGATATTACCCAGTACATTTACCAGGCTTCCATCTTTACAGTTCAAAATAAGTTCGTAGTTGGATAATTTTTTTTGCGCATAGAGATTTGTAAGGAACCTATTTTCACCCGCATCCTGAAAGTAAAGTTCAGAAGCACTTATACTGAGCAGCTCTTCCGGTGAATTGTATTTCAGCATTTGAGCAAATGCCATATTACAATTGATAATACGGCCATTTATTTCTGATTGATAAATACCGGCAAGATTCTGTTCAAATAAAGTTTGATAACGTTTTCCGCTATCCGCAATTTTTTTTCTTGACAATACCTGTTCCGTCACATCAATGGCAAAGAAAAAAATGCCCTCCGTTCCACCTTCACCACTCCTATAGGCCTGGTAAATAAAATTCAAATAAACATCGGTTAGTATACCATCATTGCCCTTATCCAGCCGGATGAGCATTTCATAGGCAGAGAATGTTTTTCCGGTTTTATAAACCTCATCTAATAATCTCACAAATCCCTGTCCTTCTATTTCAGGCAGCACATCAATCACCGGCTTTCCTATGATATCATCTTTACCAATCAGTTGCAGGTACAGCGGATTGGCCATTTCAAAAACATGCTCAGGCCCTTTTAAGATCCCCATACAGCATGGCGCCTGTAAAAACAGGTCATTGATCCGTTGCCGCTCTGTTTCAAAAATTTTCTCCAGCCGTTTTTTTTCTGTAATGTCTCTTGCCACACCGTACCTCAATTTATCTTTTGAACTCCAGCTTGCCGACCAGGCCATTGGCACCACGCTGCCGTTTTTATGGATATACCTGTTTTCAAAGTGGGTGAGGTTAATACCCGCCATCACATTTTCGGATCCCTGCCGGGTTTTTTCATGATCATCGGGGTGAACAAAATTCATGATGGATTTGCCAATCATCTCCTCTGCTTTGTAACCCCATACCGTTTCACAAGCTGCACTTACCTGTACAAAATCGCCGGCCGCATTCACTGCACAAATAACATCCAGGGAAAAGTCCATGATGTTTTTTATTTCTGCAAGTGCTCTCTGCAATGCTGCATCCGTAACGGTTTTCGCTGCTTTTTCGGCTGCTTCTTTTAAAGCCCGGTTAATTTTTGTGGGTAAACTCAGCAGCTTGTCTTTAATCGCATAATCGGTTACGCCTGCTTTTATCAGATCCACTGCTTTTTCTTCACCAATGGTGCCTGAAACAATAATAAAAGGTGTGCCGGGACAGATCCGCTCTTTTATTTCAAAGGCGGCAGTTCCGTTAAAAGAGGGAAAATTATAATCACATAGTATAATATCGGGCTGAAAAACGCTGAGAATATTGGTGTAATCTTCTTCATTTTTAGAGAAGGCGGCTTCGTACTCAATATGGCCTTTTTTTAATTCGTGCTGAATTAATTCCCTGTCAGCAGGATCATGTTCGGCAATTAATATTTTGATCGCTTTGTTCATAATGATGGTTATAAGGGTTGTTGGTTAACGATCATCCAGTACAAACCCACATTGGAAACCGCTTTTTGAAATGCATCAAATTCCACCGGCTTTACCACATAGCTGTTTGCACCCAGGTCGTAACATTTCTGAATATCCGGATCCTCTTTGGAGGAGGTAAGTATTACTACCGGTAACTTTTTAGTTCGCTCATCTGCTTTTATCCGCTGGAGCACTTCTATCCCGTTTACCTTTGGCATTTTTAAATCGAGCAGGATAAGCTTTATAGCTTTTTCTACAGGCCCGCCTTCATATGCCCCTTCGCTAAAAATAAAATCAAGTGCTTCCGCACCATTTTTAAGATGCAGCAATTTGTTCACAATATTGTTTTGCTTCAATGCATACATTGTCATCTCTGCATCGCTTGGATTATCTTCCACCAATACTATTTCTATCAGGGTGTTCATGGTAATATATTTATCGGCAAGCTGAAATAAAATGCAGCACCTTCATTTACTTTCCCCTCGGCCCACACCCTTCCACCATGTTTTACTATAATCCGCTGCACAATTGCCAGGCCCACACCCGTACCTTCGAACTCATCCTCCGAATGCAGACGCTGAAATACGCCAAATAATTTATCCGCATAGCGCATATCAAATCCTGCACCATTATCCTTTACACAATAAACAATATCCTGTCCCTCAATTTCAGAAGCAATTTCAATAAGGGCAGGATCTTGATGTCTTGAATATTTTACTGCGTTCGAAAGCAGGTTGAGCCACACCTGTTTGATGGCAGTGTTATCAGCTTTTGCAGGCAATACATTTTTCATGGTAAACTTTATACGGCGGCCTGGTTGCTCTTTTTCCAGTTCACTGCAAATATTACTTACCAGTTCCGCCATGGGAATATGCATCTTCAGAATTTCATGCCGGCCAAGCCTTGAAAAAGCCAGCAAATCGTCAATAAGCTGTCCCATTTTTCGTGCGTTGTCAACAATCTTATTCATTAAACGCCTGCCTTCAGCATCCACGTTTGTTTCATACTCAGCTATAAGTATTTTGGTGTACCCATGAATGGCACGTAAAGGAGCCCGCAGATCGTGAGATACTGAATAAGTGAACGCTTCCAGTTCGGCATTGGTATTTCTTAATTGCTCGGTACGGTGTACCACTTTTTCCTCGAGCTCTACATTGATGTTCTTTATTTTTTCCTGTATGGTCTTACGCTGATCAATATCCTGGAAACTGCCGTATATCCTTACGCATTTTCCATCTAAAAACTCAGTTTCCCCAATGGTACGTATCCAGCGTTCATTATTTTTTGCAGTAATGATCTGGAGTTCTTCATCCCAGGATTGCCCCAGTTCAATAGCGTCTGTAACTTTTTTTACAATCAAATCCCTTCCGGCTCCTTCTTTATAAAAATTAATGGCATTGGCAAGATCAGGAACATAGTCACTGTTTGTTTCATGAATCTCCCTTGTTATATCACTCCAGTAAATGGTTTCTTTTACCAGGTCCAGTTCCCAACTGCCAATGCGTGCCAGGGTATTGGCTTTCTGGAGCAGGTCTTCGAGCCTTTTTCGTTCGGTAATATCATGATAGTTTGACACCACCGCATTAACTCCCTCTATATGCAGCATATTGGTTAAAGTACCTTCCAGCCAGTAATAATGGCCGGCTGCGTGTTTAAATCTTGCTTCAAATGCAACCGGCTCCCCTGGCCTGTTCATGACCTCTTTCATGATATCCTTTATCCGGCTGTCATCATCCGGGTGAATACAGCTGAATATATTTTCTTTACCAGCACCACCTGCAATTTTAACTGAAGAAGGACTCCGATAAAGTATATTAGAAAATTCATCTGATAAAGTAATACCCTCCGAACTGTTTTCTATCAACGACCGGAACTGCAATTCACTTGCCGCCAGTTTCTCTTTTGCCTCAATACGGGCTGTTACATCCCTGAAGTTGAATACAATGGCTTTTACATTTTCATCATGTAAAAGATTGATCACTGTACCTTCCAGCCAGATATAATGGCCATTTTTATGAAGGCTTCTGAATAATGTATTGAACGGCTTTCCGTTGTTTGCCATCAGATCTCTTATAAGGGCACTTGTGCTTTCCCTGTCGTTGACATGTATATTTTCAAGGCTGTCCGAATTCATGATGTCATCATCCGTCCAGCCGGTAATTCTTGACGCAGAAGGGCTACGGTAAAACACCTTGAACTTGTCATCGAGCAAAGAAATCATGTCATGATTATTTTCTATAAGGGCACGAAAACGATTTTCGTTTTTTTCAATCTCTGCAGTTCGCTGCTTAACCCTTTGCTCCAGTTCTTCATTTAGTTTATTTAATGCATCCTCCGCTTTCTTTTTATCTGTAATATCCCTCGCAATACAATATTGCTTTCCGCTAAGCTGGTTTGGAGTGGCATTCCATTCCAGCCATAAATAAGAACCCTCTTTTGTGCGGTAGCGGTTTATAAACTGCATCACCGTGGCGCCTGACTTTAGTTGTTGGTAGGCAGCCTCTGTGGCTTCCCTGTCATCGGGATGTACAAAATCAATAAAGGGCTTTTTAATCAGTTCTTCCTCAGTGTAGCCGAGCACTTTATTGAAACTGGCGTTTACCACTTCAAAATAACCTTTCAAATCTGCAATGCACGAAAAATCGTTGCTGTTATTGAAAAAATGTTCGAACTCTTTTAGTTGAAATTCTGCTTTTTTTCTTGCGGTGATATCTCTTGCCAGTATAAGGTTGCCGGTGACAGTATTCTCCCCATCTTTTAAATAAGATACTGTAGCCAATACATTAACCGCATTGCCTGATTTGCTGTGATATATTACTTCGCCTTGCCAAAACTCTATTTCCGTAAACGCCTGAAGTATCTGCTCCCTGCTTTCTTTGGGATAAACCGTTTGGAGAATGTCTGCTGTTTTTTTACCTATTACTTCTTCACTTTTCCATTCAAAAGTTTTTTCGGCTGCATCATTCCATTGGGTAATATTCAGATTTCTATCAGTTACAATAACCGGGTCCTGAATATTTCGGGCAATCGTTGCCAGAAAACGGATACGTTCATCATTTTTCCTTTTTTCTGTATTATCCCTGGTAACCTTCACATATCCATACCACTGTTTATCCAGATCATACAGTGGGGTAATGGTTACATCTGCCCAAAAACTGCTGCCGTCTTTTTTTACCCGCCAGCCTTCGGTTTCAAAGCGGCCATGCTCCCTGGCCTGTTGCAGGTTCCTGGCGGCTTCACCACGGTGTCTGTCTTCCATGAGGTAAAGCACTTCTACCGGCTGCCCAATTATCTCCTCTGCAGTATATCCTTTAACATGTTCGGCGCCCTTGTTCCAGCTGGCGATCTTTCCCTCTTTATCCAGCCGGAAAATGGCATAATCTTTAACACCATCTACCAATAGTTCAAAATCTTTCCTGCTCCGTTTTAGTGCCGCTTCAGTTTTTTTTCGCTCCTCTATTTCGGCTTCCAATGCTGCCTGGGATCGCAACGAAAATATAACCGGCAGATATTTTACCAGGTAAAAAACAGTAACCCAGCTGATTACCCCGGTTACAAAACGGGCCAGGGCACTCAGGCGATAAAGCGGCAACCAGAATGCAACAGCATCTAAAAAATGAGTGGCGCCGCAGGCCAGGATAAAAGCAGCAAATAAAAAATACAGTTTGGTGAATTGTATACTTTTTTTGGTGAAAATATATTTGATAATAACCAGGGGGATGGCAAAGTAAGCAGACCATATCAACAGATCACTGATGATATACAACCACCCATGAAAATCGGTCCAGCTACCACAGTGCCAGCGGGCAGGCCAGTCACTGCTATCCCATATTTTTTTAAAAAATTCTATTACCTGGTTCATAATTGCAGCGCTTTTAATGTGAGCACTCAGAATAACCTGTATTGTACTTTTATAAATCAATAGCTTACACTCATACACTTTTCCCGTAAGCTTATATTGGTCTTTGATAAGCAGACCTTTATCTTTTTCTTCAACCTGGCAACAAATGCCTTACTGACAAGGGAAAAAGCTGCAGTCTGTTTTTGTTTGTTCCCTGATTTCCACATCCCATTATATAAGGATGATGCAGATAAGCCTTTGGTGTTGTATCCCTAATCTATACACCTGAATTTTTTCTGCTGAAAATCCAGTAAAAAAATGCTGGTTCCAATACCCTGGTAAACACCTTTGACCAAATGATGCTGTAATGCTTCTTAATAAACATACCAATAAAGACGCCCCTTTGTGCAGGGCAACCTTGATAAAATATACCTGCACATGAAAGTACAGTTATGAAATAAAAAGCGGGAAAAATTTAGTATAAATCTAAGAGCTATAACAGGATTCATGATTCACCCAAATATTTAGTATTATACCCAGGTAGTCTCTATCAATACATATCACCATGAATTTTGGTAAGGTAAGCAATATTTAAGTGATATAATTATCTTATTGCGGGTACGGCCCGTTTCAATTCGATTGCGTAGCCATTTTAAAGTTTTGAATAACAGAGCGCATTTTTTTATACTATCGAAAGTTATGGCTGTCATCAAGTTACATACAACGATCCTGGTAATGACAACTAAAAATAGTGATGACCGAAGAATCCCGCTAGTTTGTATAGTTGTTTAACCATCGCTTTGTAGTTTTTTTTCTACATAACCTGGCAGGATGCAGCAGGACGTTGATTTCTTCCTCTATTTCTGCAGTAAAAAAAAACAAAGCAGCCATCTGAAAGAAAAACAGGTAGCAACAAACTCACCTGAGTAACGTTATCCGGTTTATTTGGCGATGGTGCGATAGCCGTTTGCTGGTATTTTAATTTATACAAATGAAAACTGATTCAGCATTGAATATTCTGCAGGCTCCATTGATCAGCTGTTTGATATTCCTGTTCGCATTGCTTTATTGTTGCCAGCTTACAGCTCAGTCTGCCAGCTATACCGCAGGTTCAGGTGTTCATTTAATCGATGGCTCAGCTGCAAACTATCATTCCGTACAGCCTGGTGACACGATCTTTTTAATGGGGGGTTCAAGAGATAAACTACTCATCAGGAATTTTACTGGTGCCCATGGCCGGCCCATCATCTTTATCAACAAAGACACAGTTGTTACGCTCAGCACCAACAGCTACTATGGCATTTCCATTTTGAATTGCAGGCATATCAGGCTGACTGGCCAAGGTACTAACAACCACTTTTACGGCATCCGGTTACAACAGGTAGCAGCGGGTTCAGGTATCGGAGTTGGTGGCTTTAGTTCAGATGTAGAGATCGATCATATATTCATAGAGAACTGCCGGAACTCCGGTATTGTTGCTAAAACCGATCCCGATTGTACGTTGAAAGCAGTGCGTGACAGTTTTACACAATTCAATACCAGTATTCACGACAATTTTATTTCAAAGGTTGGTAATGAAGGGATGTATATTGGCAGTGCGTTTTATGCCGGAGCCAGTATACACTGCAATGGAAAAGACACCCTTGTAAAACCTGCTGTATTAAATGATGTACAGGTGTATAATAACATCGTTGCATATACGGGATGGGACGGTATACAAGTGAGTTCAGCACCTGTGCGTTGCAACATTTACAACAACAATATATCACACGACAGTGAGTCGGAATCTGCCAACCAGATGTCTGGCATACTCATCGGTGGAGGATCAACATGTGATTGTTATAACAACCTGATCAAAGATGGAAAAGGTGATGGAATAGAAGATCATGGCCTGGGTGGCAATAAGATATACAACAACATCATCGTAAATGCAGGACAAACCTATCTATCCAATGACCCAACTAAAATGAAACATGGAATTTTTGTTTCGGATGTTTCTGTTGTAAAAGATTCGTCGTTCAACATCCTGTTCAATACCATTATCCATCCAAAATCAGACGGCATCCGGTTTCAAAGCATCAAAAGCAAACAGAATCTCATTGCTTCCAACCTTATTTTTAACCCCGGCAATTACCGGGTATATGAAACAGACAATACCTCGTATACTGGAAACGATGCTTATGTAATGATACCCAATACCGCTACCCATCTGCAAATGAAAAACAACTTCTTTACACAACATAGGGCTGCTGCAGGCATTTCTCTTACAGATTATACGCCCTTGCCCGGTTCACCATTGATCAACAAAGGTTATCAGCAGGCGGGCTGGTTAAAAACTGATTTTATCAATACCCGGCGGCCAAAGGGTGGCCTGTATGACATTGGGGCTATGGAATACAATTCAGGAGATGACAGGCTGTTTGATACTGCTGCAGCATTACAACCCCAGTTATTTCCCAATCCTGTTATGTCAAAACTAACGGTCAGGTATACCACTACTGATTCTTCAAAAACCCTCTTCCAGGTGTATAATGAAAAAGGGGAATTGGTTGGGCAACAATTTCAGCAGGTGCCTGCCGCAGGAGTACAGGAATTTACAACAGATGTAAACCGGCTGCCGCCAGGAACTTATTTTTACTCCCTTACAAATGATAACAAAACCTTTAGCGGAAAATTTCTAAAGCGCTGATCCGAAAATATAAACGCATCGCCAACTAGCCCGCCCTTTTGGCCCTTTCCCAATTGACCGATTGGGATTTTTTAATGTACCGCACAAAACCCAGCACCACCGACAAGTTCATGATAAAAAAGTAATAGGGAACAAAAAGGGCCTTTATCCTGGTTGACCTGTTCTCTAAGAACCAACCCGTTAATGCCGATACATAAAAAAGCAACTGCAGCCAAAACAAGGTGGCATACATGCCGAAATCCAGCGAGCCTTCATTGAATGCGAGTAGGCAACCAACGGGTATCAGCAATAGCAGGCAAAGAGGAGTAAGCGTCCAGCGCAGCACCCGGTGAGAAATATACTGAAATGAAAGGGTGCCGTATTTAAAAATATTCAGCAAAGAACGCAGTCTCACTACCGACTGGATTCCACCGGCAGAAATCCGGATCTTCCTTTTCAATTCTTCTTTTACGTTGGCACTGGCATTTTCTATAGCATAGGCTTCCGGATCATACTGAATGGTATAACCATCCTGCGCCACCCTTAATGAAATAATAAAATCATCCAGCAATGTATCTTTTTCCACTTCCCTGTATAAGGCTGTTCTGATGGCAAATAATTCACCTGCAGCACCTACAACAGAGTACAATTCAGCGTCCCATTTTTTCAGTGCCGATTCATACTTCCAGTACAATCCTTCGCCTGCACCGGAAGCCACATCACTTTCTTTATTGATGATCCTTTTTTCACCGGATACACAACCAACCGTAGGGGTTGCAAAAAGAGTCACGATGCGCTGTACAGATTCTCTGCCCAGCAATGTATTGGCATCGCTGAAAATAACAATGGGGGTGGTTACATATTTCATGCCCCGGTTCATGGCACTTATTTTTCCGTTGCGTTCGGGCAGGTGATGTACCGTAACATCATAGTGTTGTTTCAGCAGGTCAGGTGTGCCGTCATCAGACCCATCCGTAACCCATACAATATGCAACTTGTCTGAAGGATAATCCAGCGCCAGGCTGTTGACCATCTTTGCTGCCACACATTCTTTTTCGTTATAGGCGGTAATAAATAAGGTAACATCAGGCAGGTATCCACCTGTTGTAACCGGTTCTTTTTGTTTTGCAAAAACCCTTTTGACCTTTACAATCAGGTAGAGCAGCACGCCATACCCAACATAAGTGTACACTACAATAAATGCAAGTACCCAGAATACAATTTTTAAAGTTAACATGTGGTTTTATTTAGATAGGGATTTATATGTAAGTCAACTGCGGCTGTTGTGTCTTTGTAAATTTGCAGAACGTCTTCGGCCATTGCCTTCCACGAAAATTTGGCCGCCTGTGTAATACCAGCTGCAATCATTTCTTCTCTTAAACTTTTGTTGGTGTGCAGACTGATCATAGCAGCGGTGATCTCTGCAGGCTTGCAAGGATCGATGATACAAGCCGCAGTACCCGCCACTTCAGGCATGGAAGAAGTATTGGATGTAATAACCGGAACACCACAAGCCATTGCTTCCAGCATGGGTATGCCAAAACTTTCACGCAGGGAAGGATACAAAAAGAGCTCACTCTGGCAGTAAATTGCCGGCAGATCCGTATTGACCACATAACCCGTCAAAACAATTTTATCCATCAATTTTGTATCACCCATCTCTCCCAATATCTTCTCCAGTTCACTGCGGTCGTAATCCAGCATTACCAGTTTGCAGTCGTTACCCGTTTGTTGCAGAAAATCTGAGAAAGCCTTTAAAGTTCCCGGGGTGTTTTTTTTGGGATCCGTATTGCCAAGAAAGAAGAAATACTGATCGGGCAGCTGATATTTTTCTTTTACTCTTTTTAATTCGGCTGCATCCGTAACCGGTTTAAAATGCTGACTCACGCCATTGTATACTGCCGTAAGTCTTTGGTCATTCGCCATTCCAAAAAATCCGCCGATGCGGCGCTTTTCAAAATGAGATACCGTAATTATTTTATCACTTTTTCTTACCACCTGGGGCACTACCAGCTTCCTGTACATATTCCCAAACTTCTGATACGCTGTTCCACTCCCGGTTAATATCTGGTAGTAACTGCTCTCCATATAAATAATATCGTGGACGGTTGTTACGAGGGGGATACTGCAATGCAACGGTGCCGTATTGCTGGTGCAGTGCAACAACTGGCAGCCATATTGTTTAGCTGCTTTGGGCAATGCGATCTGTTCCCATACCGGGTAAGAACCACCATCCAGCTCAACGATCCTGAAATTTTTTGTTTCCCCCAATACCGTAGGATCCTCATCGGGCTTTACAAAAATAACATACTCATTCTCCTGGTCTATCTGCTGCAGGTTACGGATCAGTTCCAGGGCCACCATGTCCATGCCGTGCTTTTTCTTCCTGAAGATGCGTTGCGCTTCGATGCCTATTTTCATTTGGCCTGGATATTTGTACCGTGTTTGGTATGAATAAATGTTTTGTTGGCACCTTTAATTTTCACCAACGACAAAAGCATCAGTAACATGCCCTTCGGTAACCCGCTTAATGCAGCCAGTGTACCGGAGTTGATAAACCTGGCCGGTACAGCAATGACTAACGAAAACATACAAGCGCAAATAATTATCACCTAGGCCATTGAAAAATTCAGGCTACTTCCTGCTAATACATTGACTGTAAGAAAGACAGCGCCAAAGAGCAGCACAGCGCCGAGTAATAAAACCCTTGGTGGCTGTATAAACTGGATGGCTTTGTCAAAATAATCAATGTTTCCTTTCAATAGCAATTGTTTCAAAGCACGCATGAAATCTTTCCTGAAATAATGAAACTGTGCTGAAAGCCAGCGGCGGCGCTGGTTTCCAAAAGCATCGGCTTTCTGGATCTTCTCATCAAACACCATCGCATCATCCAGGTACAATATTGTGTGGCCTTCTTTCAGCATCTTCAATTCAATCTCTTTATCAAATCCTCCTACCGCAGTTACCGTTGACATCATCAACTTGAAATAATCATATTTAAAAGCCATACCCGACCCGATAATGGCAGACGAAAGGCCCAGCACCCTGTGCCCTTTTCTGAAAATATGATTATTGATCTCTTCGCTTACGGCATCCAGTATGGCCCAGGAGTTATTGGTATTCTTTGCCGCACGATGGCCCTGCACCGCAATGCATCCCTGGGCAAAGGCGGCATTGATCTTTCTCAAAAAATCATGCGCCATCAGGTTGTCGGCATCCAGCACTACTGCTATATCATAGTCATCTTTTAATTCAGCCATGGCCTTATTCAAAGCTTTCGACTTGGTACTTTTATCAAAACTTACCTCTATCAATTTTACAGAAAGGTTTTTTAATGCAGCCATTGTTGCTGGCTCAAATGAATCGGCGATGATCACTACATCAAAAAATTCAGAAGGATATTCCTGCTCCAGTGCATGGGCAGCCACTTCCAGTATCACGTCGTCTTCTTTATACCCCGGAATAAGTACAGCAATTTTTCTATAAATGCCATCATCTTTATACTGTCGCTGTTTATAAAAAAGCCCCGCTACGGAGAATACAAAAATGTACCCTGTTGCCAGCCCTGTCAAGACTACTATAATGGCCTGTATTAAAAAATAGGTTGTCATAGGAATAGTTATTTAGATAGGCTCATTTTGTTTCGCACTTTCAATGCATACTTACGCAAAAAAGGAAGGTATTTTCCGCTCTTCAGGTTGTAGAGCAGCGATTCTGAATCAAAGATCATTTCAAAATTTTCTGTGCAGAGTACCGGTTTTTTTGCAATGCGGTTGATCTGTATCGCCTGGGCAAGATCACTTTCTACAAACAGCACATAAGGCTTTTTCATATAGGCGCTGGCTTTGTGTTCTCCATGGTTATTCGCCCGCTGTCTTGCTGCCATGTCTGGCAGGTCCAGCATCACCAGCTCATCGTATTTTACCTTATTGGCCTTTAACCAGGTCTCCGTTTCCTTCCTGTACTTTTCCAGCCTGGAGGTAACAATGGTACCGATCCTGCTGCCGGGAATAAATAACGGCGGCGCATTCAGTATAAAATCAATGTACTTTTCGCCATCATCATTCTGTTCTGGCAAAGGATCTGCACACAATACGCCATCAATATCAAAACAGGCTTTCTCCAGCGTGCTGTGATTAAGAATGTTCCATTGAAAATACCTCGGCAGGGGTACTGTTTCAAAATAGTAATCCACCGACTTTTCTTTTCCGGGAATTACATATACTGCACAGTATTTTATATCAAACTCCTTACTTAAGTGCCTGAGATTTTCTTTGCATTCCTGCAAGGCTGCTCCGGAGGCAACACTGTCATCCACCACCAGTATTTTTTTAAAATTCCTGATGTCAAAAAATTGTCCTCTTGCCCCTGCCTTGTAAATATGGCCATTCAAAAAAGAATGGATATCTGTGTAGGGCCGGTTAAGGTAAAGTGATAACAGGTTGGCAGGAAGCATGCCGCTTCTTGGCACACCCACTATCAAATCAAAATCACGGGGAATGATGCTGAGTTTTTTTAAGATCACATTATTCAGGTCACGAATGTTTCTGTAATTCATAGGTTTTATTTTATCATTTTTTCGATCTGGTTATATATCTGCTGCACATTGTTTTTCCAGGAATGCGAACGGGCAAAAAGAATGCGCTGCTTTTTTCTTTCTTCTGAATTTTCAGTTAATGCCTTTTCCACCGCGGCTGAATAATCCTGCAGTGATGTACATAAATACACATGGTCTTTAAATAATTCCATGGTGCCTGTCCGGGTAGCGATAACGGGTTTACCCAATGCCAGGTACTCATCTACCTTACGTGGATAATTACCAATGGTGATCTCATTTACCAACTGCGGGTTTAAGCAAACATCGAGTGCGTTCATGTATTCCGGCACCTGTTGTTTGGCTATGCTACCCGTGAAATAAACATTGGGTAATTGATGTAAGGTGTGTGATGCAAATACTTTGTCTTCTTTACCGATCATTACAAACGAATAAGCAGGTTTGCTTTTTGCCAGCTCATAGAGCAGGTCTGCATCCAGCCGCATACTGTTGATATCACCGATATACCCTATTCTTGGCAGCGGAACCGTTTTTAATATAGCCGGAATTTGAAATGCTGTGTCGGTATTGTAAGCAGACAGGTCAACACCCTGGCCTACATCATAACTCTTTTGATTGTATATTTTTGCATAGTCTGCCAGTTGTGGGGAATTGCACACTACCAGATCAGTCTTTTTGATAAGCCGTGGTTCCAGTCTCACCGCATGCTTCTTCCAGTACGCATATGGTTGCACGTTATCTCTCCTGTAGTAAACCGACAGTTTTGAGCCTAGCGTTTCCTTAGCATAGAAGCTACGGTAAATATCGTTGTCGATAAAATGTATGGCGTCTTTAAAGCCCAGCCCTGCGGCAACTTTTTTGATGTAGTTAAATATTTTTTTATTGTTGGCCCTGTTGAAAATATCAAAGAGCAAACCATCCGGCAAACCATTGACAGACCAAACGGCAAAGGGAAAATCAAGTACCCACAAATTTTTATTGACCTGCCTGAGTGGTTGCCTTTTCTTTTTTAGCACCTGCATACGGCGTCTTGTTTCAGGGGTGGGTTTATTCCTGAACCTGGTCATCATATCCAGCGGGCTGTTTACATACAGCACCCTGTTGTCAATCGATATTTCCCTGGCAATATCGATGGCATTGGAGCCAATGGGAATATCCCATGACTGCAGACCGGTGAAAATAAAATCTCTGTTTTTCATAGGGTTGTTTTATCGTTTGGTGAGTATGATTTTATCAGCTGTTTGAACTTCCTCTTCCTTGGGCTGGTCAAATTTTTCACAGCTTAATAACAATGCCATGGAAATATAGATGAGCACATTGGTGGGCATTTGCCCCAATACAGCATTGCCATAAGATGCCACCATAACCCCAAACATACCGGAGGCCAATGCTGCCATTTTTAATTTAAGTACGGGATCACGCAACCTGAACATGATCTTATAGGAGGACTTCACGAGTACATAGAACAGGATGAATAAATGGAGCAGTAGTCCAATGATTCCCTGTTCCACCCAAATCAGCACATACCAGCTGTCGGTTGCAATTTGTGATAAGTAGGCATTGGGTAAAAAACGCTGCGCCTTTACACCACCATGACCAATGCCGCCTCCAAATGGTCTCGATGCCAGGTACACTTTCAATTTTTTTTGGTTATCGAGCCGCACCTGCAAGGAGGCATCATTAGGATCAAAGGCGGTCCGCATCCGCCGGATATCAGGATTACCCTGACCGATAGTGGTAAACTTGAAAAATATAAAGACGATCGCAAGCAAAGCAACACCAACACTGAGCACTTTCACATTTTTCCGCAATACAAAAAATGTCATAAAGCCCGCCAAAGGCACACTGATGGCACCACGGGTGCCGGATATGATCATGCCATATAATGCCAGCACACCCACCGTGATAAAAAACAATTTGGCCTTCCATTCTTTTTTTGCCATAGAATAGATGATGGCTACTACGCCTGCATAACCCTGTGTGCCGCCAAACTGACCGGCATCACTTAAAAAAGAAAACACCCTCAGTTTACCAAACAGTACATGAGTTTTATAATTCCCTTCATTCAGCCAGGCCTGCTCTGCATAATCCACACCCAGCTTGGCCTGCAGTATTCCTTTTAGCGATGCCAGTATAGAGAATACGCCCCAGGTATAAAGAAAGATATCCAGTTTTTTATTGCTGTCGATAAAGATCAATGTAAGTGGTGCCAGCAAAAACATGTAGAGCCCAACACCCCTCCCCGAAAACCAGGCGGCAGCACTCCGGGCTTCGGGATTCACCAGTTCAAAAAGCGAATAGCCCAGCCAGATAGTGGCCAGTATGGTGATGTCTTTATTTGCAGGTGACCAGTTGATCCGCTCTTTGAACCTGTTCATAAACAAGGCCAGGTAAGTAATGATCAGAATCGCATCCATACCGATACCCACCTGCACATCTTTCACATAGCGCCCCATGCCGATCAAAAGAAAGCTTAAAGCCACGGCGGTGTACAAACCTATAATTGGCTTTGTAAAAAGAAAATACATGTATATAACGCCAACAAATAGCCCAAATAATAACCCAACACCAGCCAGTTGCAATGTAGCAGCAATGGCAGCAAACACTGCTATCACGATCAATAACATCAATACAAAACCAGGCTTTGCCAGCCTGGAAGAGCCGGAATAGTTTTCAAAAGGATGTATGGTTGGTGGTGTTAACATTGCTGGTTTTTATCTTCAGGCTTTAACGATCCCGGCAGGTGCCGGCGCAATTAGTTTATTAAAAATTGATTTATAAAAACGGATGCCTTCAATAAAGATCTGGTTGAACTGCAGTGACAGTTGCCGGTTAAGAAAAACCATTCCCACCCAAATACCCAGCAGGGTAAAAAGGATAGACGAAATGGCCACGAGGATCAATGATTTGAATACAAAAATGGCAATGAGATCCCCTGTAATATTAGCGACCACCATCAGCAGCACTTTTAATGCGTTCACATTGGGTTTATTGATGGCATCCAGTCCTATTCCTGTCATGCGGTCGATGGGTAACAGCAACCCGTACACTGAAAATACCCGGACAATGGTAACTGCATTAAAACCCGTCACCGGATCAGCCTGCAAATACTGTTTGCCTGCAAGCAATAACACAAAGCTGTCGGCAAAAACAAAAGTGACCAGGCTGAGCAGGATGAATAAGTAAGTAAGTGCTCCGGAATACGTATAAAAAAGCGCCCTTACTTCGCTCAGCTTTCCATGCAAACTTGCCTTAGACATTTTTGGAAACGCAGTGGCAGCAAAACTGCGTAAAGGGATCTGTTGTAATTCTGTCAGTTTAAGAGGTATGCTGTACAAGGCCACGGTTGCGCTTCCTAACGGACTCAGGCTGATGATGAGCATATCCGCACTTCTCAACAGATTGGTGCCAATAAGTGTAAACGTGGTGTACTTGCCAAAATGCAATAAGGTATGGTTACTGGCTGCATTGGCATTACGGATATATTTTAAACTATCCCAGCCGGAAAAAAAACAACCTGCAGAAACAAGTGCATTGATCAACAGGTGTGCCAGCACGATCTGCATTACCGTCATTTCAAGGAAAAAGAAATTTACCAGCAGCACCAAAAAAAATATACCGCTGTTGACAGCTTTCAGCAGCAATATTTTACTGAACTTTCTGTCTGCCTGCAACAGCACCAGCGCATTGTTCCAGGGAAGATTAAAAAATGCCAGCAAGGGATACCAGGCAAAAAACAAACTATATCCGGAATCCTGTAGGGATGAGTAAAAACAAATATTGATCACAGCAATGATCAAAGCAACCGTTACAGTAGCAATGGCACTGATGAGCGCATTCGAACCGATCAATCCTGCTCTTGCTGAATCATCTGCGCCAGACAGGTATCTTACCAACCCGATATTGGTTATCCCGAACCTGAACATATCTACAAAGGCACCGGCAGCAACAAACAATACCCACTTACCAAAACTGTCAGTGGACAATGTTCTTGCCAGTAAAGCAAAGCCGGCGATCCCCAATAAGGCTATCACCAGGTTACCTGTAAGAGACAGGAAGTTATCTTCACGAACAATTTTATGCAGCTTCTTCTTCAAGTGACATTTTTTAAATTTGATTTTTTGAAAAGAACTGAAACCGAACCAGCTTTTTAACTTTTTTCCGGATGCAACTACTTTTCTTTGGCAATTCACCTAACACTGCTTCAGTTTCTTTCACTTCAACGCCATTGATAATACAACTCGTTTTGTTTGCAGCGAGCGGCAACAAGGTATTGAGTGCCGACTGGTCTGCTTCTGACCACAGCCTGTTAGACCGGCAAATCAACATGGCCATATCAGCTTTTGCAGCCAGTCCAGCAGGGTAATTGTTGTAGATCAACGCAGGCAGTTCTATAAAAACATAATCAGGCACAAAAGAAATGGAGATGCCGTTCTGCGCCATAATTTCAGTGTAGTCAGTTGTTTTATAAAACTGTTCATTGATGGAATACGTGAAGCACATTTCTCTAGGCAGGTAACTGGATGGATTGGATAGTACCGTACTGTTAAAATCTATTCGTGGATCCGGGTAACCCAACAGCCTGTTTACAAAGGGAAATTTTCTTTGCTGCCTGTTCGGCACTGCTGGCTCGGCATAATTAAGAACCAGCACTTTCTTTCCTTCCTGGATCATTTTCCTCGCAATATTGCCCGCTACTACCGACTTCCCTTCTTTTTCCTGTGTACTGATGAACAGGATTGTTTTTGCAGGGCCTGTTTTTACCTGCTTGCTTAAAAACTGCTCCATATTTTGTGCAGCGATCTCTACTAACCGGTTTTGTATAAATGGAAAATTCAGCTTACCGGGATTGAGCAGGATCTTTGGCAAGATAGCCATCACCGGTAGTTGTAAAATCTTAGCGGCTTTCCGGGCATTTTTTAATGTATCGTCTAAATACTCCATGGCCAGGATGGTGCCCAGCACCAGGATAAATCCAATCATGGCCGCAGCAATTACCAATACGGCCCGCTTGGTTGGCATGGACTGCAGTGGGTAATAAGGAGGATCTACCGCCTTTAAATTACTGGTGAGTTCGTTGTCCTGTAATTTTAATTTGGCCAGGTTCAATCCATGCAGAATTTCAAGGTAGCCCTGTTCTGAAACGGATATCTCTCTTTCAATTCTTTTGATATGTGCACCGGCCGGGGCATAAATGGAATACTGCTGTTGAAAATCCTTATTCCGCTGATCCATCACTTTCAGCTTTGCTTTGAGGTTCTCCGATTCCGTTACATTATTGATCCACTCTGACAATACAGTGTTCACAGGTAATCCCTCCACCGTGTTTTGATACCGGTACAGTTCACCCACACTGTTTTTAATCTCGCCCTTAAGGTTTTCAGATTGCCTTTTTAATGCTGCCAGTTTCGCATCATTTACTTCAACCCCTCCCAGCTTTGCCTCCGTGATGGCGATCTCGTAATTAAGATCGCCCAATTGTTTTCTTTTTTCGAGTACACTGTTGCTTTTTAACTGCACCTGCTGTTGTATGTCTAATTTTTCTTCCAGTTTCCGGGTGGCAGCTTCTGTTCCTGCCAGTTGTGCCTTCTTATTATTATAGTCCACTTCCATATCCTCCTTTACTACAGCCACTGCCTTACTTTGCTCGTAATAATTGATGATGTTGTTTGATTTATTAAAATCAAGAAGCTTGTCTTCTGCATCCCTCAACTGGATATTGGCCTTCGCCAACTGCGATTCAAAATATTTCACCACTGCATCAGAACGGTTTTCTTTTATCAGTTTATAGTTTTTGATACATACTTCATTAAATATAGCGAGGGTTTGTTGACATATACCCGGGTCATCCACCTCATAGGTCAGCTTCAGCATATCACTATTGGCGATCCGTTCTGGCTTTACTGTAGAAATGGCTTTGATCGAATAATGTTCGTCTTCAAAATTCAGCAGCTTGTACACATAATTGGTATCACTGCTTCTCATCAAGGCAGTAAGGTTGTCTGCTGTTTTTTCATAAGCAGACCGGTTATCACTGGTGCTGTCACCTGCTGGGCCGGAAGTATTTTCCTTAACCACATAAGCATACAAATAAGGCGGGATTTTTTTCTGCAGTTCCGCAAACAATTTTGGAGAGATATACTTTTGATCTGCTTTTTGTAAAACCAGGTGCTTGCTTAAAAGCCTGATAGCAACTTCCTCCTGTGTTTCACGGGATTTAATAATATTGATCAGGTTATCAAAAGCGCTGTTGGTGGCAAAATAATTAAAGGTCTTGTCCATTTCTATAGAAGACCCTGTGGCAATACCAGTATACAATACCGTGCTGGAGGTATAAGTGAGTGTTGGTTCTTTTGTAAGCAGGATCACCAGCACGGCCAGCAGCAAAGGCACTGTTATCAGCAGCACCAGGTGCTTGAGCATCAATCTTATGAGTTCAATTATTTTCATCGTTGCTTTCTAAAAGTTGCCAAAACTAAAACCTGCCAATTCCTCTAATATTTTTTTTGACAGCAGGAAATCTGATTTAGCCATTTCATAATCTCCCTGTATCCTTGCGGTGATATCGGAAATACGCACATACTCCGCAACAGGTATCACACCATTGCGGAATTGCTTTTCTATCATTTCCATATTGGCAGTGGCGCTGCCCAGGTTCAATGATCTGATACCAACTAATTTTTGTTTTAACAAAAGATCGTAGTACTGGCGTATCACCAGCTGCCGCAATTCGTCCTGCTGTGCAGTGGCCATGTAGCGTGCCTGCTCCAGTTCCGCTGTTGCCGATTTGATCTGCGTTTTTCTGTTCACCAGGTCATAAATGGGAATTTTCACATACACACCGATGGCATAATTCAGTTGTCTTGTACTGGAATTTAAAACGTTGGAAGAAACACCGTTGGCATTAGTGGAAAAGGCGTCGATATTGCCATAGCGGGTATCACCCTGCACTCCCATATTTCTCAGCCAGTAGGTACGTTGTGATGAAAGATTCGCTTCTTTGGCTTTTATTTCCAGTGTACGGAAATTAACCAGTGCATTGTGTTGTAAGGCGGAATCGATCAGGTTGTTCAATGGCGGAATACTGATCTCGATTTTGGCCAGGAGAGAATCCTGAACGGATGAAGCCTGGCCCATTGCATTGAAAACAACTCCAGAACACAGGCAAACGACAAGCAAGTATGGTATGATGGATTTCATTGGATAGTTTGCAGTATTTACACAGAGCCCTTTTGCAGCAAAGCTGGAATCGTTCTTAAAATAAGTTTAATATCATACCAGAAGGAAAAATTATCACCTTCAAAGTGATCGGCATATTCATTGTCCAGGCGCTTTCTTTCCGCTTCACTCATATCACCACCCTTGCCCCTTAATTCCACCTGCCATAAACCGGTGATGCCTGCAGGTGCTAAAAACCGTTTTGACATATCATCAACCGTTAGTAACTCGGCTTCGTACACCGGCAAGGGGCGGTTGCCTACGATGGACATATCGCCTTTTATTACATTGATCAGTTGAGGCAATTCATCGATGCTGGTGTTCCGGATAAATTTACCCACCCGGGTGATGCGTGGGTCATCCACAATTTTTACAAAGGCAGCACTTGATCTGGCCGCTTCCTTTTTTTGAAAATGAAACCAGTAGTCACACACCTGGTGTGTATCGATATACATCAAAGGCGAACAGGTTTCACCCTCCGGTAACTGGCTGCACCTGGGGCAGGGCTTATCCAGTACACTGTCTGTTTCTGCAGCGCTGTTGTTGTACTGATTTTTTTCCTTTGCCAGCTTTTTCAACAGGTCATCTGCTCCTGTCCGCATAGAACGCAGTTTGTAAAAATCAAAGGTCTTTCTGCCAACTCTCTTGGCGATATAATATACTTTTCCTTTCGACTCGAGCCTGATGGCCAGTATAACCAGCAATAGAACCGGGGATACGAGTAAAAGCACCGATGAGGCCACAGCAATATCAAATACTCTTTTTGACAGCGGCATCCTGTATGCAATGGCACTGTGCGCTGTGATACCCGGGATATTGTTTTGCTTGAGTGTACCGCAAAGAAATTTTAACCGGTCAATGAAATTGTCAGGCAGTTTTTCTGATGCCACATAAAAATCATCCACCTTTTTTGTAAAGGCCTGTTTAAATATGTCTGCGCTAAACTCCCGTGCAAGTAATATGAATGGCGTGCAATTATAAGCCGGGTGCTGTCGTATCCAGTCAAACAGGAACAAACCGTTTTGTCCCGACAAATGATAATCGCAGATGATGGCATCCGGATGCTGGTTTGAAGTAAGGTAGTTGACAGCCCGTAAATTATTTTCCACCACGGTCATAGAAAGTTTTTCCTCATGGCCCAATTGCGAAAAATATTCAGGTGTATTACCAATATAAAGTATGTTCAATGGATTTTTCATAAGATTTAAAAAAAGTATACAGTGGTCCGTTACAAATAACAGTGAGCCAGCAGTTTTACCAGGCCAGCGCATAGTGAATGGGTGAAAGGTTCTTTTTCACCAGTTCTTCCAGCTCTTCAGGGTTAAAGGGTTTGGTAAGGTAATCCTGTGCACCCAGCCGGTAACATTTTACACGTTCTTTGCTTTCTGCTTTTGCAGACAACATTATTACAGGCGTATGTTTAGTAAAGCCGCGTTGGCGCACTTTTACCAGGAATTCATATCCCTCCATAGCAGGCATCTGGATATCACTGATAATAAGATCAGGCAGGTTGCCTTCCAGCCAGGAAAGTGCATCCTGTCCATTGGCCATCGGGATAACATCATAGTCCTGCGATAAAAAATTTTCCAGCAGCAGGCGGATGCTCAACTCGTCATCCACCACCAGTATTTTCTTCTTCATAGGTTTTGGTTTATTATTGGTACAAAAAGGTATTCTTCATTTGAGCCACAATATGGGTGATCACCGTATCCACTTTGGCAAGCGTGTACTCAAATTCGCTTTGGGACAGCAGGCTGGCGGCGGATTCAATCATCCTGATCTCTTCTTCTATTTTGATAACTGCATAAAAACTCAATACGGGTTTAATACGGTGTGCTGCCTTTTTAACTTTGTCGAAATCATTTTCCCTGTACGCCAGGCGGATCTCTTCTACCGCCTTGGGAACCTGGTCAATAAATACATGCAGCATTTGCTTTACCTGTTCCTGGTTGCCACGGCACAGTTTTTCGATCATGCAGAGGTCGTAGAGTTTTTCGCCGCTGGCAATTCCTTCATTTGGGATATTGGTTTCTGTTAGCATAAGGTGTTTTTTTATTAGTTGTACAATCGTTCTCTGTTGAAAAAATCAAACCAGTTGCCGGAAATAGTCAATGGTTTTTATCAATCCCTCTTCCAGTTCAATTTTGGGTTGCCAATTCAGTTCTTTTTTGGCAAGGGAGATATCCGGCTGCCGCATCATTGGATCATCCGAAGGAAGCGGCATATGGATAATTTTTGACCGGGAACCGGTTAACCGGATCACCAGCTCTGCCAGCTCAAGAATGGTAAACTCATGGGGGTTACCAATATTTACCGGGCCGGTAAAATGATCCGGCGAAGCCATCATGCTTACCATACCATTTACCAGATCATCTACATACTGAAAACTTCTTGTCTGCCGGCCTTCCCCATAAATGGTGATATCCTGGTTTTGCAAAGCCTGCACGATAAAGTTCGACACTACCCTTCCGTCATTGGGATGCATCCTGGGACCATAGGTGTTGAATATGCGGATGATCTTGATCTTTACATTATTCTGTTTATGATAATTCATAAACAATGTTTCTGCAGATCTTTTGCCCTCATCATAACAGGCCCTTTCACCAATCGGGTTCACATGTCCCCAATACGATTCTGGTTGCGGGTGTACCTGTGGATCTCCGTATACTTCACTGGTGGAAGCCTGCAGTATTGTTGCCTTGATACGTTTGGCAAGCCCCAGCATATTAATGGCCCCCATTACTGAGGTCTTCATTGTTTTGATAGCATTGTACTGGTAGTGTACCGGTGATGCAGGACAGGCCAGGTTATAAATTTCATCTGCTTCAATAAAGAACGGAGCTGTAACATCGTGGCGGATCAATTCAAAAAAAGGATCGTTCAGGAGGTGTACGATATTCTGCTTTTGCCCGGTGAAAAAATTATCCAGACAAAAAACCTCGTTTCCTTCCTTTAATAAGCGATCGCACAAATGGGAGCCTACAAATCCGGCACCGCCGGTGACCAATACTTTTTTGCGTGTCATGTGAACAGGTTGTTTGTTTAGCTATTTTCAAGTTGTGCAACAGTAATAGGTTCTGTTGCCGGTTGTTTGGTTGTATTTACTCCAATACAGAAATAGTCAAATCCCTGCTGTTTCATTTCAGCCGTATCGTATATATTTCTTCCGTCAAATACAGCTGCTGTATTCAGCAATTTTTTGATGATCCTGAAATTGGGAAACTTAAACTCGGGCCATTCAGTTAATATGGCGAGGCAGTCAGCATCCAGCAATGTTTCATACTGGTCTTCGCAGTAAGAAATAGTATTGCCAAAATGATGCTTGGCTTCTTTGATCGCAATGGGATCATAAGCCTTTACGTTGGCACCGGCTGCTAATAATTTTTTTACGATCACCAACGACGGAGCTTCCCGCATGTCATCTGTTTGTGGTTTAAAGGACAGTCCCCACAGCGCAATTGTTTTGCCACTGATATCACCGTCAAAATAGTTCATGATCTTATTAAAGAGCACCAGCTTCTGGTCCTTATTCACTTCTTCCACCGCCTTTAACACCCGCAGTTCATAATGGTATTCGCCGGCTGTACGTATCAATGCCTGCACATCCTTTGGAAAACAGGAACCGCCGTATCCAATACCGGGGTAGATAAATTTATTTCCGATGCGTGAATCTGAGCCGATCCCTTTTCTTACCAGGTTAATATCTGCACCCACTATTTCACATAGGTTTGCGATATCATTCATAAAACTGATCTTGGTGGCCAGCATAGAATTACCTGCATACTTGGTCATTTCGGCTGAAATGATATCCATAAAGATCACCGGGTGGCCATTTAGTGTAAATGGTTTGTATAAACTTTTCATCAGCTCTCTTGCCCGGTCGCTTTGGAGGCCGATAACGATCCTGTCGGGTTTTAGAAAATCATCAATAGCCGCACCTTCTTTTAAAAATTCAGGATTAGAGGCCACATCAAATGGGATGTCAACATTTCTTTTGTTCAGTTCATCCTTGAGGGCCTTTCTCACTTTTTCAGAAGTGCCAACCGGCACCGTGCTCTTTGTAACAACGAGCAGGTAATCATTCATGTGTTTACCACAGTCACGGGCAACCGACAATACGTACTTCAGGTCGGCCGAACCGTCTTCATCCGGTGGCGTACCCACAGCAATAAACAGCACTTCACAGTCTTTGATGGCTGCAGCTATGCAGGTAGTAAACTGCAGGCGGTTCTTTTTCATATTCCGGTGCAGCATCTCTTCGAGGCCCGGTTCAAATATGGGTACGATACCTTTATTGAGATTATCTATCTTCCGCTGATCTATATCAACACATACCACTTCAATACCTACTTCGGAGAAACAGGCGCCGGTAACAAGTCCCACGTACCCGCTGCCAACAATTGCAATTTTCATAATTAATAAGTTTATTTTTTAAAATATTGAGTATCTTTTTTACATCATTGCCTGCAGCATTAAAACACCACATTCTTCCTGTTCTCTAACAGTGTTTCCCTGTTGGCAATAATTTTATTGAGCACAGCAGCAATTTTACCCGTATCATTTTTTCCTTTTACGATATAATCAAAAGCGCCGTTTTTAAGAGATTCCAATGCCACCTGCACTTCTTCCTGGCCCGAGATAAATACAACATAGATATCAGGGTTGAATCTTTTTATTTCCTTCAGCACATCTATCCCGTTCAGGCTATCCATATGATAGTCTACAAAAACAATATCTGTCTGGTGAGTGAGATTGGTCACGCAATCAGGGCCATTATCAAAAAGGGTTATATTTTGAAAACCCAGGCTGCTGAGGTATTGCTCATAAAAAGCTAGACAAAACGGGTCATCATCCACAAGGCTGATATGAAGCGATGTATTGGTTTGCATACATATACAATTAAAGCTGTTGCTGGTTATTGAATAAGTGGCTGTTTCAAACAGCAGTATCTACATTCATAAAACGAAGGATTGGCAGGGATATTTATCGAAGTATAATGAACAACAGCTGCTTGATTGTCTACCGGGTTGTAGTAGGTTGTCTATAAAGCCTGCCGGATCCGTTTTAATCTATAACCCCATTTGCTGTAAATATCCAGAGAAAGTATTTGCGTTTATTGGTAACTGTTATAAATAAAAATACACCATAGAAACCCTGGGCTTCAAATCAGAAAACAACCGCCTGTTCAAAATAACTGCTTCGGATGGCCTCAAAACTCACACAGACAGCATAGTAATTCTACTAGCAACACAGGCCGTTTACAGTAATTATACTGTCTAAAAAAGTACATCCGCCAGCGTTACAAGTGAGCGTACTCACACATGATAAAAATCAACTATAAACGGAATAAAACTCATTTGCAAAAAAGAATTAGTCACCGTAATTTGCAGTAAAGCCATTTCAAACTGCATTCTTGGTTTATTACAGCCATCTGCCGTACAGGCATAAACATGAACAGATTGTACTGGCTGTATATCAGCGATCACTTGTCTTAACTAATTGTATGAAACCTTTATCAAGCAACCGGTTAATAAATACAGCCCTCGCAGCAGCACTGATCACTATTTCATCTATACTTATCATTTTATTTCATCAAAGTAAAAAAATTAAAGAGAGCGGAGCAAGGGTTGATCATGCACAGCAGGCAATACAACAAATTCAAAAGCAAACGATCACGGCACTTGAGCTGCAGGCCGCCGCAAGGGGCTATGTAATGACAGGGAGGGAATCTAACGTGCAACAGTTTAATATGGTAAAGGCATCAATGAATGCCTCCCTGCTGTCACTCCGGTCACTCATAACAGATAACCCGGTACAGCTGCATCTATTCGACACATTACGCTTTTATCTGAACAAACGTGCAGAAATATCAGCCGAACTGATATCCTTGCGCCAGCAAAATAAAACAGCCGAAGCCAATGCAATGGTGGCAGCAGGCCTGGGAAAATACTATATCGATAAAATAAGAGAAACAGGTGCTGCAATGGAGCAATTGGAGCATGATCTGCTGAATAAAAGAAAAGAGGCAAATGACAACAGTATCCGGAATCTAACAACTACACTGTATTTTGTATTAACCGCAGTGTTGCTGATAAGCTTTTTGCTATTTTTTAAAATTAAAGTCAATTTTAAAAATCAAAAAGTCAATGAACAAAAATTCCGTTCCTTACTGGATGCTGCGCCCGATGCAATGGTGATTGCCAATGAAGAGGATCTGATAATTATGATCAACCAGAAAGCGGTATTGCTTTTTGGATATTCACCCGCTGAGATATATGGTAAACCGGTCTCCATACTTATTCCTGAATCGCTCAGGGCAAAACACCAATATAAAAGGAACGCTTATGTATCTGCCCCCGGTTCCAGGTCAGTGAAAGAGGGCTTAGAAACAGCAGCAGTTCGTAAAGATGGCCTCGAGTTCCCGGTTGAAATAACCGTTTCACCCATTCAAAACAACAATGAGCTGCTGCTATCTGCATCCATAAGGGATATTACCCGCCGTAAAAAAGCACAACAACAATTTGAGCTGTTGCTTCAGCAGATCAATGAATCCAATGACGCCATTGTAACCGTAAATACTGAGTTTGAAATTACCAACTGGAACTACGGTGCAGAAAAGCTGTACGGATATACAAAAGAAGAAGCTATAGGCAAAAGCAGTTTGGATCTGCTGCCAATGGAATTACCTGAAGCAGAACAATCAGCAATCAGGGAAAAAGTTAACCAGGAGGGTTACTGGACGGGTGATGTAAAAAGGTTGGGTAAAAATAACCGGGAAGTATTTGTGATCAGTTCCATTACTGCCGTTAAAGACGCCCAGGGAGCAATTACGGGTTATATATCTGTAAGCTATGATATCAGCCGGCAAAAAGAACTTCAGCAGCAAATACAACATCTGGCTGGAATAGTGGAACATTCCTCAGACGCTATCCTGTCCCGTGGCCCCGATAAACGCATTATGAGCTGGAACGAAGGGGCAGAAAAAATGCTGGGTTATACAAAAGAGGAAGCCATTGGTAAAACGGCACTTGAATTAGGCATGATCAGGTTTACAAATGAAGAATTTAAAGAACTGGAAGTGGAACTGTCAGTAAAAGGAAAATGGCAGGCAGAAAAAAACTATTACTGTAAAAATGGGGATACCGTTACCGGCTCCGTTTCGGCCAATGCCATAAAAAACAGTGCAGGTGATATCGTTACTGAGATCTTTATCATCAAAGATATCAGCCTGCGGAAACACATGGAGGAATATCTTAAAAAAGCCAATGATGAACTGGAAGAAAAAGTAAAGGCAAGAACTGAAGAATTATTCAAAGTGCAGCAAAGATTTAAAGCCATGATCGAAAACAGCGACGATCTTATTTCGGTGATGGATGAAAATAATAAGATCATTTACAGAAGCCCGGCTGCTGAACGGATCACCGGATGGCCCCACCATGAGTTTAAGGATGCAGCGTCTTTTGTGAAACTATTTCATCCCGAAGATTTTGCGGGAATGAAAGCCTATATGCAGGAAGCTATTGATAATCCCGGCGAGCCTGTTAAAACATCCTACAGGCTGTTGAAAAAAAATGGGCAATTCATCCTGTTAGAGGGAACCATAACCAACTGCCTGAACGACGAAAACATAAAAGCGATCATTTACAATGCCCGGGATGTTACAGAAAAAAAAGAGGCCGAACTAAAATTAGTTGCCAGTGAAAAACGCTACCGGGATGCGTTGGATAACATGATGGAAGGGATTCAGATCCTGGATAAGGATCTTCGATACCTGTATGTAAATGAAGCGGTGGCAAAACAGGCAGGGCAAACAAGGGAGGAGCTTACGGGACACTTGATTACTGACCTCTACCCAGGGGTGGAACAAACGCCATTGTTTCAGCATATCAAAAGGTGTCTAACAGAAAAAATATCTTTACAACTGGAGAATGAGTTTGTTTTTCCAGACAAAACGGTCAAATATTTCCAGCTGAATTTTCAACCTGTTCCGGAGGGGATCCTGATAATGTCGGTTGATATTACAGGCAAGAAAAAAGCGGAGGACAAATTAATGACCAGCCTGCATGATAAAGAACTGCTGGCAGAAAAGTTTTCGGTTATTCTGAACAGGCTGCCTGCCAATATAGTGCTGCTGGATGCTGCAGGAACCATTGTAGAAGTAAATGATGGCTGGAAAGAATTTGTAACTGCCAATGATTACAAAGTAAACAATTATGGTGTTGGAGAAAACTACATCAGCATCTCTGAAAACCATTTTGGTGAAGAAGAAAAAAAATATAAAAAAGTTGCTGGTGGCATTATAGCAGTTTTAAACAGACAACAAACTGAATTTGAATACGAGTATCCTTTTCATAGCCGCCACGAAGAAAAATGGTTCAGGATGATCGTTTCCCCATTACAGCATACTGCCTTTACCGGTGCCGTAATAATGCATGTTAATATTACAGAATTAAAACGGCTGGAAAATGAGCGGTTGCAAAATAAGATAGCAGAACAACGGAATATTGCCAGGGCCATGCTGCAGGGGCAGGAAAAAGAGCGTAACCAGATTGGCAGGGAACTGCACGACAATATTGTGCAGCTGATGGCTGCCACCAAAATGAAACTGGGGCTGTTTGCATCACAACAAGGCAGCAAGCCTGCTTTGCTCAACCAGAGTATGGATCACCTGCAGGCAGCGCTAACGGAAACCCGTAACCTAAGTCACCAGATGGTGACACCCCGCTTCACAGTATATACCTTCCGGTCAGAACTGGAAAGACTCTTTTCGGACTATGCGAATGATACAAGAAAGATCCATTTGAAGATCGCAGCTATTGATGAAGCTTCCATTTCTATTCCATTAAGAGAAACCTTATACAGGATAGCTCAGGAACATCTGAATAATATTGAAAAATATGCACAGGCCAGCCAGGTACACCTCGAATTATACCTGCAGGATGGCAGCGTCAGCATGATCATCTCAGACAATGGTGCCGGGTTTGATCTAAAACAGGCCAGAAAAGGTATCGGGCTTACCAATATCTATAACAGGGCAGAATCCTTTGCAGGTACTGCCAGTATCGTATCAGAACCTGGCAGAGGCTGTACTTTAATTATTGAGATACCGCTGATCAATACTATTGAACAGTAATTTTTTTGTTGTTGCCTTCACCCTTCTCCTCCTTTCCCTGCCTGTTCTTATAGCCGGAAACCCTTTACCGGCCTGGATTGTAAGTAATCTATTGGTTTACACTCAACAGTATATGTCGTTTTTTTTCTACAACTAATGAGTATTAAAACTGACCATCAAATAAACATCCTACTATAAATTTCTTTTTTCACCCTTCCTTTCTTTGTGTTGTAATTAATCAAACCTGTTCATAGCAGGATTGATGAAACACAAAAAAATTTATTCCTATAAAAACCTGGTACTCTTTTTAACTAAAAGGCAACAAATGCAACTGATTGGTTGAGCAAAACGAATTCTTTATTTTTTATGGATAAAGTTTGCATGGATAAAAGCATAAAGCAGCCAGTTTCTACTGGCTGCTTAAAATGCCGATTGGTATAAGAGCGTACACAAAAAACCGGCTATGACACCACGTAGTATTCTTTTATCATGCATGCTTTGCCTGTTGGTTTCCTCCATTAAAATCCAGGCACAACTCTCCGCCGCCTTTTCTGCCAGTAACAGCAGTGGCTGTTCGCCCATTGTGGTTAGTTTTACAGATCAGTCTGCAGGCAGTCCTTCCGAATGGCGATGGGACCTGGGGAATGGAACTTTTTCAACACTGCAACATCCTTCCACTACCTATATTACGCCGGGCTCGTATACCGTAAAGCTGTGGACCAGATCGGGCAACCATACAGATTCTATCGTACAAACCAACTACATTACCGTTTTTAAATCGCCGGTGGTAGAATTTACTGCTGCCAATACCACAGGTTGCAGTCCGCTCACGGTTCAGTTCACCGATCAGTCCGTCATCAACGGGGATCATATCATTTCAAGACAATGGGATTTTGGCGATGGTATTCTGTCTGATGTACAAAACCCTCAGCATGTGTATTCGCTATCGGGCAATTTTAATGTAACGCTAAAAGTAACTGCAGGCAATGGCTGTACCAGTGCCAGGAGAAAGTCTTCCTTTATTACCAACAACACGATACAGGCAGCTTTTAGAAACTGGAGTTTTAACAACTGCTCTTCTAATAAGATTGTTTTTCAAAACCAATCAACCGGTGATGGTCACCTGCAATACAACTGGCAATTTGGAGATGGAACCGCATCTTCCGAAACTGACCCCGTACATATTTTTGCAGCCGCAGGCATCTATAACGTACAACTTATCACGCTCAGTGAGTTTGGATGCCGGGACACCTTTATTAAAAACATCACGGTAACCATGCCACCGGCAGCAGCTTTTTCTGCAAATAACACCGTCAATTGCCAGGCACCTGCAGTAGTTCAGTTCAACAATCAAACCATTGGAAACAATACTTATGAATGGAGTTTTGGAGACAGCAGCACTTCGGCTGTTGCAAGCCCATCGCATTATTATGCGCAACCAGGCGCCTATACTGTAAAGCTGGTAGTGAAGTATGCAGGTAATTGTACAGATACTTTGACGCTTCCCAATTACATTAAAGTTCAAAAGCTATTAATAACACCACAGGGTTTGCCAGACAGTGGTTGCATTCCGTTTACCAAACATTTTACAGCCGATATCAGCTCATACGATCCCATTGTGAGCTACGCCTGGAATATTGACAACCGGGTTACACTGCAGGGACAGGCACCTGTATATACTTTTACAACTCCCGGTGTATATAATCTGTCATTGATCACCACTTCACAGTTTGGGTGCAGGGATACGGTATTGATACCCGAAGCTGTAAAAGCAGGTGCTCAGCCTGTTGCCGGTTTTTCAGCAGATATATTAAATACCTGTGCCAGCACCATCATCAATTTTAGTGACCTAAGTACCGGGAACATTACGTCCTGGGAATGGGAATTTGGCGACCAGGCAGTATCCATTGATAAGAATCCGATACATATATACGAAGACACCGGCTGGATGCCGGTATTACTAACGGTAAGGTCTATGGGATGTGCTGATACTGTTTCAAACGGTGACTACATTTATATTAAACCTGCTGTGGCTAAATTTAAACCCTTGTTAGATTGCAGCACCCCTTACAAAAGAACCTTTTTAAACTTTTCTATTGGGGCCACCAGGTGGCAGTGGGATTTTGGCGACGGAACCCTGTCAAATGAATTTTCTCCCCTTCACATTTTCCCACGTCCCGGCATTTATAATGTTACCCTTTTTACATGGAATGATTCAACAGGCTGTAATTATTCATCCACCAAAACGGTTCAAATAATTGATGTTCAAACCGGCTTTGCCGCCATAGACACAGCGGTATGTATCAATACCAATGTTGTCTTTAGTGCGGTTGCTCATCCAGATATTACAAAATACAACTGGAATTTCGGAGATGAAAGTTACCTGGGTTCCACTCTTGCACAGGCACAGCATAAATACACTACTCCCGGCAGCTATACAGTAACGTTAGTTGTAAAAGATACGCTGGGATGTACTTCGGTACTTTCAAAAACCGATTATATAACGGCAAATGGTGTGAAGGCAAAATTTGGTATTCCTGCCAGTTATGTTTGCTTAAACACACCTGTCAATTTTATTGACAGCTCCATACTGTTTAATACAGCTGTAAAAAAATGGGAATGGAATTATGGAGATGGCGTTACTGAAACATTGTTTACCCCGCCGTTCACCCATTCCTATGCAGTTGCCGGCAAGTACTATCCTTATGTAAAATTAACAGACAGCCTCGGCTGTACAGATTCCTTCCGGTTTGCAACACCCATCAGGGCAGAAAGAATCTCTTCTTTTTTTTACATTTCAGACAGCATTGCCTGCCCCCGCAAGTCAATAAAATTTGTTTGTCCTTACAGCACCCCGGGTGTCACCTACCGGTGGGATTTTGGTGACGGGGAAACATCGGCCCAGCAGATCCCTTTTCATGCTTATACCAACGAAGGTGTATATACCGTTAGGCTGCATATCTCCCGTGAAAATGGCTGCATGGATTCAATGGTATTGAACAATGCTGTAAGAGTGAAACAAACAAAAGCCAGCTTTACAATTTCAGACACGTTCACTACCTGTCCGCCATTGCTGGTAACCTTTACAGGACATTCTCAAAATGCGCTGGATGAATACTGGAGTTTTGGCGACAGCACGTATGCCAAATCAGCAAACCCTTCTCATTTCTATACCTATCCTGGTGCGTACAGGGCGGTGCTGATTGCAAAAGGCCCGGGAGGTTGTACAGACAGCATGTATAAAACTGTAACGATCAACGGACCAACAGGATCCATTGTGAGTGACCGCCGTATTAGTTGTGCGCCCTACAATTATAATTTTACTGCTCACACCCAAAATACGGTATCCTATGTATGGGACTATGGCGACGGTGTAACACAAAATGGCATCGACTCAGCTGTGAACCATATTTACCCCAACCCAGGAAAATTTATTCCAAAAATGATCCTCACCGATGCGAATGGCTGCAGGGTTCCGGTAATTTCAAAAGATACCCTTACAAACGTATTTGTACAACCTGCATTTGTTTTGTCAGACAGTATTTTGTGCAGTAATACGGCGATTTCATTTACCCATACAACGGTTTCCAATGATTCCCTCAGCGCTTTTACATGGCATTTTGGAGACGGCAGTTTTTCCAGTCAGCCCAATACCAGTTACCAGTATCAATCCACTGGAACCTTTTATCCTTCTCTTGGCGTAACCACGGCCAATGGCTGCACCGGCAGTTTTAACGCAGCATCTCCTGTAACCGTACTTACCTCACCGGCTGTTTCAATTGAAACTACCGGTAACGGTTGTTCGCCTTTAAAAGCGGCATTCCATGCGGTAACAGGCACGCCTGGTGCCGGCCTGATGAAATGGAAATGGAATTTTGGCAATGGCGATACATCCGTCTTGCAAAACCCTGCGGTTCAAACATATTCCACACCCGGCAATTACACAGTAACACTTACCGGAACAGCAGGTGAAGGCTGTGATGCCGTTGCACAAACCATTCTTACAGTATATGAATCCCCGCTTACCAGTATATCGGGTAGTTCGGCCATCTGCAGGGGCGCCGCTGTTGCTTTGCAGGCTACCGGTGCACAAAAATATAAATGGTGGCCGGCAACCGGCCTTAACTGCGATACCTGCGCCGTTGTTTCTGCACAACCAATTACCAATGCTCAATATGTTTTAACCGGCACTTCGCAAGATGGTTGCAGCAGCAGCGACACCATGACGATCGAAGTACACCAGCCTTTTCAACTTCAGTTGACCCCCCTGTTCAATATTTGCAAAGGACAAACTGCTTCATTAAATGTGAGTGGTGCAGACTCCTATAAATGGTCGCCCTCTGATGGGTTAAGCAACAGCAACACGTCAAGAACAGAGGCAAGGCCCGATTCGAGTATGCAGTATACCGTAACCGGTTCAGACAGGTTTGGCTGTTTTACCGATTCGCAAAAAGTGCAGGTTAACGTACACGGCTATCCCACAGTAAAAGCCAGCGAAGACAAAACAGTGATGCTGGGTACTCCGGTGCTGCTGGAAGCAACTTACTCAGCCGATGTGAATGAAGTGCGCTGGTCTCCTACTGAAAGCTTCACCCGCTATGACAGTAATTCTGTGCTGGTAAAACCCACCATCAATACAGAGTACACAGTAAAAGTGAAGAACATGGCGGGTTGTTCCGCCTCAGACAGGGTATCGGTGTTTGTACTTTGTAACCAAAAGAATGTATTTGTACCCAATTTATTTTCACCCAATAATGATGGTGTAAATGATGTGTTTTTCCCCCGTGGCACCGGCCTGCTTAAAATACATACGCTCCGTATTTTTAACCGCTGGGGTGAAACTGTTTTTGAAAAGAAAGGCTTCAATGCCAATGACCCAGCGGCTGGATGGGATGGCACTTATAAAGGCACCAGGCTCACTTCGGATGTATTTGTGTACACCCTGGATCTTGTTTGTGAAAACAATTCAGTGATGTCGCTGCGGGGAAATATTTCACTGGTGCAATAAGATAATTCCACGGAGAGAGGGTTGAGGGTGAATGGAAAAACAACCCTTCGCTTGCTATTGCCAGGGACGCACGGAAAGAAGTGAATGGCCGGATGCAATAGTTCATACGGGCATAGCTACACAACCTGCCTTTGCAGATTCAAAACACAAAAAAACATACAGAGAAGTTGAAGCTGCCAAGAAAAACTGTTATATGAAATTGACATAAAAGCAGGAAAAAGCAGGTGAAGTTCAGCGCTTTTATGGATTACAGCCAGTCACGTACTGACTGGATGGCGAAGTGGGTTCCACAATAAATAATCAGCCTGATTACCTAATCACAAAAGAGATCGGCCATATTAATGTCAAGCGCTTCGCAGATCTTAAAGAGCGACCGGACTGTGGGATTTGCAAGCCCGTTTTCTATCCTTGACAATCGGGCTTTTTCAAAATTACAATTGGCAGCAAGGACTTCCTGTGTCATTTCTTTCGCAGTACGGGCAGCCCTGATCTTTTTACCCAACTGTTTGAGCAAAGGAATATCACTCATACCTTTAATTTGATTGAATCGTAAAACTTGGAAAAAAAATAATCGTTGCTTGTAGGTTAAACCGCAACTTTGTGTAGTAAAATTACTAAATCTTTTGCAGAAAATACTGTTCAGTTGAACAAGTCAAGCATCTTAATATCCAATGCTCTGCAAATTTTATATAAGGTTCGTACGGTAGGATTTGCCTGGCCTGACTCAATTCTCGACATGCTTGCTTTTTCAAAATTACATTCTATGGCGAGATCGTTTTGTGACATATTCTTGCTCACCCTTATTTCCTTTATCCTGTCTCCAAGTTTCACCAATAAATCAGGTTCTTCCATATTACTTCATTCTTGCCACAAAGAAAGTAAGCTAAGCGAATAGATGGTTGTGATAAAGTACAATTGTGAAAAAATCCGTATTTATACTAACCTTGTGTGATGCATCTTACAAAACGATTTGGATTTGTTGCTTTTTATTACAACATTTGTAATTCACTTTCAAACGGTGGCTTTTTACCAAACAATTATTTAAATCATTTTTACCGCTTTAGTTATCCCGCGTTTTTGAACTGTACCTGACCGATTGATCATTTTATGGAAGATTTCATACATGCAATTCCAGTGGGATTCGTATCCCAGCGCTTGTTTGCCATTGACGAAAAAGGCACCATTATTTCATGTAACCAATCAGCATCAACCATTAGTTCCCTAAAAGAGCAGGAATTAATTGGAAAGCGTTTTTATGAACTTTTTGATGATCATAATAAAGCCGGTGCTATGCTTTGGGAGTTTTTTGTCAAAGGGAAAGTAAATGATTTTTTACTCCTGTTTAAAAAAGGCACTGCACAGGGCGTAGATGTATTATTGGAAGCATTTTGCCCGGTCAATACAAACGAGCCGAACAAATATGTACTGACAACGGCTTCGGTGATCAGGAGCAGTTCTTCCACTGATGAACAAAAAATTCAAAAGATCGTAAAAGAAATAGCTGACTATAAATTCGCCCTGGATGAATCGTCCATTGTGGCCATCACCGATCAGAAAGGAACCATTAAGCATGTGAATGATAATTTCTGTTCTGTTTCAAAATACTGCCGGGAAGAATTGCTGGGCAATGATCACCGGATCATCAACTCCGGCTTTCTCTCCAAAGAGTTCATCAGGAACCTTTGGACCACCATTGCCAATGGGAAAATCTGGAAAGGCGAATTAAAGAATAAGGCTAAAGACGGCATCATTTACTGGGTGAATACCACTATTGTTCCTTTCTTAACCGAAATCGGAAAACCTTACCAATATGTATCTATGAGGGAGGATATCACCAGCAGAAAAAAAACGGAGGCAGGGTGTGGGCTGAGGGAAAAGAAAAGAATGCTGCCGCTTTTTACTTTACACTACCATCAAACGAAAATTAAAACAATACAATGGAAAATACCGAAATAGAATTACTGATAGTGGAGGACAATATGAATGATGCTGAACTGACCATACGGGTATTGCAAAAAAATAAAATTGCGAATAATATCACTCACCTTAAAGATGGTGCCAGTGCCCTTGATTTTCTTTTTGGGCAAGGCGAGTTTACCGGGAGAGACACCAACTTTAAACCTAAAGTGATCATCCTTGACCTGAAAATGCCCAAAGTGGATGGCCTGGAGGTATTACGAAAACTAAAGGCGGATGACTTAACAAAAAAGATACCCGTGGTAGTGCTTACTTCATCAAAAGAATCACCGGATATTGAAAAAGCGTATGCACTGGGCGCCAACAGTTATATTGTAAAACCGGTAGAGTTTGAAGGATTCAGTAAGGCAATCGCCGAAGTAGGTCTGTACTGGGTGATCATCAACCAGTCGGTTATTTAGCCACTTTTTAAAGCTGTGTTTTGGAAAAAATAAAAATACTACACCTGGAGGATATGCCGTTTGATACAGAAATGGTGGATCGTGAATTGACAAAGGCGGGCATGCAGTTTGAAATACTGGTGGTAGACAACAAGGAATCATTTGAAGCCGCATTGGATAAATTTTCTCCAGACATCATACTTTCTGATCATTCCCTTCCGGCCTTTAATTCAGAGAAGGCACTCCAACTTGCCAAAGAAAAATTACCACACATACCTTTTATACTGGTAACAGCCACCGTATCGGAAGAATTTGCTGTAAATGTTTTAAAACAAGGCGCTTCAGACTATATTTTAAAAACAAATATTAAGCGTTTACCCTCTTCCGTTACAGCCGCGTTGGAAAAATCCAGGATGATGGAAGAAAAACTATTGTCGGATATACAGCTTAAATATTCCCATCAGCAAATACGGAATCTTGCTTCGCACCTGCAGGACATCAGGGAGGAAGAAAGATCGGCCATGGCGAGGGAAGTGCATGACGAACTGGGCCAGCAACTCACTGCACTCAAGCTGGATATATCCTGGCTTGCACTTAAATTAAATGATGCAGAGGAAGTGATCGTAAAAAAGCTGGTGGAAATGGAAAAGCTCAGCACCCAGTCGCTTAAAGCAGTCAAAAAGATCGTAACAGAATTACACCCTGCCATACTCGACAAACTGGGAATAAAAGATGCTATCCGCTGGCAAAGTCATGAATTTGAAAAAAGAACCGGCATAAAAATAGATATCTCCCTGGTGCATGGCCCGGTTGCAGTAGACAGCAAAACGGCCATCGCCTTATTCCGTATCTACCAGGAATCTTTGACGAATATTATGCGGCATGCCAATGCCAGTATGGTAAAATGCAGGATTGACAAAACAGATGCCCAACTTGTTTTTTCAATTGAAGATGATGGTGTGGGTTTTGATCCAAACAAGGTTAGTCATACACATTCATTGGGACTACTGGGAATGAAAGAAAGAGCCGTAGTTCTCGGTGGTGAACTTGAAATAAAAAGCAAACCCGGCAAAGGAACAACGATCATCGTGTCGGTTCCTTTCTAAATTATTTTACCTCCCGCTCATAAATTATAACTGGTTGCCAGTTCTTTTAGATCCAGGATATTATCAATACCAAGCTTTTCAAAAATTCTTGATTTGTGGGTACCCACTGTAGAGGTTTGCAGGTTTAATGCTCTTGATACTTCACTCACCGACTGGCCGCTCAATAACAAGGAAGCTATTTCAAATTCACGCTGTGATAATTTCTCAAACGGATTTTCCGGGGAATTGGACGCAGAACTGAAAGCCAGTGACTCCGCCAATGTATCACTTACATAACGCCTGTTATTCAGCACCAGGTTGATCGCTTTTTTAATTTCATCCAGTGAAGAATCTTTTGATAAAAAACCTTTGGCGCCTGCCTTTAAAAACCTTTTTGCATAGATCGTTTCAGAGCTCATGGAAAATATAAGCACTTTTGCGTCGGGATACCGAACATGTATATATTCCATCATACCAAGACTATCGCTCTTAGGCATCTGAATATCCATCATAATAAGATCAAAAGCCTGTTGCTTCAGCTTTTCAGCAGCCATATCTGTATTACTTGCCTCCTCCACTTCACATGGTTTGTATATCTCAGAAAGCAGGCCATTTATACCAGAGCGTACAACTTCATGGTCATCGATAAGAAGAAATTTTTTCATATGCCCAAAGGGTTGGTAAACATTATAAAGATAGAAAACTTTCTATACACTTCACCTTCTTTTACTATAAAATATCCTTTTGCATTCTTTCACCTTTGTGATGAAAAATAAATCATCATTACAATCATAGAGCCAAAAGCCTGTTATCCGATCCCAGATGAAAAAAGCCTTTCATCTAATTTCACCAGCCAAATGAAAACCTGGTGATCTGTTTAAAGGAATGATATCAAAAAGACCAGCTATGCATTCAACCCTGAATAAAATTTTATTGTCCTGCTGGCTTACTGACCTCACATCGGCAATTGGGTTTGTATTGTGGCAAAGTGAATGGGAATATAATTTACCTACGCCGGTCCCTGCTAAGTATAAACCAATTCCCAATGACACTTATATAGATTGTACGCTTCCTGCAGATCTAAAAAAAGGCAAACCCGTCCTTCTTCATTTTTTTAATCCCGCTTGCCCCTTCTCCCGGTTTAATATGATGTATTTTAAAACGCTGGTAAAAAAATATAATGACAAGGTCAGTTTTGCCTTGGTATTGGTAAGTGCCGAAGACCGATGGAAAGAAAAAGCATCTCATCCCGGTATTGCGGGATTCTACAATTGCAGGCCTCTGTGGAGTTTATTCCACGCCACAAGCGGCCATTATAGACAACGATCACAAACTTTTTTACACGGGTAACTATAATAAGTCACGTTACTGCACTGATAAAAAACCAACTATGCTCAAACAGTGATTGATTCATTACTTACCCATGCTCTTTCTCCTGCTGTAAACCTTGCAGCGGTAACGGGATATGGTTGCCAGTTGCCTGGTTGCGATAAATAAATAACTATGAAAACTTACTTAACTGAATTTCACGAACAGGTAAAGTCAAAGGCAGACAGGCTGATGAACAATTTCCTGTGTATCTATATGCTGGCTGGTTTGCTGCTGGCAAGTTATTATGATACCTGGGAGGTGGCAGTTGGTGTGGGAGGGATAGCGCTTATTGCATACTATTCTGCACGTTGTTTTTTACCTGGATCAAAGCTGTATCAATATGTATTAAGTGCTGTGATGGGACTGTTCATGGCACAGTTCATTTACCAGATGCATGGTATGTTTGAGATGCATTTCACCGCATTTATTGGTAGTGCTATTCTTATAATCTACCGCAACTGGAAATTACAGATCCCCATTGCAGTGGTCGTTATTTTACATCATGCCGTATTTGGTTACCTGCAATTCATTGGCTTTGATAAAATATATTTTACCCAGCTGGAAGTGATGAGTACCGAAACCTTCCTCATCCATATCCTGCTGGCAACCACGATATTTTTTATCTGTGGCTTTTGGTCACATAACTTCAAGGTATCGGGTGAAAGATCCCTCACAAAAAGTTTTGAGATCGGGAGACTGCAGGAATTAAACAGGCAAAATGACCAGTTGATAGAAATGGCGGAAGCCATCAAAAGAAGCAATACACAATTACAAAAAGCAAATGATGAGCTGGCAGCAGTATTCAATTCTGTTGAAGAAGTGCTGTTTTCCATCAACACAAAAGACCGCAAGCTGATCCAGATATCAAAAGCATGCAATTCTGTGTACGGGTACAGCCAGCAGGAATTTACGGAGGACCCCTGTATCTGGTTAAAACTGCTTCACCCTGGTGACAGAACGCAATTAGGTAAAACGATCAAAAAATTAAAGACCGGCCAAACCTGTTTCAGCAGGCACCGGATCTTTACGAAAGAAGATGAACTCCACTGGATAGAAATGAAACTGATCCCAACAAGGGATGCCCAGCATAAACTGGTACGGATAGATGGCATTGCTAATAACGTAACCGAAAGGGTGAAGCTTGAAAAAAAACTGGCTTTTGAAAAAAGCAACAAGCAGCAGCAGCTTACAGAAGCTGTGATCACTGCACAGGAAAACGAACGCTCCTTCCTGGGCGAAGAACTGCATGACAATATCAATCCCATCCTGGCAACCGCTAAATTGTACCTGGAATGTGCCATTGGTGAAGAAGAAAAAAGAGTGAACCTGATTAAAGACAGCAGGGGCTTCATTTTAACGGCCATGAATGAGATCAGGAAACTGTCCCGTTCATTGGTGCCCCCGTCTCTCGGCGAAATAAGCCTCACCGATGCTTTAAATGATATGATCGAACACCTGAAAGTAGTTCACAAAATTCAATTTATCACTAACTGGAATATTCCGGATGAAAAACAAATTGATGATAAATTAAAGCTCACAATTTACAGGATCATGCAGGAACAAATGAATAATATTTTAAAACATTCCAATGCCGGGTCGGTTATCATAAGTTTAAAACAACAGGAGAATGCATTAGAATTTAAGATCACAGATGACGGCATTGGCTTTGACAGCACATTAAAGAAAAAAGGTGTGGGACTGCAGAATATCATCAGCCGAACAGAAATGTGCAATGGAAAAGTACTGATCAACACCTCCCCGGGAAATGGCTGCCAGTTACATTTTCTTTTTAACACGTTACAACTGGTTCAAAACAACCTGAGGGCGTAATAGTAATTCCTTGCAATAGATATGCAGCTACTGAAACCCGTTCATCGTATTGTGAAACACACCGGTTTTCAACGTGAGTAAATGATTGCAGGCTTACCAAAAACGAATATATAAAGCCAGTATTATACCCAGTACCAGCAAGATCATTGCCAAAATGCCCGGCGAAACTTTGTACATCCTGCTATCCACTTCCAGCGCATGAACATATTCCCTGCCTTTTTTATCCAGGAGGCTTACAGCTATAATGAGCAATGATGTAAAGAAAAACACCCAGCCCATCTGGATCAGAAAAGGTATTTCAAATCCGCCGTTTCCGGTGGGGTAAGCTGTATATAACAAGGTGTCATTTCCCGCAATGCCCGGCAAAAATTTATCAAACAATACTGCAAGTAATACACCACCTATGATGCCGGCAATGGCTGCTTTGGAAGTGGTTTTTTTCCAGAAAAATCCGAGCAGGAAAACAGGAAAGATAGCCGGTGAAATATAACCGGTATATTTCTGGATAAATTCAAAACCTCCTTTCCCGCCAATGCCCAATGCATCCTGCCAGTTTACAATAATAGCAATGAGCAATGCAATAAATACCACCACCCTGCCCGTCCACACCATCTTTTTTTCCGATGAACCGGCATGGATGTACTTCTTATAAATATCCAAAGTAAAAATGGTGGAGATACTATTGGCCTTTCCTGCAAGTGATGCCACAATCGCTGCCGTTAGTGCTGCCATCGACAACCCACGTAAGCCGGTAGGCAAAAATCCCAGTACCGCTGCATAGGCATTGTCTTCTCTGAATTCGCCATTGGTAAGCATCTGCTGCTGCAGCTCACCATTTTGATGGAGCACATACGCAGCAATACCCGGCAGCACGACCAATAATGGCATCATCAATTTCAAAAATGCCGCAAACAAAATTCCTTTTCTTGCCGTGGCCAGATCGGCCCCCAATGCTCTTTGTGTAATATATTGGTTGCATCCCCAATAATTTAAGTTAGCTACCCACATGCCGGCTGCCAGCATCGCCAGTCCGGGTAAACTTGCATAGTGATTGATCTGCTGTTGAGAAGCACCGGCACCAGGTTTATCAAATATCATATCAAAATGCCCGGGCGCAGATTTAAACAACTGGTTAAAACCGGCCAATGCATCTTTACCCATTCCAAATTTTTCACTCACTACCGTTAAAGCAATATAGGATGTAACGAGGCCGCCAATGATCAACACCACTACCTGTATCACATCAGTATAACCGATCACTTTCATACCACCGAGTGTGATGATCAGCGAAAACACCGCCAGCCCGATCATGATCAAATGAAAATTACCACCACCTGTAAGATTATTGATAGCAATGGTACCGAGATACAAAATGGAAGTAAGGTTTACAAACACATACAGAAACAACCAGAAGATGGCCATGATAAGGGCCACTGTTTCATTATACCTGGTTTTTAAAAACTGTGGCATCGTAAAGATGCGGTTCTTTAAATAGATAGGCATAAAAAACACTGCCACTACGATCAGTGATACGGCTGCCAGCCATTCGTATGCAGATATCGCCAGCCCCAGCCTGAAGCCGTTGCCGCTCATTCCGATAAACTGCTCTGCAGAAATATTGGACGCAATCAGTGATGCACCAATAGCCCACCAGGTGAGTTGCCCTTCGGCAAGAAAAAAATCTGCAGAGGATGCCTGCCTGGATTGCTTGCGCCGGTATACCCAGATACCATAACTGGAAACAAGGATAAAATAAACAAGGAAAACGATGTAGTCGGATGTGGCAAGCGCTCCCATGATCAGTCAGGTTTTGATAAATAAAAAATAACCGTTTCTTAGTTTTTCATCGTAGATGGAATAGTTACTGGCGTACCGGTGCTTACAGGCTCACCAAATTCAGGCGTACCGTCAGCATTCCAGGTAAATTGTTGAGCCCTTGGCGAACGTTGCCTTCCACAACCTTGCCCAGGTATGCTGTTGGCATGATACAATATCCAGTCTTCTTTACCATCCGGCGATTTAAAAAAAGAATTATGACCCGGTGCATACACTTTATTCTCTTCACTTTTTTTAAATACCGGCAGCGGATATTTTTTCCAGGAAGCGGAATCCATCAAATTGCTGCCGGCGCTGGCACTCAGCATCCCAAGCGCATAATACTCCGTCCAGCAGCCACTGGCGGAATACACTAAAAACAATTTACCCTTATTGGCCAGTATTTGAGGTCCTTCATTCACACTTACATGCGGCACATCATCGGGGTTATTCAAATCACCATGCGTTTCCCAATCCAGTTCAGGACTGGAGATCTTAACCCTTTCACCGCTGGTTGTCCAGGGATTGCTCATGGCACAGATATAAATATTCTGTTGAAAATTCACATCCCCTTCCCATCCCGACCAAAGCAGGTACAGTTTACCGTTATGATCATACACAGTTCCGTCAATACTCCATTTATCACCAGGCGTGGTAAGTTTGCCCTTCATCACCCACTCACCCTGCAATGGATCAGCAGCGCTGTTTTCGAGTACCCATAACCGGTGATCTTCATTTCTGCCACTGTCTGCAGCAAAATAAATATACCATTTGCCCTGTAGCCAGTGAATTTCCGGCGCCCATAGTTCTTTTGAATAGGGACCGGTTGCAGGAGGTGTGAAAACAATTTTCTTTGGAGCAGTTTTTAAAGAAGCGATGCTTTTCGATTTCCAGAGCGTGATATCTGTACCTGTTGTATGTGTGTAATAATAAAAGCCATCTTTATAAATACACCAGGGATCTGCACCGGCAGGCAATAAGGGATTAGTAAATGCGCCGTTTTGCTGGGCGGCTGCATGGCTACTGTAGAAAAAAGAAATAATGAGTGTATATAACAGAAATTTTATAGTCATTATACTTTATCAATTTGCTTTATAATCCTGGCCATCCCTGCAAGTTTATTTTTTCACGGTAAACTTATATATACTTATACTGCTGTAGGTTTCACCCGGTTCCAGCACCGTTGCTGGAAAACCCGGCTGGTTGGGTGAATCAGGAAAGTGCTGTGTTTCCAAACAAAAAGCCGTTCTGAAATCATCCTTGCCGCCACCTTTCATGCTGTTTTTTGACTGCATAAAATTGCCTCCATAAAACTGCAGCCCCGGTTCCTGGGTAGATACCTCCATCACGATACCGGTTTTATCTGCCGTAACTGTTGCCGCATGATTTATTCCTGTCTTGCTTTTATTTAATACAAAATTATGGTCGTATCCTTTGCCATAGATTAGTTGCTCATCGGCTGCATCCAAATGCAGACCAATGGCAACCGGTGTTCTGAAATCAAAAGCAGTATTGGCAACCGGTACAATTTTGCCCGTAGGTATCAGTGTGGAATCTACCGGCGTACAACCGTCGGCGTTGATAAACAATAGGTGATCGTTGATGGTGCCACTGCCGGCGCCATTTAAATTAAAGAAGGCATGGTTGGTAAGATTTATCACTGTCTTTTTATCCGTAATCGCTTCATAGGTCAGCTTAAGCTCATTGGCATCTGTAATGTGATAAACAACTTTCACCTGCAGATTACCCGGGAATCCTTCCTCCATATCTTTTGACAGATAAGAGAGTTCCAGCATACTGTCACCTGTTTGTTTTGCATCCCATACCACATACTGAAAACCTTTTTTGCCGCCATGCAAAGTATTGGGACCGTTATTTTTGAACAACCTGTATTGTTTACCATCCAGTGAAAACTTTCCGTTGGCAATGCGGTTACCATAACGGCCGATAGTAGCACCAAAGTAGGGTTCCGTACTGTTTTGATATTGCTGCACATCATCAAACCCTACAGAAACATCCACCAGGCTGTCATTTTTACCAGGAACCAGTAGACTCACCAGCCGTCCTCCATAGTTGGTAATGGCAGCCTGCATTCCGTTCTTATTTTTTAATATAAAAAGATCCGTTTGTTTGCCATCTATTATTTGCTGAAAAGAAACCTGTGCCGGTAATAGGTTTCTTTTAATAGACTTGCTGCTGTCTTCGCTGCTGGCGGGTTCTGTAGTGTTACTGTTGCAACCAGCAACTGTGAACACTACAATTGCTGCAAACGTAAAGGTGTAAATTTTCATGTCATTTCTAATTTAAGAAGAAAACAATGCAGGTGTACATTGGAAACAGTTTGCCCTTCAGGCTACTTTCGCTGGTCCTGTAACAACGCTGTTCCGTCTTCTATAACGGCGGTATGTGCTGTTAGATCTAATTGCATATGGCTTTTATAACCAGCAGCTATTGTTGCAGTAAGCTCCTCAACGGCTTCATCTTTCACCAGGTTAATGGTGCAGCCGCCAAATCCTCCACCCATCATTCGTGCGCCCAATACAAGTTTATTACCTTTTACGGCCTGTACCAGGTAATCCAGCTCTTTACAGCTTACTTCATACATTCTGCTGAGCCCTTCATGGGTGAAAAACATTTGTTTACCCAGTTCCTGTATATCACCTTTTTCTAGCGCTTCGCAAGCGGCTGAAACCCTTTGTATTTCTTCTACTACATAACGGCAACGACTATACACTACTTCATCCTTGACCGCAACATACTGATCTAACATTGCCATTGTCGCATCCCGCAGGCTGTTTACCCAAGGATGAAATTCCTGTATCCACGCAACACCCTGCTCACATTGCTGCCGCCTGCTGTTGTAGGCCGATTCTGCCAGGGCATGTTTTACATTGGTATTAAAAAGTACGATCTTATAACCTTCCAGCTTGAATGGTTTGTATTCATATTCCAATGAGCGGCAATCGAGTTTAATCACATGGCCTTTTTTCCCAAACATACTGGCAAACATGTCCATGATACCGCACATCACACCTGAAAATGTCTGCTCCGCCTTCTGGGCAATCTTAACCATTTCCAGTTTGTCAATGCCCAACCCAAAAAGTTCGTTGAGTGCAAACACAGTGGCGCATTCCACAGCAGCCGAAGACGACAGCCCTGCACCAATAGGCACATTTCCATCCAGCGATAAATTAAAACCTCCTATATCATAACCTCTTTCCATCAATTGCTTTGCTGCACCTAATACATAGGTTGCCCAAGTGCCGGTGGGTTGTATGCCGGAAAGCTCCTCTTCAAATAAATCATTAAAATCAGCTGAATATAAATGCACACGACCGTCAGTCCGTTTACCCACTGCAACATAGATCGCTTTGTCAATAGCTGCCGGCAAAACAAAGCCATCGTTATAATCGGTGTGCTCACCAATGATGTTGACCCTGCCCGGCGACCGTACCACTAACGTTTCCGTACAACCGAAAATATGCAGGTACGCATCCACTACCTTTTTGCCGGTGTTGTTTTCAACCTGTATCAATTCGTTGTATTTACTTTCAGAAAGATTCCGGTCACTATTCCCCCGAAGGTACATTGATCGCTGTACCTGTTTTAACAGGCCCCGCAAAATTGGGTGTGCCATCGCTGTTCCAGCTAAAAGGCTGGATTCGCACATTCCTGCTTACGCCACATCCAAGCCCTGTGCTGCTGTTGGCATGGTATATCAGCCAGTCTTCAGTTCCATCGGGTGATTTAAAAAATGCATTATGTCCCGGACCAAAAGCATTGTTTGCCGGGTTTTTGATAAATACCGGCGACTGGTTCTTTATCCAGTCAGATGCCAGCAGCGGGTTTCCGCCATCCCTTAACGAAAGCATGCCCAATGAATAATCATCCGTCCAGCAACCGCTGGCTGAAAAAATCATGAATACTTTTCCACTGCTGTTCTTTAAAATCTGTGGCGCTTCGTTTACCGGGCCGCCGTTCAGTTCCCAGGCAAGTTCTGGTTGCGTCAACTTAACTGCCGGTGCCTCCAGTGAAGTGGCGCTGGACATTTTAGCAATGTAAATATTCTGATTCTGTACCGCCAGGTTGGGTCTTCCACTCCACAAAAAATACCTGCTGCCGTTGTATTCCAGTACAGTTCCATCGATGGCCCAAAAATCAGCATCGGGTGTAAAGAGGCGCCCTCTGTCTGTCCAGCTGCCGCTAAGAGGATCTGCATTACCATTTTCGAGTACCCATGTACGTTGTGTACTGTCAGGGCCAGCGCCTGCTGTATAATACACATACCATTTACCATCGAGAAAATGCAGTTCGGGTGCCCATACGTTTTCAGCATTGGCTGTACCTGCCGGCGCCCTGAATATTTCAGTAGCGGTTGCGGTACGAAGTTTGGATACCGTTTTAGTTTTCCATACCTGTATCCTGTTTCCTGCTGTTTGCAGGTAATAATAAAAACTGTCTTTCTGTATGATCCAGGGATCAGAACCATTGATTACCGGGTTGGTAAAACTCTTTGCTCCGGGTGGATTGGGTGGTGCCGGAGTACTGCCTTTGTCTTTGCTGCAAGAAGGAAACAACAGGCTACCGAAGAAAGCTGCTGATAATACTGCAAATGATTTCATGGAAATTTTCATTGTACTACGGTTAGTTTTCAAGCAGGTTCTTTTAAAAAAACGGTTGATAAAATGACAACATCTGTTGCCAAATCTCCAGCCGCATTATTTTCCTGCTGTCATTTTTTTAATAAAATCCACCTCAGCTTGCCTGTAAGGTGTGCCATCCTGCCTGAACACATCATGAAACCAAAGATCAGGTTCAGCAGTATAGGTTTTGTCCCAGCTATCCCAGGGATAGATGGTATTGGTTTTACCTGCCACCAATCCCCAGTTGTAAGCTGCCACTTTATATTTTTTAAATACCGGCAAAGAGCCTTCAAAAAAACTTCCATTGCCACGGCTCATGTACTCCGTATTTAATAATGGCTTACCATACCGTTGTAGCTGGATGATCCTTTTTTCCAGTTCGGCAGAATCATTATAATTGTGAAAACTGATCACGTCCGATTGATCGAGTTGAATTTTCTCCCATACTTTCAGAGAGTCATGACTGCTCCAGTCACCAATCCATATACCGGAAGTAAGTGGTTGCGAAGGATTGACACTGCGGCTCCATTCAAACACTTTTTTTAATAATGGTGCCACCACCTGGCCTTTGTTTTTTAATTCCACTTGCCCATAACTTCCTGGATTGATATTATCGGGCTCATTCCACACATCCCATACCAGCACTCTTTTATCATTGGCAAAATGTTGTACCACTCCTTTTACATAGGCTTCCAGCCGGGGATATTGTGTGCTGTCCCTTAATGCTTCCAGACCTGGACTTTGCACCCAGCCACTGTTGTGTACATGAGGTTTTGGATCACGTTGCTTACCCAGTTTTGGAAAGGGATCCCACACAGAATCAAACAGCACAAACATCACTTTTATATTGTGCTTGCTGGCTATGTTAAGAAATGCATCCATCCTTTTGAACAGGCCTGCCGAATCCTGCTGGTACAACAAGTCGTGCAGGAACACCCTGATGGTATTCATACCGATTGAAGCAGCCCAACCCAATTCCTTATCAATGGTGGCGGTATCAAAACTTTCTGCCTGCCACATCTCCAGTTGATTGATGGCGGTAGCAGGTGAATAATTACAACCCACCAGCCAGGGCTGCTGGCTGTACCAGCTATTTGCCTGCTCTTTTGTCCAGACATCCCTTGTTACAACTGTGTTTTTTTGGGCACAGCCATATGCCAGGATCAACAAAATAAAAAGCGGGGAAATTTTTTTTAAATATTGCATGAGAAAAATTTATTGATTTTCCGACAGGTGAAACGAACACAAAATAACTATCAAAAATAAATATCCTGCGGTCAGCTTTTAAAATACAGATGCCGCCTGCTACCAGCAGCACCTGTACACTTGTTGTTACCAATTAGGATTTTGAATTAAATTCGGATTAATGTCGATCTCAGATTGCGGGATCGGCATGTATTTATTACGCCCGATAATAAAATTATCAAACTCAGCGTCACGTGCCTTCAACTCTGCCAGTTTAGTGGCATCATCAAAATAACCCCAGCGTGCCAGGTCATTCCAACGGAGTGATTCACCAGACAATTCGGTAATGCGCTCATGCTCCAATTGTTTTAAAAACTGCGCCTGGTTCATACCTGGCATTACAACCGACAACCTGCTTAAACCTGCCCGCTCTCTTACCCTGTCAACAAAAGCATAAGCCTCTGCAGTTCTGCCACTGCCGTTCAATGCTTCTGCATACATCAGCAACACATCGGAAAAACGGATGACACGGAAATTAACCGGGCTGTTAAAAATTTCAAACTCATTGATACGGAAATAATCATCTAAATATTTCCGGTACCAAACCCTGTTCTTGATATTATTATCGTAATTTTTTGATGTAAAAGAAGATCCATATACAGGTGTAAAGTCGGGACCTCTTTCATCTGTAGAATCATACAGAGCCGTTACTGCCAGCCTTGGATCCCTGTCACCAGTGGCTGTATTCTCTTTCAAAAATTCATGTACTACCCAGCGGTGCATATTGGCATCATTAAAACCATGCCCCGGAGGACCAAAGAACGGTGCCCTGCTGGTACCTACATTGGATGTCGGTCCGTCTTCCCCGCTATTTTCGGGTCGCTGTTTAAATTGTATTTCAAATACAGATTCAGGATTGTTTTCTGTGGTATGCCTGAAATTATCCGCATAGTTGGTTTGCAGCCCGTATAAGCCCTGTCCCGGTCCTGTGATCAGCCATTCAAAAGCAGTAGCTGCTTCTGCATATTTCTTTTGCTGTAATCTTGCCCTTCCTAAAAGCGCATAGGCGGCACCTTTAGTAGCCCGGCCCACTTCTTCTCCGCTATAGCTGGCAGGTAAATCAGTTGCGGCTTCAGAAAGATCGGTTTCAATTTGCGCCCATACCTGTTCCTGCGACGCCTGGAAAGGTTTGTCGTCTGGTGCAGATGGTTCCAGAATGAGTGGAATATTACCCCAGATAGTAACGAGGTTATAGTAATACAAAGCCCTTAAAAATCTGGCTTCTGCCAGGTACTGTGCTTTTAATGTGGCATCCATTTCAATGGCAGGTACTTTGTTCAGCACCTGGTTGGCCCTGTACACACCACGCCAGTGATGACCCCAGGTATCGAAATTTACCTCAAAACTATATTGCGTAATATTTAATGCCCCCACACTGCGCAATTCATTCCAGGGGCTGGTAGAATACCCATCATCAGAACGGATATCAAAATAAAAGGGTGTCCATCTTGAACCAGGCGAGCCATTCCTGTAAAAGTTACCATACACGGCATTAATGCCCTGTAATGCATCGGTGCCCGTTTTCCAAAAGTTTGATTCATCCACCCGGTTAGGATTTTCAATTTCCAGCTCCAGGTTTTTTTTGCAGGCTGCTGCAGAGATTACCAGCGTGGCAGCTAAACAGTATTTTATGATGTTGTTCATGTCAAAATAATTAATAGATTAATCCAATACGTTACAATCCAAACCTTACACCGGCGGAAACGATCCGCAAGGCAGGATACTGACCATTATCAAGGCCTCTTTCAAAAATATTCACACCAACAATATCCGGATCCAGTCCTGAGTACTTAGTGATCGTGAGCAGGTTTTGACCACTTACATAAAAGCGGCACTCTTTAAACCCTACACGTTTCAGTGAGGACTGGCTGAGTGTATAACTGATCTCGATATTGCGCAAACGGAGGTAGCTTCCACTCTCCAGCCAGCGGTCACTCTGCGGCAGTACATTGTATTGAATGCCCCTGTCGGGCGCACCAATCGCTGCCCTTGGCCATTCAGTACTTTGATTTTGAGGCGTCCATATCTGTGCTTCTTTTCTAAAGTTGGTATTCTGATCCATCCGGTCCACATTGTAGCGGGGGCGGTTATATAGTTGATTACCCACCACTGCATACCATTGCATATTGAATCCAAAATTTTTATAGCCAGCATTAAAAACAAAACCAGCTTCCCATTTAGCCCAGGGGCTTCCTGCGTAATACCGGTCTTTATCCAGGTCAAGCACACCATCATCGTCTACATCTAAATACCGGATATCACCAGGCTGACTCCATGGCTGCAATACCTCTCCTGTTTTTCCCTTGTGTGCATCTATCTCAGCCTGGTTTTGGAATATGCCTGAAGATTTAAGCACATACCATTCTCCTATGGCACGGCCCAACTGTGTACGGGCATCACCTAACTGTGTGTATTTAGTAGTAGCATTACCAAAAGCAATTACTTCATTGCGTATAGTGGTAAAGTTGAGCGTGGCATCCCATTTAAAATCTTTTTTGGTTGTTGACCTGTAGGTAACGGCCAGTTCAAAGCCACGGTTTTCTAAAGTAGCTGCATTTACCGGCGGGTTACCACCTGCATTTCCGGTAGTACCGCTGATGGGCAGATCAACCAGTACATCTTTTGACCTGGCGATAAAATAATCAGCAGAAAAACTCAGTGCATTATTAAACAGTGCAGCTTCCAAGCCGACATTACTGGTGTTCTTACGTTCCCAACGCAGGTTGCTGTTAGCCAACTGTGTTACAATACCTCCCACTTGCTCCACTTCGTTTGGTCCAAACACTGCACGGGGAAATGGATTGATTTGTGCATAGTATTGCCATGGTTGTAAAAACTCGGAGTTACCCAGTGAACCATAGGATACACGAAGTTTCAGGTCATTGATGGTTTTTGATTTCCAAAAATCTTCTTTTGAGATACGCCATGCAACGGAGGCAGAAGGGAAATTACCCCAACGGTAATTTTCGCTGAAAAGTGAGCTGCCATCCCTGCGGAAGGTAACACTGGTCAGGTACCTGTCTTTATAAGAATAATTTACACGACCTAAAAAACCAAGGATGTTCCATTTGCGCACATAAGGATCTTCAACAGTGGGCGTTCCCTCAATGGTGGTATACCGTGTTACCGGGTTATCAAATGTTTGATTGCTAAAACCTGCCACTGCACCGATGCGGTGGTTGCCTGTTGTCTTATCATAATTAATGGTGTGTTCAAATAATTTTGATTCAAACTCACCTTCTGATCTGAATGTTGCCAGCTTATTGTTATTAGGTGATGGCGTGCCCTGCCTTACTGTTCCAGGCAACCTGGTTCCTTCACCCTTATCAGTTGTTTTTTCCAAACCAAAATTAAAGCGGTACACCAATCCATTCATAATACGGAAATCGAGATAGGCATTGCCCCGGATTTTAAAATTGTTTTGTTCAAACTGATCCAAACGCTGCAATGCAGGCACATTGGCAGTAAGCGTACTCAGGTAGGCATTGTTCAGGCCAATTCCCCAGCCTTGTGGATTTTCAGCTGATTCATAACGGGTACCCTGAAGCGCAACCACTGGCGGCATGGTGATCATATCTACAAATGGATTTACACCCACCCCACCTGAAGCAACAGGATTGTCTTTAGTCCAGCTGAGCAACACGTTTTGCCCGATGGTAAAGCGCCCGATCTTTGCACTGGTATTCACACGAAAACCGGTACGGGAAAAATTATTATCGATAACGGGTCCTTTATTACTAAAATGATTGCCGCTCACAAAGAAGTTTACATTTTTGATAGCGCCAGCGGCTGATAAATTGTACTCACCAATTCCACCCGTACGCAAAAATTCTTTCTGCCAGTTGGTATTGATGGCCGGATCAAAATCTGTAGTAAGTGAAGTGGGCACATCTGCACCGGCAGCCTGGTATAAACTGGTGGCCAGGGTGCGGTATTGATCCACCTCCATCATATCGTACCGGTTGTGTACGGATTGCACCCCTGCTTTCACATTACCCGATATAACCACCGGACCTTTTCTGCCTTTTTTTGTAGTGATGATGATAACCCCATTGGCCGCCCTGCTTCCGTAAATAGCAGCAGCAGAAGCGTCTTTTAGGATTTGGATGGACTCGATATCACTTGGATTAAAATCCGGTGTGGCATCGGAGTACATACCATCTATTATATACAGCGGGTTGTTGTTGGCAAAAGTACCAGCACCCCTGATGTCAATCTTAGCGCCACCGCCTGGTGTGCCGGAGTTACGCACGGTAACACCAGGTGTAAGACCTTGTATGCTTTCGGCCACCGTGTTAGCTGTATTGCGGTTGGCTGTTTTGGGATCTATCAAACCTACCGCACCGGTAAGGTCTTTCTTTCTAACCGACTGGTAGCCGATCACCACTACATCCGTGAGCATACCATCTACAGAGTCAAGTGTTTCATTCACTGTGGTACCGGTTACAGCAATTTCTTTTGCCCTGTAGCCAATAGAACTGATCAACAGCACACTGCCCGACGGGGCATCGATACTGAAAGCGCCATTGGCATCCGCCACTGCTGTTGTATTGGTGCCTTTTACTGAAATGGTGGCGCCTGCAACAGGATCACCGGAGGCAGACCGGACGGTGCCTGTAATTTTTTGCTGTGCAAACACAGCCGCACAAAGCAGTAAGGCAAGCATTGTGCAGAGTCCCTTTTGAACAAACTGGTGTCTCTTTTTCATTTGTAAGCAGTTTAAGTTTTAAGTACATTGGTATTGATCACAACAAAAAAATGTGTGCAGAACAGTAACCGGTAAAGTATGCGTTTGATTGTTGGTTCAATACCGGAAAACATACCCGGCATTGGTGAGACACTGCCATTAGAACAAGTATATATCAGCTTTTGCGGAATTATATAAATGCAGCAGTACTACATCATCATATAGCAAAACTTTTAAAGTTGGCAACCGTTCGCTAATCAAAAATCTTTTTTGAAGATCGAAGCATTACGATTGTAAAATAAGAGCATAATATCTGGAACACTCATTCATCCTGTTTCATAATTTTTACAAATTGTTACATTTTTCATTTCCGGTATCATCAATAAGCAACAGAACTATTTTCTTTGGGTAATGTTTTACCCGGTTTCCTTAAAAAGTATAACCTTCGCTGTATGTTGTTTAAAAGACTGCTGAACTGTTACAGGTTATTTGCACTGTTGCTGATAGTGGTATGTGTTGTTGTAAAAACAAAAGCACAGCCCTACTTTTTCAGGAACTACCAGGTAGAAAGCGGTCTTTCCAATAATACCGTGTATTGCAGTGCGCAGGACAGCAGCGGCTTCTTATGGTTTGGCACCAAGGATGGCGTAAACCGCTTTGATGGCTATCATTTTAAAGTGTTTAACATGCATGATGAGGGCCAGCCGTTAGAAACCAATCTCATCGGAAGTTTATTGACAGATAAAAAGAACAGGCTGTGGGTGGGTTGTCAAAAGGGTCTTTATCTTTTTGACCCGCAGAAGGAACGGATGGTACGCTTCCTCGATTCGCTTACTGAAATAAATGCATTGCAGACAGATGCAAAGGGCAGACTATGGTTTATCAACCGGCTTACCCTTTGCCGGTATGATATTGAAACAAAAACTCTAAAGAGCTTTCCGCCCCCGCAATATTTCAACGCCAGTTCCCTCTGCCTATCGGATGAAGGAGATATTTGGGTGAGTACCCCCAATGGCATGTTGCAGCAATTTAATGAAGCCAATGGAACTTTTACAACCTTCAACCTATTTGCACACTCTCCCAAACCGGCTTCTTATACGATTGTAAAGATCTATCCAGGAGAAAAGGGCGTACTGTATGCAGGCACCACCAGCCAGGGGCTAAAACGATTTGATATAGCCACCTCCGATTATACCGATGTACTCACGCTGAATCCTGATAAAACAACCGTATATGTACGTGATATAAAAAAATATGCAGACAATGAATTGTGGCTGGCAACTGAGTCGGGGATTTTTATATACAACAGCATTAAGGGAACCTTTACCCAACTGAAAAAAAACTTAGCAGATCCATATTCGCTGTCAGACAATGCAGTATATACACTTAGTAAAGACAAGGAAGGTGGTATGTGGGCCGGAACTTATTTTGGCGGAATTAACTATTACTCAAAACAGTTTGCTGTTTTTCAAAAGTATTTTCCAGGTGATTCTCCCAACAGTATCAGCGGGAGTGTGGTAAGGGAAATTTGCAAAGACAGCCTGGGGAATTTATGGATTGGCACAGAAGATGCCGGTCTCAATAAAATGAACCTGGCTACCGGTACTGTTACGCAATACCGGCCTTCCGGCGGCGCTAACAGTATTGCCTACTCTAATATACACGGGCTGGCCATTGCTGGGAATGAATTGTGGATCGGCACTTTTGAACATGGACTGGATGTAATGGATATCCGTACGGGCAAAATTAAAAAGCACTTTATTGCAGGACCAGGAAGCCATGAATTGAAAAGTAATTTTATCGTAAGCCTGCTGCACACCAAAGCCGGGGACATCTATGCCGGCACCAGTAATTCTCTTTTTAAATTTAAAAGTACCGTCAATGGATTTGAACCCGTAGCCAGTCTGCCCCCCTATACATTTGTTTCCTGCCTGATGGAAGACACAAGGGGCAATATCTGGATCGGCACGCATGACAGGGGTTTGTATTTTTATGATCCTGTAACCAAACAGCAGGAGCATTTTGTAAATCAACCATTCAATACAAACTGTTTACCCAACAATACCATCAATGCCATTTATGAAGACAGTCAACAAAATACCTGGCTGGCTACCGAAGGCGGGGGACTTTGCAAATTCAACCGGAACAGGAAAGTCTTTACCGTATATACAGTTAAAAACGGGTTACCAAGTAATTTTGTTTTTAAAATACTGGAAGACGATAGCCGGCATCTTTGGATAACCACATCCAGGGGATTAGTGAGCATGGACCCTGGAACAGAAAAAGTAACCGTTTATACAAAGGCGAATGGCTTGCTTAACGATCAATTCAATTACAATTCTGGTTATAAAGACCAGCAGGGACATTTATATTTTGGAAGTGTAAAAGGGATGATCAGTTTTAAGCCGGATAACTTTTTTGCCAGCATTATTGTTCCTCCCCTTTACATTACCGGTTTGCAGGTGAATAATAAAGAATTTGACCTTGCCAGTGACAGTGCACTTATTAGTAAATCTGTACTGTACACAGATAACATAACGCTGCCGTATAACCGTTCTTCTATCAGTATAGATGTTGCTGCACTGAGTTTTATATCCCCCGAAATGACGGCCTACCGGTACATGATGAAGGGATTGGGCAGTGAATGGACAGAAATAAAGCCTAACCGGAAACTGTACTTTACCAGTCTTTCACCGGGCGAATATATTTTTAAAATTAAAGCTGGCATCAATGGCAACTGGGGCCCGGAAAAACAATTAAAGATCACTATCCTGCCTCCCTGGTGGCTGTCAACCTGGGCCTATATAATTTATGCTGCCATTATTATTGCTATCGGTTATTACTTACTAAAGACCTATCACATAATTTCTGAAGACAAAAAAGAAAAAGAAATTTACGAAGCCAAAATTGATTTCTTTACCAACATCGCCCATGAAATAAGAACGCCGCTGACCCTGATAAAAGGGCCTGTTGAAAATCTACGGGAACAGGCAGCCGAAGTGCCCTCAATTGAAGAGGATGTGGCCACTTTAGAAAGAAACAGCAACAGGCTTATTGCACTCATCACGCAGATACTCGACTTCAGGCAAACCGAGACGAAGGGTTTTAGTATTGATTTTGCCAAAGTCAATATCAGTGCCTTGCTTAAAGAAAACCACCTTAGTTTTGCATTGCTGGCAAAAAAGAAACAGCTGGATTATACCATTACTGTTCCACCTGCAGATGTTTTTGCACTGGCGGATGAAGAGGCGCTCAACAAGATCTTCAGCAACCTCATTAACAACGCCGTTAAATACGCTCAGCACCGGGTGAATATCCGGTTACTTCCTATTGAGAATAATGCCAACAATGTGATCATAGAAATTGAAAACGATGGTTTGCTGATACCCGATAACATGAGTGAAAAAATATTTGAACCTTTTTACCGGATGAAGGAAGCATCCAAACAACAAGGCACGGGGATTGGACTGGCATTGGCAAAGTCACTAACGGAATTGCATAAGGGCAACCTGTATGTAAAAACACCCAATAACGGGGCGAATGTTTTTGTATTGACCCTGCCATTAAAACCGGCGAATAATAAAAAACAGAACAACCTATAAAATAAACGATATGCTGCCATTGATACTGCTGGTTGATGATAACGAAGAGATACTGGATTTTTTAGACAGGATACTGCAAAAAAAGTATGCCATCATCAAAGCAACAGATGGAGGACAGGCGCTGAAACTGCTGGAAACCGAAGCGGTGCAACTGATCGTGAGTGATGTGATGATGCCAGGCATGGATGGCTTTGAACTTTGCAAAACCATCAAGTCAAATGTTGAGTATTCTCATATCCCGGTTATCCTGCTCACAGCTAAAAATACCATCCAGTCAAAAGTGCAGGGGCTGGAGCTGGGTGCTGATGCCTATATCGAAAAACCATTTTCAAAGGAACACCTGATGGCGCAGATTGCCAGCCTGCTGGCCAACCGCAACAGCATCCGTGAATTTTATGCCAGCTCACCATTAGTGCATATCCGCAGTATGGCCCATACCAAAGAAGATGAACAATTTTTAGAAAAATTGCACCTGGCTATTTGTAAAAATTTAGAAGACACCGATATGGATGTGGAGAAACTGGCCAAGGCCATGAACATGAGCCGCATTACATTGTACCGGAAGATAAAAGCCATTTCTGTATTAACACCGCTTGAAGTTATTACCATCACCCGTTTAAAAAAAGCGGCTGAATTGCTGGCCGAAGGCAATTATAAAATGTACGAGATCGCCGACCGGGTGGGCTTTAGTTCGCAAAGTAATTTTACCCGTAGTTTTCAAAAACAGTTTGGGATCACACCAAGTGAGTATATGCATACGAAGCAGGGGGAAAGGAAGATGTAGGGTTACTTTCCGATACAAAAAGTAATATCAGTTGATAATTAGCAAGTTATAATTTTAAGATACAAATAAGGTACAAATATTGTCTTTACCACGGCTTATAATATGATTTTACAACATGTACAATTATTAGTATCCCAATTATCAAAAAAGTTATGTCTTTTATTTTGATTCCATACACTATTGGACTAAAATTTAAGAACCTGATTCTTCCTAATAGAAAGTTAAGTATAAAATATAATACCCCTAATAGTGTAAAAAATGTCGAAACACTTGCAATTGCGTTTAAAATGCTTTTCATACAAGTATAAAAGTACAAAAGAATCATTTAGGCAAGTCCTTGTTTGGACTTATCTGTTTAAGGATTTCTTTAAATTCACTTATATCTTTAATTTTAATTTCCCTTTTGGCTTTTTCCATTAATTCAGACTGCATCTCTCTATCATGCTTTTGATTAAAATATTCATTTAAAGATTTAATCAACCCTGGTAAGCCTTCCATGTAAATTCTAGTCCCTCCTTTTGTTTCAATTCCGCCACCTCCTAAAAAAACCAAAATTATAGCAATAAAAAAAATAAACTTAATTACTATTTTTAGTCGAACCTTTTTTAAAGAAGAGGTAAAGGTGTCACAACCATTCCTAATTCTCGAATTTGCAGTAGTTAGAAAATTACTCATAGAATAATTTTTCAGGTGATTTAACTGAATACTTATAGTTTATTCTTAAGTTAGAATTAACACATAACATGCCTACAGATAACTTTCATAGAATATTGGTAAATATTTGTCTATTATAACGTTTTTTAAATATTGATATTTTCATTTAAATCTATATGCCACATTTTACTTGAATTCATAATAGCACAAATTCTACTATAACAATTCGAGTAAATTATTACAATACAGACCTATCACATAATGCATTATAAATAAATACATTACACCTGATAAATGCGTTTGGAAATATTTTTTGAAAATTAACTAGTATTCTTAGGAATGAATACTATGTGCAGACCATAGGCGGTTATAAAATTTAGATTTGTTAGCTTTTTAGCAAACCAGGATATTTGAAATATGGCTCAGGATATTGGATATTAGGCCCTAAGGCTCAATAAATGTAATTCTTTTTCTAAGAAAAAAAAACACTATTTTTTTTCTAAAATATTTAAAAGCGAAAAGTTTCAAAAAATAACTGACAACTCCATTAATTCTTTCCTCTACCCATCAAAAGACAAAACAATAAAATGAAACTGCTTTAAAATTTAAAAGCGTTGCTTCATTACTATTTCCTACAAAAATCAATGTGAAAGGATTATTCCAAATCGATATCAATCTGAGTTTCCAAAAGGTTAAGCAGTTCATCGGGCGGTTGGTAATTAGTAAGACAATGCCCATTCTCCGTATCAATCCAGTCTGAATATTCTGAATTGAAAACCCATTCCCTATAATCCTGGACCACACAGGCCGGGCTAATTTCCTGCTTTGGCTGATTTGACAGATCAAACCCAAACCTTTCAAAAATCCTTAGCCCTTTCATTGCATGGAAAATATTATTCAATGCAGCTGCAAAGATCTTTACCTCCCCTTTAAGTTTTGACTTCTTTTTCAGGTCCGGTTCAGTAAATATTTTGCTTCCATATTTCACCACTTCAATAATAGCTGACAGGTTATTGAATACAGGTTTTATATCCTGGCTTTTATAGCTGGTCCATCCCTCTTTACTTCTTCGTAGCCATTCGTTAACCAGTATATCAGCCATTGCCTCATTGGCAACAACACAATGTAAATGTGGATTGTACCATTTTTCAATAGAATTGAAATTGCTTTCGAGGGACCTGATACCAACAAGCTTAATTCCTTTGCCCCGCTGGTGCCGCTTTCTGTATGTTTCCACTATAGCCCGAAATGCTTTTATCATACATTGCATGACAGGCTTTAACCGTTTAAAAGAAACGGCTTTAACTGTCAATGTAACCAGGTGGGGTTTCTCCCATGTTTTGATAACAGGCAAATAGCGGTTTATGATATCTGCTTTCCGGTTAGCACAACAAAGGGTACAAAAGCGGTTTTTACAATACTTTCCATATACCCGGCCTTCTACTGTAAAAACCCGGTTTTGACAATAAAAAGTATTCCAATAACCCTTTGTAATTTCAGGCAGGCCGGGCTTTTTTTTAGTAACGTCATACAAAGACAGGATAGCTTTTTGCGTAATCAATTTTCGCTTTGCCTTTCCGTTTTTGCTCTTTAGGTTGCTTAGATCACTACCATTTCCCTGAATAATAATTGCGCCGTTTTCATAGTAGTCTGTCCCGTTTTGTGCTAATGTATTAAATTGGTTTCCCCTCTCTCCTTTATTTTCAATTGTTCTCTTTCATAACCGGTATAGATTTCCGGCTTATTGATATAATTTTCCCTTATCTGCCTTATCTGTTCAGCTCGTTGCAGTTGCTCCCTATTGTGCTGTTTGTCGATAACCGTTTTGGCTTTCTCGTTAATGTATATTCCTAAAAATTCCCTACGGGAAAGTTCGCCTGTTTCGGGATTGGGTATTGCCGGTTAAAAGTCCAGGTATAAGCTTTGCCTGTTTCCTGAGATTGCCTTTTGTCTTAACTTAACTTTGATTGCCATGTTTGGTGTCTTTATCTATGCAAATAGTTTATCAATTTCAGAACGCTTTATAATCGTTTTCCTTTGAGAAAGATTGACGGCTTTTATATTGCCCTTGTCAATGATCCTGTATGCGGTACGGATTGAACAGCTTAACAATTTGGAAAGGTCCCGGACCGTCAAAAACTCTTTGGCCTTAATTTCTTCTAAGGGTTGCATTTTTATACTCAGTGTTGCCTTATCGGTTGCAGCGATCTTTTCAGCCCTTTGTTTCTGTTTATATAGCCTTTTGGCGCAATTATCTGAACAGGTCCGGGAAACGGTTTTCCGGGCTGTAAACTCGTTTTTACAGTACTCACAAATCTTTTGTACCCGAATGTTAGAACTCATATCAAATAGCTTTAAATGTCATTAAGTAGAAATAAGTATCATTAAGTGCCATTATTTCGCCAAAAGAACGGGTTGAGGTACAAATTTTGGTTCTCAACCCGCCTGAGGTACAACTAAGGTACAAATATTTAATAAATAAACGAATAACAAAACAGAATAAGTAGTGAGTTCAAAGCATTTAAAAAGCCCTGCTGGCAGGGCTTTTACGTTGTTTTGTATGTTTTTGGTAAATCTTTGTTTTGTAGTGGTTACTTTCCGATACAAAATTTCGAAAAAATATAATCCAGCCTGTCCTCGTTCGTCACTTCACCCGTGATCTCACCCAAATAATGCAGACACCTCCTTATATCAAGCGACAGTAAATCGCCGGGTAAATTATTGTCCATGCCGTTTTTAATATCGGTCAAGGATTGTTGTACTTCTTTTAAAGCCGCATAATGCCTGGCGTTTGTAATGATAGTGTTTTCGGTTTGTACCACGCCCTGGGATACCTTTTTGAACAATGCGCCTGTTACCTCGTTGATTCCTTCCTTTTTTTTAGCGCTTATATATATTCCAGCAGCTAAATCAACCACTATGCCTTCTTTATTAATCTGTCCCGTCCATGCATCATATTTATTCTTCACTTCAATCACTTTGTCACTATAAGCTTCAAGCCAGGTCATCTCATCCAATGAACGATCCATTAAGTCAATCAGATGGATAATGATATCTGCCTTTTCTGCATTTGCTTTACTCTTTTCTATCCCGATATCTTCAATAATATCGCCTTTGCTTTTCCGTATACCTGCTGTATCGATCAGCCTGAACAATATTCCGTTGATGTTGATGACCTCTTCAATAGTGTCTCTTGTGGTACCGGCGATCTCACTTACGATAGCTCTTTCCTCATTGAGCAATGCATTCAACAAAGTTGATTTACCTGAATTTGGTTTTCCAATGATGGCAACATTTACACCGTTTTTTATCACATTACCTAATTTAAAGGAATCAACTAACTGTTGCGTTTGTACTGACAAGCTTTCAATGAGTGCATAGAATTTCGTCCTGTCGGCAAACTCCACATCTTCTGTTGCAAAATCAAGTTCCAGTTCTATCAAGGCAGAAAACTGTATTAGTTGCTCCCTCAATTCTTTTAACACGGAAGAAAAACCACCTCGAATATTATGAATAGCTGTGTTGCGGCTGGCTTCGGTATTACTGGCAATCAGGTCTGCTACAGCTTCAGCTTGCGTAAGATCGAGTTTGCCTTTTAAGAAGGCCCTTTGTGTAAACTCTCCCGGTTTTGCCAGCCTGGCACCTTTTGCCATACAGGCATTGATCACCTGCTCCTGTATATAGGGCGAACCATGGCAACTTATTTCCACTACGTCTTCGCCTGTATAACTCCGGGGGTTTTTAAAAAGGGATACCACCACTTCATCCAGTGTTTTGTCATTGTCTTTCAACAACCCCACATGAATGGTATGAGAAGGCTGAACCGACAGGTCCTTAGAAGGGAATAATTCATTTATAATAGAGATCGACTGACTGCCGCTGAGGCGTATAATCCCAATGGCCCCCACTCCATGCGGTGTTGCCAGCGCCACAATGGTATCATCCCAGCCAGAAAGTTTATTGAGCATAAAGCAAAGATATGGGATGCCGGAATGATGCAGGTAGTGGTTTAACCGGCAGCTTTTCGCCCACACATTCAGCAATTCAATCTTCAAAGATCCTGTTGCATTGCTATCTAAACTGCAGCATCAATCATAGAGGCAAATGACTTTCGTCACCAAAAAACTAACAGTTGTTAGTTTAGCTTTGCGGTATAAAAATTACTATTTATGAAAAAAATTGTATTGGCCGGTTGCATATTACTGGCAGGATTGGTGACATTTGCCCAAAACAAAACCGAAGCAAAAAATGACAATTACAAATGGAAAGCCAGGCTCCGCCTGATTGGCATCATGCCGCCTTCGTCCAGTTATGACCTATCAGGTTCTGATGTAAAAATATCCACCGCATTTGTACCTGAACTCGATTTCACCTATTTCTTTTCAAAGAATTTTGCCGCAGAATTAATATTGGCCACAGCAAAACATTCTGTAAAAACTGTCACCAACGGCACAGAAGCCAAATTGGGCAGCGTTTGGTTGCTTCCTCCTACATTAAACCTGCAGTACCATATTCCACTGAGTGGCTTTACACCTTATGTGGGTGCTGGTATTAACTATACTATTTTCTATGGCGTAAAGGATGATGCTGTATCCCTGGCTTATAAGAACAGTGTTGGCTTTTCAACACAGTTGGGTGCAGATATTGACATCAATAAAAAATGGTTCATCAATATCGATATTAAAAAGCTCTTCCTCAAAACAGATGTTACAGTTAATACTGCCACCAAGCTGAGCGGTGTTAAAATTGACCCTTTCGTTGTGGGATTGGGAATCGGTGTTAAACTATAAGGTGTTTTGTTATAATGTTGTTTTTTAACGGTTATCCGGCAGCGCTTCTTTTTAGGGGCGCTGCTTTTTTTAATACCTTTGAAAATCAAACAGCATTCATACATGCACAGGAAAAAATTCATCCAGTCTATGTCGTTACTTCCATTTGCCGGTTTACAATTAAAAGAATTGGGTAAAATAACGGCCCCTTTCCCCAACACAGAAAAAATGCCGGTCCTTTTTTTAGGACATGGCAGCCCCATGAATGCCATAGAAGAGAATGAATTTGTAACAGGCTTTCGTACGGTGGGTAAACAAATTACAAAACCTAATGCCATTCTCTGCATCTCGGCACATTGGGAAACAAAGGGCACCTTTGTAACAGCGATGGAGAAACCAGCAACCATTCATGATTTTGGTGGTTTTCCCAAAGCATTATACGATGTTCAGTACCCTGCACCAGGCAGTCCGGGCCTGGCCAACCAAACAAAAGAACTGGTAACAAAAACCGTCATTGGGCTGGATGATAAATGGGGGCTTGATCATGGTGCCTGGAGTGTGATCAAACATCTGTATCCAAACGCAGATGTGCCGGTGATTCAGCTTAGCCTTGACCGTTACCAAACACCTCAATATCATTACGAACTGGCAAAAGAACTTGCTGCCCTCCGGGAAAAAGGGATACTCATTATTGGTAGTGGCAATATGGTACACAACCTGGGCATGGTAGCCTGGGACAAACTCAACCAACCCGGGTTTGCCTTTGACTGGGCAGCAACAGCGAGCGAAAAAATGAAAAACAGTATATTGAATGATGATCACCAGCCGTTGATAGATTATAGTAAACAGGGGAAAGAATTTGCGCTTTCCATACCTACACCAGAGCATTTTCTCCCCTTGCTGTATGTACTGGCTTTAAAAGGAAAAGGTGAAAAAGCCAGCCTGTTCAATGACAAACCATTGGGTGGCTCTCTTACCATGACATCCGTAAAAATTGATACAATATAAATCAAAAAGGAAATCCCTGCAGTTAGCTCCTTAATCTGGTGGCTATATGTTTTAACTGCTCCGTATGCCGCCTGGTATGGAGCATATGAAAAGCGATCCATTCCAACCGGGTGAAATTGCCAAAACCCGGTATCGCAAAATCTGAACATTCTTCTGCCAGGTTATAGGAATCCAACGCAGCGATCAGCCTGTCAAATTTTCCCGTAAGTAAAGCAAGCTGCTCCTGTTTATTGTGTGTTGCGTCTGTCGGCAAAATAAAATCCGGGGCATTGAACTTTTTTGTGAAGTCAAGAAATACAGATCTTACAAAAGCGATCTTTTCATCAGCAGGTCTGCTCACCGTTTGCACAGTGCCTTGAAGTATCCTGGAGCTTACCGATTTGCATAAATGCTCCAGCACCTGCCCGGCTGTCCAGCTGCCTTCAAAAGGAATGGTATCAATTAAATCATCGGGTATAGAAGATACCACTTCAATAAGTTCTTCCTTTGTCTGTTGAAGCTCTTGTTTTATTGGCAGCATGTCGTTTGGTTTACACAAAAATAATTGGTTTACAATGAAAGCACGGGGGCAAAAATGACAAACAATGGGCATCTGTTGAACTGCCCTTACCTATGCAAGATATTCCCTGATTTTTCGTTTATATTACAGTTTAATACAAAATCACCTGAATGGATAGTCAATACACCAATGAAAAAGACTTAAATAAACCCGGATCGATCCTGTTTTCACCCGGGGCGGTTGCCCGTTTCCTGGCAGGCTGCATTGTGTTACTTGCATTGGGGCATATTGCTGCTTTTATAGAAGATTATGTGCGCCATGCTTATTCAAGAACGGCGAAAAATATTATCCGTTGGTTCGACTTTAATTTAGAAAGCAATGTACCCACCTGGTTCTCCGTGATCATTCTGGCATTTGCCGCCATGTTATTCTTTATCATTTATACGCAGAAAAAGAGCGTCAAAACAAAAGGTGCTCATTACTGGTTAACGCTCTGTTTTATTTTCCTGTTTATTTCGGTGGATGAAAGTGTGCAGGTACACGAGGAAGTAGCCAAAATTCTAAGACCTTCTGTAAGCAATAATGTATCTGGCCTGTTGTATTGGGCATGGGTTATACCCTATGGCATTTTTGCTATTGCTGCTGTACTGTATTTTATGCGTTTCGTGTTAAGTCTTCCAAAGCAAACAAGAAACTTATTCTTCCTCGCAGGCGGCATGTACATTTTTGGTGCCCTTATACTGGAACTTGCCGAGGGACATTTTTATGTAAAATATGGACTCGATCATATCTACAACCGCATCCTTTATTTTGTAGAAGAGCTTTGTGAAATGGGTGGCGTAACTGTGCTCATTTATGCGCTGCTCAGCTATATGGCCGTTAGTAATACCAGCCTGACCATCAGCAAAAAATAAAAAACACCAGGTACATATTTTAGTATCTTGTTGCCAACTGCATCAAGTATATGTCAACCATTTCACTACCAAAACAACGCATCGCTTCGATTGATTTTTTACGTGGCGCTATCATGATCATCATGGCGCTTGACCATGTACGGGATTATTTTCATTACGCCGCTTTCCAGTTTGATCCGCTTGACCTGACCAGGACAAGTGTCCCCATTTTTTTAACCAGGTGGATAACGCATTTCTGTGCGCCGGTATTTGTGTTTTTGGCAGGCACATCTGCTTTTTTAGTGGGCCAAAGAAAAGGAAGGAAAGAACTGGCTGGCTTCCTGTTAAAACGTGGTATCTGGCTGGTATTCCTGGAATTGGTGGTTGTGAATTTTGGCTGGAATTTCGATATTGAATTTCATTCTGTTTTATTCATTGTCATCTGGGCATTGGGCATCAGCATGATTGTATTGGCAGGAATAATTTATTTACCAATGAAACTGATATTGGCTGTTGGTATTACCATTGTATTCGGCCATAATCTTTTAGATGGCGTGAGTGTACGGGGAGAAACACCAGCAGCCCTGGGTTGGTCATTTTTACACCAGCCTGCGTTTTTTAAATGGCAGGGACAGTTTGTATTGATCGGCTACCCGGTACTGCCCTGGATCGGTGTGATGATACTGGGTTATTGCCTGGGCAACTTGTATACTGCTTCTTTTGATTCAGCGAAAAGAAAGAAGATACTATTACAAATGGGGATAGGAGCCATCGCATTATTCATACTGCTTCGTTCAGGTAATTTTTATGGAGATCCACGTCATTGGGAAAAACAATCATCTCCATTGTTTTCCCTGTTGTCTTTTATCAGTACCAATAAATATCCACCCTCCTTATTATACACATTGATGACACTTGGCCCGGCGCTGATCTTTCTGTCGCTGACAGAAAATGTACAAAGCAGGGTTCCAAAAATCATCTCCGTGTACGGCAGGGTACCCATGTTGTATTACCTCCTCCACATTTACCTGATTCATTTTGTGGCGATGATCAGCTCAGAGCTATTCACTACGTTTGACTGGAGCAAGTGGATACTAAAAGAACCGCTTTGGGTAACAGAAGCGTTTGTTGGATATGGTTATCCTTTGATCATCGTGTACGGGGTTTGGATAGCCATCGTGGCGGCATTGTATCCCGTATGCAAACGCTACGATGCCTACAAGCAGGCCAACAAAGAAAAATGGTGGCTGAGCTATTTGTAAATACTTATCGCTTACTTTCGTTCAGGCATGGATAAAAGTCTCAACAAATACATCAGCGAAACCGGCTTTTGCAGCCGCAGGGAAGCAGACAATTATATCGACCAGGGAAGGGTTACCATCAATGACAATGTTGCCATTAAAGGAAACCGTGTACTGCCCGGTGATGTGGTGGAAGTGGATGGTGAACCCATCAAGAAAAAAGACAGGATCGTTTACATGGCTTTCAACAAACCCGTTGGTGTTACCTGCACCACTGATCTTAAAGACAAGACCAATATCATTTCTTTTATCAATTACAAAAGCCGCATTTTTCCCATTGGCAGACTGGACAAACCTTCGGAAGGACTGATCTTTTTAACCAACGATGGTGATATTGTAAACAAGATCTTACGGGCCGGCAACAACCACGAAAAGGAATACGTTGTTACGGTTGACAAACCCATTAGCAGCGAATTTGTTCATAAAATGAGCAGTGGAGTAAAAATAATGGGAACGGTTACTAAAAAATGTTTTGTAAAACAGGAAGGCAAGAACAGGTTCCGGATCATCCTCACACAGGGACTAAATCGGCAGATCCGCCGTATGTGTGAGGCGCTTGGTTATAAAGTGGACAGCTTGAAACGCACCCGTATTATGCACCTAACGCTCAATAATATCCCAATAGGAAAGTGGCGTTACTTTACACCCGAAGAAATTAAGACCATGGAAAAATCAGTAGCATTGTCCTCTAAAACTGCAGATTCGCCGCAGGCTGGCGGGTGGGATGAATAATAATAAAAGCCGCAGATTCGCAGATTTATTATTCCGTACTCGTTATTCGTTATTCGCCATTCTCAATTCGATATTGCCTTTTGCCTTCTTGATCCTTTGCCTATTGCCTGTTGCCCCCAACCTCTTCAAACACCCCCGTCTGTTTATTCTTCCGCACGTTGTGCCAGTTAAAATAGCGCCCATTCATGGCAACATACACACCTGCAGGAAGCGTTTGTGCAAAGGCGAGTGCGCTGCCCAGGTTAAACAGGCCGTCGCTACTGCCAAATTTAATTGGGATCATTGCACCGGTTAGAATAATAGTTTTGTCTTTTACTTCCTTCGCCAGCATTTGTGCGGTATCAGCCATCGTATCCGTGCCGTGGGTGATCACGATCTGGGTTTCATCGCAGTTGTTGCATTGGTAGGCGATGAGTTGCCTGTCTTCATCCGTCATCTCCAGGCTGTCTACCATCATCAGGGTTCTGATCTCCACTTCCACCCTGCTGCGGCCCATGTCCAGCAGGTCGCTCAGGTGAGAATCTTTAAAATACAATTGGCCGTTCAATTCGTTGTACTCTTTATCAAAAGTGCCGCCGGTGATAAATATGCGGATGGACATAGCAATGTTGTTTAGGCCGTGAAGATAGATGAAATTGAGAATTATTATGAACCCGGCTGTGGAGCTTTTGGGTACTGTAGTGGCGTCGCACCCTTGTACCCCATATCATTATTGACCCTTTATAAAAGCCGCATGAACTTCCGGAGTTTTATAATCTTCTGAGATCTTTCAGAGTTTTCTGGCAAACTCTCCTATGTTGTCACGGCGGTAGTTTTCCCTTTATGAATTATAAAACATAAAGTTGTTATGGCTAAACCCCTCCGGTACAGCAGGCGTACCTGCTGCCAAACAAATCATCACCATTCACGCCACTCACTTGCCAGTCCTTCACCCTCTCCATATTTACCAGGATTAAGCCCGCAGGCAATTGTTATTTGATCAGTTAAATCACATAGGTCTTCCCGCTCGCCCGTCTCGATCAATCCTTCAATTTCGTCATTCAACCCGTTAGTTTTTAAAATGGCATTTTTAAACAGCTGAACTTTTTGTTCTTCAGCCGCAGTTTCGCCCGCAGCGATCAATGAATCAATCAAATCGTCAAATACACGTTGGATCCTGTTACAATTCTCCTCCGTGTATTGTGTTAAACCTTCGTTGAAATTGGCCCTCCATTGCTTAAATGGATAATGTTGTTTGGCCGATAATAATTTGTTTTGGTATTCCATATTGATCTGTTCTTTTTTAGGTTGAAAATTACACGATGCAGTTAGCAGTATTATGTAAACCCAACATGTAAAATTTTTTTTCATAAATTATTGTTTCCGCAGTTATTGATAACGCCTCACTCAAAATATATAGATCATGGTCTGATAAATCCTCGCAGTCAGCTGGCTATCATCACCTGTCAATACAATTCTTCTATCCCCAGTTTCTTCAACCGTTTAATGACTGCTCCCCGGGTATAACCCAGGTTATGAGCAATATCCTTCAGGTTCATTTTATCATGAAACATAACTGTAAGTTCTTTATCCACTGCTGCAGTCCAGGGTTGATGGGCATCATTGTATTTCTGCCTTGCCAGCTCATCTGAGTAAGCTGTATCTCTTGACAAATATTTTCGGGTGCCATTTTTTAACCTGGTCTCCTGCTGTATGGGCGATATGGAAGCATTCTTTTCTTCATCATTAATAATTTTTATGTGAGAAGAAACCGGGAAATTCACCGGTATTATGGATGCAGGAATATGCAACATATTTTTTGTACGGGTCACTGCCACATACAACAAATTTATTTCCTCTCTCAGTTTGGCTACATTGAATTCAGTCCTGGTTTCACCAGCCTTTTTGCCTTTGTCTTTTTCCGATTCCTCTTTCGCCTTCTTTATTTTTTCTTCGGTAATAAAATCTTTTACCAGTTGCACTTCATCATACTCCATTCCTTTGCAGCGATGTACGGTGGAGAAAATGATCTCGGCTTTCTCTTTATCTTCATCGCTGATGTGTTTCGCTTTGATGGTTTTGATAATACCTGGAATTTCATTCCCATATTCATTTACTATTTCCACCATCATGCCCAGCTGCACATCTTCCGTTTTATCAATATACTCTTCCAGTTCCGCCATGCTGTTCATCTCCTTGATCAACTTATCCCTTACCAGGTTCCTGTTACCGTTATACAGGTTCAGCACATCATACAGAGAAGCGCCATCATCAGCATAGGTGTAAGAATTGATATTGCCTTCAAAATAGATCCGCTCCAGCTTTTTCTTTTCTTTTACATACTCAATCACTTTCAGCAATAATCCGAGGTTAGTTCTGGCCAATACTGCTTTGGTTCTCTTTTGTTTGCTGTTGCCTTTTCCTGAAATGGTAATGGGCTGGTACACCTCAATATGTTCTTTCCATTGTAAAGTATGCATGGCCAGGTTGGCAATATCCTGCGTAAAACGAAAGCTGGAAGAGAGATAAAAAGTGCTGAAGCTGGTTTTCTCTAATGAATTAACTGCATAGCGCCAGCCATAGATCTGCTGGTGCGTATCACCCACAATAACCTTCGTGGCCTTTTGCTGCAAAAAAATATCCAGCATGGCTTCCGAGGCATCCTGGCCTTCATCAAACAAAATATAATCGTAGTGCAGTTGTGGATGGGACAGTTGGAACTTTTTTAAATAAAAATCATGGGTAATGTCTATTTCCCCGGAGTCCATCATTTTCAGCAACAACCTTGTTTTATTTTCTATATACGAATAGAAAGTCCTTGCAAATGTTTTCGCCTTCCCATCATTTACCACATCCAGGTAATTGAGTTCCTGTACTTTTTGTTTGTTGCTGTTGCAGAAATACGCAATGAATTTATTGATATGATTGGCGATAATATACTGTCCATGTTTCTCTCCATTCCCTTCCAGCCCCAGCAACTCGGCTATTTCATTTGTTTTATATCCTTGTGGCCGCACTTTGTAATTATTTGCAAAAACAATATGCCGGTAAGCCAACGAATGTGCTGTTTCCACTTTTACATTGGTCAATCCCTTTTCAGCAAACTTTTTTATAGCCTCCAGTTTTACTGATTTATTAAAAGCGATGTATAAGATTTTACTGTTGGTTGGCCTTGCTTTGGCATATTCTATAATGGTGGTGGTTTTCCCCGAACCCGCCACGGCATTGATCTTAATGTCGCCAGTGGAGTTAATAATATCCTTTTGCTCCTTGGTTAATTGCATGGGTTGAAGAAATTTGATAGTATAAATTTAAAGAAATTCTTTCTGTGGCAGTTGTGTTTTTTGTGCATCCGGATACTTCTGGAGGGCATCAAACTTCCGAAGTTTTGTAAACTTCGGAAGTTTTTCGAAGAACATTTCATGCATAAATAAACACTGTATGGGCGGTGGTTTTCGCCAGTATGATCTTTAAATAAAACAATGATGTGGCAAAACCCCGACACTGAAGACTGCTGCATATAAAGAGGGGCTGCTGTTGTTGACAGCCCTTTTACCCATCGGGGTTTCACAAAAGAGTTCCATTAATTAAGAGTAGTGGTGCCCCCCCGCCGGGATAAAAAGAACATTTATGAAACCGGATTTGGCTGCAATAGAGGTTACACTCCGGCAACAGGAACCTAAACAACCCAATGTTTTTTGTTAAGCCTATTGATTATTTATCTGCAAATTACCGCTAACCACCAGTTTGGCCCCGGGCTTTACTATCAATGAAGACTGGTGTGAAATAGTTACCGGAACATTTACCATGCATTCGCCGCCAGGCGCAGGATCGATATTAACCTGTATGGCTGTAGTGATCAATGCAGGAGGAATGCTCCCACCCTGCCAGTTAGATGGATCATTCCAGTAACCATTGCCGGTAAAAGTATAGGCTGTAATGGCAGGCCGTAAGGATAGCTTTACAATCCAGTAATCTCCAAAATGAATAACATTGTCATCATGATAACCTGTTACGTCCCCGTCGGCAGAATTGGTGTTACCTACCACAATAAAGCCATCTCCAGCAGGTTCAATCGCATATCCTGTTTCTGAACGGGAACCTCCGTAACACTGTTGCCATTGAATATTAACAAGACTATCGGTTTTTATTACCCACATATCACTGGCTGACGCATTGGTACTGTGATTGCCAGACACATCCATGTCATTGGAAAAAGTATACCCCGTCATAATATAGCCTCCATCGGCAGTACTGCGTACACATTTTACCTGTTCAAAACTTGAACCACCCAAACACTTCTGCCATAATATATTGCCACTCTCACTCAGGCGTACCAGCCAGCAATCAAGACCACCGTGATTACCGGACACATCTCCATTTGCAGAAGCAGTGTATCCGCCAACGATGTACCCACCTCCAGGAGCTGGCCTTATACTGTATGCCTGCTCGTACTGTGTTCCCCCAATAAATTTCTGCCATTCAACAGTTCCGGCGCTGCTGAACTTTACAATCCACCAGTCGGAACTGCCATGATTAGAAGAAAAAGCGCCATTGGTTGAATAGGTGAATCCAGCGGCAATATATCCACCATCTGCCGCAGGTACTATACTTAAAAATTCGTCGTTTTGTGTGCCACCAAGCGCTGTCTGCCATACAAGTGTACCTTCGCTGTTTAACTTTACAACCCACCCATCATACAGACCATTACCGCCACCGGTAACATCCCCGTTTGATGATAAAGTACCGCCAGCAATGATGTAACCGCCGTCGCTGGCTAATTCTACACTTTTTGCATATTCAAACCGGCTCCCGCCATAAGTTTTCTGCCATTGAATATTTCCCGAACGGCTGATTTTCACAATCCACCAGTTGCCATCAGCCTGGGTTGCTGTTACATCTCCGTCGTTAGAATAAGCAGTACCCACAACGATGTAGCCGCTGTCGGAAGTAAGCCTCAAATCGTAAGGCATTTCAGAATCTGTTCCACCAAAAGATTTCTTCCATTCCACATTCCCATTTTGGCCAAATTTTACCAACCAAAAGTCACCTATTCCATGGTTATCTGTTACATCGCCGCTATCTCTGAACTGTGCTATTCCCGATACAATATACCCGCTATCCGGCGTAGGATACACAGCGTTTGCAAGGTCATCGGAGTAGCTGCCCATAGCCCTTTGCCATTCAATGGAGGGGGCAGTTTGAGCGATCAATAAAATATTACCGATACAGGCGAACCAAAGGAAAAACAATAGACGTTTAAAGCGATATATAACAACCGGGAGGAAAGAAAAAATTGACATTAGTTGAATTGGCTGTTTTAAGACAGTGAAAATACACATTTTAATCTTTTCCCGCTAATTGCATCTACAAATTTATTACGCTGGATTTTTTATATAGGTGTTTATTGAATACTAACAGTCTTCTACCCATTTGAACTACCCCAAAAGCACCGGTATTTATCCAGCCAATTTGACAATAAATCCCTCTTGGCAAACCATTTGACAACGTTACCTTTGCACACCCTAAAAAGGGGCATTTTATACCTAAACGATAACATTTTACATACTATGGAACAAAAACAAACGGAAAACAGTGCGGAAGCAACGGCAGATGAGATAAAAAGCTTTGACGGTATTGACATAAATTCCGATTCGGACCTGCCGGGAAGCACGCATTTGAGCAACCCCGAAGCTGAAAATATGACTGATAAGGTGCAGGCTGAACTGGAAGAACAAAAAGACAAATACATCCGCCTGTTTGCCGAATTTGACAACTTTAAAAAACGCAGTGCCAAAGAACGCTACGAACTGATGCAGACTGCCGGCAGGGATGTGATCACGTCTTTATTGGACGTACTGGATGACTGTGACCGGGCCGAGAAACAGCTGCAGGCAAGTGAAGACGAACAGTTAAAAACAGGCGTGCAGCTGGTATTTAATAAACTAAGAACCGCCCTGCAGGCAAAAGGACTGAAAGCAATGGATGCCATCAACACCGAATTTGATGTGGAGAAGCACGAAGCCATCACAGAAATTCCGGCACCCACCGATGAACTAAAAGGCAAAGTGGTGGATGAAGTAACAAAGGGCTATTACCTGAATGAAAAGATCATCCGGTTTGCAAAGGTGGTGGTAGGCAAATAAATGGGCAGATTTGATGATTTGCTGATGAGCCACTGAAACCATACTAACAAATAACATCATCAAATTTTCAAATTATCAAATTACCAAATCAATAATGAAGAAGGATTTTTACGAAATACTGGGCGTTTCCAAATCTGCATCGCAGGATGAGATCAAGAAAGCATACCGAAAAGTGGCGATGCAGTTCCATCCCGACCGCAACCCGGGGGATAAGGCGGCGGAAGAAAAATTTAAAGAAGCGGCGGAAGCCTATGAAATATTAAGTGATGCTGATAAGCGGGCACAATATGACCGCTTTGGTCACCAGGCATTTGGCCCGGGCCGTGGCGGCGGTGGAGGCTTCAATGGCGGCGGCATGAATATGGATGATATCTTCAGCAATTTTGGAGACATCTTTGGCGATGACAGCCCCTTTGGAAGCTTCTTTGGTGGTGGTGGTGGAGGCGGCAGGCGTTCTTCGGGTGGCCGTGCCCGTGGTGTACGTGGCAGCAATCTCCGGGTTAAGATAAAACTCAACTACGAAGAAATGGCCAGGGGTGCCAGTAAAACCATCAAGGTAAAAAAATATGTAACCTGTACCACCTGCACAGGCAGTGGAGCAAAAGACAAGAACAGTGTACAAACCTGCGGCACCTGCGGTGGCAGTGGCCAGGTAAGAAGGGTGCAGAATACCTTTTTAGGACAAATGCAAACAGTTACCACCTGCCCCACCTGTAATGGAGAGGGTACAACGGTGGTAAATAAATGTACCGCCTGTAAAGGCGATGGCCGTGTGTATGGAGAAGAAACCGTAACCATCGATATTCCGGCAGGCGTGCAGGAAGGCATGCAGCTAAGCCTGAGCGGAAAAGGCAACGCAGGCGAACGGGGTGGTTCCTATGGTGATCTGATTGTAGTAATAGAAGAAGAAGCACACGCACAGCTGCACAGGGACGGATTAAATGTGGCGTTTGATCTTCATATCTCCATTCCTGATGCAGTATTTGGCACCCAGGTGGAAGTGCCTACAATAGATGGCAAAGCAAAAATTAAAATTCCTGCCGGCACCCAAAGCGGTAAAATATTCAGGTTAAAGGGAAAGGGTTTTCCTAGTGTGAACAGCTATGAAAAAGGTGACCAGCTGATTCATGTAAACGTATGGACGCCACAGCATATCAGCAGCGAGGAAAAATCAATGCTGGAAAAAATGCAGCACAGTCAGAACTTTCAACCCAAACCGGAAAAGAATGAACGGTCATTCTTTGATAAAGTGAGGGACGTATTCAGTTAATTGAATAAAAAATCCGGCAGTGGCCGGATTTTTTATTGCTTTTTAAAACGCAGAGCAGCTGAAATAACATTTCTTCAAAAAATAGTAACGGTTACCCATAGCCGCGTTAACCGTGCGGCTTTATTCAGGCATTAAATCCATGGCCTCTATTTCTTCTGCAGATAATTCGTCAATATAATACCGCTTAACATTGTTGATGGTTACTTCGTCAACGATATCAACAAAATTTTTGAACCTGGCTGAATCTGAAGATTTGACAATGAGTGCAAACTGGCTTTTATCCCTGCCGATACTGTCGAGCAACTGCTTCCTTCCTTGTATCACTTCTCTGATTGCTGCAAAATCAGATCTTGCAAGACTTCCTTTTTCAAATGCTCCGGTATAATAATAAACTGCATCGTCTTTATCAAGCAGTACCGTTAAAGCACAGGAATTACAGACCGGGTTTCCTGGTGGTGCCTCAACAGGCGTTACCATGTCCATTACAGTTGCCTTGGCCATAGTGGTGGTAAATACAAAAAAAGTAATGAGTAAAAATCCAAGGTCAACCATTGGAGTGAGGTCAACCCGGATCATTTTTTTTGCCGGAGCCTTGGTGGCCTGTTTGCCTTTTTGGGTTTTGATCTCTATATCTGCCATAATAATAGGTTTCTATTTAGATGGCAATACAATTGGTTTCCATAAACAATGAAAAACTGAAACAAAAAAAATCCCTTCCTGCTAACAGGAAGGGATATATAAAAATAAAGTAGTACGCTATTGCTCTTCTACTATAAAGGTAATCGGCTGGCTGCGGTAGGCGTTTACGTTACGTCCGTTCTGCAGGGCTGGCTTCCATTTAGGACCATTCTTAATTGTTTTAATTGCCTGCTGTTCCATTCCAGATCCAAAATTAGTTTCTGCTTTTACATCACTGATAGTTCCATCCTTACCCACAACAAACCTTACAATTACACGGTAAGTGCCGGGAGCAGCGCCATCATCGGCCGGGTTGAATCCACCAAGCGCTCTTTCAAGATATCTTGTCCAGGCAGCATTACCACCGGGAAATTCTGCTTCGTTTTCCACCTTGGTAAAAATAGTGTTTTCATAATCCACCTCTGGAGCCGCGGATACATTCGTATTACTTTCTTCCACCGGCTTTATCTCCGCTTCTTTTTCACCTTCCTGTGTTTTGATATCGATCTTCGCTTCTTCTTTTATTTCTTCTTTTTTGTCTTCCTCCTTTACCTCTTCATCTTTTTTGATAACAGGGGGTGTAAACTTAATTGACTCCACTGGTGGTGGTGGGGGTGCTTGTGGTGGTGGTGGTGGCGGTGGAGGAGGTGGAGGTGGTGGCTCGTTGTTTTTAACCTCCGCCATTTCTGTATCAACCACTTCCAAGGCATCGTCCGTTGCTTTACCTACAGCACTGGACACAACAGAAATAAGAAATATCAGTACCGCCAAAGCTGCAGTGATCAGTAAGGCTCTTGTGAGCCGGCTGTTGTAAGTCTTACGCAACTCGTATGCACCGTATTGTTTATTCTTTCCATCAAAAATGATATCCAGAATATCTGCGTTTAAAATTTTGTTGATTTCCATTTACAATTTCTTTTTATTAAGATTCAAAAACGGACTAAATCCATAAAATTATTTTATTCCGTTTGCATCTTCTGTTTGCTTGATCAGGGAGAGTTCCGCATCATTGATATCCACTTCCGCATAGTGACCGGGTGGTATGGCATTGATCTGCATTTCGTCCAGTATATCAATGATATTTTTAAACTTGGCTTCTTTAGTGGCTTTGATGATATACATCAGGTCACTCTTTGACTTATCTCCATCGGGCACCGCATTCCTTTTATCAAGAATGATCTGCCTGATATCTTTAAAGCTGGTGCTTTTAAAGATCGCTGTTGCGTTATCTCCTGTGAGTATGCCATTGTAGTAGTACACCTGGTCTCCTTTTCCGATAAGGATGGTCATCACAGCAGACTCTTTCACCTTCATCATTTCTTCTTCTTTCGCATCATCTTTCGGTTCGTTCATGTTCATAGCCGTGGGCTTGCTCATAGTGGTGGTGAACACGAAAAATGTTATCAGCAGAAAGCCAAGATCAACCATTGGAGTAAGGTCAACCCTCGTAGAAAGCTTTTTTGGTTTTTTGACGCCGGGGCCTTTTTTATGACCGCCACCCGACGAGGTATCCATTTCTGCCATCGTAAATCAGTTTAATTTTTTATAAATATTATTCCTTTTTGCCTGAAACTGCTTCTTCCTTGTTTTTCTTATACAGTTCTGACCCAATAGGCGCATTTTCTGAATTGGTAACAATTCTAAATTTGTAGAGCCCGTTCTTTTTAAGAGCGTATTTCACATTCTTAAAATCCGGATACAATGCATCCCCATCACCCTTTAATAAGATCATTTGCTGCAGGTCATTCAGGCTAAGATCGCTGCCGCTGTAGGCGGTAGTAATCCCTCTTATCCAGTCAACCATTTCGTTGTTGGTACTGTCTTTTGCTGGTATGCCGGCCATTTGTGTTGGTGGCAATGCTTCTGCCCTGTTTGCCAATGATTTCAATTGACCAAGTGGAACACCAATAAAAGGCATCTTACTTATTTTCGAAATCTCCGCATCAGAGAGACCCAGTCCTTTTGCCGTACTTACAGCAGCTATGATGTCTTTCTTTTTAGTATCATCACCCAGCATCAAAAAAGTTTTTCCTTCTTTGGTGAGTGTGATAAGAATAGACTTTTCAGGAGCTGCCTTGGTTGAAACAGAGGAGGGTGCTGATACGGTTACCGCTTCCGGTGGTTTTTGCTTGGTTGCCAGGATAAAGAAGGACAACAGCAGAAAGGCCACATCGCACATTGCGGTCATATCTATATTCGTACTTTTCCGGGGTATCTTCGCTCTTCCCATAGTATTACTTTTAATTGATTAGATTCAGTACGGAACAAATTCCATACTGTATAATAATTATTTGTACAAAGAAGCGAAACTTTGTGTTAACGTAAAACCGCTTTCATCAATACCATAAGTGATACCATCTATCTTGGTAGTAAACATGTTGTAGAAGATAATGGCGAAAGCAGATGTACCGATACCCAAAGCAGTGTTATACAAGGCTTCTGAGATACCAACTGATAATTTGCTTGCAGCATCACCGCCACCTTCACCCTCACCAAGTGCAGAGAATGAACGGATCATACCCAATACCGTACCTAACAGACCGAGAAGTGTTGCAACCGAAGCAATGGTTGACAGGAACACCAGGTTTTTCTCCAGCATAGGTAATTCAAGCGCCGTGGCTTCTTCCACTTCTTTTTGAATCGCCATTACTTTTTGCTCAGTAGACAATTCTGAATTGTGGATCATCTCTTTATATTTATGAAGTCCTGCTTTCATTACATTACCAACACTTCCTTTCTGCCTGTCGCATGCTGCGATGGCTGCATCCACATTTTTATTAGCCAGTTCATACTGTACTTTACGGATGAAATCAGCATTGCTGCCAGTGCCAGTAGCTTTAGAAATGGTAAGGAACCTTTCAATAGCAAAAGTAAGCATGGTTAAAAATGAACCGATCAGGATCGGTACAATGATACCTCCAAGATACATTTTGTTCAATGCGTTTTTAGGCTCATCGTGATTAGGCCAGAACCATCCGGTTCCTGGCTTATTAAAGCCTGATGCACTTCCTAAAATAAATCTCCAGATTAAGTATCCTGCTATCACACATAAAATTGGAGCAAGATAAGAAATTGCGTTACCTGATGGTTTAGCCGAAGCCGGGGTAGATGCTTTTACGGTTGCAGTTGGTTTTGTTTCTGCCATGACGTTCAGTTTTTTTGTTTGTGAAATTTAGCGGTTTTGTTAACAATCCGGATTACTATCCTGGGATGAATTACAACTTACTTCAATCGTTAATTTTATAGTTGTGTGGCACAAGTTAGGGAATAAACCGAAAGAAACAAAAGAGGGGATTTATTTTTTATTTTTTTTGCAGGGGGGATATATTTTTCGTTTTCATTCAATTTTTCATTGGCGCAAACGGTTGATTTTATTCATATCGCAATGCAACAATGGGATCAAGTTTGGCTGCTTTGTAGGCAGGATAAAGCCCCGCAAGCAATCCAACCAATGCACATACGATGACGCCGGTTATTACCCATGCCCATGGAACCACAAATCCGGTATTAAGCGCCAGGCCCACAAGATTGCCCAATAAAATACCAGTTACAATTCCTGCAACGGCGCCCATAAGACTTATTATAATAGACTCCCATAAAAACTGGGCCCTGATCTCGGAAGACTTTCCTCCCAGTGATTTTATCAACCCGATCTCCTTGGTTCTTTCATTCACCGCCACCAGCATGATGTTCATCAATCCTATGGCGGCCCCCAGTAAGGTTATAAATGCAATGGCAATGGTGGCATAGCGCAAAAAGGCCAGGTTGGTCATGAGCGACTGGGCAATGCTGTCACTCTTATCGATATAAAAATTATCATCCTCCTTTATATCCAGTTTTCTCACCGGCCGGAAAGTACCAATGGCTTCACTTACCGCCACATCCATCATTTTCATATCATTCACCATCACCGCAATCGTGTACGACTTGCCCTCGGTGCCAAATGTTCTTCGTATATTGTTGTACGTGGTGATCACCACTTTATCGGCATTCATAAAAGCGCTGCTGCCTTTATCCTTCAGCACACCGATTACCCTGTATTTATTGTCTGCCACTGTGATCACTTTTTCAACCGCCCTGGTTGCATTTTCACCATAAAGTTTTTCTGCAACAGCCCTGCCAAGTATGCAAACACCTGTACCGCTTTCCACATCTGCTTCTATAAAATTTCTGCCGGCTTCTATTTCATAACCATTAAGCGTAAGGTAATTTTCATCGCCACCCACCAGCCGTATATCCGGGTTTGTTTTTTTGGATTCATTGTTTGCAATCACCCCCCCGGGGCCATTGATACCTACCCCCACCAATGCAGGAAAACGGTACCTTTCTTTAAAAGCCCTGGCCTCATCATATGTGATCATCCTTCCTTCGTTTGATGACCTGGACCTCAGTGAATTTCTTTTTACTTTTTTCGTCTCGCTTTCATTTGGACCACCCCCCATATGCATCCGTCTTTCGTTAAAACGGACACTGAAAGCATTGGCCCCCATCGTGGAAAAACTGGTTGTGAGGCTCTGGTTAACTGCTTCAATCGCAGTCATAATTAATATCAGCGCCATGATACCCAGCGCAATAATAATAATAGTAATAGCCGTCCGGAGCCGGTTACTCTTAACAGTATTATATGAAAGGGATATGATATCCTTGTACCTCATGCGGAATAATTCTGCTTAAAGGTAAATGCTTGTAAGAATTATTTGCAGAAAATAATTTGAAAGGAAAACCTGCTCATTGAAAGGCAGGAACTACGGTGCAATGTTTATGGAATATAATAATGCAGCCAGTCGGTTAACAGGTACGGGAAAAGTCCCAGCACAATGATCAATACTGCTGTAAATACCAATAGATACCTGAAGGTGGAAGTGATACCCGACTCATTAACAACTGAAGCATTGCTGTCTTTAAAATAAATAGCCTGGATGATCCTGAAATAATAATAGGCACTTACCGCTGCACACAACACTGCAAACAACACCAGCCAGTGCTGGTGGCCATCTTTCATGGCGGCCGTGAGCATATAAAACTTGCCAAGAAACCCTGCAGTGAGCGGAACACCTGTGAGTGACAATAAGAAGATCGTGGCAGTAAGTGCCAAAACCGGCTCCCGCTTTGCCAAACCATTAAAGCCATCAATGGTATAATCATTCATTTTTACCAATATGGCAAACAACCCAATAGAAGCAAGGCTGTACGCTGCTGCATATAATACGAGACCTTCTTTGGCAGTTTCATTCAGTGCAAATACAGCAAACAGCATAAAACCTGCCTGTGCAATACTTGAATAAGACAACATCCGCTTTACACTTTGCTGGAACACGGCAGTAAGGTTGCCTATTAAAAGTGTGGCGGCCGTGATAACAGCCAGCAAGGCCTGCCATTGCGATTGTACTGCACCAAAAGCATTTTCAAATAAACGCACAAATGCCACGAAGCCCGCTGCTTTTACAATGGTAGCCATAAAGGAAGTGAATACGGTGGGAGCACCATCGTACACATCCGGCGTCCAGAAATGGAAAGGCGCCGCAGATACTTTAAAGCCCATGGCAATGAGCAGGAATATCAAACCAACAGCCACCATTGCCGGCATCTTGCCTTCGCCTAAACTGATATTGTCAATAAAAAAAGAACCACTGGTGTTTCCGCCATACACAAAGGCGATCCCCATCAGCATAATGCCGGTGGAAAAAGAGCCCATCAGGAAATACTTGAGCGCTGCTTCATTGCTTTTTAAATTTCGTTTATCGCTGCCTGTGAGAATGTACAATGGAATGGACATGATCTCAATACCCAGGAACAATGTAAGCAGCGTATTAAACGTGGCAGACAGGCAAACCCCACACAATACAAAAAATATCAACGCAAAATATTCTGACACATGCTCGCCTGTTTTTTCAATATCCCTGCCATTGAGCAAAAAGTAAAGTAAAGTACAGAACTGTATAACAGCGATAAAAGTAAGATTGAAGCTGTTGAAATGGAGCATTTCTTTTACATCAATCCCAAACAGCATCCTGTATTCTGTTCCGCCGGCAAACCATTGTGGCTGCACCAGCTCATAGCAGTTGCCGGCAAGTGTAATCAACAGACCTGCAACAGCCCATGGCAAAGCACTGCTTTTGTTTTTTGAAAAAACACCCCTTAACATCATCACCACACCCCAAAGCGCTGTTATAATAATTGCGTTCATATCTGCCTGTTTCCCTTTTGAGAGAAATTATTTATTTAAACCTTGTTATTAATGATGCAGCCGTTTCTTTAGTAAGATCGAAAAACGGCTGTGGATAAACACCCGCTGCAAATATCATTACCACGATGATCGCCAATGCCAGTTTCTCATTGAATGAAATATCTTTCATACCTGCCGTAAGCGCATTGCTTTCGCCATAAAATACTTTCTGGATCATATTCAATGTGTATACAGCCGCCAGGATGATACTTATTCCGGCAACAACTGCATACCATATATTGAACTGGAACAATCCACTGAACATCATAAACTCCCCTACAAAGGCATTGGTGAGCGGCAGGGCAATGTTTGCCAATGCAATGATCACCAGCATTATCGTAAGCACAGGAGCCTTGTGCGCCACTCCTCCTAATTGAGATAACTTTCTTACGCCGAGCTGTTTCTCTGTCATTTCAATCACTATCCACAAGCCAATGATATTGATACCATGACTGAACATCTGTATCATCATTCCTTCTATTGCCATTTGTTTTGCTGTAAATAAAGACGCACACATCAATCCAATATGTGCAATAGAGGAATAGGCCGCAAGGCGTTTAAGGTCATCTTGTTTGATAGCGATCAGGCTCGCATAAATAATTCCTATCACCGACAGACCGATCACCACATTATCAAACCTCACCACAGCAGCCGGGAACATGGGCAACAACCAACGGATCAAACCAAACAAGCCCATCTTTACCATCAAGCCGCTCAACACCATGGTAACTGCCGTAGGTGACTGTTCGTAGGCATCCGGCTGCCAGGTATGAAAAGGGAAGATGGGCATTTTAATGGCAAAGGCAACAAAGAAAAGCCAGAACAGCCAGTTTTGCTGCGCAGGATTGAACAAGGCTGCTTTAAAAGCCGACAAAGCAAAACTATGGTCGGCAATTACCTGGTGTGTTTTGGGATCTTCAATTGCCTGTGTATGGAGGTAAACATAAATGATACCGATCAGCATTATTAAAGAACCTGCAAAAGTGTATACGAAGAACTTGAACGTAGCCTGTATTCTTCTTTCGCCTCCCCAGCGGCTGCACAGGAAATATACAGGAATCAAAGCCAGTTCCCAGAAGAAATAAAACAATAATGCATCTGTTGCAAGAAAAACGCCCATCAGTCCTGCCTGTGCCAATAACATCAACCCATAAAAACTGCCGGGGTTCTTGTAAGAATTTTTATAAGTGGCAATAAAGATCAACGGAAATGACACCGCAGTAAGCAGGGTAAGCAACCTGCCCACGCCATCTAACTGCACAGAAAAACTGGCACCCATGTACTTGAGCCACTCGTAATTAAAACTAAGGCCATTCAGGTCATCTCTTTTTACAACCGCCAGGCTTAAAAGCGAAACACCAAGCGTTATGATTGCCGCAAGCAAACTCAGGTTCTTTGCTGTGTTTTCATTTTTAATAAAAAATGTAAGCAACCCTGCTGCCAATGGCAGAAAAATAAGCAAATGCGGAATGGTTATGTACTCACCGAACATCAAATATATTTTTACAAGAAGAATTTAATAATAAATAAAACCAACATGCCCACCACCATCAGCAACACATAGCCACACACCTGTCCGCTCTGCAGCAAACGTATCTGCCTGCTGCCATAATTAACCGCCTTGCCCACACCATTTACAATGCCATCCACGCCCTTTCTTTCCACTATATTGTTTAAAAATGCTGCGATTGAATTACGGGGCTTTACAATAACTGCATCATACAATTCATCCACATACCACTTGTTGGCCAATACTTTTCCGATGCCCGTTTCTTCGGTATCCGTCTTTTGATATTTGCTGAATTTATTCCAGGCAAATAATAAGGCTGCTAAAGCACCTGCAACCGATATACCCATTAACATATACTCGGTAGAATGAGAAAGATGTTCCGTGTGGGCATGTGCTGATACGTATTTATTGGTGTCAGCAAAAATGGGATCAAGAAACGCCCCCAGTTTGTGTGCACCATGGGCAAACACTTCGGGAATGCCAACAAAACCACCAACAACAGCCAGTATCGCCAGCACAATTAACGGAATGGTGATGGCAGCAGGACTTTCATGCATATGATGCTCCTGTTCATGGGTGCCGCGGAATTTACCAAGGAAGGTCATAGCATATAAACGGAACATATAGAATGCCGTCATCAATGCCCCGGCCACACCAATACCCCAATACAAGGGATTTTTTGCAAAGGCACCCGCCAGAATTTCATCCTTGCTAAAGAACCCGGAGAATGGAGGAATACCTGCAATGGCAATGCAACCCAATAAGAAAGTGATATGAGTAATACGCATGTGTTTTTTTAAACCTCCCATGTTACGCATATCCTGTTCCCCGCTCATGGCATGAATAACACTGCCAGCGCCAAGGAACAACAGGGCTTTGAAAAAAGCATGCGTCATTACATGGAATATGGCACCGGTGTAGGCACCCACACCCAACCCAAGGAACATATATCCCAGTTGACTAACGGTGGAGTATGCCAGCACTTTTTTAATATCGTTTTGTTTGAGTGCAATAGTGGCAGCGAGGATAGCGGTGGCTAAACCAACAACCGCAATCACGGTCTGTGTTAATTCAGCCATTGTAAAGAGGATATTGCTGCGGGCAATCATATAAATACCGGCAGTAACCATCGTGGCGGCATGTATCAGGGCACTCACCGGCGTAGGGCCTGCCATTGCATCCGGCAGCCAGGTATATAAAGGGATTTGAGCACTCTTGCCTGTAGCACCAACAAACAGTAATAACGTTATTCCTGTGATATCTGTCGGCGTTAGTTTGTCTGCGTTGGCAAAAACATCCTGGTAGTTCACGGTGCCCACTTTATTCAGCAACCAGAATACTGCCAGTAAAAATCCCAGGTCACCAATACGGTTCATGATAAATGCCTTCTTGGCTGCATTGGTATATTCATTGTTTTTAAACCAGTATCCAATGAGTAAGTAAGAACAAAGCCCTACCCCTTCCCAGCCAATGAACATGATAATATAATTACCACCCATTACCAGCAAGAGCATGGAAAAAACGAAGAGGTTGAGATAAGCAAAATACTTTGCAAAATCCTTGCTCTCTTCTTCATGCATGTAGGAAGTAGAATACACATGAATGAGAAAACCCACACCGGTAATGATCAGCAAAAACAAAGAAGACAGCTGGTCAATTTGAAAATCGACACCCACTTTTAAAGAACTGGTATTGATAAAATTGAAATAATGGGCCAAATGCGTGTTGCCGCCTTTTACCTGTAAAAAAACATATACACTCAGGATAAAAGCAGCCAGTATAACGCCGCTGCCGATGATACCCACCAATGATTTTGACAGTTGTTTTCTGAATAATCCATTAATTAAGAAACCAACCAATGGTAAAAATGGAATCAGCCAAACTATTTGTAACGTATTGTTCATAATAAGAGAGGTTCAAGGTTTAAGGTATAAGGTTTAATGTGTTCCCTTTTGCCTTACAGCTTCTGCCTCCTGCTATATTTTAATTCTTTAACCTGTTTAAAAAATTCACATCCACCGAATGCGTATTCCTGTAAATCATCACAATGATGGCAAGCCCCACACTTACTTCTGCGGCAGCCACCACCATAATAAAGAAAACAAATACCTGTGCTTCACTTGCCAATGAGGGGTTGCCAGCTCCCAAATTAAGGTGATGCATTTTTGAAAATGCCACCAGCAAAAGATTCACAGCGTTCAGCATGAGCTCGATGCACATGAATATAATAATGGCATTGCGGCGTGTAAGCACACCAACAATACCGATGCAAAACAACGTAACTGATAAAACGATATAATAACTGATTGGCATAATGTTTTATAATTTTACGAACAGGCCTATTCCTAAAGTACTTTCAGCAGGTCTTACCCCGATAATGTCACCTATTTTTTTTCTAACTACGCCATTGAAAACGTCCACGGCTTTGTATGCAGCAGCCTTGGTCAAAAACTTTGATATCAACCCGGCACCGATCGTACTCAGGCCACCGATCAATGCACCCTGGTAGTCCTGCTTTTTCACAGCCTTATCCAGCGATTTGATGGTTCCATATACCGCAATGGCACTGCCCGCAATAGCAGCAGCACGATAAATGGTACGGCCTGTTTTAAACGTATTAAACAGCTTGAGCGCCTGGGCATTCCCTTTCACATTAAATATCTCCGCCACTTTAGCGATCCTGGGTATCTCCAGTCTGCCCAAAGAAGATTTTGGTGCAAATCCTTTTTTTACATTCAGCGCCTTCCCTACAATATCATTGATATTAATGATCTTCTTTGGATCCAATATTTTATCGAGGTCTATTTGAGCAGATGAGGTGTTACCCATCATCATTACAATCAATACAAAAGCAGCGATTTTCTTCATCGGTTATTACTTATGAGTTTGCTTTTTCTTTATCTTTTTTTGAAATGACCACTGCACCTATCATGGCACTCAGGAACAGCACACTGCTTATCTCGAAAGGAAATACAAAATCAGTGAACAGTGTTTTTCCCAGGTTACTTATCAAGCCAACATCCCCTGTTTTTAATTCCGTTAACTGGTTTACTGCCTCGTTTCTTCTGAGCGCAGCAACTACCAGCAGCAACAAACTGCCTCCGGCTATCACCCCGGCGTACATCAGGTACTTACTTTTATGTGGCGGCTCTGTTTCTGCATTAAGATTCATCAGCATTACTACAAATAAGAACAGCACCATAATAGCACCCGCATATACAATGATATTTACGATAGCAATAAACTGTGCATTGAGCAAAACGTAATGACCGGATATGGCAAAGAATACCACGATGAGAAATAAAATACTGTTAACCGGGTTCTTACTTGCCACCACCATTATGGCACATAGTACTGCCAGCGCACTTAAAAACCAAAAAAGTATTTGCGAAACACCCATTTTAAATAACGAATTACGAATCCTAGTTTAACAATATTGAACCGGTCACTTTTGAATTTTCACCCTTCCGCCTTTTGCTTTTTCATATGCCTCTTTTTCTGTTACCGGATGCGGTATCAACAGGTCATCCTTACCATAAATAAACCCTTTGCGCTCGTAGTTGGCCGGTGCAAAAGTTTCACTTAAATAGATGGCATCTTTCGGGCAGGCCTCTTCGCACAAACCACAAAATATACAACGCAGCATGTTGATCTCATACCTGGCTGCATATTTTTCCTCTCTGTATAAATTTTCTTCGCCTGCTTTTCTTTCCGCCGCTTCCATGGTGATGGCTTCTGCAGGGCAAGCTACGGCACATAAGCCACAAGCCGTGCAGTTCTCCCTGCCTTCTTCATCCCGGTTTAATATGTGCAACCCACGAAATACAGGGCTGAAAGGTCTTGTTTTTTCAGGATAATTAATAGTGGGTTTCTTTTTAAAGATATGCCCAAACGTTATTGACATGCCTTTGAATATTGCAGGCAGATAGGCCTTCTCCAGTAATGTCATTGGCCGGCGGTCAACTTGTTTTACCCTGTTGGTTAATGGTTGCATTTATTATTTTTTGTTACAAACATTTAATTTTTTGTTTACGGCTTCAATTATCCGCAATTATAACTACTCTTCGTAAATATAAAAAACTACTGATCGCCCTTTAATGCTAAAAGCACTCCTATCCTGCCGATCACCATGCAGATAGAGCGGCTGCTTAAAAAGGCCAGCCATTATCTTTTACCAATATCACAATGCCTGTCACTAACATATTAAACAAAGCCAATGGTATCAGTATCTTCCACCCCAGGCGCATCAGCTGGTCGTAGCGGAAACGGGGAATGGTCCACCGTACCCACATAAACAGGAACAGGAAGAAAACGATCTTTGCCATCAGCATACCCGTATGTAACAGCGCCATCCAGTTGACCCCTATTTTTTCTGACAGCCCGGCATCATTTACAAATGGAATATCATATCCGCCAAAGAACAAACTGGCCATTACGGCACTGCTGATAAACATATTGATATATTCGGCAAACAAATAAAAACCCAGTTTCATGGAGGAATATTCTGTGTGATAGCCCCCGATCAATTCATTTTCTGCTTCCGGCAGATCAAAGGGTGTACGGTTACATTCTGCAAACACACAGATGATAAAAATTAAAAAGCCAAGCGGCTGCTTAAAAACATTCCAGCCGTACCAGTGATCATTATTTACCTGGGCTTCCACCATTTCTTTCACACTCAGCGTGCCGGTTACCAGCAGCAAAGCGATCAATGCAATACCCATGGCCAGTTCGTAACTGATGATTTGAGAGGCAGCTCTCAGTCCACCCATCAGCGAATACTTATTATTACTTGCCCAGGAACCGATCATGATACCATACACGCCCATGCTCACCACGCCAAAAATATACAGGATGCCAATATTTACATCCGCAATCTGCAAGGAAATATCCCGGTCAAAGAAATGAACTTTATCTCCCCAGGGAATAACAGCACTGGTCATCATGGCCGTCAGCATCGCCAGGCAAGGGCCGAGTATGAATAAAAATTTGGAGGAAAAATTTGGAATGATCTCTTCTTTGAAAAATAATTTCAACCCATCAGCGAGTGGCTGTAAAAGTCCGAAGGGACCAGCACGGTTCGGACCACGCCTGTCCTGCAATACAGCCGCCACTTTACGTTCAGCAAATGTGGCATACATAGCAATTACAAGGGAACTCATTACCACTACCATAATGAGCGCCAGTTTTTCAATTAATACTGCAAGGTCTATTGCTAATAACATACTGTTTTATTAGCCGGTAAATTTACACCGGATGAAATTTTATTTTTTAAACGTATCAGAATGTGCCGGACCGTTGATCTTACTCAGATCAATACCCGGGTTGTTCACTTCGCTCACATCATGAATATCCATTAATAGTTTTGGTTTTCTTCCATCCAGTACTTTCTCCACTGTTTCCTGTGGTTTTATTACGCCAACATAATGTCCCTGTGAAATTACAGAATGACGGTTTACTTTGGTGGGGCCTTCCACTATCCAATCGCTGGTTCTCTTTTTATCAAAGCGGCAGGTGTTGCATATCCAACCCGGTTTTCCATCATAACTCTGCACTTCGCCCCAGGTATCTTTTCTTACCGTTACCCGGAACACTTCATCGCCCCGAAGCCACAAAGTAGCCTTTCCGCAGCAACCTGGTGTAGTACATTCACGGTGAGCCTCTACCGGTTTGGTAAACCATACCCTGTTCTTAAAGCGGAATGTTTTATCAGTGAGTGCGCCAACCGGGCAAACATCGATCATATTGCCGCTGAAGTCATTGTCGATGGCTTTGGAAATATAGGTGGATATCTCTGCATGTTCTCCCCTGTCTAAAATACCATGTACTCTTTTATTGGTCAACTGGTCTGCCACGTAGGTGCAACGATAACACAGTATGCAACGAGTCATATGCAACTGTATGTAAGGGCCAATATCTTCCGGTTCAAATGTTCTTCTTTTAAATTCGTAACGGGTGCCCTCTTTTCCATGCTCATAACCCAGGTCCTGTAAATGACATTCACCGGCCTGGTCGCAGATAGGACAATCCAGGGGATGATTCAGTAATAAAAATTCCACTACACCTGCCCTTGCATCTTTTACTTTTTCGCTGGTGATATTTTTTACGATCATGCCATCCATAACGGTGGTACGGCAGCTTGCCACCAGTTTGGGCATTGGGCGTGGATCAGCAGCAGAGCCAGCAGCTACTTCCACCAGGCAGGTGCGGCATTTACCGCCACTGCCCTGCAGTTTGCTGTAATAGCACATAGCCGGCGGCGTTACATCACCACCGATCTGCCTTGCGGCATTCAGTATGGTTGTTCCCGGCGGCACTTCAAGTGTGATATTGTCTATCGTTACTTTAAAGTTGGCAGGTGGTGCTTTTACTTCTTCAGCCATATTTACCCTAAACCCCTGCAGGGGCTTTTAAGTTTTTAAAATTTTACTCTTAAAATATTTAAGAGCAGTATGTGTATTTACGCAGTTACCGGCACATGTATAGGGTCAGCATAATGCGCCAGTCCATAATTTCTTTTTTGTGATTCTTCCGGGTTGAGCACATGCCATTCAAATTCGTCCCTAAAGTGACGGATCGCTGCTGCTACCGGCCAGGCCGCTGCATCCCCCAACGGACAAATGGTATTGCCTTCTATCTTTCGCTGGATATCCCATAACAGGTCAATATCCTTCAGCTCACCTTTTCCGTACTCGATCTTCTTCAATATTCTTTCCATCCAGCCGGTACCCTCACGGCAGGGGCTGCACTGTCCGCAACTTTCATGGTGATAGAAATGTGCCAACGACATGGTGTGTCTTACCACACATTGGTCTTCGTCCAGCACAATAAAACCACCGCTACCCATCATACTGCCGGTTGCAAAACCGCCATCAGCCAGACTCTCATAGTTCATCAGGCGCTTTTCTCCCTTTGCCGTTGTCAGCAATAAATTAGCAGGAAGAATGGGAACAGATGAACCGCCCGGTATACAGGCCTTTAATCTTTTGCCATTGGGAATACCGCCACAATATTCATCACTGAAAATAAATTCTTCCACAGAGATGGTCATATCAATTTCGTACACTCCCGGCTTGTTGATATTTCCACAGGCAGAGATCAGTTTGGTGCCGGTGGATTTTCCAATACCGATTGATGCATAAGCTTCGCCACCCTCGTTAATGATTGGCACTACAGCTGCGATCGTTTCTACATTATTCACCACCGTTGGTCTTTCCCACAGGCCTTTTACCGCAGGGAACGGAGGTTTAATTCTTGGGTTTCCTCTTTTACCTTCCAGCGATTCTATCAAGGCGGTTTCTTCTCCACAGATATAGGCACCGCCACCACGCTGAACATAAATTTCACAATCATAACCTGTGCCTAAAATATTCTTCCCGAGGAAACCATTTTTTCTTGCTTCTTCGATGGCTTCTTCCAGGATATCCGGTATCCAGGCGTATTCTCCCCGGATATAGATATAGCTAACGTTGCAGCCTAGGGCAAAAGACGACACGATCATTCCCTCGATCAAAATATGCGGAATGAATTCCATGAGGTACCGGTCTTTAAAAGTTCCAGGTTCACTTTCATCTGCGTTTACCACCAGGTGACGGGGTATACCTTCCGGCTTGGCAATAAAACTCCATTTAAGGCCTGCAGGAAAACCGGCGCCACCACGGCCTCTTAAACCGCTCTTTTTCACTTCTTCCACAATTTCGGCGGGCTGCATCTTCAGTGCTTTCTCCACGCTGCGGTAACCACCTTCACGGCGATACACTTCGAAGCTGCGGATGCCCGGCACGTTTGCGTTTGCTAATAATAATTTTTTGCTCATGCCCCTATCCCCTGGGGGGACTATTATTTTGGTTGGTTAATGTTACTTCTGCTATTGCTTCACCGCCTGTCTGGCAAACAACACCCATCTTTTACCCTTCTTCACCCACACTTGCAGCACCCTTACTTTAATACTGCTGCTGTTGCCATTCATGGTTGCATTTATATCCGCTTTAAACCGCACATTGGCAACATTTCTGTTGATGGTCACAACAATGCTGTCTTCTTCAAAACCCTGGTAACTGATCAGGTTTGTTTCCAGATCATTTATCAAATCATTCTTTGTCTCCACCCAACCATTGCTGTGACCATAACTCAACGCCTTGTCGGTATGCTGGTTGATCGAAACAATATTTTTATTTACCAGAGCCAGGTGGAACTCTTTTACCGTCGAAATCAATTTTTCTTCTTCGGTTTGTTGTGCAAAAGAACAAACAAACACGAAAGAAAATACTATTACTGATAAGAACTTCATTTATTTAATCGGGCCATCAGCATCCGCATCGGGTGCAAGGTTCTTGTAAATGGATTTAAAACCAGTCCCAATGATCCCAAAGAGGTAGCACCCAATAAAGGTTCATCACCGATCTCACCATAAACAACCGGCGCTGGTCCGCCTTCCCCTTCAAATTCAAAATAGGCACTGCATACTTTTCTTTCCAGCTTAGAACCATCTGCCAATGAAAATGTCATGGTTCTGTGAGGTTCAATTCCGAGTTCATCCAATATCCTTCCAGGAACCAGGCTATATACTGCCCCGCTATCCACTAAAAAGTTCACCTCAGCTGTCTTTTCAGACTTCCGGTGTTCTTTTACTTTTAATATAGCGTTGGTGATACCCATTCATTAATTGGCTTTTGCCCTGCACTCCTCGATAATTGCATCCACTTTGTCCTTTGTCAAATGCTCCCTGAAATGTTTTCCCAACTGCATCATGGGTGCATAACCACAAGCACCCAAACATTCAGCAGGTTTTAAAGTGAACATTCCATCTGCTGTTGTTTCACCCGGACCGATACCCAATTTCTCTTTGATGTAAGCAATGATATGATCGCTTCCATTGAGCATACAAGGGCCTGTTTGGCACACTTCAAAAACAAATTTGCCAACAGGTTTTAAATTATACATGGTATAAAAGCTCGCCACTTCATATACTTCAATTGGTTCAATGCTTAACAAAGAAGCCACATAATCCATCACCGGTACATCCAGCCAACCCCCAAATTCTTCCTGTGCCATGTGCAATACAGGAAGCAACGCACTTTTTTGCCTGCCTACGGGATAGCGGGAGATGATCTCCGCTACTTTATTCAATTTTTCAGAAGAAAAAACAATCTCCATTTGTATACTTTTCTATTTTTTCAATCACCACTTTAATAAAACATGAACCATTCAATACCAATGAATGATGTACCATCACCAAATCATCAAATCACCAAATTATGCATCCAGCTCCCCTGCAATCAAATTCAAACTGCTCATGGTGATCACCGCATCACTCAGCAAACCATTTTTTACCAATTCAGGATAGGCCTGGTAATAGATAAAACAGGGTCTGCGGAAGTGCAGCCTGTAGGGAGTTCTTCCTCCATCACTGATCAGGTAGTAACCTAACTCGCCATTGGCACCTTCCACCGCACTGTACAATTCACCAGCAGGAATTTCTGTTTCACCCATCACTATTTTAAAGTGATAAATGAGCGCTTCCATTTTAGTGTACACATCTTTTTTCTCCGGTAAATAATAGGCCGGTGTATCTGCATGAAACACATCTGCCTCAGTGCCTTTAAATTCCTGCACTTTTTTATAAGCGTCGCCTATCAGTTTCAGACTCTGCCACATTTCTTCATTCCGAACCAAAAAGCGGTCATAACAGTCACCAGTAGTGCCTACTGGTATGGTAAAATCAAAATCCTGGTAAGACGAATAAGGCGTATGCACACGTACATCGTAATCAACACCGGCAGCTCTTAAATTGGGACCAGTGAAGCCATAGTTCAATGCCCGCTCAGCACTGATTGGCCCGCAACCAATGGTACGCTCCATAAAGATCCTGTTACGGTTGAAGAGATTTTCAAACTCTTTTAAGGTAGCTGGATATTCTTTTAAGAATTTTTCGAGTTTTTCAAACGCTGTATTTGTGAAATTCCTTTCAAAACCGCCAATACGCCCAATATTAGTAGTAAGGCGGGACCCACATATTTCTTCATATATTTCGTATATCAGTTCCCGGTATTGCATCAGGTATAAGAACCCTGAAAAGGCCCCTGTATCAACACCCACAATAGAATTACAGATCAGGTGATCGGCAATCCTGGCCAGTTCCATGATGATGATACGCAGGTAATCCACCCGCTTTGGCAAATCAACTTTTAGTAATCTTTCGCAGGTAATATGCCAGCCCATATTATTGATGGGGGAAGAACAATAATTGAGCCTGTCGGTGATGGGTGTAATTTGATATAAAGGCCTGCGTTCGGCCAGTTTTTCAAAGGCCCTGTGGATGTATCCAACTGTGGACACTGCAGAAAGAATCCTTTCCCCATCCATCTCCAGGATATTCTGAAACACACCGTGCGTGGCCGGGTGGGTTGGCCCCAGGTTGAGCGTGGTGGTTTGTTTTTCCAGTGAGCCTTCCGGCAATAAAATATGTTCTGATTGAGACATTAATGTTTTATATTTTTTGTACCCAACAATACTTCTTGTTTTATACCCGGAGCGTACTACGGTACTGGCCGGGGTTAAACTATCTTTTCTCCTTCGTTGTGTTTATTCTCCTCCGTTAAAGTGCCATGCATTGTTTTTTCCGTACCAAAACCAAGTGTACCACCCCTTCCAAACATTTCATCATCTTTATCGATCCTGGTCTGGTCTTCTAACGGAAACTCTTTCCTCATGGGGAAATAGTCCATTTCATCCACATTCAAAATCCTGATGAGATTGGGATGGCCTACGAAGTTCACGCCAAAAAAATCATAGGTTTCCCTCTCCATGAAATTAGCCGATGCATACAAAGCTGTTGCGCTGTACACATCCGGTTTTTCGATGGGGGCAAACACTTTCATCCTGATCCGCACATTATCCCTGAGGTTATGCAAATGATACACAACCGCCAGTTCCTCTCCTTTCCTGTCGGGATAATGAACTGCCTGCAGGTCAGTTAAAAAACGGAAACCCAGTTCTGCATCATCAAATAAATGCTGAAGTATCTTTAAGTTGAGTTCTTTGGGTGCTGTAAAAGTAAGCATCCCATAAGGCTGCTGCCACTCTGTAAGGGCTTCGCCAAATTTCTCCGTTAGTTTTAGTTGTATGGTTTCGTTGGATAGTGACATTAATTGATTGCTGTCGGCTTGAATATTAAAAAAAGCTGTCTGTATTAAAATGCCCCGGTTCCCCTTTAGGGGCGGAGGGGTTTACTGTATCCCGTAACTCCCCATTAATGCTTTGTATTGCTCACTGTTCCTTCTTCTCAAACCTTCCTGGCCTACCAGGTCCTGTATCTTCATAAAGCCATCCAATATAGCTTCCGGTCTTGGCGGGCATCCCGGCACATATACATCCACCGGTATGATCTGGTCAATGCCCTGCAATACAGAATAGGTATCGAATATGCCACCGCTGCAGGCACAGGCACCAACAGATAACACCCAGCGTGGTTCTGCCATTTGTAAATATACCTGGCGCAATACCGGCCCCATCTTTTTTGAAATGGTTCCCATCACCATCAGCAGATCGCACTGACGCGGAGAAAAACTCATCCTTTCTGCACCAAACCTGGCAATATCATAATGACTGGCAGCCGTTGCCATAAATTCAATACCACAGCAACTGGTTGCAAATGGTAAAGGCCAGATGGAGTTTTGACGGGCAAGGCCGATCACCGAATCAAACCTGGTGGCCATAAATCCTTCGCCAGTATAACTCTCCGGTATATCTGCCGTTTTTACTTTATTATTATATTGTACGGGACGCATAGTTTTAATTTGAAAATTTGAAAATTGCGTAATTTGAAAATTATCACTCCAGCTATGAAACAAGATTGAGCCCTAATTGTTTCATTTTCACATTTTCAAATCTGCACATTGTTTAATCCTCCCAATCCAATGCCCCTTTTTTCCAGATATAAATAAACCCTGTTACAAATAAGCCAACAAACATGGCTACAGCACCAAAGCCGGCCCATCCCAGCTCCCTGAAATTTACTGCATAAGGGTAAAAGAAGATCACTTCCACATCAAACAGCACAAAAAGGATGGCCACCAAAAAATACTTGATCGCCATGGGCTGTCTCGCATTGCCTTTTATTTCAATTTCGCTCTCAAAATTCTGTAGTTTATCAGAAGTCTTTCTTTTAGGGCCAAAAAAGTGCGTCAGCCCCATCATGGTGGCAATAAAACCAATAGCAAAAATCAACTGGATCCCTATCGGAAGGTAGTTCTCTGCACTGTTTACGCCAGATACTTGTAACAGAAATAGTTGCATGGCGCAAAAATAAGGCAGCAGTACTAAAAAACAACTGCTTATTTAAAAAGAAAATCCCTGCGCAGGGCAGGGATTTGAACAAATCAATGATCTTTTACAACAGCAATACTATTTACCGCTTTGTTTAGCTGCAGCTCCAGCCTTATTACCACCGGCAGGACTTTGCTGCTTTGGTGCTGCCTGGGTTCCAAAATTAAGTGCAGGAATAATTTCCCTGTTCTTGATGGTCTCCGCATCTGCCGGGTCAATTCCCAAAATCCTGTCTGCGTAAGCCAATGCAGCAGTTTTATCTCTTTTATAAACAGAATACAGTAAAAAGTATTTCAAACTACCGATCAGCTGTGCCTTATACTTTGCACTGTCTTTCTGAGCCATTTCAATTGTTTTTTCGAAACAGGCATTGGCTGACCCCAGCTCGAGCGTAGAATCAATAGCCCAGTTGCTCTTGCCACACAGGTAATAACCCAATGGATCCTCTGGATATTTCTGGCTATAGATATTGAACATATTAACTGCAGGAACATACTCTCCAACACGATAGTAATTAAAACCTGCATTATAGATATCCGTTTTGGTAAGGTTTTGTTTGATGCTTACCACTTTGCTATACCAGTCTGCCGCATCTTTATATCTTTTCAATCTTTCATATTTAGATGCCATCACCTTCAGCGCATCCACTTTTCCTTTTTCTGTGCTGTCCAATGCAACGGCTTTTTCGATATTGATCCCTGCTAAAGAATCCATTCCCATTTTCAGCAGTATTTCGCCATAGGTGGCCAAATCGCCAGAGCCGATCTTTTCAGGCTTTTGCACTTCAAAATATTTTTCAAACGAAGCCCTGGCGTTGACAGAATCACCCAGCTTATCATAGGCATAACCTATAAGCCCATAAACATTCGGGATAGGGCCCTCTGCACCACCTGCCGAAATACAGCCGTTACTTACACTCACTGCTTCTGCAAATAAACCCTGTGCATACTTCATCGAAGCCCGGTAATAACAATCTTTACGGGGATCGGTATCTGTATTGGCCAAATATTTATCAAGGTTTTCAGCAGACTTTGTAACATTGGTTGTATAATACAACTGGTACAATTCCTGGTACACCGGTGCGTATGCTGCGTCTTTTGCAATAGCCTCATCAAAATACCTGTTATAAATATCTTTCTGTGTAGTACCCTGGGATACATATATTTTACCAATGCGGAATGATGACCTTGCATAATTGGGATTGAACTCTAAGGCTTTTTCATAGGCGATCTGAGCTGGTCCACCCTGGGTAAGTTTCCTGTACGCATCGCCTAAATTGGCCCATACATCAGGATCGTTCATCTTTTTAAGTTCTGTAGCCTGCTTCAATTTTTCCACTGCATAATTGGCGTCACCTTTTTCTGCCTGTACATTGGCAAAGCCAACCGCATTCAATACATCTTTGTTCTTTCCCTGGCTGATGCTGATCGCAGTTTCAAAACGGTTTCTTGCATCGGGCAGTTTACCTTCCAGCAATTCCACATGTCCCATTCCTGCCAGGAGCAGGGCGCTGTTGCTGTTATTCATCAAAGTTTTTTGATACAATGCTTTTGCTCCGGACAGGTCGGCATTTTCTTCGGACAATATCATTGACTGTCCCAGCCAGTAAACGGCATCAACGTTATTAGGATTGGCTTCCACCAGTTTTTGAAACACTTCCTTAGCACTCCTGAATCTTTCATAATACATGAATTTCTTACCTTCTTCAATTGTTTGTGCCATCACACCTGCTGAAACAAAAATGGATACGAAAAAAAGCAACCCTGTTTTGATCTTGTTCATTTTATTATTGATTTAAGACTTTACAATGATAAAAACTTTACCTGCAATCTCACAGAAAAAATCATTCTTTTTTGAGGCCTTCTTTCACAATCACATTTCTAACGTCAAAATTCATTACCGGCTGAAGATAGGCCCTGCGGAAAATCAACTGCCCTCTTTCATACTGCATAAAACCTGCCAGTCCGCTCGCCAAACCCGATGATCTTTCCTTCAATATATAATACAATCCACGTACCAAAGGATACCGCCTTGTTGAAATGCCCTGCTGAGTGGGTTTTACATAAGGCGAATCTAAACAGGCATCGCATTTTATGTACGCAATTTTTACTTTTTTTAACATATTCACCTGGGCTGTATCTTCCGGGTTGCCGATCCAGCTGATCCCTACAAAACCAATAGCCTTTTCTTCTGAAGCAACAAAATCCAATACTTCTTTGCTGCTTTTGGCTGCCTGCACTTTGTTGATGTCAAACTTCTTTCCTTTTAAAATGCTGTCCATTGCAAAGCGGATGGTGCTGGTGGCAGTAAGGCCGTCAAACACTATTTTTTTATCATTGTTTACTTCACCTGTGAGCAATTGCTGCAACTCCTGCATGGTAAATGTGGTATCACTGCTTTTGGCATTTACCACCACCGCTATTGCGTCCCAGGCTAGTTTTTCGCTTCGTGGCACAAAGCTCAAGGTGTCGTTAAAATACCTTGCTTCTTTTGCAGTGAGACTTCTTGTAACCACCACCAGTTTAGTTGCACTGTCTGCCACAAGATCTCTCAGGCATTCCGCTTCTGTTTTATAATGTGCATTGATCTTTGTGCCTGGATGGGTGGCTTCATACACTTTTATCTGTTCCTCTATCACAAGCCTGTACGATTCATCAACACTGATCCTGATAGTGCCGGAATCCGGCGTATCATATAACCGGACTTCTTTTGAATCGAACCCGTTGCAGGCATTCAGCCATATACCGGGCAGCAACACTATTATTAACCGTACAATAACTTTTATCAATTTCATGTATTAATCCCTGAAGTAATTTTTCTTGTAGCCCCTGTACACCCGGAAAGCCCCATACACCCAGCAAGTGCCGGCCAAAAGTTTAAGCAACGCTTCATCGTATTTCTTATGAAAAAGTTCCCAGGTGGTTTTTGTCGGGAACATAAAGAAAAAACCAAAAGCAATAATAATGATACCCATGCCATAGTTGGTTATGCTCCGCATCCGTGAAATGCCTTTTTCCCTTTCACTAAACCGTTTCCGTTCAAATTCTTCCAGCGACATGGTATTTCGTGTTTTAATTTATTTATACACTGTAAAAGGCTTCCAAATTACAGTTTTTACGTGATATAATTAATCAGTTGGAGCAAACTTTACCGGCAGATAGCAATATGCTTTTACACTCCTGCCGCCTTTTTTACCCGGCGTCCATTGAGGCATTTTTTTGAGCACCCTTATTACTTCGTTATTCAGGTCTTCTCCACCGTCCTGTACAATGTCAAAACTCTCCAGGTGCCCTTCATTATCCACTACAAATTTCACTCTTACCTGCACAGCTTCTGAAAGTTCATCTGGTGCCTGCAGATTTCTTTCTAAAAAATTTCTCAAAGCCAGCAATCCACCTGGATAAGATGGGGGAACATCAGGATTTTCAATGGGGATGTTGATATCAGGCGTTGCCTCCGGAGCAGGTGGCATGTCTGTAGTGGCTGGAGGTCCAACCCTAAAAACTGATTCCTGCCCGTGAGATACCGTACTTGTATCAGTAGCCAGGCCAACGTTCATTTGCTCAATATTGTTAAATTCAGTGGAAGGTTTTTCATCTTCTACAACCAAAATCCTGTCCGTAAAATGCTGCGTTGGTTTTGACTGCGAGGGCTGCACAGGTTGTACTTTTGGCTGTTCTATTTCCTTCTTTTCCTGGATCAAGGTGGTCATAATGGTATCGTCTATAACAGGTCGGTCATGATCTCCTTTACCAGCTGGTAAAAATGTAAAGGCTGAAAAAAGGGTGGCAACACCCAGCATAATAAAAATTGAAGTTCTAACCCTGTTGGGATAGAATTTGCGCAAGTTATAAGCGCCATAACTTTTATTCCTGTTGTGGAAAAGAATATCAAGCACATCGCTTGAAAGGATCGCATTGCTGTTCATAATTTTGGTTTTAAGTGAAAAATATATTTACTCAAAACCGGCGCCGGTAGCAATGAGATGCGCTGCAGTATTTATTCCACACCCTGTGACTGAACATCCATTTCAGGTACGGAATAATTTTTACATTCTTTGTTTAAAAGCAATAACGGTTAACAATGATGCAGGTTTATATCAAGTGTCTGTTTCAAGTTTATACCCTTTGCCATGCACATTTACAATCTTTACCTGTGCATCACCACTTAGTTTTTTCCTGAGTTTGGAAATAAACATATCCAGACTCCGGGTTACGATCACACCTTCGTTTTCCCACACTTCTTTTTGGATGGTATCCCTTTCGATAATGCTGTTGGGCGTATTAGCAAGAATTTGCAGCACTTTGGTTTCTTTTGTGGTTAGCGTGATCTTGTCAGCGTTCAGTTCAAGTTGTTGCTGTTGTGGATAGAATTTGTATTGCCCGATTGACAGATAGTTCTTCTCCACCGGTTCTTCAGGGTCATCATCAGCGGGCGGCAACTCCACTACAGCCCTGCGGCTCTTTAACCAACCGAAATACAGGAAGCCGAACAGCAACGCCGCACCGCCCAAATAAAAAAAGGAATTATGAATCATACTTTGAGGCGGTGCGGCAAAAACAAAGCTGAGATAATAATGGTCTACAGGTAAATCCCTGCCAAGACAGGAGGCTGCACTTTTGTCTTTTTGAAAGGGGGCTGCTGCAAACCCGTAAATGGTCTCTTCCTGCTGGTATTTAACAATATTGGCAGTAAAATTTTTTTGCAACCCGTATTGTAAGGCTGCTTTGTTTACAATATTTACAAATGAGTCAGGCGATATCGTAAAGGCCTGTTCAGGGTAAATATGAAATTCCTGTGCAGACATCTGCTTTACCGGCAATACTTTTGAAACGCTGTCGCCGGAGTGGAGCAACACTTCATGTGCAATTTTCCGCAAAGCGATCACCCGCTTGGTTTCGTCGTATTTTGAACTGCCCGTACTTACACTGCTATATACAACGAGTATGATACCTAGTGCAGCCACCAGCAAAACAACAAAGCGTATTTTCATTTGCTAAAATTAGAATTTTACAATTACTGACCTCGCCGGCCAGCGAATTTTACACTTATTTACTTTTTTTTTACTATTATTTACGCTCCAATGCTGCTGCAGCTGTGTAACATTGTAAAAGGAAGGCAATAAAGTAAAAATCTAAAACCAACCATTATGCCCCGGAAAAAAACTGTAACCGCTATTGTTTTATTAGCAGCGCTTATCCTGATAGGAACAGCTGCCACTGTGCCACCCAAGAGCAATTTTAGAAACCTGAAAGTGCTGCCAAAAGATATCAGCGACCATCAACTGGACAGCTTAATGGATAGCTACAACAGGGCGCTGAAGGTATCCTGCGATTTCTGCCACGAAAGAGTAAAAGATAACACCGGGCTTACCCCGGCAGAAAATGCACCGCTTGACTTTGCTGCAGACAATGGCATGAAAGAAAATGCCCGGCGCATGATCCGCCTCACCATCGATATCAATAAAAAGAACTTTAATTATGATACGATCCCAAAAAAACCGGATCATCTATTAAACGTAATAACCTGCAACACCTGCCACCGGGGCAATGCTTTTCCTTCGCATGAATAACGGGTTCAATGAACAAAAAACTCTTTCCGGTGGTATTCACTTTGGCCCTGGCCGGATGTGCAGCCACTCATTTCCGGCACAGCCCTTCCGGATGGCAATACCGTATTGTAAAAAAAGGCAAGGGCCCAAAGGCGATCCCTGGCCAGGAAATACTGTTGCTGGAAACAACAAGTTACCAAAATGGTACTGTATTATTTTCAAATGAAGGAACCGGAAAAACGGTAAAGGTAAAATTAGGGGCCAACCAGGCCACACAGGCAGTGGATGAGGCTTTAGTTGGCATGAAAGAAGGAGAAATAAAAGAAATTATTGCCCCGCCGCATTTAGTAAAAAGAAAATCATATCCAGCTAATGTTCATCCTGATTCGACGCTTGTCATAAGATTGATCCTGTATAAAATAAAGCCAGCCAGTTAATGATTGATCAAAATCATTGTCTTTAAACAGCATCATAAGCCGAACCTGATGTTAGCAGCACGGATCTTTTACCAGTTAAAGTAAAACACGAGCGCTGAAAGTAAGGCCTTCCCCTTTCGTTGTAAGGGCTGCTTACGGGGTTGATAACATTGCCTGTTAAGAGGCCTGTTTGTGTTGTCTGATTTGCTGAGACAGCGTCGGTATTTTTCGTGAGCCGGTTTTGCAAGGAAGCAAATCGAATTTCGTTGTTACTTTCATTTGTTTGACCTGCCAATACCTGTTCATGACTTTTTCTGTATTGTGTATTGAAAGAAGCAGAAGAGCAGCAAAAGAGACCTGTTGAAGTGACTTACCTGAACGGTCATCTCAGCAGCAACAGCATCAACAACAAAATAAGGAGGTTGATAAAAGAACCTGGCCGGGCATTTCTCCAGTTGCCAATAATCAGGCTTTCTGAAAATAGTATGGCAACCAGAACAGGAAGCCACCAAAGACGGATATTCAGCAAAACAAAAATGGAGGATACAAAAAACAACATGGACGAAATAAACCACAGCACCCCCGCCCTTTTTGAAATATTGTCTGTCAACAGTGGTATTACTCTCCCATTAAATCCTTTTGCAAAACCCACCAGGTGAATACAGCCATGTACCAGCAGCAACACTACAAAAACATACAAAAGCATAAAAAGAGTTTGCCCAAAATTACCAGCCGCATACATCTGGATCTATGACGGCGGACAGGTTACGACATGAGAAATATCAACCGCCGGCCTGATCATGGCTGTATAGTTAAATAAATAAAAGCCATCCAATTCACCAGCAGCACTACTCCATATACAACATTGCTTCTGCCGGTATTTAAAGACAGCATTACGGTGAATGCTGAAAGTGCCAGCAGAATAATGGAAGTATAATCAAGACCCAATATCATTTTCATATCGTATACATGGGATACGATGGCAACAACAGGTATGGTGAGCCCGATACTCGCCAATGCAGAACCCAAGGCAAGATTCAAACTGGTTTGCAGTTTGTTTTTCCAGGCTGCATTGATTGCAGCGATTCCTTCGGGTAACAATATGATACCAGCAATGATAACACCCACTAAAGTTTTCGGAAGGTTGTAGCTCAATACTACTTTTTCTATTGTGGGAGAAAGTGTTTTGGCCAGCAGTACTACAATGATCAAACTAACGAGTAAGAAAAACAGGCTTACTGTAAGAGATGGATTTTTAGGGGCAGCTTCTTCCACCGGACCCCTGTTGCCTTCTTCAGATATAAGATAATATTCTTTGTGCCGGATCGTTTGAGCAAAAATGAAGCAGCCATATATCGCAAGGCAGGCAAAGGAAACAAAAATCAATTGAGAAGGGGAATAGTATGGCCCTTCAACCGTTCTGGTAAAAGTAGGTACCACCATGGTAAAAACAATGATAGAAACCAGTGACACCAGGGCAATGGTTACAGAGTGCTTTGAAAAGGTCTGCTCATGATGCTTTAGTCCGCCAATAAAAAGACAAAGCCCTACAATACCGTTTAGTATCAACATGGTTGCCGAGTACACCGTGTCACGGGCAAGCGTAAGTGTTTCACTTCCTCCCGCAACCATCAGTGATACAATGATGGATACTTCAATGATGGTAATCGCCACCGCAAGAATGATCGTGCCATATGGCTCACCTACTTTATGAGCAATGATCTCAGAGTGATGTACTGCTGACATTACGCTCAGTATGAGCAGTATACCCGCTACAGCCTCCACAACAGCATGCTTGTTGATATAGCCTGAAAAAAATAATATCCAGGCCAGTACAGGAATAATAATTGTCCAGTGTAATAGTGATCTCATATTGCAGGAATTTTAAAATTTCTTATTCTCATTTTGGGATACAAGCCTCTACTTTAAACAGTCATTCTTTGACGACGGCACTGGACTTTTCCAGTTACTGAACGGTGTGTTACCTATGCGTAGTCAACTATATTGACCTGTCGTTTTCTGCAGATGAATTACAGGTCATTTTTGACCAGCACCAGTTTGAAAGTGATAAAAACACCCCTTACAAAAAACGCTCCAACACAAATAATATAAATCATTGCTCCCGATAAGCGCTAACTTTATGCAAAGTGCAATCCAAACAAGTGCTTCATTCATATCAAGGTTAGAAACCCCCGACGCCACTAAAAAGATAGTTTAGAAATTTGAAACTATACATCAAATACATGGTAAGCCTGCGCTGTAAAATGCTGGTAAAAACTGCGCTGGATAAACTGGGAATTGTTTTTGGTGCAGTGGATCTTGGTGAAGCGGAAATAAAAGAGGACATAACAACGCAACAAAGGGATCAACTAAGCCTTATTTTGCACGCTGCCGGGCTTGAACTGATGGACGATAAAAAGGCTGTTCTTATTGGAAAAATAAAAGCGGTGATAGTGGAAATGGTACATTATGCGGATGAATTTCCCAAAGTAAAAAACTCTCATTATATCAGCGAAAAACTACAGCTTGATTATACCTATCTCTCAAATATATTTTCTGAAACAACCGGCATCACCATCGAACATTTCATTATCAATCATAAAATTGAAAAGGTAAAAGAACTGCTGTTGTACGACGAATTCAGCCTTACTGAAATAGCTTTTAAACTTAATTACAGCAGCGTGGCGCATCTCTCCAGCCAGTTTAAAAAAATCACCGGTCTTACGCCTTCTTATTTTAAAAAACTGAAATGGAAAAAACGCATACCACTGGAGGATGTGTGAATGTTATAACTAATTCCCTCAATTGTATAATAATTTCCCCAAACAAATCCCAACCTTTGCTATGTGAAAATTATTTCACAGTTGCGTTCAGAAAATGAATTTGAAGAGGCAGGAAAAACAGACAACGCAAAAAGAAATAACTGGCCTGGTTCATCACGGCAATCATTAGTTTGAAAAATATTATGAAACCATTTTTAAATATTGTAGCGGTTATGTTGCTCACAGCCTGGGTGGTTGCTCTTTTGTTTGACGTGGGTAACACGGCACACGCTATATTGGGTTTGGCCTTCCTTGTTGTTGTATTAAATATTGTTTGGACAGGGTTTTCTACTAAATAGTGCCCTATCTTCACCCGCAACCTGCAGCTTGCTGACTTCAGCACCAAACAAGGCAGCAGCAACAACTAAACTATTTAACCCATGCAGGCAAATTCTGAAATTGAAAAATCGAAGATCTATATTACAGTAGAAATAATTGAATATATTGATCAATCGGTAGTGATCAAAACGATCCTGAAAAAATCCACCGGCAATATCAGTGTAATGAGTTTTGACAGCGGGGAAGGGCTAACTGAAAAAACCTCTCCATTCGATACCTTCCTGCAGATAATAGAAGGTAAGGCAGAAATCGTGATCAAAGGAATTTCCTACTTACTGTCGACCGGCGAATCCATCGTGGTACCTGCACACGAAACCAATTTTATAAAGCCCAATGGCCGGTTCAAAATGGTATCAACCATTATAAAAAGCGGGTATGAATAATACAGTTCGTTGAACAGCAACCGGCATTATTCAGGTCTTAGAAATCGGGCAGTTCAAAGCGCATATTATAGTTGAAATAGCTGGAGCATACAGTCACAGAAAGCCTTGTACATAAAGCTATACCTCATTCTTCTGCCAGTCAGTACACGAAAACCCTGCCCCTAACTGCAAGCGGAAATAAAATCACTCTGCTGTAGCAGGACTGATAGTATTGTTGATCTCTGTAATGGCAGTCACCGGGAAGCCTCCCTTCTTTGCATGTTCGTGCAGCAGCGCTTCGTTCTCTGCCTGGTATACACAAAAAACTTTGTTGCCGGTTACATAACTCTGCAACCATACAATGGCGGGACCAATTTCTTTTATAACAGCACATGACTTTTGTGATAACCCTTTTAAATCTGCAGGCGATAATTTGCCGGCACCGGGTATATCCCGCTCAATTAAATATGTTTTTAAAACTGGCTTTTTATCAGTGGTAGTGCTGCCTTGTGCGTTTACATTGTTCATGGAAAAAAAGGAGAGTGCCAGGAGCAGGATGCCTGCTGAAAAAATCTGTTTCATAAATCAAAAATTTAGGTGGTTGATAATGAATCAAAGATAGCAGCGCACCCATGCAGCAGGGTATAACGTTTCATTCAAGAAATGGTAAAATTCACTCGGCTGTTTACAATAAGTTATGAAAGCTCAAGATAGGCAAGGGGAAGTAATCCAAACTTATTTTTAAAACATTTAGTGAAGTAAGAGGGACTGCTGAAGCCGGTTACAAACGTAACTTCAGAAACATTGTGTTTCTTTTTATTGAGCATTTCTTTTGCTTTTTCAAGCCTGTACCCGTTTAATAAATCGTTGGGTGAAAAACCAGTAAGAGAGGTCACTTTCCGGTAAAGCTGAGATTTACTGATCGCCAGGTTTTGCGCATATTTATCAGCATTAAATTCATTGTCAGCAAAGTTTTTTTCCAGCACATCCATTAAGGATATTAAAAACTGCTGATCAGGAGCAGCAAGTGTGTGAAGTACTGCCGTATTTTTGTGAAGAAGGTCTTTTGCAATCAGTTCTTTTACAGCTGCAGTAATGGAAACGGCTCCGTTTTGTTTCAATAAACGCATGCTCCGCAACAATTGCAAGGTATCGCCAAACAACTCATCTGTTTTTGCAACAGGCTCGCCTGCATGAATCCTTACAGCATATTTATGATCCGTTAAGCCAATCAGCTGTTGTTGAATGGCCAAACCACACTGCACTGCTTTTTCTGCTGCGATAAACGAACCAATAATTCCGGAACCTTCATACAGCGCTTCTTTACCGCCTTGCTTTTTTATCTCGTTCCTGATGATGTTATTTTGCGCTTCCACTTTTTTTGTGGCCGCCTGTAAACCCAATTGATGTTGAAGTAAAACCGTGTCGGGTGTGCTCACGCATAAAATGATGCGGTAAGAAGTATCATCCAGCATCAATAACCCGGTATCAGTATATTCCCCCGCTTCCGGGTCTGCAATGCGCCCCAGGAATGATTCTACAAAGCCAGTTTGTACTTCAATGATCTTATGTGGCAGCAATCCGTGTGAACGGTTGTGTAACTCATATACACTTTCTTTGTCGGGAGCATCAATTAAGCAAAACACATGTCCACGCAGCTCATCAATCCAGTAAGTGAGGCATTTGCAGTGGTGATCTTTTTCAAGATATACATCGCGGCTATGAGCTTCTGCCACATCTTTGGCATTCACACCCGGCACGATATGGAGATCCATGAATATTGGCATAGTGGAATAAAAATGGAATATAGATATATTTTTAATATAAATAAAGTGTCGTTGAATCATACATTTAAATCTGTACAGCAAAAGTTGCCCCCCAGCAACCACCAACATTAGAGAGCCGCTTACAAAGAAGATGCTGACAAAGATGAGCGTGACACCATGAAGCGCCTTACGCTTAAACAAACTTAGCACTTCGAAATGGGCTATATTCGAACATCTAAAACCATATTTAACTTATGAAACAATTCGTCCTCCTTGCTTCCATTTTATTGTCAATTAATTGTTCCGCTCAAAAAATCACCATTCAACAGACAGGTGAATTAAAAACCCGAACTGCAGCCGGCATGACCTTTTTTAAGGATCATATATTTTCTGTTGAAAGTAAAATAAAAGCCAGGATAGGTTTTTCAGCGAAACTGGATAAAGCCAAAGCAGCGATAAAGGTAAAATCATTTTCAAAAAATGGAACGTTGATAGCAGAAAAAGAAATCTCAGGCGGCGAGTATTTCTATGGCCCTGTTGAACCGATGTTTATAGTATTGAGCGACAGCCTGTACCTTCTTTATTCCCGCTACACGGAAGATGAAAAAATAAATATCTATGTTGCCCGTTTAGATGCAGCCACACTCGACATTACAAGTGAACAGAATATTCTTTCCTTCCCTCAAAAGAATATCACTTTAACCATATTCGGCAATTCGTTCAGGTTTTATTCTTTGGCCAATGCCACTTCCGCTGACGGAAGCAAAACCGTATTCTTTTGGTGTAATGGAGACGATACCGATTTTCACTATAGCGTAGTTGACAAAAATTTCACTGTGCTGAGAAATGGAAATGGCAACGTGGCAGGATTAAAAAAAATGGTTGTTGAAAATATCTTTATTACTAATGAAGGGGGCTTTTATGCGGGTGTTACTTTTATGTATTATGACGGTGGTGCCGTTATTGTGTGTAACAAAGACGAAGTGGCGTCAGTAGTACCCCTTACTTTAAGCGGTTCTGCTGCAGGTTCTGTATACGTTTGTGATAGAATTGAAAATGACCTGCTGAATGTGGCGGGAGTAACCCTCACTGACAACCTGGTAACGGGTGTTTACCTGGGCAGTGTTAATATAAAAAGTAAAACAGCCAGTAACCTTACTGTTACCAATTTGCCCGCTACCATTATTGAAAAAGGCAATAAAGAAGATTATGGTTACGCAAAGAAAAACAAGTATGGTTTATCTGCTACTGTTAAAATGAATGGATACAGCCTGCCGGATGGAACGATCATAATTGCAGGTGATCTAAACCGGTATATCAGTACTGCTTCAACGGCATTCGAAAATCTGAAGGGACCAATAATATTGGCCGTTCTCCGTAAAAACGGAACACCAGTGATAGAATATATTACTAAAAGGGAATCGATGGGATTTGAAAAATATGAGCATAATTTTTATGGCCATGTTTACAAAGGAGATCTGCTGTTATTTTATTCTGATGCAATAAAAAATCTTGAACGGCAGTCAGCAGAAGGGGAATCAGTAAAACACAGAGGTTCGATGGAGAATTCAAATGCTTACCTGAAAATAAATGCCAACGGTATCGTAGAGAAAAAAATAATTGATTCTAAAAGCCAGGGTGGCTACTTATATAGTTACCATCAAATAATTCCAGTAAGTGAGAATGTCTTTATACAGGGACTAAATACCCGGCGGTTTGAATATTCGGATTACCAGCGGGAGCAAACAATAGTTGAGGTTAATATTTCGGAATAACAACAGCTCTATTTGATCTTGTATGATTTTTTGAGTTCTGTTGTATACCAGTGATTTGGAGTATGAAGGCACAAGAAGATATACTCAAAAACCTGTGCCTCATTCTTGCTCCAGGCAGTTTTTATTTATGCTTGGACCAAAATGAAGACTAACTAAAAGCAAAGAGTCTTGTCATTCCGACGAAGGAGGAAACTACTACAGCTTAATGTTATTGGCAAGATTCTTATAACGTTTACAGTTCCCTCCTTCGTCGGGAGGACAGTGCGGAGGTAAGAGTATGCAGGCACAAGAAGCTATGCACAAAAACCCACGCCTCATTATTGCGCCAGGCAATTTTTATTTATGCTTGAACCAAAATGCAGCCAGGTAGTTTTTTCTATGCCTGGAGTAAAATGGATAAGCAGGCATAAGAAATTGCCTACGGCTCTTTCTTGCGGCAGGCAATGAAAAACAACAAAGGCTTCCTGCAAACCATCCTTTCATTATTGTACTGTCAGCCAGAGCTTGTCGAAGGCGGGTTTAGCGTTAGCAGTTTTTGAACAGCCCCGTCTTCGACAAGCTCAGACTGACAGTTTTTATATTGTTAGTGTGGGAGTAAAATTTTGTTTGCCCTTTTTTTAGTTTAAAGAGTTGGAGTACGCAGGCACAGGAAGCTATGCACAAAAACCGGCGCCTCATTCTTGCGCCAGGCAGTTTTTATTTATGCTTGGACCAAAATCGGAGCCAGACAGCTTTTTATTTATGCTTGGAGTAAAATGCGCCAGACAGTTGGCAATAGTGTTAATCAGAAAGTTTAAAATATGAAACAACTGTGTCATTTTCTCTTTGATTAGTTTCAAAGCCAGTATAATATTTTCCAGTTTCAACTATTTTCAAAGTACCCTGAATAATTCTAGTATCAGGGTTAATTCCAATTTTAGCGTACTTGATTTCCTTTTTTTGCATATCAATTAAAACACTTTTTAGATCAAAACAATGCCTGAATTGATTCGAATTTTCAGGCTTTGCATAATATTTCCCATCCTTAATTTCTACCTCTTCACTTCCATTATATGGCCCCGAATAATTAAGCTTCCATCGCCCTTGAAAAAGGTTTTCGATAGACAATTTCTTCGGAGAAATGTCATTTTCTAATAAAATGTCATCAATTAAAAGTTTTGCTGTTTTTTTAAACTGCAGATTTTTTGATCTTGAATTATTTCCTTTCGTTGCAAATATGTAAGGCAATTGAGTTTCGCTATTGATAAATACTTTTAAATTTTTAATAATTCCTTCTTCTATTATAGGAAAAATTTTTCGTTGTAATGAATATGCAAAACCTATTTCTTGATTCAGCCATTGAGCATTCATAGATAATTTTGACATAATTGGAATAAAATATTCACAGGCAAATATTCCATCATGGACTAACTGCGATAAAGTGCTTAATGCCTTTCTTTTGTCTGCAACAATTATGGGACGTAGATATTTATCATTCTCATTTATTATTTTTTCTAGAATTCTCACTTTGTCTTTATCTGTGTCCGAATAGCTAATAAAAATTTCAATCATGCTATATAGTATTATACCTAAAAATATGAAAATATTCATTCATACAATTCTTACATCACGTCTCCTAGAGGTTGTTGACCTTTGTCTTCATCATTGTGTAGCATTTTCACCAATAACCTCTCCTTTTCAAAAAAAGTTCAAAATCGGTATACAGCACAAGTGTGCGACGCAACGATGCCGCCCAATTTAAAAATGCCCGTCAACAAAAAAACAAAACCCCACACTCACGTATGGGGCCGTTGTATCTGTAAAGAATTATAATTATTCTTCTTCAATCTTCACTTTGCCTTTGCTCTTAGCGATCACTGTTTCAGCGATGTTGTTTGGAGCTGGTGCATAGTGACTGAACTCCATGGTAGAAGTAGCACGACCGGATGATAAGGAACGCAATTGCGTTACATAACCAAACATTTCGCTCAATGGCACTTTGGCCTTGATCACCTGCAGGTTGGCACGGCTGTCCATACCTTCCAGCATACCACGGCGGCGGTTAAGGTCGCCCGTAACATCACCCATGTACTGGTCTGGAGTCAACACTTCCACTTTCATGATTGGCTCGAGCAAGGTTGGTTTGGCTTTTCTACCTGCCTCACGGAAACCTGCTTTAGCACACAATTCAAAACTCATGGCGTCAGAATCCACATCATGGTAGCTACCATCAAATACACGAACCTTCATGTTGTTTACAGGATAACCTGCCAACACACCAGTCGTCATGGCTGTTTCAAAACCTTTGCTGATGGCGGGTACAAATTCTTTTGGAATTGAACCACCAAACAGGTCGTTTACAAACTGGAAATGCTTGCCTTCGTTTTCTTTCATCCATTCTTCATCAGCAGGACCAAATGCAAATATGATATCAGCGAATTTACCACGACCACCAGACTGTTTCTTCAACACTTCACGGTGTTCTACAGTAGTGCCGAATGACTCTTTGTAAGCCACCTGTGGAGCACCCTGGTTGATCTCTACTTTAAACTCACGGCGCATACGGTCAACGATGATCTCCAGGTGCAACTCACCCATTCCACGAAGGATGGTCTGGCCAGTATCTTCGTCTGTGTTTACACGTAAGGTTGGATCTTCTTCCACCAGTTTAGCGATGGCCATACCCATTTTATCAACGTCGGCCTGAGTTTTTGGCTCTACCGCAATAGCGATCACCGGCTCTGGAATAAACATGTTTTCCAAAGTGATCGGATGATCCTGGTCGCACAAAGTATCACCGGTTTTGATCTCTTTAAATCCAACGGCTGCACCAATATCACCGGCTTCGATAGAATCGATCGGGTTTTGCTTGTTGGCAAACATTTTCATAATACGGCTGATACGCTCTTTCTTACCGCTTCTTACATTCAATACATAACTACCTGCATCCAGGTGACCAGAATACACCCTGAAGAATGCCAGACGGCCCACGAATGGATCGGTCATGATCTTGAATGCCAGGGCTGCAAATGGTTCTTTTGCATCCGGCTTACGGGTTTCTTCATTACCCGTATCAGGATTGATACCTTTTACTGCTTCGATATCGATAGGAGAAGGCAGGTAACGGCAAACGGCATCCAGTGCTGTTTGTACACCTTTATTTTTGAAAGATGAACCACACATCATTGGCACGATCGACAGGTCGATGGTAGCCTTACGGATGGCTTCATGCATTTCTTCTTCTGTGATACTGTTGGGATCTTCAAAGAATTTCTCCATCAGGTTATCATCATATTCTGCCACGGCTTCCACCAGTTTAGCTCTCCACTCGTTCGCTTCTTCCACCATATCCTCCGGTACAGGAATTTCATCAAAGGTCATACCTTCTGTTTCCATATGCCAGATGATACCTTTCATTTTGATCAGATCCACCACACCGGTAAAATTATCTTCCGCACCAATCGGCAACTGCAATGGCACGGCTTTAGAGCCCAGCATGTCAATTACCTGCTTCACCACCATTAAGAAGTCAGCACCAGAACGGTCCATTTTATTTACGAAACCGATACGGGGTACATTGTAACGGTTGGCCTGGCGCCAAACCGTTTCAGATTGTGGTTCCACACCATCCACCGCACTGAACAAAGCGATCAGGCCATCCAATACCCTCATGGAACGTTCTACTTCCACGGTAAAATCCACGTGACCGGGGGTATCAATGATATTGAAATTGTATTTTTTAGTATCGCCTGTTTCTTTCCCCAAAACGGTTGGGAATTTCCACTGGCAGCTAACAGCAGCAGAAGTAATGGTGATACCACGTTCTTTCTCCTGTTCCATCCAGTCAGTAGTGGCAGCGCCATCATGCACTTCACCAATTTTGTGAATCATACCTGTATAACGCAGGATACGTTCTGTTGTAGTGGTTTTACCGGCATCAATATGAGCGGCAATACCAAAGTTTCTCTGAAATTTTAAGTCAGCCATTGTGTTAAATTATTGTTGTTTGTTAATATGTTTTATTGTGGTGGAGCCCGGCTTTTAAATCTTTATTAAGCTTCATTGGCGTCGCACTCTTGTACTATGTATCTATATTGAACTATTTGAAACCTGTAAGGCTTCCTGCCGCCGTGAGTTAAAGCCCCTTTAGGGGTTTGGGGCGGCTGTTGTATGGTGTGTTATGCTCTCATATACTGCTAAATAGTCCGGCACCGGTCTACATAAGCCGAATCTTTTAGCGGCGCAAAAGTAAGGGAATTAAAGGAAATGACAAACTGATTTTAAGGGCGTTGACGAAGGCGTAAATATTTTGGCAGCCAGCAAACGGCGCTGTTTGTTTTTGTATCTACGGCAAGACTGGGTTTAATTCTTTACATTTAATAGATAAAAGGCTTATGAGAAAGATAATTACTATTGTCTGTATTGTACTGATATGCAATTGTGCTGCCAAGGCACAATATGTTACTTTACCAGATACTAATTTGAAAAACCAATTAATTTGGTGGTACCCGGAGTGTTTTAATGCGGCGGGACAGATGGATACGGCCTGCGCCCAAATAGCCAATGTGGAATTTATATCGCTGAATAATTATCACCCGTACCGTATTGTGAATTTTGAAGGTTTGCGGCATTTAAAAAGATTGAAACACTTTGAATGCGCATATATTGACAGCAATGATGTTTTCCCTGCTTTGCCAGATTCTCTGGTTACTTTGATTTGCCAAATGAGTACGGGTTTGCAAAGCCTGCCTGCCTTGCCGGCTACGCTGCGGTATTTTAATTGTGCATACTCCAACTATCTCACGTTTTTGCCGCCACTTAATGCCGGCTTAAAACGGCTTGATTGTTCTGAATCTGTCAGGCTGGATGCATTCCCGGCGCAATTGCCGCCTTCTCTTACCTATTTTAATGCCAGCCGGTGCAGGCCTTATAATTATTTCACTCAACCACTTGTTTTGCCACCGCTGCCATCTGGGCTCGATACGCTGTATTGTTCGGAATCCGGCCTTGTTACTTTACCAGATTTGCCAAACGGCCTGGTTTACCTGGATTGTTCAGTAAACCCAATTACTTCGTTGCCGGCTTTGCCAAATAGTATTCAATACCTCAATTGCTATGATTTTAGAAGGTATGCGCCTTCGTCAATTGACGACACTTCACGTATTGATTTGCCAACATTGCCTTCAAGCCTTACATATTTTAACTGTATGGGCAGTGGCTTCCGTGCAATGCAACCTTTACCGGCAGGCCTGGAAACACTTATTTGCAGCGGAGTGCCTGTTAGCAGCGCTATTATATTTCCCTCTACTTTGCAGGAGCTTGCGTGTGCGAGTTGCGGTATACGCACCTTCCCTCCATCGCTTAATAAACTAAAAACCCTTGATTGCGGAAACAACCCGCTTTATACGATACCCTATTTATCAGATTCGCTTACATCTTTGCACTGCGCTATGGACAGCCTGTCTTCTCTTCCGTCTTTGCCAGCCGGGCTTACTTTTATTTATTGTTATGGCAACCAGCTTACAAGCCTGCCTAGCCTGCCTAATAATCTAAATCAGCTTTATTGCCTTTCAAACTTGTTAACATCGTTGCCACCACTCCCTGCCAACCTCTCAAGGCTTGAATGCAGTTACAACAGATTAAGCAGCCTGCCGGTGCTTCCAGACACACTTGAATCTCTTTACTGTTCTGGCAACCAGCTTACATCTTTGCCAGTGCTCCCACGCAATCTCAGGGATTTAAATTGCCACAGCAACCAGCTTACTTATTTACCAGAGCTTCCGCCGTCTTTATCGAATGTTGGTTGCCAACTAAACAATATTTATTGCCTGCCGGTATTGCCTCAAGCTAACAGTACATTGTTTATCCGTGCAGACTGGAAAATAAATTGTTTGCCAAACACAGCACCCAATGTGTATGTAGAAGTGTATGATTCGGGATGGCTTGGTTCCACCCTTTTGCTGCAACTTTGCAATCCAACAAATAACAGTTCCAACTGCCAGGCATACCCGACTATGCAGGGCAATGCTTTTTTTGACATCAATAACAATGGCATTAAAGATGCAGGCGAAACTTTCAAAACCAATGCACGTGTTAACCTTTCCAACAACGCTTACACTTTTACGAATAATAACGGGCTATTTGAAATAGCAGCAGACAATATTGGAAGCTATACTTTACATACAGTAGCACCGAGGTATTATAAATATGTGCCAGCGTCTTATACTTTCAATTTCACAACTTATGATACATTCATAACAACCCGTGATTTTGCCTTTCAAATTGACAGCATTGTGGATGAACTAACGATACGCATTACCCCAATAAACTGGGCGGCAAGGCCGGGCTTTTCTTACCCATATATGATCAGTTATGAAAACACAGGTACTACGGTACTGTCCCCATCTGTTGTTTTTGATTATGATGAAACAAGGCTTAATTATAGTACCAGTTCTGTTACAGGTGTTACAGATAATAACAATACACTCACATTGAACCCCGGCAGTTTGGAGCCGGGACAGGGTGGCAACTTTATTGGTTATTTTACCATTAAAACAACTGCTGTACTGGGTGATTCTTTAAAATCAACGCTAACTGCTACAGCCGATTCTTACATAACAACTGCCGGCAGCGTTATGGTTATTGGCGGTTCATTTGATCCAAATGATAAACAGGCCACGCCACAACTTTCTCCATTGCAGGTTGCCAATGGAGAATATATTGATTACACCATCCGCTTTCAAAATACCGGAACCGATACCGCCTTCACGGTTGTTATCAGTGATACATTGAGTGATGACCTGCAGGTAAACACGCTGCAGATGATCGCATCCTCACACAATTGCAAAACAACGGTGAAAGACAATATTGTTTTCTTTGAGTTCCTGAATATTCTTTTACCCGACAGCAATATCAATGAGCCGTTAAGTCATGGTTTTGTGTCTTTTAAAATTAAACCACAAACAACGGTTGCTGTTAACACCACTATTCCCAACAGTGCGGCTATTTATTTTGATTACAATGCGCACGTGATCACCAACACAGCAGGCACGCTAATAAAAGATCTTATCGTACTGCCTTTAAGGTTGATCTCATTTAACGCCATGCCTCAAAATGACAATACCACATCTTTATACTGGAACACTTCAAATGAATTAAACACCAGGCATTTTGTAATTGAAAGAAGTAGCGATGGTTCAGCATTCACATCCATTGCAAGTGTTTTTGCCCAAGGAAGAGCAAACAATAACTACAACAGTTCTGTTGATGATCCAACCACCGGTATTGTATTTTACAGGTTAAAGATCGTTGATAACAATGGCAGCTTTACTTATTCTCCTGTGATAAAAATTGACAGAAGAAAAAACACAGCGGGCATTGCTGTACTTACCAATCCTGTAAAAGATTTTATCATTATCAATACCAACGACAGGAGTTTAGTTAATAGTACCGGCAGTATTATTAATATGCAGGGTGCAGTGGTTAAAAACTTTATTTTAAAACAAGGAAGCCAAACCGTGGATATTAAAGATTTGCCAGCGGGAGTGTATTATTTGAGAACAGTGAATGGAAGCAGCCGGATAGTAGTTAATTGATTGTTCACAATATAAAATAATATTTAATTGATTGGTGAAGAAAATAAAGGTGAAAAGCGAAATGCTGATTCAGAAAAAAAATAGTGAACCGACTTGAAAATATGCAGGTTTACTGTGCAGTAATAATCGTTTCTGTGGAGTCTCTGATTTAATCCTCCCGATCTCAATTAAAACAACATCTCCATTTTAAGTATACCTGATGGATTGAACTTTACGTCACTCTTCTTTTAACTTTAAACTGCTTACTATGAGGAAGGTAATCCTGGTATTAATAACCGTGCTGCTTGCATATGCGGCAACTGCACAATATGTATCTATTACCGACCCTGGTTTTAAAAACGAGCTAAGGATCAAATACCCTGCAAGTTTCAATGCCGCAGGACTGCTGGACACAACCAGTAATGAAATATTGACCGAAGACACCCTGGTGATTTTTGGACCCACTAATTTAGAAGGACTGCAGTATTTTAAATCGCTGACTTTTTTAAGCTGTGGGAGCAATTCGGCTGAAGCCGGCTCAATACCGTCGTTCCCCGCCAGTTTGAAAACACTTGAAATTAGTCAATTTTATTATTTAACCGAGCTGCCTGCTTTACCCCCGCTATTGCAACATATTACGTGTACACAAACCCGTGTGTCAGTGCTGCCTGCGTTGCCAGATTCATTAGAGTTCCTTAACTGCATGGGAAACCGTATCAATCATATCCCGTCATTTCCGGCTGGTCTGAAATTTTTATACTGTGGCGAAAACCCGCTTAGCATTTTACCTGAATTTCCTGATAGTCTTATAGAAGCTGATTTTAGCAATATTTTTGTTTTCCCTGATGCTGCCATTGCCAACGTACCAGCCTTACCTGCCGGGTTAAAAAAACTGATCTGCGCTAACCAGCAAATTACATCATTGCCGGTTTTACCTGAAGGATTACAGGAACTCAACTGAAGCAACAACCGACTAACTGCTTTACCACTACTTCCAAACAGTTTAAAAAAGCTTGCATGTAATAATATGCCATTGGGAATTTTACCTGCACTGCCCGATTCATTGCTCTCTCTTTCTTGTGTGAACGATTCGCTCGGTAGCCTGCCGCCGCTGCCACCAGACCTGATCTACCTGTATTGCTCCAATAACCATCTCACAGATCTGCCTCCATTCCCTGGTTCTATAAGATGGCTTGACTGCTCCGGTAACAACATTTATTGCCTGCCTTTACTGCCGGCGAAGGTTAATTCCCCTCGACCACCTGAATCCGGTAACAACCACTTCATAGTGGTGGATGCGGACAAAATCACCTTTGTGCCGAATAACACCGGCCATGTTGTTTTAGCCTACGTTAATAACAATCCAACAGCTATCAGGTCATTTTGCAATCCCACAAACAATGCTAACCATTGCCAGGTATTTCCAGTTATTTCAGGCCGTGTTTTTTATGATAACAACGGGAACGGATTGAGGGATACTAATGAAAATTACAAACCCAATGTAAAGTTTGCACTGCCAAACGGTCGCATTGCTTACAGCGACCGCAATGGCTATTTTGAAATTGGCGCAGACAGTATTGGCATTTACAGCATCTCAGCTACAGCTCCCAACTATTACAACATTATCCCCTCATCCGCTACCTACAACTTCACTAATTATGATACGCTTGTTTTTAAAGAGTATGCACTGCAGGCAAATACCATACAAGACAGCCTTACTATAAAGGTCACCTCTATTAACAATGCTGCACGGCCTGGCTTCTCTTTCCCATATATGATAAACTATGAAAACACCGGCACCACTACCCTTTCACCCACAATTGTTTTTGACTACGACCAATCAAGACTTGACTATAACACAAGTTCTGTTGCAGGCGTAATGGATAATACCAACACACTTGCTTTCATCCCCGGGTCAATGTCGCCAGGGGAAAGCGGTAGTTTCATCGGCTATTTTACTTTAAAAACAACTGTGCCGCTGGGTGATACATTAAATGCAAAAGCCGTTATAAATGCCGGCACTTTCACAGCTTTCGACAGTGTGCGTACAACAGTTATTGGCGCTTATGACCCCAACGACAAACAAGCCACGCCACAACTTTCTCCATCACAGGTTGCCAATGCTGAATACATTGATTATACCATCCGTTTTCAAAATACAGGAACCGATACAGCCTTCACGGTTGTTATCAGCGATACCCTGAGTGCTGATCTGCAAGTAAACAGTCTGCAGATGATCGCTTCTTCTCACAATTGCAAAGCCACCGTAAAAGACAATGTTATTTTCTTCGAATTCCTCAATATCCTGTTACCAGACAGCAATATCAACGAACCGTTGAGCCACGGCTTTGTGTCATTTAAAATTAAACCACAAACAACGGTAGCAGTTAACACCACTATTCCAAACAAAGCAGCCATTTATTTTGATTACAATGCACCGGTGATCACCAACACAGCAGGCACGTTGATAAAAGATCTTATCGTATTGCCGTTAAGGTTGATCTCGTTTAATGCCATGCCGCAAAATGACAACACCACATCTTTATACTGGAACACTTCAAATGAATTAAGTACTAAACATTTTGTAATTGAGCAAAGCAATGATGCTGCAAGATTTTATGCTATCTCAATAGTAACTGCGAAAGGGAAAGCAAATAATAGTTACGCTGCCAGCATTGCTGAGTTTAATAGCGGCATTATCTATTACAGGTTAAAAATTGTTGACACTGATGGAAGCTTTGCCTACTCAAGCATCATAAAAATTGACCGGCGAAAAAATACAGCAGGCTTTTCTATATTGACGAATCCTGTAAAAGATCTTTTGACCATCAATACCACTGACAGGATTTTGAATAACACAGAAGGCAGCATCATCAACTCCCTGGGTGCCGTAGTAAAAATTTTTGTTGTTAACCAGGGTAGTCAAGCATTTGATGTGAAAGGTTTACCAATAGGAGTCTATTATTTGAGAATAATGAATGGAAGTTACAGGTTTATAAAACAGTAAATAATAAGCTTATTTAAAAGCTGGCTGTCTCTCAAAAAGACAGCCTGTTTTTTTATGCATTGTGGATATGTGGAGAAAGCAATATGCTGCGGTATAAAACGTTGCTTACTTTTATTTTCCTACATACTTAAACCTTGTTTATGAAAAAGCTGGCAACCCTTATATTAATGATCAGTTCCTCTCTCGGCAAAAGCAATGCGCAGTATGTAAATATTCCCGACCCTGGCTTTCGGGGATTTCTCCGGGCAAAATATTACTCCTGTTTTAACAGCCTGGCGCAACTAGACACCACCTGCAGCCTGATAACCCAGGAAGACAGCTTAACCCTTGGCGTTGGTTGCAATTCACTTGAGGGGCTTAAATATTTTAAGTCGCTTGTTTATCTTAATTGTAACACTGCATATTCTCTATCAAATGTTCCGGAATTACCCGCCAGTTTAAAACACCTTGATTGTTCTGAAATGAACTTGTACAATTACAACTTACCTGCGCTGCCGTCACAACTTGAATACCTTGCAGCCGGGGGACATGCCTTTCCTCAATTACCAGATTCACTACGGTATCTTCAGTCATATACTATCACATCGCAAACCCGGCTACCACCATTACTTGAAGAGTTAAGATGCAGTTGGGTTACAAGTTTGCCAGCTTTACCTGATTCGTTGCGTTACCTGGATTGCTCCCGAAGTAATGACCTTACGTCATTGCCTGAATTGCCTCAAACACTCGAAGTGCTGAAGTGCAACAATTGCAGACTTACACAATTGCCAGGCCTGCCAGTAAGCTTGCAATATTTCGACTGTAGTGAAAACCGTATTACAGCAATGCCATTGCTACCTAACAGCTTAAAATATTTGAATTGCTATGCAAATTATAACATCCCTGCCATGCCAGCATTACCCGCAGGTTTACAAGTTTTAAACTGCGGCTATAATTCAATAACATCATTGCCTGCTATACCTATTACACTTGAAACATTATTATTTGCAGGAAACCCGGTTTCAACTGTTCCAACACTGCCAAATACTTTACGCAATCTGGATTACAGCAGCACAGGAATTCGTACTGTTGTTTCACTACCAGACTCATTGAGAGGGCTCTCTTGTTCACGTAATTCCCTGGGCATTCTGCCCTCTCCGTTACCCCCAAATCTTGTCAGGCTTTGGTGTACCGATAATCAGTTAACATTCCTGCCTCCTCTTCCATCTAGCTTAATCTCGCTTGTATGTAATGAGAACAATCTTACTTACCTGCCAACACTGCCGCCAAGAATTACGGAGTTGGTATGCTGGCATAATAATATATACTGCCTACCTAAATTACCTGGCCCTGATGATATTGATACCACCGGCCAGGCTATTGCAAGAGTTGAATATGATGGAGATAAAATCAAATGCATTTCTAATATAAACCCGGGTGTTTTTTACAGCACTATGATGGGAGGTGGTGGCCCGGTTCAAATATGTACCCCTGTAAATAATGTGAACCATTGTGAATCATTCCCTGTAATTTCCGGCAATGTTTTTTACGACAATAACAACAATGGAATAAAAGAAGTCAACGAAAATTATAAATCAAACGTACAGGTTGAATTATCCAACGGCAGCTTTGCTTATACCAATTATCACGGCTACTTTGAAATTGGCATCGATACCATCGGCACCTACACCATCTCGCCAACAGCACCCAATTATTACAACATAGTTCCTTCATCAACCACTTATAATTTTACCACTTACGATACCATTGTTTCAAAAGATTACGCCCTGCAGGCCAGCACAATAAAAGACAGCCTTTCCCTAAAACTCACACCACTCAACTGGGCAGCCCGTCCGGGTTTTTCATTTCCATATTTGATCAGTTATGAAAATGCCGGCACCACTGTTTTATCACCAAACATTTCTTTTAATTATGATGATACACAGCTCACGTATGATTCAAGCAGCAATGCTTCGATTGTAAACAACGGTAATAATTTATCATTGATTGCAGGCAGTAAAGTTCCGGGGCAACTGGAAAATTTTACCGTGTACTTTAAAGTGAAAACAACTGTAGCCTTGGGTGATACAATATTTACTACAGCAACTATCACAGATAATGCAACCATTGCAGCAGACAGCAGCAAGACTTTTATCCGTGGCTCTTTTGACCCAAATGATAAACAGGCCACGCAAGAATTATCCCCGCTACAGGTTTTTAATGGCACTTATATTGACTATACCATACGTTTTCAAAATACCGGAACAGATACGGCCTTTAGTGTTGTTATCAGCGACACCCTGAATGAAGATCTGCAAATACCTACGTTGCAGATGATTGCTTCATCACATAGTTGCAAAACCACCGTAAAAGACAATGTTGTTTTCTTTGAGCTTCTTAATATTCTTTTACCAGACAGTAATGTAAACGAACCGTTGAGCCACGGCTTTGTGTCATTTAAAATTAAACCACAAACAACGGTAGCTGTTAACACCACTATTCCAAACAGTGCAGCTATTTATTTTGATTACAATGCACCGGTGATCACCAACACAGCAGGTACCTTGATAAAAAATTTTATTACACTGCCATTAAGACTGATCTCATTTAATGCAGTGCCGCAAAATGACAATACCACATCTTTGTACTGGAACACTTCAAATGAATTAAACACCAAACATTTTGAAATTGAAAAAAGCAATGATGGTTTACGTTTTAGCGCCATAACAACCGTTTTTGCAAAAGGAAAAGCATATAACAATTACAATGCAACTCTTGCAGATGCAAACACAGGCAATATATTTTACAGGCTAAAGATGGTGGACAACGATGGAAGGTTTACTTACTCTCCTATCATTAAAATTGATAAAAGAAAAAATGCTGCAGGCTTCAGCATATTGAGTAATCCTGTAAAAGATTTTCTTGTTACCAGCACAACAGACAGAACATTACACAACACACAAGCAAGCATCCTCAACATGCAGGGCGCTGTGGTAAAAACTTTTATAGTTAAAGAAGGAAACCAGACGGTGGATATAAAAGATCTGTCCAAGGGGGTTTATTATTTGAGGACGGCGAAGGGAAGCCGCAGGGTGGTTGTTCAATAAAGTTTACACCATTTAAAAAAATGCAAACTTTGCTGGCGTGTATAAGGACAATGAATGAACCCTTTAGATTTACAAGTCAATAAAAAATTATTCATTATAAAAGATGCCGGGATGCAGTACCCGGCATCTTTTTTTGTAAACATTGCACTTATTGCCAAAACCACATTGTTTAAACACGTTTTGCGGTTGTTAACCCAATATTTTATCTTTATGCTAATAATTTATTTATGAGAAAACTCTTAACCTTAATATCCTGTATGCTTTTAGCTTCTGTTGCAAAAGCACAATATGTAAATATCTCCGACATCAATTTCAGGAATTATCTACAGCAACTTTACCCAACCTGCTTTAATGTGGCAGGGCAAATGGATACTACCTGCAGTTTGATTGTTAATGAAACAAGGTTAGAGTGCTCCACCCTACCGCCCGGACTTCCGGATTATACTGACTTAAACTGTCTGCAATATTTCAAAAACCTCAGGTTTTTAGATTGCAGTGCCAACTATGCCGATTGCTCTGGAATACATTTTGCCGAAACGCTGGATACACTGATTGTTTCTTACAATTACAGGGGGCCGGTAATACTGCCGCCGGCTTTAAAATTTCTAAGCTGCTGGGCATGTTATACTTCATCGCTGCCGCCGCTGCCTGCCACCTTGCTTAACCTTGGCTGCGGCGAAAACAATTTAACTTCATTGCCTCCTTTACCTGGTTCTTTGCAGTATCTTAATTGTGGTGCAAACGGCCTTACCAGTTTGCCAGCTTTGCCTTCTTCATTAATAGATATTGTTTGTGACCAAAACGGGCTTGCCAGCCTGCCTGCTTTGCCTTCTTCATTGCAAAGGCTTTCTTGCTGGCTAAATCTGCTTACTTCTTTGCCAGCATTACCTGCCACGGTAAATTATCTTGAAGCGAGCGATAACCAGCTTCTTTCTTTGCCAGCGCTTCCTGCTTCTCTCAATCAATTATATATAAGAGGCAACCGGCTTTCACAATTGCCTTCATTGCCACCAGGCTTAACACAAATTGTCTGTAACAATAATAGTTTAACGAGTTTGCCAGCATTGCCAGAAAGCCTTACATACTTAAAATGTTCCTTCAACCAGCTTGCCTCGTTGCCGGAGCTGCCATCAAACATCTGGGTGGAATGCGAATTCAACAATATTTTTTGCCTGCCCAAACTACCGCCAAATATAAGCCTGAGGATTGATGCAGATAAAATACAATGCACTCCCAATATACCGCCGGGCACAATTATTACCCGTATTATAGACGTCAATTATAATCAGCTTAATACGCCATTGGCTTTGTGCAACCCAACAAATAATACTAACCAATGCCAGAGCTACCCTGTAATGAGCGGCACTGTTTATTTTGACAATAATAATAACGGGAGCAGGGATATAAATGAGCCAGTAAAACAAAATGGCCTGATTACTCTTAATGGCGGCGCAGGGTACACATTCACCAATTCTAATGGCTATTTTGAAATGGCAGCAGAAGATACGGGCCAAAGCAATATTACTATCGTACCGCCTGTTTTTTTTGATGTGCTTCCGCCAGGCAAAACTTACGCTTTCACAAACTACGACACACTTGTAACATCAGATTTTGCTTTGCAGGCAAACATAATTAAAGACAGCCTTAGTATAAAACTCACTCCAACTAACTGGGCTGCAAGACCGGGCTTTTCATTCCCTTATGTAGTCAGTTATGAAAATACAGGGACTACCATTTTTTCACCCAATATAGTTTTTAATTATGATGATACAAAGCTGGATTATGATTCAAGCAGCAATGCTTCAGTTGTGCATAATGGAAATAATTTATCATTAAGTGTGGGCAGTTTTGTGCCTGGAGAACGAGGGAATTTTACTTCTTATTTCAGGTTGAAAACAACTGCTGCATTGGGCGATTCATTATTTGCCAAAGCAACCATCAGTGATAATTCAACCATTGCTGCAGACAGCAATAAGGTTTTTATAGGTGGCTCTTTTGATCCTAATGACAAACAAGCCACACCACAATTATCACCATCGCAAGTAGCCAATGGAGAATACATTGATTATACCATTCGTTTTCAAAATACAGGAACAGACACAGCGTTTACTGTTGTTATCAGCGATACATTGAGTGATGACTTACAAACAAACACTTTGCAGATGACCGCTTCATCACACAACTGCAAAACAACTGTAACCGGTAATATTATCTTCTTCGAATTCCTCAATATCCTGTTACCAGACAGCAATATCAACGAACCGTTGAGCCACGGCTTTGTGTCTTTTAAAATGAAACCACAAACAACTGTTGCCGTTAACACAACGATACCCAACAAAGCAGCCATCTATTTTGATTACAATGCACCGGTGATCACCAACACAGCAGGTACGTTGATAAAAGATTTTATCGTACTGCCGTTAAGGTTGCTCTCATTTAATGCAGTGCCGCAAAATGACAATACCACATCTTTACACTGGAACACTTCAAATGAATTAAACACCAAACATTTTGAAATTGAAAAAAGCAATGATGGTTTACGTTTTAGCGCCATAACAACCGTTTTTGCAAAAGGAAAAGCAAAGAATGAGTATTCTGTTAATGTGCCGGATACAAATAACAATGTTGTATATTACAGATTGAAGATTATTGACAACAATGGAACGGTTACTTATTCGCCTATCATAAAAATTGACAGAAGGAAATATACTACAGGCTTTTCTATTTTGACAAACCCTGTAAAAAGCTTCATCATCATTAACACTACCGACAGAAGTTTGAACAACACTCGGGCAAGCATCATCAATATGCAGGGTGCAGTGGTGAAATCATTTTTTGTCAGAGAAGGGAGCCAGACGGTGGGAATACAAAATTTACCCAATGGCATTTACTATTTAAGGACAATAAACGGAAGCCGGAAAATTATAATTCAATAATTACTGTTTTAATAGTAAGAAAAGCCAAGGTACATAGCCTGGGTTTTATGCTCATAGACTAAACCTTTGCGCTTATTGCTAAAACACTAGCACTTATTGCCAAAAGTTTGCAGTTATGCATTTTCAGAAAGACATATAAGGCAAAAACAATAAATTTGTTTAAACAAATTGTATGCATAGAAAAATTACCCTTATAATCTACCTGTTGTTACTACTGAATATTTGCGATGCCCAGTATGTAACCATACCCAGCCAACAGTTTAAAACACTTTTACAGAACCGTTACCCTTCCTGCTTTAATGCAGCGGGCTTACTGGACACCACTTGTAGTGAAATTGTAAATGAGGACACACTCATTATAACAACATATATAGGCAATGCTGAAGGTTTGAGATATTTCAAAAACCTTGTTTATCTAACAATGGACCGCTACTCTGGTTACGCATTTCCTGAAATGCCATCCACCTTGCAATACCTTAATGCTACTAATTGCCGGATACCGGTCCCGCGGATATTACCTGCGTTACCTTCAGGATTAAAATACCTGAACTGTGAAGGCTCTAATTTTGATTCTTTGCCGCCGTTGCCTACAGGATTAAAATACCTTAACTGCAGCGAAGGGTATATTAAAAACCTGGGCAGCCTCACCCTGCCAGACAGCCTTGAATATTTTACTTGCATTGGCACAGGGGTTATTACGGATTTACCAACACTGCCTGCAAATCTTAAAAGCCTTTTTTGTGACCGGCTTGTTCAGCTAAATTCACTGCCGGAACTACCCGCCGGGCTTGATTCATTGAGTTGTGGTACTTGCCGTTTGAGGTCTCTGCCTGAACTGCCCTCTTCTCTCAGCTACCTTAATTGTCCAGGCAATAACTTTTCTGCTTTGCCTGCCTTGCCGTCAAATTTAATAACGCTTAATTGCTCAGATAATAAGCTTTCTGCTTTGCCTGCCTTGCCGTCAAATTTAAAAACGCTTGATTGCGGTGCGAACGACTCTTTGAGCCAATTGCCTGCTTTACCAGAAGGGCTTATATATCTTAACTGCTCAGGAGTAGTTGACCCCTGGATGTCTGGGCATTTTGGTGGCCAGCTTACCAGCCTTCCCGCCTTGCCATTGAGTTTACAATCATTGTATTGCGCCTCTAACAGGCTTACTTCTGTGCCAACATTGCCAGCCGGGTTAGTTAACTTTGGCTGTAGCAATAATTTACTTAGCACCCTGCCGCCTATTCCGCACCTTGTTTTGTCGCTGAATATTTCTAATAATCGGTTTACGGAATTACCTCAAATGTCTGATTCGGTTACAACCCTTTTTATTCAAGGCAACGAATTTTCACAATTATCCGATTTACCAGACTCATTGAATGTATTGTACTGTGACCTCAACAGGTTAACAGCTTTGCCGTTATTACCTAAAAAACTAGGGCGCCTTATTTGTTCTTATAACCAACTGCAATCTTTGCCAGCACTTCCTGCATCTTTAGGAACATTAGTATGCAATAACAACAACATTTATTGCCTCCCGAAACTGCCTCCAAACCTATTTCAACTTCAGATTGACGAAGACAACATACACTGCCTGCCCAATATTCCAGCCGAGCTATGGGAAATAACTTCCGGCGAGATAGATTCAATTACCCAAAATCCCATTTACATACAATTGCCTTTGTGCAACCCTACAAACAATATATCCCATTGCCAATCGGCACCGGTAATATCAGGCAATGTTTTTTACGACAATAACAACAACGGCATAAAAGACGCCAACGAATACCCCAAATCAAATGTGAAGTTTGAATTATCAAACGGAAGCATTGCATACACTAACAACCATGGCTATTTTGAAATTGGCACAGACAGCCTTGTCACTTATACCATCACCCCAACAGCGCCTGATTATTACAATATAGTACCTGCATCTGCTAATTATAATTTCACCACTTATGACACCCTTGTTTCACAAGGTTATGCCCTGCAGGCAAACACAAGCAAAGACAGCCTTACAATAAAATTGACACCGCTCAATTGGGCTGCAAGGCCAGGTTTTTCATTCCCGTATTTAATCAGTTATGAAAATGCCGGCACCACTACGCTATCGCCTGCCATTGTTTTTGATTACGATGACACAAAACTTACATACGATTCCAGCAGCAATGCTGCCATTGTAAACAACGGCAATAATTTATCATTGAGCGCAGGCAGTTTTATGCCGGTACAGCAAGGCAGTTTCACTGCTTACTTTAGAGTGAAAACAACTATTGCCTTGGGCGATTCTATAGTAGCAAAAGCAACCGTCACAAATGGCGCCACTACAGCAGCAGACAGCAATAAAGTTTTCATTCGTGGCTCCTTTGATCCCAACGACAAACAGGCAACCCCCGAATTATCACCGTTGCAAGTGGCAAACGGAACTTATATTGATTATACCATCCGCTTTCAGAATACCGGAACTGATACCGCATTTAATGTGGTGATCAGCGATACGCTTACCAGCGGGTTGCTGGCAAATACCTTTGAAATGATAAGTTCGTCTCATACCTGTAAAACCACCATCCGGGACAATATCGTTTTCTTCGAATTCATCAACATTTTATTGCCGGATAGTAACATTAATGAAACAAAAAGCCATGGTTTTGTTTGCTTCAGGATTAAACCACATAGCTCAGTTCCATCAGGAGCAACCGTTACAAACAAAGCAGCTATTTATTTTGATTATAATCTACCCGTTATTACCAATACGGCTGAAACATTTATCAAACCTTTTGTTGTGGTGCCGCTCACACTCATTTCTTTTACTGCAGTACCTCAAAATGATAATACAACAGCCTTGTACTGGAATACCGCCAATGAGATCAACACAAAACATTTTGTGATTGAACAAAGTAATGATGGCCGCAGTTTTACTACAGTAACCAATACAGTTGCAAAAGGAAAAGCCAGCAACAGCTATGCAATCACTGTTGCTGATATAACTACCGGAATCATATTTTTCCGTTTGAAAATTGTTGACCATGACGGCAGCTTTGTTTATTCTCCCATCATTAAAATGGATAAAAGAAAAAACAGCAGCGGCATTAATGTAGTAAGCAATCCGGCAAAAGATTTTATTGTTATTACTACTACCGACAGGATGCTGAACAATACTTCTGCCAGCATCATCAATATGCAGGGTGCCGTGTTAAAAACATTTACTGTAAAAGAAGGCAGCCAGACAATAGCAATAAAAGATTTACCAGCAGGTGTTTATTATCTGAGAACCATGAATGGCAGCAGCAGGATCGTAGTACAGTAACCTGTCAACAGGATATAGAAAGTGCCGGAATCAACTCCGGCACTTTTGCATTTATTCCCAAAACGTTGCGGTTATCTCCGCTTCGGCTCCCTTTAAGTTTTTTGGTTTAACTTTATAGCATAACTTCTTTTATGAGAAAAACCCTTTTCCTTACAGCATTCACCATGTGCATGATTGCTGTATCCAGCAAAGCTCAATACGTAGATATTCCCGATTCACTCTTTCGTTCTTTTTTGCAATACAGGTATCCCGGGTGCATGAACGCAGCGGGGCAACTTGATACCTCCTGCAGTGAAATATTATCTGTTGAGGAACTTGTGGTTAGCACTGGTGCACTTGTATGTAGTTATGCCTATCAGGATTTGACAGGTTTACAATATTTTAAAAATTTACGAAAGCTGGATATATCAAACAACCCTTGTCTGGAGACTTTACCGCTTATTCATTCTTTAAAAGAGTTGCATGCCAGCTCTACACGGGCGCTCAGGCTCAGCTCCTTGCCCAATGGACTAAAGATCTTTAATATCTCTTTACCTGACAACAACACATTTTACTTCGTTTTCCCAAACCTTCCTTTTATCAACGATAATGGCCATCTTCCTGATTCATTAGAATACCTCTACAGTAAGTATGCTTACTCAGGTGCCATTATTCCGCCGCTGCCAGCAGGTTTAAAGCGCCTGGAGTTGTCAGCGCAAGGCTCAGTTCCTTTTGATATCCTTCCTTCTTTACCAGCTTCGCTTACTTATCTGAATTGTGAGAATCTGCGGTTGAGGAGTTTACCTTCATTACCGTTATCGCTTACTTACCTGAATTGCCGTATAATACCGGGTTGGGGTTCGTTAGCACAGTTGCCTGTATTGCCACCAACACTTGATACATTGGAAGCCAACGGCCACCCGATAAAACAAATGCCGGCATTGCCTGTTTCGCTTAAATACCTTTCCTGCACCGGCAGTGATTCCACCACTTCTTTTCCTGTATTGCCCAATGGATTAAAAACATTTTATTTTAATTATGCTCCCATGCTGGCAACGCTGCCACCCTTTCCAAACAGTATTGCAGATATTAAATGCACCGATCTCATTGGTTTATCCGGTTCCATTGTGTTGCCGGATTCTCTCCGCAACCTTATTTGGATGTATACGGGCATCACAGGCTTTGCAGGTTTCCCCAACAACATGGAAAATATTTTTTTGCGTGATAATCCATCTTTGATAAACCTGCCTTTACTACCTGCCTCACTTATTAAGTTGAGTTGCCTTGGCAACCCACTTATAAATTTGCCGGATTTATCTACAGCCGTCAATCTAAGACAGCTGATTATCCGTGGAAGCAATTTATCTGCCCTGCCCGAAATGCCTGCCAGTTTAAAAACACTGATATGTACCGGCAACCAGAATCTTGCATCGCTGCCGGCTTCTGCTGGGCGGGTAGATTCAATCCTTTGCGGTGTTAACAGGCTGACTTCTCTGCCAGTGTTGGGCAGTAATGTAAAAGTATTAGATTGCTCTTATAACCAATTAACAAACCTGCCAGCCCTACCAGGTTCGCTCCTTGACCTTGCCTGCAACAATAACAGGCTCAGTGAAATACCTGCACTGCCTGCTTCGCTTAAATTATTGGTTGCATTACGCAATCCATCCATGAGATGCCTGCCAAGAATACCGGAGATCACAAATCATATTCCCGAAATAGTGATTGATTCTTCGGAAATAAGATGCCTGCCTAATACAATTATAAATGGTTATGTTTTTTCTATTCAACCATTTCAACAATATTGGTACGAACAACGATTTGATTATTATAATTTCCAACCGTACGATGCTATCACATTGCCTCTTTGTAATCCTACGAACAATGCTTTCAACTGCCAGTCATTGCCCATTATTTCCGGTAGTGTTTTTTACGATATCAACAGTAATGGCACGATGGACAACGGAGAATATAGTAAGGAAGGTCTGAAAATAAAGGTAGCTAACAGCAATGCAGCCACCTTCACCAACAAGAATGGTTATTTTGAAATTTCTGCACGTGACACCGGTCATAATTCCATTTCACTGCATCCGCCGCTGTTTTACAATGTTGTTCCTGCTGCCACTTCTTACGATTTTACTTCTTATGATACCATCGTTTCAAAAAGTTATGCCCTGCAGCCCAACCAGGTAAAAGACTCCATCACGATGACGCTTATCCCATTAACATGGGCAGCAAGACCGGGTTTTGGTTATCCTTATTTAATCAGTCTTGAAAATATTGGCACTACAGTGCTGACCCCGGTGTTAACCATCAACTACGATCATGCAAAACTCATATACGATTCCAGCAATACATCCTTCACCAACAATGGCAATAGTTTACAAGCAGCATTAAACAATTTTGTGCCGGGTGAGAAAAAAGATGCGGTGGTGTATTTCAGGATCAACCCTGTGGCGGTATTAGGCGACACACTTGTAACGCAGGCGCACATTTCTTTTAATTCGGCAAATTATAATCAGGAAACAAGGGCTATTATCGGCGGCGCTTTTGATCCCAACGACAAGCAGGCAACACCGCAGCTATCTCCCTTACAGGTTAGTAACGGAGGATTTATAGATTATACTGTCCGTTTTCAAAATACCGGCACGGATACAGCTTTTAACATTGTGATTACTGACACGCTCAACGCCAACCTGGAAGCGGCAACCTTACAAATGACCGCTTCTTCCCACAATTGCAAAACAACAGTAAACAGCAATATTGTTTACTTTGAATTTTTAAACATACTGCTCCCTGACAGCAATGTGAACGAGCCATTAAGTCATGGGTTTGTTTCTTTCCGCATTCAACCTGGATCAAATGTGGCTGTCAACAGCATTATACCCAACAAAGCCGCTATTTATTTTGATTACAATGCGCCGGTGATCACTAATACTGCCACCACACTCATTAAAATTCCTGACCCGGTTCCTTTAAAACTTATTTCATTTAGTGCAGTACCGCAAAATAACAACACCGTATACTTACACTGGAATACCGCCAATGAAATAAACAGCAAACATTTTGTAGTTGAAAGAGGTACTGACGGGTTATACTTTAACTCATTATCTACTGTACCGGCAAAAGGAAAAGCCTACAATAACTATAACGCTGTACTTGCAGACGCCAATGCCGGCATTGTTTTTTATCGATTAAAAATAGTTGATACTGATGGCAGCTTTGTGTATTCTCCCATCATCAAAATTGACAAAAGAAAAAATACAAGCGGTATTGATTTACTTAGTAATCCTGTTAAAGATTTTATCATCATTAATATAACAGACAAGGCATTGCACAACACCCAGGCAGGCATCATCAATATGCAGGGTGCAGTTGTGAAAAATTTTATTCTGAAAGAGGGAAACCAGGTGGTGGATATCAGCCATCTTCCTAAGGGAATATACAACCTGAGAACCATATCTGGCAATCAAAAGGTCGTGGTGCAATAAACGCTGGTCATAGTTTTTCATGAATGTGCTTTGGCATTCATTCATTGTCATTGATTGCACGTATATTCAAACAGGTGCAGACGTTCTATCCTGCTGATTCAATTGAGTTCTTTTGGGTACTTTTATAAAACAACAGACCATTTTATGAGAAAATCACTTCTTCTTTTTATACTTATCAGTTGTATTGCTGCAGCAAAAGTAAAAGCTCAATACATCAATATACCAGACGCAATATTCCGGTCTTATTTGCAAGAAAATTTCCCATCTTGTATGAATGGGCAGGGTCAGCTTGATACTACCTGCAGTACAATACTGGCCGTTGAAAATCTGCTGATCAGCGAAAACTCGCCTGGTTGCATAGTTGATCTAACCGGCCTGCAGTATTTTAAGAATTTGAAAAGATTGAATATTCCGTTACATCCCTGTCTTGATATATTACCGGTGATCGATTCATTAAAAGAACTGCGTGCCGCCTATACCCCTGTAAAGCTCAGCTCTTTACCCAATGGCCTCAAAATTTTTGATGTGGGAACCGGAGCGGCAGAAGGGGTGAATGTAAACGCACCTTTTATCAACGACAGCGGTCACTGGCCGGATTCGCTGGAATTTCTCAGCTGTCAATATGCATTCAACCCGGTTATCTTACCTCCGTTTCCTGCTTTGCTGAAACATCTTGATCTCTCTGCAGTGCAACACGTTGATTTCGATTCGCTGCCTTCCTTACCAACAACACTGCAATATCTCAATTGCAGCAACCTTAAATTACGCCGATTGCCGCAACTGCCTGTATCACTGACTTATATCAATTGCAGTATTGATCCTCCTTATGGTAACATGGATCCATTACCACCGATGCCGCCACAGTTGCGCACGTTTTAATTTACGGGACGCATGATAAAAGCGTTGCCCGCTATGCCTGCGTCATTGATTTATTTTTCCTGTTGGGGCACCGACTCTACCACAACCTTTCCATTGTTACCCGAAGGATTAAAAACATTTCTTTATACCTATGCTCCTTCACTCCGCACTATGCCGCCATTGCCTAACAGTATCGTTAATATAAAATGCTGGGAAGTTGGATTATCCAGCCTGCAGTCATTACCAGCTTCTTTAAAGCGGTTTGAATTTGTATTGGATACTTTCCTCACATCATTACCTCCTTTTCCTTCAGGACTAACAACGATCATATGCCATTCAAACAAGCTGGCTTCCTTACCAGCACTCCCTCCGTTGCTGGATTCACTTCATTGCGGAACAAATGCTTTAAGAACCCTGCCTTCTTTGTTACCGGCTTCTACCAGATACTTAAACTGCAGCAACAACCAGCTTGCGTATTTACCTTACTTATACGAAGGATTGAAAAGTTTATATTGTTCCAACAATCAATTGATCGGCTTAAAAAATATTCCTTCCTCACTACAAATACTGGATATCAGGCAAAATAATCTTTCCTGCCTTCCTTTTATTCCTTTTCCTTCCCCTGCAGCCACTGTCCGTATATACGCCGATCCTGCAATAGAGTGTATTTCCAGCGCCAACCCTTTCCTGCTCTTTTACCAAAACTCCACCATTTCGGTAATACCACCCGCCTGCAATCTTACCAATAACATACACCAATGTGAATCTTACCCAATAATTACAGGCTATCTTTTTTACGATCTGAATACAAATGGCATCAAAGATCCTGGTGAAGAAGGGGTTCAAAATGAAAAAGTGACCCTGGGATCAGCCGGCGATCATTTTTCATTTACAGATAATGATGGCCGTTATGTGTTACAGTGTGATTCAATCGGCACGTTTACAGTTGCCCCGGTAGCCTGGACTTATTTCCTGGATTTTGTTCCGGCATCAGCCAGCTTTAATTTTTCGACCTATGACACAACAGTTTACAAAGATTTTGGGATAGTGCCCAATACCACATTAGACAGTGTGGCCGTTACTATTACCTGCATCAATACTCCCCGTCCGGGATTTCCTGTTGGTTATCATGTTACCTATACGAACACCGGAACCACCACGCTTGTTAATCCGGTACTCACCATTGCGTATGATGATACAAGGCTTACGTTTGACTCAAGCGCTGTTGCTGGCCTGAACCACACGGGGAATAATCTTATTTTAAATGCAAGCGGAATGACTCCGCTTGAACAGGGAAATCTTACTGCCTGGTTCCGCGTAAAACCCACAACTCCAATCGGTGATTCATTGATTGCAGGTGCTTCACTTGCTGCCAATTCAAAAATAGCCACCAGCTTTTCAAGGGTTATCATCAGGGGTTCGTTTGATCCCAATGATAAACAGGCTACAGCACAGCTTTCGCCGTTGCAGGTGATAAACGGCGACTATATAGACTATACCATCCGTTTTCAAAACACCGGTACGGATACAGCATTCAACGTTGTTATCACCGACACATTGGATGAAAACCTAAAGACCAGTTCATTGCAACTAATGGCCACCTCACACAATTGCAAAACAACCGTAATAGACAATGTGGTTTATTTTGAATTCCTTCATATCCTGTTACCCGACAGTAATATCAATGAACCTTTAAGTCATGGCTTTGTTTCGTTCCGGCTGCAACCTCAAACCAGCGTTGCGGTTAACAGCATCATTCCCAACAAGGCAGCCATTTATTTTGATTACAATGCACCGGTGATCACCAATACCGCAGGTACATTGATAAAAAATTTTACAGTGGTACCATGGAGGTTAATTTCCTTTAGTGCAGTGGCGCAAACTGAAAACACCACATTATTATCATGGATCACTTCCAACGAAATCAATACCCAATATTTTAAAATTGAGCGCAGTAATGATGGCCTGCAGTTTGATTACATTACAACTATCACGGCAAAGGGTAAGGCATATAACAATTACAACACAGTGTTAAACGAGGCAAGTACCGGCATTGTGTATTATCGCCTGAAAATAATGGATAAAGATGGCAGCTTTGTTTACTCTCCTGTTATAAAAATGGACAGGCGAAAAAACACAACCGGTATTACCATACTCAGCAACCCCGTATAAGGCTTTCTCAACATCAATGCTGCAGACAGGAATGTACACAACACAGCAGCCGGCATTATTAATATGCAGGGTGCTGTGGTAAAAACTCTTATACTGAAAGAAGGCAGCCAAACCATTGATCTGGGTGGTCTGCCGCCAGGTATGTATTATATCCGGACAACCAGTGGCAATGAAAAATTCCTGTTGCGATAAAACTTCTCTACCAGCTTTTGCCTACATTCGCTTTACCAACAACACGGCAAAACAAAAGTAAATATGAGAACTGTTTTTGCAGCCATCCTGCTCCTGGTTTGTACTGCTGCGTTTACCCAACCAGCCTTTGACTACAAAAGGGATTTTAAACCCTTCCTGGAACAAAGCCAGGACAGGCAAAGTCCTCTATATTATCAAAAACTACTGGTGCGTTTTCTCGACAGGGATACCACGCTTAGCAATATGGAAATGCTGACGCTGATGATCGGGTACACCGAAGATTCCCATTACAAACCTTTTGAAGACATGGAGCCCGAGAAAGAAGTGTTTGACCTGAATGAAGAGGGCCAGTATGATGACGCCATTATTAAAGCAAAAAAATATTTACAAACACATCCTTTAAGCCTTCGGGTGAATAAAGAAGCTTCTTATGCTTATCACCAAAAGCAAATGCAGGACAGTGCAGACTACTTTATGGACCTGGTGGACAAACTGATGAACGCTATGATCTACAGCGGAACGGGGAAAAAACCAGAACAGCCTGTTTTTTCACTGGGGTTGGCAGATGGAGAATATTTTATCCCCAACATCGGACTTAAAATACTGGATAAAAACACCGACTGGAATGCCAATAATCATTTTATGGAGATCATCAAAGCATCCAAAAGCGGGGATGACGAGATCATGTATTTTTTTGTGATTGAACATGCCAAGCAAAAAATTGATGATGACAAAGTGGAAGAATCTGACGGCAAAAAGAAAAAGAAAAAAGACGATAAGAAAAAGAAAGATAAAAAAAGCGGATCAAACAAAGCAGAGGCCCCGGCACCTGGCGCCAAAACTGAATAACCTTGCCAAAACCGCTTTACAATACCATCACTTTGATCACGGTTGACTTTCCCGTAATGTCAATTACTTCCAGCTGGTAATTGCCACTTCCCAATTGTGAAGAAGGGTTAATGATATTGGTGGATGTACCACCTGGATGGCTTACCGCCTGCTTCCAAATAAGCTGCCCATTGCCGTTAGTGATCTTCACTGTATACAAACCTGCTGAAAGATTGCTCATCTGCAAACCAAATGCACCGTCTGTTGAAGGGTTGGGATAAACAGTATAACCCGTTCTTCCTTTTACAGCACCCACTTTTACAATGCGGCTATAACTGACTGCGCCACGGCTACCAATACTTTTGATACGGTAAAAATTATCGCCATTTACAGGATAGGCATCAAACCAGTTATACGATAAACTGCCCGCAACTGCTGCACCCACTTTAGTAAAATTAATTCCGTCTGTGGATCTTTCTATTTCATAAGCCGCAATATTGAGCTCTTTTTCCACCTTCCATTCCACTACGTTGCCGTTATTATTTTTTATTGCATTAATACTGGTAAACGTTACCGGTAGCGGGCGAAGGTTTTTGAACACGATCCGGAAACGGTCTGTTGCTGAAGATGCCAGGTCGCTGGTAACAGTAAAATCCACTGTTGTTGTGCCCGTCATATTAATTGGTGTGGATGTATTGAGGTACTTGTCTTCAAAAAAACCGGTTAGGCTGTTATCAAAATTCTCTGCTGTCAGTTCAACCCGGTAGGGCTGCAGCTTTATCTTCCGCATGTTAAAGAAGATAGTATCGTTCTCTGCTACCGGCTGTCTGGCTTCCACTACATAAGGCAAGCCGTTAACCAGCAAACCAAAATTGTCGCCAAAATTGGTGGCTTTAATGGCATCATTTTCATCAATGGCATTGGAATAGCCGGAAGAGAATACCACCACATTACCATCAGCTATTTTGGGTTCTCCCGTACTCATATTATACAGGTTGGTGGTAATGCCGCTTTTTGCCGACAGGCTCCCCATTGGTCTCGACACTACGTTACTGGCAGCTACCTTACTGCTTTCATTGATCGTAACATTGGCACTTCCACTTACAGTATGCACCATAAAGGCCTGGCCTGACTCTATCCGTCTGTTGGGAATGCCTGCAGGGTAACTACCCCCTCCGGGCACAGGAACCCATGGAGTAGTTGTAGAGGCGCTGAAAGTAACCCATCCACCAAGGCCTTGTGCCCCGGGAATTTTAGGATCCCATACAGAAAATGAATTGTCAATATTTGTTTTATTCAGCAACGAAAAATCAATTGCAGAAGCATAGTTATTGCCAACAGCTGCAAATGCACCCGGAGCAGCTAAAGTCACCGGTGGCAGGTTGCCTTGAAACAGCACACCCTTTGTTCGCAACATCACCGGTGTTGGTGTGGCACCAGTTCCCATTGCGGGTGTAATACTCCTGTTGCCACGGGAGAACAACATATAAGATTTATTATCCCCTGCCAATGCAATCGGGCTGTTGGTATTGGTTACTGCCTGCCATGCAGTTCCATTAAAGAAAAGGAATGAGCTGCCCGGACTGTTGAAATCAAACCCATTAGCTGCCCAAGTGCCGGTATTAGAGGTAATGATGGTACCATAACCAGTACCCGGGTCAACACCGGCGGCCTGGTTTTCCTGCCAGGATTGTTTGATGGTTTGTCCAACAGCAGGTGCGGCTAAAAACCTCCAGGCCCTTGCAGCTGGCAAATATCTTTCAACTGTAACATCACCACTGATATAAGCGCCCGTTATGGCACCAGGTGCCACCCTTGCTGTTCCTGTTGCGCCGGATCTTAATGTGAGATTGCCACCCGTTGTAAGCACGGCTGTACCTGTAACGGAAACCGTGCCTTCATTTCCGGCTGATTCGCCTTCGGTAATATCCAGCGGGGTACCCAACGTGGCTGTTGCATTATTTACCAGGCTAAGATTTTTTAACACCCGCTTACCCAAAGTAAAACTAACGGTGCCGGCTGTGCCACCTAAGGCAAGACTGGAGGTAGTGGATCCGCTGATACTCCCGGTGCCGGTTACAGCACCATTGATGGTAAGCGTGTTGCCATTAATATCAAGTATGGAGGTAGCCGTTCCCGTAACGAAGTTTCCGGACAAAGCCGAATTATCAATAGTAAGATCTGTATTAAGCTGAACCGTAACTGCCCGGTTGATGGTGAATTGCCCGGTAGTATTTCCACCTGTTGCAAAACGGAGTGGACCTACTGTGCCCACTGTTCCACTGATGGATAAAGCTGAATTATTATCCGCATAGATGTTTCCGGTTGTGCTTGCCAACCCGGAGAACTGCAGGTTATTGCCCGCCTGAGTTAAGGTATAAGAAGCCAGGTCGAGTGTGCCGGTAGCAACAATGGCTTTGTTTAAGGAAACAGCAGCACCAAGGGTGAGATTGGCCATGGTGCCAATTGCAGCAGGAAAAGGGTTAACCGTAGCGCCATTCAATACATAGTTGGCACCTGCATTGTAGGTCTTGCTGATCTTTGTTCCTGCTAAAATGGTTCCTGTAGTGCCATCAACCGCCGTGCCTTCAATGGCTGTATTGGGCGTTACACCTGTATTGGCTGTAATTAAAGTTGCGTTGGCATTCAGGTTGAAGGATGCGTTGTTACCAACATTGGCATCATCTGTTCCTACTGTAATATTATTGGTGCCGGCATTTAAAATGGAGTTGGCTGCCACAGTAAACACACCGCTGAAAGGAGCTGTGCCTGAACGGATCAATTCCAGGGTATTGTTGAGCGTTAGTGTGGTAACGGCCGTACCATTTCCCACAGTAAAGTTTACAAAACCATTCTTAAAAATAGAGGTATTGCTGTATTGCTGAGAAGTGCCGTTGAATAAAACAGTTCCTTTAACCGTGCTTCCATTGGTGGTGGTAAGCTGGCTTGTTCCGCTGATGGTTAAATTTCCTGCAAGATTAATTGTTACAGTGGTTGCGCCGGCGTTAAAATCAATCGTACTGGTCAATGCAGATGTTGCTGATGTACCTGTTAAGATGATATTGCCTGCAACAGTAAGATTTCTGTTTGCAGCTGCATTACCAACGTTTAATGTAGCCACATTGCCATCAGCTCCGCTAACAGTACAATCACCACCAAGTCTTAAATCACCTGCTAAAATCCTGGTGCCGCCGGTAATACTCACGTTGTTATAATTATTTCCACCGGCTACCACAGGAGGAAGCACTGGAATATTTTGAGAGCCTGTAAAGAAATTCACGGTACTTCCTGTAACTACAAAACCATTACCTGCAGAAAAAGTGGAAGGAAGGCCTAAAGGAGCATCTGCTGCAACAGCAAGCTGATTTCTTACACCGATTGTTCCATAATTAGGGAGTGAAACAATACGACTACCAGCGGCTGCACCAGTACCTGCTATCCACAAATCGTAGTAGTTAAGTGGAGCTATGGTTTGGTTTCCAGTGCCGTTATAAAAAAACCTGCTGGTTCCTATATTGAGATTATAGTTTACAGCTGCCATAGTAAACGTACCAGCTATACCTATTAAGCCACTCAAATTGAGATTAGCTCCTCCCAAATCGCCTGCCAGTTCAAAATCGTTATAATAAAAGCCGGAGAGAGAGGTAGAGCCGCTTCTGATCAATTTTATTTTTGACCCAGTGATAATATTATTCCCTCTTACATAAGGACTCACAGGTGCCATTGAGCGGCATACGATCACATGGGCAGGGTCGGTTGAGCCCAGTGGATCAAATATTCTTTGCGTACCCGCCACCGCGGTGTTGGTTATGTTTCCATAAGTAAAACCCGGTATGGTGATAGTACTGGAGGAGCTGAAATTAAAAGTATTATATCCACCATCTGTTGAAACATAGTTAGTGGCCGTCATAGTAAATACATTCGCCACATCAATGGTATTGTTTGATACACCATTTCCAAGCCGGATCGTATTACCGCCACGATTACCCGTAATCACGAGATTGTAATAATTGGTTGCCGCTACCCTCTGGATGGCAGTTGTACCTGCAGCATATATAAATGTGCCTGTGCCAAAAGCCGGTACTGCCCCGGCAACAGTGTAATCACCCGTTACTGTTGTAACGGCGGGTAGTGTTTTAACAGCGGCGCCAGATACTGCAAGGCCGCCATATGGCAGGTCAAGAATTGTTTGCGGAGAGGCAGAACTGGCATAGGTAAAAGTACTGGTGCCGGCAAAACTAACAGTGCCGGTTATGTCCACTAAATCATGCACCGCAATACTTGCCGTTCCCGTCATAGTGAGCGAAGCGGAAGCCCCTACCGTAAGCTGGTACACATTGATGGCAGTGGCAGTAGGTATCACCGGCATATTACCGCCAACTGTATTAATGATGGCAATTTCTGTAGGCGCTGCTGGATAACCCACCCCTCCCGTCCAGTTAGCGGCATTGGTCCATAAAGTATTGCTGGCACCCGTCCAGGTAAAAGTTACGATCTGTAAGGCATTTACGATATCACTGCCTATGTACAATGTTTTTGCATTAATATCTGCAATTACCAACCCTGCTTTACCAACCAGAGGGGCATCTACTGTGCCGGTAGTTGCAATCAGCGTTCCAAAACCAGCCAGGGCATCTGTTAACCTGAGCGTGGAGATATTATCCACAGAACCAATATTAGTTCCAAGTGCCGTTACTGAGATCGTAGTGCCGCCTGAACCCAGTGCAAAAGTGCCGGTATTAATAACCCAGTTTGAATTGGTTCTTTTATCAAGTAAAGATCCATTATCCGTAAAAGCTGTAATAGCGGTTGCGTTAACAACTGCTGAATGTGAAATGGCGATGTCACCACCAGTGCCACCCGTAAGCGTTGCTGTTGAGAAAAATAAATTGATCGACCGGTCATTGGTGCCTGTGCCAAATGGATAACGGGAAGTAGTACCTGCGCTGGTTGGCAACCCTGCTGTGGGGAAGCGCCGGCTTAATGTACCGCTGGTTATGTACCCATTTGTATATGCAAGTTGTGTACCCAGCGAGGCATTGGTAAGCGATAATGTATTGCTGCCCAGGTTCAGGCCACCCGAAGTCATGGTTAGGGTGCCTGCAATTGTTCTGTTAAATGACGCAGGGAAACCAACAGATCCGCTGCCTGCTGCAGTTAAATTGTACGGACCATTCGCCGCAGGAAATTCTACTGCAGAAGCTGTTTGAGATGCCCCACTGTATATCAAGGTAAAATTATTTGCACCGGCACCTGAACCTGCGTATAGTATGAATGAAGTTGCATTGCCGGAAAAGTTACCACTGTTTGTACAGGTAGCGGGTGCAATACTGTTTATATTGGTAACCCTAAGTGCCCCGGCAAAGCCAGTTGAACTTAGGAATACACCTACTGCATCTGTATTATTATTTATGATATTGCAACGGCCGGCCCCTGGGTTGTTCCAGGTACCGCCAATGGTTACCACCTGCGACGAACTACCGGTGAACTGTATGTTCATTTGAGAAGAAGTATTGGTGCTGGTAGATGACCAGGTGGAAGAACTTCCCTTGGTAAGGTTTCCCCTTACTGCCAATGTTGCCGACGATGCTGTACCTACGCTGCCGGCAAAATCAATGGTGCCGCCAGTATGAGAAAAATTATTGGTTACACTTAAAGTTGTGTTGCCCGAGGATGCCTGTAAAACAAGTGTACCGCCTGTTTGATTATAACTCCCTGCGTTCACGGCTACACTTGATGCGCTGCTGAATCTTACTGCAAAAGCACCTGTGCCTGAAACTGAAAGTGAACCAAGTATATTCACGGGTGTTCCCGCAAAATCAAGATCAATATTACCAGACTGACCAGTACAGTTCCAAACCATGTTGGCAAAGAGCACACCTGTAAACCCCGTGGGTGCCACGGTACCTCCGCCAAAACCCGTAATGTTACAGGTGGAGCCGGTAAGCCATGTACTTACAGGAATGGCAGAAGCAGCAGCGCCACTTACCGCATGGTAATAATTAGCCCCACTGGCCCAGGTAATAGCTGAGGCATTCGAGCTGCTGAAAGTACCTGAGTTGTATGTTATAGATGCCCCGTTATTGATGGTTGTACCGCCCGTGCCGGCCACATCAAAAATGAGCGTACCGCCTGATAAAGTAAGCTGGCTGCTGATTGAAACCTTGCCTCCCGTGCTGGGTTCGATGCCAAATGTGCCTGCGCTGATAGAAAATGCAGCGGCATTGGTAAGGGAAATGGTGAGCAGATCGCCTGCCAATATAGAACCGGCACTGGTGTACAGCAAAGGGGTAGCAGCACTTAAAGACAATACATTGGTCACCACGTTTGTAGTAAGTGTAACCGCATTGGTACCAGAAGCTATTCTTAATGCCCCGATGGTTTGATTGGGTACATTGGCAATGGTGAGTGGAGTAACCGCATTAAATGCCAGGATATCGTTTGTTGCCGGTGTTGATCTTACAGGCGACCAGTTGGTGCCCAACTGGTAATCGCCTACGCCAGCACCCACCCAGGTATATGTCGTTTGGCCAATCGTTACATTAGCTGATACAAGCAGTGTAAAAATTAACGTGTAAATCCTTGACATAATACTGTTTTCCTTTTTCAATTCATGTACGGTTTAAAAATGCTGCCGGATGCAAAGTTTCCTTTCTTTGGGAGCCTGTTGGTGGTGGATTTTACAGGGATAATAGAACTGTTTCCATGGAGGTGAACAGTGCAAATATAGCCCAATTTTTCGATCTTTTTCATGCTCCCTCCTGTTTCAGCGTTCACGATAGCCCACATAGCGAACCCGGTGTCCCTGTTTTTTTAACATATAACTGCCATTCCAACGCCTTTTTCAGCAAACCGAATGACTGCTTTTTAAGATGCATGGTTGCTTCGTTAAAGGGCGCACAATGTATAACGAAAAAGAGCCTGCAGTATTTTGCAGGCTCTTGAATATTAACAATATCTGATATTTATTGCTTCTGGATGATCACATTCAGCATCACCCTTGTTTTATCAGGTGTTACTACTTCCATCTGGTAGGTACCAGCAGCCAGGTAAGTCGGATAGCTGAGCATTTCAGTTCCTACAGCGCTTACGTGCTGCAGTTGCTGACTTTGTACTGCTTTGCCATCAGCATCTATCAGGCGTATGCTGTAGCGGCCCTCAGGCATCAATCTTGGCATTCTTAACCCGATCACTCCATTTGTAACCGGATTAGGATATACATACATGCCAGCACCGGATTTTACCACTTTTACTTTTACCACATCGCTGTAGTCTTGTGCTGCAAAACTGGTGCTCAAAGCTTTAACACGATAGTAATAGTACCCGGCTTCCATTTTGGGATCTATAAAGTTGAATTCGTTCATGGAATTAATGGATCCAGCCAAAACCTCACCCACTTTTTCAAACTGCTTTCCATCAACCGAACGCTCAATTTCGTAGAGGTTTACTACTTCTGCATTTTCAACCGACCAGTTAACGGTCACGTCGTTGTGAATGGCATCAGCGGCAACAGCTTTAAACTTAGCCAGCTTTTTGAAAGTGATAAAGAACCTGTCGGCAGCAGCTGAAGCTGAATTACCTGTTACTTCAAAATCCACCCTGGTATTGCCATTCATATTCAGTGGCTTGGAAGTATGTAAGAATTTGTCTTCCAGGTAAGCCACCCTGTTGTGTTGCTGCATGATCCTGTCTATACTGATACTGAATTTGTATTTAAACTGCCTCATCCTCGCAAGGTTGAAAAACAGAGTATCAGATGTATGCATAAATGGCCTGCAATCGTACATGAAATTATTGGCACCTTCTTTAATACTGAATGTTTCGTTCACATTAGTGAATTTAACCGCATCCAGCTGATCCACTCCCACTGAATAATCATTGTTGAATTGAACAAGGACGCCATCTGCCAGTTGATCAGTGCCATCTGGTTTTTCAAAGAACAGGCTGGTGCTCAAAGTACCTGCTGGCAATGGTGCTGGTCTGAACAACAAAGACTGGCCGGTAAAGGAAGATTTGGCCGTTTCATTGAAAGTAACAGTGGCACCTCCTCCAGAAGTTTCTACCACAAAGGCTTGTTTTGACTGTATGGTATTGCTCACATTAGGTGAAGCCGGGATATTGTTACCAGCCGCAACATCTCTAATAACCCAGGCACCAACTGTACTAATGGTTGGGTCCCAAACACGGAACCTGTTCAATACAGTACCACTTCTGGTAAGCTGTGTAAAGTCTATTGCAGAAGCATAAGGGTTTCCAATCAATGAATAAATATTCAAACCACTTCCTGGATAACAAGTGTAGGTATAAGCACCTGTCTTAACAGTGCCGGTATCCCTCAATACGGTGGCATTACCAATTACTGAAGTATTAAATGGATCAGGATTAGATGGCGTTCTGTCACCACGAACGAAAATGAAATGACCGGATCCCGTGCTATCTGCCTGGTTAAAACTGGCTGCTGCACCGGCAGGTAAGCCTGGTATTCTTGTAGTTCTTGTATTGTTAATACCGTCAAACCCGCTGGTAAGATAATTGAAACGTCTGAGTGAGTGATTATTGATATTACTCAGGTCAAGTCCGTTCGTTGCCAGGTTCGGGGCTGGGCCAGTTACATAAGTGGCGTTTCCTGAAATGCTGGTGTTACCACCTGCCTGCCATGAATGGAATACCGATCTTGCATTGGTGGCAACTACAGGAGCATTTATAAGTCTCCATGCCCTTCTTCCAGGGAAGTACCTTTCCACCACAAAATTGCCCGTGCCAGTATAGGTAAAGCTTCCACCCACCTGGCCTATCCTTGCCGTAGTATCACTTACTGAGCGAAGTGTAACATACGCATTGTTAAGGTTTACAATACCCTGCGTAGGTGTAATTGCTTCTCTGATCAATAAATCTCCGTTAATGGTAACTGCAGGATTGGCCCCGGATGTATTAGCAATCGTAAGCCTTGTCATTGCATTGATGGTACCTGCACCGGTTCCAGGGAATGTTTGTGCTACAGCTCCGGTCAATTGCAGTTCACCCCAGTTATTGAGAATACCATTATTGGTAAGCGTTCCCTTAATGTTCAGGATACCCGTACCCGTTGTGGTAATATTTGCTCCTGCATCAATTGTTATGTTCAAAGCAACAGCAGTTGTACCCGCAGGTATTACAGGGTAGTTTGGCACAGGCGAAGGAATGATAACAGACGTAGTGGCTGTTGGCACACCACCACACCAGGTTTGCGGATCGTTCCAGTTGGTATTGATACCTGCCCATGTTCCGTAAGCTCCGGTTCCAACAAACTCATCAGCTCCAATATCCGGTGTTGTAGCACTTCTAACTTCAGCATCATAGTCAACAGTAACAGCAGCAACCGGGATACCTGTATTATTCAGCGCACAGTTATCTGCTGTATTTACATGCAGGTCAGTCTGGCTTACAAAATTGATGATATCACTTAAAGAAGCAGATTCCCTTGGTGCAATGGTACCAGCTGTAAACACACCGGCAGTATAGGCTGTGATGGTTTGAGCGGTGGACACCCCATCCGCATAAATCAGGCGGCTTGCAGAAGGTGTTCCTGCATAAAACATATTGTTATTGGATGCTGCATTAAAGTTATTCAACGTGGTGGCAGCACCTGCACTCCTTCTGTACGCTACTGTTAAACCTGTGCCATTAGCAGTAGCTTCATTGACAACCAGGTTATTGATCATTGTCAGATTGACTGTTGTAGCTGTGGCATTTGCAGTTGCAAACACACCGCTCGAACCAAAGTTACCAGCACCATTACCAGCCAGCCTGATAGAATTGTAATAAAGAAAAAGCGAAGAACTGGCCAAAACTGAGGTAACCTCTATTCCACGTAAAGCATCTGTACCAGTAAGTACTGAATTGGCAGCAACTGAACCAGTAGCAGAAGCTGCAAGAGTAAGGTCAAGTGCAATCATATTGTTCGACACTACTATGCCCGATGTAGCGGGGACAGGACCACCGTTAGAAACTGAAATGCCCCTGGCTATTGATCCTATCGTTGCGCTCTGACCTGGGAATAAATTGTAAACCCTGTTCCTGGTTATCGTAACAGTACCACCTGCCTGACTATTAATTCCCGTAACCGTTGCAGTGAGCGCTGCGCTGCTGTATACATTAAATATTGTATTAAGACTTACTGTACGAGTACTTGCATTGGTTGTATTATGATGGATTCCTCTTACAGTTTGTACAGCAGTGGAAGTGCCAGTCACAAACAGATTGCTGATGATGTTGTTAGAAACAGTTTCATTTTGATTACCACCGATATTGGAGATGCCTGAAATGATGGTAGTGGCCGCACCTGAAAGCCCGGTAACAGAAAGATTGTCGATGGTATTGGTATTAATAGTGTAAGTACTGCTACCTCCAAGTTGAATTCCTAAAAGTGTGGGATTTGTAGCTCCTGCTACCATCGTATTATTAGTGATGGTATTAGAATTGATTGCAGTGGTGGCAGTTGCCGCCGGGCTACCGCCTGCTATCAATGTCATTACCGTACCAGCAGATTTAGTATTACCGGTGATTATATTATTGTTGATATTAAGCGCAGTTGGTACAATACCACTGTTGCTAATGGCTAAAAATGCACCTGACCCGGGCAATGTAATATTCTGTACGGTATTCCCATTAAGATTAACCGTTGCCGCTGTAGAAGAATTGACAATTCCCGTAAATGCGCCCGTAGTAGCTGTAGTATAACTACCAGTAACTGTATTGTTATTGATCGAAATAGTATTCGCTGCTGCTGTTGATCCAATAGCATTATCGATACCTGTTACCCCGGTATTGGTACCACCACCATTAAGCGTGATGTTGTTATTGTTGATTGTCGCACTGGCACTTGTACTGGCGAGACCATAAATACCTCTGAGCGTAGTAATATGGTTTACACCCCCTCCATCGTTGTTATTGATGGTATTATAGGAAATATTAATACTCCATTGATTGCTGGCAACGACCGCTGCAGCAGGTTGTGTGGCAGCTGCACCACCACCATAGTTGATGATGGTATTTCCAGTAGCTGCCGAAGCACCGCCTATATCATTACCTGTATCTGCATCCGTAAATGGTGAAGCAGCAGCCAATCCGCTTAAAGCAATACCGTTATTACAATTCTGAATGGTATTACTATAGAATTTATTGTTAGAGTTGGCACCAATTGCGCCGCCAGCAGCAAGGGCTGTTGTGGCAGCCGTCCTGATACTGTTCAATACAATAATACCATTGGAACCCGGCGTATTGGCGGTAACAACAGAACCTCCCGCATTATTCAATCGCTTGAGCGTAATGGTACAGTTGGTGATCGTATTATTCTGAGCACCATCTGTACTGTTCAATTTGAATAAGCCATATCCATAGTCCATACACACAGTGGCATTGAGGGTATTATTATCGTTCAGATCAATGCCGTCAATTGTTACATTATTGGTACCGTTGATACTCCAGATACCATCTGGTATGGCACCGCCGATTCCCCCTGCTCCTGCATAAGCAGCGTTGATGATTGGATTAACACCCACACCATTTTTCTGGAACACAATGGTATTTACACCCACCGTAGGGTTAAGGGTGGCATTACCAAGAGCAAGATGTGCCGTTGCGTTTTCTACATAACCTGGCAATACATTAAAGACGCAATTGTTGCTGATTCCACGAAGGTTCAAATCAGCGATAGCCGTAGCAAAAGATAAATAATCATCGCAATCTGCACCACCGATACCTGCACCAACCAATGCAACAGTAGGTGTATTACTAATAGTGAAAGTAGTGGCATCAATGATACTGGTTACGATAGTATTGGCAGCAAAAGTTCCTGCACCTGTTACCCTGGTTAACAACGCACCCACTACCAAATTAGCCGTACTGGTGGTGGTAAGCGTAGTGCCTGCACCATTTACATTGGCTGCATTGATGCGGCCTATGTAGTAGGTGCCTGCTAAAGGTGTAGCTGCTGCTGTAATGGTAAACACAGCAGAAGTAACTGCGCAGGTGTTGGAATTGGTAATCACTACATCGTAGTTACCAACAGCAGTGGCTGTATAAGTTGCATTGGTAGCACCCGGTATATTTGAACCACCGAGTCTCCATTGATAAGACGTAATGGTTCCGCTGCCGGCGGTTGCATTTGAGTTAAGTAAATTAGGAATGCCCGGACACAATATGTTGTTGCCGGTGATTGCTGCCGTAGGTATGGCATTCACCGTTTGTGTTAAAGTACCCAAAGCTGGTATCGGCACCGCACAACTAAGACTGGAAGACATTTCAACTTCCACCACATCACCATTTACAGGTGTGTATGTATATGTAGCCAGACCAGTACCTACTGGACTGCTGTTTACATACCACTGATAGGTGGGTGTGCCACCTCCGTTCACCGGATTGGCAGTAAATATTTTTGAAGTGCCGGCACAAGTGGCTGTTGCCGGCGTAATAGTAACAGATGCAGGTTGTGTGGTTACACTTACATCAATGATATTGGATGTGGCAGGATTACCCAACGCACAACTTGAAATACTCGAGGTTAACTCGCAGGTCACATCATCAAGATCTGCCAGTGTGGTAGTGACAAAAGTATTGGTGCCAGACGGTGCGCCTTGTGATACTCCATTTACAAACCATTCGTACAGTGGCGTTACGCCTCCATTGGTTGGGGTAGCTGTAAACGTTACAGAGGTTCCATTACAGATACTGATGGTTGAACCAATTGGGGCAGGAACCGATGTGATACTTACAGACACAGGGAATGACGGGTTGATCGTCATTACTATAGCATTGCTGAACGGTGCTTTAGGGAATGGACAGTTAATAGCATTGGATGCCATCCGGCAGGTAACAGTTTGGCCCGTGGTAAGTGTTGTAGTAACAAAGGTATTGCTTACAGAAGGTGTACCTTGAGAAACACCATTTACAAACCATTCGTAGGTAGGTGCTGCTCCTCCATTTACAGGGGTAGCTGTAAAGGTTACATTTTCGCCTGCACAGGCTGTGGTAGCCGGGCTAACACCAATGCTTACACTGGTAGCAACGCCTGGCGTTACAGTAAATGCGATTGAATTACTTGTGACAGGATTGGTTGGTATACAAGTGACCCCGCCTACAGCAAGTACACAAGTAAGCACATCTCCATTTACCAGTCCGCCAAACCGAAGCGAAGTAACGGTTCTGCCGCTGGCAGTTGCTGTAATGGTAGCGCCGGAAAGCCCAGTGATCGGGTTAGCAGTAACTGTAAACTGAGTTGGACTGAGTATATTAACAATCCTGGAATCCAATGCAAAAGCACCCGTTCCTGCAGTAACAGTTACCGCCATACCTGGGTAGAGCGTAGCAGTACTGGCAACAGTAATAGTAGTGCCCACACTGGATCCGCCGGTTGCTGAACCGGTAATGGTGGTACCATTCAGTCTCCATGTGTACAATGGGTTCAAAGAACCCTGAATATTTTGTGCTGCAATGGTCAGGTCAGTGGTATCACCCTGGCAAATAGTTGTGGAAGGTGCTGCTGCTATTGTAATACTGATCGGGTTAGAAGTGAGCGCTATATCCACATTGGCAGTAACAGGACAAGCTCCAAATGCTGCTGTAGCCGTGTACGTGCGGCTGGCAGTTGGCTTGGTATAAACCGTGGTTCTGTTAGTGCCGGTATAATTGATGGTACCACCAGCATTCGTAAATAATTCAGTTGTGGGGCTCCAGGTAATGGTAGCCTGGCTATTGATCCTAACATCATCAATTAACCATCCATAATACACTTCACTAAAATCAGACTTAATTCTGAATCGTACTTTGAACTGTGTACTTCCCTGCCATGGAGACAGATCAAGCGTTTCCAGTTTCCATAATGACGTAGCAGGGCCGGCACCCGGAGTTGAACCAGCGTTTGTAAATTGGGTATTCCAGTCAGAATAACTGGTTTTTTCAAAACATACTACCCCATTTCTCAATGTGCCGCTTCCAGTGTAACTGGTTTGCGGGAAAGGTGTCCAGTTGGTTCCGTCATCTGTTGAATACTCTACATACCCAAAATCCCAGTCTGCAGACCCAGTATTTTCAAGCGCACAAATATGACGGAAAGTAAGCACCGCATTGGAGTACTGGGTCATATCAATCCCGTTGGTCAATTCATATGATGCAGGACTGGCATTGGATATACTGTTTACGTGGGTAAGACGCACTGAACTGCCGGCACTAAAATAATAAGTGCTGCTCTGGTTCTCTGTTACCCCCGTACCAGTTACCACAAATTTACTAATGGGGAAGCTGTTGAAATTTTCAGTGAAGAAAAATCCTGAGCCACCCGACGCCGTTAATAATTGTGCAGCGCCGCCATCACAAAAGGCAACAGGCCCTGCCGGAACAATTGTTAATGCAGAAGGTGTTGGTTGTACTACAATTTGAACGGTATCAGAAGTAGAGCAGGTACCATTACCAACCGTTACGGTATAGGTAGTGCTTTCTGTAGGGGATGCCACCGGGTTCGCAATATTGGGATTGCTCAAACCAAGTGTAGGAACCCAGCTGTATGTTGAGTAATCACTATCAAATGATGTAAGATTAGATGTTCCGGTACCGCAAATTGCAGTAGCTGAAGCCGTAGGATGTGTAAATACCGGCGGTGCACTAACGGTGGCTACTACAGTAGTTCTCGGAGATGCACAACCACTTACAAACTGCACGTTATAATAGTACATGTAATATCCAGGTCCTAAATCGTTACCTGTGATATTGATAGCACTTGAGGTATATGGATAAGTACTACCATTATTATTTCTTGTCAATCCACCTGAAGGGAAGCTAGGTGAATAAATATAATATCCTGAACCAGGCACCAATGCTACAGGCACAGCGAAAGTAACCGTTTGTGCGGTGGCGCCACCTGAAACGGTTGTAGTGTAAGATTGTGATCCAATTATGGTACCAGCAGCGTTGTAAATATTGATTGTAGAAGTTTGCCCTGAGGTCCATGGATATACGTCCACTGATAATAACTGGGTTGACTGAACCACATCAAAATAAAGTTCCCAGCTTACGGTCCAGGCAGTTTGTATAGTACCTCCCTGTGCCACTGGTGACAATGGACCTACACTGGCATTTGACAAACCAGCGATAGCTTCCACGTAATAGTTGGTAGTGGTATTGATAACCGGGGTTGTGTATGGGCTGCCGGTACCAAGAGGCACACCACCAGTAGGAACATCAAACCATCTTAACGTACCAGTTGTTGCCGTTGCTGTTAAATTTACAGTTCCCAAACCACATACACTTCCACCAGCGGATGCACTGATAGCCGGTGAATTTACGGTTACCAGGATACTGGATGAAAAGGCGGTTGTTGCGTTATTGCTGCAAGTGGCACTAAGCCTGTAATAGCCATCTGTTGAAATGGTAATGGTAGCTGTCAACGGGTTGGTTTGACCTAATATCGGAGACCAGCTGCTGTTATCTGGTGAAGTCTGCCATACATACGTCATACCAGTACCAAACGTGAAACCGCTTGCACTGAATGTCACATCTTCTGATACACAAAGTGTAGTTTTAGAAGCGGAAATAGCTCCCGCTGTAATTGCTCCGCCACATGCAGGTGGTGTAAATTCATCAGCACCAATATCTGGTGTGGTGGCATTCCTGATATCACCGTCAATATCAACAATAAACCCGGCAATCGGCGTGGCCAGGCCATTTAAAGTAGAAGAGCCCAGTAAGTGCAGATTGGTGGCGGAAGTAAAATCAGGAATAACTGAAACTGAGTTAGCATCAGCTAAAGTAGCTGACTGCCATGCTGCCAACGTATTCCTTGCCCCTCCAAGAAAACCAAGACTGCTGCTTGCAGAGTAGTAATCGTTGTAGTTGATATTGGTGAAAGAAGTTTCCGGTACCAAACTGTAGATGGAATACCTGGTATTGGCCGTTTGACTGTTGGCGAAAATATTATTTCTGATATCAAGACCTGTTACCAATGGTGTGGTAGCAGCATTACTCCTGTTATCTATAATGATAGCAGCCGACTGCCCCACGCTTTGGTTGGTGGTAAGATTGATAGAATTATAATAAATCTTATATCCACCGCCAGACATAATGCCAATTCCAAAACCATTATCCTGAACTACGGGATTATACCCAAACCCTGCAATATCATAAATAAAATTATTGTGTACAGACAGGCCGGAATTAACGGAACTTGATTGTAATGTAATACCATGCACCGTCCAGCCTGCTGCACTGGTATGCTTACAATCACTAATATTGTTAAAGGCGATCACGCCATTTGAAATTGCCCCTCTTACGGATATACCCGCTGCCACTGTATCCCTTGAGCCTACTGTGCTGGTAATACCCAATATATCATTTTGAGTTACGGTTACATTATTCTGGTTAAATACCAATAAACCACGGAAGCCAATTTTTTGAGCCGGGGTGGTTGAACCAATCGTACACTCCGTTACAGTGGTATTATTATCTCCACCAGTTGGTCCCATTAATGCAAGTCCCCTGAAAGCGGTACGAACGATAATATTCTGGTAAGTATTGGATGAATTGGCTGCATCAGCCTGCGTACCAATAGCCGAGCCACTACCAGAAAATATACCTGCATAGGTTGTAGTGGTGGTATTACCAATCACAAAACAGTTTTTGATAATATTATTGGTGGCACCATTGGAACCAGAACTGGCCATCCAGATCACAGCTGATGTTGTGCTGGCGTCCGTATTGGTAAAAGTAAGATTCTGAGAGGTGGTTCCATTATTAGAACCATCAATGGTTATATAATCTGCACCATTAAATTTGATCAATGCTGTGGCGGATGCTCCGGTAACACTGGCATTGATACCAGCAGCCGGGCGAATGAGCAGTGTATTGGCAGCACTGGCCTGGGGATTAAAAATGGTAATTGGATAAACTTCCGCTGGTGTTGTATAAGTAGGATCTATCAATTGAAACTCAATAGGACCGCTTAAGCAGGATGTGTTATATGCGTTGATGGCCGCAGTTAAACTGGCATAGTTACCAGTAACCCCTACGGTATATGTACCAGGCGCCAGGCCACTTTGCACCAAATAATTTTCAGGTGCAGTGGGAGGAGTTGCCGCAGTTGGCACATTAGGTGTAAAGCCACCTGCTCCTACCGACAAAGATGAAATAACATTGGGTGTGCCTGCGCCATCCTGTGCCACAATATAATAAGATACCGTTTCACCCAATAAGGCGGTGGCGCCAAAAGTAAAGGAATAATTACCACCTCCCAGTGAAACGCCCGTTACGGCAGCATACGGCAATGCATTTCTGCGCCAGTACAATACCGGCAGACCTGCACCTGACGTTGGCACACCACTAGGATCTTTTATATTGGCCGTTAATACCTGGGCACCACTTCCACAGGTACCTGCCAGCGAAGGGTAGGTAATCAATGGGGGCGACTGGTCTGATATGGTTCCTGCGAATTCATCAGCACCAATATCAGGAAAACCAGCACGGGCTGCATTATCAATATCCTGGGTTACTGAAGTTGTTACACCGCCCGATTCAAGCTGGGTAACACCAGCCACAATATGAAGATCTGTGGCGGATACAAAAGGCGCTGCAGCGGTACTTGCAAATGAATGTACATCATTGTTATCAGTACCTACAGATGACCAGCTACGGAAATTGGTAGCTGGAGCTGACGAAAAAGCATTGAAATTAGCTGCTGTGTAAAGGTTGGCAACATTGTAAGAACTGGCCCCGGCAAATGCCATTCCAGAAAGACCTGCAGTGCTGCCTGTATAATAAGCATTGTTGTTAATACGGTAACCAGTTGCAGCTACAGCTGATAAAGGTAAGTACAAACCAACGTGAGCACTGTTTGCTGCACCACCTGTTACAGTATTTGAAAAAATATTATTGCGAATATCCAGCTGTGTGATGGCAGAGGATGACACAGACAAACAGGCGATCATATTGGTGGCGGTTGCTGCACTGATTCCAGACAGGTGTACACTGTTGTGATAAATCCTGTGGGATGTGCCGCTGCCAATATAGATAACGGATGCAGTTCTTGAAGATGTGGTGAAATGACCTGTACCTGTGTTAAATACGTCGAAAATAAAGTTATTGGATATTTCGCTGTTGTTAAAAGCTGCTGAAAAGGAAATACCGGCAGCGCCGTTTCCACTTCCATTACGGTTATAGATAGCCGACACTTTGTTTTTGCTAACTGTAGCCGCAGCACCGGTAGTATTGATATTAATACCCGATACGGTGGCTGCTGCACCAGACTGCACATTAGAAACGGTATTGCCCGATACTGCAAAACTGTTTCCGGCGGCACTTATTAAAATGCCATTAGCTGTACCAACGGCTGCATTATTAACTACACCGGTAATGGTATTGTCGCTTACTGCATTTACGCCGGTTCCGATATTAGCAGCCAGCTCAATACCAGCCGAGGTGGTTCCTACGTAAGACAGTACATTTTGTATGGTATTCAACCCAATGAAAATATTATCTGCGCCCGCCACCCAAATACCTTTGGTATAAACCGTAGTGGCCGGAGCTGTTACCGGGTAACCGCTGATCACGGCCGCAGCACCAATAACGCTGTTGGTAATGGAAAGGGATGAATTGACTGTGGAGGCAGCACCGTTAAATGCTATACCCCGGGCGCATTGGTTCACCGCAATATTGTCGATCACAATGTTGTTGATAGTAGTACCGGTTAAAGCCGCATCAGCTGTTTCGGAAGTGATAGCACCCAATGTGGTGGTAGCAGAACCTTTACCACCAAAATAAAGACCAAAACTGGTATTGGAGGAAGTTGTAGCGCCCGTAATACCGGAAGCATTCCCCGAAGTTACGTTGCCATTGAAATTGGTATTGAAAATAAAAATATTATCTGCAGAAACAGATGGCCCTGCCAATGCAGCCACACGCAAACAGGAAGAATATCCAAGAGAAGTTAAATTGGTATTTACAACAGTCAGGTTACGGTTGATACCCCCAGTTAAAGGATTGTCACCGTCGATTATTACATTATCTGCACCATTGAGCTGAATAACACCAAAGCCCGCCCCGGGAGCACCAGAAATGCTTACACCATCTGCAACAGGATAAATGTAAATGGATGAATAACTCGTAGGATCGGCATCTCCACTTAGCAGGGTAGCCGGAATTGCACCTTCATTTGTACTGGCACTTACCTCAATGATAATATCGCCTCTGTGGAAGCCTGTATTTATTGAGTCGAATGCAACCCTCAGCGTAGTATAAGTACCTGATAGGGCACCGTTAGTAGCGGTTACTAACACCTGGGCATCAACCTTCAAAGAGAGCCCTGCTAATACAAAAAGAATCAAAAGGTAAAATTGCTTCATACAAAGAGAATTTGAACTTGTTCAGCGTACGGAAAAAGGTTTGGTTACATAAAAAAACCCCGGACTAGATCAGAGGCTATTTTGATTGGGGTAAAATCAGGTAAAACACTGATTTTCAAACGGTATCGGATTTATCACACAAAGCTGTGGCAAGATAATTTTTTAAACTTATAAAACCATGCATTTTATTAACTATTTCATAACAGCTTTACCGTCACCAGGAGGATTTTGAGCTGATTTACTAGATAAAATTTAGAATATCAAAAGTATTTCTTCAAAATAACGATCAAATACAGCCTGGTTTTAAAAATATAATATCCAATCGACCTATTCCTTAGATAAAAAATTTATACTAATATGTAATGCTGGTGGTTGAGATCGATCCTTCCCTTAAAAAGAATCTCCTTTTATAAAAAGTTCATTTCCTTGCCAGCTGGTTGAATGTAACGGCGCTTGGGTTATACGCTACCGGTCAATGTGGATGCTATGGGGTATGCTATCAGGAAATCTTTAGCAAAAGACAGATATTTCCAGATCCCAATGGTCATTCAAAAGACCGGCTGAACACAAACACCAAAAGCACCCCCGGAAAGGGGTGCTTTTAAATGGTATAGATTTTTTCCCTAATGGGAGATTAAGCAGTTACTGAAGCTTTTTTGCGCAATTGCCTTACAGTAATAATAACTGCAAACAATACACCGGCAGCAAGAAAAACCATATTCATATTGCTGTCGAAAGGTACTTCAGGGTTTCCACCACCTTCATTAGGAGGAGGAGGCTGGCAAATACCAATTAATGGTGTAGCTAATAAGGCTGCTGAAACCGCTACATTAGTGAGCGCTTTTTTCAAAGACAATGCTGTGAACTTCATTGTTTGTTTTTATTTGAGTGTATTAATAAATAAAGTTTGTACTTCTCTTACTTTGTCAGGAGAAATGATCTCTAACTGGTAAGCTCCCCTTGCAATGGTAGAAGGTAATTCTACCACCTGTGTGCTGTTTCCACCTGCATGTTCTTTTACTGATGTGAAAACCGTTTCACCAGTTGAAGCAAGTAACCTCAGTGTATATCTGCCTTGCAGTTGGTTTTTAAACTGAATGTTAACTACTGAACCTTCTACAGGGTTTGGTGCAATGGTAAACGAAGGTAATATGTTTCCAGTCAAAACCTTCACCACAGGTGAATATTTTATTTCCCCATTCAATCCCAGGCTCTTAATCCTGTAGAAATTGCTTCCGGTTAATGGTGTGGCATCTAACCATACATAGGACACATCTCCACCCCTGTTACCAGTTGCAACAACGTTGGCACCGGCTGTAAAGTTCCTGCCATCAGCTGAACGCTCAACCACATACTGCCTGATTCCGCTTTCCTGGGCCACTTTCCAGTCAACTTTAATAGCCGCACCAGCTGGTTGTGCTGTTACACTTACAAAAGATACCGGAACTGGTGACAATTGAACCTGCCTGTACACGATCCTGAACCTGTTAGCTGTTGATGAGAATGGATCAGCACTGATGGTGAAATCATAGTTAGTAAGTCCACCTGCAAGGTCAAGCTGTGTAGTGGTACTGGTGAAATTGTCTATCAAGAAAGCTGTTCTTCCGGCAACATTCATATTCTCTGAAATCAGTTCCAGCCTGTATTGCTGGTTCTGACGCAGGTTCCACATCCAGAAGTTGGTAGTATCATAGCTGGTAGTTACCTGGCGGCCTTCAACTACCAGGTTGGTGCTTCCTCTGCGGATCGCAAAGTTTTCACCGGCATTGGTCAGTTTAACCGCATCGTCACCGTCAACCGCATTCGCAAAAGCATTGTTAAACACGCTTACGTTAGCATCAGCCATTACGGTTGAGTTATCAGTAGCTACTGTTAACAGGTTAGCTTTCAATTTCTCAAAACCTGTTGTTGGAGCAGCTGGCCTGAAGTAGTTAGTACCATCACCAATCACTTTAGCACTTTCATTCAGCGCTATAGAGCCACCGCCTGTATTAGCCTGGATCATAAATGATTCACCAGCTTGTATCGTAGTTCGTGGCGTTAAGCCATAGCTGCTGTTATTCGGTACTCCTACAAATCCGTTAGTAAGACTGAACGTTACGTATCCACCCAATGAAATATTAGGAGCTGTTCCTGTTACCAGTTTTGGATCCCACAGGTAGAATGAATTGACCAAATTGGTTCTTGTAAGACCCAGGAAGTCGATATCAGAAACATACGTATTACCAATCAGGTCGAACCTGCCAGAGCCAACTGTGATCACAGCCTGGTTACCAGTATACAGTTCACCTGTTGTACGCAATACCGTAGGTGTTGTTGCGGTAACAGCACTTGATGCGGTTTGGGTACGTTCACCTCTTATATACAGGCTATAGCCTTTTACTGAGGCAATTTGTGGCCTGTTTCCACCCGCTAAAGTAGAACTTACATCAACCCACGCTCCGGTAGTACCAGAAGCCTGGTTAAAGAACTGAATAGAAGCCTTGGATGTTCTTTCATCAAAACCAAGAGTAGAATAAGCCGCTTGTGGCGTGGTGATCCTGGTACCAAATCCTGGGTTAGGATTCATATTGGCTGGTGTTCCACCTTCCTGCCATGCCTGCTTGATGGTCTGCAAACCTTTGGTTGGAACTGACAGGAATCTCCATGCTCTTTGTGCATTAGCAGGGATATATCTTTCAACAGTCACATTACCTGTGATCCACTGACCTGAGCTGGCACCTGCAGCCAAACGGGCAGAACCAGAAGCATTGGACTTAAAGGTAAGGTTGCCATTAGAAGCTAACACTGCACCGCTTGCAATAGTTACAGTACCAAAAGTATTGTTATTAATAGCGCCTGATCCACCTGTAATGTCGAGTGGTGAAGCCAGTGTGCTGGTGCCCGTTCCGTTGATCGTAAGATTTTTCAATGTTCTACCCAAAGTAGTAAACCGGAGTGTGGACGCTGCACCAACCGTGAGGTTAGAAGTGTTAGAACCCACCAGTGAACCTGCACCGTTTATACCTTCACCTACTGCGAGTGTAAAGCCACCCAATGTAAGTGTTGCACTTGCATTGATATCCACAGATTTTGCAACTGCGTTTGAAGTAAGCGCCGGGAAGTTCAGACTGCCCGATGGTACTGTCGGAATTAACACATCACTCAATGTACTTGGTACTGCATTTTGAGACCAGTTTCCGGCTGTGTGCCAGTTGGTGGTTCCTGCTGCTGCAGTCCATACATTACCGCCTGTGGTCAATACGATCACTTCGGCAGCAGATGTTGTATCCAGTCCGCAATCGCTTGAAGCAACTGCATAGTAATAAGTAGTTCCAACAGTAGTGGTTGGCGGAGTAAAGCTGGTAGCTGTTTGACCTCCTAGCAATGTACCACCAAGTGTACTGTTAGTTGTATTTGAATACCACTGATAGGTAACTGTACCGGTGCCAGTAGCAGCAAATGTAAGATTGGTTGGTGCTGCATTCTGTGCCACAAACTGTGTAGACGGTGCAACATCGGCTGTAACAACCGTTACTGGATTAACAGTTACACTCACTTCAGCTTCTTTGAAGCAACCAGCAGCATTGGTAGCACGCACGGTATAATCAGTAGAAGTGGAAGGAGTTGCTGTTACAGAAGCAGTGTTGGTTGCACTCAATCCTGTAGCTGGTGTCCATAACCAGGTAGGTTGCTGCAATGAACTATAACCCAACACAATATTCAGCCTTGTAGTAGATCCTGCACCTGTAACAGTAGCATTTGATACCAGTGTTTTGATAGGCGTTGTACCTGAAGTGGTACTTGTTCTTGCAAAGAAGGACTTATTGTCTGCAGCTGCAGTAAACAGGGTAATTGAATTATTAAGATTGTCAACCCCGTCATGCAATTGTTCAACAACGATATTAGAAGTACCATTCCATACAAACGGTGTATTAAATGTGATGGTATTAACCCCTATCGCATGTGTGTAGGTTGTAGGCCCAAACACGGTTGTTAAACCTGAAGGAATAAAGGCTGTCATCGTGTTATTAGCTGTATGACCTATACTGATTGAGAAATTAGTATTGTCATTGGCATCACCCTGTGATGTAGTGGTGTAACTGATAGAAGAAATGCTTGTTCCAGCTGTCAAACCTGCTGCATTCAGTTCTGCAACGGTGTAGATCGTCTGGTTCCAGTATTGTGACCAACGGTTACAGAAAGCAGTAGGCTCAGTACTTGCTGATGTAGTGGTTGTAGCAGTTCCTAAGATTGCATTGCCTGTACCACCAGTAGTACCGCCGGTAGCAGTTAACACAGTGCTTGAGCCATTACATATAACCGCATCAGGAGAAACGGTTACATCCGTTGGTGAGGCGTTAATCGTTACGGTTACAGCAGCAGAAGTATCAAAACATCCTGTTGCCTGGTCATTCACTCTCACACGGTAAGCACCTGTTTGATCCACTGTATAACCAGGTCCTGTTTCCAGACTGATAGCAGCTGAACCCCTTATCCATTGATATTCTGGTAAAGCAGCATTAGTAGTGGAAGTTAACGCGTAAGTAGCAGGTGAGCACAAGGTTGTTCCTGCTTCATTGATAGAAACGGTTGGCAAAGGATTCACCGTAATGGTGATCTGTGACGTTGTTTCATTACCGCAGAAGTCTTCCACAGTTACTGTATAAGTAGTTGTAGTTGCAGGTGATACTGAAATGGTTGCTGTACTTCCCAAAGGAGTATTAGCGCCATCTACCCATGCATAAGTGAACGGACCCTGACCAGTTGCATTGGCGTTCAATACAGTAGAACCGCCCACACAAATGGGGTTGATAGTTGCTGTAGCATTTGCAGCCACAGACTGTACCGTTACCGTTACCGGTGTAACACTGGTAGTGCTACAGTTATTGGCGTCTGTAGCTGTTACAGAATAAGGAGTAGTAGTGGTTGGGTTTACAATTGCCTGGCCAGTTGTGCCACCTGAAATGCTGCCTGGATTAAATACCCAGTTAAGCGTGCTGGTCACATTCGAACCTGTGAAGTAGAACTTAACGAGCGGCCTGTTGGCAAAAGTAGTGCCGGTGGTAGCAGCACAAGCCCCTGCAGAACCTAACAGCTGGCTGTTGGCAGTGAAAGCAGGAGTATTAGCGGCTAATGTGGAACTTCCGCCGATAGAAGAAATATTATAACAAATATTGATCAGCACGTTTGACGTACCATCCCATGCAAACGGAGAGCTGAATGTATGAACGTTGTCACCAGAAACTGCAGTGTAAGTTGCCGCAGTGTATACATTGGTGAAGGTTGGTTCCTGGAAGGTGGTTGTAAGCGCTGTTGCTGCTGTATTAGCCATACTGATAGTATAGTTGTTAGCGGCTCCGCTGCCTACACTGGTTACATTAAAGGCGATACCACCAAAGTTACCGGCTGCAAATCCAGCCGTGGTAAGCTCTGCTGCTGTAAACAGTAACTGGTGCCTGAAATCACCCGTTCCAAAACCATTCCTGTACACACCACCACCAAATTCTGTAGTGGTTTGCGTGCCTACATTGGTTGTTAATGGAGTACCGATGATGCTCTGTGCTTCCAGTGCAGTTGATGCACCTTCACATATAGTAGATGGTGTAGCCGTAAAGCTGCTGATAACCGGGTTAGGATTAACCGTTACAGTTACTTGTGCAGTATTAGCACAACCAGCCGGGCCAGAAACGCCATCATCAGCAGATACAGTGTAAGTTGTTGTGGTTGTTGGACTGGCTGTAACCACACCTGTATTAGTAGCACTTAAGCCTGTAGCCGGAGTCCAACTAAAGTTAATATAAGATGGGTCTGTTGGAGAAGCCGTTGCATCCAGTGATACACTGCCCCCGTTACAGAAAGTGGTTGCACCACCTGCTGTGATAGCAAGTGTAGGCGGTGTTGTAGCAGTAACCTGTACTTCTGAACGCGGACCTTCGCAACCTGCTGCAGTTTCAGCAACCCAGTAAGAAATGGTACCTACCACCACATTGGGTGAATAGGTTGCACTGCCACCTGGTGTAAGTGTGGTACCACCCGAAGCAACGTTATACCAGTTCAATGTACCGCCTGTGCCCGTAGCACTCAGGTTTACAACACCAGGACCACACCTTGTAACTGTTGGTGCAGTAGTTGGAGCTGCTGGTAATGGATTAACGGTAACGTTTACCGGAGCAGTAGTTGCGATACAACCAAAGCTGCTGGTAGCAGATGCTGTATATGCACCAACAGAAGTACTTGCTGTTGTGGTAGCTGTACCAGTTGTGCCACCAGAAATAGCACCTGGGTTAAATGCCCAGGTATAAGTGCTGGTAAGATTGGTGCCGATATAGCCTGCAAACACAATATTCAAACGGTTCAGGCTTAAAGTGGCTGAGTTTGTTGAAGCAGTAGCCGTGTAAGCCGCCCTGTTAACAGTAGTTGCTGTATAACGGGTTTGTGCATTGTTAGAAGAGTTGGCACCAGACATCACCACTTGTATGATGATATTAGAAGTACCATCCCATGTATATGGCACATCAAAAGGTATGGTTTGTAAGCCAGAAGCTGTATGTGTATACGTTTTAGGCGTAAATACTTCAGTAAATCCTGTTGTAGTATCAACAAAAGCTGTAAGAGCAGATAAACCGGTATTGCCGATCTTAACCCTGAAGTTAGCGTTGGTTGCGGCACTACCCAGTGAGTTGATGGTAAATCCTATAGAGGTGATATTACCAGCCAATAAACCAGCAGCCTGCAATTCAGCAGCCGTATACAGCAATTGCGTGCGGTGCGAAGGCCACCTGTTATTAAACGCTGTAAATACCTGTGTATTAGTAGACGCAGTTGTTGCTGTACCAATAGTGGCAGTTCCATTACTTCCGAGTATTGACGCAGCGGTCAATGTAAGTGTTTCGCCTTCGCAAACAGGTGAAGGTGTAACGGTAAAGCCAGTGATATTGGGCAATGCTTTTACTTCCACGGTAGTGGTAGCCACAGCGATACAACCTTTGTCTGGATCAAAACCTCTGATGGTATAAGTATAGGTACCAGCAGCTGTTGGTGTAACGGTGATATTGCCATCTAGTAAGCTGGAGTCAACACCGTCAATATTTGGAATATTTATACCGCTGCCTGCAGCATGTAATGTGCTTGGGAAATTAAATATGTAACTATTGGCACCGCCTGTTTGTCCCACAGTAAAGGTGAACGAAGATCCAATACAAACTGGTGATGGGCTGGCTGATAAAGTCAGCTCATCTGGTATCAGGTCAAAAGTAACATCTACCTGTGTGCGAGGACTCTCACAACCATTGGTTCCTGTTTCTGTTACATAGAAACTGGTAGGAGTGGCGATGATATAGTTCTGTAAAGTGGCTCCGTTTTCGCCGGCCAGCGCTGTTCCGCCTGTTGGTACCAGGTACCAGTTAAACGTACCGCTGCCATTAGCGCCACCTGTAGCTACAGAGGCTGTAGGCACACCGCTACCACATTGCTGTGAGTTGGTGCCAACAGGTGCATCCGGCAGTTCATTCACTGTAACGGTAACATCATCTTCACTAAAGCAACCGGTTGTGTTGTTTAAACCTGTAACAGTGTAAGTGGTAGTAACAGTAGGTGAAACAATCACCTGGTTACCGAGGCCGGCTCCATTATTCCAACTCCAGTTTAATGAGACTGCACCAATGGTGCCCGTTTGTGCACCAAAGCGTGTATTCAAACGGTTCAGGCTCAAAGTAGCGGCATCTGAAGAAGAGAATGCTGTATAAGCAGACTTATTATCTGGAGTAGCTGTAAAGAATGTATTAGCATTATTCGTGGCATCAGCTCCTGACATCACCAACTGAACGATGATATTAGACGTTCCATTCCAGTTGAACGGAGCATCAAAACTGAGTGTTTGCCAGCCGGTAGCTGTGTGTGTAAATGTTTTAGGATTATACACATTGGTAAATCCTGTAGTGGTATCAACAAAATCAGTTAATACCGATAATGCAGTGTTACCTATTTTAATACGGTAATTATCATTAGTAGCTGCACTGCCGAGTGTGTTAATATTAAATGCAATAGATGTGATATTGCCAGGTTGGATATTTGCCGCCTGCAGTTCTGCTACAGTAAACAGCAACTGGGTACGGGCAGAAGGCCACCTGTTGTTAAAGGCTGTATTGGCATCAAAATCACCGGATACAGTAGTCGCCGTTCCAATATCAGCAAGACCTGGCGCTACATCAGCAGTGGTAGCCAATAATGTGCTTGACTGACCAACGCAGATGGTGGAAGGCGTAGCTGTAATGGCATTGATAACCGGGTTAGGGTTCACTACCACCACTACAGAAGAGCTTGTATTACAAGGGCCATCATTTGCAGCTACATTGTATGTATAGCTACCCGCTGCTGTAGGTGTAACTGTTGCTGCACCTGTTACAGGAGCACCTGGTACTGAACCACTGATACCGCTTGTAGCAGCATTTGGTGAAGTAGCCGTCCATGTAAAGCTATAGTTCTGGTTACTGCCTGATTGTGTAATAGACAGGTTAACCGGTGCATCAAGACATACCTGAAGAGAAGCTGCAACAGCAGTTATAGGATCAGGTGAAATCACGTCGGCTAAAATAGCTGTTCTTCCACTTTCGCAGGTACCATCATTGATAGCAACATAAAAAGTAGTTGGAGTAGATATCGCATAAGCAGATAATACATCATTTACTTCACCGGCCAGTGCTGTACCGCCAGATGAAGCGAGGTACCAACGGTACTGACCATTAGTGCCGCCACTAACCTGTGCTTCTGGTACACCCGTACCGCACTGTGTTGAAGGCAGCAGAGCGGTTGGAGCATTAGGATTAGGGTTGATGGTTATATTTTGAGTAAAGTCTTTTGTACAACCATCGCTGATCCGTGTAATACGGAACGTATATGGTTTTGTAACGAGTGTGGCTGACGTTGGTGTAACCGTAGTGGAGGCTGTTGTTGCCAGCTCTGTAACACCGTCGAGCCATTGTAATGTATAAGGTGCAAAAGCATTGTAAGTAAAGGTTGCGTTGGGTCTGTTAGCAAAAGTACTACCTGTTGCTGCAGTACATGCTCCTGTACTTGCCAATAACTGAACATTACCTGTAAAGGCAGTGGCAGTGGCTTCTACGTTTGAACTGCTGCTTGAACTGGTAACACTATAACAGATACTTACCAGCACACTTGAAGTGCCGTCCCAAACAAAAGATGAGGAAGAGCCTGCACCGGTACCAAATACGAAATTATTATTGCCAGATACCGCAACATATGCCGGGTTGGTGTACACCTGTGTTAAAGTTGGTGTAAGGAAGCTGGATGTTAAAGCTGTAGCTCCCACATTTGCCAGGCTGATTGTATAGTTATTGTAATTGGTTGAACCCAATGAAGTAATGTTAAAAGATACCGCCGATAATGTACCTGCACTGATTCCTGCGGAGGTTAATTCTGAAGCCTGGTAAAGCAACTGGTGTTTAAAGTCGCCGTTTCCTGCACCATGCCTGAAGATGCTGGCGCTAAACTCTGATATTGTTCCGCTTCCTACTTTGCTTGAACCTGGTAAGTTAGCTGCCAATACAGACTGACTGCCAGAGCAAATTGTAGCAGGGGTTGCAGATGTAGTAACTACTACAGGCGTAAGTGGCTCATCCGCATAGGAAGCGCCATTTATTGTAGAAGACAAGCCGCCTGAATTAGTAGCAGTAATGCTCCAGGTAACAGTGGCTCCCGCTGGTGTAGCTGCAGGAATGGTACCTGTATAAGTGTCGCCACTTACCAAACTCATGGAGATCGGTGTTTGAGGAGTACCGTTAAAATTATAGTTTAAAGTAATTGCTGTTAATGTTCCGCTTGTTGGAACCACGTCTGCATTGATGATCCTTTCAGTTGCAGTACACAATACCGCAGCAGGTACAGTAATATTCGTAATAACCGGTGCTGGTGACACACCTGCAAATTCGTCTGCACCCATATCTGGTGTAGTAGCGTTACGGGTATCGCCGTCATAGTCAACTGTTACTGGTGGAACTGCCACTGGCGCAGCACCACTTTCTACTAATGTAGTGATACCTGGCAATACATGCAGGAAGCCCGGATCAGTACCGGTGATGCTGGTGAAGAATTGTGTTGGACCTGTTACCGCAGTGTAATTATAAGCAGCTTCTCCGGTTATTGATGCTAAATCACGTGGGGTGACAGCAGCCTGGAAAGCAGCAAAAGCAAATGGAGTGGTTCCATCATGCAACACAGGGTTTGCATCGGCAAATAATAAGTTCCTGTTGGAAGTTGATGCGTAGTTGTTCAATGCGGTACCTGAACGGCGTAATACGGTAATAATACCTGTACCTGACTGTGTACTCAGGTTGATCAAAATATTATTACGCAGGTTCAATGCAGCAGTGGTAGCTGTTGCACTTACCGTATGGAATACAACTGAAGAAGAGAAATTGGTTCCTGCTGCTGCATTACTTAAACGAATCGTATTATTAATAACGTTGTGTGTAGAAGTAGCGGCTGTAGAAGTGATACTAATACCTCTTACTACATCTGTTGCACCGTTGCTGCCAGCGGCAGCTGTTAAGTCACCTATTAAGTTGTTATAGGTGTTGGTAGTTGTAGTAGCTGCTGATCCGGCAATTACAATACCTGAAACCAGGGCAGTAGCGCCGCTTGCAGAAAGATTGTATATTTTATTCCTGTACACATTGGTTGCAGTACCTGCACCACCAAGTCCAGAAACATTGATACCGGTTACAACACCTGCAGCCAATGTAGAAGAAAGTCCGGTGATGGTATTTTGGAAAACAGAGTGAACAGTACCGCTGGTACCAACTGTGATACCGGTAACGTTGCCTCCACCTGTTATATTAGAGATCGTATTCAAAGATGCGGCATTACCAACACCGCCACCACCACCACCAAAGCTGATGCTCATACCTGTTAAAGCACTGGTGCCACCAACCCAGTTACTAAAGGTATTGCTGGTCCAGTTTTTATTGGCAGTTCCACCGTCAGAGCTGGATAAACCAGTAATGGCTGTAGCCCCGGTAACTGTAATATTAGAGAAATTGTTATTTGTTATATTGATTGTAGCACCTGCAACAGAAGAAGCTCCGGAAGTGATACCAGTAACAGTACCACCTGCACCAGTTTTATTAAAAGCTGTTACAATAGAGTTATTGTCTACAGTTTGAGTTCCGGTTGCAGCTACTGTATAGCTGTGACCTAACAATGTAACACTACCAGTAGTGTTTACATTCAGGTTAACGAAAGTGTTACCTGAAACGGTGGTTACATTACTGGCTGCTGTTCCACCGGTTACGGAAAGATAGTTTTGTGTATTGGTACCCGCCACTGTATGCACCACACCCCTGAAGGCATTAGTAGAAACCGTGTGGGTTGTTGCAACCGTATTAGAAACAGACATGCCGGTTAAAGTTCCGCTGTTGGCAACAGCATACCGGATAAATCCAGCCGCTGCAGTACCAATGCTATTGGAACTGGCTGTTACAGCAGGTGTGGTGCCGCTTAAAGTACCGGAACTTAAAATACCTCCAACTGTAGTAGCGGAGCCAGATGTAGCCAAACCTTGAACTGTGTTTGAACTGATATTGATAATATTGCCAGTAGCCGTACTCCTGATACCTACTATTGCTGAAGTACCTGTAGCGGATGTAAACGTACCCGTGTTAGACAGGTTTGGACTGGTGAAGAAGTATCCTGTTCTGATATTATCAGCAGTTGCGTTACCAACTGTATTGTTGGTGATGGTAACATTGGCAGCACCTGATCCCACATCAATACCTGTAAAACCAGCAGCCAATGTAGCTGTAGTACCAGATGCGGTAGCCGCACCCACGGTATTATTTTGAATAGCAACTGTATTAGCACTATTAACAAAAATACCCACAATAGCCGCACCTGCTGTAGTAGAAGCTGCATACAATGAGTTAATACCAGTTGTGCTTCCGATGGTATTGCCGGTTACTGTACCAATATTAACATTACCACTGGTTACATTGATACCACACAAAACACCGTTTGTGGTAGTTGCACCGCTGGAAGTATATAAGTTAATACCAGCCACTGTATTACCCTGTACGTTGGAAGCGGCACCACCTGCAGTAAAGCCAAGTGTCATACCGGTGTAACGCGTAGCATTTGCAGTACCGCTGGTAACATAAGATGCAGGGAAACCTGCCAGGGCTACTGTATTACCGATGAGGGTAGTGAATCCGGCACCAGCTGCATCAGCAAAACCGATGGTATTACCCGTAATGGTATAACCACTGCCTGACAATACATTGATACCATTATGTGTATTAGATGTAGTGTACAGTCTTGATGCCGATTGGAATAGCCTGTTATTGGTGATGGTCCAGCCGGAGTTACCAGTAGATGTAAGGTTTACACCGTTGGTAGCTGAGCCAGGTACATAATAATCAGAAATAAGATTATTATTCAATGTATTTGAACTGTTGTCGATCGCAGCACTTGAACCCGCAGAATAGATGGCATTGGCGGGAGCAGCAATACCTGCACTGGTCAATGTAGTACTGGCCTGTGTAACTGCAGCGCTGATGGTATAAGTTCCTGCTCCACCGGTACCTGTGCCAAATGCAGTGATGATCTGTCCTGCAAATGAACCACCGGTGATGGCCTGTCCTACTGATAATACACCCGATGTAGCGGTAACAGTTAGTGTTGTACTTGCGCTTGATCCGGTGAAAGTGAATGAAGCAGTATTAGCCGCATTTACCGAACAGTTATTGATATTGTTGTTATCATTACCACTCGTTACACCAGCTCCAAAAGCGATGGTACCACCGGTAGTGAGCGTGTTGGCGCTTTTTACAGTTAAATATTGTAAGGTATTATTGTTAGCGTCATTTGAAAATAAGAAGGCATAAGAACCACCTGTTGTGGCAGCTGTGATCGTGGTGCTGGAAACAGTCTGGCTTACACTCACTGTGTAAGTACCTGCGCCACCTGTACCTGTGCCCAATGCAGTGATGGTTGTTCCTGCTGTAACACCGGTGCCACTGATCGTTTGTCCAACTGCAAAAATTCCACTTACAGTACCACCCACTGTAAGTGTGGTGCCGGTAATGGAGCTTGTGGTGCCGGAACCGCCAGAGAGCGGTGCAGTATTAGAAATAGTTGTAACTGAAGAACCAGCCTCGCTCACACGGCCGTCAAAAGTCAGTTTCGCTGTACCATTCATATTAAACAAACCGGCTGGTGAATTACCACTGATAGTTAATGGTGTTGCAACCGTGGTAGGATACACTTTAATAGTAAAGCCGGCTCCTGCAGCAGCTGTTGGTCCTGCAATTGGCCATGATTCCGGAACAGCCGGATAACCAGTTATCAATTGTAACTCTACATTTCCAGAAAGACCGCTTGCGTTGATCGCAGCAAATGCGGTAGTAAGGTTATCATAATCACCGCCGGTACCTACAGTTTTAACACCACTCAATGTACCCGTTGGTGTTGATATAGCCAACGCAGACAAGGCTGCTGTGTTATAAACTGGTCCTCCTGAACAGAGGCTGTTGTTATAGTCATATACATAAAAGTCATAGGAATTGCCGGCAGACAAGCCGGTGGCTGTACCCGTTAATGAAGTGCCGGCAGCTACCACTGTACCCAGACCCAATGCTGCACCTGCTGTATAGTTAGTTGCGTCAGCAGGATTGGTTGTTACAGAACCTGCAGGGTATCTTACCACCAGGTAACCAGAAGGTGTGCTGGCAGCAGCCGTGAAACTATAATCAATCGTTCCAAAAGTAATTGTACCAGTTAAAAAGCCAGTGGCTGCATCAACCGGGGCAACACAGGGAGGTGGAGGATTATAAGTATGCAATGTTCCCGAGGCTGGAAATGCAGCAAAAGTTGCTGTGGCCGTCGTTGAGTTATCAACAGCATTCCTGTAGGTATTTTCTATTCCACGCAAACCTGCTGTACCGTTTGTAGCAGGGGTGCCGATATTAGTACCATATATAACTTCAATTCTGCCGGGAGCCGAACTGGATGCGCCCCATAAAACTACCTGGTAGGTTAACATTACAGTTCCGCTCTCACCACCGCCAGTGCCACCGGAATAGTTAGTATGTTGAAAAACATATTTACCACCTGCAGCTGCACCATGTACAATAGCACCAGCATTGGCCAGGTTGAAGTTTCCGTCTCTTCCGTATGCATATACTGCATTGAAAGTGCCTGTTTGAGAAGACAGGGACGACGGAATAGTTCCCGAAGGTGTAGTAGCTCCAAACACCAGATATCCATTGGTGCCTACATTAAAGGTAGTGAAGGAAGAACCGTTGAAGTTAAAGCTAAATGATCCGGGAGTGATGGTGATAAAACCATCATCGTTTGTACCAGATGAAACCGTTGTAACCGAAGTTGGAGATATAATGGTTTCTAAAGATGCACCTGAAGTAGATGCAAAAGTGTACAGTGAGGCTTGTGCCTTAACGACTGTAGAAAGTACAGAACAACTTAAAATAATAAACAGCAACTTAAAAGTGCTTGCTAATTTTCTGCTTTGTAAAGACTTCGTAAAGGTTTGCATCTGCGACATTTTTAATTTAGACATTTCTGGTTTCAATTCCTGGTATGCTGGAGAGATTGTTGCGTATTGTAACCGTTTTTTTGAGGGTGGCATCCCTGTTTTTCCTGTAGCACTGGCCCATGAAAAGGCATTTTTCACAACTGAAAGTAGAGCGTAGAATTGACTCATAACCAAGTTTAGTTAAGTAAAAAAAATAACAGAATGCTTCCTGGGAAGCAGGCTGCCGCTACATTTTATTAAAAGGGAATTGTCAGTTAGCTTTCGGTCGGGATGGGAAAATCGGATAGTTTTGGCTTCAATAATCTAAAAAACTACAGGCGAATATAAAGGTATTAGTTAAAGTAAAAAATTTTAACACAATTTTTTTTTAGTAATTCTACTGCTTTGTGACGGGTCTTACAAAACAACTGCCCGGCTTTAGCCAGGCAGTTTATTAATATACTTGTAATAAGAGGGTTACTGTGGAAAAAGAACCTGGTCAATTTTATGTAATACGCCATTGATATAGTTCTGATCGACAGTACCAAACGGGCTTGGAAATGGACTTAACAATACATTGGCCGCAGTTGCATTACCCAATCCCTTTACTGTGATGGCAGAAGTAAAAGACCCGGTAAAAGTAGCAGTTACGTTCACACCAGGATGTGTAGGTATCACTGCATTCAGCAACGTGGGAATATTTGTTGCTGTGGTTGGAAGATTTACACTATAGGCTCTCTTACCTATTACGTGAGAAACAACAATTCCCTTTACCGTTTGTGCTGTAAAAATGCCAAAAAGTGCCGGGTTTTGAAAAATTGTTGGAGATGAAGTGAGCGCAGTGGCGGTAGCGTCAACATTAGCAGCAGCATATGCTGTTGCGGCGGCATCTGCCATTGCTGGCGTTGCACCCTGACCTATTGCAACACTATATGCGCCGGCATACAATTGCTGATAAACTAATGGACGTGCAGTAGCAAATAACACGGCTCTAAAAGCTGCATTTGTTGGTGCAAAAACAGTAAGATCCGGACCAAATTCATTCAACACAGATCTCAAGACTCCCTGGTCAAGCGTGCCTGGTACAAAGTTGGTACCACTGTCTGCTCTTATAATAGCCGCTTTCAAAAAGGAAAGAGAAGTATCTGTATCGATCCTGTTCCACAGTGCAGGAACCGAGGGATCTGGAGGCAATAGAACTGCTGCTATTTTATGAATGGTACCGTTAGTGGCAACAATATCTGAAGTGGTTATGGGCATATTATTTACCCAAAGAGCAGTCCCTCTTTTACTAGGATACAGTGACAGCCTCACCAACGGATTAAACCTCGGTGTGCCCGTGGTTGGGTTTAGTATGTTGGGATAACCGATATTAGGGAATGCAGACGAAATGGATGCGGAGGTAATGCTTTGCGGAAGAACATGATACATAATAAGGCTCGTTACCTGTGCAATGCTTAGAGAATCTTCAATGTAGTCAAGTGGGTTAACTCCCGGTGCAACTACAGCCACAGATGCAGTAATGGCATTATTATCCGGCGCAAATACCGTAAAACGGCTTGCGTTATTTGACAATGCAGGCAGCAAACCGGCCCTTGTAACGCCCGCTTTTAAAATAGAGAAATTGGGATCATCCAGTAATTGAGCCAAAGTAGATGTGCCACTTCCAGATGGCTGGTCAGCTGGCGTTGGGGCTACTTCCAGCTTATTACAGGCTGAAAAAAACACCGCACCTGCCAGCAGTAACCCAAGGGAATTTTTAATTCTGAAAAATATTTTCATACAATAAATTTTAATTGTTTTGTCATCCTGTTTTAGAAAACATTGTATCCGATGCTCATGTAATATAAGCCGCCCACAATTGCATTACCCATACCATTGGTATAGTATTCGTTCAGCAGGTTGTTGGCACCCAACTTAATCAGCATTTTGGAAGCAGGGATTTTTAAACTTACCTGCATATCGAGCGTATGCACCTGGTTTACATCACCATTGGCAAAATCACTTTCGTAGAAGAAAGCATCCTGCCACCTGTACATCACGCTGAAACCCATGCGTTTTTTGTATCCAAACCCATTATTAGACAGGCTGGCATTGGCCCTGTAATTAGGGGTGCTGAAGTAAGTTTTAAAACCAGCCGGCACATCACTTAAATGATCCGATGAAAAGTTCATCCCCACCTGGAAGTTATACGGCAGGCGATAATCGGCACTGAGACCAAAACCATAGGTTTTTACTTTGGAGGTGGTATTTACCGGTATCGAGAAAATATTACCTAGTGAAGCAGGTGATTTTCCGGCCTGCAGATCGGCTGCCAGTTGTTGCTGACTGCCACTGGTTGGCTGTATGATCAGGCTGCGGGTGATAAAGTTCTGGTACTGTCCATAATAACCATATACATCCACCAGCAGTTTACCCTGGGATAACAGTCCCTTATATCCCAGTTCAAATGTGCTTACCGATTCGGGTTTGAATTCTATCGGGGTATAAGCGTTTACACTTTCGAGGTAGAAAGTTGGCTTGGTGCTGAAACCATAATAACTATCAAAGAAATTATTGCCTCCCACCAGTTTGGCATTGCCACCCACATCCAGCCTGATCCATTGCTGCTGGGTACTGGGAAAACGGTAGGCCGTTTGGTAACTCACCCTTACATTGTTGTTCTCTGCCACTTTTATCAGGGCCGTGATCCTTGGTGTAAAACGACCTTTAAAGTTCGAGTTCTTATCATAACGTCCACTCACCGTTAGTTTGATCAGGTCGCCAGCAAGTTTTTTAGTAGCCTGCACATAAGCTCCATATTCATTGATACCGATCTTACCAGCCGAATCGGCAAATAAAGTACCCTCACTGTTTAACAGGTATCTTTTAAAATTACCCCCTATTAATACATCTGCAAATGAGCTGGTAACATGACTCAGGTTGTACTGACCTTCCACCTGGTACAGGTTGGTACGATCTACAAATAAACCACCGCCCCTGCTGATGGGTACGGCACGGATAGAGTCGAATACATCTTTAAATCTTTTAGAAGAGGAGCTGTACCTGTCTGCATCAGCAGTAGCCCTTGCTGCAGTATGAGCCGCTGCATCTGTGGCGCCTCCAAGCCTTGCTCCAAGATAGGTTTGTGCATAAGCAGGGATCCATTTTTCATATGGATTAATATAGCCAATAGCACGACCCATGGTAGCAGTAGCGTTAAAACTTTCACCTGCATCTTCCAGGGTGGTATAAGCTCTCAGCAACCAGTTCTTATTATTGAATTCCAGTTTATACTGGCCCATTTTTAAATTTCTCAGGTTATACCTGTCACTGCCGGTGTACACCGTGTTACCCGTACCCCAGTAGCCCGATAAAGAAGCTTCCGTATTTTTTGAAATTTTATAGTGCATGGCACCAGACAATTTGAGGTTGATGGTGTTGGGGCTCACCACTTCTTCTTCGTTATATCCTGTACGGGTTACATTGATAGGTCTTCCACCATTCAGTGTATCCAGGAAATTTTTCAGGAAGGGGGCCTGCCCGGCGATGGTGGGAAAAGCCAGTTGGCGCATATCGAGCAACGTTTCATCTCCATATATATTAACACCATCGTACGCAGGATCGGTAGCCCTGTCACCATCTTTTAAAAAACCATTGGTACCGGTACGGGCATAATTTCTTTTATCATAGCCTAACCAGTCTTTGCCACGGATATATTCCACACCCACTTTAAAAGCAAACTTTTCGCTTGTTTTATAGGCAAAACGCATAGTGGCATTGAGGTAATTGGAAGCCGGGCGAAAACGGTGGCCGGTATTCATCACCCCTTCTTTTACCTGCAGGGATAAGCCCTGGTATTTGAAAGGATTTTTACTGTTGATCAAAATAGTTCCGTTCATACCACCCGGGCCATATAGTGCGGAAGATGCACCTGGCAGTAATTCCACATTGTCCACATCCAGTTCGTTGATGCCAATAAAGCCACCCACGGAAAAGTTCAACCCCGGCGCCTGGTTATCCATTCCATCTACTATCTGGTTTACCCTGGTGTTACCACTTCCGCTGAATCCACGGGTGGTGGGTGTTTTAAAAGTAAGGGAAGAAGTTACTACATCCACACCTTTCAGGCTTCCTATGATATCATAGTAAGTTGCCGAAGGGGTGTTACGGATAGCCGCCGCACTGATGCGCTCGATTGATACCGGCGACTCTAATATTTTTTGTGAGGTCCTGGTGGCAGAAACCACTACTTCCTGTCCAAGAACATTACTTGGCTTAAAGCTTACCGTTAAGTTGGCACCTGCTTCATTTACCGTGATCTCCTGGAGTTCGTACCCAACAGATGAAACCAGCAATGTTACCGGGAGCTTATTTACATTTAACCTGAAGTTGCCCTTGTCATCAGTAAAAGTACCTTCGCCGGTACCTTTAACCGTTACTGATACAGCCGCTACAGTTTCCTTGGTGGTGCTGTTTTCTACTTTACCAGAAATGGTTTGAGCCTGTACCGCAGCAGTAACAACAGTTACCAGCAGCAAAGCCAGCAGACAGCTTTTGAGTTTTCTCATATAGCAATGTTTAGTTAGAGGTTATTTCGGGGCAAAATAAGCAATGTTATTACTCAGCAAAAATTTATTTGTATCCTGCCTGTTGAAATCTTGCACCCTGCATTGCTTGCCAGTAATGCCGATGCTGTAATTTCGCCGCATGAAATCATTTGAGTTTCCCCAACAAACTAATTTTTACAGTGGCAAAGTAAGGGATGTTTACAGCATTGCTGATAAATGGCTGGTGATGATCGCCAGCAACCGTATATCTGCTTTTGATGTAATACTTCCCAAACCGGTACCTTATAAAGGACAGGTTTTAAACCAGATTGCTGCATACATGCTGAATGCTACAAAAGATATTTGCCCCAACTGGCTGATCAGTACACCCACCGCCAACAGCAGTATCGGCAAAAAATGTGACCCGTTTAAGGTAGAGATGGTGATCAGGGGCAATCTTACCGGTCATGCCTGGCGTACCTACAGCAGTGGCAATAAAACCATCTGTGGGGTGGTAATGCCGGATGGGATGAAAGAAAATGATTACTTCCTAACGCCGATCATTACCCCAACAACAAAAGCCAGTGCAGGGCATGACGAGGATATCAGCAAAGAAGACATCATAAAACAACAGATTGTAAGCGCTGAAGATTATTCGGTGATAGAAAATTACACCCGTCAATTATTTGAAAGAGGAAAACAGTTAGCCGCCAAACAGGGATTGATATTGGTTGACACCAAATATGAGTTTGGAAAAATCGGCGATACCATTTACCTGATGGATGAGATACATACGCCGGACTCGTCGAGGTATTTTTATGCAGATGGATATGAAGAACGGCAGGTGAAAGGAGAAAGACAGAAACAACTCAGTAAAGAGTTTGTACGGGAATGGCTGATCGCCAATAATTTTATGGGCAAGGAAGGACAGGTGGTTCCTGAAATGACAGACGAATGGATTTCGGTTATCAGTAACCGTTATATAGAGCTGTATGAAAAGGTGATCGGGGAGAAGTTTGTACCGGTTGAATATACAGATGAGGAAATGGCCAATAAAATCAATACTGCGTTAGCAGACCTTGCTAAATAATTTTATTTTGTTCATTGAACGGTTATTTGTTGCAGGCCGTAAAAGATTTTGTGATTGCACTACTTTATTTCCACTAAATTTAATTTGAGGGCTGCTTTTACCAGCCCTACTGTATTTTTTACCTGCAATTTGTGTAACAAAATGTTTTGTGCAATTGGGGCTCGACGTTGAAACAATCATCGGCGGTGCATATCCAAGCTTCATATTCGACGGACGTAATTCTTCCGGGCAGCAGTTCTAAAATTCGGCTTTTAGTTATAAATTTAGCTTCAGTTCCGGGCGGACAATTGGTCAATTCCCCAACTGCACAAATCCCCGAACGTTAGTGGTAATGGCACGACTGACCACAACCTTACGGTAACTACATAAAAAACCACCTATAATTTGACTACAACAAAAGTGTATTTGGCTACAATCATTTTCCCATACCTACGGACTTTTGCATTGCAATTCTGCAAAATAAATAAATACACAAAATGAACATCATTGTAACAGGTACTTTGGGAAATATTGGTAAGCCCCTTACACAAGCATTGATTCAAAAAGAACACCAGGTAACTGGTATTAACCACATTACTGAAAAACAAAGAGCAATAGAAGCATTGGGAGCAACAGCAGCCATTGGTTCGATTGAAGATGTCAATTTTCTTGCAGCTGCTTTCGTTGGTGCAGATGTAGTTTACACGATGGTGCCGCCAAACTATTTTGCGGAGCCAGATATTCGGGAATACTATCGTAAAATTGGGAATAACTATGCCCAGGCTATCAAACAGTCGGGCGTAAAACGTGTAATCAACCTAAGCAGCTACGGGGCACATTTAAACAAAGGCACTGGCAATATTTTAGGTGCTCACTATGTTGAAAATAGTTTGAATGAACTTTCTGATGTGGATATTACCCACATTCGCCCTACTTACTTTTATTACAATTTACTGAACCTGATTCAAGTAATAAAATCTACCGGAGCAATTTATGCAAACTATGGTGGTGATAAAAAGCTTGAATTAGTTTCACCTCTTGATATCGCGTCAGCCATTGCAGACGAAATAGAATTTACGCCTGTTCACAGAAAAATACGATACGTGTCAAGTGACGAACTAACAGGAAACGAAATTGCACGTGTTTTAGGTGAAGCAATAGGCAAACCAGATTTAAAATGGATTGTTATCTCTGACGAAGAGGCACTCAAAGGTTATGTAAAAAATGGTTTGCCTCAACTGCTTTCTAAAAATCTTGTTGAAATGTTTTCAAGTGTTCAGAGTGGAAAATTGGCCGAAGATTACAAGCTTAATAAGCCAGCAGAGCCAGGAAAAGTAAAGTTTACATCATTCGTAAAAGATTTTATTGTAGCTTATAATTCTTAAAATAAGTTAAAATGCCAATTCACCGGATTAAATCAATTAGCGATTATCACAGACTCAGGGGATTACCTAAGCCTCAACATCCATTGATTAGTTTGATAGATTTTGAGTCAATACAATATTCCGCCGAGAATAATTACATAAGCTGGGTGCTGGATTTTTATTCTATCGCACTTAAAAAAAACTTTGATGCAAAGGTAAAATATGGACAGCAGGAATATGATTTTGATGAAGGCGTACTTTTTTTTATTTCACCAAATCAGGTTTTTACGATTGAAGTTAAAAAAGATAAAGTTTCGAAACTGTCAGGATGGATGTTGCTCATTCATCCTGATTTTTTTTGGAAGACAACACTGGCCCAGAACATCAGGAAATATGAATTTTTTGATTATGCTGTAAATGAAGCACTGTTTCTATCAGATAAAGAGGAAGCAACGCTTCATACGATCATACAAAGTATCCAAAATGAGTATGATTCAAACATTGATCAATTCAGCCAAAGCATCATTCTTTCACAAATTGAAACCTTGCTCAATTACGGAAATAGGTTTTACCAACGACAGTTCATTACACGAAAAATAACTAGTCATCAAATTCTTGACAGATTGGAAAAATTACTCATAGACTATTTCAGCAGCGATGACATCGTTTCAAAAGGTTTGCCAACAGTTCAATACCTTGCCGGAAGTTTACATATATCGCAAAGTTATTTAAGCGGTTTGCTCAAAGTATTGACGGGGCAAAGCACACAACAGCATATTCATAATAAGCTGATTGAAAAAGCAAAAGAAAAATTATCTACAACAGCATTATCAGTAGGTGAAATAGCCTATGAATTGGGCTTTGAACACTCCCAATCATTTAGCAAACTATTCAAAACAAAAACTAATCTTTCACCAAGTGAATTCAGACAATCATTTAATTGATCTGGAGAACTGGCAGATGGAGAAACCAATACCGCTAAGGGTTTTCCCAAATCGTTAGCGGTCAGGCTAAAAAGACACTGACAATTAAATGTAAAATACATACCTTAAAAAATGAGCAAAGCATTAAAACAACATTTTGAAAAAATAATACCGCTGACAGACCAGGAATTTGACTATGTACTTTCTCACTTTACGACTAAAAAGCTAAAAAAACACCAGTTTATTATTCAAGAAGGTGATGATGTGATAAATGACTATTTCGTAGTCAAGGGACTTTTGAAAGCCTATCACATCGACAATGCAGGGAAAGAACATATAATGCAGTTTGCAATGGAAGACTGGTGGATATCTGATTATCAAGCATATTTGAATCAAACAAAAGCAACATTAAATGTTGATTGTATTGAAGATGTTGAGTTGCTTTGTCTCTCTCTGCACAACAGAGATAAAATATGTTCTGAACTGCATAAAATTGAACATTTTTTCGCAAAAAAATCTAACGCAGGTTATGTTGCTCTTCAACGAAGACTTTTATCTATGCTTAGTAACAATGCAGAAGAGAGATATAAGCAGCTTTTCTCGCAATATCCAATCCTATTTCAAAGAGTTCCCAAAACTTTAATAGCTTCTTATCTTGGTGTTTCCAGGGAAACTTTAAGTCGTTTTACTTTATAGTGATATACCGCACAAAATACTTGTGATTTAGTTCCTGTGCCAGCATTTGCATTGTTGTCAACTTTGCATTGTAATAATTAAACAATGTAAAAATGAAAAAAGCCTTTCTAACAATCGCAACAGGTATAATGGTAATCGCAGGTTGCACCATTCTATCTTTGAATCAAGCAACGGCACAAACTAAAAAAGCAAGTAAAATGAAAAAAACAGTGATCAATCCCTGGACCTGGCAGGAAAAACTAAGTTATGTACAGGCTGTTGAGGTAAAAAATGCAGAGGGTACATTATATGTTTCAGGCCAGGCAGCAGTACACCCAGATGGTACATCCAGCAATGCTGATATGAGAACACAGCTTGGAATTGCAATACAGAACCTCGAAAAGGTAATCAGTCAGGCAGATTATGACCCTAAAAATATCGTTAGACTAACAGTATATACGACTTCCTCTGAAGAGTTCATCAAAAAATGTTTTGATTTATTTCAAAATTTCGTGGCAAAACACGGAATGAAGCAAACTGTTACACTAATGCAAGTAGTTGCGTTGAACGAAACACTGAATGTAGAATTGGAAGCTACTGTTGTGAAATAGCTATATAAATAGTCAAGAGTAAATAAACAATAAAATAAAAAGCAAAAAAAATGAAAAAGACAATCGTGATTCTATTTGCAGGTATTCTTTATTTTCATACCACACATGCACAAAAATATTTTGGAAAAAGCTATCCGGCTACCGAAACAGTTGATGAGTATTTTGATAGTAGCGATGTCAAAAAATCCTACACTGTTATGGGAAAAGCGGAACTTTTGAAAGGCTTTAGATCCCTGGAAAAGGCAAAACAAAAAATTATTAAGCTGGCGAAACAGAGAGGGGCCGACGGAGTAATATTTTCTATGCAGGAAGAAATTTATGGCACTTCAAGTTCAAGTGGTGTAAATATAGATGGGAAAAAGAAAGATAAGATAAGAGGTTCATTGAATACTACAACCACAGATATGAAGCAAATAGAATGGAAGAGAATTATCAAATACTTAAACAAAGTACCAATCAAGACGGAAAGCTTTTTGAAATTATCCGTTTACCTGTTGGACCATTAATGTCAAAGAAAGTAGATTACAAAAGCTTAAGTAAAGTGGAGCAATCATGGTTTGACAATATAACATCAGATTCAGTAGAATTTTACTTAGCTACAGGTTACATGAATTTTGTTATTGCTAATAATGTAATTGTTACAGCTAAATTTTGGAAAGAGGGCCTGCCAATTGAATTTAAAAACAAAGATGAACAAGCAAAACAGATTTTAGAAAAAGCCTTCGCTGGAAGATATATTGTTCAGATTAACTGTATGCCGTTACATCATGACGGAGCAGGAATACATTGTCATTCAAGAAATCAACCGAAAGTGAAATTATAATTACCCAGTAAGGCTGCTGCCAACATTGGCATTGTCAAAGGGGCTTGACGGAAGTGCAATCGGCGGCAGCAATCACTTTCAACCCCAGGTACTAAAATCAAGCTACTCAGTTTCAGACTTTAACCGCTTTAAAATAACCGACCGTAAAAGTTTATCATTTTTGTCGCCCCAATTACCTAATGCAGCAATGAGTGGTATCACCGTTTTGCCAAATTCAGTTAAACTGTACTCTACTTTTGGCGGTACCACAGGATAGATTTTCTTTGTAATCAATTCATGGTCTTCCAACTCTTTCAACTGGATATTCAGTACACGCCTTGTTGCATCCGGAATTTTCCGTTGCAGTTCGCTTGGACGTTTGTGTCCCTCGTTAATAAACCACAACAAACGTATTTTCCATTTGCCATATAGCACCTCACCTATTAAATCCAAACCACAATTCAGGTTTGGCAAAATCTTTCTTTCATACATAAAACAAATGTAAACCTATGTTCCAAATTGAGCAATAAGGGAACAATTTATCCCTATATGAATCGTAGTTCCGTACTTGTAAGGACTGTACATAAGTCTCAACTTTGCCCTAAATAATTTAATCAATGGAACAAGCATTTAATTTCAACGATGAGTTATCGGGCAAAGTTGCCCTGGTAACAGGAGGTACAAAAGGAGCAGGAAGTGCCATTGCAGAGCGGCTTTCAACAGCAGGTGCCACTGTTATCATTACGGCAAGAAATGCACCCGAAAAAGAAAACAGCCATTTGCATTTCATTCCTTCCGATTTAAGTAAGACAGCAGATGCACAAAAGCTGGTTAGCGAAGTGCTTTCAACCTACGGAAGGCTGGACATATTGGTGAACAACCTCGGTTCTTCCGTAACCCCTGCCGGTGGTTTTGCGGTATTAACCGACGAAGATTGGGAATCAACCCTACAAGCTAATTTGCTTGCACCGGTTCGCTTAGACAGGGGATTTCTACCACAGATGATTGAACGCAAAAGCGGTGTTATTATTCACATAGCTTCCATCCAGGGCATTTTGCCTTTGTATGATTCTACTTTGCCTTATGCAGCTGCAAAAGCAGGATTGAGAAACTATAGTAAAAGTTTATCAAATGAAGTGTCGCCCAAAGGCGTTCGTGTGCTGACTGTTTCGCCGGGATGGATAAATACCTCCGCATCCAAAGCCTGGCTGGGCGAAATTGCAAGAAACGCCAATAGTACTGTAGAAGAAGCACGGCAAAAGGTTATGGATGCATTGGGCGGAATACCCTATGGCAAACCTGCCGAGCCGGAAGATGTAGCCGAATTGGTTGGTTTTCTTGTTTCGCCCAGAGCCGGTTATTTAACAGGCACCGAATATGTAATCGACGGCGGTACCGTACCTACTATTTAATAACAACTAAAAATAAAAAAATGAACTTACCAAAAGTAGTGAGCGATTTAATTAAAACACAAAACAACTTTGATAGCGTGGCCTATGCAAATTGTTTTACTGAAACAGCTGTAGTTTTTGATGAAGGCAAAATGCACAACGGTAGAAAAGAAATAAAAAAGTGGATAGACGAGGCTAATAAAAAATATCAGGCAACCATGAAACCTCTTAAGTATTCGGAAACCGGGCATACTTTGAAAGCTGAAATTTCAGGAAACTTCACTGGAAGTTCGCTCGTACTGACCTATCATTATGAATTTAAAAACGAGCTCATTCAGTCCCTGAAAATTGTTTGACAAAAGTCATTATTCATCGACAGTGCATATTAAAATGTACCCGTTATATTCAAAATCCATAGTAATTACTTTTAAAGTAAATTTGGACGCTTTGTATAATAAAGAATGCTGGTAAAAGTTGAAACATGATAAAAGAATTTTCATATAAGCAATTTGGGAATGTAGCCTTCAGCAAACTGGAGCTTGAAGAAAAGTTGCTTGCGTCTATCAATGACCATATAAAAATTTTATTCATTCCGAAGAAAGCGGTTATCCAGGTTGATTTCCAGGAATTCAAAATGGAAACGGATGCACTGTTGTTTGTAAATCCGAAAGTGATCTTAAAACCATGTGAAACGATTGAAGGGCAGTTAATTCATTTCAATAAGGATTTTTATTGTATTGAAATCCACGACCAGGAGGTTGCCTGCGATGGCATTCTTTATAACAACGTTTTTGAAATACCATTCATAGCCCTGGATGAAATGCAATCCAAAGAGATCCGCGAAATAATAAAAGAGATTCAGATTGAAATGGAGCATGCGGATACGGGTACAGAAGAGATGCTTCGTACCTTATTAAAACTCATCATACTGAAATCCACCCGGATCTGGAAACAGCAACACCAGTTAGCCGATAACAGTCAACAATCAGATGTTCAATTTTTGAGAAAGTTCAGTAAACTGGTGGAGCAACATTACAAAACACGCCATACGGTTGCTGATTACGCCGAATTGTTATTTGTAACGCCAAAGAACCTTAGCAAAAAAATAGGATTAATCAGTAAAAGTACGCCAAACGATATTATCAAAGACCGCATTATGCTGGAAAGTAAACGCCTGCTGGCTCATACGACAATGACTGTAAAAGAAATCGCTTATAGCCTCAATTATGACGACGATGCTTATTTTATCCGGTTTTTTACCCGGCAAGCGGGGCTATCGCCAGTCTCATTTAGAAAACAATTTTAGAACCAGGCAGGCACTAAAATTATAAGGAAAGCACGACATTATTGTCGTGCTTTTTCTTTTACATCCATGTCAAAAACCAGTACCGATCCCTTTAGAAACCTCCTGTGGATGCAGCAGGAGAAAAAAATGCAATGTAAAGGGAAAGCCGTCCATTGTTGGCGCTTCCTATTTGAAGCAACTTTGCTTTATCAAATCATTACAAACAATTAAAATAAAAAATCATGAACAAGTTTACAGTAAAAGACGGAACAGAAATCTATTTCAAAGACCTGGGAAAAGGCCAACCTATTTTCTTTCACCATGGATGGCCACTGTCATCTGATGACTGGGACGCACAGATGATGTTTTTCCTGGAAAAAGGTTTTAGGGTTATTGCACACGACAGGCGTGGACATGGCCGTTCCACACAAACTTTCCAGGGAAATGACATGAACACCTATGCTGCTGATGTAGCAGAACTGGTTGCATTCCTGGATCTTAAAAACGTTATACATGTTGGTCATTCAACAGGAGGTGGCGAAGCAATTCGGTATGCTGCACAATACGGAGGAGACCGGGTGGCAAAAGTTGTTTTAATCAGTGCGATCACTCCATACATGATTGCCGACGAAAACAATCCTGACGGGGTTCCATTATCCGTGTTCGACGACATTCGCCACAATACCCAACACAACAGGGCCCAGTTTTACCAGGACATTACCATTCCATTCTTCGGCTATAACCGGGAGGGTGTTGAAATTAAAAAAGGCATACAGTATAACTGGTATAGACAAGGCATGATGGGTGGTATTAAAGCACAATATGATTGTATTAAAGTGTTTTCAGAAACAGATTTCACCGATGATTTAAAAAGTGTGACCGTTCCAGTGCTTGTTTTACATGGCGATGATGACCAAATCGTTCCTTATAAAACTACTGCCGTAAAAGCTGCCCAACTATTACAAAACGGAAAACTAATTATCTATCCGGGGTTCTCACACGGTATGCCAACCACTGAAGCTGCTACCATTAACAAAGACATACTGGAATTCATTAACGCCTAAAGCCAAAAAGTACCATGTAAAGCGCAAAGCGTCCATTGATTGCCTGGTCTTTTCGCTTCAACTTTGGTCTGTCAAATTACCAACATTTTAAAAAAATAAAAACATGAAAAATTTAATTTTAACAATCGGATTATTCACAACATTATTAACAGGTAATGTTTCGTTTTCACAAACAAACAGGGTGTCGGCTTCCGCAGGAAGAGCAGAATATATTGAAGTAGAAAAAGGGGTAAAACTTCATGTAACCGACCTGGGCGAAGGACAACCCATCGTTTTAATTCATGGCTGGCCTTTAAGTGATGCCATGTACGAGTATCAATACCAATACTTAAGCCGCAAAGGATTCAGGGTGATTGGAATATCGTTGAGAGGATTTGGAAAATCAGATAAACCTTATGGTCGCTATGATTTTGATGTTTTCTCAGATGATATTAAAGTAGTGCTGGATAAACTGAACATTCAAAATGCCGTACTGGGTGGATTTTCAATGGGAGGTGCCGTGGTAATCCATTACGTTACAAAATACGATGCAGCGCATGTGAGCAAACTGGCCCTTTTTGGTGCAGCTGCACCTTCCTGGAAGCAAAGAGGAGCATCCGCATACGGTATCACAGAAGCAGATGCCAATGGGTTAATTATAAAAACTATGACAGCCAGGGAAGATTTCATTGCCGGGCTTGGAAGTGCATTTGCAGGCAAAGAAGGTAATCTTTCTAAACCCGTAGAAAAATGGCTGGAGAACATCAATTTAGAGGCGTCACCCTATGCGGTTACCGAATCGATGCGTTCTTTATTAGACCTTGATTTACGACCAGCACTTTCAAAAATTAAGATCCCAACCGCCTTATTTCAAGGCACCCTGGACAAGTTATGTCCCTACCCATTAGCTGAAGAACTTAATAAAGGCATTAAAAATTCCTATATCGTGAAGTTCGAAAACAGTGGTCATGCACTATTGGTGGAAGAAGCAGAAAAATTCAATACAGAGCTTGAAAAATTTGCGAAAAAATAATAAGTATCACATCCAAATAAGGGGCTGCCTTAAAACAGCCCCTTATTTTTAAAACAATATTATTTATGAAATACATAGCACTTATAATAATGACTTTTTTTTCAGGGTCATCATCTATAGCTCAGAAAAACAGTTCAACAAAAGAGGCAGTGTATGTTGCATCTAAAGAATTTTTAGCACTTCATCTTCCATTTTCGCAAGCTGTTGTTTACGGCGATGTTATTTATGTGTCGGGCCAGCTGGGAACTGTGGGGCTAAAGCTTGTGGAAGGAGGCGTTGTTCCGGAATCCAGGCAGGCCATGATAAACATTAAAAATATATTGGAACAACATGGTTCATCTATGGACTACATCATCAAATGCACCTGCATGTTAGCAGATATGAAGGACTGGCCTGATTTTAATAGTGAATACACAAAGTTCTTTCCAAACAACAAACCTGCAAGAAGTGCCTTCGGCACAAACGGACTGGCGTTAGGCGCCAAAGTGGAAATAGAATGTATGGCCCACATAAAAAAATAGCTTTCAATGGAATAGCGTTGAATGACTAGCAATGCAGACTTAAAAGGAACTATAATTCTATTATAAACAAACTAAAAAACAAGGAAAATGGAAAATATAAACAATATCGGACTCGATAAAAAAAAGGCAAAATATTTAGCCGGAAAATTAAATGAACTTTTGGCAAACTATTCAATTTTTTATCAAAATACAAAGGGTTACCATTGGAATATTAAAGGTGAGAAATTCTTTGAGCTGCATTTGAAATTTGAGGAATTATACAATGGCTTACTTTTAAAAATGGATGAAGTTGCGGAGCGGACTTTAACCCTGGGCCACACGCCAGGCCATAATTATGCAGACTATCGTATCATCTCAAAGATCAAAGAAAGTGTACAGGTGAGTGATGGCATAAAAGCAGTGGAAGATATTTTAGTTTCTTTTCAAACGATAATCATTCTTCAGCGGGAATTGCTTTCAGTGTCTGCTGATGCCGGTGATGAAGGCACCAATGCACTCATGAGTGATTATATCAGGGAACAGGAAAAACTGGTTTGGATGTATTCTTCATTTCTGAACAGATAACTATGAAATAAAGCCATAAACTACCATGTACACCACAAAAATTCATAGACCCAGCATTTGAAAATGACCGTCAATAAATATATAACTGTTGTTTGTTTTTACTTCCTTTTTGCAAGCCCTTCACTCTATGCGCAGAAGGCTGACAGCCTAAAGCTTTTATCATTAATCGATCGCATTCAACCATCTCCGGCGAGTGTCTTCAGTAAATTTCATGAATCTGGTATGAACCCGGTTACTCATCAGTTAACAGAAATTGAAAAGAAAAAGGTTGCCTATGCATTTTCTATGTTGCCGCCACAACATCAAAACATTTTAAAGAAGCACTTATACAGTATCAGTTTTATGGATAGTATGCCTAACACGGCGCTTACTTCTCCTGTTGAAACTGCTGATACTTCAAAGATGTTTAATATAACGTTCCGTGCCGGAATTATAAACGAAACTATTTCTGAATGGGCAACATGGAAGGAAAACACTTATTATCTTAAATCTGAGGACAATGAATATGAGGTTATTATTGACGCTGGCAATTTGGATGCTATCGTATATATTTTACTACATGAGGCTACCCATATTGTAGATGCAGTTTTAAACATTACCCCACAAGTGGATGACGTGGATGTGGTTATTTCGCCAACGCCGTTTACAGCAAATGTTTGGTATAAAATGAACGAACCCAAAGAAAAATCAACTAATGCTGTATTAGAAACTACACGTTTTAGAAAGGGGAAGCCTTTGCCTATTTCATCAACGCCGGAAGTTTATAAAGCACTTAAGAAATCACCATTCGCTACACTATATAGTATGGCTTCATGGAGTGAAGACCTTGCGGAAACAGTAACAATTTATCATTTGACCAGAAAGATGAATCAACCCTATAAAATACTAGTTAAGAAAAAAGGCGCTACTGTATTTACCTACGAACCTTTTACTAATAAAAGGGTTTTAAAAAGAAAATGTAAAATATTGATGTTTTATGCATCATGAAAATAAGATACACAGTACATGGAAGCAATCAGATTTTGAGTAATACATTGTGAAAAGCAGACCAAGCGAAATCCTAAATCGCAAAAAAACGCTGTATTGAAATGATAAGTTAACTGCATGCAAAATTAATTATTCACACAGAAATTTTAATTCAGGCTTACTAAAAAATCAGTTCCGTTTAACGGACGTTTTCAAGCCGGGTAACGTTAAGGGTGCAGGCGCTTTTACCAGCTGGAATGAATTGCACTTTGATTGCACAAGAATTGTCCAATTAGTTGGAAAGTACCTGAAACGCAACGCCACAAAGCAAGCACATTGGCAGGTACACATAACCCACAACACTGAAGCCAACCTGCCAAAGAGCTTGCCTTCTTGCCCGGCTTGGGTAACAGTCTTTAGGCAGACGCAATTAAATGCAAGTCTCTAATAACGGACAAACGGAAGGGCGAACGTACAACAAGGAGTTTTTCACAAGGTTGACTTGAAGGGTTGGTAACAATGAGTGAATACACTTATCCCTGCGACTGATCTTTAAAAGCATTATATTGCTTTATCCAAACAATAATACAATTAGATTTGTACGACAATAAATTTTAATTTTTTTCATTAACATGTAAAGAAAAAAAGATGAACAGGATAATGGTCTTCATAACACTTTCGGACAATGGAATAGAAACAATAAAATCCAACCCGGAATTGCCGAAAAAGGAAATGGAATTTATCAACAACTGGAAAGGTGAAGACATCTTAGAAAGTTTCTTTATTTCCGTTTCTAAAAAAGACGCCGTTTTAATATTCCAGCATATAGACGAAAGCAAGACAAAGGAACTGATTGAAACACTTCCCTACTTTCCATATATGGCTAAAATTGAGTATCACCATTTGAATAAACAGTTTTGAAAATTAATGCGATAGATAGTTTGCCATCCAGGCTGCAGTTAGTGTATAGAAAGAAACCCGGCAGACAATATTTGTATAGCAGCAGGTTTTCAATAACGCAGGTCTACCAAACTATGCCTTACCGTTACTAAAGCCTCCTGCTGGCTATGGTAAACAATGTTACCTTTAAAAACAAGATTCAGAAAAACAACTTTATATTTATACACTTTAAAACAATACAATCATGATCAAAAAACTTTTAGTTCCAGGCTTATTGATGTTACTATTTTCATCTTGTAAAAAAGAGTCAGCAAACTGTGATAAGAACGTGGCCTCCCTATCAGGCACCTATTCCTTTGTAAAGATAGAGATCGGTACTGCGGGAACTTTTATAGATATTACAAGTGAACTTGAAGCATGCGAATTGGATGATAAGCTGGTTCTAAATGCGAATGGCACCAGTTCTTACCTCGATCAAGGAACCGCCTGTTCACCTGCCGGTAATGAAACAGGCACCTGGTCTGTTTCATCAACAGGCAAGATGACAATTAATAACGGAAGTTCTGTTGAATTAACCGATGCTGATATTACATCATTCGACTGCTCTACACTGGTTCTTACAGGTTTTGAATCCAGTTCGCCGGGAGATCAGTTCAGGCTTACTATCAAAAAGTGAGTTTGCCGGATAACTTACAAGGCATAAACAGCTGCTAACAGATGCTTTTAGTACTTATTCAAATTCTACTTTGTTACCGGAACTGAATAATGCCGCTTTTGTTTTTTCTGTTTGCAGCCTTTACAGATCTTCCAGATTCTTTCTCCGTATTCTATCTGTTTTATACTTCAGGGGTGAAATGCCAGTAACTTTTTTGAACTGTGAACTCATATGGGCAATGCTGCTGTAATGTAGTTTGTTGGCAATCTGCCCAAGGCTAAGGCTGTTGTAAGAAATACATTCCTTTACTTTTTCTACTTTGTTCAGTATAATATATTGCTGGATGGTAATACCTTCTGATTCACTAAACGCCGTGGCCAGATGATTGTAATCAAGCCCCAGTTTCTCACTAATATGATCAGAGTATTTTTTAAGGGGCATTTCATCTGAGTGGTGCACCATCTGAATGATCATCACCTTAATTTTTTCCGCCAGCACCTGCTTTTTATCCTCTATTATTTCCAGCCCGATTTTTTGCAGGTTTTTCTTTAATAAATCAAACTGCCAGGAAGCAATCTGATATGACAGTTCAACCACTCCCAAGTCAACAGTTTTATAATGGATATCTAAAAGATGCAGCTCATTTATTAACATGAGTTTGCAGCGATGGCTTACCATGTACTTAACGTTTAGTTTCAATTAACTGGTTTATATCGGTCACTGGACAATCATCATACCCCCATTTTGAAACCCGCTGCCAAATGGCTTTTTACCCGCTAAAAAAATTGATACCGGCAGGCGTATCCTGGCAGTGGTATGGGAGCGTTTGCATAGCCACTGGTACCGGCTTTTGAAACTGCTATATGCCCCGGTGATGTTACAGGTTGTCATTTATGCAAAAAAAACGGCGCTTACTCATTGGGGAAATGAAAAGCAAAACTATCATTAACGAATAACCGAAAATACCTGGCCAGGTTAGTTGATGTGCAATCAGTGAAAGAACGACATATACATCACCAGGTTATTGCTCCTAATAATATCAAAAGCAGTAGATAAAAATAAATAATATTAAAAAAACCACTACCAGCCGGCTTTTCTGCTGCCTTAGCGCTTTCTCCCATAATGGGGTTGCTTTATACCTAAACTTCCCGGTCTGCCGCTGCCCGCAACTCAATTTGTAACAAAAACCGCCTGCGGTTCACTGCATGAGTGGAGCTAACCGGTCTCATCATCCAACCCTTTGCGCTTATTCCATCTTTCCCTTTTGGCTCCATTTTTTAAAAACAGCAACCATTTAAGAGACATACCTGTGATTTATGTAAATAATCAGTATAAAGATGAAAATAAAGCACACAATAAAGTTAAAACTTACATTATTATTTTTCACCATAAAAATTTACATGTATGAATCGATTTCTCCTTAAACTGGCATTCGCATTTCTTTTCTTTTTGCCACCCTTGCTTTTTGCACAAGCGCCCAGCTTGGGCAGTGCTTCCGGTTTTGCCCTTTTTACCTCTGCCGGTGCCTTTAATGCAGCGGGCGCCTCTACTGTAGTAACGGGTGATGTGGGCACTAACGTTGGCGCCTACAGTGCCTTTCCGCCGGGAACGCTTATCGGCCAAAGCCATGTGGCCGATGCCATTTCGGCGAGTGCGGCACCGGATGTATTACTTGCCTATGGAAGCATGAGCACCATAACGTGCGGACTGGTAATTTCAACTACTTTAGGAAGCGGCCAGACCTTACTGCCCAATGTGTATTGCATGGGCGCAGCATCCACCATTAATGGTGATCTTATTTTAGATGGGCAGGGTGACCCCTCGTCTATATTCATCTTTAAGATCAACGGTGCATTGGCCAGCACTGTCAATTCAAGGATCATTTTAACCAATTCCGCATCTCTCTGTAACGTTTTTTGGCAGGTTAACGGACAAGTTGATCTCGGTGAAAACTCTATCTTCCGTGGAACCATACTGGCTAACGGCGCTATCAACCTTTTAGATGCTGCTGAGCTTTATGGACGGGCACTGTCACAGGCTGGAGCTATTTCCCTTCAAAACAATATTGTAGCGATTGCACAGCAGCCATTGGCGGCCAATATTACAGCCGACGGAGATCTAAGCCTTTGCACCGGTGAAACAATTGTTCTTTCCGGTAATGTGGATGGAATATGGAGTACGGGTGCCACTACTGCATCCATTACGGTTTCCGCAGCTGGTGATTATTTTGTAACGAATACTACCAATTGCGGGGAAGCTGTTTCCAATCACCTGATTGTTTCAGTAAATGAATTGCCTTTATGCGCTATTTCGGGCAACATTGTATTCTGTCCAGGGCAATCAACACAGTTATGTGCAACCGGTGGAGGGGTATCTTACGTTTGGGGTAATGGTGAAACTACGAACTGTATACAAGTAAATACACCCGGCACATATACCGTTATTACCACCAACGCGGCAGGATGCAGCAGCACCTGCAGCCAGACTGTAACTGTAAGTGACAATCCTGTTTGCAGTATTACGGGCAACAACGTTATCTGTCCGGGTCAGTCAACACAACTATGTGTACCGGCAGGAGCAGCTTCTTATCAATGGAGCAATGGTGCTACCACTAATTGCATTACCGTAAATACAGCAGGAACATACACCGTTACAGTTACTAACGCAGCTGGATGTACCAGCACCTGCAGCCAGACCGTAACTGTAAGTGACAATCCTGTTTGCAGTATTACGGGCAACAACGTTATCTGTCCGGGTCAGTCAACACAATTATGTGTTCCGGCGGGAGCAACTTCCTATTTATGGAGCAATGGGGCAACTACAAATTGTATAACTGTAAACGCAGCAGGAACCTATACCGTTACAGTGACCAATGCTGGCGGATGTGTAAGCACCTGCAGCCAGACTGTAACTGTAAGTGATAATCCTGTTTGTACCATCACCGGAAACAGCGCTATTTGCCCTGGTCAATCAACACAATTATGTGTTCCGGCGGGAGCAACTTCCTATTTATGGAGCAATGGGGCAACTACAAATTGTACAACTGTAAACGCAGCAGGAACCTATACGGTTACAGTTACTAGCGCTGGCGGATGTGTAAGCACCTGCAGCCAGACTGTAACTGTAAGTGATAATCCTGTTTGTACCATCACCGGAAACAGCGCCATTTGCCCTGGTCAATCAACACAATTATGTGTACCGGCGGGAGCAGCTTCTTATCAATGGAGTAATGGCGCTACCACTAATTGCATAACAGTAAGTACAGCAGGGACATACACAGTTACAGTTACTAACGCAGCTGGATGTACCAGCACCTGCAGCCAGACAGTAACCGTAAGTGATAATCCTGTTTGTACCATCACCGGAAACAGCGCCATTTGCCCTGGTCTATCAACACAATTATGTGTACCGGCGGGAGCAGCTTCTTATCAATGGAGTAATGGCGCTACCACTAATTGCATAACAGTAAGTACAGCAGGAACATACACAGTTACAGTTACTAACGCAGCTGGATGTACCAGCACCTGCAGCCAGACAGTAACCGTAAGCGATAATCCTGTTTGTACCATCACCGGAAACAGCGCCATTTGCCCTGGTCAATCAACACAATTATGTGTACCGGCGGGAGCAGCTTCTTATCAATGGAGTAATGGCGCTACAACCAATTGCATCACGGTAAATACAGCCGGAACCTATACAGTTACAGTTACTAACGCTGGCGGATGTGTAAGCACCTGCAGCCGGACTGTAACTGTAAGTGATACTCCTGTTTGCAGTATCACTGGCAACAGTGCTATCTGTCCGGGTCAGTCAACACAACTATGTGTTCCGGCCGGAGCAGCTTCTTATGTATGGAGTAATGGGGCTACAACAAACTGCATCACAGTAAATGCTGCAGGAGAATACACAGTTACAACTACTAATGCAGCTGGATGTACCAGCATCTGTAGCCAGACCGTAACTGTAAGTGACAATCCTGTTTGCAGTATCACTGGCAACAGTGCTATCTGTCCGGGTCAGTCAACACAACTATGTGTTCCGGCCGGAGCAGCTTCTTATCAATGGAGCAATGGCGCTACCACTAATTGCATCACCGTAAATACAGCAGGAATCTTTACCGTTACTATTACTAACACTGCCGGATGCATCAGCACCTGCAGTAAGACAGTCACCGTAAGTGATAATCCTGTTTGCAGCATCACTGGCAACAGCTCAATTTGCCCTGGTCAATCAACACAGTTATGTGTACCGCCAGGAGCAGCTTCCTATTTATGGAGCAATGGTGCTAAAACAAATTGCATCACCGTAAATGCAGCAGGAACCTATACCGCAACTGTTACGAATGCTGCTGGGTGCACCAGCATTTGTTCAAAAACGGTGACCACCGTGACTGCACCGGTTTGTACCATCACAGGCAACACAACAATATGCGTTGGCAAAACGACACAACTTTGTGCACCGGCAGGATGTACAAAATACCTGTGGAGCAATGGAGCTACTACACAATGCATCACCGTAAGTGCAGCAGGAACTTATACGGTTACAGCTACTAACGCTGCCGGTTGTACCAGTACCTGTACTAAAACGGTAACCACCGTGGCAGCTCCGGCTTGTACCATCACTGGCAACACAACAATATGCGTTGGTAAAACAACCCAACTTTGTGCGCCCGCAGGATGCACCAAATACCTGTGGAGCAATGGGGCCACTACCCAATGTATTACAGTAAGTGCAGCAGGAAATTATACGGTTACTGCTACTAACGCTGCCGGTTGTACCAGTACCTGCACTAAAACGGTAACCACCGTGGCTGCACCGGCTTGTGCCATTACCGGCAACACAACCATATGCGTGGGCAAAACAACACAGCTTTGCGCCCCGGCAGGCTGCACTAAATACCTGTGGAGCAATGGAGCTACAACACAATGTATTACCGTGAGCACTGCGGGAACTTACACGGTTACAACCACTAGCGCTGCAGGATGTACCAGTACTTGTTCTAAAACTGTAACTGCAAGCGCTTTACCAGCATGTACCATCACGGGGAACAGCAGCATCTGCACAGGAAAAACCACACAACTTTGTGCGCCGGCAGGATGCACTAAATACCTGTGGAGCAATGGCGCCACTACACAATGTATCACCGTGGGCACTGCGGGAACTTATACGGTTACAACCACTAACGCCGCCGGGTGCACCAGTACCTGTTCAAAAACTGTGACATTGACAGCGCTGCCTTCCTGTACTATCACAGGCAGCAGTACTTTCTGTAAAGGCACATCCACCAGGCTTTGCGCCCCGGCAGGTTGCACAAAGTATTTATGGAATACGGGTGCTACTACCCAATGTATTAATGTAGGTGCCACGGGAACTTACAGTGTTACCACTACTAACGCTGCCGGATGTATCAGCACCTGTTCAAAAACAGTGACCGCTTTAACAGCACCGGTTTGTGCCATTACAGGCAACTGCTCCATACTTTCGGGCAGCTCTACCACGCTTTGTGCACCTGCGGGCTGCAGCAGCTACCTGTGGAGCAATGGTGCCACTACCCAGTGCATTACTGTAAACCTTGCCGGTACCTATAGTGTAAAAACAACTAACGCCAACGGTTGTGCCAGCACCTGCAGTGTAACGGTAAAGATTTCTTCACCGGTATTAACAAGGCCTTCGGCAAACAAAGCTGCCGCTCAAATCACAAAACTTGAAGTAAAAGCCTATCCCAATCCTTTTACTTCAAAAAGCATGATAGAGCTAAAAAATGTACCCCCAAATGTCCGCACCACAGTGGAACTATATAGTTCAGCAGGCGGTAAAATCGCCACTTTATACGACAGGCAGGACAAGCAGGGTGGCATGTTCAATGTGCCGTTAGATGCTGATAAGCTGAGGAGTGGTATCTATTTTTTAAAGATCAAAAGCGGTGACGAGATCGTACACCGTGAAATAGTATTGATACAATAGTAAAGGATCATGACTCAATAACGGGGGCCGTTTCATAGGTAAATGAGACGGCCCCGTTATTTTTACCAATGTCCGGATTATCTTTACACAGACAAAAACTACCAGCCTGCATCATGCGTACCGAACTAAAAAAAGACGAAAAGATACTGGTGATCATCCGGCAACACTGGATAAGACTGGCGCTGCCATTTGTTGCCTGGTTAATAGCTGCTGTTGTATTGATCCTGTTTGCAGGTACAACCGGTTTTATCATCACCTTAGTGGCAGCTTTGTACCCTGCTTATGAATACCTCAATTGGAAACACAATTTGTGGTGCGTAACCAATTTGAGGGTGGTGGATGAAAGCGGTTTCTTCAGCCGTTACAGCAAGGAAAGTCCGCTGGATAAGATCAATAATGTGGAGTATGATCAAAGTATCTGGGGAAGGATTTTGGGATTTGGCAATGTGGATATACAAACGGCTGCAGAGATGGGAGAAACAACCTACCAGCTGATCCATCATCCCAAATTATTGAAAGACACCATTACGCATGCACAGGAAGAATATAAGAAAGCGCAGATAAACAACCAGGCCACACAACTGGCGGAAGCGATTGCGGCTGCCAATAAATCAACAGCGCCGTCACAGCAGCTGGTGGCAGACGAACTGCAAAAGCTTTTCGGTCTCTTTCAACAGGGAGCGATAACCCAGGAAGAGTATACTATCATGAAAAATAAACTCGTTAATAGATAACATTGATTGCCCGTTAAACACCCCATTTAGCCAGTTATTTTTACAGCACATGCAACCCTGCGTATTAAAATGCTGTTAGTACCAGTAATTAACTAAAACCGAATTGATATGAAGATCCCAAAAACACTTCTTCAAACAATTGTAATTGCAGTAGCTGCCGGAAGCATCGCATCCTGTAAGAAACCTGTGGATGAAATAAAAGCGGCCAAAGAAAAAACCGAAAAGACCACCCCCAACGCTCCCGAAAGCTGCCCGGCATGCGGCATGGGCTAACACTTAATGGGTTTCATTTTATGCCCCCGGTATATTCAACGATCGCCTGCAACCTGGATGACAATCTTTTAGGTGCCGCTTTGCCCCTGTTTGAAAAGGAGCAGGTGGAAGCAATAGAATGGCCATTTGATTCCCTTTATCAATTTGACAATATTCCAGGCTGGTTTGTAGAATTGCTGCAGACTTTTGCAACAAAAAAAAGGCTGATCGGGCATGGCATTTATTTTTCGCTCTTCTCCGGCAAATGGCTGCCACAACAGGAAGCCTGGCTGAGCCACCTGGAAAAAATAAGCCGCTCTTTTTCATTTGACCATGTATCCGAGCATTTTGGTTTTATGACGGGTGAAAATTTTCACCAGGGCGCACCGATCGGTATCCCCTATACCAACACTACATTGGCCATTGGGCAAGACAGGCTGAAGCGCTTACAGCAGGCCTGCCATTGCCCGGTTGGGCTTGAAAACCTTGCCTTTTCTTATTCCGTGGAAGAGGTACAAAGACATGGAGCCTTCCTTGAAAAGTTAATAGAACCTGTAAACGGTTTTATAATCCTTGATCTTCACAATCTTTATTGCCAGGCGCACAACTTTGATATTGATGTTGATCAACTGGTACAACTGTACCCGTTGCATAAAGTGAGGGAAATGCATATTTCAGGAGGCAGCTGGGAAAATTCGGCTGTGAACCCCGGAAAAAAAATAAGGCGGGATACACATGACGACGGGGTGCCCGACGAGGTGTTTCAATTGCTGGAAAATACAATTCCGCTCTGCCCCAATGTGAAATTTGTGGTGCTTGAACAGTTAAGCCATGCGTTACATACGAACGATGAAAGAAAATTATTTCAGGCTGATTTTGAAACTATGAGCAGGATAGTAAAGAAAACGGCAGTGAACAACTGCGATGCTACCGGCATCAATGATTTATTTCAGCCAGCACATATTTTAACCGGCGCTCCTATGGAAGACACGCTATTATTTGAACAGCAGCTCTCTTTATCAACCATTCTCGAAACGGCACTTAATTACGAAGAAGCGTATATTCTTTTACAACAATCCAATCTTGCTAATACAGCATGGCATACAGAAGACTGGCAGCCACATATGCTTGAAACAGCGATGGCTATTGCACAAAAATGGAAGAACGGATTTACGTGATACAGCACCCGTTTATTGAAAGATATTTTACCCGCTGCGCCCTGAGAAACGACATAAACTTTTCCACTTTTACCCACAGGAAGGAATAGCCGAAAAGGAAAAACTGTCGTAAAAAATTTACCGCTAACTGATTCTTCCTGTAATTCAAATCCGCCTTATCTTTAAGCCCATTTATTCACCCGCTCATAACCGGCTATCTGTTCATTCATGAAACACTGTGTCTGCACCATAGGCTTGTTGTTTTTGTCGGCTTATTATGGTACCTGCCTCAAGGCACAGCAGCTGCAGCGTCCATTGCGGCATATATCCACCCGGGACGGATTACCCCAGTCATTTGTGTCGGGGCTGGTACAGGACCGGCAGGGTTGTGTTTGGATCGCCACCCGCAATGGCCTGGCTTGTTTTGACGGCCTGCAATTTAAAACTTTCCGGCATAGTAATACCGACAGCAACAGCCTGGCCACCAACCTGCTGATAAAACTGATGCAGGCAGCCAATGGAGACATCTGGATAGAACATGAATCAGGAGATATAGACCGGGTAGACCCCGAAACCAATCGCATCGAGCGCATCACCAAAAGAAAGATCTTTGAGCAGCAACCGGCACAGTTTGTAAAGCGTGGGTGGCTTACCGATAGCGAAGGGAATTTCTGGTGCACTCAAAAAGAAGGTACCATTTTAAAGTATGATCTTAAGAACAATACAGTAAAATTTTTTAAACCAAAGGGAGGTGTACTGGTAAACGATACTATCAGGGGGATGTTTCAAGACCGTAAGAAACACGTATGGGTGGTAACACAAAAGACGTTTATCAGAATTGATACCGGTAGCCGGCAAGTATACACTCCGCTCCCTTTTACCACCTTATTTAAAAAATACCCTGATTCCGAATCGGACCTGGTACAGCTGAAGGAGCGTGCCAATGGTGAAATTATGTTTGGCGACAACAGGCAACTATTTTTATTTAATCCTGCCAACAATTCCTTTACAATCCTCCCATTGCCTGCTGAAGCTCCCAATGGCATCCGATGGATACAAACAGGACCAGACGGGTACGAGTATTTTGATATCCAGGGTACGGTTTACCGTTATACAGGTTCCGGTACTATTGAACCGGTGGCTGATCTTGGCCCTGTGCCTATGAGGGATATACAGGCATTGCTGGTTGACCGCTCGGGGCTGATCTGGCTGGGCACCAACGCCAATGGCATTTACCAGGTTGATCTCACTGCACCGTTCTTTGAAAGCCATGCCAATACCCTTTCATTTCATGCCGATGTATTGAAACAGGAAACTGGAACCGATCTGCAGCAATTTTCTGCATGGCCGGCAACAGATAAGCAATTTAAATACTCCAGCTACTATTTCCGGTATGCATACGATCAGCAAAAAAAACTCTGGATGGCCCTGCGGAACCAGGTGGGTTATTATGATGAAAAAGAAAGGAAGATGGTGACACTCCCTCCTGTTCCCTTTGTGACAGACAACTCGAATGCTTCACTGGGCATAAGAGGTATCGATTTTTCTCCAGATGGCCGTTTATGGGTGACAGGATATAACGGTTACACAGCTTACTTCAATAAGGCCAGTCACCGCTGGGAAACTGTACTGGATACAGGCTTTTTAAAAAATATTCAGCTGCAGGATGGCATTGTGCATATAGCGGTGGACGGGGATCATATCTGGTTATCCAGCATCAATGAACATGGATTGTTTTCGGTGGATATAAAAACAAAACAGATCAGGCAATTCACCAGCACCAGTAAAGAGGGTAAGCTGCCCACCAACCACCTGTTGGGATTATTAAAAGATCCTGTTCAAAAAAACATTCTGTGGATAGGTTCATACGAAGGGCTGATCCGTTTTAATACCAGGACCTTCCAAACCCGTTTTTACTCTATCAACGAGGGATTGCCTGACAATACGGTTTATTCCCTGGCATTTGATGACAGGGGTTTTTTATGGCTTAGCACCAACAAAGGCCTGTGCAGGTTTGATACGGCCAAGCATACACTCAATACTTTCCAGGTGGCAGATGGTTTGCCGGGGGATGAATTCAACCGCTTTCATCATTTAAAGATCCCCAATGGCAAAATGGCTTTTGGTGGCACGGATGGCTGGGTACTGTTTAACCCACTGGCCATGAAGACAGATAATTATCTTCCACCGGTAGCTTTTACCGGGTTGAAAATAAACAATGTTGACATCCACACTGCCGGCTCTGAGATACAACTGAAAAAGGGGCTTAATGTGGTGGATGAGTTGCAGCTGCGGTATAACCAGAACACGCTTTCGTTCAGCTTTGCCGGGCTTGAATTTACGCAGCCAAAAAAAATAATATACCGCTATAAACTGGAACCGTATGACAATGACTGGATAACCACCCCTAATCCTGAGGCAGTGTATACCAAGCTGCCGCCCGGACGGTATGTGCTGTTGGTAAATGCCAGCAATACAACCGGCAACTGGAGCGACAAGGTAAAGCGTTTAGCCATTGTTGTGAGTCCGCCTCTTTGGCGCACCTGGTGGGCCTATGTACTGTATGCTTTTATTGGCGCCGGCTGGATCGCTTTATTTATCCGCTACCGGGTTAACAGGGAACGTATGCGGCAGGAGATACAATTAAAAGAACGGGAAGCGGCGCAGTTAAAAGCAGTGGATGAATTAAAAGGACGTTTTTTTGCCAATATCACCCATGATTTCCGCACACCGCTTACCCTGATACTGGGCCCGGTGCAGCAACTAAAACACAGCATAGCAAAAGACAGTAACAAGCGATGGCTGGACAGTATTGAGCGCAATGCCAACCAGTTGTTGCAATTGATCAACCAGTTGCTGGATCTTTCTAAACTGGAAGCAGGCTCCCTGCAACTGAATGAAACCTATGGTTCACCCACAAAGGTGATCGATAGCTGCGTACAGTCATTTAAGGCAGAAGCCACCGCCAAACAGCTAACCCTGCAGTATAATTACATCTGGGGAGAAACAGACTGCTGGTTTGATGCCGGCAAACTGCAGCAAATAGCCAGTAATCTTATTGCCAATGCCATCAAGTTTACGCCTGCTGGTGGTACCATTGAAATTTTTGTTCAAACCGGCAGCGCCATTACACTAACAGTTAGCGATACCGGTGTTGGAATCCCGCCGGCACAACTGCCCCTTATCTTTAACCGGTTTTACCAGGTGGATAGTGGGAATACTGGTTTTTCGTCCGTACAGGGATCCGGTATTGGGCTGGCATTGGTAAAAGAGCTGGTGGAACTACAAGGTGGCACTATTAAAGCACAAAGCAATGATGAAGAAACCGGGAAATGGAGTACTGTTTTTTCTGTTACGCTGCCTTGTAAAAAAAAGGCGGAGAATAACAAAGAGCTGGCAGTTGCAGCTACCGCTCTTGTGGCCGCAACAATAAAAGACTATACGTCATCTGTTCATGTAGAAGCCGGATCAACGGTATCAGCAGATGAAGAAACCACCTCTATTTTGTTGGTGGAAGACAATAATGAACTGGCTGATTTTATCATCAGCAGTGTTGACGACCGCTATAATATTGTATATGCAGTTAATGGACAACAGGGACTAGATAAGGCATTGGACATCATTCCTGACCTGGTAATAAGTGATATCATGATGCCGGTGATGAACGGCTACGATATGTGTACAGCATTAAAGAAAGATGAGCGGACCAGCCATATACCTGTGATATTGCTGACTGCGAAAGCCGGTTTTGATGACCGTATTGAGGGTCTCAGTTTAGGTGCGGATGATTACCTCACCAAGCCCTTTCATGTGCAGGAACTATTGCTGCGGATAAACAACCTGGTCGAGCGCCAAAAAAGACTAAGAGAAAAAATATCCCGGGAAATAAGCCAACCGGGCTCGCCTGACTTACCTGCTTCTGCTGAACCTACCCTGCAGGATCTGTTCATGGAAAAACTATATGCACAAATAGAGTCCAATCTGGATAAAACCGGTTTTGGGGTGGAAGAGCTTGCCCGGCTGACCGGTATGAGCAGGGCCAACCTGCACCGGAAATTAAAAGCCATTGCCGGAATTCCCGCCGGGGAGATCATCCGGAATTACAGGCTCAAACGGGCTGCTGCATTCCTTACACTGGGTCACAACAGTTCGGAAGCCGCCTATATGACAGGTTTTGATAGTCCTGCTTATTTCTCTAAGTGCTTTAAAGACTTTTATCACCTCACGCCCACTGATTTTTCCCAGCAAAGCGGAAAATAAATCCAACACTGCTGTTTTTCAATCATTTGCAACAAAATTGATAGCATTTGCAACAATGCTGACAGCCCCCGCCTGCATTATATCTGAATTTTGAACCTGGAAATAAAACACCGGGTATTGATGAAGAATATTTCCCTTACTGACAAAATGCACCCCGGTTATTTTAAAAGTAAATCAGATACAATGCATTCTACAACTTCAACACATGCAAGCAGAATTGAAACAATAGATATTGTAAGAGGCATCGCATTGCTGGGTATCCTGCTGATCAATATCCAAACCTATTCCCTTTTTATTTTCCTGCGGCCTGAACAGGTTTACCTCCTTAACCTGGATCAGCCTGATACTTACGGTCCATTACAATTTGCCATAACGCTATTTGTACGCAACGAGTTTTTTTCCATTTACAGTTTTCTTTTTGGGTTTGGCTTTTACATGATGTTCAGGAAAAATGAACTGCAGGGACTGGATGCGGCCTCCCTTTATAAAAGACGGCTGTATTCCCTCCTCATCATCGGGCTTGTTCATGGATTGTTTTTTTGGTTTGGCGATATCTTACATAAATATGCCCTGGTTGGCTTTAGCCTGTTGTACTTTAATAAAAAGCCAGTGAGGGTTATCCTTACATGGATGGCTGGCCTGTTTTTCTTTGGCATACTGATACAGGTATGCAAGGAAGTTTTCTTTGCCAGAAGTGCTGCTGAAATGGCTATACAACAAGGCCAGTTAGAGTCTGTTTTTATGCAGGTATTTAATACCTGGCAGTCGGGCTCCTTTACAGATGTACTGGCACTTCAGCACAAGGGGGTACTGCTTAGCTGGCTTACTGATGTACAAAACGGGCTTCCTTTCCTTATACAGATTCAAATCTTATTTCTTGCGGGGCTGGTAGCAGGCAAGATCAATCTTTTTAGCAATATCAGGGAAAACAAAACAGAGTCAAAACTGATGAGCCTGGTGTTGTTGTCCATACCTCCTGCCATTGCGCTTAAAGGTTTGTTCTGTCTCAATAAAATGCAGGTGGACATTTTACCAGGAGCTGTTGAACCCTATAAGCCCCTGTTGTATTCCCTCTGCAATTTCACCGGTTCTTTATTGCTGGCAATGGTGTACCTGCCGTTGCTGTTCATTATGCTTAGAAACAATGCAACCCGGTTCTTTAACTGGATTGGCAATGCCGGTAAAATGGGGCTTACCAATTACCTGCTGCAAACAGCTGTATGTATGGTACTTTTTTACGGGTATGCAGGCGGACTATCGGGCAGGGTTACGCTATTTCAATCCCTGCTGCTGGCAGTTTGTATTTATACCGCCCAGGTAATATTCAGCAATATTTGGTTACAACAGCATGCAGCCGGCCCAATGGAAACGCTTTGGAAAAAAATAGTGTACAGGAAAAAAATAAGGGTCAAAGGACTTATGCGAAAGCAGGTACTGACGCCCGTGGAAAAAGAGGCTTTGTGTAATGCGATTGAGTGTTTTTAACCAAACGGCCACCCGTTTTAAATATCCAATACCCCAGGTCTGTTACCCTCTGAAAACGAATTATCAAAGCAGCGTGCTGCAATAAAACAAAACAGTTAAACGAACAATAGTTATTATGAAACAGGTTACCATTTCCCGGAACAGGATCATCATCCACTGTATTTGCGGTATAGCCATGCTGTTGCTGCATCTCAACTCCACTGCCCAGGTAAAAGTGGGCAATAATCCCAACACGATAAAAGCGGCTTCTTTAATGGAGCTGGAAAGTACAGACAAGGGCTTTGTATTTCCTCGTGTAAGCCTTAGCGGTAGTCTCAGCAGCCCTGCGCCATTGGCAGCCGATCTGCTGGAAGGAACTGTAGTATATAACAACAACAGCGCTTTTGGTTCCGGTGTTGGGTTGTATATATGGACGGCAGGTGCCTGGAAAGTGGTAACCCCTGGTGCCGGTTTTACTTTACCCAGTCTTACCAATGGCTCTGTTATATTCAGTAATGGAACTACGCTGGCGCAGAACAACAGTAATTTCTTTTGGGATAATGCCAATGCCCGCCTGGGTATTGGAACAGCCACACCTGGCTATAAGCTGGATGTTGCCGGTACCGGCAGTTTTAAAGCCAGCGGGGCAGGCCTGTTGTTGAGTGGCACCGGTGCAGGTTCACACACATATGCTGAGTTTTACCCGGATGGAACAGCAGGCGGCCGCAAGGCTTATCTTGGCTATGTCAGTAATGGCAGCACCCAGTTATCCATGGTAAACGAAATTGCCGCCGGAGATATCAGTATGTCTACCGGCAGGAACCTTTATTTGAGTGCCGGTACAACTGGAAGATTTTTTATACAGGGGAGCACCGGTAATACAGGCATTAATACAACCAATCCCCAGCACGCACTGGTGGTTCAAGCTGCTGCAGGCAAAACTGAATTATTGGGTTTTTATAATAATGCAGGGGTAGACAAATATAATTTCAGCTTTTTAAACGGCGGGCTCAACCTGAGTGAATCAAATGTTTCCGGCGGACGTTTATTTATAAAAGACGGCGGCAATGTGGGCATCAATAACATCAACCCCGCACAGCGGCTGGATGTAACCGGTAATATACAAATAACCGGCACTGGCAATGGATTGAAATTCCCGGATGGCACTACACAAACCACGGCGGCTGTTTCAGGCACGGATAACCAGACATTAAGCTATGCCGGTGCCACCAGGGTACTCGCCATCAGCGGCCCTGCCAACAGCAGTGTTACCCTGCCGCTAGCAAGCGGTGCCCAACCAGGCTTGCTATCTGCCAGTGACTTTACAACATTCAGTAATCATTTTACATTACCTGCCTTAACCAATGGTTCAGTGATATTCAGCAACGGCAGCACGCTAACACAGAACAATACACGCTTTTTTTGGGACAATACGAATGCCCGGCTGGGTATTGGCACCAATACGCCTTCTCAAAAACTCGAAGTAACAGGCTCGGTGTATACCAATGGTGAAGGAACCGGTTTCCTCACTGATGTTGGCGGTATTGCCCGGGTTGGGATGATCAAATACACGGGGCATGAAGGAGGTATCTGGCGTACGAGTGTACAGGATTTTGAAATTGGACGTGTAGACGCTTCCGTTACCAGCCTGCCGGGTACTCCTGATTCTTATACCACCGATCTTTATATAAGTGGCACCGGGCAGGTGGGTGTTGGTACTGCCAGCACCACAGCCACTCTTGATGTGAACGGCGGTACAAGACTACGGGGCCTTACCGTAGCAGGTATTGTAACAACTGATGCCAATGGAAATTTAACCAGTAGTACTGCCGCAACCGTTGATGCCACAACAGCAGGGAACGGACTTACCAAAACCGCCACTAATATAACATTGGGAGGCACATTGAGCCAGGCTACCACTATTAACCAGGGGGGAAACAACCTGAACATCCAGGGTAACGGCACATCGAATTTATATCAGCAGATAGCCAACCCGGTTGGCCCTCACCTTACCAGCTATTTTACTCCATTTACAAGTAACGGGCAGTCTTTTACGCTGAGCCAGCCAGCAATCTTAACCAGCATTACTGTTTATAATTGCAATACCAGCGCCAGTGGCAGTATTACCCTTAATCTTTACAGTGGAAATGGCAGTGTGGCAACTTATTCGCAATCTGTAACCCTGGTGTCCGGACAGGTAACTTATACGTTAACCACACCCCAGTCTTTACCTGCAGGCACCAGCCGTTTCGAATTCATACAGGGAACAGGAAGCAACAAAATATATTTATCCATGAGTGGCAATGATTATCCTGGCGGTAATTCATATAAGGATGGGGCTTCCAATTCCTTTCAATACGATATCTGGTTTGTTTTAAAATTATATATTTCTGAAGCTTCGCCAACATTGTTTGCTTCCTCCAATGGCAATGTGGGTATAGGCACGTCAACACCACAACACAAATTGCAGGTATATGCAGATGGGTATGGGTTTAGCCAGACAAACGGAACTGTTGAAGTTGGTACGTATACGGATAATGATTACGGATGGCTGGGAACAGCCAGTAATCACCCGCTGGCTTTTTTCACCAATAACAGCTACCAGCAAATGGTATTAACTACAGGAGGCTTCCTGGGTATTGGAACCAATAATCCGACCTACCGGCTGGATGTAAATGGAGGTATCCGGTGCATAGGAGCGGTAAACATTACATCAGATGCACGACTGAAACAAAACATACGGCCGGTAACCAGCGCATTGAAAGACATTTTAAAACTGAACGGTGTTCGTTATACTTTCCGGGATAAAGAATTTACATCTATGAACTTCCCCAAAGGCGAACAGATAGGGGTGCTGGCGCAAGAGGTTGAAAAGGTATATCCAGAATTGGTAAGCACCGATGACAAAGGATACAAGTCAGTAAATTATGGTCAGCTGAATGCCGTGCTGATAGAAGCCATCAAAGAGCAACAACAGCAGGCTGAAGCAGCTAAAACAGTTGCCAGTAAACTGGAAAAAGAGAATGCTTCTTTTAAACAGGATTTAGAAACATTGAAACTTCAGGTAAAAATGCTGACAGATAAAATAACAGCAGCCCCTTCTACTAACCAATAAAACCGGGCACGATGCAAAAGCAAAAAATATTCTGCAAAAAGATCGTAAAGCTCATTACCTGTGTGCTGCTGCTGACCAACGGTCTGCATGCCCAGCTAACCAATTTCGGTAAACTGTACCTTCACCCCGGGAGCAATATCAGTGTAACCGGTACCGTTACCAACAGTGGGGCAGCCAGTGATTTATTAAACAGCGGCACCTTGTTACTAACAGGCGACTTTACCAATAATGGCAACGACCTGAATGCTGCGGGTACCGGCACGGTCATCTTTAATGGAACCACTACCCAACAGATCAATGGTACGCAGACAAGCAGTTTTTATAATGTAACACAATGGAACACGGGCAACCTGGTACTTACCAGCAACCAACTGATTGGTAACAGACTGGAACTTGCAGCAGGCAGCCTGTTGCTGAACAATAATACACTTACGGTAAACGGCGGTCTTACTCATTTTGCCGGCAGTTTATCATCCACTCCCAATTCAGGTTTGATCCTGAATGGAAGCTGGTCAAAATTTCTGTATTTCAAACCCGGCAATCATATTATCAAAACACTAACTGTAAATGCATCTGCCACCAATGTATATGTTGATGACTCATTGCACATTGCAGGAACAGGCGATGGCGTGTTAACTGTTAATGGTAACCTGGCCAGCAATGGTTTTCTTACTTTGAAATCCGATGCAGGCAGCACAGCACGGGTGGCTCCGTCTACCGGTGTGGTATTGGGAAAGGTAACGGTGGAAAGATATTTTCCTGCACAACGTTCGTGGAGGCTGATCACTGCACCGGTCACCAATACAGGTTCTATTTATAATGAGTGGCAAAACGCAGGTGTATACCAGGCAGGTAAAGACATGCTGGTTACCGGGCCTGCGCCCTCGGCAGCCAACGGGCTTGATGCCAGCCAGCAGAATAATTATTCGATGTACCGCTGGAATGTAAACACGCAGGCACTCGCAGGCATAGCCAATACAAAAGACAGCACCCTGTCTTCTAATCAAAACAGCAGCGCCGACAATAAAGGATATTTTGCTTTTGTGAGAGGCGACAGGGATCCGTCCAATACCACGCTACCATATACGAACATTACCACCCTTTCCAGCAAGGGTAAACTGCAAATGGGCACACAAATATTTACCGCCAACAGTACTGCCGGAAAATACACACTGATCGGAAATCCCTATGCTTCCCCTGTTGATTTTAATACATTGACAAGACAGAATCTTGTAAAGCGGTTGTATGTTTGGGATCCGAATATTAACGAGGTAGGCGGTTACGTTATGCTGGATGACCTGGATAACAATAACAGCTATACCAAATCTGTAAGTGGCTCTGCACAGGACAATCATATACAAAGCAGCCAGGCATTTTTTGTAGAAACAGCTGCTAATGCACCTGCATCACTAACCTTTACCGAAAACAACAAGTCTGCGGTCAACAATCTTTCTGTATTCAGACCTGCTGGAGATGAGAACGGGCATATCCGTGTGGGCCTGTACATTGTGCAGGCAGATGGCAGCGAAAGACTGGCGGATGAAACATTGACAGAATTTAATGACAACTTTAATGAAGGCATCAACTATGAAGATGGGCTGAAGTTTGGTAATATCAATGAGAACCTTTCCCTGTTGCTCAATGGCAGCACCCTTTGTGCAGAAAGGAGGCCTCCTGTAACAGACAATGACACCATCTTCTTTAAACTAACTAAAATGCGACAGTTTAATTACAGGTTACATATTCATGCAGACGATATCAGCACACAACCTGTGCAGGCTTTTCTGGAAGACATTTATACTGCCACGCAAACACCTATAAATGTGGATGGAGTATCGCAGTATGATTTTGTGGTAACTGCCGACCCGTTAAGCAGTGCGGCCAGCAGGTTCAGGATCGTGTTCAGGCAATTGTCAACGCTGCCGGTAACTTTTAAAGATATACAGGGTACCAAAACAACAAATGGAAATCTGATTAAATGGATCGTGGACAACGAAACCAATATCAGCGGTTATGCCATTGAACGATCTGACAATGGAACAGTGTTTACATCCATTGGAAGCAGGCAACCGGCTGGCAATAACCTGTATGCATACACGGATACACTTGCAGGCAACAAAACTTACTTTTACCGGGTAGTTGCAACAGGACAAGGTGGTCAGCGCTGGTACAGCAAAGTGATTAAGATTGCCGCCAAAACCACACCTGCTGTGTCAGTATTTCCCAACCCGGTTACCAATAACAGGTTCAGCATCGCAGGCCTGCCAGCCGGGAAGTACACTGTTTCAATAAGCAGTACTAACGGTCAGATGATCTATTCCGAAATGGTGAACCAGAGGGCGGGTGAACAGTCTATACCAATTCATTTACCTGTGAAGATCGCTGCAGGCAGTTATGAATTGATCATACGGTCAGGGAATAAAGAGACAATACATACCACCTTACTGAACATTTTATAAATCCTATAAACGAAAGCGTTGGTTGTTACACAACCAGCACTTTCGTTTTAAACTTATACACTACTGCTGTAGTAAAAAGGTCACGTTAGTATTGCTTGTATGATCTTATCTGGCAATTAACAGTTGCTTTGTTTCAACCAGGCCATTGTTTACATACAATGAGTACTGGTAAGTGCCTGCCACCAGGGAACCGGTATTCAATACAATATTGCCCTTGCCGGTACCGGACAAAGAAATCTGTTTGATTTTTTTACCTAGGTTATCTGTTACCAGGATAGCTGCAGCGTTATATTTTCCGGGAAGGGTGTAATGAATAACCGTTGAACCGGTTGAAGGGTTGGGTACATTTTGACCAAGGGAACCCGTTGCCGTAACCGTGCCATTCTTTGCCATGAGCATGGCTTTTATTTCACTGATCTCTGCTTTTAATTTTTCATTTTCTGCTGATAATTCCTGCACCGCTTTTACCAATGGCACTACAAATTCTGCATAGCGGATGCCGTATAAACCTTCTCCATCCTTTGGTGCATCAACACCACTAAAGTTAAAGCCCAATGCCTTCGCTGCTTTTTCAACATCCTGTGCAATGAATCCTGTGTAAATTATTTTTTCTTTTTCAGCCCGCCCCTCCAATACACTTTTATCTTTTTCGCCAGCAACTTTTTCTGCTGAGGTATGATTTAGTTTATCAATCTCATCAAGCTTTAAGTTGTAGGTTACAGGCTTCAATAATTTTATAAAATCTACTCCAGGCACATTTTCTTTTATATTGTGTTTTACTCTTCCGTCAGAAATATTTGTCCAGTTTACATAACCGCCAATACTGGTAACACTGCTATTGCCAATACGGACCTGGTTACTGGCTGTTGCCAATGCAAAATAACCAACTGTGGTAGTATTGCTTAAGTTAGTATTATTAACATTGGTCCTGTAGCCGATAGCAGTATTATAGAAACCAGCTATATTGTCTATTAATGCATTTGCGCCAACAGCAATATTATATGAGCCTATGTCGTTGCCCGAAAGTGAGTATTGCCCGATAGCGGTATTTAATTCACCTTGTATATTTCTCCACATACTTTGCCAACCTATAGCAGTATTGGCCGAGCCAGCTACATTATATTCAAGTGAACTTTCCCCCATAGCCGTATTATAAATACCAGCGGTATTAGCTGTCAATGATTTACTACCTACCGCAGTATTCGCTAACCCGTTTGTATTTTTCCGCAAACACATATATCCTATAGCGGTATTACGGCTCCCTCCAGCTATTCCTAATGTATATTTTCCAAAACAGGTACTCGAAGAATCATTACCGCTGCCTGTTCCCGCCCTTAGCCCTTGTATATACGCATCTTCGCCCCGTACATCCAGTTTGCCTGCCGGTATTGAGGTGCCAATACCTACCCGCCCATTGGTTAACAAAGCAATTTGAGAGCCGCCATTATTTTTATAAAAGTATAAAGGGTGATTGGATACAGTACCCAGCCAGCCAGCAGACCCGCCCACATAGGTACCTACCCGTATCGTACCATCTGTATGCACAATCCCTGTGTTATTCGTTGCCGTTTGCACGGTTAATTTATTTACAGGGGCCGTTGTACCGACACCTGCATTACCGGTGGACGGAAAGGTATTTGTTTGAGCCTGTAGTAATACAACAGGGAATGAAAACAAGAGCACTACAGCCAGTTTGGTTGTTAGTTTCATTATTTGTCTATTTTTATGTATGATAAAACACATGCTGAAATATATTGGATTTTAAAAATGAAAAAACATAGTTTTTATAGAAAAAGGCACTGAAAAATTCCTGGTTAAACTCTTCAACTATTATGATCCAGAAATTGCCATTTTTATACGTCGTGATACTGGTATCCCTTCCAGCATGAACTAGCCTACTATTCCTCTAAGTTTAATCATAGAAATCATCAATTCGAAATGCAACAAAGTCATTTGCTATGATTTGCCAGTATGTTCCATCAGATTGAACGGTAATGCATGTCTGCTTGATTTTAAAAATTCGATTTAACGATATGTTTGAAAAAACATCCCTGGAAGAAAAGTTTGCTAAATAATTCTTTGGAGGACTTGATAGCGTTAGGTTGTTTCCATCTATTACATTATTCCCATTTGCATCCAATATTGTCACCTTCGATTCTGTAAGATCAAATGGATTTACCTGAACTTCCGGAATATTGGCAGATATGACATATATGCGACCGGTACGCCCCGCTGCACCTGGCAGAGTAACTGTAGTGTTTATACCTGTGCCATTTGATAAAAATACTTTTACTGTATAATCATCATCAGTAATAGTATAATTGGCATTATCTATTCTTTTGTAAGGCATACTAACGCTGCCAGCTACCTGCAATTTCGAATTGGGCGCTGCAGTAGTTCCAATAGCCACACTGTTGTAGAAATTGCCATTGCCGGTGTTGACGTTCATGCTCATGCTCCAACCCGAACCTTCGCCGGAAATGCCTATTTTATCATTGCTTTCAATGCCGAAGAAAGCTCTGTCAGGGCCAGCCGTTCCATCAAAGAAAATACCTGCGCTTCCAAGTAAATTGGCGCCAGCGCCACGGATCCGCATCCGTCCGTTTACGTCCAGTTGCCTGGTTGGTGTATTGGTACCTGCACCAATGGTACCGTCTGTTTTAATGTAGAGCCCTACATTGGTATTGGTGGTTAGTTGAACGGCTGCACTGTTACTTCGTATAGCCGCCGGAGTTAGACGAGAAGGCGCAACTGAAACCAGGCTGCCTCCCGCCCAGGAATGTTTCCAGCCAATTTGTGCTGTGCTGGTATTGATCTCAAATTTTTCGGTAGGTGCTATGCCAACGCCGACATCACCATTGGCCAAAATGGTAAGCCTTGCGTTGAGCGTGGCGGCACCACCTTGCCCTGTTACGCTGGCAGCCGTGTTATAGAAATTAAATGCACCGGTGGTGGGGTCAAGCCCCATCAAACCGCCATAGCCGGTGTTCATTATTTTTCGGCCATTGTTGTAGTACGTGTTTAGGCCAATGCCCGGGTAATCGGTTTCAATAGCAACGCCGGTGGTATTGGATCCAAAAATGGCGTTTACAGCTCCTGCCTTTTTATCAACCACCAATCCGCCGAGTGTGGGGTTGGTAGTACCAATGCCTACATTACCGTTGCCCTTAATGCGCATTCTTTCCGTAAAGGCTGTACTGCTTCCATATCCAAATGCAATATCATCAGTAGCAAGGCCTGTATATAACTGCATCAGTGCATTTTGTAACCCTATCCCATAGCGGCTGTTCTCTGAACTATAATAAATATCAACTTTATTACCCGTTCCATTTGAAAAAGAAAGGGGCGCCTTAGGATTGCTTTGATTAATCCCCAACCTGTTATTGATATGATCAAAAGTAAACTTCCAGTCGCCACCACCATAAATACCAAATGAGCTGTCGTTCATTGTTCCTACAAAACTACTCAGACCGGCAGTATACATTTTATCATACCAGATGCCTGCTGAATTCAATTCGCCATTGCTTTGTATCCTTATTCTTCCATCTACATCCAGAGGGAAATCAGGAAATGTCGTTCCTATGCCTACGTTACCTCCAGCAGTAACCAACGCCGCTCCTGATGTGCTGCTGAAATACCCGCCCTGTCCTGTACCGCTCAACCCACGAATTCCAATCCCTTCATTTGAAGACCCATAAATGGCACTATTTACACCGGTACTGCTTATAGTAAATGCCGGCAAGGAGGTTGTAACAGCTCCGGTATAAGGCAAGGAAAAAACACCGCCGCCTGTATTAGTTGCATCAGTTACCTTTTGCCATAAAGCAGTCTTACGTAGATATAGAAAGCCATCTGTAGTATTGTAAACGATCATGCCGTCTGGAGCAGTAGCCAATGCCGTGATTTGTGTATTACTTAATCTCGGCAACAATAATCCTTTATTGGTACCACCATCCAGCTCCAGTACCGCATTGCTATTGGGGTTGCCCGCTGAACCTATTTTTACCTGGGCTTGTGTGGGTGCAAAAAATAAAAAAAGAAGCGCCGCCACAATACTTGTACATTTTAGTAATACTATTTTCATACTGTTTATTTTTCAACAAATTGACAGCATTTGCCATTGCAGCCCAATACCACAACAGGGTGAAAAAAGTAGTGGATAGTTTATTTATCTTGTGCTATGCTCAAAAGGCTTTTTCTATTGTATTGTCTTTTTTTCTTGCTTCAATATGGGCATGCACAGTTGTATCCCTTTACTGTTTTTAACACCAGCAACGGACTTGTCAATAACCGTTGCGGTAACATATCACAAGACAGTGCCGGGTATATCTGGATAGGTACTGATGATGGTATCTGCAACTATGATGGAAGAAAATTCAACTTCTTCCCGGGACCGGAAGGCACTTACTATTTTGGACAAAGCCAATCCAATATGTATAAAGGGCAATGCCTGTTGGGTACGGCCAATGGCAACTTTGCCAAATGCATCGGCAATTCTCTGAAATTTATCTCCCTCTCTGCAGCTACTAATGGATATGTCATAAGTGTCCTCGGGATCAACGATAGCAGCTACCTGCTAGCAAGAAGCGGCGATTTTGATAAACTACTTTTACTGGAAGGTATGCGGGAAACTGAAATTGAGGTGCCGGTAACCATTAACAAAAACAAAACGGGGTTCAATATACTATTCCAGGATATTGAGAAAAATATATGGGTAACATCTGATAATGGTGTAATGCTGTTTGAAAAAGGAGATTTTAAAAAGCCGTATGTAATTCCTGTGTTGGCAAATATCTACAACAACTGTATAAAAGAAGATTTTGAGCACAATGTTTTTATCAGCAGTGGGGGAGCCGTTTACAGGATTGGCAGTGAGCAATTGAAAAATTTAAGGCAGGCCAGACCGGTAAAATTTTATCAAACCAATGAAGCTATCACATCGCTTGGATTTTTACAAAATGGTGATATATTGCTTGGGCATAATACCGAAGGGGTAAAAATATTTTCCAAAACACTGCAATGGAAAAAAGATATTAACGGTGTTAATGGCCTAACCTATACCGTTTGGGATATTTTTACCGACAGGGAAAACAATACCTGGTTTGCCACTGAGAATGGTTTATTACGTTTAAGGGATTTCGATTTTATTTATTTCCCCACACCACCGAGTGCTTCTACCAATGTTAAGAGTGGAGCGTTTTGTAGTGACAATTCTTTTATTTATTCCAACGGAACCAACTTTGTAAAAATAGCTGGTGAGCTTGAATACCCAATACCCGATGATGAGCATACGCCAGGCTTTTTGTTTGACAGGTTACTGGTAACACCCGATGATGATCTATGGACAAACTACTATACCCCCGGCACTACTTCCAACCAGACACATAGTACGTATCAGTTCAAAATAGGAACGCATAATACTTTCAAAGAAAAAGACGTGCAGCAGGAGTATCATTTAACAGCTCCGGTTAGATTACACCAGGCAATTACTGTGTTCAAAAACGAGCTGCTATTTTTAACAGAAGATGGAAGGCTTTACTGGTATGCGAACAAAAAAGCACAACCGGTGAACGTGGACAGTAATATTATGGCGACTGAATTTTCCATTCTTGTGAAAGAAACAGATACAGACGATATCTTGCTGTTCAACTACAAAAAGGGCATCTATCATTGTAAAGTGGTTAAGCAGCATGCGACAATAAGCCTTTCCCTGGTTGGCCTGATCGCATTGCCTGCAGAAGTTTTACAAGGTTGCAGGAAAATTTACAGCGCTGGAAATGGCGTGTTGTGGATAGGCACTTACAACCAGGGGATATTTCTTTACAAAAATGAAACCGGGAAAGGGTACAGGTATCAACAACAAATAACTACGCCGGCCATATCCAGTGTAATGATCAATGCTTTTCTACAGGACAGTACTGGCAATATGTGGATTGGTACTAATAACGGCATTGATAAAATTATCATCGCGGGCGACAGCATACAGGCCATAACAAAAGGTATGTTTGACAATAAGCTTTCCGGAAGAATGATCTATTTTTTAAAAGAAAAAAACAACCGGTTATACATTGGTACTACAGGCTCACTGGCAATCGCCAGGCTTAATGCAGCATCCACAAAAGTGCCACCCCTGGTATATATTAATCACCTTGGCATCAACAATAGAAATGCCGATTCGTTACTAACGGTAAAAAACAACCCTCTTGAACCTGACCAGAACAATATCAGTTTTGAGTTTGTAGCCCTGAGTTTTATAAATGAAAAACAAACCGCCTATCAATACAAACTGGACGGCGCAGATACTGCCTGGAGCAGTCCTTCGCCCAACTATACAGTCACTTACGCCAGGCTTAAACCCGGCAACTATACTTTCAGAGTGAGGGCCAAAAATGCTGATGACAACTGGAGCGAAAAAGATGCTACCTTTTCTTTCACTATTAAAAAGCCTTTTTATCAACATTGGGCATTTTACTTTTTGTGCGCCGGCATCATCAGTGCGATTGTGTACTGGCTTTACCGGCAAAAGATAGCCAGTATTTTAGCAGTGGAGCGAACAAGACAGCATATCAGTAAAGACCTGCATGATGATATTGGTTCAACGCTGAGCAGCATAACGCTGATGAACGCTGTATTAAAAAATAAGATCGAAAAAAAGCCAGATGAAGCAGCAAAACTGGCAGATAAAATAGAAGATACGAGCAGGCAGATGATCCAGAATATGAGTGATATTGTGTGGAGTATCAACCCGGGCAACGATACGATGGACAAACTGCAGAACAGGCTGCAGCAATTTTGTGCGGATGTGTTTGAAGATACGAACACAGTTCATAAACTAACCTTTAGCGAAACATTGCTTAAAAAATCATTGCCCATGCAACTCCGGCGTGATGTGTACCTGGTATGCAAGGAGATTACCAACAATGCAGCCAAATACAGCCAGGCAAAAAACTATACACTAGCGCTTTCACTTGACAAAAAAAATATTTACATACAAGCAGTTGATGATGGAATTGGTTTTGACACAGCTGCCAGCAACAGCGGAAATGGATTACATAATATCAGGCAAAGGGTGGCAGCAAACAAAGGAGCCTTCCGTTTAGAAACCCAGAACGGCACCAGCTGGAACATTACCATACCCATTGAATGACTTTAACCTTAAAGGGTGAATAAAAAATCAGAAACAGTATTATAGTTTTGAAAAATGACATATAAGATCATCATATTTGAAGATAATATCCTGATGCAACAAAGCCTGAAGGAACTGCTGGAACAGGATGATGATTTTTATGTAAGCGGAACCTATGAAAATGCCAAAGACATTATTAAAATATATGAGCATCATCAGCCACATCTCATCATAAGCGATATTGATATGCCGGATGTAAATGGGCTGGAAGGTTTAGAAAAATTAAAGAAAAAATACCCCGAAGCCAAAGTAATGATCTTTACTGTGTTTGAAGAAAACGACAAAGTACTGAGTGCCATTTGCCTGGGTGCCAATGGTTATATTTTAAAAAGCAGCAGCAGTAAAAAAATAACCGAATCTGTAAAAGATGTGATCGAAGGTGGCTCGCCATTAACACCCATTATTGCAAGTAAAATATTACAACATTTTCCTAAAAGGCAGGCCATAGAAAATGAAATGGACATGCTGAGCAAGAAAGAAAAAGAAGTACTGGACTGGATGGTAAAAGGATACAGTTATAAAATGATTGCTGCGGAACTGGATAAAAGCGTGGAAACCATCCGTACACAGGTAAAACACATTTACCGGAAACTAAACGTGCAATCAAATGCTGAAGCCATTTTGAAAGCATTACATAAAAATTAATTCCGGCCTTTAAAAACATAAACAATATCGTTCAGTTTAAATCCTTACCGCAGTCCGGGGTGAACGGAATACTTTCCGGCAACAAATAAATCATCAACTTTTGTTTCTATATTCATCGTTGGCAAGCCGGAGCAAACGGATTTCTGCCCCCCGCCATCAGCAATACTTTTTCGTTGGCGCTGCTAACCCGACAGACCAAACAAAATAACAAACACGAAATATGACCGAAGAACATTTCTTAAACAACATTTTTGGCAAAACAGAAATGACCAAAGAAGAAAAAGAGATTACTATTTCTAAATTCAAACAAGTAACGTTTGACAAAAATGGCTTCTTGCTTGAAGAAGGTAAAAAAGCCAATCATTATTGGTTTATTCAAGAGGGTTTTGTGCGTTCTTATGTGATTGACACCGAAGGAAACGACATAACCACCAATTTCTATTCAGTTGGAGACATAGTTATTGATTGGCCTTCTTTTTTTTTAAGAAATCCAACCAGAGAAAACATTCAAGCACTTTCAGACTGCGTTTGTTGGCAACTAGACTTTGATACTTTTCAAGAACTATTTCACAACATTCGAAATTTCAGGGAACAAGGCCGAACAACATTAGTGGGGAGTTACTTTGCACTAAAGCGGCACAATATTTCAATGATTGCCGACCAGGCAAAAGACCGGTATTTAAATTTACTCAAAGAAAAGCCTCATATTATTCAAAACGTATCCTTAAAACATATCGCAACATTTCTAGGCATTACAGACACTTCATTGAGCCGAATTAGAAAAGAAATTGCAAGCGAATAGTTTTTCTTGTCATATGGCAAGTTTAATTTTTTTTGATTGGCTCAAATTTGCTCTATCATTAATTATTAAATTTTAAGTATGACACAGTTAAAAGAATTTATGTTGCTGTTCAGGTACGAACCGGGCAACGAAGAGCCAACCCAAGAACAATTACAGGAAATGCACACACAATGGGGCGAGTTTATTGGTGGAATTGCAATGCAAGGGAAATTGGTAAGTACGCACCAATTAGGTTTTGAAGGGAAAAAGATTTTTGCCAATCAAAACACAGAAGACGGATTCTATATTGCTGAAGGACAAGCCATAGGTGGCAACATGGTTTTAAAAGCAGAATCAATAGAATCAGCTACAGAGCTTGCCAAAAAATGTCCTGTTCTATTTATGGGTGGCACTGTAGAAGTTAGAGATATAATACCAATGAACTAATCCTGATTTCTTTAAAAATGAACAAAAAAATGATACTCGAAATAATAGGAATCGCCGTTGCAGCATTTATCGGATTGGGCTTATACAAAGCAAGTGCGTTAAAATCAATTCAAATCATAAAAACTGTAACTATTAAAGGTACTAAACAAGAAGTTTTTGACATGGTAAAATACCTGAAGAACTTCCCAAAATGGTCACCGTTTTTAGCACAAGACCCAACTCAAAAGTACCAGGTTAAAGGAACAGACGGAACTGTGGGTGCCCAGTACCATTGGGACGGCAACAAAGGAAAAGACTTAGGTTATCAGGAAATCGTAAAAATTGATGAACTTAATTTTATCGGCATGAAATGCGATATTCAAAAACCTTTTGTTGCTAAACCTACGTTTGACTACTACTTTACAGAAAGACCAGGAGGAATAGAGGTTAAACAGAATTTCAAATTAGAATCTGGTTTGATTGACGCATTTTTTATGTGGCTGTTTGGTGCAAAATCTGAAATGGAAAAGACCAATCAAAAAGGCCTGGAATTACTCAAATCAGCTATCGAGAGTAAATAATCCTTCAATTATTTTTCTTTTGACGACTCTTTTATTTCTCTGGTTTTTCTTTGTATCAACAAGTGGGAATAAAAGAGTTTTATTTCAATTTTTTAGCACATGTTTCTCAACAGCAGTTTTTCAAAACACCAATACTGTTCCTCCATGGTTTTTGGTAATTCTGATTGGCAGCAAAATATTCATTCCGTTTACTAAAACAATTAAATCCCAAAAGTTCAACTGCAACCGTGTAATGGGTAGTCAGGCATTACGGGTTCCAGTAGATATAGTTCTCTGCCTTTTAAAAACATACTTTAGAACGACATTCAATTTATACACTAAACGGGTGGCTGCTCTGCAACCACCCGTTTAGTGTTACTTCTTTAGCAACGATAAGCGTATGCCTTTTACTTTATCCGTGTCTGTAATACTCCAATAATATCATTCAAACAAAAGCCCTTTGCCTGCAGCAATATCAAATAATGAAACAGCAGGTCAGCGGCTTCATTTTTAAATAATTCATCATTATTATCTTTTGACTCTATCACCAACTCCACTGCTTCCTCCCCTACTTTCTGAGCAATTTTATTAATCCCTTTTGCAAACAAGGAACTGGTATAGGATGCTGACGAAGGATTATTTTTTCTGTCTGCTATTATTTGTTCTAACTGTTGTAAAAAATCATCATTTACATTTTTTTCATTCCAGCAGGTATCTGCACCTGTATGACAAACCGGACCAACAGGGTTTACTTTTACCAGTAATGTATCATTATCGCAATCCACTTTAATTTCCTTCAACACCAGGAAATTGCCACTCTCCTCTCCTTTTGTCCACAGCCTGTTTTTACTGCGGCTAAAGAAAGTTACTTTTTGCAGCTCATTTGTTTTATTCAATGCGGCCTCATTCATAAAGCCAAGCATCAGCACTTTACTTGTATCAGCATCCTGTATAATGGCAGGAACCAATCCATCTGCATATTTTTTAAAGTCAATTTTCATCCTGGTTATTGTCTGTTTTATTTTTCTTTCTCAGCATTTCCATTAACGCCTCCTGCTTCTCTGCAAGCCGGTTGTGGCGGTCAACACTGCGGTTGTACTGCCTGTTTTTAAAATACAGGAAAATGGCCACTGCAATAATGAATATAAAAAGAATTACCTGTATCATTTCTATATCCTGATATCAACATACTGTTTCAAATAATCTTTTAACTGCGGAACCAGTACCTCCTTGTAATGGAATATACTCGCCGCCAATGCTGCATCAGCACCTGCATCTTCAAATACCTCTTTAAAATGCTCCCTTGTGCCGGCGCCGCCAGACGCTATAACGGGAACAGGCAGCCCAAGGGAAAGCTCCCTGGTGATGTCCAGAGCAAATCCATTTTTTGTTCCATCGTTATTCATCGATGTCAGTAATATTTCTCCTGCACCCAATGCCACAGCTTCTTTGGCCCAATCGATGGTAAGCTGATCTGTTTTTGTTCTTCCTCCATTCAAATAAACATACCAGTTGCCGTCTTCTTCTTTTTTTGTATCTATTGCCAGTACCACACACTGGCTGCCAAAAGTATCACTCAGTTCTTTTATTAATACCGGGTTTTTAAAAGCTGCTGTATTCACAGACACTTTATCTGCACCATTCTGCAGCAACAAAGCAACGTCCTCCACAGTGCTGATGCCACCACCAACCGTAAAAGGTATATTAATTTCAGCGGCAACTCTTTTAACCAGCTCCACCAGTGTTTTTCTTTTTTCAACCGTTGCAGTAATATCCAAAAAAATCAATTCATCAGCTCCCTGCTCTGAATATAATTTTGCCAGTTCAACAGGATCGCCTGCATCCCGGATACTTTCAAAGTTGATGCCCTTAACAGTGCGTCCGTCTTTGATATCGAGGCAGGGTATGATGCGCTTGGTGAGCAAAGTTTAAGGTTTAAGGTTTAAGGTTACAAGTTCTTTTAAGTCAACAGTTCCCTCATAAATAGCTTTGCCTATGATGGCACCTGTGCAGCCAATTTCTTTTAGTTTGATCAGATCCTGCATGGTTGTAACACCACCGCTGGCTGTCAAATTAATTTCCGGGTGTTCTGTGATTATCTTTTTATAGAGTTCTACTGAAGGCCCCTGCATGGCACCATCCTTAGAAATATCTGTACAAAAAATATTGGTAACACCAAGGCCGATCATTTTACCAATAAAATCAAACACATTAATGCCGCCATCTTCCAGCCAACCGCTGATCTTTATCTTTTCATCCAGCACATCGGCACCGATCAGAAATTTATCTGCACCAAACTCCAACAGCCATTCTTCCAGTAATTCCGGCTGCTTTACAGCGAGGCTTCCGATTGTTGCTATAGCAGCTCCTGCATTAAAAATGTTCTCTACATCGTTTATTTTTTTTATCCCTCCACCGAAATCAATTACCAGTTTTGTACCTGATGCAATTGTTTCCAGCACTTTCAAATTAATGATCGTTCCTGCTTTTGCCCCATCCAGGTCAACCACATGCAATCTTGTGATGCCCGCCTCTTCAAACCGTTTTGCCACTTCCAATGGGTTTTCGTTGTACACTTTTTGTTGCGCATAATCGCCTTGCGTAAGGCGAACGCATTTCCCATGAATGATATCGATAGCTGGAATGACCGTCATGTGAGTGTAATAAAGTTTTTTAGAATGACCTCCCCCACAGCGCCTGATTTTTCCGGATGAAACTGCACCGCATAAAAATTATCTTTTTGCAACGCTGCGCTGTAAGGATGAATATAATTTGTTGTTGCTGCTGTTTCATTTCCCAAAGCAGCGTAATAACTATGGACTGCATACACAAAATCGTGCTGCTTCAATCCTTCAAATAATTCCGAATGAAAATCATAGATACTGTTCCATCCAATCTGGGGTACTTTTTCTCTGCCTGCCGGTTTAAATAGTTTCACCTGTTCATTAAATATGCCAAGACAATTGGTATCACCCTCTTCAGAATGTTTACACATGAGTTGCAAACCCAGGCAAATACCTAATACGGGCTGTGTTAAAGATATGATCAACTCATCTAATTTTCTTTCTCTTAAATACTGCATGGCAGGTGCAGCATGGCCCACGCCTGGAAAAATCACTTTACTTGCATTACGAATGACACCAGCATCATCAGTTACAACCGACTCCACATTCAACCGCTGTAAAGCATACTGTACACTTTGTACATTTCCGGCATTGTATTTTATTATAGCGACCATTTTTAGTATCCTTGAACCCAGTCTGACCTACGGTGCCGACTGGGACTTAACCCAGTGTGACCTACGGTGCCGACTGGGATTTAAAGCATTCCTTTTGTAGAAGGAAGCGTGTTGTTATTAATATCTCTTTTTACTGCCTGTTTTATACATTTTGCAAATGCTTTAAAAATGGATTCAATTTTATGATGTTCATTATCCCCTTCCACTTTGATATTCAGGTTGCATTTGGCTGCATCACTGAATGATTTAAAAAAGTGATAGAACATTTCTGTTGGCATCTCTCCTATTTTTTCCCTCTTAAACTCAGCCTCCCACACGATCCAGTTTCTTCCGCCAAAATCAAGTGCAACCTGTGCAAGGCATTCATCCATTGGCAAAACAAATGCATAGCGTTCAATGCCTATCTTATTACCCAATGCTTTTAAAATGGCTTCTCCCAGCGCAATTCCTGTATCTTCTATTGTATGATGTTCATCAATGTGAAGATCGCCTTTGCATTCAATAAACAGATCAATATTTCCGTGCTTTGCAATCTGCTCCAGCATGTGATCAAAAAAGCCAAGACCGGTTTTTATGGAAGCTTTGCCTGAACCATCTAAACCAATTTCAACCGTAATCTTTGTTTCATTGGTGTTGCGTTGATGAATAATTTTTCTCGGTGGCAATTTTAAATACTCATAAATATCTTTCCAGTGTGGCGACTCCACGACAATGGTATCTTTTCTTAGTGATTCAACCGCATCTTTTATTTCAGCAGCGCCTAAGGAGGCATCTATATTCAGCCAGCATCCTTTACAGCCCAGGTTCTTTGCAAGCTGTATATCAGTGATTCTATCCCCGATCACAAATGAACCAGCAATATCATAAGCAGGATTATTCAAATACTCCAGCAACATGCCCGTTCCAGGCTTACGTGTGGCTGCGTTTTCTTTTGGAAATGTTTTATCGATGAAAACTTTGCTGAAATGAATGTTCTCATTCACCAAACTTGTCATTACTAAATTATGTACCGGCCAAAAAGTATCTTCAGGAAATGTTTCGGTTCCTAAACCATCCTGGTTGGTGACCATCACCAGTTCATAATCCAGTTCCTCTGCTATCTTCCGCATATACAAAAACATATCGGGGTAAAATTCCAGTTTGCTGAAGGAATCCAGTTGATACGTTGGTGGTGCTTCCTTTATCAAAGTACCATCACGGTCTATGAATAAAACTTTTTTCACTGCTGGTATGATTTTAATAAATTAATAAGTGTGGTATTTTCCTGGGGTGTACCAATAGTAATGCGTAAACAATTTTCACAATGAATTTCTTTACTCCTGTTACGAACGATCACTTCATTTGATGAAAGGTAATCATAAAGATGGCTGGCATCCTTCACTTTCATTAAAATAAAATTAGCATCACTGGGATAAACAATTTCAACAAAAGGAAATTGCGACAATGCTTTTACTAATACTTCTTTTTGCTGTACCACTTCTTTTATCCAGTTGTTCACTGTATCTGTATCCTGCAAAGCATCCAGTCCTAATTGCTGCGATGCATCATTGATATTGTAAGGCGGCTTTACTTTATTGTACAAATCAATCAAATCCATAGAGGCATAACATAAACCCAAACGCAAAGCTGCCAGTCCCCATGCTTTAGACAATGTCTGCATCACAATCAAATTAGGATACTCGGTCAGTTCCTGTATAAATGTTTTTTGTTTTGAGTAATTGATATAGGCTTCGTCGATGATGATGATGCCGGGAAAATTATTCAGCAACACTTCCACATCCTCTCTCTTCATATTGTTACCGGTAGGGTTATTGGGGGAGCAAATGAAGAGCAATTTTGTATTGGCATCAACTGCATCTAATATCCCATCCACATCCAATTGAAAATCTTTTGTAAGATCTACTTTTTTTATTGCCACATCATTGATATTGGCACTCACTTCATACATTCCATAAGTAGGCGGACAAATGATCACATTGTCTTTGCCCGGATCACAAAAAATACGATAGGCCAGGTCTATCACCTCATCGCTGCCATTACCAATAAAAATATTTTCAGCCGGCACACCCTTTATTCTTGCTAACTGAAATTTCAATTGCCATTGTAAAGGATCAGGATAGCGATTGAATTTTTCCGCCAGCGGCGATCCATACGCATTTTCATTGGCATCTAAAAACACCGATGCTTTACCGGTAAATTCATGACGTGCCGATGAATAGGGCCTGAGATTTCTAATGTTATCCCTTATGAGCTTATTTAAATTAAATTCCATTCTGGTTAGTATTCATTCTTATCGTTACCGCATTTTTGTGTGCATCCAGTCCTTCGGCTGCAGCCATTTGTTCTACAGCATAACCAATATTACTCAATCCTTGTTTTGTTAACTGCTGAAACGTCACCTTCTTTACAAAACTATCCAATGAAACCCCACTGTAGGCTTTTGCATAACCGTTGGTTGGCAGGGTATGATTGGTACCTGATGCATAATCGCCCACACTCTCCGGTGAATAATGCCCCAGAAAAACACTGCCCGCATTGATCACTTTTTCTGAAAGTTCATCCGCATGGTCCGATGCGATGATCAGATGTTCGGCTGCATACTCATTCAACAGGTCAAAAGCCGCTGCTGTATTTTCCATCACTACAAAGTTGCTTTTTCCCAATGCATATTCCGCAATTTCCTTACGTGGCAAAAGACCTAGTTGCCTCTCCAATTCGGTTTTTGTATCATCAATGACTGACTGGGCTGCAGCAACTAACAATACCTGGCTATCTGTTCCATGCTCTGCCTGGCTTAACAAATCTGCTGCCACAAAAGCAGGGTTACAGGTTTCATCTGCATATACCGCCACTTCGCTTGGGCCGGCAGGCATATCTATTGCAATACCTTCTTTGTTGATCAGTTGTTTGGCGCAGGTTACATACTGGTTACCCGGACCAAATATCTTATCCACCTGCGGAATGGTTTCGGTTCCATAAGCCATTGCAGCGATTGCCTGCACCCCACCGATCTTGTATATTTTTTTTAAACCGATCAGGCCGGCAACATACAACACTACCGGATTTACTTTGCCATCTTTATCAGAGGGTGTACAAACAAAAATCTCTCTGCACCCTGCCAGTACAGCTGGAATGCCCAACATTAATAAAGTTGAAAATAATGGTGCGGTTCCCCCGGGAATATATAACCCAACTTTTTGTATGGCAATTGATTTTCTCCAGCACACTACACCAGGCGTTGTTTCTACTTTTTTAATTTCTTCTTTTTGTGCCTGGTGAAATGTTGTGATGTTTTTTTTGGCAGTTTGTATTGCGAGCTTTAATTCATCACTTACTGACACTACCGCCTGTTCAATTTCTTCTTCAGATACCGTGAATGTTCTTCCGGTGTAACCTGTGGTACCGGCCGGGGAATTGAAATCTGCTTTATCAAATTGCAAAGCATATTTTTTTACAGCTGCATCACCATTTTGCTTTACATCACTCAAAATGCCTGACACTGTTTTTTCGAGCGGTTTACTATCAAATACCGGCCGCTGAATAATTTCAGCCCATTGTTCCTTTGATGGATTTATAAACATTTTACTCATACGCTTTTCATATTCCGGTCTGACCTTCGGTACCGACCTGGGTTTCAGTTTACACGATCATCTTTTCTATTGGCAATACAATAATGCCTTCTGCTTCATACTGCTTTAGCTTTTCTATTACCTCCCAAAAATCATTTTCGTTTACCACACTCTGTACGCTGCTCCAGCCCTCCTCTGCAAGCGGCACTACAGTTGGGCTCTTCATGCCCGGCAATAAGGTGAAAATATTTTTCAACTGCCTGTTGGGGGCATTCAGCATGATGTACTTGTTGTTCTTCGCCGCTTTTACGGCATTGATACGGAACAACAATTTATCCAGGATGGTTTGCTTTTCGGGTGACAAATTTTTATTCGATGCCAGCACTGCCTCTGAATAGAGGATCGTTTCCACTTCTTTAAGGCCATTGGTAAATAAGGTACTGCCGCTGCTCACCAGGTCGCAGATCGCATCTGCCAAACCGATACCCGGTGCTATTTCAACAGATCCACTGATCTCATGTATCTCCGCATTACTTTTATTGCGGTTTAAAAAATCCTGCAGGATATTAGCATAGGTAGTGGCTATTTTTAAGTCCTGTAAATCAGCAATAGAATGATACGTAACTGATTTGGGCACAGCGATACTTAAACGGCATTTGCCAAAACCTAATTTTTTTACCACGGTAATATCTTTCTGCTTTTCGAGCAGTACATTTTCACCCACAATGCCGGTGTCGGCCACTCCATCAAATACATACTGGGGAATATCATCGTCCCTGAGAAAAAATATTTCGAGCGGAAAATTGCTGGCAGTGGTTTTTAATTGTTTGTTGCCATTGTTGAGTTCAATGCCACACTCTTTTAAAAGCTTTACAGAATCTTCATATAACCTGCCTGATTTTTGTACTGCTATTTTTAACATTGCGTCTGTTTTTTCCAACCGCCTTCAGGATCTTCATCCGGTTACGGGGTTGTATTTGGTGAAAACAAAAAGGGCTCACCATTTGGTAAGCCCTCGTTGAAATATATTCCGTACATACATATCAGCACCGCTTACCTGTTGGTAATATATGATGATGGTGTATGTGTGTGATCTGCTTCATTTATCCTACAAAATAAGTGGAGAATGTTTACTTGACCAAATAAAATTTTTACAATTGGCCCTGGTGCCAGGCCCATAGCAGGAAGGGAGATACGAGAGCGGCGGCCCATATCAATAAAAAAAGCAGTTTCTGCCCTGTTGTAAGTGTATCTTCAAATGGAACCACCAACACTTTTTCCACGTAGGGAATCAGTTCTTGCTCATTTTCTGCATATACTCCCGGAGCATATTTACCAGACAGTTTTCTATTTTCGCTGATCACAATATCCCTGATTTGAAAGTATTCTTCGTCGGTAAGGTCATCGTAGTTACAGGCATAGTCCACATTCATTGCATCCAGCTTTTTATGTACCCGCAGCAGGTAGTGCATGCGGGTGATCCTGAAAACAAGCAGCAGGGCAATGATCAAATAACCCCAGTTATGTTCCCAATAAAAAGAAACAAAGACAAATGCTGCCAGCAGTATGTATAAAAAAACCAGCTGAATGGCACGCCCTGTATTAAAAAATAATGCCTGGAAAAACTGGCCACCATCCAAAGGAAAGATGGGTAACAGGTTGAATGTGTTTTGCAGTAAAAATATGATGGCAAATAAATAATAATTTTCCTGCTGGTTCTGATGATGCAGTACAAGCAAACAAATGCCGATGATGATACCAGGTAAAGGTCCTGCTAACAAAACGATCATTTTATTCCGGTTACTCAGGCTGATGGCTTCACCAGACACATACGCTCCTACAAAAGGAACAAAGGTCATATTCACACCTTTATATCCAAATAATTTCATTGCGATAAAGTGGCCTGATTCATGGATCAGCAGAACAATGATAAGCCCTAATACTACCAGCCAGCTTTGAAAGAGCCAGTAATACAGTATTACAAAAAACAAAAGGCTCATCACAGTACGAGGCAGCGAAGCAGCATTGTCATTCTTTTCTTCCGGCTTACTGGCCAATTCATTTTCCTGATCCATGTATGTAAGTTGGGTTACCAATCAATTTCAATTCCGAGCCCGGGCAGGTCTGTGTACTGTATTTTTCCATTGTTGAATGTAACCCCTTTTGCAATATCCTCCCTGAGCAATAAGGGACCATCCATATCCACCACATCAAGCAAAGGTGCTAACTGTGCTATAGCAGCCGTACCAACCGAACTTTCATTCATACAGCCCACCATTACTTTCATATGGAGTGCCCTTGCTGTAGCGATCATTCTCCTGGCAGGTGTGATGCCGCTGCATTTTGTGAGCTTGATATTGATACCATGAAAATGATTCACACAGTTCCCTATATCATTTTCAGCCACACAGGCCTCATCTGCAAACAATGGCAAAGGCGATTTTTCAAATAGCACCTTCATGCCTTCCCAATTATCTTTTGCCAAAGGCTGCTCCACCATTTCTACACCCAGCTCTTTCAACAAAGGTATTTTTTGCAAGGCCTGTTCCAATGTCCAGCCTGCATTGGCATCTACCCGTAATATGGCATCGGTATGCTTTCGCAATGCTTCCACCATTTCAATATCGCCTTCCACCCCCACCTTTACTTTATAGACCGGCCAGGGTTTTTCTTTCATCTTTTCCACCATTTTATCTATGGTATCAATGCCGATGGTATAGTCGGTGAGCGGAGATTCGTTTTTATCAAGATTCCATAATTCATACAGTGGCTTTCTTTTTATTTTTCCATACAGATCCCAGCCAGCCATATCGAGTGCACAAACTAAAAATGAATTGTTGGGGAAAAGATGATGTAAATAATGCCAGTACCGTTCAGGATCAGAGAAAGCAAATTTTTCAACAAAGATCTTTTTTCTTTCCAGGTCTTCCACCATTTTTTCTACGGGAATATTATAGTAAGCAATGGCCGGCGCTTCCCCATATCCTTTTAATCCAAAATGCTCCAGTTCCACAATAAAAGTTGGCTGATGCGTTTTGGTTCCTTTGGAAATAGTAAAAGGGTATTTGAATGGGAGACTGAATGTTTTGTAAGAGACTTTCATGTTTAGCTGCTGAGCAACAAAGATGCAAAGAAGAAAAGAGATAGCAACAAAAATCTGCAATACAAAAAACTGCTGACAGCAACAAGGTGCAGCAGCAGTTTTATCAGCCAGCAACAATTCTTTCTAGTTTTTTGCTCCCAGTTTTTTTAAAATGTCTTCCATCAAACACCACCTGGTAAAAGCACTTTGAAATAAATTGGCGCCCACGAAAAGCGTACACCAAAGCCAGTTTATATTGACATACATACCCAGCAATACGCTGATGATTACGAAGAGGCCTGCAATGGCCCTGATGTACCGGTTTATCATATTGATTTATCTGTTTTTAAAATGGCCAGGTGAATTCTTGACTGCGATTGACGGGTGGCATTGAATTGTACCACGCCTGCCTCTGCATGCAGTATTTTTTCTTCCGGGGCTAATACCCAAAAAAGCATTGAATCGGTTTCATTTACCTCCGATGCAAACCAATTGTTACCCACACTTTCTGCAGACGCATCGCGGCAACCGGTAACATTTTCACAGGTAAACTCTTTGATGCCTGCATCAAAAAGTATCTTTTTAACAGCTGCTTCAAATTCTTTTATGGCTGTGATGATGAGCAATTTCATTTTTTACAGTTTTTAATTGAACTTATTTATTCTTCTTCCGATTTTTCATTCACCGCATCATGGGGTGTTTTTAAAGCGGCAGCCTGTTGTATCCGGCTCCATTTTTTATTTTCCACCATATAGTACATAAGTGGTACCATGATTAATGTAAGCAGCGTGGAAACAATGGCACCGGCCACCAGCGATATGGCCAGTCCCTGGAAAATAGGATCAAATAAGATAATGGATGCCCCTATTACCACTGCGCCTGTTGTTAACAGTATGGGTGTTGTACGAACAGCGCCTGCATCAATGATGGCCTGCTTCATCGGCACACCATCCTTCAGGCGTATCTCTATAAAATCGATGAGCAATACGGAGTTGCGCACCATCACACCAGCCAATGCTATCATACCAATAAAGGAAGTTGCCGTAAAGAATGCACCCAGCAGCCAGTGTCCTAATACGATACCTACCAGCGATAGTGGTATGGCCATCATCATTACAATGGGTGTTTTAAAATTCTGGAACCAGCCAACGATGAGCATGTATATCACCAGGATCACTACTAAAAATGCGGCACCGAGGTCACGGAAGACTTCCAATGTTATCTGCCATTCTCCGTCCCATTTTACTGTAAAGTTTTCCTCGCTTTCCGGCTGTCCCATATACAGTTCTTCAATGGTATAACCAGCAGGCAATTTTATCTTCTGCAGTTTTTCATCCATACCCAAAATGGCGTAGGCAGGACTTTCCAGTTGGCCAGCCATATCACTCAGCACATACACCACCCGCTTCTGGTCTTTGCGGTAAATGGTTTTCTGCAGCGTGTCTGTTTTTACCTTTATAATATCACCTGCCGGCACCATGTTACCACGCTGGCCCCTGATCTTGACATTCAGAATATCCTGCAACCCGGTTTTATCTTTATCATCGAGTTTGAGTATAATATTTACCGGGCTGCTGGAGTTTTCATCCATCAAATTAGTGACGGTATGTTCTCCCAATAAATAAGTGAGATTACCAATGATCTGCTGTGGTGCCACTCCATTCAGCATGGCTTTTTCTTTGTCCACTTCCAGCTTGTATTCCACCTGTGGTGCTTCGGTCATCCAGTCGGTATCCACTACATCATCGGTATTTTCTAAAATCGCTTTTACCTGCCTTGCCACTTCCACTTGCCCGTCATAGTTGGGACCATATATCTCTGCTACAATAGTTGACAACACCGGAGGGCCCGGTGGCACTTCCACAATTTTGATGTTGGCTCCATAGCGCTTTGCTATCTGCTGTATACCGGGTCTGATCTTCTTGGCTACCTCATGACTTTGCAATTTCCGTTCCTCCTTATGCAACAGGTTTATCTGGATGTCTGCCATATTGCTTCCTCCCCTCAGATCGTAGTGCCTCACCAGGCCGTTAAAAGTGATGGGCGCTGATGACCCAATATAGTTTTGATAATTCACCACTTCAGGAACCGTGGTTAAATATTGGGCAACATCTTTTGCCACGACGGCAGTTTTTTCCAGGGTAGTGCCTTCGGGCATATCTATCACCACCTGTATCTCATTCTTATTATCGAAAGGAAGCATTTTTACCGCTACCGTTTTGGTAAAGAACATGGCAACAGATACGATCAATAACAAAACGGTAACGCCCAGCATCGCCCATCTTTTTTTCCGGCTGTTCAGCAGTGGCTGTTCAATTTTTTTATACATTTTATATATCCAGCCCGTTTCAATGTTGTGCGCTTCTTTATGATCCTGCTTGTCTTTTTCCTTTAAAAGATGATACCCCAGGTAGGGCGTAACTGTCAATGCTACAAACAGGGAAAGCAGCATGGCGATAGATGCACCGATCGGCATCGGGCTCATATAAGGGCCCATCATACCAGATACAAATGCCATGGGAAGAATAGCCGCAATCACTGTAAAAGTTGCCAATATGGTAGGATTACCCACTTCATTAATGGCATAGATGGCAGCCTGCTTAAAAGGCAACCGTTTCATTTTAAAATGCCGGTGCATATTTTCTGCAATGATGATGCTGTCGTCCACCACAATACCCACCACAAATACCATTGCAAACAGTGTAATACGGTTCAATGTATAATCGAGCAAATAATAACTGAATAGTGTAAGGGCAAAGGTTAGTGGTACAGAAAAGAATACCACCAGCCCGCCACGCCACCCCATTGCCAGCATCACCAAAACCGTTACGGCTACAATGGCAATGCCCAGGTGCAATAGCAGTTCACCTACTTTATGTGAAGCCGTTTCTCCATAGTTTCGGGTAACTTCCACTTTTACATCATCCGGCAACAAAGTGCTTTTCAGTGCTTCTGTTTTTTTGAGTATCAAATCTGCAATTTTCATTGCGTCTGCACCTTTCAACTTAGAGATAGAAACGGTAACAGCCGGATAGTCCGATCTGTAATTGTTGAAAGAATCATTGGCCTGTCCGTAACCAAATGAAATATAATTGGCTGGTGCAGATGGGCCATCTTCTATTGTTGCCACCTGCTTTAGATATACCGGCATATCATGGTTTGTACCAACCACTAAATTTTCCACATCCTGCTGCGTTGCCAAAAACTGCCCGGTGGTCAACAGGAACTCCTGGTCGTTGTTTACAAAACTTCCCGACTGGCTGCTGCCATTATTTGCCTGGATCATTTGCAGGATACCCAATGCATCGAGTCCGTTCTCAGCCAGTTTATCTTTATCCAGTATTACTTTCAACTGCCTTGTTCTGCCACCAATCACTTTTGTGAGCGACACATCTTTGATGGTTTTTATTTCAGAAGCCAGCTCCTCAGCTACCCGGCGCAACTGGTAGTCATCGTATTTCTCACTCCACAACGTCAAACCCATCATGGGCACATCATCAATAGACCGGGTTTTAACCATGGGCTTATAAACCCCCGCAGGAAATATACCCTGGTGCTTCATCAGCTCATCATAGAGCTTTACATACGACCTTTCAATATCCTGGCCCACTAAAAACTGTACAATGATCATGGCCTTGCCATTCATAGCCATGCTGTGCACATGCTCCACACCCTTGATATTGGATATGACTTTCTCCAGTGGTTTTACCACCCTGCTCTCTACTTCTTTGGGATTGGCACCAGGATAACCTACCATGATATCTGCCATCGGCACATTGATCTGCGGTTCTTCTTCCCGTGGTATTAACGTGGAGCTGTATACGCCGATCACCATCAATACCACCATTAACAGGATCGTTAATTTAGAATTGATAAAAAAATCCGCCACCTTACCTGATATACCTTCTTTCATCTGTTGTAACTTTTTGTTGCTGAAAAAAATGTTTACTCTATTTCACCTGCACTTTTACACCGTTATACAATTTCCCTTCTGCCGACACGATATAAGTTTCATCCGCATTCAGACCGGATAATACCTCTACTTCATTTCCAATAGTATTGCCTGTACGAACCCAGCGTAAGAGGGCTGTACCTGCATGGCTCACCGTATAAATTCCTGCCAGCTGGCCATTGTGCACCAGGGCAGTGGCTGGAACGGTAACGGTACTTGTCTTTTGCTGGCCCCCTCGCTGCATTTTTGCAACCGGAAACTGTACATTCACAAACATGCCCGGTAATAAATTTTCAGATGGCTGTGTGAGATCTGTTTTTACTACAAACTGGCCACCGGTGTTAGCAGCAGATAAACTCACTTCTGCCACCGTACCCTGCGTAATTTCACCGGTTGATTTCAGGTTCACCTGTACGGGCATTCCCTTTTTAATTTTTGTAATGTCATTCTCAGACAGCAGCACATCTGCCTGTAGCTGGGAGGGCGCCTCTATGGTAAGCAAAGGCATTCCGGGACTGGCCATGTCGCCCTGTTTTACAAATGTTTGCGTAACCACCCCCGTAATGGGAGCGGTGATATTGGCATAAGAGAACTGTGCATTCACTTCATTCTTCATTTGCTGTGCTGCAGACAAACCAGCCTTGGCCACTTCATAACGGGTACGCATATCGTCTAATTCTTTGGCAGTGGCACTTTGCAAATTGTACAGGTTTTGAAACCGTTCATAATCTTTTTGAGCGCTTTTTAAATTTGCCTGGGCTTGTGCTACCTGAGCGGCCACCTGCCCGCTTTTGGCCGACACATCTGTACTGTTTACATTCACCAGCAGCTGCCCCAACTGCACCACCTGCCCCACCCGTACATGCATGGCAGTGACGTACCCCATCATACGGGTGCTTACATTGGCGGTGTTCTTTGCCACCAGTTTACCACTGGCACTAATAAAACTGCTGGTATCGCCGGCGGCTGATTTACTGAGTGTTACTGCTACCGGCTTATCTCCTGCCTTTAATTTTTTATCAGGAGAAGAACAGCCTGCAATTGTAATCAGTATGGCGGCTAAGCCGGTTGTATAAAGCTTCATATTTATTGATTTAAAAAATGGAGATAAGATGCATTGATATTATATTCCAGGATGGCCTGGTAATATTCTAATTGCTTTTGCGTAACCTGCATTTCTGCATTCAGCAGATCGGTGGCTTTTTCAAGCCCTTGGCCAAAACGGTTATTGCGGATACGGTATGCTTCCTGCGATTGTTCGAGTGCCAGTTTTGCAAGGCTTATTTTATCAGCAGCATCGGTTAACTGCCGGTTGGTTTTGTTTATTTCCAACTGGCTTTGCGACCGGTATTGTGCCAGTTCCTGTTCCGCCTGCCTGTAATTGGCTCTTGCCTGTTGCACAGCGCCTTTTGTTTTTAATCCATCAAACACATTCCATGATAATTGCAGGCCGAGTAAATACCCTTCGCCCCGGAAATTGTACAGACGTTTATCATTCAGTTCATAACTGCCAAATGCATTCAGTCTTGGCAATAATTTCTTTTGTGCAGATAATGCCATGTTGTTATGTGCTTCCAGCGCTTTCTTGTATGCAGCAATATCTTTCCGGCTGTCATTTAATACAACTGAAAATCCGGGCACCTCGTTATAAGAAAGTGTATCAGCAGGCTTGATCACATTGTCAGCAGGTTCGTTCAGCAAAAAATGTATATAGTCAGATGCGTTCCTGATGTTTGACCGGGCATACAGCAACTGGTTGTCAATTTCTGTAACCCTCACCTGTACATTGAGGAGCTCTGATTTTTGTAACATGCCATTGTTATAATAATCAGTCGCCAGTTTTTGATTGGCCAGGGCTGTTTGCTTTGCCTTGGTCAGCACATACACAACGGCATAAGCCATTTGCAACTGCATATAAGATTGATCTATTTCAAACAACACATACTCTGCAGAGCGTTCCATTTTCAGTTTCATGGCATCTGCTTGTGCCCTGGCGGCCTTACGTAGGTAAACGGCATCGTAGTTAAGCAGGGGTTGCTGCACTTCCAGTTTGGTGTTGAGGTTTTGAATATTACCCGGGTTATTGATCAAGGCCGGATCAAAATCTGCCATCGTTACGCCTTCCTGGTTTATTTTGGAACCAAAGGCCATCAATGGATTGGTAGTGGTGATGGCAGTGTAAGAAAGATTTACATTGGGAAGAAAGATGGCTTTTGTTTGATTGTATCCTGCTTCTGCCGACAGGTAGCTTTGTTCTGCGATCTTCACCTGCAGGTTTTTTGCCCCTGCATCTTTTAGAACAAAGGCTTTGCTGAGTATCATTGTATCCTGTGCAGTGGAAAACAAGCCGGCGGTTATCAGTACAATCGATATAAATAGTGCCCTGGTCATGTATTGTAATTTTGGGCAAAGCTATTTTTGATACAGGAGCTGGTTTGTAACAATTATTACAATGAGGAAAATAGTACTGTTAGACGAGATGGAAATTATGAGGGCTTTAAGCTGTAATATTGTGCCACAAAAAATACCTGGCTTCTCATGTTACAAAATGCATTCTCCCGTTTTAGGTTAGTGGCTTTTTTAGAAGGCTGTTCTTATTTATTGCTGGCGGTTACCATGCCGCTGAAATACAAGATGGGTATGCCACTGCCCAATTATATAGTAGGCATGATTCATGGAGTTTTGTTTGTATTGTATGTGGTATTGCTGATACAGGTGGCCGCAAAATACAAATGGCCTTTTACTAAAATTGTGCTGGCGTTTATTGCATCGCTTATTCCGTTTGGCACTTTTTATGCGGCTAAGAAGATCTATCCAAAGGAGGGGTAGTCCTTAACTCTTTTCGTAAATGGTTGCTTTATTTGATAAAGAACATATCGCCTTTACCTGAAAAATTGTAATGATGACCCGGATAATACTGTTTTTCTGTTTTTTATTTTTATTAGCGGAGGGTTTTACACAGGTAGGTCCTAAAAACAAACCTTTCGGTTTTATGACACTAAATCCACCGGTGTCTGTTTCATTCCAGGAAACTATCAAAGATAAAAACGATAAGATAAAGGAACTTCATACAATTTTGAAAGGTGGAATCTGGGATGAAATAATCCCCAATATGTTGTATGTTCCACCTGCAGGATACTATGTTGTATTTGATGGTACAGACAGCTTAAACCGTGAATGCAATAAATCTACCACGACATTCGTGACTGGCAGCTATCTTTTAAATACGGAGATTACTAATAAAATGTACCGATTTTTTCTGGAAGACAGCACTGATGTAAAATACCAGTACCATATTTATAATGACACAACAGATATAGCCTATGGTGTTTTCACAAAATTTAAAATAAAAGATGGGATAAAGAATGGCTATATGGGAGATAATTATCCCGTTATTGGCATTAGTGCCGTTGCCGCAATTGCTTTTTGTAACTGGCTAAATCAAAAGATGTACCAGCAGTTAAAAGGCACTACAACTCATTTCAAATACATGGGATTCCGGCTTCCTACAGAGGCTGAATTGGAAAAAGCCATCATAATGAACGAAATGCCTGAACGATTCAGCAAGCGGGCGTTTGAAAAAGTATTTAGCACCTCAACAATTGCCAATCAAAAGAAAGAATTTAACTATGGTATGGTTAAAGATTCAATTAATAACATTATCAGAGAGTACGGCATGGATGGATATGAGTTTATAAACCCGGTAAAAGCTTTTAGTGCAGGCAGTTTAGGTTTTTATGGGTTGAGGGGAAATGTTGCAGAATGGGTTCATGATTTTTTTTCACCCAACAGGCTTTGTAAAAAAGATAGTTTTATTACTCAAAACACAACAGAAAAATACCGTGTTGTTAAAGGAGGTTCATGGGCAGATAATGCTTTCTATCTGCAACCTTGTACAAGACAAAAATTAAATGAAAACAAAGGGTCTTTCAAAATCGGTTTTCGCATTTGCATGACTGATCTTGAGGGCTTGTGAATAAATCACCTCCCGCTCGCTTTCACATACCCACCCAGCTCCTCATTAAAAGCATCTTCCTTTAAAAGATCCTCCAATGAAATATGCATGCGGTAGCGCCAGTAATGTTTGGGATTGGCAGGCTGGTTGATACGTTCCTCGTTGGGATTTTCCCTGCGGAGTGTTTCACTCATGCCCAGCATATCCTGTATTTGAAAAATACACCACATGGCCGGGGAGTAAAAATGCTGGATGAGAATTTCTTTATTGATCCAGGGCTCACAATAAAATGGCGAGGCTCCATATTTACCGAGGATGGTATTGTAAAAACGCTGCGTTTTGGCAGGGTCTTCTTCCCACCAGCCACGGATGGTACTCATGTCGTGTGTGGAAGCTGTTACCACACTCATATACGGTGCATCATTGGGATGAAAAAATTCTGTGTTCGGATCTTTGGGCATGCGCTGAATTTCCAGGCTAAGTATACCGAGTTGCTGCATAACATCCGGCACACAGGCAGGCACCATACCCAGGTCTTCGCCGCATACCAGCATGTTGGTACTGCGTTTTAATTCAGGCAGTTTATGCATAGCTTCTTTCTGCCAAAAATCATCCTGCCGGCGGAAGAAATAATTTACATAAAGTTCTTTCAGGCGTGGTTTGATATAGTCATCCAGGTCGCGGAAGCTGCTGGTGTTTTCCATTCCAATACGGAAATGGAACTGCTGGTTCTGAGACCCTTCTTCTGCAAAGAAGATCACATTGCTGATCAAATCAAATAAACCGAGTTTGATAAAGTTATTGACCTCCGTATCACCCAGGCCATTGAAATACTGTTCTACTTTCTTCTGCGTATTGTAAGGCTCCTTTAATTCAAAACTTCCATCGGCCCATTGTAAAAAAGTCTGCAGCACATAATCTGCCTGGCTGCCAAAACGCTCCTGCACTATTTGATGGGTAATATGGGGCTTACAATAACGGTGATGCTCAAACGGAATATTATTTTGAAAAAGCTCATTGATATTTACAGGAATGGCCGGCACAAATTTTCCCATGATTCCTTCCACTGCGTCCACCGGGATACTCCAGATGCGGAAGAAACCCAGGATATGATCAATCCGGAAAGCATCAAAATATTCACTCATCTGCTCAAAACGCTGGCGCCACCAGGCAAAGCCATCTTCCTGCATCTTTTTCCAGTTGTAAGTAGGGAAACCCCAGTTTTGACCTTTGATGGCAAAATCATCCGGGGGTGCCCCCGCCTGTGCATTCATATTATATAACGCAGGAGCCATCCAGGCATCACAACCATAGCGGTAAATGCCAATGGGCAGATCACCTTTTACAATGATGCCATTTTTATGAGCATAAGCCGTAGCTTCTTTTAACTGCAGGTGCAAATGATACTGGGTAAAGTAGTGCAGGGCAATGCTATCATAGTGTTTTTGCGTTGGATCAGCCAGTTCCTGTATGGCATCTTCATCATATACATTGTGCGCAGGCCATTGATTATAGTCAGAGGTTTTGTATTTATCCCTCAAATAGCAAAAAGCTGCATAAGGCACCAGCCAATGCCGGTTCATATCAAAGAACTCAAAATATTTGATATCGTCTTTGAATTTATTTTTTTGCTTTTCGTACAACCCTTTGATGGCTTCATACTTAAAATCCAGCACCGCTTCATAGTCCACTTCAGGCAGTGCATTCAGTTCTTCTTTTGTCTTTTTCCAGCTTTTTACCACAGCCGGACTGTTGTTGGCCACCTTTTCTAAATTGAGAAATAAGGGATGCAAAGCAAAAGCAGAAATAGCAGCATAAGGATAAGAATCCGTCCAGGTATGCGTGGCTGTGGTATCGTTTACTGGTAACAGTTGTATCAGTTTTAAACCCACTTTTTTGCTCCAGTCCACCAGTTCTTTGATATCAGTAAACTCTCCGGTACCATAACTATTGGCGGTACGCAGACTAAAAACGGGAATGGCAACCCCGGCACCTTTCCACTTGCTGTAAGGAATATGGGCAAATCCATCATGTAACACGGTGGACTTGGTTTTATTGGTATCCACCTGCAGCGTGCGGTTTTTGCCCTGTTCAAACTGGATGAATTTTTTGGTAGCGGTATCATACACCCCGTACTTATAGGCAACAGGCATACTGTCTTTACCAAAATTCAATTTTACAGACCACCAGTTACCGGATTTGCTGAGCAGTACGGGCGGAGTGGTTTTCCATTCGCCAAGCGTTTTTCCTGTTCCGGCAATACAAATCACTTCCGTTGCCGACAACATGGGCGCCTTTACCTTAAACTCATGTGTAAAGGTTTTGAGCTCTTTTGATTTGACTTCAGCGTCTGTTTTTAACAATACTTCCTGGAAGGGTTTGCTGTAAAAAACATTGTCGATTTCCCCTGCGTGGTTCCAGGTATCCATCAAAACGATCTCTTCTTTAGAAGCCAGTTTTTCCAGGTCGATCAGGCGGTCATCACCCCATTCCACTATTTCATTACCGTTATCTTCCCGGAGTATGTAATTGTAGCTGATCTCCACTTTGTGCATTGCCACATCGGTAATTTCCACCTGTGCATACCAAAATTCATCATTGAAATACTGCATCGGCACAGCCTCCGCCATATTGCCGTTGCCCAACGCTTCGTGAGTGCCAGCAACATACATTGACTGTCCAAACCTGGTAGAAAACCGTAAATAGAAATTGAGTAGCATCGTCTAAAGTTATGGGGCGGCAAGATAAACCGTTATTATGTAAATGTAAAAAATACACAAACAAACCCAAAGCTGTTTTTGACTGCAATCGTTTGATTTTTCGGTGTTTTGAAAAAAATTGAGGTCATCGCATTTGTATGAATAGTCAATTACCTTATTTTTGCCGAAACTTCTTATAACACATGGAATCATCTACAAAAAAATACACCGGCCTTTACTGGGTTTTATTTCTTTTGTCTGTAGCAGCCTTCTTTTTTGTGTACAGTATTGGTGGTGGGTATTGTTCCATGGTATTGCCTTTTAACTGCACATTCTTTGCCAAGGCAATGGATTTGATGTAATCTTTCTATCTTTCGTAGCCGTACACACCTGTCACCAGGGTGCCATTTCTTCGATCTATTTATCTGTATAAAGTACGCACGGGTTCTGGCAGCTGACTCATTTTAGCATTTCCTGCAACCTGCCGGCTTGATTTAAGTTTTAACTTTGGCGAAAATATCGCAGCATGAAGCTGTTGTACCTATTGGCTTTTATTTGCAGCACCGGCACAAACATAGCGCAGGATCAGTTTGCCTATGTGGATGACAAAGCCAGGCAGATACCGGTGGAGCAAACTTATTCCACTGCCGGCATTGCCCGGTACATCAATGAAAACTTTACCCGGGATGGTGAAAAAATAAGGGCGGCTTATACCTGGATCATCCATAATATCCAATACAGCAAAGACAGCCTTTTTCACTTCAATACATGGGGCATTGATCCCGAAACAAACATGACTTCCATACTCAGACGCAGGAAAGGGGTATGCGAAAACTATGCTGCGCTGTTTTCGAATATTTTATTGAAATGCGGTGTACAGGCAGCAGCAGTTACCGGTTATACCAATCTTCCTGCCAACGATTACTGGAACGGACATGGCTGGGTGGCGGTACAATTGGAAAATGAATGGTACCTCTGTGATCCCACCTGGGACGCAGGTTATGCCAGCTACCTGTATTACCTGGTTCCGCCTGGTGAATTTATCCATTCGCATATTCCTTTTGATCCGATGTGGCAGTTACTGGAACATCCCGTAAGCCATAAAGATTTTAAAAGGGGCCATTTTACTGTACAGAAACATTCTCCTGTTTTTCACTACAAAGACTCTGTGCAAGCCTACCTGCAAAGTGATACGCTGCAACAAATGAAATCGGCTGCTGCAAGAATGAAAGCCGCTGGTATTGAAAATGCCGACCAGCAAACCTGGTACACCTATAACCAGATGAAAGTGCAGATTGTGCATGAAGAAGAAAACATGCAATTGTATAACGACGCGGTGGCCGGCCTCAACAAAGCCAAAAATTTGTACAATGAGCTGGTGCAGTACCGGAACAATAATTTTATTCCTGCAAAAACAGCTGCTGAAACAGAAAACCTGTTCACAGCTATTGACAAATTACTCCAGGATGCCTTTATTAAACTGGATGATATTGGAAAAAAAACGGAGAATTTTCAATATGACACAGACAGCCTGAGAGAGCGTTTACTTGTACTTTCAGCAAAAGCCAAAGAACAGCAGGCCTATATTAAAAACAATCTGTCATTACATAAAAACAGGTAGGTTTGCAGCACATGAAACTGCTGCTGTTATTATTTTTCACCATTACCGGAATGGCTGTTTGTGGTCAGCCATATCAAACCGGGCACCGTACAGTTTCATTTACCGATACGGCAAGAAATAACCGGGTTGTAGCAGTAGAATTATATTATCCTGCTGGCACAGCGGGCAGTAATGTACCCGTGATTACAGGAACAGAAAAATTCCCTGTGGTGGTGTTTGGCCACGGCTTTGTGATTGGTACCGGCAGTTATGAATGGCTGGCAGACAGCCTGGTAAAAAACGGATACATCACAGCGCTGCCTGCAACCGAGGGTAGTTTTTCTCCTGTGCATGAACAGTTTGGGAAGGATATTGGCTTTTTATGTAGCCACATCAGTTCACTGAATGATTCAGCAGGGTCGTTCTTATACCAGCGTGTTTCCCGCCGTACTGCCGCTGGTGGCCATAGCATGGGAGGCGGCGCCAGTTTTTTAGCCACGTTGTACAACAACGGCATCAACGCCATTTTTAATTTTGCAGCAGCAGAAACGACCCCTTCTGCAAAAGTGGCGGCCTCACAGGTGGGCATACCCGCTTTAATTTTTGCGGGCACCCGTGACTGTATCGTTCCCGATACTAACCAGGAACGGATGTACCAGCTGGTACCTTATCCGTGCAAAACCTTTGTAAACATTACCGATGCCCTTCACTGTCATTTTGCCAATAATAACGGCACCTGCGCAACAGGCCAGTTTTTTTCGGGTTGTAATAATTCACCGCTCACCGCCGCAGGTATTTTTGAAAAAACCACGGCGCTGATCATCCCTTTTCTCGATTACTATTTAAAAGACAGCTGCAGCAGTAAAGTGCTTTTTGAAGAAAGACTGACTATTGTTCCAGGTATCCTTACACAAAGGGCCTGCAACAATGATACGTTTATTTGCCCTGGCATTGCAAACAGGTACATTTTTACAGGAAGCGGCCAGTGGAGTATAAATAGCAATTGGGCAAATAACAGCATGCCGCCTTCCGTACTTCCTGCCGGCTCAGAAATCATCATCAACCCTTCTGGAAACAACACTTGCATTGTAAACATCAGCCAGGTAATTGCCCAGGGTGCAAAGCTTACTGTTGCCCCAGGAAAAAATTTACTGATCGGGGGAAATTTATCCATTCAATAAAAAAAGCCGCTTTTTTATGTAAACTGAAAAACTGCTGCATCCTGTACAAACATTTATACAAGTAAAACACTGTTTATGTTTGTTGCAAAAAAACGCTTCCTCCTTCTCTTCCTCTTCCTGTCATTACAAACCACGGCACAACAGTTATATGTAAATGGAACGGTCATCAGTAACGAAAGTGAGCCTGTTTCATTTGCCACTATAATAATAAAAGGAACCAAAAAAGGAGTACAGGCAGATGCTGATGGAAATTTCCTGCTTAAGGTGGATGGAAAAACAGTTACGTTAAATGTGAGTGCCGCTGGCTATACAACAACCGAAAAAAAAATAAAAGAAAAAGACTTTAAAGATTCAGTTGCCGTCATTGCCATTACTATAGAAAACACTTCTCATACGCTAAACGAAGCAGTAGTGGTGGCGGGATATGGCACCTTGAAAAACAGAGATTTAACTGGTGCCACTTACAAAATATCATCGGCACCTGTTGCAAAAAACAGTTACCGTAGCAGCCCTGCCGGCAGCGCAGGATTGGTGGACAAGACTGAAGTGTATACAACTGCTGCCGGCATGCACCGGGAAGAAAAAGGAAAAAGCAAATCCTATTACTCTGATAAAAAAGATAAACCAACCTACAGCAGCCTGCTCACTGCGGGTGAAGTAAATGATTTTACAAAATGGCGCATGTGGGAAGACTATAATGCAACAGACTTTACCACACACAGTAATAAATGGAACCTGTATGCAACACAACGCTACAGTGTACAATTACAGAACAAGGATCGCAAAGCGGTAACAGGTGAAACGGTTTACCTGGTAAACAAAGACACTAAGGAAATTGTGTGGACGGCTGTTTCAGACAATACCGGCAAGGCAGAATTGTGGAACGGCTTTTTAAATAACAGCAAAGAAAAAAACCTGGTGATTGAAATAAAGGGAGAAAAAAAACAATTTATGGCGGTCCCCTTTTCGCAGGGCATCAATCATATCCAGCTTGACAGGAATTGTACAGTAACCAATAAAGTGGAAATTGCTTTTGTAGTGGATGCCACCGGCAGCATGGGTGATGAAATTGACTATTTAAAAGAAGAATTGGGTGATATACTACGTAAGTTTTCTATGAAAGAATCATCGCTGGATCTTTTTACCAGTGCAGTTTTCTACCGTGATAAAGGTGACGAGTATGTAACCAGCGTACAACCATTCAGCAAAGACATACAGCATACCGTTGATTTTATAAAGAAACAATCTGCGGGTGGTGGCGGCGATTATCCCGAGGCATTAAAAGAAGCGTTGGAGGCAGCAACCGGAAAGCTGGCCTGGAGTGCTGATGCAAGAACAAAGATCATTTTCCTGTTAATGGATGCACCACCGCATGATGAAGCAAAAAATGAACTGGCTATGTTGATATCAACAGCTGCTGCCAATGGTATAAGAATTGTGCCGGTTGCCTGCAGCGGTACGGATAAAGCCACTGAATTTATAATGCGGTCAATGGCGCTGGCCACTAACGGCACGTATCTTTTTCTTACTGATGACAGCGGTATTGGCAACCCTCATATCAAACCCACCACCGATGAATTTAAGGTGGAATTGCTGAATGATCTGCTGCAAAGGGTGATGGAACAAATGTGTTTTGTACATACCTGTGATACAACAAAAAAAACAACCGAGCCTTTGTCTGTTTATTCAAACCCTGAAAAGATTAAAGTATTTCCCAACCCCACACATGGGCCGGTTACCATAGAAACTGATAAAGAATTGTTAGAAATACTGGTAGCAGATTTTACTGGTAAAGTAATAATGCGGGTACAGGCAAAAGATAGTAAGAAGCGATACAACATTGACCTGTCTGGTTTTCCATCCGCCTCCTATTTTATCAGGTACATTACAAAAGACAACAAGAGTGGTGCGGAAAAAATTATATTGATTCATTAAAACCCCGCTGAAACAGTTATCACCTGCTGCGGCTGCCAATCAGCCGCAGTTTTTATTGTGATACACATTACCTGGCAGCTGTTTTATTGTTTCAACATTAATTAAAGCTGGTATTTCAGGCCTGATTTTTGAAATAAGCTATGAGAAATTTCGTTTATACATTCAAAACCGCTCAGGTCCATCAGCATTTATGATCAACAGGCTTATTTTGATTGCATTTATTTTGCAATCCTTATCGGTAAAGGCAACTTCTTTTAAATTATTTCCCGAGAATCTCAATACTGGTAACAGTTTGCCAGCACCGGGCATCATCAGCAAATTCTATGGCGAACTACAATATGGTGCTGCCACGATATACTGGAAATTGTACGAAGAAGGCACCAAGAGCCTGTTTTATATTGAAAGAAGTGAAGACGGAAAAAACTTTACGGCTCTCGATAGGGTGGCCAGTAGTGACGGCATCAATTTTCAATTTAAAGACTCGGCACCCTTACCTACCGGGTTTTACAGGGTCAAAGCAATTGGCACAGACACGGTTTATTCAGATATCATGAGGTTATCAACCCTTAGCGGATTGCCACATGTAAAAGTTTGGCCTGCAAAATTTGATGTGGTGATACATGTGGAAGTAAACACGGCGATCAACGAAACTTTCACGGCCGTACTCACCAACAGTAAGGGCGAAACGCTTATCAGGAAAGAAGTGAATGCAGAAAAAGGTAACAGCGAGATCGTATTTGATGACACGGTTTCTTTTTTGTACCCGGATGAATACACCATAACAGTAACCGGCCTCCAGTATTTCTATAGCCAGAAGCTGTATAAAAAATAAATATCGCCGCCTTTTAGCGGGCTCCAGCCTGCATTCATATCCCCTCAGTTGCTAATGCCCTACATTTGCAGCAACCATCTATTGTTGTAATGAAAAAAATTATTGCACTCGTTATCACCTGTTGTACTATCCTGATAACTGATGCACAAAGGGTTGCCCAGATAAAAAAAGAACTTGAAACAACTGATAACCCCATCGGCTATGTAAAATTCAAACTAAAGAAAAAGTACGTGATCGACACGGTGGCAGTAATGAGCAGTACTTCCTTTATGGGAATTGCCGACAGTATTGCATACAAAGGCAAAATGAATAAGGTGTATGGACCATTTAAAGGCAACAATGTATTGATAAAAGTGCTGGCAAAACTACCCAATACATTTTACCATGTAAGCCATATCCTGATCGATACGGGTGTGTTTAAAAAGCAGTTTGCAGATTCTCTTGCCAATACTATTATCAACAGGATACAAACAGGCAGTTCAACATTCGAGAGAATGGCATCCACCTACAGTGCAGATAATATATCAGCAGCTAAAGGTGGTGATCTGGGCTGGTTTGTAAGAGGTGTAATGCTGCCCGAACTGGATAATGGCATCCGCACACATGCAAAAGGAGAAATATTCAAAGTGTGGACCCCCTCTGGCCTCCATATAGTAACGATAAAGGATAAGCCAAAAGAAGATGACGGATTTGCCCTTTTGTTAAGAGTATTTATGAAGTGAGAGCGGTATAGTAAATGGTGAGTGGTGAATGGTCAACAGTGAATCATCTATTAACCACCGAAAGCAACTCTTGCCTTATTGTTTTCTTGTTTATTGCCCATTGCCCCTTTCCTTCTCCATCCGCAGCATGTCGCCGAACTCGATTTTCATTGCCAGTGATGAAACAGCCATTGCAATGCGTTTTGCCCTGGTGGTTTCCGTTTTAGCACTTTCAATCCATTTGCTGTAATAATTTTGAAAAGATCTTGATTTGGTATTAAAAAAATCCAGCGCTGCAGGTTCATCTGCCAGGCATTCCAACAGATCATTATTGAGTTGGTATTCCTTTTTATCTTCCATCAACTGCACTTTTACCATTGCTCCTTTTTTCTTTCCGGTACCTTTTCGCATCGCCGCATTAAAAGGTATGATAAAATTCCCGTTGCCCATTGGTATCAATGCCACCTGGTGAATGGCAAAAGCATCCAGTTTGCCCTTTACCTTAAATGATTTCTTTACTCCGGGCTTTAGTTCAGCTGCCAGGTGAGCAGGTACATCAATATAGCTCCAGCCTGTTTTCTCTCCTTTTTTATCAAACTGCAGTATGGGAGCGGTAAATTGTATCATACCGGAAAAATAAAAAAATCCGCAAACTTTCGCCTGCGGATTTTTATGTGGTTACAGTTATTCGCTGCTTGTATCCGGTAAGCCACCGTATCCGGGTCATTACTCAAATCATGCAGCACCAAGCCATTCGGGAAGAAATAACCGGCAACAGCAAACAATTACCTGCAACCAGCTTCTTTACACTAAAACCCAAGACCAATGGTAAAGCCATGCACTTTGCTGGGGAAATCCATCAGTTTAGTAGCTGCACCGGTAGTGAGGTTAATGCTATACAATCCGTTTGAACTGCCAACAGTAAACAGCGCATAAGCGGTACCGCTGGTGCTTCCAATATCAAATCCGTTTTCAGAAAGTACATCTATACCCAATGGTCCAACTGGCACAAGTGTTCCATCATTTGGCGGCACCTGCCTGTACAGGGAATCATTGTGGCAGTCTATATCAAATAAAGTGGTAGTGGTGGCTCCGGCAAAGTTGTTGGTGTATGCAGCACTTGCAATACGTGGTGTACCGGGGTTAAGCATACCATCTGTTGCAACCAGCAAACCTGTTTCCGGGTGCATCCTCAGATTTTGTCCATTCCGGCTAACCACCCTGATCCTGTCGACCGTAGGATTAAAATCAAAACCGAAATAAGCGCCATTCAATGCTGCAAAAGGACCGCTGCCCACTACTGCCACCGCTCCGTTGGAAGTATTAATGGTGTACAGCATGCCGCTTTTGCCCAACCCATAAATCTGGCCGTTCAATGGACGGAAGTCGATACCCTTTAAACTGTCACCAGCCATTAAACCGGCTATTGTTTTTGTTACCGGGGCCGCAGCAGCGGTTGGATTGAAGATCAAAAAGTTATTCATACCGTCAATGGCATAGGCCACAGGGTTAGTTGGTATGGCGATACCTTTTACGGCATCTGTTCCGGCAAAATCACCGATCCTGGACGCCATGCCCGTAGCAGTATCAATTTTAAATAAGGAAGATTTTCCATCCACCCAAAGGCTGGCCAATACGGCAGAATTATCCGGCGAAATATCAAAACCACCTTCGTTGGTGGCCATTACACCCAGGCTGCCCACTTCAACCAAGGTGCCATTATTAGGAGGAACCTGCTTATACAGCTTATTGGTAGTAATGTCAATATCAAATAAAGTAGTGGAAGAGGCCCCGGCCATGCTGTTCGTGTAGGCCACAGCGTTAACCATTGCACCGCTTACACCATTGATGGCACCATCCGTGAATGCTACTGCACCTGTTTCCGGATTGATTCGCAGGTTCTGGCCCATATTGGTTACCACCCTCAGCCTGTCTACAGTGGGGTTAAAGTCAAAACCAACAATATCACCACTCAATAAAGGGGTGAATGGGCCTGTTCCCACCATTCTTGCTGTACCCGTGGTAAGGTTTATAATATACAACCTGCTGGTACTTCCCATACCATACAGTTCACCGGTAGCAGGGCGAAAGTCAATAGCGGTGATGGATTCGCCGCTTTGCAACCCGCTCACGGCTACACTTGATATGACTGTACCGGGCGTCATCGCATTATACTTGGCCAGCTGCCCCGAGGCAGTAATACCATAAAATACCAAATCAGGCCCGGTTGCCGGCGGGTTATCGTTTGGCCTGTTTTCGTCTTTTTTACATCCACTAAAGATGATTGCCGCTGTCAGCAGGCACATGAAGGCTCCCTTCACCATTGGTGTTATTTTTTTCATAACAGTAATTTTTTTTTAAGATTTACGGAATAGGTTAATGGCTTGTGATATCAATTACGTAGTCAGAAAGCGGGCGGATTTAAAAATGTTATTTTTTTCTCAAAAAAATAATCCCCCCATCCAATCAGATATCTTTGAGAAGCATTCACGGTTAATTATTTATTTTTAATTCTATGAAAAAGTATACAGCCTTATTGATGATGGCAGCCCTGCTTAGTTGCACACCGGCATTACATGCCCAAACAGGCAGCGACCGGTATAAAATAGTGGACGACTATGTGCAGTCACTCGGAAGCCTCGACACGCTGAATGTGGGCACCATCAGTCACCTGCTTACAAAAAAATTTCCGGAGAGCACCGATAAAGTAAGGGCTATTTTTTACTGGATAGCCAACAATATCAGTATTGATATAAAGATGGCGAAGAATGGAAGCAATGAAAAAATGCTGTCGGAAGTGATACTCAAAACCAGGAAGGCTAACGCCAATGGCTATGCCACTTTGTTCCAGGATATGTGCAGCGTGGCAAAGATCAGGTGCCTTACGGTTGATGGCTACATTAAAAAGACAGTGGAGGATATTAACAATGTACCGGATGAATTAAATCACACCTGGGCAGTGATACAATTAGGCCAAAGCCCGGAAGCCTGGTATTATGTGGATCCTGAATGGGGCAGCGGCTATGTGGATGACAAAGCCACTGTGTTCACAAAAAAATTTGATGACAGGTATTTTTTTGCAAATAAAATGCTTTTTAATCTCCAGCATTTTCCTGATAATATGGCCTGGCAACTGGGAAATTCCGGGCCCAAATCCGTCAAGGATTTTTTTGCTTACCCCATCGTAAAAAGGGATGCCATTGAATACAACCTCACTTCCTGTATGCCCCAGGAAGGTTTGATAAAAGCCAATACCAAAAAAGCAGTGGCTTTTAATTTAAAAGTAGCGGCCAATACTAAAATTGATATTGTTTCGTTACAGTTGGGTACAGGCAAAAAATCCAGGACTAAGACTGTAGATTATTCAGTTAACAACGGAATTATCAGCTTTTCTTACAAGTTTGATGAAGAAGATAGCTACCCCGTATCGGTACTTATAAACAACAAGCCTGTTCTTGGTTATTTTGCTGAAATTTCTGAGTAAAATGGCGCTTTGTTAAAGAATTGTGAAAAAAATTTGACTTGTTGTAATAAAAACCAAAATAAATTTTGTAGTTTACAAAAACTATTAACCACAAAAATTCATTTAACATGCTTGCTAAACTCCGTGAATGGACAGACTCACACAACCCAAAGTGGCTTGCACTCTTCAGGGTTGCACTCGGTGCAATACTTCTTTTAAGGGGCGTTGCTTTCCTGAATGAACCTGAAAAATTCAGGACGCTGATTGTAGATAACAACCTTAGTGAGTACCAGGATATACTCATGATGACCATTCCATGGGTTCATATTGGTGGTGGATTTTTGATCATCATTGGTTTGTTTACCCGTTTTGCAGCCTTTATCCAGGTACCGGTAATTATAGGAGCTATCATTTTTGTAACCTCCAAGCGGGGTCTGTATAAAGCTGAAACAGATCTCAGCCTTTCCATTATCATTTTGATGCTGGCACTTGTTTTTGTAGTTGAAGGCAGCGGTCCTTTGTCACTGGCTAATTATTTTAAAGAAGAACAGGAATACGAAAAGTCTGAAGAAGAAGCAGAGGCCAAAGCAAATCCCTGACCTGTTCATATATAACCTGATTATAAATTAATTCGCTTTTAAAGCGGCAGATAAAGCACCCGTTTCCGGTTATTGACCGGAGCTGGTGCTTTTATTTTATTTGCCAGCGCAGGCCTGCAAATATCTTTGTTCCCTGCACAGCACCATAGTTGTAAGACGGGTCAAATGTGTAGCCATTGGGATTGGTATCTGCACGGGGATTACCTGCAGCGTCAAAATATTTTCCTCCAGCCTTATTAAATGGATCATCCGGGTGAAGTAAAGGATTGGAAGGAATAAAGCCAAGCAGGTTTTTGGCGCCGGCATAAAGCTCAAAGCCAGTTGAAAAAGACTTTACCAGCTGTACATTCATTATGCAATACCAGGGAGACTGTTGATCCCTGAAATCGCCGGGAACGATGGGTAAATACATGGGGCCATTTAATTTTCCCGTAAGGTCAACCGCCAGGTTTATTACAGGAACCGTATAGCTGGCTGTAAAAGTGCCGGATATTTTGGGCGCAAACAACTGTGGTGTTTTGATCATTTTCCCATCTGCGGTCTTATCCACCTGGTACACGTCCATCCAGGTGGCCCCAGCCATTATTTTAAGGCTGTTGGTAAAACTAAAATCTGTATTGACTGTAATACCTTTTGAAACTGCATAACCATCCAGGTTATCATAAATGATCTTTGTGGCATCTGTAAAATAATCGCCTACAATCTTATTGGTGAACCTGGTATAAAACCCACTCACATCCAGGTTGATAAAACCACTGTTATGCCGGATAAAGCTGCTGTAATTAATATTTCCATTCCATGATTGTTCCGGCTTTAGTGCAGCTGCGATCACTACCTCCCGGGCGCCTGTTAAAGCAGCATGATCTTCTGTAAACAAATTCACAACACGGTAACCATTACCGCCGCTCAACCGGATGGTATTGGTATTATTGGGTGCATATTTAAAACTGAGTCTGGGTGTAACGATACTACCATGCTGGCTGTTGTAATCATACCGCAGCCCGCTGAGCATTGTTAGTTTTGTACTGAGCGCCCATTCATCCTGTACAAATACGCCCGGTAAAAAACTGTTGTCTGCTTTGTTGCTTCCGTCAATGGTTGCGGTGCCAGGAGTATTGTCGTCATAAAAAGTATACCGCATTGGTACACCCACCAGCAGGTCATGCGACTGTATTTTTTTGCTCCATTTCCATTGGGCAAATGCCACCTGTTGAGTGGCAAAATATTTTACGGTACCATAAAAACTTTGCTGACGGTGATAATTGTATGAAATATCCAATGATGCATATTTACCAAAAGAAGTACTGTTCAGCATTTCCACTCTGTTGGTAACCACACTCTCCCCGTAAATACTGTCGCTGCCCCTGAATTTTTCCTGCCACTGTAATTCTCCACCCCAGCGGTTTTCATAAATATATCTTACGGCAAGGGTTGTATTAATGGAAGAAGATAAAGACGCACTCCACTTATTGAATATACTGATGCGGTTCTGTAAAGCCACATCTGTAAAATTGTCGTTGTTAATATCGCGGCGCTGCTGGTAATTAAAAAAACTGATTCCCAGCAAACCGCTTAGTTTTTTTATCCTGTAACCCGAACTGATATCTGCATTGATCTCTCCTACGGATGTAGCTGACAGATCCAGCCTCAAACGATCGGCGGATGCGGCATCTTTTGTAATGATATTGATAAGTCCGCCAACAGCTTCACTGCCATATAAAGTGGAAGCCGGGCCTTTTACAATTTCAATCCGCTTTACTATACTGTTGGGGATACCGCTAAGACCGTACACGGTAGAAAGACTGCTTACAACCGGCATGCCATCAATTAATATCATGGTATAAGGACCTTCCATACCGTTGATATGGATGTCGCCCGTATTACAAACATTACAATTTAACTGTGGTTGCACCCCATTCACCAGTTGCAACCCTTCAAAAATGTTAGGGGTGGGGTTCTTTTTAAAAAAAGCAGGTGTATATACCTCCACGGGTATTGGTGAAGACATTTTACTAACGGCTCTCATGGTGCCTGAAATCACTACTTCGTCAGCCATATTGTTGTGCTCCAGCATCTGTATTGTAAGCGACGATGCATTGCCATTAAACAAAAAAGCAGAATCGAAGGGCTGGTAACCTGCTGCAGTTATATGCAGTTTTAACGCCCCGTAATTAACTGCACTAATTGAAAAATGGCCTGATGTGTCGGCCGAAACAATTTTTACCTTACCGTTTACAGCGATAGTGGCAGAAGATATGGGCCCGTTTACTGACATCACTTTACCTGAAAGGTTGCCAGTTTGTGCCAGCAGATCTACGTTGCTTATAAACAATAAAACGATTGCCAATAAAATTATAATATGTAGCCTTGTTTTCATTCGAGTACCAAAAATATAAAATTAGGCGCACCTAAAAATATTTTTTACAAGATTTATTTTACACTTTTGCAAAAAACTAAACATGACATCATCTGCAGAGGAAAACTATTTGAAGGCTATTTATAAACTTCATGAGTCCAGTGGCGCCATGGTGACTACTTCTGAACTGGCTGAATCTCTGAAGGTTAGTGCGGCTTCTGTTACGGATTTTATTAAAAAAATAGCCACTAAAAAGTTAGTGACCTACGAAAAATCAAAAGGTGTAAAGTTAACTGATACAGGAAAGCAGATTGCTGTGAACATCATCAGGAAGCACCGGCTTTGGGAAGTATGGCTGGTAGACAAACTTAATTTTAAATGGGACGAGGTACATGATATTGCGGAGCAGTTAGAGCATGTGGTGAGCAATGAACTGATCGATCACCTGGATAAACACTTAGGGTATCCAGCAACCGATCCGCATGGCGACCTGATACCGGACGCCAAGGGACGTTTTGCAAAAACAGCCAGCAAGCCCCTGCTCGGCTGCAGTGCAGGCGATAAAGTAAAATTTATTGGTGTTGCCGACCATTCCAACAACTTTCTTCAATACCTCACAAAAAACAATCTTCATTTAGGTGATGAAATAGTGATAGAGTCTGTAGAAGCATTTGACAGTACTTTCTCTGTAAAAGTGAGTGGCAAGCAGCATAAAGTACTCAGTAAAGAAGTAGTAAAAAACCTATTGGTGACGGTTGTATAAAATGGCCTAGCGAACTACCTGGAACTTACCAGAGTCAACCACTTTCCCAAATTTATCCCGGAGCTGGAATATATAAATGCCCCTGTATAAACCATCAAGGGCATAATTTACACGGAGGGATGTAGCATTGATCTCAGCCACTTTTTTTCCCATGAAATTAAAAAGCTGGATACTGTAAGATTTATCATAACCTTTTGGCAGTTCAAAATTAATGGACGTGCTGGCGGGGTTAGGATAGAACTTTACAATTTTAGCAGGCTGATCATTATCCACAGCAGCTCTTAACTGTGCAGATGATGTAAAGCTGATGCTCATCAAAACAATTACTATGGTAATTAACTTTTTCAGTATTGTAAATATAGGATTTAATCAGCAAAACGGTGCTGATTGCAGTAAAAACTCCAAAATTCACATTTTATTGTGGTGGAACGTACAATAAACCGGTTTATTTCTTAGAGAACTGCCATTAACCAAAATGGCCGTTAACATGCCTGTGTCCGCTATCAAACAAAAACTGTCCGTTTCCGCACACTTTATATGGAGCAGTTTTACAGAACCCTTACTGGCAAAGGATTTCATCCGTTGGCACGGTGGTTGAAAACCCATATACACAAAATGGGATTTAAAGTATACAAGTCAGTTATTAACTTGAGCCGGTAAAACAAAACTATTAAAATGATACAACTGAAGAACATCTTTAAGTGGGTAAACACAGGCGCCAACCGCACTTTTCTTTTAAAGGATCTCAACCTTGAAATAAAAGAAGGGGAATTTGTCTCGATCATGGGTCCATCGGGCTCGGGAAAGTCAACCTTGCTGAATGTAATTGGAATGCTCGATGAATTTAATGAAGGTGAGTATTCCTTCCTTGATCAGCCGGTTCATGCTTTAAAGGAGAAGCAGCGGTCTAAACTGTACAAAGATTATATCGGATTTGTATTCCAGGCTTATCACCTGATTGATGAACTCACGGTGTATGAGAATATTGAAACTCCCTTGTTGTACAAAGACATTAAATCATCCGAAAGAAAAGCCATGGTGGCAGATACATTGGACAAGTTCAATATTGTTGGTAAAAAAGACCTGTTTCCTGCTCAACTCAGCGGCGGACAGCAACAATTGGTAGGTATAGCCAGGGCATTGATCGGCAAGCCTAAATTACTATTGGCAGATGAACCTACCGGTAATTTAAACTCCAGGCAGGGCGAGGAGATCATGGAATTATTTAAGCAATTAAATGATGAAGGTGTAACGATTATACAGGTAACACATTCTGAAAAAAATGCTGGTTATGGCAAAAGAATAATCAACCTGCTGGATGGAAGAATAGAAACCCACTCCGCCACCAACTAACCTGCCAGCGTGCATTACAACGATCGGTTATTTACAATATGAGTTTATAAGCAGCCTCATTGGGGATGGGGCAAATAAAATAGTTATGAAAAGGAAATATCTATTAATGGCCTTATTGGTGGCAGCGGCCATTTTTGCAAAGGGGCAAAGTAAAATGCTCACGCTAAAAGATTGCATTGATACGGCGCTTGCCAACAACTTTATCGTAAAGCAACGGGAACTGCTGGCCAATACAGCGGCCATTAATTACAAACAGGCAAAGGATAACCTGCTGCCCTCTTCGCAATCCACTTACAACTATAGCATCAACAATGGAAGAACCATTGACCCGTTTACTAACGGATACATCACCCAGCAATTAAAATCGAGCAGTGCAGATGTGTCGGCCTCCATACCGGTATTTAACGGTTTCCAGTTGCGTCATACCATCCGGCAGAATGAGCAGGCATTTGCCGGAGCAAAAATGGAATGGCAACAACGCAAAGATGAGTTAACCTTACAGGTGATATTGGCCTACCTGCAGGTACTAAGCACACAGGATGCCATCGTATTGGCTACACAGCAGGCCGCTGTAACAAAGCAACAGGCAGAAAGGATCGATATTGTGGGCCAGGAAGGCGCCACAGCCCCCTCCAATGTAAGTGACCTGAAAGGACAGTATGCAGGTGAACAGATCAACCAGATCAGTGCTGAAAACAATTACCAGTCTTCGGTTCTGTCGTTAACCATGCTGATGCAGGTTCCTTATAATGAGAATCTGCAGTTCAGCCGAACAGGGCTTGTGGAAGAAATAAAAGTGTTTGACAAAATGCCCGATGAGATCTATTCATTGGCATTACAAAAACTGGCTGCCATCAAAGCCGCTGATCTGCGGGTGAACAGCAGCGTGATGGCGGTGAAAGCTGCAAGAAGCGCTTACTATCCCTCGGTATCTTTATTTGGTGGTGCCAGTACCAATTATTCCAGTGCCGCCATGCTAAACAGTTTTGTAAGCAGCTCCGATGTGCAAACAGGTGCTTATGTTCAATACAATGGCAACAACCTGCCCGTACTGGCAAAGCAGGATGTTTACAAGAGTACGCCGATTAACTATGGCAGCCAGTTCAACAACAATATTTCTTATGGATTTGGGGTGAGTATGCGCATTCCCTTATTCAACGCTTTCAGGGTACGCAACAGTGTAAAAATGGCGAAGAACGATGAGCTGGCCAGCCGTTTGGTGGCCGACAATATCAAGTTGCAATTGCGGCAGAATATTGACCAGGCTTACATCAACATCAATGCCACCAGCAAAAGATACCAGGCCTTGCAGGAGCAGGCGGCGGCCTATGCAGAATCTTTCCGCATTGCAACGCTCCGTTTTGATAATGGTGTGATCAATTCTCCTGAATACCTGATAGCAAAAAACAATGTAGACAGGGTGAATGGTAATTTGATCATTGCCCGGTACGAGTATATGCTGCGGAAAAAGATACTGGAGTTTTATATGGGAATGCTGAATTAAAAGAATCGTCTCTCATTGTATTTGCTTCTCGCTATTTTTGCTGCCAGCGGGTTTGACTCAGCAAATAATAATCCATGTTCAGGCACCAGGGAAAGACCAGGACGTTACAACACAATCTGCAGGTAGCTTCGCTGCTGTCATTTGTAGCAGGCAATGTAAATGTTATTGGCTTTTTAGCGGTACAGCACCTCACTACAAATGTAACCGGGCATTTCGCATTTTTTGTGGATGAGCTTTTCGAATTACATATCCGGCAGGCCATCGTGTATTTCCTTTATATACTCTGCTTTTTATCAGGCTCCTTTGTTTCAAATTTTATAGTAGAGATCATATCCAAAAAAAATGAACGGCATATTTTTACCTTACCGGTGATACTGGAATGTGTCATTTTATTTTCTGTTGCCGTACCGGGCAGTCACTTTATTCAACAACATCCCAATATAATCGCCTGCAGCCTTTTGTTTGCCATGGGGCTGCAAAATTCCCTGGTAACACAAATTTCAAATTCGGTGGTAAGAACCACCCACCTCACGGGCTTGTTCACCGATCTTGGCATCGAACTATCTCAATTGCTGTTCTATAAAACGGCTGAACAAAAACAAAAACTGTTTGCTTCCATTAAGCTGCGTTTACTGATCATATTTTTCTTTTTTACGGGGGGCTTATGTGGCGGCATTTTCTATTCCGGCATGTTAAACAAATCCTTACTTATCAGTGTGGGAGTGCTGATGGCGGGGTTATTATATGATACGGTTAAATTCAGGATCATATTACACAAAAGAAAAACGCCATAGAAGGAGCTGACAAAGGATCCACAGCAGTTACTTCGCATCAAACTCATACACATGCTGGTGCACATCCCCTGTGAGCGTGGCACAGTTACAGTTACCTCCCCATTCTTTTGAGCCATCGGTAAAGTATTCGCACTTCCAGATGGGAACTTCATGTTTTATCCGGTCAATGATATAACGGTTAGCAGCATACGCTTCGCTGCGGTGGGCCGATGCGGTGATCACCACAACCGCAGATTCAGACACGGCCACTTTGCCGGTGCGGTGAACCGCCATTGCGATCTTGAGCTGCCATCTTTCTGTCGCCTGTTGCAGTATATCTGCGATCATTTTTTCTGCTATGCTTTCCTGTGCTTCATAATCAAGGTAACTGACTTCTTTACCATGGCTGTTGTTTCTTGTTTCTCCGCTGAACAAAACAACCGCACCCGCTGTGGGGTGATGTGCCTGCGCAAACAATGCCGGTATATCAATGGTATGTGCTGACAGGTGCTGCATTATTATCCTCCACTGCTTGGTGGCATGATGTGAATGTTATCTTCGTGGTTCAAAACGAAATCATCGTTTACAAAATTATCTTTTACAGCATACCGGCAGGCAGACAAAATGGTGGCCGCTGCAGGATTACGCTGGCTTAATAAATGATGTAAACCTGCTACTGTACCAACCGCTTCGTCAATGATAAACTCCTTGTCAAAATAGTCCTTTAACACTGCGTATGTATGAATCTTCATGGTGAATGGTTTAAAACAACATTCGGAATCCGTTATTCGGTATTCGTTACCCGTACTTACAATTATCCTCCAATATGTAACATGCTTAATTCGCTCCCCGTAAATTTCACGGCCTGCTTTTGTGCCATTGCCTGCTGCAATTTACTGATTAATGCCGCTTCATTGTCGTCCTTGTTCAACGCAATGGGATGGTTGCTGCTGAGGCAGCCGTAAATATTTCCGTTGCTGTCTAGCCGCAGCCGGTTACAGTCATGGCAAAATGGTTCACTTTCGTTGGCAATGATGCCAAAAGTTTTTCCACCAGTAGTACGCCAGTAGTTGGCAGTAGAGGAATCAGTCCGTTTTACTTTTTCAAAAGCATATTTATGGCGGATAGTGTTTAATATTTCCTCCTGCGTAAACAGGTATTTATCAGCCTGGTCATGCAAATATCCCATCGCCATGATCTCCAAAAAACGGATACGGATGTTTCTTTCAAATGCAAAATCAAGTAAAGGAATAACCTGATTTTCATTGATCCCTTTCATTATCACAGCATTTATTTTTACCTGCAAGCCTGCCGCCATCGCAGCATCAATCCCATCCAAAATCCTTTGCACGTCATTCCGCTTGCTCATTAAAAAGAACATATCTTCCTCTACTGCATCCAATGACACATTTACAGACTTTAACCCGGCCTCTTTTAAAGGCTGTGCAAACCGCTCCAGTAAAAAACCATTGCTCGTAAGTTTTATTTGATGGATACCCATACCGCCGATGCCCTTTATTAAAGGAATCAGTTCATGATACAACAAGGGTTCCCCGCCTGTTAAACGGATGGTATCTAATTGCAGCAGGGTATGAAGCTGACCAATCTGCTGTAGTAAAACCCCGGCACTTACCGGGTGCTGCTGTACATTATTCTCTTTTACCTCATCCTCCCCCATAGTGCAATACACACAGCTAAGGTTACACTTGCTGAGCAGGCTCACCCTCAAGGTCTTAAATTCACGATTGTATTGATCTGTTACCGGCATTAAGAAAAAATAAGTTTTACAGCTGCTATACAAAGTACGGTTGAAAGTATGTAACGGACTGTCGTTAATTGGAATTTATGGCTGCCAAGATAAGCGCCGCTTACACCACCTATCACCGCTGCAGCGATCCAAATAAATGAAATAGCTGTAAAGCTGGAAGCCTGTATACCGGCACCTGCCAGCCCGGACAGCGAATTGAAAACAATAAACAGGCTGGACACTGCTGCCGCATCTTTTGTATTACCCCATCCCATTAAAATAATAACCGGACTTAAAAAAATACCTCCGCCAATATTGAGAAAGCCGGAAGCCAGGCCAATCACCGCACCCCATAACAAAGCCGGCAAGAGGGTTAATTGCTTTTTTTCACTTTTCTCTTTTGGACCATTCACCAGCAATCTTGCAATTGGAAACAGTAACGCAATGCCTAGTATCAGGTTATAAATATGTTCACTGGTTTTTACCTGCGAGCCGATAAAAGCACAAGGCACCGAGGTGAGCAAAAATGGCCAGGCCAGGTTCCATTTAAAAAAACCTGCCCGGTAAAACTGTATAAAAGCAATACCGGCGATAACCGTATTAAGCACCAATACCACCGGCTTATACACCGTAATGGGATACTGAACAACGTTAGCACAGCAATGTAACCACTGGCACCCCCATGACCTACTGAGGCATATAAAAAAGCAACGACCAGCAACAGCAGGGGTATCAGTATTTCTGTACTCATTTTTTACTATTGTTGTACAGTATGTATTTTGACGTATGAAAATAGGCATCAGCCAGTTTGCCAAGACTGTTCTTTACACTGTCTGTTGTTATATTAACCGGTACAGTTTCCCTGTTTTTTATCGAAGCGAAATCAATTTTCCCCGTCATCACATTTTTCCGGTAGTAGTACTCATTGTTTACCATGCCAATGGTATGCAGTTCATGATCTACGGTAAAAGCGTTTTCACGGTATATATAGTTGCTGTCGAACAGACTTTGCCCCATGGTTGTATTCGGATAAGATGTTTTCAGCAGTGTGGCTATGGATGGCATCACATCAATTTGAGAACATACGTGCTGAACCAGTTTTGGCTGCAGCAATTGGGGAGCATAAAAAAGCAAGGGTACATGTAACCTGGTTAAATAAAGTTCAGAAAAACTTTCCGGGTACAGTTGTCCTACATTACCCGGCACACCATGATCGCCGACAAAAACAAAAATGGTGTTGGAAAAATATTTTTCCTTTTTTGCTGCTTCCATAAAAAGCCGGAAGCAATGATCGGTGTACCTGAAAGCGTTGAACTGGTCATTGCTCTCAAACCCATATTTCTCAAGCGTATCTTTTGGATAATTTATCTTTTTAAACCAGGACAGTTCTTTTTCCGGTATCGTGTAAGGGGCATGGTTATCTGCAGTTTGTATCACAGCAAAAAAAGGCTCCTTTTTTTGTGCCAGCATTCTATTTGATTCCAGCAGCAGGCTTTTGTCATCAATACCCCATACGTCAACTTTAGGCGCTTCAAAATCTTCCTGGCTATACAGCTGCAGGCTGTCGATATTATTCAACAGCATCCCTTTGATATTTGCCCAGGTGGGGTCTCCTCCAATAAAATAATATTTCCCATATCCTTGTATGGCATTGGCAATGGGCCGCTGGTTAACCACTTCCGGATTGCGGCTGGCGGTGCGGTTATTATCACCCACCACATCCGGTATGCTGTTTATGGTGGCCCATACGCCCCGGGCAGTGGGAAATGAAGGCGTAAAACAGCGATTGAAGAAAACACCGTTTTCACAAAGCTCATTAAAATAAGGCGTGGTATTTAAAGGATTGCCCGACATGGTACTGCGGAACATGCAAAAACTCTCACAGATCACCAACACCACATTGGGTTTGTTGTCACCCGGCGTGTAATTGTATTCTCTTGTAAAATTGAGCGCTGTACTGTCTTGGTGCGTTACCTGCAGGTAGTTGGCCATGAGTGGATAATATTGCCGCACTTTATTTACGTCAGGCCTTGTATTCCTGTACCGCAACGTACTGAAGAAACTTTGAAAAGGATTGAGCGCTGTATTCGCTTTAAAATTGTCAGACAAAGTAAAGGCATCACTCCAGCGCAGGTTAAACTGGCCCAGCTTTCCAAAAATGCCCAGTGCAAACAATAAGAAAAACAAGATATACCAGCCTGCGCCATTCCTTTTGTTGATAACCACCTGCGTTTGATAATGAAAAAGCAGCTTTTTAAAAATAAAAGTAAAGATCAAGGTCGCAATAACGATGAGCAGCGATACCCTGAATACCGGATAAGACTCAAGCCCCATGTTTATGGTAATAGCGGCATCATTAAAATAACTGAGTATGGCTGCATTCAACCGTTGCTGTACGTAACTGTAATGAAAAAAATCAATGGCATAAACAAAGAGCAGGAGAAAAAAAACAAGTGGGATCAGGATATTCCAAAAGATGGCGGCCTTTGTTTTTTTAAACGGATTTAAAAACGGCAGGATACATAATACCAGTATGGTTACTGCCATTATGGCTGCAAATTTGATATCGAACCGCAGCCCCATTACTATGGCTCCTCCTGAAAATGATTTTCCCGGCGGGTTATACTGCCAGTAAAAAAATAACCGCAATAAACCCATCACCCCAACGAATATCAACAGCACACTCGTAATCCATCTTAACAGCCTCGGTATTCTATTTATCAACAACATCTTGTTCTTTTAGTGAGGCAGCAAAAATAGATTAATTATTTTTGCCACCGTGTTAGGTGGCGGCAGGTTTCATTTAACACGCTTTATAAGATGTTAAGTTTACGATATGGGTTCATTATTTAATATGCAGTGGGACAAAACTGTGCTGTGGTATGTAAATCACCGCTGGCAGAATCCATTTTTTGACTGGCTCCTGCCCGCCATCAGAAATGCAGAATTATGGACGCCGTTGTATCTTTTCCTTATTTTATTTGTGCTTATCAATTACAAAAAAACAGGATGGTGGTGGGTACTGGCAGCAGTTTGTACACCTATCCTGGCCGACCTGATCAGCAGTCACCTGATCAAAGAAAATATCATACGGGTGAGGCCCTGCAATGACCCGGCATTGGCAGATTGGTTGCGGATGTTTCCTGGTATTTACCGTCCACAAAGCAGCAGTTTTACTTCCTCTCACGCCACCAGTCATTTTGGAATGGCCGTGTACATTTTCCTTACTTTAAAGCAACAAATCGGCAGGTTTTCCTGGCTGTTTTTCGTTTGGGCAGCAGCTATCTGTTATGCCCAAATGTATGTTGGGGTACACTATCCCCTTGATCTTATAGGCGGTGCCGTTGTTGGTTCAATGATTGGCTATACCACCGCCACCGTTTTCAATAAGAACAAAGTGCTGGAATAGTTTTTTTGCCTGGGTTAAGGCCCAAAAGACCACTAAAAAACTTAATTACACAATATTACAGATATTTGCACCCTCAACACCGGGTCTATACCTGGTTGCTGAAGACTACATATGGCAGAAATTCTTATACTATTCATACTCATTATACTGAATTCATTGTTTGTAATGAGCGAGATTGCGCTTGTAAGTGCCAGGCGTACCAGGCTGGAATCACTTGCCAATAAAGGAGATAAAAAGGCAAAAACTGCGCTTGACCTTATTGATAACCCGGAGAAATTTTTATCCACGGCACAGGTTGGCATTACATTGATCGCCATTTTAACGGGTGTATATTCAGGTGAAAAATTCAGCAAAGACCTGGAACCTTATATTGCCAAATTTGATTTGCTGCGGCCCTATGCAGAGAATATTTCCACTGCAGTGATTATCGTATTGGTCACTTTTCTCTCTATCATTTTAGGAGAACTGGTACCAAAACGTATCGGTATGTTGAGAGCAGAAAAAATAGCAAGGCTGGTGGCCGGCCCGGTTAATTTTTTATCAACATTGATGTATCCTGCAGTGTGGTTATTGAATACGATCACTGCCCTCATTTTTAAATTATTCAACATAAAACCTTCCAGCGACAGTGCCGTAACGGAAGAGGAAATTAAAGCGATGATTACGGAGGGCAGCGAACATGGAACCATTGAAGAAGAGGAGAAAGAGATCATTGAAAGGGTATTTCATTTAGGCGACCGGAAGATAACGGCGCTGATGACACACCGTACCGAAATAGAATGGTTTGACATGGAAGATACTGTACAAACCATCATCGACAAAGCCAAAGACATCATCTATTCCACCTATCCTGTTTGTGATAAAACAGTGGATGACATAAAGGGTATCATTTATATAAAGGAACTCTTTAAAGCGGATGAGCAAACAAAACTGAAAGACCTGGTAAAACCGGCTTTGTTTGTTCCTGAAAACAACACCCCGTATCAATTGCTTGAAAAAATAAAGTCAACCAGGATTCACAGTTGCTTTATTGTAAATGAATACGGTACACTGGAAGGCATGATAACGCTGAACGATATACTGGAAGCCATTGTAGGCGATGTGCCACAAAGCGGGCAGGAAGAATACGAGATCACTCAACGCAGCGACGGTTCTTATTTAGTAGATGCACAAGTGGCCTTTTATGATTTTTTGAGCCGGTTTGAAAAAACGGAATGGATGAATGAAGACGATCATGGCTTTGATACACTGGCTGGCTTTGTACTGCATGAACTGGAACGCATTCCCAAAACCGGGGATGCATTTGACTGGCGTGGTTTTTCATTTGAAATTATAGACATGGACGGCCAGCGAATAGATAAGCTGCTGGTGAAAATTCCGGAAGATGTGAAAGAAGAACTGGAAGAAAATCAATAACCAAACAATACGCCTTTAAATAAACCGGCCGCTGCGGATGCAGCGGCCGGTTTACTATGTTGACCTGCTTTTTTACAAAGAAGTTTTTCCATCCCGTTCCATTTGTGCCCTCTTTTTTTTGCTGTATTTTTTTTCGTAATCCAGCACTTCCTGGGGCTTTTCTTTTTCTTTTGTCTCCTCCTTCTTTTGAACGGTCACTTTGCCACCACCGGGCTTTTGCAAGCCGCCCCTGTCGTAAGTTTCAATTTTTACAATATGCCCTGCCTGGTTATAAAATTTCCAGTCGCCATGCGGCACACTGTATTGCTCTGCTTTTACAATTCTAAATTCAAGTACTTCGTTACTCCCTGTACCATATACAGGAATGGTATCATAAGGAGCATCAGGGTTATAGCCCCGCCATGATTCTTCTCTTTCAAGATTACCCAGGAAACTAAAGTATTGCTGAATACCATCCTTGCCACCAAACTTATAATTCTCCATCGCTATAATATCGCCATTGGCCGTATACTTACGCCAGGGACCTGTTTTCTTATCATCCTTATAAATGCCTTCCTCTTCATAACCAGGCTCTCCACGTATCTCCCCCACCACATTTACCCATTTACCCTGCTTAAGGCCATTTTTGTCAATAATATTCAGCGTATCTCCATTGGGAGACAGTTTAAACTCTTTGTATTGCCCCGTAACACTTGCCAGCGCAAGCGACAACAGCACGGCCAAACCAGTATGCTTTGAGATTAAACTTTTCATATGCTGTATTTACTTTTCATTTTATCAAAATTACTTTTTCTTTTGCTTTGACAAAACCCTTGCTGTGTAAAAAGTCAATATTGTATTATTGTTAACGCTAAAATGTGCAATTGGGTATCAGCCAGGGTGTATAAAAGCAAAAACCCCTTCGAAATTGAAAGGGTTTCTGCATTGTATACTGATTGTTTGTCGTTTTTCTTAATTACCGCCTTTGATCCTGCTGGCTTCACTTTCAAGCCCGGTTTTTCTTTGCCTGGATTGCTTGATCTGGTTGCTGCCAAAGCGCCAGGTAAAGTTCACCCTGAACGTGCGGCTCTCATATTGTCCACGTCCATCCACGTACAACCCGCCAAAATCATTGATCGATTTCCATGGATTGGTAAACAATATATCGGTAACAGAAAGTTTGAGGGTAGCCCTTTTTTGAAGCAACATTTTTTGAATGCCAAAATCCAGTCCACCCATTGGCTTAACCTTCCAGGTACCTCCCCACATAGAAGGACCGTTGTACCACCCGCTTAATTCCGTGCTGTAGTCTTTACCCAGGTTAAATGACTGCTGAAGGTAGGCACCGTACATCGGGATATTCTCCGACACTTCATTTTCTCCAATCTGCCCCCTGAACTGCTGGTAATTGATCCACAGATTGGCGTACCCATTCCACCAGGGTTTGATGGGCGTGGGGGCGCCGATATTGAAACTCATGATCTGCTGCGTGCGCAGGTTCTTCTGCTGTACATAGGTTGCGCTTCCCACCGTATCGGTGGCCTGTGTGGCAAAATCATTTACATGGCTATACCCAAGTGTTGTATTTAAAAAACCCATAAACGTATGCGTTAGTTCCACATTATGTGTATACTGGGGCCTCAGGAAAGGGTTACCCCTTTCATAAGTAAGTTCGTCGAGTTTGTTTTCAAACGGATTCAGATCCTGGTAAGTAGGCCTGTCTATCCGGCGGCTGTAGGTTAAGTTCAACGAGTGCTTTTGACTCATATTCCAGGTAAGTGCACCAGACGGGAACAGGTTAAAATAATTTCTTTTTACCCGGTCATTTGGACCCGTTGTTCCATTCGATCTTTTAAGTTCTCCGTCACTGCTTGTTTGCTCTCCCCTTAAACCGATCTGTACACTCCATTTTTCGTTTAGCTGTTGCTGGTAGTTGATATACGCTGCATTCACTTGCTCGGTATAAGAGAAACGGCTGCTGCGGTCAAGCACCAGGGCAGGCTTGTCAACAGCGGTATCAGTAAAAAAGTCGAATGTATTCTTTGTTTTTACGTAAGATATCTTGGCACCATACCCCAGTTTGCCTTTGCCCAACCGTTGCTCGATATCCACTTTTGCTGTGTAAATATCGATATCCGTTGGCGTGAAGTTCCTGTTAACCACCAATGAGTTATTGACAGGATTAGGATATTCATACCTATTGGGCTGTATGCTGTTGCCCTCGCCGCGGAAAACCCCATAATCTGCATCAAAATTTATTTCGAGACCGCTGGTATCAATATAACGGTAATTAAGATTGAAATTAGCATTGGTTCTCTTTCCCGGTACTGTATTTTTTGCAACAAGGTCGTATGCAAAAGTATTGCTAGGCACGTGGCTCACCCTGGATATTCCACTGCTTGTCCAGTCTGTTGTTGCAAAATTGCCGTTGGCCATTACACCAATGGTGTTCCTGCTGTTCACAAAAAAATCTATTCCTCCTTTTACATTGAAACTCTCATTGTCGCTTATCATCGTTGCCTTTTGGTTGTACAGGCTATCCCGCTGGATCCTGTACAGGTCCATCTTATTTTCGTACATCCCAATATTGCCGCCAACATTGCCAAATACATTGATCTTTTTATCCCGGTAGTTCAGGTTTACTGAACCATTTCCTTTTTGCGTAACGCCCTGCACAAATCCCAGGTTTACACTTCCATTAGTGCCAAACTTTTTATTTTTCTTAAGCCTGATATTTACAATACCGGCGTTTCCGCTGGCATCATACCTGGCACTTGGATTACTGATCATTTCGATTGCTTCTATATCATTGCTGTTGATACTGCGCAGGTACGCCGCCAGGTCTTTTGTATCCAGCTGCTGCATTTTACCGTCAATGTAAACACGTACGCCTGTTTTGCCTTTCATGCTGATGTTGTCGTTATTATCTACCTGCACACCCGGACTTTTTTGCAAAAGCTCCAGTGCATTACTTCCCTGGGCGTTGATACTGGCTTCCACATTAAATACGGTTTTATCTGCCTTTACTTCAATCAGGGGCTTTTTTGCTACAATGGTTACTTCTTTCAATTTACCGGCACCTTGCACAAGTGTAACTGATTTTACATTGACTGGTGATATATTCTTCTTTTCAAATAATGCAGAATACTGCTGTTCAAACCCCACACTGGAATAGCTGAGCAAAAAGCTGCCTTCCTTAGAAGTATTGATCTCAAAATTCCCTTCTTTATCTGTTACATCTGTTTTTATCAATGCAGAATCGCTGGACTGCAATAATGATACGGTAACCGATTGTAAAGGTTTGCCCGAAGCATCTTTTACATTTCCCTTGATGGATGAAGACTGGGCGAAAGCACTGCCCGTTAAAAACAGCACAACGGCTGTGGTGAGAATGGCTATCTTTCTCATAATAGTTAATTTTTTGTTTTTCATGCTATTTTAAAACGCAAAGAAATTCCAAAAGTTACACACCCCTGTTTTATATTGGATGAATTGTAATATTTAGAACATGAACGGTGGCCTGCCTCACATATTCATGTGGTATAGTTCTTTAATACTGACTTTCACACGCTTATGGAAGCTTTTGGGAGGCTGATTACAGATAATTATTTCTTCTTAAAAGATAAAAATGATAGATTTGATACAAGCAAGTAAGGTTACCAAGGCGAATAACTAAATCGATCCCCCATGCAAAATTTTTCAAAGCCCGAAAGAATTGCTGCCGCCCTTTATTTTATCTGGTTCTTTGTTCAGTTGGTTCTTTTCTTTTATTCGGAAGAAAGCCCTGACAATGCCTTGTTCTGGCCCTTTATTCCTGCAGATAAGAGTATGACTATAACCTACGATGTTACAGAGTTTGCTATGTACACTGCCGGGCCAATTGTTTTGTTTATTGCCTACAGGATCGTATTTGCAAAAAGTTATGAAGAGTCACAAGGCAGCCGGCGTCATTCCTTTACTTTTTTTGTGGCGTTTTTGGATGAGAGAATTAAAGCAGAGGAACTTGCTCAAAAACTAAATGACATGCAAAACAAGCCAGTAGATTATCATTACCTGAACGAATTAAAAAAAGACCGGGAAATTGCTGCAAGCCAAAACGTAAACAACTGGCTCGACAGAGTTGAAGTGAGAAAAAAATACAAAGAATTTGAGAACTGAACTTTCTACTTTCACATAACGGCCTGTCCATTTTTTTTGAACAAACAGGTCGTGGTTGTCAGGATGGTCCCGATCAAAACATCGGAACGAACTTCTGTAGATACTTCTAATTGTAAAAACAAAAAAGCCTGTCCATTTTAAATGAACCCGCAGGCTGTGGTTGTAGGGATGGTCCCGATCGAAGCATCGGGACGACCTTCTGTAGATACTTCAAATTGTAAAAACAAAAAAGCCTGTCCATTTTCAATGAACCCGCAGGTTGTGGTTGTAGGGATGGTCCCGATC